>Ga0209933_1000119_pt1 | contig 224106 bp, 229 predicted proteins | sample ThiBiot_300_biof_FD_183944 | JGI IMG/M metagenome (GOLD analysis project Ga0209933, IMG submission 183944) | Wastewater bioreactor microbial communities from Cape Town, South Africa - Thiocy_cont_300_biof (SPAdes) | ecosystem: Engineered > Bioremediation > Thiocyanate > Unclassified | place... | reverse complement strand
GGAGCTGTTCGCCACCGCGCCCGACACTGGCCGAACCCAGCAAACCCGACGATCCCAGGGCACTCCCCGATCCGCGCTCGAATCCCGTCCCGGCGCCCGTGAAGATCGCAACCATCCGTTCCCCCAACGCATACACGAACGGCAGATGCGCCGCCCGAATTCGCTGTCGGCGGAATTCGACGATAGTTTAGGGGCGGATCGAAATTTCCCCGCGGAAGGGGAAGCGCATCGCGTTCCCGGTCGGGGCGGCGAAGCGGGAAGCCACGAAGCTGCTGCACCGGAATCGGGAGGCCGGCGCGATACGATGCAAGGAGCCGCCGGCCCAGCCGGCCGAGCCCGCCCCTCCGGCCGAAAACCGTCGATGCCGCTGGAAGATCTGGAAGAAATGGTGCCGCCTACAGGACTCGAACCTGTGACCCCCGCATTACGAATGCGATGCTCTACCAGCTGAGCTAAGGCGGCCAACCAAGGGGCGCGGAGCCCCGAAGGAGCGGCGCGCTTACCAGCATGTTTCCTAGCTGACAAGCGTTGCGAAAGCCTTGCCGCGAACAAGCCGGGAAAAGCGCCGCCTTTACGCGTCGTTTACCACACAGCGTGCACAAGCGGTTCCACGAATGAAGGGGGCGTACCGCCTCGAGTGGAGCATTTGGCATGGACATGGCGCGCGGCATCAACCACCCGCTCGACTCGAACCCGGAGGGCGAGGCGACGGACGAAGCCGTAAACGATCGCGCGCTGACGATCGGCACCGACGAGCGCCGCATGCACGTGCGCGCCTACAACCACTGGGTCTCGCTGCTCCACGGCCGCGCCTATCCGTCGATCGAGGATCTCGATCCGGACAACATCATGGACTTCGGCGCGCACAGCGTGCTGCTCGATTTCTCCAAGGGCGTCGACGATCCCGCGATTCGCTTCCTCGGCCGCGCGCTGCGCGAGGAGACCGGACTCGACACTTCGATCACCCATGTCGCCCAGGTGCCCAGCCGCTCCCTGCTGTCGCGCCTGACCGATCACTATCTCCAGATCATCGCCAACCGCGCGCCGATCGGCTTCGAGGCCGAGTTCGTCGGCACGCGCGGCCACAATACGCTCTATCGCGGCATCCTGATGCCCTTCTCGTCGGGCGCCGATTCGGAAGCCGACACGATCGATTTCATCTACGGCGTCATCAACTGGAAGGAACTGGTCGACGCCGAGACCCAGGCCAGGCTCGAAGCCGAGGTGGAGGAATCGCGCCGCACCGCGCCGCGCAGCCTCGCCGCCACGCCGGTCTGGGCCGATGGCCCGAGCGCAAGCTTCGACGCGCCGGCGGGGGAAGTACCGGCCGCCGAATCGTCGGTCGCCGTCGATGCGAGCCTGGCCGACAAGCTGCTGCTCGCCCGCGAATCGGCCGCCGCCGCGCGCGCTTCGGATACGCGCAGCCGCTCGGCGCTCTACCGCGCGCTCGCCCGTGCCTATGATTTCGCGCTCGCCGCCGACGACGACGCCCGGGGCTATGCCGCGCTGCTCGCCGATGCCGGGCTCACCATCCAGGCGCGCGCGCCGATGACGCCTGCCGTCAAGCTCGTCTTCGGCGCCGATTACGACAAGACCCGCATCACCGAATTCGCCGCCGTGCTCAGCCACGCCCGGCGCGTCGCGGTGCCGCAGGGCGGGCTCGACGCCTTTCTCGATACGGCCGAAGGCGGCATCAAGGGCGTGGTGAAGGCCGAGCGCGCCCATCGCCGTCCGGCCCCCAAGCCCGACCTCTTCGCCCAGATCGCCGCCGAACTGCGCAGCCGCCCGCCGCTCGCCCATATCGACATCGCGTTCGAGATTCCGGCGGACAGCGAATTCGTCGTGCTGCTCGCCCGTGCCGGCAAGCAGGGCCTCGACATCGTCGCCAGGGTCGAGGACAGCCCGCTCACCGAACGCGCCGTCCGCAAGGCGGCGGCCTGAACCAGCCCGCCGCGGCGCGATACCGGCATCCAATAGTCCGAGCTTTGCGGCGCGCGAAGCCACGCTTTCGCGCGCCATGCGACCTTTCTCGGGAAATGCGCAATTTTCTTGCGTGAGAGTCTTGAGCCGGTCACCGCGGAAGCGTAGGCGGTACTGCCATGAAAAGCATGATGACGTCGCTGACGCAGGCGTTCGAGGCGCGGTTGCTCGAAGGGGCGCTGCCGGGAGAGTTGGAAGATTTCGGAGAGGCCGAGCGGGCCGAGGCGGCGAATTTCGTCGCGGAAGCCGCTGCCGTCCGCCCCCCCGATACCGCGAAGGTCGCGCTGGAGACCTTCCAGGGCGAGGAGAGCCGCCGGATGCGGCTTGCCGTCGTCAATGACGACATGCCCTTCCTCGTCGATTCGATCTCGGGCGCGATCGCGACCTACGACATTGCCGTTTTCCGCATCATCCACCCCGTCATCGCCGTGAAGCGCGACAAGGCCGGCAAGCTCGAATCGATCGGCGCGGGCAAGCGCGAATCGATGATCTACATCGAAATGGAACGCGCCGACGCGCGCACCCGGCGCAGCCTGGTCGCCGAGCTGGAACGCACGCTCGCCCAGGTCCGCGACGCCGTGAACGACTGGCGCGCGCTGCAGAGCGCGATCGGCTCGGACGCTGCCACCGTCGCTTCGCGCGAAGGCGCCAAGCTGCTCCGCTGGTTCCAGGAAGGCGCGATGACGCTGCTCGGGCACGAGACCTGGCGTACCGACGGCAGCGTTTCCGACAAGCTCGGCCTCGCCCGCTACGAACTCGACACGCCGATCCTCGCCGAAGCCTCGCGCAAGGCGGCGGTCGACTATTTCAACAAGGGCGGCGAAGCGCCGCTGCTGCTCAAGTCCAACTCGATCTCGCCGGTCCATCGCCGCGTGCCGCTCGACATCGTCGCGGTGCCGATCCTCACCGGCAGCGAAGTGACCGGCCTGTCGATCCATGCCGGCCTGTGGACCAGCGCCGCGCTGTTCGCCAATCCGGACGAAGTGCCGGTGCTCCGGGCCCGCCTGGAAGGGCTGGAGCGCAAGTTCGGCTTCGACCCGAAGGGCCATACCGGCAAGGCGATGCAGCACGCGCTCACGGCGCTGCCGCACGACCTGACCACCGCGTTCGACGCCGATTCGCTCGAGAATCTCGTGCTCACCACCATGTCGGTCGCCGATCGTCCGCGCTCCAAGCTGGTGCTGGTGAAGAGCCTGCTCGGCCGGCACCTGTTCGCATTCGTCTGGCTGCCGCGCGACGAAGTCACCACCACGCGGCGCGAAGCGGTGGGCGAGCTCCTTGCCGACGCCGCCAATGCCAAGATCATCAACTGGTCGATCGCGCTCGAGGATGGCGAGGTCGCGCTGCTGCGCTACACGCTCGATCTGCGCGCGGGCGGCACCATGCCGGATGCCGAGGCGCTCGATAACCAGCTCGAGCGGATGATGCGCGGCTGGGTCCCCGCGGTGGAAGCGGCACTGATGGAGGATACCGGGCCGACCGGCGCCACGCGCCTCGCGCTGCGCTATGCCCATGCCTTCCCGCCCGCCTATCGCACCACCTCGACGCCCGAGGAAGCGGCGCGCGACATCCTGCACCTGGCCCGGCTCGACAATCCGGGCGACCGCTCGGTGCGGATCACGCCGATCGACGGCAAGGCCGGGGAATATCGCGTGAAGCTCTATGCCCAGGGCGGCGCGCTGGCGCTGTCCGACGCGGTGCCCGCCTTCGAGAATTTCGGCTTCCGCGTGATCGAGGAAGTGCCGACCGCGCTGACCGGCGGCGCCTTCGTCCATGATTTCGCCGTTTCGGCCACGGGGCTGAAGGGCGACGCCGCGGTGATCGAGGAAGCGCTCGCGGCGGTGCTCGAGGGCAATGCCGAGAATGACAGCTTCAACCGGCTGATCGTCGAGAGCGGCATGAAGCCGGCATCGGTGGTGCTGTTCCGCGCCTGGTTCCGCTATCTCCGCCAGACCGGCATGAACTATGGCATGGCCACGGTCGTCGACGCGCTGCGCCGGGCGCCGGGCGTCGCCAATGCGCTGATCGAGCGCTTCGATGCCGCGCACAACCCGGCCCGCGCCGGCGACGATGCGGCGATCGAAGCCGCCGCCGCCGCGATCGAGGCCGGCCTGGCCCAGGTCCAGGCGATCGACGACGACCGCATCCTGCGCACCATCCGCGGCGTCGTGCTCGCGACGCTGCGCACCAACGCCTATGCGCCCGCCGCCAGGGAGGCGCTGGCGTTCAAGCTCGATTCGGCCAAGGTGCCGGGCCTGCCCCAGCCGCTCCCCTGGCGCGAGATCTGGGTCTACAGCCCGCGGGTGGAGGGCATCCATCTGCGCGCCGGCCCGGTCGCGCGCGGCGGCCTGCGCTGGTCCGATCGCCGCGACGATTTCCGCACCGAGATCCTGGGCCTGATGAAGGCGCAGCGCGTGAAGAATGCCGTGATCGTGCCGACGGGCGCCAAGGGCGGCTTCTATCCCAAGCAGCTCCCCTCCCCCGCCACCGATCGCGACGCCTGGTTCGCCGAAGGGACCGAGAGCTACCGCATCTTCATCCGCACGCTGCTGTCGATCACCGACAACATCGTGTCGGGCGCAGTCGTCCACCCGGAGGGCGTGCGCATCCTGGACGGCGAGGACCCCTATTTCGTCGTCGCCGCCGACAAGGGCACCGCGACCTTCTCCGACGTCGCCAACGCGATCGCGACCGAGCGCAACTTCTGGCTGGGCGACGCCTTCGCGTCCGGCGGCTCGCACGGTTACGACCACAAGGCGATGGGCATCACCGCCAAGGGCGCCTGGGTCTCGGTCCGCCGCCACTTCCTGGAAATGGGCACCGACATCCAGTCCGAGCCGGTCACCGTGGCGGGCTGCGGAGACATGTCGGGCGACGTGTTCGGCAACGGCATGCTGCTGTCCAAGGCGATCAAGCTGGTCGCCGCGTTCGACCATCGCCACATCTTCCTCGACCCCGATCCCGATCCGGCCAGGAGCTGGGACGAGCGCGCCCGCATGTTCGCGCTGCCGCGCTCGAGCTGGGCCGACTATAATCCCGCGCTGATCTCGAAGGGCGGCGGCGTATTCCCGCGCACCGAGAAATCGATCCCGCTCAGCCCCGAAGTGCAGGCCCTGCTCGGCCTTCAGGCTACCGAGATCGACCCGGTCTCGCTGATCTCGGCGATCCTCAAGGCCCAGGTCGGGCTGCTCTGGTTCGGCGGCATCGGCACCTACATCAAGGCCGCGTCCGAAAGTAACGGCGAGGTCGGCGATCCGGCGAACGACCGGCTGCGCGTCAATGCCGAACAGCTGCGCTGCAAGGCGGTCGGCGAAGGCGCGAACCTGGGCGTCACCCAGGCGGCACGCATCGCCTTCGCCTCGCAAGGCGGCCGCATCAACACCGACTTCATCGACAATTCGGCCGGCGTCGACTGCTCGGACAACGAGGTCAACATCAAGATCGCGCTCAATCGCGAGATGACCGAGGGCCGCCTGGCGTTCGAGGACCGCAACACGCTGCTCGCCGCGATGACCGACGACGTCGCGCACCTGGTGCTCGAGGACAATCGCCTCCAGACGCTCGCGCTCTCCTTCATGGAGAATGACGGCTATGTCGCGCTGCCCAGCTATGTCCGGGTGATCGAGATCCTCGAAGGCTCGGGCCGGCTCGACCGCGCGGTCGAGGGCCTTGGCAGCAACGAGGAACTGCTTCGCCGCGCGCAGGACAAGAACGGCCTCACCCGGCCGGAGCTGGCCGTGCTGCTCGCCTCGACCAAGCTCGCGCTGCAGGATGCGATCGAGCATACCGGGCTCGGCCAGGATCCGGCGCTGGAGGGCGATCTGCGCCATGCCTTCCCCAAGGCGATGCAGGCGAAGTTCGGCAAGGCGATCGACGAGCATCGCCTGCGCGGCGAGATCGTCGCCACCAAGCTGGCCAATCGCGTGATCAACCGGCTGGGCGTGCTCCACCCCTTCGAGCTCGCCGAGGAGGAAGGCGCGGCCATGGCCGACATCGCCGCGATGTTCGTCGTTGCCGAGCGGCTCTTCTGCCTGCCCGCGCTGTGGGAAGCGGTGGAAACGGCCGCGATTTCCGAAGGCGCGCGCATCGCGCTGCTCGACGAGATGGCAGTGGCGGTGCGCGGCCAGGTCGCCGACCTGCTCCGCGTTTCCCCGCCGGGCGCCAGCCCCGCCGAGGTGATCGAGCGCCTCAAGCCCGGCATCGACGCGCTGGACAAGGCCGCCAAGGGCCTGCTGCTCGACGAGGTCAAGGCGCAGTCGAACCGCATCTCCGCACGGCTCGAGGCCGCCGGCGCGCCGAGCGAACTCGTCGCCAGGGTGGTCAAGCTGTTCGAGCTGGACGGCGCGGTCGGCCTTGCCGATCTCGGCGTCAGCATGGGGCTGGAAGTGACTCCGCTCACCCGCGCCTTCACGTCGCTCGGCCAGGCGCTCGGGCTCGACTGGGCCCAGTCGACCGCCGCGCGCATCACCACCGGCGATGTGTGGGAACGGCTGCTGATCGCCGGCCTCGCCCGCGACTTCCAGCAGATCCGCCTCGACTTCCTGAGCCGCGGCCAGGCCGCGGAACCCCAGGCCGCGGTGGATGCATGGCTGGCCGCCAATGCCGCGCGGGTCGAGCAGTTCACGGCCCTGGTCCGCCGCGCCCGCCAGTCCGCAGTGCCCAATGCCGCGATGCTGGCGCAGATCGCCGGCCAGGCGCGCGTGCTCCTCGCCCGCTAGAGAAAAGCCCGGCCGGCCCCGTTTGGACCGGCCGGGCTCTCATGCCCCGAGGATCAAGTCGCTATCAGGCTTCGGAGTCGGCGCGCGCCGCCGATGGCGTGCTCCGCAGAATGAGGTACATGCCGCCAAGGCAGGCCGAAACCCCGACTACGCACACCACCGCCAGACCGATATAAAGTGCCGACATCCAGTCCTCCCAAGTCTTATCTGGAAGGAAGCTGCGTAATTTCTTGAGACCCGGCAAGAAACATTCGTCGCTGCACCGCGGCGTATCTTTGCTGCACATGCGAGACGATGGATGAGGATCGGCTAGGAAAGGGCGAAAATTGGTCGAATCCGCCATGCTGAACTTGCCTGACGATTATTCCACCCCTCTCATCCCCCTGCCATCCTGCTCTCGTCGTCCCCGTGCAGGCGGGGATCCCCGTCCGGTTTCATAGCCGGAACCAACCACCCGGCATCTCGCACCAGGTTTGCAATTGCGAATCGTTCGCGTTACGGACCGGCATCGAATCGCCCCGGAATCACGCACCCGAAATGCACGCCCCCACCGCCCAGGCAGAGCAGGCCAAGGCCAAAGCGAAACGCAGCCGGAAGAGCTTCTGGCTGAAGCAATTGCACACCTGGCACTGGATGAGCTCGGCGATCAGCCTGATCGGGCTGTTGCTCTTCGCGATCACCGGCTTCACGCTCAACCATGCCGCGGATATCGAAGCCGCGCCGAAATCGATCGATCGCGCCGCGCAGCTGCCTCCCGCCCTGCTCGCCCGGGTAAAGGCCGACGACCAGCCCGACAGCAAGAAGCCGATCCCCGCCGACGTCGCCAGATGGGTGCAGGACCAGGTGAAGATCGATGCGAGCGGAACCGCCGAATGGTCGGCCGGCGAAATCTATCTCGCCAAGCCGCGGCCCGGCGGCGACGCCTGGATCTCGATCGACCGCGACACCGGCGCAGTGACCAGCGAAACCAGCTCGCGCGGCTGGATCGCCTATCTCAACGACCTCCACAAGGGCCGCAACGCCGGCACCGCGTGGAAATGGTTCATCGACATCTTCGTATTCGCCTGCATCGTCTTCACCCTCACGGGCCTGGTGCTGCTCTGGATGCATTCCAGGCATCGCCGGAGCACCTGGCCGCTCGTCGCCGCGGGCCTCGTCATTCCCGCGCTCGTCGCGATTTTCCTGATCCACTAGGGAGCCATGTCCATGCACTATCGCATCACCGGCCTCACGCTCGCCGCGATCGGCGGGGCGAGCCTTCCCGCCGCCGCCGGCGCGCAGACGCTCGATCTGTCGATCGCCATTCCGCAGCTCAAGGTCGCCGAATATCACCGTCCCTATGTGGCGATCTGGCTGGAGAAGGAGGGCGCCGCCCCGCGCACCCTCCAAGTCTGGTATGATTTCGACGGGAACAGCAAGGAAGGCGCCGGCACCAAATGGCTGCGCGACATGCGCCAATGGTGGCGGGTGGTCGGGCGCGGCATGACCTTCCCGGCCGACGGCGTCACCGGCGCCACCCGCCCGGCGGGCAGCCACAAGGTGACGCTCGTCGCCGGGCGCGGCGGCATGCCGGCGCTCACGCCGGGCAATTACAAGCTGATGGTCGAGGCGGCGCGCGAAGTCGGCGGCCGCGAAGTCGTCACCGTGCCCTTCACCTGGAACGGCACCGCCGCGCGCGGCACCGCCAAGGGCACGAGCGAGCTCGGCGCCGTCACCGTTTCGATCAAGCGCTGATTTCAGGGGGAATGGAGCCATGAACTTCCGCAAGCCGCTTATCGCCGCCGCCGCGATCGCCGCGATCGCCGCCCCGGCCGCCATCGCGCACCGCATGTGGATGGTGCCGTCGTCGACCACCGTCTCGGGCACCGACAATTGGGTGACGGTCGACGCGGCCGTGTCGAACGACCTGTTCTTCTTCGATCACCAGCCGCTGCGCGCGGTGCCCCTGGTCACCCAGCCCGACGGCACCGAAGGCAAGGTCGAGAACCACAATGTCGGCAAGTTCCGCGCGACGTTCGACCTGCACCTGACCCAGCAGGGCACCTACAAGGTCGCCGTGGTCAACGAGGGCGTGTTCGGCAGCTACATGCTGAACGGAGAACGCAAGATGCTGCCGCGCGGCACCACCGCCGCGACGCTCGCCGCCGCGATCCCGGCCGGCGCCACCGACGTGCAGACCGCGGAAAATCTCAGCCGCAACGAGATCTTCATCACCCAGGGCGCGCCGACCGCCACGGTGTTCAAGGCCAGCGGCAAGGGCATCGAGCTGGCACCGATCACCCATCCGAACGATCTCGTCACCAATGAGCCGGCGAACTTCCAGTTCCTGAAGAACGGCAAGCCCGGCGCCGGCCTCACCGTCACCGTCATTCCGGGCGGCATCCGCTATCGCAACGACCTGAAGGAACAGGTCCTCAAGACCGATGCCGCGGGCAAGGTCTCGATCAAATGGGGCGATCCGGGCATGTATTGGGTGATGGTCAACGAAGGCGGCGAGCGCCCCGAAGGCCCGGGCGCCGGCGCCCAGCGCCCCGCGGGCGCGGCTGCGAGCGGCCCCGCCGGCCCGCCGCGCGCCCGGGTGAGCTATGTCACCACGCTCGAGGTGCTGGCGCCTTAGAACCAGACCCGACCAAGGCCTTGATCTCTCGTCATCCCCGCCCGCTCGGGGATGACGATGGAGATCGCAGGATGGCGATGAAAGTCGCAGCGTGACCATGAGAAAATGCGCAGCCAGCCCGGAATAGCCATCCCCCCGGCCCTCTCGCCCGCGGCATTCCATCGCCGCCGGACGGGAGCCCCTGTCGCTTCCTGTTCGGGCGAGACGATGGGCACCGGCTGGTCGGCCCGCATCGTCGCCGCGCCCGAGGGCATCGCGCTCGAGATCCAGGCGGAGCTCGACCGCGTCGTCGCCGAGATGAGCCATTGGGCGCCGGACTCCGCCCTTTCCCGCTTCAACCGCAGCGAGCCCGGCCGCTGGCAGCCGCTGCCCCCCGGCTTCGCCGATGTGCTCGCCGCCGCGCTCGCGGTGGCGGAGAAGAGCGGGGGCGCCTTCGACCCGGCAATGGGCGCGCTGGCCGACCTGTGGGGCTTCGGCCCGCCCGGCCCGCGCCTGGACCTGCCCGGCGACGCGGAGATCGTCCAGGCCCGCGCCATCTCCGGCCGCACCCGGATCGAGCAGGACGACCGCCGCGCCCGCCGCACCGCCCCCGCCGCGCTCGACTTCTCCGGCATCGCCAAGGGGTACGGCGTCGACCGCGTTGCCGAGATGCTGCGCAGCATGGCGCTGCCCGATTTCCTGATCGAGGTCGGCGGCGAATTGCGCGGCGAGGGGATCAGGCCCGACGGCCAGCCCTGGTGGGTCGATCTGGAGCCCGTGCCCGGCAGCCGCCTCGCCCCGCTGCGCGCCGCGCTCCACGGCCTGTCGATCGCCACTTCGGGGGATTATCGCCGCAGCTTCGCCCATGGCGGCCGCGACTATGCCCATACGCTGGATCCGCGCACCGGCCGGCCGCTGGCCAATGGCGTCGCCTCGGTAAGCATCCTCCATCCCAGCTGCATGCTGGCGGACGCCTGGGCGACCGCGCTCACCGTGCTTGGGCCGGAAGGCATGGCGCTGGCCGAACGCGAAGGGCTCGCGGTACATATGGTGGTGCGCGAAGGCGCCGGCTTCAGCGAGCACCTCTCCCCGGCGTTGCAGGCGATGCTGGGCTAGCCCGTCGCAATAGGGAACCTAACCTGATTGGTTCGATTTTCCATGCACGCGAACCAACCTTCCCCTCATGCCGACAACCCCATCGTCCTGTTGCTCGCGAAATCGGGCCGCCGCGGTTCGGCGAAGGACGGGAGGGGAGAAACGGGGCCCATAGTCCAAACTTCCGAAACTTCCGCTCAGGCGTCGGCCCAGCGGCGTAGGAGATTGTGGTACACGCCGGTCAGCTCGATCACCGCACGATCGTCGTTGCCGAGCGTCCCCACGAGCCGCTGCACGGCCTGGTCCATCTCGAACAGGATGCGCCGGGCGCCGTCGTCGCGGACCATCGACTGGAGCCAGAAGAAGCTCGCCACCCGCGTGCCGCGAGTCACCGGCTCCACGCGGTGCAGGCTCGACGAGGGATAGAGGATCGCATGCCCCGCCGGCAGCTTGACCGCCTGCTCGCCGAACTGCCCCTCGATCAGCAGTTCGCCGCCGTCATATTCGCCGGGGTCCTCGAGGAAGACAGTCATCGACAGATCGGAACGGATGCGGAAATCGGTGCCGCGCTGGATGCGCACGGCATTGTCGACATGGGTGCCGAAGCGCTGCCCCCCGCCATAGCGGTTGAACAGCGGGGGGAAGACCTTGAGCGGCAGCGCCGCCGCCACGAACAGGGGCGAACGGCCCAGCGCGTCGAGGAGGAACGCGCCCGCGCGGCGATGCGCCTCGTCGCCTTCGGGCAGTTGCTCGTTCTGCTTGGCGAGCGCCGATTGCGTACCCGAGGTCACGTTGCCGTCCACCCATTCGGCCGCGTCGATCACCTGGCGGATCGCCGCCACCTCTTCCGGCGAGAGCAGTTCGGGAATGGCGATCAGCACAGCAGCTCCTCCAGTTCGGGCCAGCGCGAGGCCCGCAGCCAGTCCTGCGCCCTTTGCGCGAAGGCCGGCGTGGCGGTCTCGCGGCATCGGGCGAGCCAGTTCCGCGCCTCCGCCACCCGGCCCGCATCCAGCAGCATCCGGGCATGATTGAACGCGCCGCGGAAATCGCCGCCCTCGGCCGCCTGCCGATAGAAATCCGCCGCCCTGGCCATGTCGCGCGCCACTACCCAGCCATCCTCGTGGAAGCTGCCGACATAGTTGATCGCCTTGGCATTGCCCATCGCCGCGGCCCTTTCGAACCAGGCGAGCGCGGCGGCCTTGTCCTCGGCCAGGCCCTCGCCCAGCGCCAGCGCCGTCGCGTAATTGTACATGCCCCAGTCGAGCCCGCGCGCGGCGGCGACGCGGAAGCATTCGGCGGCCCGCACCTTGTCGACCGGGGTGCCCCAGCCGAGATCATAGCAGCGCCCGACCATGTTGAGCGCCATCAGATGGCCCTGCGCCGCCGCCTTGTTGAACCAGGCAAAGCCCTGGCGCGGTTCGCCGGCGTCGAGCAGCATCTGGCCCAGCACGGCCTGCGCCTCGGCCACGCCCTGCTCGGCGCCCGCCCGAACGAGCGCCGCCCGCGCCTCCGGCGAACCGGAGAGGCGGGCGGCGATTTCTTCCGCGGAAAGGCTGTCCAGCGCTTCGATCAGAACTTCACTCCCAGCGTGGCAAAGGCCGAGCGGCCCGGCGCGATCGACGCATAATGCGCCGTATAGGCCTGGGGGAAATAGACCTTGTCGGTCAGGTTCTGCACGTTGACGCTCACATCGAAATGCTCGTTGATCGTGTAGCCGATGCGCGCGTCGAAGCGCCAATATTCGGGCACCGTCACGATGCGGACCTTGGTGGCCGGCGTGTAGGTGGTGACGCCCGCGGCATTCTGGGTGAAGCTGCGATTGTCGGAATAGCCGCCGAACACCCGGCTCATATAATAGGCGCCGCCGCCGATGCTGAGGCCCTTGATCGGCGTGGCGTTGGCCCACAGGGTGAAGCTGTCCCGCGCGGTCTGGGTCGCCTGGCGGCCGGTGTTGACCGAGGGAACGAGCAGGGTCTTGGGCTGCTGGACGACGACGCCGCCCACCGTGACCGCCGCCGCGGTCAGCACGGTATAGCCGCCGTCGACGATCTTGGGATCGAGATGGGTATAGCCGCCGAACACGTTCAGCCACTTGGTCAGGTTGCCGTTGAAGCTGAACTCGATGCCGCGGATGCGGCGCTTGCCGATGAACTGCACCGTATTGTCCGGACCGGTCGCGCGGGCATTGTCGGTGTCGGTCTGGAAGGCGGCCAGAGTCAGCGAGAGCTGGTTGTCGAACAGCCCGGCCTTGGCGCCGACTTCATAGCTCCTGGTCTTCTCGACCTTCAGGCTGTCGAGCAGCGCCAGGTTGGCGGCGGTGTTGGTGGTCGGCAGCGCGTTCGGCTCCTGCCCCTCGCCGAGCAGGCTGTTCGGCGGGGTCGCCGCAGTCGCATAGCTGGCATAGAGGCTGGTGTTCGCCGTCGGCTTGAAGACCAGGCCGGCCTGCCAGTTGAACAGCGTGTCGGTGCGCTCGAGCGGGGTCGTCTGGGTGGCGCCTGCGGCCAGCGCCGGCGTGATCTTGGACGTGAAGCGGTCGACGCGCGCGCCCAGGTTGAGGATCAGCGACGGGAGCAGCGTGATCGAATCGAAGGCATAGGCCGAGAGGGTGTGCGCGTCGTTCTGGGTCTCCGCGGTGGGGGCGCCCTTCACGATCGGCGTGGTCGCCGTGGTGGCGTCGCCGGTATAGTTCACCCAGGCGTCGTTCGGGTTCGGGCTGAACAGGCTGGTGCAATAGAAGCGGCCGATCGCGGCCGGCGTGCAGCGCGGGCTGATGGTCGAGCCGGTGGCGAGGACATAGGCGCCGCGGCGCGCCTTCTCCCAGCTGATCTCGAAGCCCGTCGCGAAGCTGTGCTTGATCGCCCCGGTCTCGAAGCTGCCGAACAGGTCGGTCTGGTTGGTCAGCGACTCGGCATAGCCGTAGCGGGTGTTCGCGCGCCGCCAGACCAGGCCGCCCGCCGTCGCCGTCGCCGCGGCGTTGGTGCCATAGACATTGCCCTGCTGATCGTCGGGCTGGGTGTAGATATAATTCTGCTCGTTATAGTTGTAGCGCGAGGTGTTGCGCAGGGTCACCGTGCCGAAGTCATGCTCGACGCGTACCGTGGCCTGGTGGGTGAAGGTGTCGCGGAAGTCGCGGCTCTTCAGGCCGTAGAAGGTGCTGCGGTCGACATGGCCGGTCGTGCCGGCGATCGTCCGCACGGTGCCGATGGCCGGCTCCGAATAGACCTCGCCGGTGCCCGGCGCATTGGCCAGCGTGTAGAGATAGGGAATGCCGCTGTCCGGCAGCTCGTGGCTCTCGAGATAATAATAGGAGGCCGTCAGGCGCGTCGGTGTGCCGAGGCCGATGGTCACCGAAGGCGCGACGCCCCAGCGGCGCTGCCAGATCGCGTCGCGACCGGCAACGTCCTGATCGTGCCACATCGCCGCGACGCGCACGCCGATGCCGCCGCCCAGATACTGGTTCACGTCCAGCGCGGCGTGCTTGTAGTCCGCGGTGCCGACGCTGCCGGTCGCGCGGATGAAGCTGGTCTGCTGCGGCACCTTGGTGATGATGTTGATCGAGCCGCCGGCGCTGCCGCGGCCGCCCAGCGTCGAATCCGAACCGCGGATCACCTGGACCTGCTCGATCGCGAAGGTGTCGCGTGCCTGTGCGGCAGTGTCGCGCACGCCGTCGACAAAGATCGAGCCCTGGCTGTCGAAGCCGCGGATGAAGGGGCGATCGCCGATCGGATTGCCGCCCTCCGCGGCGCCGAAGGTGATGCCCGGCACGGTACGCAGCGCATCGGCCAGCGTCGTCGAGCCGGTCTGGTCGATCACGTCCTTCGGCAGGATCACCACCGAACGCGGGGTGTTCTGGACCGAGGCGGTAGCCTTCGGCCCCTGCAGCTCGGCGCGGCCGCCGGTGACGACGATCTGCTCGCGGTCCTCGGCACTGCGATCCTGGCCGTCCTTGTCCGCATCGGCGGGCGCCGGCGCATTGCCGTCGGCGGCATGCGCGGCCGGCGCGGTGGCGATGAAGCCGACACAGGCCAGTGCGAGGAACGATGCGCCCGAACGCGCGGTGGAAACACGACTCACGAATTGATCCCCCTGAACAGGTTATTTCGGGGCGAGCTATTGCGAGGCGTTCTCAGAGTCAATGCTAATGCGAGCTGTTCGCAGCTTTGTCGCAGAATTGTTGCAAATCAGCCGGGCGCCTGTCCCAGCAGCCAGGTGCGGATCGCGCTGGCGAGGTTGGGCGGATCCGCGCCGCCGATCCGCGCATGGTCGATCGCCGCGACCAGTGCGTTGAGCGGCAAGGCGCGCACGTCCGCCGCGCGCTCCAGCGCCTCCCAGAAAAGCGGCTCGAGGCTGATCGAGGTCTGGTGTCCGGCAATGGTGACGGAGCGCTTGACCGGCCCGTGAAAGCCGCCCGGAGGCGGATCGACGTTCATTCCGTATCGAAGAGCGCCGCCAGCTGCTCGACCATCGTGCCGGCAAGCTGCTCCGCGTCCATGATCGTCACCGCCCGGCTGTAATAGCGCGTCACGTCATGGCCGATGCCGATCGCGACCAGCTCGACCGGAGAGCGCGCCTCGATCCAGCCGATCACCTGGCGCAGATGGCGCTCCAGATAGGAACCCGAATTCACCGAGAGCGTCGAATCGTCGACCGGCGCACCGTCCGATATCACCATCAGGATCTTGCGGTCCTCGGATCGGCCGATCAGCCGCTGGTGCGCCCAGAGCAGTGCCTCGCCGTCGATATTCTCCTTGAGCAGCCCCTCGCGCATCATCAGCCCGAGCGCCTTCTTCGCGCGGCGCCAGGGCTCGTCGGCCTGCTTGTAGATGATGTGGCGCACGTCGTTGAGGCGGCCGGGCTGGGCCGGGCGGCCATCGGCCAGCCATTTCTCGCGGCTCTGCCCGCCCTTCCAGGCGCGCGTGGTGAAGCCGAGGATCTCGGTCTTCACGCCGACCCGCTCCAGCGTGCGCGCCAGGATATCGGCGCTGATCGCCGCGATCGAGATCGGCCGCCCGCGCATCGAGCCCGAATTGTCGATCAGCAGCGTGACCACCGTGTCCTTGAACTCGGTGTCCTTCTCCGCCTTGTAGGAGAGCGACTGCATGGGGTTGATCACCACCCGCGCCAGCCGCGCCGCGTCGAGCAGCCCCTCTTCCTGGTCGAAGTCCCAGCTGCGGTTCTGCTGGGCCATCAGCCGGCGCTGGAGCCGGTTGGCAAGCTTGGTCACCGCGCCCTGGAGATGGACGAGCTGCTGATCGAGATAGGAGCGGAGGCGATCCAGCTCCTCGGTGTCGCACAGCTCGGTGGCCGCGATCACTTCGTCGAACTGGGTGGTATAGGCGCGATATTCGAACTGGGGCGGCAAGTCGCTCCACGGGCGATTGGGCCGTACGGGCATCATGCCCTCATCGCCTTCGTCGCCCGGCTCGCCGTCGCCATCCTCCATCGCGTCGGACTGCTGCTGCTCGCCTTCCTCTCCGGCATCAGATTCGCGCTGCTCGCCGCGCGCCTCGGCCTGCCCCTCGCCCTGGCTCGTTTCGCTCTCGCCCTCCTCGTCGCCGGGCTGCTCCTCTTCGTCGGTGCCCTCGTCCTCGCCCCCGCCCTCGTCCGCCTCGTCGGGCAGCACATCGCCTTCGGTGAGTTCCAGGTCCTGGAGCAGCTTCGACGCGAGCGAGGCGAAGGCGCGCTGGTCGTCGATCGCCAGCGCCAGCGCATCGAGGTCGGCGCCGGCACGCTCCTCGATCCAATCGCGGATCAGCGCCATGCCGAGCGCCGCCGCGCCGGGCGATTCGCGCCCGGTCAGCCGCTCGCGGACCATCAATCCCAGCGCGGTGGAGAGCGGCACTTCCTCGCGATTGCGCGCGCGCGTGATCGGATCGGCGCGCAATTTCAGGTCGAGCGCATGTTCGAGATTGGCGGCGATGCCGGCATAGCCGCGCGAACCCAGCGCCTCGACCCGCGCCGTCTCGACCGCGTCGAACACCGCCCGTGCAACCGGCTCCCTGGGCGCGCCCTTCAGGTGCAGGCCATTGTCATGGTGGCGCATGCGCAGCGCGAAGCTGTCGGCGAAGCCGCGCGCCTCGGCCACTTCCTCGGCCGGCAGCGTGCGCGACGGCGCCGGCACCTTGATCTGGCGCCCGTCCTGCCGCGGCGCTTCGCCGGTGAAGCTCAGCTCGGCCTCCCGCTCGCCCGAAAGCGCGCGCGCGGCGCCGCCCAGCACATTGCGGAACCTGTCGAGGGGAGAGTCGGCGGCCATGCCCCCGCTTTGGGAAGCTTGGCCGCGCGATGCAAGCCTCGGCTAGATATAGATGTAGATGTAGCGCACCTCGATCGAGATCGGGCGGAACAGGGTCGGGCGGAAATTGCGCTCGATCGTGAAGCGCGCATTGCCCTCGGCGTCGACGCCGTCGACGCGCACGACCGCGCCCATCACGTTGTTGAAGAACACCGGATAGGGGATCTTCCTGGGATTGGTCTGAAGATAGGGCACCTGGCGCTGCAACGGCCCGGTGGAACCGTTGTAGAGCACATAGTCGAAGCTCCGCTTCTTGCCGTCTTCATAGACTTCGAGCTCGAGCTGCACCTTGTTGCTCTCGGGCGTGTATTTCCGATAGCGCAACCGCAGATACTGGCCGGCATCGCGCGGCACCAGATATTCGGTCCTGTACGCCACCGAATCGATCGGGATCGCCTTTTGCATCGCCTCGTCCTTGGCGCCGGCGAGGAAGACCTGGTCGAGCTTGCCGTCCTTGTCGCCATCGATGAAGCAGAAGCGGACGATCGGCATGAACTTGGAGGCGAGGCCGCCGAGCAGCGCCGCGCCCAGCCCCGAACGGCCGCGCTGGTCCCGCCCGCAGAAATAGAGCCCCTTGCCGCCTATCTTGGCCTGCGTCGCCTCGGGCGCGACCACTGCGGTGAGCTCCTCGCCGGCGGCGATCTCGTCGGTGAACCTGTCGATCGACACCTTCACCGGCGCGAGCAGCGTGAGCTTCTGCGTCTGCTTGACCGAAGCGCGCATCAGCTCTTCGCCCGGCTTCAGCGTGAACGCCTTGCCGACCGGCGCGGCCGGATCGGGCCACATCGTGTCGGGCAGCGGAAACACTGCCATATTGCCCCCGCCCGCCGGCGCCGCGGCTACGAGCATCGGCACGCCCGCCAGCATGGCGAGCCCCTTCGATTTCCGGATCATCGTCCCCCCTCTTCCGCGCGATTGCCCGCGCCTTCCCGCGCCGAGCTTGCCCGGGCGCGAAGGGCAGCACAATCGCCGATCGATCCGCGATTGCCTTGGCTGCGCCTGCGCTTCATGGTTCCGGGCAAGGGGGATCACATGAAGCTTCTCGACCGTATCGGCCTCGGGCGGATGAGCCACGGGGAATATCGCGCCAACCTCAACGGCCTGGGCATCTTCTTCGGCGCCGTGCTCGGCTTCGTGATGGCGAGCACCGAGACGCTGGGCACCAGGGACTATACCCTGGTCCTCGTCGGCACCGCGTCGATGGTGATCACCATCCTCTACGTCTCGTCGAGCAAGCAGCGGCTGGCCTATGCGCTGCTCGCCGCGGCGGGGGTCGCGCTCATGCCGCTCGCGCTCAAGATCCTGCTCACGCCGGGGGCGCAGCTGCCGGTCCAGCTCCAGCCGACGCTCGCGGTATGGCTGGCGATGACCGTGGCGATCGAGTTCGCCCCGCGCGAGACGGAGAAGAAGGGCTAGGCGAGGCCTCCTACTGTCCCATGTCGACCGTCATCCCCGCGCAGGCAGGGATGACGGAAACGAAGAGGAGGTCTCAGCCTGGCGGCGGCGCGCCGCTCAGGCCTTGCTCACCACGCTTTCGGGCAGGTCCTTGCCGAACACGCGCTGATAATATTCCGCCACCTGCGCGCGCTCCGCCTCGTCGCACTTGTTGAGGAACGACAGGCGGAAGGCGAAGCCGACATCCTTGAAGATCTCGGCATTCTGCGCCCAGGTGATCACGGTGCGCGGCGACATCACGGTGGAGATGTCCCCGGCGACGAAGCCCTTGCGGGTCAGGTCGGCCACGCGGACCATGTTCTCGACCAGCTCCTTGCCGCCCGGCTTGTCGAAATCGCCCGATTTGGCGAGCACGATCTGCGCCTCGACCGCGGCGGGCAGATAGTTGAGCGTCACCACGATGTTCCAGCGGTCCATCTGGCCCTGGTTGATCTGCTGGGTGCCGTGATAGAGGCCGCTGGTGTCGCCCAGGCCCACGGTGTTCGCGGTGGCGAACAGGCGGAAATAGGGATTGGGGCGAATCACGCGGTTCTGGTCGAGCAGCGTCAGCTTGCCCTCGGTCTCCAGCACGCGCTGGATCACGAACATCACGTCCGGGCGACCCGCATCATATTCGTCGAACACCAGCGCGGTCGGAGTCTGCAGCGCCCAGGGGAGCAGGCCCTCGCGGAACTCGGTGATCTGCTGGCCGTCCTTGAGCACGATCGCGTCGCGGCCGATCAGGTCGATGCGGCTGATATGCGCGTCCAGGTTGATGCGGATGCAGGGCCAGTTCAGCCGCGCCGCCACCTGCTCGATATGCGTCGACTTGCCGGTGCCGTGATAGCCCTGGACCATCACGCGGCGATTGTGCGCGAAGCCCGCCAGGATCGCCAGCGTCGTATCCGGATCGAAGACATAGGCGGGGTCGAGATCGGGCACGCGCTCGTCCGCCTCGCTGAACGCCGGCACTTCGAGGTCGCTGTCGATCCCGAACAGATCGCGCGCCTTCACCATCTTGTCGGGCGCGTCGAGGATCGTGGTGCTCCGGCTGTCGGGCTGGGTGTTGGGGATATCGGCCATGTCTTCGGATCCTTCCGTCGCCAGAGCGACTAGAAGCTCCCGTGCCGCACTGCAACGGGCATCGCGCAAAACGCACCGACGTCGCCTTCCGCCGCAAGCCCTTTCCTCGAATCGGCTTTCATGGGATCATGACGCCACAGTAACGGGCGCGCGCATCCACCGATTCTTAGCTCTCTGGGGAAGACGATGAACGGGAAGCTGTTGTTCCTGGCGCTGCTCGCGCCGCTTGCCGGTTGCGATTGGGGCCAGCAGCCTCCCCCGCCCCCGCGGCGCCCGCCGCCGGTGGTCCGCCCAGTCGATCGCGGGCCGAACTGGCTCGATCCGATCCCCTATTGCGAAGGCGCGCTGCGGCGCGGCGAATGGCTGGTCTGCGACAACAAGGGCCTGAACTGGCTGCACCGCACGCTGGCCGGCCAATGGGCGGAAGAACGCCAGGGTGCCGACCGCCAGCGGCTCTGGGTCCAGCGCCAGCAGCTCCAGGCGCTGCTCAGCGAGCGCGATGCCTGCCAGACGGCGGAATGCGTGGCCACTGCCTATCGCCGCTATCTCAAGGCGCCGCCCCGCTGGACCCAGCCGCCGGAATGGCGGCCCACCCCATCGCCGCGGCCGATCCACTATCGCCCCCGCGAGAAGCGCTGGAACTGGCGCGACAACGGCCCGAGCTGCGCATCGAAGATCGGCTGGCAGAAGGCGGCGCTGCTCGCGCGCCAGTGCACGGTGGTCAATCCCGACGGCCAATGCGGGCCGCAGCGGGGCTGCGAGACGCTCAAGACGATGATCCTCGACGGCTGCTGGGACATGGGCGATCGCCGCCCGGGCTTCTGCAACCGGACCTAGGGCGCGCGCCGCGGCATCCCCGCCTTCACGGGGATGACGGCGGTAGCCGATAGCCGCTAGTCGTTCTCGAATCTGGGCAGGCCGAACAGATCGACGAAACGCTGGGCAAGCGCGATGTCGCCGGCGACGGCCACGCGTCCCTCGCGGATCGACTCGGCGAGCGGCAGCGGGCCATAGAAGGTCGCGGCAAGCGGGGTCGGCACGCCTTCGAAGATCACATCGGCGCCGGCGGGGTCGCCGCGCTCGATCACCAGCCCGCCATCCACGATCGTCGCGCGGAACGGCTCGCCGCCAATGCGGAAGCCGAGATCGATCGAGAGCCCTTGCGCGCCCTCGCGATTCATCATCGTCTTGAGCGAAAGCATGAAGGCGCCGTTGCTGAGCGGCAGCGTGACGTCGTGCGCGGGCGAACCCGCCGCCCAGCGGCTGAGCGCGAAGATCGGTTCCTCCAGCGCCGCGCCCCAACGGGTAAGCGCATAGACCTGGGCATTGGCCGGCGAAGGGAGCTGCCGGCGGCGCAGGATGCCGCCCTTCTCCAGCCCCTCGAGCCGCTGGGTGAGGATATTGGCGCTCAACCCCTCCAGCGCGCCGCGAATCTCGCCGAAGCGACGCGGCCCCAGCAGCAGCTCGCGAACAATCAGCAGCGACCAGCGTTCTCCGATCAGGTCCATCGCGAGCGCCGTCCCGCACGCGTCCTGATACCAGCGGCGAGCCTTTGCGAAATCCGAGTTAGTTATTTTTTGTGACTCCATAGTTGCTTTTAATAACCGAGTCGGGCATCAGGATCAAGAAAGCGATTCGCTGACCACCCAAAGCGGAGGTTTAGTCCGATGACATTGGTTCCTGCCGCAGAACTGGCCGCGCGTGAGACGGCGCGCTGGCCGGGCGAGTCCCCGGAATATCGCGCCGCGCGCACCGCGCTGCTCGCCGAGGAGATCGCGCTGCGCCGTCATCTGGAAAGCGTGGCCGAGCAGCGCCGCGCGCTGCCGCCGGGTCCGGAAGTGACGGGCGACTATGGGTTCCAGGGCGAGAACGGCGCGGCCCGCTTCGCGGACCTGTTCGGCCCGCACGATACGCTGGTGATCTATACCTATATGTTCGGCCCGCAGCGCGAACGGCCCTGCCCGATGTGCACCTCGCTGCTATCGGCCTGGGACGGCGAGGCGCCCGACATCCTCCAGCGCACCGGCCTTGCGGTGATCGCCCGCTCGCCGATCGCGAAGCTCGCGGCGTTCAAGGCCGAGCGCGGCTGGCAGCATCTCCCGCTCTATTCCGACGGCGAACAGGCGTTCAGCCGCGACTATGGCGCGATCGCCCCCGACGGCTCGGACATTCCGCAGCTGCTGGTCTTCACCCGGCGCGACGGCACGCCCCGCCTGTTCTGGGCGGGGGAGATGGGCCCGGACAGCGCCGATCCCGGACAGGACCCGCGCGGCGCGCCCGACCTGATGCCGCTCTGGACCATCCTTGATTCCACCCCCGAGGGCCGCGGGACCGACTGGTACCCCTTCCTCACCTACTGAACCAAATCCCCAGGAGAGAAAACATGCCCCAGATGATCTTCGTCAACCTGCCCGTGGCCGATGTCGCCCGGTCGACCGCCTTCTACGAAGCGATCGGCTGCACCAAGGACGCCCGCTTCAGCAACGAGCAGGCCTCGGCGATGCAGCTCAGCGACACGATCGTGTTCATGATCCTGTCGCGGGACTTCTTCAAAACCTTCACGCCGAAGCCGATCGCCGATGCGCATGCGGTGACCGAGGCGCTGATCTGCATCTCGCGCGACAGCCGCGAGGCGGTGGACGCGATCGTCGAGGCGGCGGGCAAGGCCGGCGGCAAGGCGGATATCCGCGAGAAGCAGGACATGGGCTTCATGTACGGCCGCAGCTTCGAGGATCCGGACGGCCATATCTTCGAGCCGATGTTCATGGACCTCGAGGCCGCGATGGCGGCCTTTCCCGACGGCCCCGCCCATGAGCCGGCCTGAGCGGACGCGAGGGAAGGAGACGCAGCATGAAGCGTGACTTCGCAATCGGCTGGGCGCTGAGCGGCCTCGTCATCCTGTTCCTGGCGATGGATGCGGGCGGCAAGCTCGTCGCGCCGGCGGCGATGATCGCCTACAGCCCGCCGCTCGGCATCGCCCCGGACGTGAACCTGTATCGCGAGCTCGGGCTGATCCTCGCGATCTGCACCATTCTCTATGCGGTGCCGCGCACCGCGGTGCTCGGCGCGATCCTGCTCACCGGTTATCTGGGCGGCGCGGTCGCGATGCACTTCCGGGTGGGCAGTCCGTTGCTCAGCTACACCTTGTTCGGCGTCTATCTGGGCGTGATCGCCTGGGGCGGACTGTGGTTCCGCGATCCCCGCATCCGCGCGCTGATCCCGATCGCCGGCTGATTTCAGAGTCCAAAGGAGAGGACCGATGGCAGACAAGATCACCACCGTCCTGTGGTTCGACCATGTGGCCGAGGAAGCCGCCAGCTTCTACGTCTCGCTGCTGCCCGACAGCCATGTCGGCAGGATCTTCCGCGCGCCCGGCGACAATCCGAGCGGTAAGGAAGGCGCGGCGCTGGTCGTCGAATTCACCCTGGCCGGGCGCAGCTATGCCGGCCTGAACGGCGGCCCCAATTTCAAGCCGAACGAAAGCGTCTCGTTCCAGATCCTTACCGAAGACCAGGAAGAGACCGATCGCCTGTGGAACGCGATCGTCGGCAATGGCGGCGCGGAAAGCATGTGCGGCTGGTGTAAGGACAAATGGGGCTTCAACTGGCAGATTACGCCCCGCCGGCTGATCGAGCTCAATTTCGGCGACGATCCCGCAAGCGCGAAGCGGGCGTTCGAGGCGATGATGACGATGAAGAAGATCGACATCGCCACGATCGAAGCCGCTGCGCGCGGTTGAGGAGGATGCCATGACTGTCGAGATCACCGGCTTCAACTGGGTGCCCGATTTCGCGCGCGGCTATGTCCGCGATCTCAGGCCGCGCTGGGCCTGCGAGGAGATCGGCCTGCCCTATGCCATGCGGCTGATCAGCCCGGTCCCCCCCAAGCCCGCCTCCTATTTCGGGGAGCAGCCCTGGGGCCAGGTGCCGGTGCTGCACGATGGCGACATCCGGCTGTTCGAGAGCGGCGCGATCCTGCTCCACCTGGCCGAGAAGGACACGCGGCTGCTGTCGCGCGATCCGCAGCAACGGGCGACGAGCATCGCCTGGCTGTTCGCCGCGCTCAACAGCGTCGAGCCGGGGCTGTTCGAACTGGGTAACGTCACCCTGTTCTCCAAGGACGCGGAATGGGCGAAGCTGCGCCTGCCGAGCCTGATGGAAGATATGGGCAAGCGGCTCGACCGGCTCGCCGACGCGCTGGGCGAGCGGGAATGGCTGGGCGAGGGCTTCAGCGTTGCCGACATCGCGATGGTGACGGTGCTGCGCAACGCCGACGGCAGCACGCTGATCACGTCGCGCCCCGCGCTGGCCGCCTATGTCGAGCGCGGCATGGCGCGGCCCGCCTTCCGGCGCGCGATGGCGGCGCAGCTCGCGGATTTCCAACCCGCGCCGGTCGCGGCCTGACACTGTCGAGAGGAGAACCAAAATGGCTTATATGGACGGTTACGTGCTCGCGATCCCCGAGGGGAACAAGGAAGCCTATCGCAAGATGGCGGAGAAGGTCGCGCCGATCTTCCAGGAATTCGGCGCCACCCGCGTGCTGGAAGGCTGGGGCAACGACGTGCCGCATGGCAAGCTCACCGACTTCTACATGGCGACCAAGGCCGAGGAAGGCGAGACGATCGTCTTCTCCTGGGTGATGTGGCCCGACAAGGCGACGCGCGATGCCGGCTGGGCGAAGCTGATGCAGGACGAGCGGATGCAGCCCGACGGCGAGTCGCCCTTCGACGGCAAGCGCATGTTCTGGGGCGGCTTCGAGCCGATCCTCGACACGGGAGAAGCGAAATGAACGCGCATGGAAGCTTCATCTGGTACGAGCTGGTGACCGGAGACTCCGCCAAGGCCAAGGCATTCTACGATTCGGTCTGCGACTGGAACATCGATGCCCAGCCCGCCCCCGGCGGCATGGACTATCGCATGATCAACGCAGCCGACGGCCAGGCCGGCGGCGTGATGCAGCTCAATGCCGACATGATCGCCGGCGGCGCCCGGCCCACCTGGCTCGGCTATCTCGGCGTCGACGACGTCGATGCATCGGTCGCCGCGGTGGTCGCGGCCGGCGGGCAGGTGCACCTTCCCGCCTTCGACATCCCCGATGTCGGCCGGCTGGCGATGGTCACCGATCCGCAGGGCGTGCCCTTCTATGTGATGCGCGGCGCCTCGCCGCACACCAGCACCGCCTATCAGCGGATGGGCCTGGGCCATGTCGCCTGGAACGAGCTGCTCGCGCCCGACGACGCCGCGGCGCTCGCCTTCTACGAAAGGCTGTTCGCCATCACCAAGGTGGGCGGCATGCCGATGGGCGAGATGGGCGAGTACAGCTTCATCGCCAATGGCGACAGCAAGGGCGAGGCGGTCGGCGCGATCATGCGCGTGCAGCCGGGCACCGCCCCGGGCTGGCGCTTCTATATCCGCGTGCCCGACATCACCGACGCGATCGCCAGGGTCGAGGCCGGCGGCGGCAAGGTCGTGTGGGGCCCGAGCAGGTGCCCGGCGGCGAATGGGTGATCAGCATCGTCGATCCCGAGGGCGTGGCCTGCGGCTTCGTCTCGCCCGGCAAGAGCTGAGCCGCGATGACCGTCACCATCACGGCGTTCGAACGATCGCCCGATGGCGGCAAGGGGCTGGCGCGCGACACTCGGGTGCGCTGGGCGCTTGAGGAGACGGGCCAGCCCTATGCGGTCCGGCTCGTCTCCTTCGCCGCGATGAAGGCGCCCGCGCATCTCGCGCTGCACCCCTTCGGCCAGATCCCCACCTATGAGGAAGGCGACCTCGCCTTGTTCGAGACCGGGGCGATCGTCTTCCACCTCGCCGAGCGGCATGCGGGCCTGTTGCCCGACGACCCCGATGCGCGGGCCCGGGCGATCGCCTGGATGTTCGCCGCGGTGAACACGGTGGAGCCGCCGATCCTCGATCTGATCACCGTCCGGATCGTCGAGGGCGACAAGCCCTGGGCGGCCGATCGCATGCCGCTGGTCGTGGAGCGCATCCATGGCCGGCTGCGCCAGCTCGCCGACCGGCTCGGCGATGCGGAATGGCTCGACGGCGCGTTCAGCGCGGGCGACCTGATGATGGTCTCGGTGCTGCTCCGGACCCGGCCGTCGGGCATTCTCGACCAGCATCCGAGCCTGGCCGCCTATGTGGCCCGCGGCGAGGCGCGCCCCGCCTATCGGCGCGCCTTTGCCGACCAGCTCGCAGTGAACACCCGCCCGGCCGACTAGGCGAAGGCAGGCGAGCCCTTGAGCGTCTGATACGCTTCGATCACGCGCTGGAGCCGGCCTTCATGGCTGCGGTCGCCGCCGTTGCGATCGGGGTGGAACTTGCGGACCAGCTCGGAATAGCGCTTGCGCAGCGCCGTGCGATCGGAATCGATCGCGAGGTCGAGAACCTTGAGCGCCTCGCGGTCCTTGCCCGATAGCGGCTTGCCGTCCTTGCGCTCCGCCCGGTCCTTCACGCGATCGTTGAAGCGCGCGCCGATCGCATCCAGCGGATCGGCGAAATCCGCCCAGCGCGGCGGCCGGTCGGCGCCGCCCGCGCCCGAAAAGGCGCGCGTTTCGCGCTCCCAGCCGGCATAGGGACGCTGGGCGTCGTGGATCTCGTCGGGCGTCATGCCCTGGAAGAAGTTATAGCCCGAGTTGAACGCGCGGACGTGATCGAGGCACAGCCAGCGATACTCGCCCGGTCCGTCATAGCCGCCGCGCGCATGGCCCATCGGCGCACGGAACTCGCCCGGCTCGGTGCAGCCCGGCTCGGCGCACAACCGCCCCGGCGCCTCCACCCGGCCGTGGAAACGCGCGTTCGGCCTGTCTTTCCTGTGCTGGCCCTCGGCCACGCTACCTCCCTTGCGCAAACCGCCTATATAAGCGCGATGACCGACACTGCCACCGGCGGACTCGCCGACATCATCGCCGCCCGTCTCACCGCTGCGCTCGCCCCGGCGCATCTCGAAGTGATCAACGACAGCCATCACCATGCCGGCCATCTGGGCGACGACGGCACCGGCGAATCGCACTGGACGGTGGTGGTCGAGAGCGGGGCCTTTCAGGGCCTGTCGCGCGTTCAGCGGCAGCGCCTGATCAACAGCGCGCTCGCCGACCTGCTCGCCTCGCGCATCCACGCATTGGCGATCCGGGCCCGCGCGCCGGGAGAATGAGCATGCCGCACAAGCTCTGATACTGATACTGGGCGGAAATCCAGGGCCGGGGCGAGTTCGTCCGGCATATCGCCCATCTCGCCAGCGAGCGGCGCATCGCGACCCGAAAGGATGGGTTTCCAAACTGTGGCTGTCCGTCCCGTACGCCGCGGGCTATGCATTCGGCGACGAAAGGGCTCTTATGACCGACGCGCTTTTCACGCAGATCATCACTCCCACCACCCATGATCTGGGCGGCTTCAAGGTCCACCGCACGCTGCCTTCCCGGCCGCGGACGATGGTGGGGCCGTTCATCTTCTTCGACCAGATGGGCCCGGCGCGGCTGGACCTGGGCACCGGCATCGACGTGCGCCCGCACCCGCACATCAACCTCGCCACCGTCACCTATCTCTATGCCGGCGCGATCGACCATCGCGACTCGCTCGGCACCGTCGCCACGATCGAGCCTGGCGCGGTGAACCTGATGACCGCCGGCCGCGGCATCGTCCATTCCGAGCGCTCGCCCAGCGCCGAGCGCGCGAAGGGCCCGGAGCTGTCGGGCATCCAGACCTGGCTCGCCCTGCCCGAGGCGAACGAGGAAATGGCCCCGGCCTTCGAGCATGTCGGCGCCGGCGAACTGCCGCTCGTCGAGGCGCCCGGCGCGCGCTGCCGGGTGATCATGGGCACGCTGTGGGGCGCCAGCGCACCCACCACCACCTATGCCCAGACCATCTATGCCGATATCGAGCTTGCCGAAGGCGGCGCGGTGCCGATCGATCCTTCCGCCGACGAGCGCGCCATCTATCTCTCCTATGGCGATGCCAGCATCGACGGCGTCGAGATGGAAGTCTCCACGCTCTACATCCTGCGCCCCGGCATCACTGCGATCCTGCGCTCCGCCGGCGGCGCGCGCGTGATGCTGTGCGGCGGCGAGGACTTCGCCACGCCGCGCCACGTCTGGTGGAACTTCGTCTCCTCCAGCCGCGACCGCATCAACCAGGCCAAGGAAGACTGGAAGGCGGGCAACTTCCCCAAGGTGCCGGGCGACGACAAGGAGTTCATCCCGATCCCCGAAGTGCCCAAGACGGTGAGCTATCCCTAGGACGCGGCTCAGCATCTGCCGGCGCAAGCGGCGCTATGCGACGATGCCCGAGGCGCTGGGCGCGATCCATGCGTCGGGGCTGGCGCTGCGTCCCTATCGCTGCGACCGTTGCTTCCAGTATCATCTGACCAGCCGCACCAGGGGCAAGCGCGCGGTGCGGCCCGAATAGGCGCCATTGCTATCGACGCGCGCGGGCCAGGATGATGGTTGAGGATGCGCGCCTCCCGGCCTACCCTGCGGCAAAGAGACAAGCGGGAAAGGCAGACATGGCCGATTTCGAACTCCGGCAGATCACGCTTCCCACCGGCGTGGCGCTGAATGTCGCCATCGCGGGCGATCCCGCCGCGCCGCCGGTCCTGCTGCTCCACGGCTTCCCCGAATCGCACCGCACCTGGCGCCACCAGATTCCGGCACTGGCCCGCGACCATTTCGTCATCGCGCCCGACCAGCGCGGCTTCGGCCATTCCGCCCGTCCCGAGGGCGTGGCGAACTATACGCCCGACAAGCCCGTGGCGGACCTGCTCGCGCTGGCCGACCATTTCGGGCTCGCTCCCTTCACCCTGGCCGGGCACGACTGGGGCGGCGCCATCGCCTGGATGGCGGCGCTGCAGAACCCGCAGCGCATCGCCCGGCTGATCATCGTCAACGCCCCGCATCCGCTGGTCTTCCAGCGCAGCCTGTTCGACGATCCGGCCCAGCGCGAGGCCAGCCAGTACATCACTGCCTTTCGCAACCGCGATTTCGAGCAGTTCCTCGCGCGAATCGGGCTGGAGAATTTCTTCGACACCACGTTCGCCAAGCATGCGGATCCGGCGCTGCTCGCGCCCGAGAAGCCCGCCTATCTCGCCGAATGGAGCCAGCCCGGCGCGATGACCGCGATGCTGAACTGGTACCGCGCCAGCATCATCCAGGTGCCCGCCCCCGGGGACATGCCGGAGCGGCCGCCCTGGCTCGATGCGCCCTTCCCGCCACTCGGCCAGCCGACGCTGGTGATCTGGGGGATGCAGGACAGCGCGCTGCTGCCCGTCCAGCTCGACGGACTCGATGCGCTGGTGCCGGACCTGACCGTGGCGCGCATCGCGGACGCCGGCCATTTCGTGCCGTGGCAGAAGCCCGATGCCGTGACCGAGGCGATGCGGGACTGGCTCGCCGCGCGGAACGGCTGAGGGCCGGAAGCCCGGGGCGCCCTCGACCCTAGCGCGCCCGGCGCATACCGGGTGCCTTGGCGACCGAAGGATCCTCGAGCAGCCGGCGATATTCGGCGCTCTCCATGCCGAGCAGCGCGATCCGGCCCTCGCCGTCGTGATGCACGCCCCAGCCGAACTGCTTCACCAGCGGCGAGGCGCGCAGGCAGGCCTGGGGCCTGGCGAAGAAATCCTCGCGGCTCTTGTCCCCGCCACGCTCGCGATATGCCGCGAAGATCAGGTCGTCGCTGGTCATCGCATAGGGACGGGCGAGCAGCGCATGCTGCACCGCCGCCACCGTTCCCGGCTTCCCGGGCACAATGCCCTTGTGCACCGGAGTATCGGGGGAAGCGGTGATCAGCGTGTCGCGATAATTGGTCGACTTCATCACAACCGCACCTCGGCCGCGGCATCGAGGAGAATGCCCTGCTCGCTGCTGCGTTCCGCACCCGGGCGAACCCAGGCGGCATGGGCGTGCGCGGTGGCGACCACCATGCGCGGTCCGCCATCGGGCCAGGTCCGCACGCTCACCACCTGCTCGCCGAGCGCGCGATCGGGCTCCATCGCCACCCAGGCGAGCGGCCGTTCGGGCGTGGCCGCGGCGCCGGCCGCCTCCATCGCGGCGCGAATGCGCGCGGTGCTCGCATCGGGAACATATTGCCAGACCACCGAATGCATCAGCACGCGCGTGACGCCTTCCGCCTGCGGCTCGGCCAGGCGCGCCTCGACCCAGTCGGCGGCATCGGCACGCGCGAGGTCCACGCCGCTCGCACGCACCATCGCGATCGCCTTGCGCAGCCGATCGAGCCGCATCGGCGTCTCGGCCCAGACATAGGCGGAGAGCCGCGCCTCCACCGCCGGATCGGTGACGTCGAGCGGTGCGACGTCGCAACCCCGGGTCGAGACGATCTCCAGCGGCGGCAGCGCGGGCGGGTCGCCCAGCCATGCGGGCGCGATCGTGACGGGCGAATCGGCCGGCCCGAGCAGCGCGCCGCCCAGGTCGAAGCGATAGCGATCGATCAGCAGGTTGAGCCCGCCGCTCGATCCGATCTCCAATATCTCCAGCTTCGGGCCATGGCGCCGCGCGACTTCGATCAGTCCGACGATCAGCGCGCCCGAGCGGCCCGGCTCGTTGGTCTGGGGCGGGCCATCGAGCCAGGGGAGCAGGGCGGCATCGTTGCGCGCCAGCACGCGGTCGAGCGCCGCCTGCAATGCTTCGCCCGCCAGCCTGCCCGCGAACGCCTCGGCCAGTTCCGCATCGCTGCCCGCCAGCACCAGCGCGTGCAGCCCGCCGACCAGCCGCAGCGGCAGCGCGTCGCGAGTCGGCTCGCCCGGCCAGTCGAGCGCGCGGCGGCCGGTTTCGCTGCCGCGCGTCAGCCCGTCGGCAAGCGCGGCGCAGATGTCCGCATAGATGGGCGCGTCCATCTTGCGGCAATAGAATTCCTGGATCCGGAACGCGCCGCGGTTATTCTCTTCACTGGCCATAAGAATTACCTCCGCGGCGCGTCTGTTGCGCCTGTCGGGTGCCCCTAGTAAAGCCCCGCCTTCGATGACCGAACCGCTGATCCTCGCCGTCCCCAAGGGGCGCATCCTCGACGAGGCGCTGCCGCTGCTCGCCCGCGTCGGCATCGTGCCCGAGCCGGACTTCGCCGACGCGGGCTCGCGCGCGCTCCGCTTCCGGACCAACACGCCGGCGATCGACCTGATCCGCGTGCGGGCGTTCGACGTCGCCACCTTCGTCGCGCACGGCGCCGCGCAACTCGGCATCGTCGGCTCGGACGTGCTCGCCGAGTTCGACTATTCGGAACTCTATGCCCCGGTGGACCTGGGAATCGGCCATTGCCGCATCTCGGTCGCCGAGCCCGCCGACCTGGCGGAGCGGGACGATCCGCGCGGCTGGAGCCATGTCCGCGTCGCCACCAAATATCCGCACATCACCCGCGCCCATTTCGAGGCGCGCGGCGTGCAGGCGGAGTGCATCAAGCTCAACGGCGCCATGGAGCTGGCGCCCGTACTGGGCCTGGCGCCGCGCATCGTCGACCTCGTCTCCTCGGGCCGCACGCTCAAGGAGAACGGGCTGGTCGAGGTGGAAGTGATCGCCGAAGTGAGCAGCCGGCTGATCGTCAACCGCGCCGCCTTCAAGACGCGCGCGACCGAAGTGGTGCCGCTGGTCGACGGGTTCCGCCGGGCGGTGGCCGCATGATCCGGCTGGATGCCGGCGATGCGGGTTTCGCCCGGGCGTTCACCGATCTGGTCGACGCCCGGCGCGAGGCCGACGAGGATGTCGCGCGCGACGTGACCGCGATCGTCGCCCGCGTCCGAACCGAGGGCGATGCGGCGCTGCGCGACTATACCCGGCGCTTCGACCGGTTCGATCTCGACACGCAGGGCTGGAAGCTCGACCGTGCCGATTGCCTTGCTGCCTGGGAGGGGCTTTCCCCCGAATTGCGCGACGCGCTCGAGCTCGCCGCCGAGCGGATCGCCGCCTATCACGCCAAGCAGAAGCCCCAGGATCGCGACGAGATCGACGCGGCGGGCATCCGGCTGGGCGCGCGCTGGCGGGCGGTGGACGCGGCGGGCGTCTATGTACCGGGCGGTCGGGCCGCCTATCCCAGCTCGGTGCTGATGAACGCGCTGCCGGCACGCGCCGCCGGCGTCGGCCGGCTGGTGATGGTGACGCCGACGCCGGACGGCGAAGTGAACCCGCTCGTCCTCGCCGCCGCGCACCTGGCCGGCGTCGACGAGATCTGGCGCGTCGGCGGAGCGCAGGCGATCGCCGCGCTCGCCTATGGCACCGACAGCATCGCGCCGGTCGACGTGATCACCGGCCCCGGCAATGCCTGGGTCGCCGAGGCCAAGCGCCAGCTCTACGGCGTGGTCGGCATCGACATGGTCGCGGGCCCGAGCGAGATCGTGGTAGTGGCGGACGGCAGGAACGATGCCGGCTGGATCGCCGCCGACCTGCTCAGCCAGGCCGAACACGATCCCACCAGCCAGTCGATCCTGTTCACCGACGATGCCGCGTTCGCCGACAAGGTGGCCGAAGCGGTGGAGCGCGCGCTGGCCGCACTCGCCACCGAGAAGACCGCGCGGGCGAGTTGGGAAGCGAACGGCGCGATCATCCTGGTGCCCGATCTCGTTTCCGCGATGCCGCTGGTCGATCGCCTGGCCCCCGAGCATCTCGAGCTCGCCTGCGACAATGCCGAAGGGCTGTTCGACATGGTCCGCCATGCCGGCTCCGTCTTCATCGGTCGCTACACGCCCGAGGCGGTGGGGGATTATGTCGCGGGTCCGAACCATGTCCTCCCCACCGGCCGCCGGGCGCGCTTCGCCTCGGGCCTGTCGGTGCTCGATTTCATGAAGCGGACCAGCTTCCTGTCGCTCGACCGGGACGGGCTGGCCGCGATCGGCCCGGCGGCAGTGGCGCTCGCCCATGCCGAGGGACTGCCGGCACATGCCGAGTCCGTCGCGATCCGGCTGCGGGAGGCGTGATGCGCGCGCCGGACCTCGACGAGGACGGCTGGTGCCTGGCCAGCGCCGCCGACTATCATGCGCTCGATGCCGAAACCTTCGAGATCCCGGACGAAAGGGCCCGGGCCAGCCTGAAGCCCGGCGACTTCGCCAAGCTGATCTTCCTGATCGCCGTGGAGGAGGACGACGAGCCGATCACCGACCGGATGTGGGTGGTGGTGCGCGAGGCGGCGGACGGCAGCTATTTCGGGCTGCTCGATAACGAGCCCGACATCGATGAGAATGACGCGTTCTGGCTCGGCACCGAAGTGCCTTTCGGACCGGAGCATGTGATCGAAGTGCAGGCGGGGAATGCCGAGAGCCGCGACTATGCCGCGCGGGCGCCGCTGAAGATTTGGCCGCGGGACTAGACGCTTCTCCTTCCCTTGCCGAGAGGGGAATGGACGCTCGCCGCGCAAGACGCTTTGCCATCTCGGCCGAACGGACCTATGGGGCGCAGCATGCCTAGCCATCAAGCAAAGTCCCGTTCCAAGGCGCGCGCCGCCGCGCGCCTCGCCGCCGTGCAGGCGCTCTATCAGCACGAGATGGAAGCGACCTCGATCCCGGCGCTGCTCCATGAATTCCACCACCACCGCCTGGGCGCGGTGATCGAGGACGTGGAATATGCCGAGGCGGACATCGCCTTTTTCGACGACATCGTGGTCGGCGTGAGCGAGCGCCGCGACGAGATCGACCGGCTGATCGCCGCCAAGCTGACCGCCGACTGGAGCCTCGACAGGCTCGACAAGCCGATGCGCCAGATCCTGCGCGCCGGCACCTATGAGCTGATGGCGCGCAAGGACGTGCCCGTCGGCGCGGCGATCAGCGAGTATCTCGACGTCACCGACGCCTTTTACGATCGCCGCGAGAAGGGCTTCGTCAACGGCATCCTCGACGCCGTGGCAAAGGAAGTCCGGGGTTGAGCCCATGCGATCCTGCCCATGCGAAGCGGGGGGAGGATTAGGAAGTGAACGAAGCCGAGTTCATCGCAGCGCTGCGCACCCTTCCGCTCCATCCGGGCGCCGAGGGCCTGCGCGACGATACGGCAACGCTCGCGATCGGCGGCGAGACGCTGATCCTCACCCATGATGCGATCGCCGAGGGCGTGCATTATCGCCCCGGCACCGATCCGTTCGACATCGCCTGGAAACTGGTCGCGGTGAACCTGTCGGACCTGGCCGCCAAGGGCGCCACGCCGCTGGGCGTGCTGATCGGCGCCGTGCTGGTGGAAGGGGCGGAGCGCTTCGTCGAGGGGCTGCGCGCGATCCTTACCGAATATGCCGTGCCGCTGCTCGGCGGCGACACCATCTCGGTCAGGCCCGCCACCTTCGGCTGCACCGCCATCGGCCGCGCCGGCGCCGCCGTGCCGCGCCGCGACGGCGGACGGGCAGGCGACGCGCTATGGGTGACCGGCACGATCGGCGCGGCGATGCTGGGCTTCGAGGCGGGCGACGGCCCCGCCTATCTCCGCCCGCGCCCGCGCCTCGCCGAGGGCCGCGCGCTCGCGCCGCACGTCCATGCGATGATGGACGTGTCGGACGGGCTTCTCCTCGACGCCTCCCGCCTGGCCGAAGCGAGCGGCTGCACCGCCGAGATCGCCCGCGCCGCCCTGCCCGTCGCTCCCGGTGCCGATCCGCTGCGCGCTGCGACCTGGGGCGACGATTACGAGCTGCTCTTCGCCGCCCCCGCCGATTTCGCGCCGCCCGTGGCGGCCACGCGGATCGGCACGCTGGCGGACGAACGGGCCGTTCCGCTGCTGCTCGACGGCGCGGCACCCGATTTCCCCCTGGGCTACCAGCATCGCTGATCCGCTTGCGCTGCGGGCCACCGCTCGATAGCCTCCCCATACCGGGCCCTCTAAACCGGCACACAGACCGGCGCGGCTCGATATCCAATAGGGGAAGGGCTTGAACGCATGACGATTGTGTACATCGCCATAGCCTGCGGCGTGCTCGCAGTGCTCTATGGCTTGTTGACCAGCCAGCAGGTGCTGAAGGCGCCGGCGGGCAACGAGAAGATGCAGAGCATCGCCGCTGCCATCCAGGAAGGCGCCAAGGCCTATCTCGGCCGGCAATATATGACGATCGCCGTAGTGGGCGTGATCGTCGCCATCGTCCTGTTCTTCACGCTGGGGACGCTGTCGACGATCGGCTTCCTCGTCGGTGCCGTGCTTTCGGGCGTGGCGGGCTTCGTGGGCATGAACATCTCGGTGCGCGCCAATGTCCGCACCGCGGAAGCGGCGCGCACCTCGCTGCAGGGTGGCCTCACGCTCGCCTTCCGCTCGGGCGCGATCACCGGCATGCTGGTGGCAGGCCTGGGCCTGCTCGCAATCGCCGTGCTGTTCTGGTACCTGATCGGCCCGTTCGGGCTCGCGCCCAACAGCCGCAAGGTGATCGAGGCGCTGACCGCCCTCGCCTTCGGCGCTTCGCTGATCTCGATCTTCGCGCGCCTGGGCGGCGGCATCTTCACCAAGGCCGCCGATGTGGGCGCCGACCTGGTCGGCAAGGTCGAGGCCGGCATTCCCGAGGACGATCCCCGCAACCCCGCCGTTATCGCGGACAATGTCGGCGACAATGTCGGCGACTGCGCCGGCATGGCCGCCGACCTGTTCGAAACCTATGTCGTGACGCTCGGCCTCACCATGGTCTCGATCGCGCTGCTGGTGAAGAATCTTTCCGACGAGCTGCTGCTCAAGCTGATGTCGCTGCCGCTGATCGTCGGCGGCGTGTGCATCATCACTTCGATCATCGGCACCTATATGGTCCGCCTGGGCAAGAGCCAGTCGATCATGGGCGCGCTCTACAAGGGCTTCTGGACCACCGCGATCCTCTCGGTTCCGGCGATCTGGTTCGTCACCCAATATGCGCTCGGCGACATGAACGCGCCGATCGGCGGCCTCTCGATCGATCCCAGCTCCTTCCTCGAACCGAGCGACCAGGTCACTGCCGAAGCGGTGCAGGGCCTGGCCTCGGGCGCGCAGTTCACCGGCTGGAGCCTGTTCATCTGCATGATGATCGGCCTGGCCGTCACCGGCCTGCTGGTGTGGATCACCGAATATTACACCGGCACCAACTATCGCCCGGTCAAGTCGATCGCCAAGGCTTCGGTGACGGGCCATGGCACCAATGTGATCCAGGGCCTGGCGATCAGCCTGGAATCGACTGCGCTGCCAACGCTCGTCATCGTCGTCGCGGTGATCGCAGCCTATCAGATCGCCGGCATCATCGGCGTCGCCTTTGCCGCGACGTCGCTGCTCGCGCTGGCCGGCATGGTCGTCGCGCTCGACGCCTATGGCCCGGTGACCGACAATGCCGGCGGCATCGCCGAGATGGCCGGCCTGGAGGATGAAGTCCGCCACAAGACCGACGCGCTCGACGCGGTGGGCAACACCACCAAGGCCGTGACCAAGGGCTATGCCATCGGCTCGGCCGCGCTCGCCGCGCTGGTGCTGTTCGGCGCCTATACGACCGACCTCAAGGAGTTCTTCCCGGACGTGCCCGTGGATTTCTCCCTGAACAATCCGTACGTGATCGTCGGCCTGCTGCTCGGCGCGCTGCTGCCCTATCTGTTCGGAGCCTTCGGCATGACCGCAGTCGGCCGCGCGGCGGGCTCGGTGGTCGAGGATGTCCGCCAGCAATTCGCCGCCGACAAGGGCATCATGGCCGGCACCAGCCGCCCCAACTATGCCCGCACGGTGGACATCGTCACCAAGGCGGCGATCAAGGAGATGATCGTTCCGTCGCTGCTGCCGGTGCTCAGCCCGATCGCGATCTATTTCATCATCACCGCGGTCGCCGGCCAGTCCCAGGGCTTCGCGGCCGTGGGCGCGATGCTGCTCGGCGTGATCGTCTCCGGCCTGTTCGTCGCCATCTCGATGACTTCGGGCGGCGGCGCGTGGGACAATGCCAAGAAATATATCGAGGACGGCAACTACGGCGGCAAGGGATCGGAAGCCCATAAGGCGGCCGTGACCGGCGACACCGTCGGCGATCCGTACAAGGACACCGCGGGACCGGCGGTGAACCCGATGATCAAGATCACCAACATCGTGGCGCTGCTGCTGCTCGCCGCGCTGGCGGGGCACGCCGCGGGCTGATCTTCCGCCTTCGACAGGATCGAGGACTGGCCCCGCCCGGAGCGATCCGGGCGGGGCCTTCCCTGTCCGGATCGCGCCACGCCGGTGCCAAACTCCGCTGGACAAACCCATCGACGCCGATGAATTTCGGCGCAGGGGGCATTTCGCCCTCCTCTGCGGGGGAGGATCATCTTGTTGCATCGCTTTGCGCCGTTCGGCGCCCTGATTGCCATCGTCGCCATGTCCGGGCCGGCACGCGCCCAGCCCAGCACCGAATGGGCCAGGAAGACCGTCCCGATCGAAGTGTTCGGCCAATTCCCGTCGATCGACCGTCCGGCACTTTCGCCCAATGGCGACCTGATCGCAGCCAAGGCTCGCGCCGACGGGCGGCAGGCGCTCGCGATCCTGCCGATCGGCCAGCCGGACGCGAAGCCGTTCATCGTCGCGGGCGACTCCGATTTCTCGAAGGGCAATTTCGGCGACCGCGAAATCTATCGCTGGCAATGGATCGACAACCAGAACCTGCTGATCTGGATCCGCGGCCTCGATTTCGAGTTCGGCCAGTGGATCGACGTCACGCGCATCGCCGCCTACAATATCAAGTCGCGCAAGGCGACGCCGCTCGGCTGGGACGGTGCCGCGGGATGGGCGGGCGATGTGCTGTGGATGTCGCCGCCGGACACGCCCAAGCCGCACCTGCTGCTCCAGCGCTTCACCAACCGCAACAGCAGCGAAATGTGGGCCCATCCCGAAGTGATCGACATCGACGTCGAGACCGGGGCGATCCGCAACGTGCAGCGCTCCAATCCGGTGGTGAGTTCCTGGACCGCCGACAGAAGCGGCGTCGTCCGGATGGGCTGGGCGCGCGACCGCGAGAACGGCAAGTTGCGCGTGCTCTACCGAACCGGCGCATCGGAGACGTTCCGTACCATCCTGCACGAGACGCCGGACCAGTATGACGACACCGAACTGCCCGATTACATCCTGTCGGGCTCGAACAAGGCCTATGCCCTGAGCAATCGCGACGGCTTCCGCGCGCTCTACGAATACGACCTCGACAAGATGGCGCTCGGCCAGAAGGTGTTCGGTGTCGCGGGCTACGATATTTCGGATGCGACGATCACGCCGGACGGCACCGCGCTGCAGAGCGTGACCTATAGCGACCAGCGCACCCACCGGGTCTTCTACGAGCCCAGGCTCAAGGAAATCGCCAAGCTGCTCGATCAGGAGTTCGGCGCCGGCAACGTCAATCTGCTGTCGGCAGACCAGAAGCGCGAGAAGATCCTCTTCTCCTTCGGCGCGCTCGGCCAGGTTCCCGCCTATTATCTGCTCAACACCGTGACCGGCGACATCTCGCTGATCTCGTGGAGCAACGAGACGCTCAAGAACGCGAAGCTCAATCCGGTGCAGACCTTCCGCTACACCGCCTCCGACGGCAAATCGATCGAGGCCATCCTCACGCTGCCGCGCCACCGGACGGGAGAGAAGAACCTGCCGCTCATCGTGATGCCGCATGGCGGCCCCTGGGCGCGCGACGACGCCGATTGGGACAGCTACCAATGGGCCCAGACGCTGGCGGAATATGGCTATGTCGTCGTCCAGCCCAATTATCGCGGCTCGACCGGCTACGGCAAGGAATTCGGCAAGGCCGTGAACGGCAATTGGGGCCTGCGCATGCAGGACGATCTCAACGACGTGATCCCCTGGCTTGCCAAGGACGGGACCATCGATCCCAAGCGGGTCTGCATGGTCGGCTGGTCCTATGGCGGCTATGCCGCCAGCCGCGCGGCGCAGCGCGACGGCGACAAATATCGTTGCGCGGTGAGCGGCGCGGGCGTCCACGACCTCCCGGCGATGGTCAATTACGACAAGAACTATCTCGGCGGCTATGGCGCCAAGATGGGCCTGGGCGCGGCGGGCGACCTCGGGGCGATCTCCCCGGCCTATCATCCCGAGATGTTCTCGACGCCGATCCTGATCGTCCATGGCGCCAAGGATCAGCGTGTCCCCGTCGCCCAGTCGCGCGGGCTGGTCAGCAAGCTCAAGGGCGCAGGCAAGAAGGAGGGCGTCGACTTCCTCTATCTCGAGCAGCCGCTGAACACCCATAACCTGCTGCGCGAACAGGATCGGACCCAGTTCCTGCAGGAAATGAAGAAGTTCCTCGACAAGCACAATCCGGCCTGAGCGAACGGGGCGGCGTGGCGACGGGCCGCCCCGGTCATCGCTCTCCGGCCATCGCGCAGACCGGCCGGCGGCGGGGAACGGTTTCTATTTCGGCTTGCCCGAACCCGGCCCCTTGCCGGCCCCCTTGGGCTTCACCGTCAGCGGCGCCAGCAAGTCGTCGACCGGCGCCTCGGGCGCCTTTGCCGGCGCCGCTTCCTTGCCGGTACCCTTGGGCTCCACCGTCAGCGGCGTCAGCAAATCGTCGACCGGCGCCTCGGGTGCCTTTGCCGGTGTCGCTTCCTTGCCCGGGCCCTTGGACTCCACCGTCAGCGGCGTCAGCAGGTCGTCCGGTGCCTCGGGCGCCTTTGCCGGCGCCGTCCCCTTGCCCGGGCCCTTGGGCTCCACCGTCAGCGGCGTCAGCAAGTCGTCGTCCGCCTTCTCCGGCAGCTTGTACTTCTTGTGGATCTCGTCTTCCTCGCGCTGCGACTGCGCCTTGAGCGGCCTTTCCATTTGCGAGCAGGCCTTCCCCGCGTCCTCGATCGCGGTCGTCTTCCTCCCCGTCAGCGCGGCCTGGGCGAACTTCTGGAACGCGTCCTGCCGCATCTTTTCGCATTGTCGCTCGATCTGCTCGAATTTGGGCTTGTAGCGCGCCTCCAGCACCCGCATCGCGCCGAGATACCCCGGCGCGAAGCCTTCCTCCAGATTGCGCTCGATCCATTTGTTCAGGCGATCCGTCGCATTCTTGAGGTTGCGCTTCGCCGCCTCCAGCCGCTTCAACGGATTCGTCCCCTGCTCCTTCCCGAGCGAAGTCGCGAATTCCCCATATTTCTGCGCGAATCGATCCTGCGCGCGCTGTGCCGCCTCCAGTTCGCGAAAGGCGTCCTCGAGCTGCGCGTGCAGCACATCGCCTTCCTGGTTGATCATGATCATGGTTTCCTGCGTCGCCTCGGCCGCGGCGACGGACCTGTCCGTGACCGACACGGCCTCGGCCGCGGCGGCGGCATTGCTCTCGATGGTGCCGCTATAGATCGCGAAGCCCAGCGCCCGGCTGGCATTGGCATATTCGTTGAGCGCCAGCGCATCGGCCCGGGTCTGCCCGCCGGTCGAGATGCGCATCTGCGCCAGGCGCCGCGAGAGCGGCGTCGGCGGGAACAGCGCGTCGAGCGTCTCCGGCCGCGCCGCCACTCCCGTTGCGGCGGGCGCACCCGATGTCTCGACGATCCCCTTGCCGTGGCGCCGCATCAGCGCTTCCATCCGCGCCACCGCCTTCAGGCATTCGGCGGGGTTGCTGTCCTTGACCTCCTCGGCGAGCAGCGACTGGTCGGACAGTTCGTCATGCACCTGGTAGGGTGTGTTCTCCGGCATGTCGCGCGCATTGTGATTGGCCCGCTCCAGCCGTGCGGCGCATTGCGCGCGCGCATCGACGGCGGTGAAGGCGGCCAGCACGCACAGCGCCGAGCCCAGCAGAAACGAAGGACGCATTTTCCCGACTCCCGAATGATCGGCGGCGGGAGATACAGGTTGCCCCGGCACGGCAAATCGGGCGGCGACGAAGCACGCGCATCCGTCGATCAAATCGGCCGGAATTGCCGCGCAGGATGGCAAGGGGCGGCGCAATCCCCATATCGGACCAAGGTGGCCGGCTTTGTCGGCTTCACCGCCTTCCCTTTTCTCCCTGCGCACTGTAAAGGCTCCGCCACTTTTAGCGCGCGCACCCATGAGGTAATTTTTGGCCAAAGAAGAACTGCTTGAAATGCGGGGTCAGGTCGTTGAGCTTCTGCCCAACGCAATGTTCCGCGTCCGGCTCGAAAATGATCACGAGATCCTGGGCCATACCGCCGGCAAGATGCGCAAGAATCGCATCCGCGTGCTGGTGGGCGACGAAGTGCTCGTCGAGCTCACGCCCTACGACCTGACCAAGGGCCGTATCACCTATCGCTTCAAGTAAGCGGGCGGTGCCCTTGCGGCTCGTCCTCGCTTCCACGTCGCCGCGCCGGCTCGATCTGCTCAAGCGGATCGGCGCCGAGCCCGCGCGCATCGCCGCGCCCGATGTCGACGAGAATGTCCGCGCCGGCGAGACGCCGCGCGCCTATGTGCTGCGCGTCGCCATCGACAAGGCGCATGCCGTGCCCCGCGCCGCGGACGAGATCGTGCTCGCGGGCGACACCACCATCGCGGTCGGCCGTCGCATCCTCGCCAAGCCCGAGGACGAGGCGGATCTGCGCCGCATGCTCGCCCTGCTCTCGGGCCGGCGCCACCATTGCCTGTCCGCCGTCTGCCTGATCGGCGCCGACGGCAAGGCACGCACCCGCATCTCGGACACGGTCGTCGCCTTCAAGCGGCTGAACCAGGCCGAGATCGACTGGTACGTCGCCTGCGGCGAAGGCATGGGCAAGGCAGGCGGCTATGCCATCCAGGGCAAGGCCGAGGCCTTTGTCCGCTACCTCGCCGGCAGCCATTCGGGCGTGGTCGGCCTGCCCGTCTTCGAAACGCGCGCGCTGCTGGAGAGCGCCGGGTACAGCCTTGGCTGAGTGGCTGTACGAGGCCGGAATCGGCGAGAACCGCGCCGCGCTCGTCGCGCGCGGCAGCATCTGGAAGGCGCGGATCGAGCTGGAGGGCACCCGGCCGCGCGTCGGCGCGGTGCTCGATGCAAGGCTGGTCGACAAGGCGGCCAAGCTGATCGCGCTCGACGGCGGCGGCGAGGCGCTGTGCGACCATGTCCCCAAGGCGATCACCCAGGGGGCGAAGCTGCGGGTGCGGATCGTTCGCGAAGCGATTCCCGAGCCGGGCCGCGCCAAGCTGCCCAAGGCGGTGCCGAGCGACGAGGAACTCACCGACGGCCCCACCCTGCTCGATCGCATCGCCGCCACCGGCCTCCCCCTCCGCATGCTCCGCCCGCACGAGCCGGACGCGCTGGAAGCGGCCGGCTGGTCCGAAGTGATCGAGGAAGCGATCACCGGCGAGATCGCCTTTCCGGGCGGGGCGCTGCGCCTTTCGCCCACCCCGGCGATGGCATTGTTCGACGTCGACGGCTCCGGCCCGATCGAGCCGCTGGCGGTTGCCGCCGCGCATGCGGTGGCGCGGGCGATCGAGCGACACGGCATCGCCGGCTCGATCGGCATCGACTTCCCCACGCTTGCCGGAAAGGGCGCGCGCCAGGCGGTGGCCGAGGCGATCGACGCCGCCCTGCCCCAGCCCTTCGAGCGGACCGCGGTGAACGGCTTCGGCTTCCTCCAGATCGTCCGCCGCCGCACTCGGCCTTCGCTGCCCGAACTGCTGCGCGCCGATCCGCTCGGCGCCGAGACGCGGGCCGAGCTCAGGCGGATCGAACGGCTTCCCCCGCCGCCCCCGACTACCCATATGGTGACCAGGAACGTCGCACGCCGCCTCGCCCAGCAACCCGGCTGGACCGCGGAGCTGGCGCGGCGGATCGGCGGCGTGACCAGGTTCACGTCCGCCGGCGACGGAACCGGCGCGAAGGAGTGAAATGGCGAAGAGCGATACCTGCCCCGTCTGCGGCCAGCCGACGGATATCGACAACAAGCCTTTCTGCAGCCGCGGCTGCAAGGACCGCGACCTGCTGCAATGGCTGGGCGAGGGCTATCGCATTCCCGGCGAGCGCGTGGATCCCCATGCGCATTCGGGGGTGGACAGCACCGATTCGCGCGACTAAGAGGCGCGCTCCCCGGCACTCGCCGGGCATGCCCGGGTAGCTCAGTTGGTAGAGCATGCGACTGAAAATCGCAGTGTCGGCGGTTCGACTCCGTCCCCGGGCACCACTTCTTCCATCGCGAACCATCACCCGCGGCGCTGACGTGCGCGGAGCCGCGTTCGCGGCCCCGCGCCGCCCGTCTCATGCCGCGTCGCGCGACGGCTGCCCGAACCGGGCATAGAGCGCCGGCAACACGAACAAGGTGAGCAAGGTCGCCGAGATCAGGCCGCCGATCACGACGGTCGCCAGCGGCTTCTGCACTTCCGCCCCCGCGCCATGGCCGAGCGCCATCGGCACGAAGCCGAGGCTGGCGACCAGCGCCGTCATCACCACCGGCCGCAGGCGCTGCATCGCCCCCGCCCTGGCGGCCTCCGCCCGCGCCACGCCCGCGCGGACCAGATCCTGGATCGAGGAGACCATCACCAGCCCGTTGAGCACTGCGATGCCGGACAAGGCGATGAAGCCGACTGCGGCCGAAATCGAGAAGTCCATGCCCCGCAGGAACAGCGCGAGCACGCCGCCCACCAGCGCGAGCGGCACGCCGGTGAAGACGATGGCCGCATCGCGCGCCGAACCGAGCGCGCCGTAGAGCAGCAACAGGATCAGCGCGAAGCAGGCGGGGATCACCAATGCCAGCCGATCGCGCGCCGAGGCGAGATTCTCGAACTGGCCGCCCCATAGGAGATAGCTGCCGGCGGGCAGCCGCACCTCGCGCTCGATCGCGGCGCGCGCATCGGCGACCACGCCGCCGACATCGCGCCCGCGCACGTTCGCCTGGACGACGACGCGCCGCTTGCCATTCTCCCGGCTGATCTGGTTGGGACCGTCGACAACGCGGATATCCGCGACGCTGGCGAGCGGCACGAAGGCACCGCCCGCGACGGGCAGTTGCAGCCGGGCCAGCGCCTCGAAATCGGCGCGCTGCGCCTCGGAGAGCCGCAGCACCACCGGGAAACGGCGATCCCCCTCGAAGATCATGCCGGCTTCGCGCCCGCCCAGCGTGGCGGCGACCAGATCCTGCACATCCTGCGCGGTGACGCCAAGCCGAGCCATCGCGTCGCGGTTCACCCGGATGTCGAGCATCGGCAGGCCGCTGGTCTGCTCGACCTTCACGTCCGCCGCGCCGGGCGTGCGGCGCAGGATGCCGGCGATGCGTTCGGCAGTGGCGTTCATCGCGGCGAAGTCGTCCCCGAACACTTTCACCGCGATGTCGCCGCGCACGCCCGCGATCAGCTCGTTGAAGCGCATCTGGATCGGTTGGGTGATCTCGTACGCATTGCCCGGCAGCTTCGCGAGCTGCCCCTCGATCCGCTCGACCAGCGCTTCCTTGCGCAGCCCCGGATCGGGCCATTCGGCGCGCGGCTTCAGGATCACGAACATGTCGGTGGCGTTGGGGGGCATCGGATCCGAGGCGAGCTCGGCCGTGCCGGTCTTGGAGAAGACGAACTTCACTTCGGGCTGCTTCGCCATCAGCCGTTCGAGCGGCACCTGCATCGCCTGGCTCTGCTGGACGGAAGTGGCGGGGATGCGGAGCGCCTGGATCAGCAGGTCTCCCTCGTCGAGCTGCGGGAGGAACACCTGGCCCAGCGCCAGAAAGGCGAGCGCCGCCGCGCCCAGGCTCGCCACCGCCGCGCCGATCGTGACGGTGGGCCGGCCCATCGCGCGGTCGAGGCCCGGTTCGTAGCGCCGGCGCAGCCAGCCGATGATGCGCCCTTCCTTCTCCTCGACGCGCCTCGACAGCCAGATCGCGATCGCCGCGGGCACGAAGGTGAGCGACAGGACGAAGGCGCAGGCGAGCGCGAGGATCACCGTCACCGCCATCGGCACGAAGGTCTTGCCCTCGACACCGCTCAACGTGAGCAGCGGCACATAGACCAGCATGATGATCGCCTGGCCATAGACGGAAGGCCGGATCATCTCGCGCGCGGCGGCGGAGACCGTCTCCAGCCGCTCGGCCCGATCGAGCGGCCGCCCGGCTTCGTGCTGGCGCTCCGCGAGGCGGCGCAGGGCGTTCTCGACGATGATCACCGCCCCGTCGACGATCAGCCCGAAATCGAGCGCGCCGAGGCTCATCAGATTGGCCGACACGCCCAGCCGCAGCATGCCGAAGCCGGTGAGCAGCATCGTGACCGGGATCACCGCGGCCGCGATCAGCGCCGCGCGGAAATTGCCGAGCAGCAGGAACAGCACGACGATGACGAGGAGCGCGCCCTCGCTCAGGTTGCGCGCCACCGTGCGGATCGTCGAATTGACCAGCGCCGTGCGATCGAGCACCGGCTGGACCACCACGTCGGGCGGCAGCGAGGCGTTGATCGACTTGAGCCGGTCCGCCACCGCGGTCGCCACCGTACGGCTGTTCTCGCCGATCCGCATGATCGCGGTGCCGACCACCACTTCGGTGCCGTTCTCCGACGCCGATCCCATGCGCACCGCCTGCCCGGTCCGCACCGTCGCGACCTGATCGAGCGTGATGGGCACCCCCGCGCGCGTGGCCACGACGATGCGCGACAGCTCGGCCGGGCCCCGCACCAGCGCGTCGGCGCGCACCGCGAGCCCCTCGCCGTTGCGATCGACGAAGCCGCCGCCGCTGCTGGTGTTGTTGCGCTCGATCGCCGTGGCCAGATCGGTGAGCGTCAGGCCGAGCGCCGCCAGCTTCGCCACGTCGGGAATGACCAGGATCTGCCGCGCATAACCGCCAATCGAATCGATGCCGGCGAGCCCCGGCACGTTCTTGAGCAGCGGGGTGACGATCCAGTCCTGCGCAGTGCGCAGATAGGTCGCCTTGTCGGTCTCCGTTGCCAGCCGCTCGCCCTCGGGGGTGATGTAGCTGCCGTCGGGCTGCATCCCGGGCTCGCCGGGCTGATGCTTGTCGTCCGCCCGGTGATCGAGCCGGACCGTCCACATATAGACTTCGCCAAGGCCGGTGGCGATCGGCCCCAGTTCGGGATCGGCGCCGTCGGGCAGCCCTTCCCGCACGCCCGCGAGCCGTTCGTTCACCTGGGCGCGGGCGAAATAGATGTCGGTGGCGTCGGTGAACACCGCCGTCACCTGCGCGAAGCCGTTGCGGCTGAGCGAGCGGGTATATTCGAGGCCGGGAATGCCGGCGAGCGCGGTCTCGATCGGAAAGGCGACCTGCTTCTCGACCAGTTCGGTCGAGAGCGCGGGCGCGCGGACGTTGATCTGGACCTGGTTGTTGGTGATGTCCGGCACCGCGTCGATCGGAAGGCGATACAGGGCGGCGGCGCCGATCACGGCGGCGATGGCGGTGAGCAGGAGGACAAGCCAGCGCTTGTCGACCGCCCAGTTGACGATGCGGGCGATCATGGCTCAGTCCTCATGGCTCGCTTCGCCCTTGCCGAGCTCGGCCTTGAGCGTGAAGGTGTTGGTGGCGGCGATCTGCTCGCCGTCCGAAAGGCCGGCAAGGATCGCGACCATCGCGCCGTCGCGGGCGCCGAGCGTCACCGGCCGGGTCCGGAAGCCCTGCGGCGTCCGCACGAACAGCACGGGGCGGTTCTCCACCGTCTGCACCGCCGTCGCCGGCACCATCAGCGGGGCGCCGCCCGCCCCTGCGACTTCGATCCGCGCCTGCACCGGCTCGCCCGCGCGCCACTGGCCGCCGCGATTGTCGAGATCGGCGATCACCCGGACGAGGCGCGTCTGCGGATCCAGCGCCGGCGCGACGAAACGCACGCGCGCCATGGCGGTGCGCCCCGCCGCGGTCACTTCGACCGGATTGCCGGGCCGCACCCGGGCGGCATCGCCGGCCGCGATCGACAGGGCGACGCTGAGCCGCTCCAGCGCCGCGATCCGGAACAATTCGGTCTCCGCCGCATCGGCGGTGAACATCTGGCCGGGCACGGCGCTGCGCGCGACGACGCGGCCGGCGATCGGCGCGGTGATCACGATCCGGTTGAGGCTGCCGCCGCGCACGCCCGAGGCCGCGACCTGCTGGCGCGCCAGCCTGACATCCGTCTCCGCCTGTTCGGCGGCGGCGCGCGATATCTCGACTTCGCGCAGGGGGCGGAAGCCGCGCGCATAGAGCGCCTCGTCGCGCGCCAGCGTCTTGCGGGCGAGTTCCAGCCGGGTCCGCGCCTTCTCCACCTCGGCCTGGAGGCCGGCGGCCTGGCGGCTCTCGATCACCGCCAGCGTATCGCCCCGGCGGACGGCATCGCCCAGGTTCCGGACGAGCGCGATCACGCGCCCTTCGAGCGGCGCCGCGACCACCCGAGTGGCGTCCGGATCGCTCTCGAGCAGGGCGGGCGCCTCGATCGCGGCCCCGGCGCCGCCCCGGCCGGGCCGGATCAGCGTGATGTTGGCCGAAGCGATCTGTTCGGCGGTGAGCGTGGCGGTGCCTTCGGCATGCGCCTCGGCAGTCTTGTTTTCCGGCTGGGGCGCTGGCGCGCCGCAACCGGCAATGAGCGTCGCGACGCAAAGCGCCGCTGCGATTCGATGCATGAACTTGAACTCCTGACAGGGACAGACGCGCCGCGAAGGGCGCGGAGGCCGGTGTCAGGCGATCGGTGGTCTGAGCGGCGTGTCGGCGATGCGCGCGGCAAGCTCGGCGCTGGCCATGCGCCAGGACAGCCGGGTGCCGCCATGGGCACGGGGCGCCGCGGGCGCCTTCACCGGCGCGGCGAGGTCATGGCCGTGGCAGGTCGAATGGTGATGCGGATAGTTCTTGTCGGGATCGGCCGGCACTTCATCGGCATCGCCGGGGGCGTGCCAGCCCTCGATCTCGATCGTGGTGAGGTGCCGCTCCGGCGCCTCGGTCGCGTGCGCGACCGTCGTCAGGCTGGTGATCACCAGCATCAGACAGGCAATGACGGGCAGCAACAGGCGCATCGCGCTGTCCCTAACACATCCGCGCGCCGGTGTAAGCGCCTGATGGCGGGCCTAATGCGCCGCGCCCGCCCCCACTGCCCGCTTCGGGCGCGGGGTCAGCCAGATGATCATCGCCGCGCCGGCGAAGACGAAGGCGGAGAGCAGGAATATGTGGCTCGTCGCCAGCGCAAAGGCTTCCTTGTCGACCAGCTGCGCGATCGCGAGCCGCGCCTGGTCGAGCGAGAAGCCCTGCGCCGCCATCGCATCGACGGTGCCGTCGCTGTTCAGCCGCGAGGCGATCTCGCTGCGCGCCACGCGGGCGCTGTCGTCCCAGGCGGTGGTCGATACCGACGTGCCGATCGCGCCCGCCATCGTCCGCAGGAACGCCATCACGCCTGCGGCCGATGCCGTTTCCTGCGGCTGCACCGAGCCCAGCGCCAGCGTGGTCAACGGAATGAAGAAGAACGGCATGCCGATGCCCTGCAGCATCTGCGGGAAGGCGAGACTCCAGAAATCGGCCTGGCTGTTCCACTGGACCCGCAGCAGCGAAGTGAAGCCGAGCCAGAGGATTCCGAAGCACACCAGCGCGCGCGGATCGACCTTGTTCGTCAGCTTGGCGACGATCGGCGACATGATCACCGCCGCCACGCCGGTAAAGGCAGTGGCATAGCCGGCATAGGTGGCGGTGTAGCCCATGCTGGTCTGCAGCCATTGCGGGATGATCACTGCCGAGGAGAAGAAGGTCCCGAAGGCCAGGGCCAGCGACAGCACCGCCACGGTGAAGCCCCGGTGCCGGAACACGCGCAGGTCGACGATCGGCTGGTCCTCGGTCCCCTCCCAGGCCAGGAAGACCAGGAAGCCGATCAGCGCGGTCACGCCGAGCACCACGATCGTGCGGTCGTTGAACCAGTCATGCTCGCGGCCGAGATCGAGCATGATCTGCAGCGCGCCGATCCACAGCAGCATCAGCATCAGCCCGACCCGGTCGACGCGCAGCTTGCTCGTCGGCGTCTCGACCCTGGAGAGCAGCCGCATGCCGCCGAACGCGCAAAGGGCGGCGACGGGGATGTTGATGAAGAAGATCCAGTGCCACGACCAGCTGTCCGAAATCGTGCCGCCCAGGATCGGGCCCAGGATCGGCGCGACGACGGTGGTCATCGACCAGACGCCCATCGCCTGGGCGCGCTGCTCGGGCTTGAAGATGCGCATCAGCAGCGTCTGCGACAGCGGCATCAGCGGGCCGCCGCACAGCCCCTGGCCGATACGGCAGGCGACGAGCATGCCGAGCGAAGTCGACAGGCCGCACAGGACGGAGAAGACGCCGAAGCCGATCATCCCGAAGGTGAAGGTGCGCACCGTGCCGAAGCGCCCGGCGAGCCAGCCGGTCAGCGGCACGCACACCGCCTCCGCCACGGCATAGGAGGTGATGATCCACGTCCCCTGGCTGCCCGAGATGCCGAGGCTGCCCGAAATGTGCGGGACCGAGACGTTGGCGATGGTGGTGTCGAGCACCACCATGAAATTGGTCAGCGCGAGCACCACGCCCGCGAGGATCAGCGGCAGCCCGGTCAGGGGCGCCGCCGTCTCGGTCTTGCCGTTCATCGCAGCCGTCCTCAGTTCTTCGAGACGTCGATCTCGGCGTCCATGGAAAGGCCGACCCGGAGCGGGTGCTCGGCAAGCTCCCTGGGATCGAGCGCGACGCGCACCGGCAGGCGCTGGACCACCTTGATCCAGTTGCCCGTGGCGTTCTGCGCCGGGATCAGCGCGAAGGACGAACCGGTGCCGCCCGACAGGCCGACGACCTTGCCGTGATATTCGACGCCGCCGCCATAAAGGTCGGACTTGAGCGTCACCGGCTGGCCGACCTTCACGCGGGTCAGCTGGCCTTCCTTGAAATTGGCGTCGACATAGAGCTGGCCCACCGGCACGACCAGCATCAGCTGCGCGCCCGGCGCGACGCGCTGGCCGACCTGGACGTTGCGGCGCGTCACCACGCCGTCGATCGGCGCGCGGATCACGGTGCGATCGAGATCGAGCTGCGCCTGCGCCACCCTGGCTTGGGCGGAAAGCACTTCCGGTGCCGAATTGGCGGTGGTGCCGCTGATCAGCGCATTGTTCGCGGCAAGCTCGCCGCTGGCGGCGCCGCGCGTCGAATTGGCCTGGGCCACGCCCGCCCGCGCCAGCTCCAGATTGGCCTTGGCCGAGGAGAAGGCGTTGGTCGCCGATGTGAGCTCCTCGCCCGACACCGCACCATTGGGGGCGAGGCGCTGGCGCCGGGCGAGGTCCACCCGCGCCTTCTCGTAATCCGCCTCGGCGGCGACGAGCTGGGCACGGGCTCGGGAAATATCGGCGCCGCGGGCCTGGACCTGCGCGGCGAGCGCCGCGCTGGTGGCCGAGGTCTGGCCGTATTGGCGGCGGGCCTTGGCGAGATCCGCCTCGGCCTGGGCGAGCGCGATCCGCGCATCGCTGTCGTCGAGCCGGACGAGCACATCGCCCTTCTTCACCGCCTGGGTATCGGACACCGCGACGCCGGCCACCTGCGCGGCGACCATCGGCGTGACGCTGGCCGTGTCGGCGCCGACATAGGCATTGTCGGTGCTGATATAGTGGCTGCCGACCAGCACGTACCAGCCGCCATAGCCGATGCCGGCGATCAGCACCGCGCCGGCGATGCCGGTGAGCAGCCGCCGGCGCAGGTTGGGCTTGGCGGGCGCCGCTTCGGCGTTCGCGACATGGATCTGGGGTTCGGCGTCAGCCATGGGTCGAGTCCTTGGTTGCGGCGGCGGCCGCGATGTCGGTGGAAAAGCCCCCGCCCAGCGCGCGGACCAGCTGGACGTCGAGCGTGAACGCCCGCGCCTCGAGATCGGCGACGATCTGGCGGTTCTGCAGCACGCCCTGCTCGGCGGTCAGCACGTCGAGGAAGGTCGACAGGCCGCCCTCGTAGCGCTGGCGGGCGATCGCATAGGCGGCCTCGGAATCGGCGAGCGCCTGGCGGCTCTCGGAAAGCCGGGTGACGAGGGCGTTCTTGCTCGTCACCGCATCGGCGACTTCGCGATAGGCGGTGGTCACGGTCGAATCATAGGTCGCGACCGCCTCGTCATAGCCGGCGCGGGCGCCCTTGTACTGGCCGGCCAGCTGCCCGCCCCGGAAGATCGGCAGGCTGATCGCCGGGCCGACCGAACCATAGGTCGATCCGCTCTTGAACAGATTGTCGAGCCCGAAGGCCTGGAAACCGATCAGCGCGCTGAGGTTGATCGAGGGATAGAAATCGGCGCGCGCCACCTTGATGCGGCTCGCCGCGGCCTCGACCCGGGCGCGGGCGGCGGCGATGTCCGGGCGGCGGCCGATCAGGTCGGTGGTGACGCCCGCCGGAAGCCCGTGTGCGCCGGCCGGGCCGGCGGGCAGCGCAATGGCCAGCCCGCGGTCCGGCCCCTTGCCAAGCAGGGCGGCGATGCGGTTGCGGGTCAGCCCGATCGCCTCATCGGTGGCCGCCAGATCGGCGCGGGCGGCGGGCACCGCGGCGTCGGCCTGTTTCAGCTCGGCGCGGGTATCGAGCCCGTTGGTCACCCGGTCGCTCACCAGCTTCTGCGTCTGGGTCCGCAGCGCGAGCGCCTTGGCCTGGACCGCGCGTTGCGAAGCGAGACGGGCGAGATCGGCATAGGCGCTGGCGATGTTGGTCGAAAGCACGAGCCGCGACTGCTCCAGCTCGATCCGCGCCGCCTCGGCATCCGAAGTGGCGGCGGCGAGCGAGGCGCGGTTCTTGCCCCACAGGTCGAGATCGAAGCTCAGGTTCGCCGCGACCTGGCCGCTGTCGTTCCAGCCCTTGGGCACGAAGGCGGCGGGGATGCCGTTATTGTAGCTCTGCTTGCCCTCGGTCGCTCCGGCCTGGACGCCCACCGACGGCAGCAGCGCGGCGCCGGCCTGCTGGGCATAGGCCTGGGCGGAGCGCAGGCGCGCGGCGGCGGCGGCGAGATCGGGCGAGCCGGCCAGCCCCTCGGCGATCAGCCCGTTCAGCTGCGCGTCGCCATAGGCGCTCCACCAGTCATTGGCGGGCCAGTTCGCGGCATCCGCCCGCACGGCCAGCGACTGGTCGGCGGCATAGGCGGCCGCCGCGCGCACCTCGGGGCGGGCGCCGAGCTGCGGCACCGGCGCGCAGGCGGAAAGCAGCGCGGCCCCGGCAGTCGCGGCGAGCAGCAACGGACGAAGGGAGAATCGGATCATGATTTAAATACCGTACTGTCGGGTACGGCGCGGCAGATGGGCGCGGACCGCCATCTTGTCAACCCGTAATCGTACCCTATAGTACGGTTATGGAAAAAATACTGGATAGGCCGTCCGGCAAGCGCGAGGCGCGCAAGGAGGAACGGCGCGAGGCGATCCTGGCGATCGCCAAGCGCGTGTTCCTCGACCAGGGCTATTCCGGCGCTTCGATGTCGGCGATCTCGGCGGAGCTCGGCGGCTCCAAGGGGACGCTGTGGAGCTATTTCCCGTCGAAGGAAGAGCTGTTCGCCGCCGTGCTCGACGATGCGACCAAGGAATATCGCGGCCAGCTCGCCGATGTGCTCAAGCCCGGCGAGGACGTGCGCGCCGCCGTGCTGCAATTCTGCCGGGGCTTCATCGCCAAGATCTCGTCGCCCGACGGGCTGCGGCTGCACCGGCTGATCGCCTCGGAAGTCAGCCGCTTTCCCGAGATCGGCGACATCTTCTATCGCCGCGCCCCCATGCCCACCCAGCAGCTGCTCGCCGGCTTTCTCGAGCGCGCGATGGATGCGGGAACGCTCCGCCGCGCGGACCCGCTGTTCGCGGCGCGCGTGCTCGCCTCGCTCTGCCTCGGCGTGCAGCAGCGCATGATCTGGGGACAGGAATTGTCGGCGGCCGAACGCGACCACGAAGCCGCGCAGATGGCCGAAGTGTTCCTGCGTGCCTTCGCGCCCGGCTAGAGCGCCGCCCCGTCGAGCGCCACCGCCTCGACGCCGATGCAGCGAAGCATCTTCTCCGCCACGATCCTGCCGGGCGGCCCGTCCAGGCCACCCAGGTCGAGCCGCACGGCCATGCCGTCCCCGGTCAGGCGCACTTCCATTTCGGGCGGCGTCAGGTCGTGCTGCGCGGCCAGGCCGAGCAGCCGGCACAGCAGCGCGGCGCTCGCTTCGCCGACGATGTCCAGGCGCATGACTCAGGCGGCCTCGCGCGCCGGCGCCGCCGATGCCGCGACGATCCGCGCGCGGGCCAGCGCATCGGCGGCACGGTGTGGCGCCAGTCCCTCGCGCCCGGCATGGGCCAGCACCGCGCCGAGCCGCAAGCCGGTCGCATGGACGCGCGCCGCCACTTCATCGGCGCTCCAGCCGAGATATTCCCCGGCGACGCTGATGATCCCGCCGGCGTTCACGACATAGTCGGGCGCATAGAGGATGCCGCGATCGGCGAGCCGGTCGCCATCCTCGGGCGTGGCGAGCACATTGTTCGCGGCGCCGCAGACGACATGCGCACGCAGCCGGCGGACCGCCGCTTCGTCGATCACGCCGCCCAGCGCGCAAGGTGCGAAGATGGCGCAGCGGGCATCGAGGATGCTGTCGCGCCCCATGATCTCCGCATCGTAGCGGCAGGCGATATCCGCGGCGATGCCGGGCCGCGGCTCGGCTACGACCAGCCGGGCGCCCGCTTCATGGAGCATGCCGCACAGCGCCGAGCCGACATGGCCGAGGCCCTGCACCGCGACGCGCAGCCCGCGCAATTCGCTGCCCAGCTGGCGCCGCGCCGCCTCCTCCATCGCCAGGAACACGCCGCGCGCGGTCCAGGGCGAAGGATCGCCGCCGGGCCTGCCACCGCGCGGCGGCAGGCCGGCGACATGGCGGGTCTGGCCGCGCACCGCTTCCATGTCCGCGACGCTGGTGCCGACATCCTCGGCCGTCACGTAATCCCCATCGAGCCGCGCCACTGCCCGGCCGAACGCGGCGAACAGCCTGTACCGGTCGAATTCCCCATCGGGCAGGTTGAGCACCGCCTTGCCGCCGCCCAACGGCAGGTCGGCCATCGCATTCTTGAAGGTCATGCCCTCGGCCAGCCGCATCGCGTCGCCGACCAGCGCGGCATGGTCGCCATAGCGCCACAGCCGGCACCCGCCCGCCGCGGGGCCGCGGCGCGTGGAGTGGAGCACGATCACCCCGTCCAGCCCGCTCTCGGCGTCGCGCAGCACATGCACGCTCTCCGGCGGGGTGGCGGTAACTTGCGGGGTATCGACCATGAAAGCGCTCCTGAAATCCGGAGACGACTCTTCCATGGACTCGCAGGATAATGTTGCCTTCTTTGCGGCCCATGCTGCATTGTCAGCAAGATTTCACCCAAATATGCGCATCTGGAGAACAGATTTGCCTACTGAACTCGATCCGTTCGAACGCAGGATCCTGCAGGTGCTCCAGGAAGATGCGTCGATGCCCACCGCCAGACTCGGCGAGATGGTCGGCCTGTCGAGCTCGCCCTGCTGGCGCCGCGTCGACCGGCTGGAGAAGGAAGGCGTCATCACCCGGCGCGTCGCGCTGGTCGACCGGCAGAAGATCGGGCTCAACGCGCACATCTTCGCGCAGATCAAGCTGAACGCGCATGGCCGCGCCAATCTCGACGAGTTCGCCGCGGCGATCCGCTCCTTTCCGGAGGTGCTGGAAGCCTATGTGCTGATGGGCGTGTTCGACTTCATGCTGCGCATCGTCGCCGCCGATATCGAGGCCTATGAGCGTTTCTTCTTCACCAGGCTCTCCAAACTGCCCGGCGTGCAGGAGATCAACTCCACCGTCGCGCTTTCGCAAGTGAAGGCGACGACGGCGCTGCCGATTCCCTAGCCGGACGGCGCGCATTTTGGGTTGCCGCTTCGCCAGCGCCTGTGCCACCCATTCCCTTCTAGAAATGTCATCCCTTTCCAAATCACCGCCGATATCGGGCGCCAGCGGCACGGAAACCGGCCGGAACGGACGGCCGCCGACGATCGACGACGTCGCGGCGCTCGCCGGTGTCGGCCGGGCCACCGTGTCGCGGGCGCTCAACGACCAGGCGCATGTGAGCGACAGGATGCGCGACCGGGTGATGCGCGCGGTCGAGGCGCTCGACTATCGAGTCAATCCGCAGGCGCGCAACCTCGCCAGCCGGGCGAGCAACACGCTTACCCTGATCAACTGCAATGCGCGCGACGCGCCGCCCAATTCCTATTATTTCGCCGCGATCGAGCTGGGCGCGTTGCGCGCGGCCGCGGCGGCCGGGTTCGAGCTTTCGACCTTCAACATCCATATCGAGGACGACAATCGCGACGACCGGCTGATCGAGCTGTTCGCCTCGGGCCGCAGCACCGGGCTGATCCTGTCGCCGCCGCTCTCCGCCGATGTCGAGCTCGCCCGCCGGCTGATCGCCCAGGGCTGCCCGGTGGTCTGCATCTCGCCCAGCGAGGAAGTACGCGCGCTGCTGCCTGGCGTCGGGTTCGACGAGGCGGCGGCGGGCTATGAGATCGCCCATCACGTCGTCGCCGCCGGCCATCGCCGCTTCGGCTACATGCTCGGGATCGAGGGCCATCTCGCCGCGGAGACGCGCTTCGCCGGCTTCCTGCGCGCGCTCGCCGAAGCGGGGCTCGACGAAGGCGCGGTGACGGCATTGCGCGGCGACTTCAGCTTCCGCTCCGGCGTGGAACTGGCCGAGGCGCTGCTGGCCGGCCCCGACCGCCCCACCGCGATCGTCTGCGCCAATGACGACATGGCGGTCGGCGCGATGTTCGCCGCGCACCGCATGCACCTGGCCATGCCCGGGGACCTATCGGTGGTCGGCTTCGACGATGCGCCGGTCGCCGCCTATATCTGGCCGCCGCTCACCACCATCCACCAGCCGATTCGCCGCATCGCGGCGCGCGCGGTGGAGCGCCTGGTCGAGACCTTGCTGCGCGGCCAGGGCACCGGCACGCCGGGCTTCGATACGATCGATCACCATCTCGTCCTGCGCGAATCCGTCGCTCCGCCGCGCGGCTGAACGCACCGTATCGAGCTCCTTCGTAAGCGTTTTCTGTAACGCGTTGACAATTTCGCGCGACGCGATGATACCAATTGGAAGCGCTTCCAGTTTTCACGGGGCGCCCAATGGGGACAGAGACGGTCGATAACGGCCGCTTGCTATGAGAGGGGAAGAGGCAATGGCGGAGCGTCCGCATGCGCGCGCTATGAAGCGCGCCAAGAGCAATCTCGGGCTCACGATTTCGACGCTGGCTCTGGCGACAACGTTGCCAGCCCAGGCCTGGGCGCAGGACGGCGCCACACGGGCCGGGCAGGACCAGGTGCCGGCCGAGGAGAGCACGATCGTCGTGACCGGCCTGCGCGCCGGCCTGCAGAATTCGATCAACATCAAGCGCGACCAGGCCTCGATCGTCGAAGCGGTATCGGCCGAGGACATCGGCAAGCTGCCCGACGTCTCCATCGCCGAATCGATCGCCCGCCTGCCCGGCCTCGCCGCCCAGCGGGTCAACGGCCGCGCCCAGGTGATCTCGATCCGCGGCCTCGCGCCGGACTTCACCACCACGCTGCTCAACGGGCGCCAACAGGCCAGCTCGGGCGACAACCGCGCCGTCGAGTTCGACCAGTATCCGGCCGAGCTGCTGTCGAGCGTCGTCGTGTACAAGACGCCGGACGCCGCCATCGCCGGCATGGGCCTTTCGGGCAGTGCGGACCTGCGCACGGTGCGCCCGCTCGCCTATGGCAAGCGCGCGATCGCGATGAACCTTCGCGGCGAGCTCGACGCGGATGGCGGCCGCAACGCCGACATCTCCAAATGGGGCTGGCGCGGCACGCTCAGCTATATCGACCAGAATGCCGCCGGCACGCTCGGCTGGTCGCTCGGCTATGCGCATCTCGATTCGCCCAGCCATGTCGATCACTACAAGGCCTATGGCTACGAAGCCTTTGGCAACATCTGCCAGCCGACGCCCACCAATCCGTGCAGCCCCAACACCGTCACGCCCGATTCCGCCGACAACGCGCTGCAGCTCAACGGGCAGGAAGCCTGGGCGACCAGCCGCCGCAACCAGCGCGACGGCGTGATGGGCACGCTCGAATGGAAGCCGAGCGACAGCGTCCACAGCGTGCTCGACGTCTATTATTCGCGCTTCAAGCAGAAGGAAGTGATCCGCGGCGCACAGTGGTTCTCGAACGGCTGGGCGGACAATGCGACCTTCTCCAATATCGGCACCACCCAGCTGGGCGGCTCGGCGATCGGCACCTCCGGGCACGTCACCAATGCCGTTCCGATCCTGCGCAACGACTATAACGAGCGCAAGGACGAGCTGTTCTCGGCAGGGCTCAACAACGAGTTCCAGCTCGACGAGCGCACGCGCTTCGTCGCCGACCTGAGCTATTCGACCAACAAGCGCGACGAGACCTATATCGAGACCTATGGCGGCTATGGCGCGGGCCCGTTCCAGACCCGCACCATGGACAATTACGACTTCTCGTTCCCGATCGACGGCGCCTTCCCGCATTATGGCTTCGGCCTGGACTATGCGAATGCCAGCCAGGTCTCGCTCGGCGATCGCGCGCCCTGGGGCGGCTGGGGCCATGACGGCCTGATGAAGTCGCCGCACGTCAAGGAAGAGCTGGGCGCCGTCGACTTCATGCTGAGCCGGGAGATCGGCGGGTTCCTCCGGAACATCGAGATCGGCGTGAACTACACGCAGCGCAACAAGCACAAGACCGTCGACGAACTCGATCTCAACCTGAAGAACGGGCGCGCGCAGGTGCCGGTCGGCTCGCAATATCTGCTCGACCCGACTTCGCTCGACTTTGTCGGCTTCGGCAACGTGATCGCCTGGAACGTGCCCGCGGCGCTCGACACCTATTACAACAAGACCCCGCTGGAGGACGCCAACCACTTCGACAAGACGTGGAAGATCAAGGAAGACGTCATCAGCTGGAAGGCGAAGGCGAACATCGAATGGGGTCGGCTGCGCGGCAATGTCGGCGTGCAGGTGGTGGAGCAGTTCCAGTCCTCGTCGGGCCTGCGGATCAACCAGACGCTGACTCCGATCGCGCTGTCGCAGGTCTTCGAGACGATGCACTATACCGACGTGCTGCCCAGCGCGAACCTGATCTACGACCTGGGCGGCGGCCACCGCATCCGCCTGGCCGCGTCCAAGGTGCTGGCGCGCCCGCGCATGGACGATATGCGCGCCAACTTCACGCCGAGCTTCAACGTCAATCCGTGCGGCGGCAACCCGCCCTGCGCGCCGGGCAGCACGGTCAATCCCTGGTCGGCGACCGGCGGCAACCCGAAACTCCAGCCCTGGCGGGCCAAGGCGCTGGACGTCGCCTATGAATGGTACATCGGCAAGGCGACCTACATCAGCGTCGCCGGCTTCTACAAATGGCTCGACAACTATATCTACAACCGCAACTTCGCGATCGACTTCCAGGGTCTGCCGATCCCGACCAACCAGATCCCGCCCAACGTCAACATCAGCTCGATCGGGCAGGTGACGATGCCGGCCAACGGGCCGGGCGGCAATCTGAAGGGCATCGAAGTCAGCGGGGCGATCGAGATCGGGCGCATCATTCCGGCGCTGGACGGCTTCGGGTTCACCGGCAGCTATTCCTACACCGAATCCGATCTCAACCCGACGGACAACAACGACGTGGTGCGCATCCCGGGCCTGTCCGGCACCGTCTACAACGTCACCGGCTATTTCGAGAAATGGGGCTTCCAGGCACGGGCCAGCTATCGCTTCCGCTCGGCCTTCAAGGGCGAGACGGTGCAGCTGTTCACCAATCGCGGCTATACCGAGATCCTCGCGGACCGGCAGCTCGACGCCCAGATCGGCTATACCTTCCCGGATAATTCGGCGCTCAAGGGCCTCGGCGTGCTGCTCCAGGTCAGCAACCTGACCGACTCGCCCTATCGCACGCGGCTGGGGCTGGACACGGGCGGCACGCACACCACCGACGGCACGCCGCTGCCCGAGACCTATGAGAAATACGGCCGGCAGTTCCTGCTCGGGTTCAACTACCGCTTCTGATTTCCTCCCCCCGGGTCGACCCGCCGGGTGTTCGAGGGGAGGTGCACGGTCATGGCCGGCACCTCCCCTTTTCTTTCCCCGCGGCCCGCGCGCGGCCCCAAGTGAACGAGTAACGCGATGAAAGCTCTGCGATCCGGGCTCTGGCTGATCCTCCCCCTGCTGGCGGGCTGCGCCGGCACCGCGCCGGGCGGCGACCTGCTCTGGCACGGCCAGGACTGGCCGGCGCTCCGCTCCCCCACCGCGCCCGACGCGGCAATGGAGGCGCGGATCGCAACCATCGTGCGCGGCATGACGCTCGAGCAGAAGATCGGACAGATGACCCAGGCGGACATCCGCTCGATCACGCCGGACGAGGTGCGCCGTCACTATATCGGATCGGTCCTCAACGGCGGCGGCGCCTGGCCGGGGATGCGGAAGGATGCCGCCGTCACCGACTGGACCGCGCTGTCCGACGCCTATTACCGCGCCTCGATGGCCACCGACATGGCGGTGCGGGTGCCGGTGATCTGGGGCACCGACGCAGTGCACGGCCACGGCAATGTCGCGGGGGCGACGCTGTTCCCGCACAATATCGGCCTGGGCGCCGCGCACGATCCCGCGCTGGTCGAGCGGATCGGCCGCGCCACCGCCCGCCAGGTGCGCGCCACCGGCATCTCCTGGGTGTTCGCGCCCACGCTGGCGGTGGGCGAGAACCGCCGCTGGGGCCGCACCTATGAGAGCTATTCGAGCGATCCGGCGATCGTCGCATCCTATTCGCGCGCGATGGTGCACGGGCTGCAGGGCGGCCTGACCGGCGACGGCGACGTGATCGCCACCGCCAAGCATTTCCTGGGCGACGGCGGCACCTTCGACGGCATCGACCAGGGCGAGAACCGCGCCGCCCGCACCCATATGATCCAGGTGCACGGTGCCGGCTATTATCCCGCGCTCGACGCAGGGGTACAGACGGTGATGGTCTCGTACAGCAGCTGGAACGACACCGCCGCCGGCAAGGATTACGGCAAGATGCACGGCAGCCGCGAGCTGCTGACCGACGTGCTCAAGGCCCGGCTGGGCTTTGACGGGCTGATCGTCTCCGACTGGAACGGCATCCAGCAGGTGCCGGGCTGCACCAAGGATCACTGCCCCCAGGCGGTCAATGCCGGGATCGACATGATCATGGTGCCCGACGACTGGAAGGCGTTCATCGCCAACACCGCGGCGGACGTGCGCGAGGGCCGCATCGCCATGGCGCGGATCGACGATGCGGTGACTCGCATCCTGCGGGTCAAGCTGCGCGCCGGGCTGTTCGATCGCAACCCGAACGCCGGCGCCTTTGCCGGCAAGGCCGATGCGCTCGCCGCGCGCGAGCTCGGCCGCGAAGCGGTGCGCAAGTCGGTGGTGCTGCTCAAGAACCAGGGCGCGCTGCCGCTGGCGGCGGGCAAGCGCGTGCTGGTGGTGGGCGCCAGCGCGGACAGCCTGTCCAACCAGACCGGCGGCTGGTCGCTCACCTGGCAGGGCACCGAGAACAGGAATGCCGATTTCAAGGGCGGCACCACATTGCTGGCGGCGCTGCGCAACGCGCTCGGCGCCGCGAACGTCACCTTCTCGGAAGACGCCAGGGACGTCGATCCCGGCAAGTTCGACGCCGTGGTCGCGGTGATCGGCGAGACGCCCTATGCCGAGTATAATGGCGACGTCCGCGCACCGAAGCCGGCGGCGCACAGCGCGCTCCACCCCGCCGACCTGGCGGTGCTCCAGCGCGTCTCGGGCAAGGGGGTGCCGGTGGTCTCGGTGCTCTATTCGGGGCGCCCGGCCTATGCCAACGACCTCATAAACCTGTCCGACGCGTTCGTCGCCGCCTTCCTGCCGGGCACCGAGGGCGAGGGCCTGGCCGACCTGCTGGTCGGCGGGCGCCACGACTTCGCCGGCCGCCTTTCCTTCGCCTGGCCGGGCTCGGCCTGCTCGACCGGCGAGGATCCGGCGAGCATCGTCCAGTTCGCCCGCGGCTATGGGCTCAGCTATGCGAAGCCGGGCCGCACCGGGCCGCTGCCGGAGCCGGCGGTGCCAACGGCCTGCTGACCACCCGGCGCCCGGACTTGTTCCGGGGTCCGCCGGGAGGCAAGCTTGGGGCCGCAGATGCAAGGCCGGGGTTACGAGAAGAGGGGATGGACGGGCGCACCATGCAGCAGATCAAGCGCATCCTGATCGTGGGCGGCGGCACGGCGGGCTGGATGACTGCCGCGCTGCTCGGCAAGCTGTTCCAGGGGCTGTACGAGATCACGCTGATCGAGAGCGAGGAGATCGGCACGGTCGGCGTCGGCGAAGCCACCATCCCGGCGATCAAGAAATACAACGAGCTGCTCGAACTCGACGAGAACGACTTCGTCCGCCGCACCCAGGGCAGCTTCAAGCTGGGCATCGAGTTCGTCGACTGGGCGCACAGGGGCGACGCCTATTTCCATTCCTTCGGCGTGATCGGCCAGGACCTGGGCTGGCTGCGCTGCCACCAATATTGGCTGAAGATGCGCGCCATGGGCCGCGCCGCGGACTTCTCCGCCTACTCGATCAACAGCGCGGCCGCGCGCGCCAACAAGTTCATGCGCGCCGATCCCAAGATGGCCGAGAGCCCGATCGGCCATATCGCCCATGCCTTCCAGTTCGATGCCGGGCTCTACGCCCGATATCTGCGCGGCTATGCCGAGGCGCACGGCGTCACGCGGCGCGAGGGCAAGGTGGCGGACGTCACGCTGCGCGGCGACGACGGCTTCGTGGAATCGGTGACCATGGCGGACGGCGAGACGATCGCCGCCGACCTGTTCATCGACTGCTCGGGCTTTCGCGGCCTGATCATCGAGCAGGCGATGAAGACCGGGTACGAGAACTGGACGCACTGGCTGCCGTGCGACCGCGCGATCGCCGTGCCCTGCGCGCGAACCGAACCCTTCACCCCCTATACCCGCGCCACCGCGCGCACCGCCGGCTGGCAATGGCGCATCCCGCTCCAGCATCGCACCGGCAACGGCCATGTCTATTCGAGCGCGCACATCTCCGACGAGGAGGCCGAGGCCCAGCTGCTCGCCAATCTCGACGGCGCGCAGCTCGCGGACACCAACAAGCTGCGCTTCACCACTGGCAAGCGCCGGCAGATCTGGAACCGGAACTGCGTCGCGGTCGGCCTCGCCTCGGGCTTTCTCGAGCCGCTCGAATCGACCAGCATCCACCTGATCCAGTCCACGATCATCCGCCTCGTCCGGCTGCTGCCCGATCGCGGCTTCGATCCCGCGACGATCGCCGAGTTCAATCGCCAGACCGATTTCGAATATGCGCGGATCCGCGACTTCATCATCCTCCACTACAAGGCGACCAGCCGCGACGACACGGCCTTCTGGCGCCAGTGCCGCGACATGGAAGTGCCCGACACGCTCCAGCGCAAGATCGACCTGTTCGCCGCGAACGGCCGCATCTTCCGCGAGGACGACGAGCTGTTCACCGAGGAAAGCTGGATCCAGGTGTTCCTCGGCCAGGGCGTGATCCCGCGCGGCTACGACCCGCTGGTCGACATCAAGCCCGAAGCGCAGGTCGAGGAATATCTAGGCAACATCCAGCGCGTGATCGCCCGCTGCGTGGGCCTGATGCCGGACCATGCCGAGTTCGTGGCCAAGACATGTGCTGCCTAGCCCGCACCCCTCCCGACCTCCGGGAAAGGATCGACATGCTCTCAGCGCCGCAGCCGCTTGCGCAGGCCGTCGAAGAGCATCGCGCGCATCTGCGCGATCGCCTGGGGCGATGTGGCCCCGAACACCCCGCGCGCCTCGGGCGGCAGGTGCGCACCGGGATCGCCGTCCACCAGGAAGACATAGCGATCGAACATCGCCCGCCAGGCGCGGCGCTGGTCGGGCGGCAAGCTCCTGAGGCTCACGAACCCGTGCATCATCGCTTCCCAGGGCGAAGCGTCGGGCACCGGATCCCACCAATAATTCACCAGCACGTTGAAGCGGTCGAGCGCCTCGACATGGTGATACCATTGATAGGGGATGTAGATCGCGTCGCCCGGATCGAGCTCGGCGACCAGGGCCGCCGCCATCGCCACCGCGAAGCGCGGATAGCGCGCGTGATCGGGCGCGGTCAGATGGACCATGCTCACCTGCACGCCGGCGGGCGTCGGGTCGAACGGCCCCATGTAGAGATTGCCCACCTGCTCGGGCGCGAACAGCGTGAAGCGGCGGCGGCCGGCGCCGACCACGGCGATATTCTCGGTCGGATCGTGATGGATCGCCACCTTGGCCGCGTTGCCGATCCACAGGCGCGGCGAGACGCCGGGAACGAGCGCCATCGGATTGGCTTCGGCGAAGCCGGGCATCAGCTGCGGCGCGGGCAAGCCTTGCAGCGCCAGCGCCTCGGGCCGATCCGCTTCCGACTGCTCGGCCAGCCGGTCGAGAAAGGCCGCGAACAGCGCTTCCTCGCGCGTGAAATTGCGCGAGCCGATCGTCGCGCCATAATGCATGCGCCCCTCGATATCGGGCGGCGCGCGCATGTACTGCACCGTGCCGGGCAAGGCCATCGCGCGCAGATAGGCGGCGGCGTCCGCAGCGCGCACGAACGGCCAGTCGGCGGCGAGTCCCTTCATCACCGCGGGCTCGCCGGCCGCGCGGATCTCCTGGAACCTGGCGGGCGTGACGTCGTGCCAGAGGCGAATGGGGTTCATGACCTGACGAGCCTAGGTCAAGAGCCCATATCCCTTCAACCGTCATCCCCGCGCAGGCGGGGATCCAGGGCCAAGGGCGGAGCGCGCGCGGCCAAGCCCGGCGCTCTCAGGAGGGCGTTCGCACAATGGCTTCGACATCCTGCGCCACCCTGGATCTCCGCCTGCGCGGGGATGACGAAATGGAAGCCTAGTTTCCATAAATATCAAATACTTATGTCGATGCGCCCTAACAACCCGCCCCTCCGCGTCGATGCGCCAGGGCACGCCCTGCCGCCCATCCCCACGAGCTTCCCGATCCTGCGATGAGGAGAGACATGATGCGCATCCTGCCCGCCCTCGCCCTGCTGGCCGCCACGGCCGCGGCGCCCGTTCCCGCCTCCGGACCGCAGGTGGAGGTCTGGCTCACCTTGCCCGACAAATCGGCACTGCTGGCGAAACAGCCTTCGCTCCCGCTCCGGCGCGGTGCCGGCGCCGCGATCACGGTCGATCCGGGCAAGCGCCAGCAGCGGATGGTCGGCTTCGGCGCGGCGATCACCGATGCCTCGGCCTGGCTGATCCAGCACCGGCTCGATCCCCGGCAGCGCGGCGCCCTGCTCCGCGAGCTGTTCGGCAGCGAGGGCCTGGGCTTCGCCTTCACCCGCCTGACCATCGGCGCCTCGGACTTCTCGCGCTCGCACTATAGCTATGACGACGTGGCGAAGGGCGGGGCCGATCCGGACCTCGCGCATTTCTCGATCGCGCCCGCCAAGCAGGACGTGCTCCCCACCGCCCGCGCCGCGCGCGCGATCAATCCGCGGCTGGCGGTGATGATCTCGCCCTGGAGCGCGCCGGGCTGGATGAAGTCGACCGATTCGCTGGTGAAGGGCACGCTGAACGAACGCGCCTATGCCCCCTTCGCCCGCTATCTCGGCAAGACCGTCCAGGCCTTTGCCGCCGAGATCGGCCCGATCGACTATCTGAGCATCCAGAACGAACCCGATTTCGAGCCGGAGAATTATCCCGGCATGCGCCTTTCCGCCGCGCAGCGCGCCCGGATCATCGGCGACCATGTCGGCCCCGAATTCGCGCGGATGGGGCTGGGAACGAAGATCCTCGACTGGGATCATAATTGGGACAAGCCCGAGCATCCGCTTGGCGTCCTCGCCGATCCCGCCGCCAGCCGCCATGTCGCGGGCGTGGCCTGGCATTGCTATGGCGGCGACGTCTCGGCCCAGACCAGGGTGCGCGACGCCTTTCCGGACAAGGACGTGTTCTTCACCGAATGCTCGGGCGGCAACTGGTCGGGCCCATGGGCGGACAGCTGGAGCTGGACGCTGCGCACGCTGGTGATGGGCGCCCCGCGCAACTGGGCGCGCGGCGTCCTGATGTGGAACCTGGCGCTCGACGAGAATCACGGCCCCCATCTCGGCGGCTGCGGTGATTGCCGCGGCGTGGTGACGATCGACAGCAAGACCGGCGCGATCACCCGCAATCCCGAATATTATGCACTGGGCCAGGCCTCGCGCTTCGTCCGCCCCGGCGCCTGGCGGATCGACGCGACCAGCACGCCGGACGGGATCGAGACGGTTGCCTATGCCAATCCCGACGGCACCCGGGTACTGATCGCGTTCAATGCCGCCGCCGCCGCGAGGGACGTCGACGTGACGGCCGAGGGGCGCCGCTTCACCTATCGCCTCGCCTCGCACGGCGCCGCGACCTTCCGCTGGCGAAAGCCGCGTTGAGCGCATCCGCCGCCCCGACGCGCTTCGCCTTTGCAAGCGTGACGGCGCTGTTCTTCGGCTGGGGCTTCGTCTGCGCGAACAACGATCCGCTGATCGCGGCGGCGCGGCGGGTGTTCGGATTGGGCTATACCGAGGCGCTGCTCACCCAGATCGCTTCGTTCGTCGCCTTCTTCCTGCTGTCGCTCCCCGCCGCGGCGATGCTCGCCCGGTTCGGCGCGATGCGGACGATATTGGCCGGGCTCGCCGTGATGGCGGGCGGATGCCTGACGATGCAGGGCATGGGCCGGCTGCCCGATTTCGCAGTGGTGCTCGCCGCGATCTTCGTGCTGGCGAGCGGCGTGACCCTTCTCCAGGTTGCCGCCAATCCGCTCGCCGCCGCGCTGGGCCCGCCCGAGCGCAGCCATTACCGGCTCACCCTCGCCCATTCGTTCAACGCGCTCGGCGTGGTCTGCGGCGTGCATTTCGGCGCGCGCTTCGTGCTGGCGGGCGCGGTGTTCCACTCGCCCGAGCCGCTCCGCTCCGCGGCAGAGCGCAGCGCGGGCATCGCGGCGATGATGCAGGCCTATCTGGTGATGGCGCTGCTGGTCGCCGGTCTCGCCGTGCTGGCCATTGCCGCACGCCGCGCGATCGCCGCCGCGGCGATGCCGGAGCCGCCCGCCGCCGGCGGCGCGTTCGCCGCGCTGTGCTCGCGCTGGGCGTTGCGCGGCGCGCTCGGCATCGCCCTGTATGTCGGCGCCGAAGTGACGATCGGCAGCACGCTGATCCTCTATCTCTCCCAGGCCCATACCCTCGGCCTGCCGCTCGACGTGGCGGGTGCCTGGGTCGCCAATCTCTATTGGGGCGGCGCGCTGGTGGGGCGCTTCGTCGGCAGCTGGCTGCTGCGCTTCGTGCCGGCTCCGCGGCTGCTCTTGCTGGCGGGGCTCGCCGCCGCCGCGCTCTGCCTCGCGTCGCTGGCGCTGCCCGGACGATCGGGCGCGTGGTGCCTGCTCGCGGTGGGGCTCTGCAATTCGATCATGTTCCCGACCATCTTCGCGCTCACGCTCGAACGCTCCGGCGCGCCCGCTGCGGCGACTTCGGGACTGCTCGTCCTCGCGGTCGGCCCTGGCGCGGCGCTGCCCCTGATCGCCGGCGGCGTCGCCGACACGGCCGGGCTGGGCTGGGCCTTTGCGGTGCCTGCCCTTGCCTATCTCTATGTGGCCGGCTTCGCCTGGGCGGCGCGGCGCCCGCCTATTTCTTCGGGGTGACCCAGACGGAGACCGGCACCACCACCTTGCCCGGCGCCGGCTTGCCGATATCGACGCGGTCGATCGCGACCAGCTCGCCGTTTTCGAGAGTGAACGAGGCCCAGGGCTTGGGCATGCGGCCGAAGCGCATCTTCTGGATCGGCTGGCCGGTGGTCGAATTCATGACGGTGGCAATGACTGGCATTTGCGGGCGGATAGCCAGACGGAGCGATCCCTGTCCAGTGCCGCCTAGCGGGCCAGCAGCACGATCCAGTCGGCCGGCTGGCGCCCGGTGCGCTCGGCAAGCTTCGCGGCGAAGGCACGATAGCCGGGGGCCAGCAGCCGGGCGAGCGCATAGGTGTTCACTGCATTGCCCGGATCCCAGGGATGCGGCGCATATTCCTTCTGCCCGGCCGCTGCCCGATCGCGATCGAACTGGATCCGCGAACGGACGAACTCGACATGCGTCTTCTCCCCCGTGGCATAGGGCTCCAGCCAGGCGAGCGCGCCGGCCAGGCTCGAACCCGACGGGCTCTTCCAGCCATACCAGTCCTCGCCATGCGCACGGGCGGCGAGCGCCGCCATCAGCAGCGGGTCGAGATCATAGGTGACATAGTGCAGCGCGTCCCGCTCGTGGAAGTCGAACACCGATCCGTCGGCCTGGATGTTCGCGCCGACCTGGTTGCGGAACGCCGCCCGCGCCCGGGCGATCAGCATGGCGTCGCCCGTCTGGAACGCGGCCATGGTCGCCAGCTTGATGCGGTGGCTCTGCCAGTTGGTGTTGGCGTTCCTCGGGCCGGCATCCATCGCGTCGAGATAGCCCGCCGCCATCTTCCGCCAGAAGGCATCCAGCTTGCCGCGCAGCGCGGGGGGCAGGTCCGCCTCGGTCAGGTCGGTGGCGAGCAGCAGCGTATCGAACCCGGTCTCGTCGATCGGGTTGAACGACATCCGATAGACGTCCGCCCAATTCTCCAGATAGCGCGCGGCCTGGTCGAGATAGCGCCGCTCGCGGGTCAACCGCCAGGCGAGCGCCAGGGCGAGGACGATCCCCTGGTCCTGCTTGGCCGTGAGGCTGATCTCGCGGATGCCCTTGCCCGGCAGCGTCCCTTCGGTGTGGAGCTGCGGGATCGCCCCCGGCGGACGCTCGAGCGCGGCGCCCGCCCGGCCGCGTATCCGGCGTGCGACCGGATCGTCCGGCGCCACTGCCCTGGCGAAACCGGCGTCGAGGATCGCATGGCCCTGGGCGCGGGCGGGAAGGCCGCCGAACGCCAGCAGGGCGACCGCGCTGGAGAGAAGCAGTTTCATCGGGCGGCCTCTTCGAAAAGGGTGCGGAGCGGCGGGAGAATAGCCGCTCCGCACGAGCGCTAGAAGTTGCTGCGGATCGTCAGCGTATAGGTCCGGCCGTCATAGTCGATGCGGCGGGGCAGCATCGGATCGTTCTCATATTCCGAGCGGGTCGCGTTCGTCAGGTTGAACGCGTCGACCGAGATCGAGAAGTTCTTCATGATGTTGAGCGAGGCCGAGGCATCGAGCTGGCTGCGCGCCTTCACGGTGCGGGCATCGCCGACGAAGCTGTTGCCCGCCGCCAGGTCGTATTTGCCGCGATGGTTGAACACCACGCGGATGCCGAACAGCTTGGTCTCGTAATAGCCGATCAGGTTGAGGTTGTTCTTGGCGACGCTGGGGAGCGTGATCGGATTGCCCTGGGCGTCCTTCCCGTCGATGTCGGTATAGGTGTAGTTCGCGGCGCCACCGAGATATTTCAGGAAGCCCGGCAGGAAATCGAGGTTCTGCTGCACCGAGACCTCGACGCCGCGCACCCGCATCGGCTTCTGGTTGGTGACGCCGCTCGCCGTCACGCGCGCGCCGGTCGGGCTGCCCACGATATTGCAGTTGGTGCCGTCGTCCTGCAGCGCGCCCAGGCCGAAATCGATGCCGTTATAGATGCCGTTGGCAGGGCACAGGACGCGGCGATCGGTGATCGGGCCGACATAGCCCTGGATGTCCTTCTGATAGACGGCGATCGCGAAGGCGCCGCCGGGGCGGTTGTACCATTCGAGCGACAGGTCGTAGCTGTCCGACGTATAGGGGCTGAGGTTCGTCGCCCCGATGATGACATTGTAGGCCGGCGTGCCGACGACCGCCGGATCAGGGATCTGCATCGTGGTCGTGGGCACATTGTCGCGCGGCTGCGGACGGACATAGGTCTGGTAATAGGCACCGCGGAACACGAGGTTCTTGGCCAGGTCCGCCGCGAACATCGCCGAGGGCAGCCAATAATCATAATTCTGCTTGTAGGTCCGCGTGCTCATGCTGTGGTTCACCGGCAGCGGCAGCAGCGACAGGCCCGCCAGGCAGTTGCGGCAGTCCAGCGCGTCGATCTTCTGCGTGGTCGCCTCGTAGCGCACGCCCGCATTGCCGCGGACGCGGATGCCGAACAGGTCTCCGTCGAACCTGGCCATGGCATAGGCCGACATCACCTTCTTGGTGTTGGTGAAGTTGTTGTTCCAGTAATTGGGATCCCAATAATTGTTCACCAGCCCATAGGGCGTGAGGAACACGCCATATTGTTCGCCCATGGCGAATTGGGGCGGCAGGCCGTTGGCGAACTGCGAAGGGCGCGTCGTCAGCACCACCGGCGTGATCGCGCCGAGCACCTGGTTCACGTCCATGCTGCGCCAGTTGCTGGTATAGCCGCCCGCCGTGCCGCCGAAGAAGTCGGCGACATAGGGGTTCACCTGCGACATCGCCGGCGTGACATTGGCGGTGACCGCGCCGATCGAAGTATTGCGCGAGCCGATCGAGCTATATTCGTTATGCTCGTAGCGCATGCCGACCTGGAAGCCGGAAAGGAAGCTGCCCGCGAAGCTGCGCTCGATATCGAGCTGCACCGCGTCGAGCGCGTTCCACGACTGGCCGTTGGTGCCGGTGACGCCGAAGCGATCGCCCAGCGTATTGGCCGGGGCGCCCGGCATCTGCGCGCCCGCCTGAGTCGCCTGGTTCGCCGGCGAGGCGAGCGGATAGCCGCCCGTCGGAATGTGCGAGGCATTGGGCGTGTTGAGGACGAACACCGCGTTCTGCAGGCTGGTGCCGCCGGTATAGACCGACGCGGTGATCCCGTTCAGCCCCGCCGTGCCCAGGTTGCGATACGGGTTCTGGATGATGTCGAACTCGATCTGATTGGCGAGCACCTGCGCGCGCGAGATCGTGCCTTGCGCCGTCACGCGCCACTGATCGTCCTTGAACTCGACCATGGGGTTGATCGCCCAGGTCTTCTGCTTTGCCGGCTCCGAGCGGATCGAGTCGTAGGTCTGCAGATTCTCGGCGGTGAACTGGTTGATATAGGCGCGCGGCCCCGTCGGCGTCTGGACGACATAGGGCGTGCCCAGGCTGGTGAAATGCGCCACCGCCGAGCTGGCCGCCAGCGCGCCGGTGCCGTTATTGCCCGCGGACGTGTCGATGTAGAGCAGGTGGTTGGTGCCCTGATCGAGGTTGCGCTCGGTGTAGAAGCCGGTCGCGCCGAACTTGAGCGTGTCGCTCGCCTGCCATTCATAGCCGCCGGCACCGGTGAGCAGATGCCCCTTGTTCAGGCGGGCGAACTGGCGGACCTGGGTAGGATAATAGACCCCGCCCGGATATTGCGCCATCAGCGCCTGATAAGTGGGATTGGAGGCCGGCACCGCCTGGTTGCCCACCTGGATCGAGCCGAGCTTGTTCGCCCAGCTGTTCACCGAGATCGAGTCGCGGCGGAACTTCTCGTCCTTCCACGAGACCACGCCGAACACCGCGAAATCGTCGGTGATGTGCGCATTGTAGCCGGCTGCGAGCGCCGGGCTGCCCAGGTCGCCGAGATCGTTATACTCATAGGATGCCTTGACCCAGCCGCCCGCCTTGCGGCCGAGCGCAGGCGCGATCTTCAGGTCGACATTGCCCGAAAGCCCGCCGGCCAGGTTCGCCGCCGAGGGCGACTTGATCACCGTGATCGACGAGAAGATGTCCGAATTGAACGCGCCGAGCGGCGTGGACGACGTGTTGGTCGCGCTCCCCAGGATCGGATCGGCGAAGCCGCCGCCGTTCAGCGTGGTGCGCGCGAACGAACCCGGCAGGCCGCGCAGCGAGATCGTGGCGTTGCGCGAATCCGCCTCGCGGTTGATCTGCACGCCCGGGATGCGCTGGATCGCCTCGCCGACGTTCAGGTCCGGGAAGCGGCCCAGCCCGTCGGACGAGATCGAATCGGTGATCTGGTCGGATTCGCGCTTGATGTTGAGCGCATCGGCATAGGCCCGACGGAACCCGGTGACCACGATCTGGTCCGCGGCCTGCGGCGCCGGCTCCTCGGCCTGCGGCGCGCTGGCCTGGGTATCGATATTGGTGTTCTGGGCGAACGCAGGCGTCGCCGCCAGGACGGCGCAGATCGCCGTGCCAGCAAATAGAGCAGTCCGTCGCATGACTCTCCCTCCCCCTCTGTGCCCCGGCTTGCCTTGTCGCCAGTCGTGCTGGCCACCGGTGTCAGGCCAATAAGGCCGATACGCGCGCGAGTGTCAATAGAATGGTCAGGCCACATTGCATTATTGGTCGGGCAACAAGCGTGCGCGCGGGGGAAGGCGATGCGGGGCCGGCACACGACCGCAATGGGTCACGCCCTTGCAGGCTGTGCCCAGCTACGCTTTCGGGTAGAGATGCGGTGTTCCCGCCCGTTCCGGCGCGGCGGGAAACAGCCGCGCCCCCGCGCACCGAAAGGTACGCGGGGTCGCGGGGGCGGGGGTCGGCAGTTCAGCCCTGGGGAGACTGCTGCCAACCTCCGCCAAGCGCGAGGAAGAGGGTAACCGTCGCGTCGGAGAAGTCCGATTCGGCCTGGGCCAGGCTCAGCTCGTTCGTGGCGAGCGAACGCTCGGCATCGAGCACGGTCTGGAACGGTTCCGCGCCGGCACGGTAACGCAGCCGGGCGATGCGGGCCGCCTCGGCGTTCTGGTCCCGGCCCCGCCGCAGCGCCTCGACGCGCTGGCCCTGCGCCACATAGGTAGCCAGCGCGGTCTCGGTATCCCGCAGCGCGGTCAGCCAGGTGCCGTCGAACGTGGCGAGCGCGGCATCCGCTCCCGCCTCGGCCTGGGCGATGCGGGCCCGGGCGACGCTCATGTTCGGGAAGCTGAACGACAGCAGCGGCCCGACGCTGAAGCGGAAGCTTGAGCTGTTGAACATGTCCTTGGGCGCCAGCGCGGTCGAGCCGATCGAGCCGCCGATCGAGATGTTCGGATAAAGGTCCGCCGTGGCGACGCCGATCCGCGCCGACGCGGCGGCGAGCCGGCGCTCGGCCGCGCGGACATCGGCGCGGCGGGCGAGCAGCGTCGCACCATTGCCGACCGGGATGGCCTGCTTCACGACCGGCACCGTCTCGCAGCTCGCCACGTCGGCGGGCGCCTCGGCCGGCGGCTTGCCGGTCAGCACGGCGAGCCGGAAGAGCGCGGCCTTGCGCTGCGCCGCATAGACCGGGACCTGCGCCCGGGTCTGCTCCAGCAGCGCGGCGCCCTGGCTGGTCTCCAGCCCGGTGCCGCGCCCGCCCGCCTCGAGCCGGCGCGTCAGGTCGAACGTGTCTTCCTGGAGCTTGAGCGTCTGCGAAGCGACCTTGAGCTGCTCGCCGGCGGCACAGGCATCCGAATAGGCACGGATCGTCTCGGCCACCACGGTGACGCGGGCGAGGTCGTAAGCGGCCTCGCTCGCCTGCAGGTCGGCACGGCCGGCCTGGATCGCGCGGGTGATCTTCCCGAACAGATCGACCTGATAGCTCAGGTCGAGCCCGACGTCATAGGTATCGCCTTCGAACGAAGAACCGGGGATGCCCAGCGACGCGCCCGGAACGCGGGCATGCGTCGCCTTGGACGTGACGTTGGTGGTCGGCAGCCGCTGGGCCCGCGTCTCGCGCAGGCTCGCCCGCGCCTGGCGCAGGTTCGCCGCCGCGACCCGCAGGTCGGTATTGGCGGCCAGCGCCTCGCCGACCAGCCGGTCGATCACCGGCGTGTCGAACAGCTTCCACCAGTCCGCCGGCGGCTCGTCCGCGACGAAGCCCGGCGCGCTCGCCTGGCTCAGGTCGCCCTGGGCGGGCGCCTTGGGGGCAGGCGAGACATAATTGGGGCCGACCACGCAGCCCGACAGCGTCAGGCCGGCGGCGATCAGGGTCAGGGTCCGCTTCATTGCGCTTCTCCCGTCGCGGCGGCAGGCGTCTCCGGTGCCGGCGGCGTGGGGCCGTGATGCGCCACCTTGCCGCCGCCCAGCTTGCGCAGCAGCACGTAGAAGATCGGCGTGAAGATAAGCCCGAAGATGGTGACGCCGACCATGCCGAACGCCACGGCGGTGCCGAGCGACTGGCGCATCTCCTGGCCCGGGCCGCTGGCGATCGCCAGCGGGATCACGCCGAAGATGAATGCGAACGACGTCATCAGGATCGGGCGGAGGCGCGAACGCGCGGCGTGGACCGCGGCATCGAACCGGTTCATGCCCTCTTCCTCGCCCTGCTTGGCGAACTCGACGATCAGGATCGCGTTCTTCGCGGCAAGCGCGATCAGCACCACCAGGCCGACCTGGGTAAGGATGTTGTTGTCCATCGCCCGCAGGTTCACGCCGAGCAGCGCCGCCAGGATGCACATCGGCACGATCAGGATCACCGCGAGCGGCAGCGTCAGCGCCTCATACTGGGCAGCCAGCACGAGGAAGACGAACACCACGGCGAGCACGAAGATCAGCGCCGACGAGCTGCCGGCCGCCTTTTGCTGATAGGCGAGGCCGGTCCATTCATAGCCATAGCCCTGGGGCAGCACCTTGCTCGCCATCGCCTCCATCGCCGCGAGCGCATCGCCCGAGGAAACGCCCGGCGCGGCGGCGCCCTGCAGCTCCACGGCGGGCAGCAGGTTGTAGCGCACCACGCGCGACGAGCCGGAGTCGCGATGGAAGCTCGCCACCGCCGAGAGCGGCACCATCTGTCCGCTCGACGAACGCACCTGCAGTCGGCCGATGTCGCTGATGTCGTCGCGCGAGGCCGGCTCGGCCTGCGCCGTCACGCGGAAGGTGCGGCCGAGCAGGTTGAAGTCGTTGACATAGGTCGAGCCGATATAGGTGCCGATCGCGTCGAACACCTGTTGCGGCTGCACGCCCAGGATCTGCGCCTTGTCGCGGTCGACGTCGGCGCGGATGCGCGGATTGGCGGTGTTGAACAGCGAGAAGACCTGGGTGACCTTCTGCTCCTGCATCGCCGCGCCCATCATCGCGCCGGTCGCGCCTTCGAGCCCGCGCCAGCCGCCATTGGCCGCGCGATCCTCGATCATCATCACGAAGCCCGAGCCGTTGCCGAGGCCCTGCACCGCGGGCGGCGAGATCATGAAGATGTTGGCGCCGCTGATCTGCCCGGCGATCGCGCCGGTCAGCTGGCCGGCCAGCGCCTCCGCGCTCTGCTGCTTGCCGCGCTGCGACCAGTCCTTCAGCTTGATGAAGAACACGCCCGCATTCGATGCCTGGCTGAAGCTCGCGCCGTCGAGGCCGGCAAAGGCCGCGCCGTCGATCACGCCGTCGGTCTTGGCGGCGATGGCATAGGCCTTGTCGACCACTTCGCTGGTGCGCTCGAGCGACGAACCCGGCGGCAGCTGGACGACGCCGATCAGGAAGCCCTGGTCCTGCTCGGGAATGAAGCCCGTCGGCGTGGCGGTGAGGCGCCAGCCGGTGAGCGCGAGCAGCCCCGCATAGATGAGCATCATGATCAGGCCCATGCGGATCAGCCGGCCGGTGACGCGGCCATAGCGGTCCGACAGCCAGTCGAAGCCCTGGTTGAACTTCTCCGCGCCCACCTTGATCGGCCGCATCCAGCGCGGGCCGCTATCGGCGTCGATATGCTGGTGCGGCTTGAGCAGCAGCGCGGCGAGCGCCGGCGACAGCGTCAGCGAAACGAGCAGCGAGATCGCCGAGGCCGCGGCGATCGTCACCGCGAACTGGCGGTAGAAGATGCCGGGGATGCCGCCGACCATCGCCGTCGGGATGAACACCGAGACCAGCACCAGGCCGATCGCGACCAGCGCGCCGGACACTTCCTTCATCGTCAGGTGCGCGGCGTCGCGCGGCGACTTGCCCTCGCGGATATGCTTCTCCACCGCCTCGACCACGACGATCGCGTCGTCGACCACGATGCCCACGGCGAGCACCAGCGCGAACAGCGACAGCGAGTTGATCGAATAGCCGAGCGCGAGCTGCACCGCGAAGGTGCCGACCAGCGCGATCGGGATGGCGACGATCGGGATCACCGCCGCCCGCCAGGTCTGGAGGAAGATCACCACGACCACGACGACGAGGACCACCGCTTCGAGCAGCGTGTGCTGCACGGCCTCCACCGACGCCGAGACATATTCGGTGGGATTGTAGGGGATGGTATATTGGAGGCCCTGCGGGAAGTCCTTCTTGAGCGTATCCATCTCCTTGAGCACCAGGTCCGCCGCGTTGAGCGAGTTGGCGCCCGGCTGCTGGACGATGGCGAGCGCGATGCCGCGCCGGCCGCCGAACGAGCCGCGGATCGAATAGTCCTGGCTACCCAGCTCGATCCGCGCGACGTCGCCCAGCTTGGTGAGCGCGGCGCCCGTCGGATCGGACTTCACCGTGATGTTGGAGAATTGCTCGACCGTGGCCAGGCGGCCGCGCACGTCCACCGGCACTTCGAACGAGGGATTGTCCTTGCCCGTCGGCGCCGAGCCGAGCGCGCCGCCCGCGGTCTGGACGTTCTGGGCCTGCAGCGCCGCCACGATCTCGGACGCCGTCAGGTTGCGCGCCGCCGCCTTGTCCGGATCGATCCAGACGCGCATCGAATAATTGCCGCCGCCGAAGACCTGCACCGTGCCCACGCCCTCAAGGCGCAGCAGCCGGTCGCGGATCACCGTGTTGGCGTAATTGCCCATGTAATCGACGTCGAGGCTGTTGTCGGGCGAAGTGAGCGCCACGATCATCAGGAAGCCCGATTCCTGCTTGTTCACCGTCACGCCGATCTGGCGCACCTGTTCGGGCAGGCGCGGCACGGCCAGGTTGACGCGGTTCTGCACCAGCACCTGCGCGGCATCGAGATTGGTGCCCGGCTTGAAGGTGACGGTGACGGTCGCCTGGCCCTGGGTGGAGGACGAGCTCATGTAGAGCATGCCCTCGACGCCGTTGATCTCCTGCTCGAGCGGTGTCGAGACCGTCTCTGCGATCGTCTCCGGCGAAGCGCCGGCATAGAAGGCGCTCACGGCGATCGTCGGCGGCGCGATCTCGGGATATTGCGAGAGCGGCAGCAGCGGATAGCAGAAGGCGCCGATCAGGGTGATGAACACCGAGATCACCGCCGCGAAGATCGGCCGCTCGATGAAGAAGCTGGAAAAGCCGCTGCGCACGGGCGCGTCGGGCTGGGGAGCCTGGGGTTCGCTCATGGCCCTATCCTCAGCGGTTGCCGGCGGGCAGCGCGGTGCCGGCCGGCTGATCGGACGGCGGCGCGGCGGCGGGTGCCGGCGCTTCCGTGATCTTGCCCGGCTGCGGCGTGACCTTCACGCCGGGGCGCGCGCGCTGGGTGCCGTCGATCACCACCGGTCGTCCCTGGTCAGGCCCGAGCGGATCACGCGCAGATTGCCGCGCAGCGGGCCGGTCTGCACCGGACGCGCCGTCACCGTGTTGCTCTTGTCGACGACGAACACGATCTGGCGCGCCGCATCGGCCATCACCGCCGTGTCCGGCACCAGCAGCGCCGGATAGGGCTTGGACGCCTCGAGCCGGGCCGAGCCGAACATGCCGGGCTTCAGGAAGCCGCCCGGATTGGCGATGATCGCGCGGGCGCGGATCGTGCCTGCACCGGCATCGAGCGCGTTGTCGACGAAGTCGAGCGCGCCCGTATGCGTATAGTCGCTCTCGTCGGAAAGCTTGACCTTGATCGCCGTGCCGTTCTGGGCGCCGGTGCCCTGGCGCTGATATTTCAGCAGCAGCGCTTCCGAACCCTGGAAGACGAAGTGCAGCGGATCGACCGAGACGATGGTGGTCAGCACCGTCTGGTCGGCAGTGACCGAATTGCCCACATCGACCTTGCGCTCCGAGATGCGGCCGCTCAGCGGCGCGACGACGCGCGTGAAGCCGAGGTCGAGCTGGCGCGCACGCAGATTGGCCTCCGCGGCGGCGACCTGCGCGGCGCCCGAGCGCAGCGCGGCGCGGCGCTGCTCCAGCTCTTCCTGGCTGGCGGCACGCTGGGCGACCAGCGCCTCGGAACGGGCATATTCGGTCTGCGCATTGGCGAGCGTCGCCTTGGCCTGGGCAACCTGCGCGGCAGCCTGGGCGACGGCGGCCTGGGCCGGGCGCGCATCGATGGTGAAGAGCAGCTGGCCCTTGCGGACGAACTGGCCGTCCTTGAACCATATGCCCTGCAGATAGCCCGAGGCGCGCGGGCGCACCTCGACGGTCTGGATCGCCTCGAAGCGGCCGACGAACTCGTCCCAGTCGACCACGTCCTGCACCAGCGGTGCCGAGACGGTGACGGGGGGCGGCCCCTGCTGCGGCATCTGCGGTCCGCCGCCGCCGCAACCGGCGAGAGCGAGCGCGGCCATGAGAGCCGGGATAAGCAGCTGGCGGTTCTTCGAATGCATGTTCGATCCCTAAATCCGTGCCCCTGGCCGGACATCCTCCGTGGTGCCGTTACTGGAAACGAACGACTTCCGATTTGGCACCCGCTAAGCGCGTTCAGGGAACTTGTCAACGACTGTAGACATATGTCCACAATGGTTGACTACCCATCTGTTAGCGATAAAAAGGCGCCCATGATCCCGCCCGTCCAGGCCCTGCCGCGGTCGCGCAACGCGGCTGCGACGCGCGAAGCGATCCTCGTCTCGGCCCGCAAGCATTTTGCGCGCGAGAATTACGAGAATGTCGGCCTGCGCGAGATCGCGGGCGATGCCGGTGTCGATCCCGCGCTGGTCAGCCGCTATTTCGGCAGCAAGGAAGCCCTGTTCCGCGAGACGCTGCGCGACGACGACAAGGACTTCATGGAAGGCGCGACGCGCGAGACGCTCGCCCGGCATTTCGCCCAGCTCTTCCTCGACGAGGGCGACACGCCGCAGGACGAGCGCGACCTCCATATCGACCAGATCCTGATCCTGCTGCATTCGATCGGATCGCCCAAGGCGGGCGAGATCATCCGCGAGACGATCGACACCGACATTCTGGAACCGATCGCCCGGGTGCTGGGCGGCCAGGATACCGAGATGCGCGCCGCCATGGCCTTCGCCGTGCTGATGGGCATGGGCATCATGCACAACACCCTCGCCATCGACCCGGACATGTGCAGCGCCGAGGATACCGATCGCTTCGAGAAGCGCCTGACGCGCATCTTCGCCGCCGCGCTGGAGCCGATGGACGACTGACATGGGGACCCGGCCGGTCCGCAAGATCATCCATGTCGACATGGACGCCTTTTACGCATCGGTGGAGCAGCGCGACGATCCGGCGCTGCGCGGCAAGCCGGTCGCGGTCGGCTATGCCGCGGCGCGCGGCGTGGTGGCGGCGGCGAGCTACGAGGCGCGCCGGTTCGGCGTGCGCTCCGCCCTCCCCTCGGTCACTGCGATGCGGCGCTGCCCGGAACTGATCTTCGTCAAGCCGCGCTTCGACGTCTATCGCGCCGTCTCGAAGCAGATCCATATGATCTTCGCGGACTATACGCCGGTCATCCAGCCGCTCTCGCTCGACGAGGCCTATCTCGACGTCACCGCGAACCTGCGCGGGATCGAGACCGCCTGGGCGACGGCGAAGGAGATCCGCGCGCGCATCCTTGCGGAAACCGGCCTCACCGCCTCGGCCGGCATCTCGTACAACAAGTTCCTCGCCAAGCTCGCTTCGGACCAGCGCAAGCCCAACGGCCAGTTCGCGGTGACGCCCGAAATGGGCCCGGCCTGGGTGGAGGCGCTGCCGGTCGCGCGCTTCCACGGGGTCGGGCCGGTGACGGCGCGGAAGATGCACGCGCTCGGCATCGAGACCGGCGCGGACCTGCGCGGCAAGTCGCTCGAGTTCCTCCGCGCCCATTTCGGCAGCGCGGCCGAATGGTACCACGCGATCTCGCGCGGCGAGGACGACCGGCCGGTGCATGTCGACCTGCCGCGCAAATCCTCCGGCTCCGAGACCACGTTCGACCGCGACCTGGTCGAGAATGCCGAGATCGAGGCCGGCGTGCTCGAGATGGCCGAGGACGTCTGGACCTGGTGCGACCAGGCGCAGGAATTCGGCCGCACCGTTACCGTGAAGGTGAAATATGGCGACTTCCAGATCATCACGCGCAGCCGCAGCCTCACCGCCGGGCTGGTCGACCGCCGCGATACGCTGCGGGACATGAGCCTCGCCCTGATCCGCTCGGTGCTGCCCACGCCCAAGGGGATCCGGCTGGTCGGCGTGACGGTCTCGAACTTCGAGGAGCGGCTGGGCGAGGAATTGCCGTTCTAGGCAAGGGATGGGCGCGCCGTCCCCGGCTAGCCCGGCCGGTACGTCCGCACCACATGCCCCTTCAGATCCTCCGGATAGAAATAGACCGGCCGCAAGTCCCCCGCCGCATAGCGCCCGGCCTGGTCGGCGAAGTGCTTCGACTCCGGATGGCCGCTCTCGCCGCCGGCGGTCACTGCCCAGGCCTTCACCTTCGGCCCGAACTCCACCGTCGCGACGAAGCTGTTGCCGCTGGTGCCGTAATAGCGCTTCGTCCCCGGCCAGCGCCGGGCCCCGAACGAAGCGAGCGAGCCCCATTGCGCCGACGTGAAGGGCACCGGGATGCTCGGCTTCGTATCGTCGAACGCCTGGACGATCGCGCCGTCATTGCGCTGGAACCGGTTGATTTCTCCCCAGGGCACGCGCCAGTCGCCGAAATCCTGGACGAGCCGATCCACGGCCGAGGCCAGCGCATCGATCCGCTGCGCATCGGTGGCGCGTGTCGCCATCCAGTCCCACACCGAAATGCCCGCGTCCCTGGCCGGCTGCGCTCCGGGCGCCCAGAGCGCCTCGCCCCAGAACACCGCGAGCGAAGTCGCGGTCGATCCCGCGCTCCAGCGCCGGTCCCAGCTCTTCAACAGCGCCACCGGCTCGGCCAGCTTCGCCTTGCGCCCATCGCCATCGGGCAGCTTCTCCCAAGCGGCGGCCAGCCCGGGCAGCAGCCGGTCGAAGGCAGGCAGGAAGCTGTCATAGGCCGCCTGGCGCAGCGTCTCCGGCGTGAAGTCCGTCCGCGCGTTCAGCACCTGCAGCGCATGCGCGCCGCGCGGATTCTCGCCGGCCTGGTCGAAATAGCGCGGATAGTCCGCGGCCCTGGGGCTGTCCGCGCCCGCCGCCGTCCAGGGCCAGTTGTTCACGTTGAAGGCCCAGCCATTTTTCGGGTCCACTGCCTGGGGCAGGCTGGCGAGGCTGTGCAGCCCCTTCCAGTCGGTCGCCGGATCGCTGCCGTCCACCGGCTTGCGATAGTCGAAGCGATCGTCGCGCACCGGCATGAACTGCGGCATCAGGAACGCGATCTCGCCCTTCGAGTCGGCGAACAGGGTGTTGTTGGAGCTGTTGGCCTTGAGTTCGGCCACCTTCATGAAGCCGGCATAGTCGGTGGCCTTGGTGCGCAGGAAGCTCTGCTGCAGCGCTTCCACCGGCTTGTTCATCAGCGCCACCGCGATCCACTTGCCGTCGACCTCGCGCACCACGGGTCCGTGATGCGTGGCATAGGTCCGGAAGCTGCGCTGCGCCCGGCTGCCGTCGGCAGCGCGATAGGTGATGGTGATCGGCTTGATCGTCACCGGCCGCGTCTCGGCGCCATAGTGATAGCCGAGCATCGTGCCCTGCACGTTGCTGACGATCGTCTCCGCGAACTCGTCGACATTGTCGACGCCGCTCGAGGTGTGCATCCAGCCCGCCTTCGCATTGAACCCCTGGTAGATGAAGAACTGGCCCCAGGTCGCCGCGCCATAGACGTTCAGCCCCTCGCCGCTCGTCACCTGCTGCTCGGAACGGAAGAAGAAGCTGGTGTGCGGGTTGATCAGCAGCAGCGCATGGCCGTTCTTCGTATGGCTCGGCGCGATCGCCATGCCGTTCGAGCCCTTGGGTTCCTTGAAGAGCAGCCCCTTCTCCGCCTCGGTCATCGCGACCTGCTGCTTGCCGTAGAACGCCTCGAGCTGGCTCAGGGGCACGCGCTCGATATCGCCGCCGATGCTGCCTTCCGAGAAGCTCAGCGCCATCCATGGCTCGAACCGCGTGAGCACGCGCGGCTTCACCGCCGGATGCGTGGCGAGATAATGGTTCAGCCCGTCCGCCCAGGCCTGCATCAGCTTGCGCAGCCATGCCGGGCTCCTGGCATAGTCCGCCTTCAGCGCCTCGGGATCGACGAAGAGCCGCTGGCGCAGATCCTGCCAGATCGCGCCCTTGCCCTCCGCCTCGGCGAGCCGGCCCAGGCTTACCAGATAGTTGGTCTCGATCCGGTTGAAGTCGTCCTCGGCCTGGGCATAGATCATGCCGAACACCGCATCGGCATCGGTCTCGCCCCGGATGTGCGCGACGCCCCAGTCGTCGCGCGTGATCGTCACGCGCGCCGCTTCCGCCTTCCAGCGGGCAGCGTCGGTCTGGGCGTAGGCCGAAGTGGAGGCGAGCAGCGCGGCGGCGAGCAGGAGGCGAGTCATGCCCGCCACCTTAGGCGCAGTTGGGCTCAGTCCGGAATCGTTTCGATGCCGATGATCTCGATCGCCTGCGCCCGCCCGCCGAAATCGACTTTCTCGCCTTCCTCGGCGCCGATCAGCGCCCAGGCCAGCGGCGCCTGGAAGGAGAGCCGGTCCGCGGCGGGATCGGCCTCGTCATGGCCGACCAGGTCGATCACCCGATCCTTGCCGTTCATGCGCACCCGCACGCGCGATCCGATGCCGACCACGCCCGGCTCGGGCTCCGGCGCGATCTGCGCGGTCGTGCGCCGCGTGTTCCAGTAGCGCAGCTCGCGCTTCAGCACTTCGCGCGCTTCGTCTCCGCTCTCCGCCGCCACCGCGGCTTCCAGCGCGGCTGCCCTGGCCTCGATCAGCGCGAGCCCGCGCGCCGTGACCATATTGGGGCCCGGCGGCAGCGGCAGCTCGAACTTCGGTTCTTTGTGTTCCTCGTCGCTCTCGCGGCGGAAGGCGACGCTCATGCCTGGGGAAGCTCCTCGATGCTCGACGAGACCTTCCAGAGATCCAGGCTGCCATCGGTTGCATGGGCGTCGATCGCGGCCAGCTCTTCCGCGCTGAAATCGAGATTGTTCACGGCGTCGAGCGAGTTGTCGAGCTGCTCCACCGTGCGTGCGCCGATCAGTGCGGAGGTGACGCGGGGATCGCGCAGCACCCAGGCGATCGCCATCTGCGCCAGCGTCTGCCCGCGCGCCTGCGCGATTTCATGCAGCGCGCGGATACGGGCGATATTGTCGTCCGACAGCAGCCGCTGGTTCAGCGAGCCGCCCCTGGCCGCGCGGGCATCCTGAGGAACGCCATTCAGATATTTGTTGCTCAACATGCCCTGCGCCAGCGGCGAGAAGGCGATGCAGCCGGTGCCGAGCTCGCCCAGCGTGTCGAGCAGCTCGCCTTCGATCCAGCGGTTGAGCATCGAATAGCTCGGCTGGTGGATCAGCAGCGGCACCTTGTGCTCGGCGAGGATCGCCGCGGCCTGGCGCGTCAGCTCGGGCGAATAGCTGGAGATGCCGACATAGAGCGCCTTGCCCTGGCGGTGGAGCTGGGCGAGCGCGCCCATCGTCTCCTCGAGCGGGGTCTTCGGATCGACGCGGTGCGAATAGAAGATGTCGACATAGTCGAGCCCCATCCGCTTCAGGCTCTGGTCGCAGGAGGCGATCAGATACTTCCGCGATCCGCCGACATCGCCATAGGGCCCGGGCCACATGTCCCAGCCCGCCTTGGTCGAGACGATCAGCTCGTCGCGGTGGCCGGCAAAGTCGCCAGCCAGCACGCGGCCGAAATTCGCCTCGGCCGCGCCATAGGGCGGGCCGTAATTGTTCGCGAGATCGAAATGGGTGACGCCCCGGTCGAACGCGCGGCGCAGCATCGCGCGGCCGGTCTCGAACACGTCCGTCCCGCCGAAATTCTGCCAGAGGCCGAGGCTGATCGCCGGCAGGTCGAGCCCCGAACGGCCGCACCGGCGATAGGGCATCCGCCCGTCATAGCGCGCGGGATCGGCGGCATAGGGCTGGGGATAGGGCATCGACATCCTCTTCCGACTGCGTTGTCAGCCGTCCCTATGCCCGCCGGGTCAGACCGTAAAGCTCTCCCCGCAGCCGCAGCTGCCCTTGGCATTGGGGTTCTGGAAGACGAAGCCGGCGGTGAAATCGTCTTCCTGCCAGTCCATGGTCGAGCCGATCAGATAGAGGACCGAGCCGCCATCGACGAAGAACGTGCCGCCGGGCGTCTCGATCTTCTCGTCGAACGGCTTGGCCTCGGTGACATAGTCGACCGAATAGGCCAGCCCCGAGCAACCGCGGCGCGGCGTCGAGAGCTTGACGCCTACCGCGCCCTCGGGCGCCTTGGCCATCAGATCGGCGATGCGCCGCTCGGCGGCCGGAGTCAGGAGCAGCGCAGCGGGGCGCTGACGGGTGGCGGTGGTCATCACAGCATCCCCAGTTCGAGCTTGGCCTCGTCGCTCATCTTCTGCGGATCCCAGGGCGGATCCCAGACGAGATTGACTTCGGCATGGCCGATCCCCGGCACCGAGCCGACGCGCAGCTCGACTTCGCCGGGCATGGATTCCGCCACCGGGCAATGCGGCGTGGTCAGCGTCATCTGCACCGCGGCATGGCCGTCGGCGGTGATGTCGACGCCATAGATCAGGCCCAGGTCGTAGATGTTCACCGGGATCTCGGGATCGTAGATTTCCTTGAGCGCCGCGATCACCGCCTCATAGAGTTCGCCGCCCGGCTCGGCGCCCGACAGCGCCTGCGGCTTCTGCGAGAGGAAGCCCGAGAGATAGTCGCGCTTGCGCTCGAACGTCTCCGCGACGCTCTCGGCCGCATCCTCGACGCGCGCCTTGGGCGGCGGCGCCACGGCGGCCACTTCCTCGACTTCGATCTTGCGTTCCTGGTTCACCCGAAGATCCTCGTCACGCGTTCAATACCCTTCACCAGCGCGGCGATGTCGTCCGCGCCATTATAGACTCCGAAGCTCGCCCGCGCGGTGGCCGGCACGCCCAGGGCATCCATCAGCGGCTGTGCGCAGTGATGCCCGGCGCGGATCGCGACATCGCCTTCGTCCAATATGGTGGCGACGTCGTGCGGGTGCACCCCCTCCACTGCGAAGCTGACGATGCCGGCACTGTCCTCGGGGCCGAACAGCCTGACCGAATTGAGCTGCGACAGCGCCTCGCGCGTCTGGCGCACCAGGGCTGCCTCGTGCGCATGGATGCGCTCCAGCCCGATGCCCGCCACATAGTCGATCGCCGCATGCAGCCCGACCACGCCGACGATGTGCGGCGTCCCCGCCTCGAACCGGCCCGGCGGCGGCGCATAGGTCGTCTTCGCGAAGGTGACCCGGTCGATCATCGAGCCGCCGCCCTGATAAGGAGGCATCGCATCGAGCAGTTCGTAGCGTCCCCAGAGCACGCCGATGCCGGTGGGGCCGTAGAGCTTGTGGCCCGACATCACATAGAAGTCGCAACCGATCGCGGCGACGTCGACGGGCATGCGCGGCACCGCCTGGCAGCCGTCGAGCAGGATCTTCGCGCCCACCGCGTGCGCCAGCTCGGTCGCCCGCTTCGCATCGAGCACCGAACCCAGCACGTTGGAGACATGCGCCAGCGCGACCAGCTTGTGGCGCTCGGTGAGCATCGCTTCCATCGCGTCGAGGTCGATGCGCTGGTCGGCGGTGAGCGGCACCACGTCGATCGCGGCGCCGACCCGCTCGGCGACCATCTGCCAGGGCACGATGTTGGAGTGATGCTCGAGCGTGGACAACAGGATGCGGTCGCCGGCCTTGAGCTGCGTTCCCGCCCAGCACTGCGCGACCAGGTTGATCCCCTCGGTCGCGCCGCGGACGAAGACGATCTCGTTTTCCGCGCCGCCGAGGAACTGCGCCACGCGCCGGCGCGCCGCCTCATAGGCGAGCGTCATGTCGGCCGAGCGCTGGTACACGCCGCGATGCACGGTGGCATAGGTCTCGCCATAGGCCCTGGCGATCGCATCGAGCACGGGCTGCGGCTTCTGCGAAGTCGCCGCCGTGTCGAGATAATGCCAGCCGGCCGGGATCGCCGGGAAATCGGCGAGCAGGTCGAGGGGACGGGTATCGGCGGCTACGGTCATAGCGCGGTGTCCAGCCAGCGATCGGCATCCGCCGCAAAGGCTTCGCGCACCACATCCTCGCCGATCCGGGCGAGCGCGTCCGCCACGAAGGCGCGCGTGAGCAGTGCCTTGGCGCGGCCCTCGTCGATGCCGCGGCTCTGCAGATAGAAGAGCGCCATCCTGTCGAGCTCGCCCACCGTCGCCCCGTGCGCGCATTTCACGTCGTCGGCGAAAATCTCGAGCTCGGGCTTGAGATTCACCGTCGCGGAGCGCTGGAGCAGCAGGCCGCGCAGCGACTGCTCGCCATCGGTCTGCTGCGCGCCGCGCGCCACTTCGACGCGCGCCGCCAGGCTGGCCGCCGACTTGTCCGCCGCCACCGCGCGCCAGAGCTGGCGCGACGTGCCCTCGACATTCTCGTGCCGCACCGCGACCGCGGCTTCCTGTTTCTGGCTGCCCGACGTGAGCAGCGCCCCGCCCATCTCGGCGAACCCGCCCTTGCCGTTCACCAGCAGCGCCCCGTCGATCCGGCTGCCCATGCCGCCGGCGCCGAGGAACACCGAGACCAGGCTCGCCGCCTCGCCCACTTCGGCCTCTTCGCGCAGCGAGACGAAACCCGCATCCTGGAGCAGCCGCACCGAGCGCATCAGCCGCGCCCCCCGTTCGAGGCAGAGCGTGGTCAGCCGGTTCGCCCAGCCGCTGCCGGCATAGGTCTCGACCACGCTCGCCACCGCATCTTCGGCCAGCATCAGCCGGGCCGGCACATGGCTTTCGCCGCCGGTGCCGATATGGACGATCTGGATCGCCGTCGCCGCATGTTCCTTGCCGAGATGCAGCGACCAGCCCTCGCCATCGGCAAGGCTGCCCAGCGGATGGTCGGTAGTGGCCAATTGCTGCGTCACCTGCACCGGGCCGGGCCGGGAATGCGCCGGCTCGAAACGCCCGTCGACGAACAGCAGCCGGGGCCCTTCGATGTCGAGGAACAGGCCGGCCGGATCGATCCCGACGTCGCGCCGCGCCGTTTCGGCCGCCGCCTTGAGCGCGGCCATATCGGCCCAGCGCCATTCCTCCTGGCGCGGCGTGGGAAGCTCGAGCAGGGTGTTCACTGGCCCGCCCTCCAGCTGCGCTTGAAGTCGGTGAGCAGTTCGGGCTTGCGCCGGTCGATACAGGTTTTCACGGCAGCGGCGTCGCGCGCGCCCTTGCGGACGCACTGAGTCGCGGTGCGGCAGAGCTGTTCGTCGAGCTTCGCATAGCCGCTCGACGCGCTGAGCGCGCAGCCGAGCTTGCCGCCGGGCCCCTGGCGCACGGTCGCGGAGATCGCGGCGAGCCGGCGCCCGACGACTTCGATGTTCAGCTCGTCCTGCGGCGCAGGCGCGGTCTGCAGCATGAGGAGCAGGGAAAGGATCATGCGGCCACCGCTCCATAGCCTTCGCGCTCCAGTTCGAGCGCCAGCTCGGGACCGCCGGAGCGGACGATGCGGCCATCGGCGAGCACATGGACGAAGTCCGGCTGCACATAGTCGAGCAGCCGCTGATAATGGGTGATCAGCAGCACCGCCTTGTCGGGCGCGCGCATGATCCGGTTGATCCCCTCGCCCACGGCCTTGAGCGCGTCGATGTCGAGGCCGCTGTCGGTCTCGTCGAGGATCGCGAGCCTGGGGCCGATGATGCCCATCTGCACCATCTCGTTGCGCTTCTTCTCGCCGCCCGAAAAACCGACATTGACCGGCCGCTTGAGCATCTCGACGTCCATGCCGAGCGCTTCCGCCTGCGCCCGGGCAAGCTTGAGGAACTCGCCGCCCGACAGCGGCGCCTCGCCCCGCGCGCGGCGCTGGCTGTTGAGCGCCTCGCGCACGAACTGCAGGTTGGAGATGCCGGGGATCTCGACCGGATACTGGAACCCCAGGAACAGGCCCGCCGCGGCCCGTTCGTGCGGTTCGAGTTCGAGCAGGTCCTGCCCGTCGAAGCGCACGCTGCCGCCCGTCGCGTCATAGCCCGGCCGGCCGCCCAGCACATAGCCGAGCGTCGACTTGCCGGCGCCGTTCGGGCCCATGATCGCATGGACCTCACCTGCATTCACTTCGAGGTTCAGGCCCTTGAGGATTTCCTTGCCGTCGATTTCGGCGCGGAGGTCGGTGATCTTCAACATCGCTTCGTTCATTCCTAGGGCGGCTCAGGGCCGCTTTTCTGACTTGTCGGTATCGTTGTGCTGGGGCTGGTTGCCCGTGGTGAAGCGCACCACCGGGCCGTCCGATGCCGGGTTCGTCGGCGGCGCGATCGGCTTGACGCGCTGGCGCTCGGTCTCGCGGCTGTCCTCGCCATTGCCGATGGGCCCGACCAGATCGGCGGAGAGCACCGGCTTGGGCTGCACCAGCTTGGGCAGCTCGAAGACCCCCGGCTTGCTCACTCCCGGCGCCGCCGGTGTCCGCGGGGCGCCGATCGCCGCCGCCTGTTCGAGGATGCTCAGCTCGCGGCAATCGGTGACTTCGTCGGCGGTCCTGGCGTAGCAGACCGGCGTCGCCTCGCAGGCGGTGGTGTCGCGCCGCTGGCTGCCGCTCGAGATCATCACCCGGCAGTTGCGCAGCTTGCCGTCCGCGCCCTTGTCGAACAGCATCGTCGTGCGCCCGAAGGTCGCGCGCACGACGATGTTGGCCTCGTCTTCCGCGGGCGGGGCGACGGCCCGGGTGGCGGGCACGTCCTGGGCAAGGAGAAGGAGCGCGGCGGAGAGGATCACGGCCTGGCCTTCTCCGCCTCTGGCCTTTCTTCGGGGGGCAACTGGTCCGGCATGCGCCGGAACACGGCATCGATCTCGGCGAGCGTGTGATCGACTGTCGCTTCGCGGTCCGCAGCAGCTACCTTCGCGTCACCCTGGATCAGTCGCAGCCCGAGCCGGCGCGCCTTTGCGCGACTGGGTGCGCAATGCTCCAGCGTCTGGTCGACGACCTTGCGCATGCCATCGGCGAGCTGGGGCCCGGCTTTCCGGCTGATCCCCTGCATCGTCGGGCCGAGGCAACCGAGATAGGTCTCGATCGCCGGTGCCAGCGATTCCGGGGCGGAGAAGCCCGCCTCGACCGTTTGCTGCCCGCCCGCCTGAGCGGGCACGCCCTGCATCAAGAGCAACGCAAGGAGCATCAGCCGACGCTCCCCTCCAGCGAGATCCCCAGCAGCTTCTGCGCCTCGACCGCGAATTCCATCGGCAGCTGCTGCAGCACTTCCTTGGCGAAGCCGTTGACGATCAGCGCCACCGCCGCTTCCTGGTCGAGCCCGCGCTGCATCGCGTAGAACATCTGGTCCTCGCTGATCTTCGAAGTGGTCGCCTCGTGCTCGATCTGGGCCGAGGGGTTCTTCACTTCGATATAGGGCACCGTGTGCGCGCCGCACTGGTCGCCCAGCAACAGGCTGTCGCACTGAGTGAAGTTGCGGACATTCTCCGCCGCCGCGTTCACCAGCACGCGGCCCCGGTAGGTGTTGTTCGACTTGCCGGCCGAGATGCCCTTGGAGACGATCGTCGAGCGGGTGTTCCTGCCGATGTGCAGCATCTTGGTGCCGGTATCGGCCTGCTGGCGGCCATTGGTGACCGCAACCGAATAGAATTCGCCCACCGAGCCGTCGCCCTGCAGGATGCACGACGGATATTTCCAGGTGATCGCGCTGCCGGTCTCGACCTGGGTCCAGCTCACCTTCGAGTTCCTGCCGGCGCACAGCGCGCGCTTGGTGACGAAGTTGAAGATGCCGCCGACGCCGTTCTCGTCGCCCGGATACCAGTTCTGCACCGTCGAATATTTGATCTCGGCATCGTCGAGCGCGACCAGCTCGACCACGGCGGCATGGAGCTGGTTCTCGTCGCGCATCGGGGCGGTGCAGCCCTCGAGATACGAGACGTACGCGCCCTTGTCGGCGACGATCAGCGTGCGCTCGAACTGGCCGGTATTCTCGGCGTTGATCCGGAAATAGGTGCTGAGCTCCATCGGGCAGCGCACGCCTTCGGGCACATAGACGAAGGTGCCGTCGGAGAAGACCGCGCTGTTCAGCGCCGAATAGAAATTGTCGCGCACCGGCACGACCTTGCCGAGCCACTTCTTCACCAGCTCGGGATATTCGCGGATCGCCTCGCTGATCGACAGGAAGATCACCCCCGCCGCCTTCAGCTCCTCGCGGAAGGTGGTCGCGACCGAGACGCTGTCGAACACCGCGTCGACCGCCACCTTGCGCGCGCCCTCCACGCCGGCGAGCACCTTCTGCTCCTCGATCGGGATGCCGAGCTTCTCATAGGTGCGCCGGATCTCGGGGTCGAGATCGTCGAGCGAGTTGATCGTCTTCTTCTGCTTGGGCTCGGCGTAATAATACGCGTCCTGATAGTCGATGTGCGGGATCGACAGCTTCGCCCATTCGGGCAGCGTCATCTCCTGCCACATCCGGAACGCCTTCAGGCGCCAGTCGAGCATCCATTCGGGCTCGCCCTTCTTGGCCGAGATGTAGCGGACGGTGTCCTCGTTCAGCCCCTTGGGCGCGAACTCCTGCTCGACGTCGGAGGCGAAGCCCCATTCATATTTCTTGTTGGCGGCCGCCAGTGCTTCCGCGTTCTTCGTAGCCATGCTTACACCTGCTCCCCGGCCAGTGCCGGGGTCCGGATAGGATCTGCCGGATGCTGCGCCCCGGCCTCGGCCGGCACGCTGGAAAGTTGGGCGAGGGAAATGCCCGCGAGCGCGCCCTTTACAGCACCGTTCACGACATTCCAGTGCGGCTTTACCTTGCAGCTGTCCTGCACGCAGCAATCCTGCTTGCCGGCATCGACGCAGCTGGTGAGCGCGATCGGGCCTTCGACGGCCTCGACGATGTCGGCCAGCGTGATCGCCGCGGGCGGCCGCGCCAGGCGGAAACCGCCGCCGGTGCCGCGCGCACTCTCGATCAGGCCGGCGGCGGAAAGCTTGCTAACCAGCTTCTGGACCGTGGGCAGCGGCAGCGCGGTCTCCTCGGCGAGCTGCGTCGCGTTGAGCCGGCACGACCCGCCGCAATGGCGCGCCGCGGCGGACATCATCACGACCGCATAGTCGGCAAGGCTCGAAAGACGCACGCACTTCCCTTGCTGGTCCTTACGCGCAACGGCGCGGCGGACTCAATCGGACAAAAACGTTCCGATTGCGCAAATGGGCTCAGCGACGCCGAAGGTCAACCGATTCGGGGAGCACATCCGGCAGGAAGTGGAAGGTTTCGTTGTCGAGCGTCACCGCCAGCACCGGATCGATGCCCGCGCGCAACGATGTCGGGGTGTGGCCGGTGAAGTGCCGAATCTCGTTGATCAGGTGCGACTGGTCCGAGAAAGGCTCGACCACATCGTCCACCGAAGCGCCCTGATAGATGCGCATGGCGGCGCCGATCGCGCGGAACTTGCGCTTCAGATGCGCGGGCGAGCCGGCGAAATAGTCCTTGCACAGCCGCTGCACCTGGCGCTCGCCGATGTTCGAGCTCCGGCGGATGCGCGCATAGAGATCGTCGATCGTTGGATCCGTGGTCGCCGCCCATTCGCGCACCGCGCGCAGGAAGGCCAGATGCGCCGGCGGCACCGGCTTCACTTCGTGCTGGCGCATCTTGAGCAGCGGCTCGATCGCGCCGATCATCTCCTCCAGCGTCTCCATCTTGTGGAGCCGATGCCAGAGCAGCCCGGCCTGCTCGCAGAACAGCTTTTCGCCATCGACGATATGATCGGCCACCTTGTGCGCCGGCAAGTCGATCAGCGCCTTCCAGCCGATCGCGCGCAGCGACACGCCGAAGCAGTGGAAGGGCCCGCGGATCTTGTAGGTCGCGGCCGCGGTGCCGGGGCCGTTGACCATCACCCGCCGGGTCTTCTCGACATGGCCGTCGGGGAAATGGACCTCGCCCTCGCCCTTGATGACGAAGCGGAGCTGGCCGAGATCGACGCGCTCGATCCCCTCGATGTCTTCCGCATCGTGCCGGTAGAGATAATAGGACTCGACGTGCGGGAGCAGCGCGCCTTCCGCCTTGCGGAATTCGATCTGCGGCCGCGGATCGCGGTCATTTTCGGCGGCCGGTTGGGCCGGTTTCATCCTGGTTGCGCCCCGCATTTGTACCCTGTCGATCCGAGACTCTTCCCTTCCCGGATTCCTTATTTTCTGAGGCAAATATACCGCGCGGTCACGGAATAGAAAAGTGGCCCGGTCAGCCGAAGCCAGACCGGGCCAAAAGGAAAGGGTTCCCCCATTGAGCGGAAACCCCTCGGGTCGCAGTTTCCACCTAGCCGAGCCCGGCGCGGCGGTATTGGAAGGAATCGACATACGCAGCTTTACGGAGAGGAAAAGCGGTGCGAAGGCCTCCCGCCATGGCCTATCCGCTCCGTTCCGCGCTGTTCGCGCTCGATGCCGAAAGGGCGCACCGCGCCGCCATCCGCGCGCTCGCGCTATGGGGATCGCTCGGTACCGTTTTCAGATCCGAAATGGTGGAATCACCGGTCCAATTGGGAGGATTGACCTTTCCCAATCGAATCGGGCTGGCCGCCGGCCTGGACAAGGATGCCGAGGCGATTCCGGGCCTGTTCGCGCTGGGCTTCGGCGCGGTCGAGGTGGGCACGCTCACGCCCCGGCCCCAGGGCGGCAATCCCCGCCCCCGCCTGTTCCGCCTCCCCGAGGACGAGGCAGTGATCAACCGCATGGGATTCAACAATGGCGGGATCGACGCGGCGCTGGCGCGCATCGCCGGGCTGGGGCCGCGCAAGGGCATGCTCGGAATCAATGTCGGGGCGAACAAGGACAGCGCGGATCGTGTCGCCGATTATGCCCTGGGGGTGGGCAAGGCAGCCGCGCATGCCGATTACGTCACCATCAACGTCAGTTCGCCCAACACGCCGGGCCTGCGCGACCTCCAGTCGCGCCCGGCGCTCGACGAGCTGCTTGCCGCCAGCCATGCGGCGCGTGGGCGAACGCCCCTGTTCCTGAAGATCGCGCCCGATCTCGATCGCGCCGGGCTGGAAGGGGCGATCCGGGCAGCGCTCGACAACGGGATCGACGCACTGATCGTGTCCAACACCACCATCGCGCGCCCGCCGCTCCGCTCCGCCCATGCGGGCGAAGCCGGCGGCCTGTCCGGCAAGCCGCTCGCCCCGCTCGCGCGCCAGAAGCTGGCCGAGGCGGCGGAGATCGCCGCGGGCGCGCTGCCGCTGATCTCGGCGGGCGGGATCGACGGCCCGGACGAAGCGAAGCGCCGCATCGACGCCGGTGCCACGCTCGTCCAGCTCTATTCGGCGCTGGTGTTCAAGGGGCCGGGCCTGCCCCGCGCCATCGCCCGGGCGCTCGCCTAGCTACGGGTCCTAGCCCGCAAGCTTCCGGAGCCGCAGCGCGAGCGCGACATAGGCCGCGCCACCCAGGATCGCGAGCCAGGCGATCAGCCAGACGAGGCCGATGGCGCCCGCAACCGGCCAGGCGAGGATCGCCACGCCGAAGCCGATCGAGACCAGCCCGGCAAGGATCAGGAAGATCTCGCCCTCGATCTCCTTGCGCAGCGCGATCGCGCCCGCCGCCTCCATCACGCCGGTGACGATCGCCCAGGCGGCGATCAGCAGCAGCAGCACCTGCACGGTGATGCCCGGCCACACGATGGTCAGCAGGCCCGCGGCGATCCCGGCCAGCCCGGTGAGCGCCAGCCACCAGCGCGGCGTATCGCCGCCACGCATGCCCGACAGCGCCGCGGCCAGCGCAAAGGCGCCATCGACCAGCGCATAGGCGCCCCACACCAGCGCCAGGGTGAGCAGCGCCACGCCCGGCCACAACAGCGCGAGGATCCCAAAGGCGATGCCGACGATGCCGCGCAGCAGGAACAGCCACCAGCGCTTGCCGAGCGCGCGCAGCAGCGAGGGGGAAGTCGCAAATGTCGAGCCGTCGGTCATGCTAGCCCTCCTTCGGTAGCGCCGCCCGTCCGGCATGGGCGGGCATGCAGCGCGTCGACCTGCGCCAGATTGCGCCTGGTTATACCCTTGCGCAATCATCCGATCCTTCGCCGCCCGACGTAGCGTCTTTGCGCTCCGGCCAAAGCCCGCTACGGCTTGCCGGATGAAGAAGCTGTTCCTGCTGCTCGCCCTTCTCGCCGCTCCCGCCGCGGCTTCCGCCCAGGGGGTGGTCAGCGCGGCCGATCCTCGCGCCGCCGCCGCGGGCACCGAGATCCTCAATGCCGGCGGCAGCGCCACCGACGCGGCGATCGCGACGATGCTCGCGCTGAACGTGGTCGAGCCGCAGAGCGCCGGCATCGGCGGCGGCGCCTTCTTCCTCCAATATGACGTGAAGACCGGCAAGATCGCCACGGTCGACGGGCGCGAGGCGGCGCCGATGGCCGCGAACGACCATTGGTTCTACGGCCCGGACGGCCAGCCGCTCAGCCATATGGCCGCCGTGCCGGGCGGGCGCAGCGTCGGCGTGCCGGGCACGCTGCGCGCCATGGCCAAGGCGCATGCCCGCGCCGGCAAGCTGCCCTGGGCCCGGCTGTTCGATCCGGCGATCCGGCTGGCGCGTGAGGGCTTCGACGTCTCGCCCCGGCTCGCCAACGCGCTGCGCAACTATGCGCCGCACGTCGATGCCGGCGTCCGCGCGATCTATTACCACGCCGACGGCACGCCGCTGGCGGCCGGCGCGCGCGCGACCAATCCGCAACAGGCCGCGCTGCTCGAGCGCGTGGCGAAGTTCGGCCCCGACAGCTTCTATGTCGGCCCGCAGGCGGAGAAGCTGATCGCGACGGTGAACGGCTCGGCGCGCAACCCCTCGAAGATGACCGTCGGCGACCTTGCCGCCTATGACGCCAAGGAGCGGCCGGTGCTGTGCAGCACGTATCGCGCCTACAAGATCTGCTCGATGGGCCCGCCCTCGTCGGGCGGCGTCACCGTGATGATGATCCTCGCCCAGCTCGAGCGTTTCGACATGGCGAAGCTCGGCAAGGACAATCCGGTCGCCTGGCACCTGTTCGCCGAAAGCTCGCGCCTCGCCTATGCCGATCGCGACCTCTATGTCGGCGATCCCGACTATGTGCAGGTGCCGATCGCCGGCCTGCTCGACCGCGCATATCTCGCCGGCCGCTCGGCGCTGATCAGCCCGGGCGGCACCATGGCCGAAGTGAAGGCTGGCACGCCTCCCGGCGCGCCGAAGCGCATCGCGGTCAAGCCGCAGGAAGTGCCGGGCACCACCTCGCTCTCGGTGGTCGACAAGGCCGGCAACGTCGCCCAGGTGACCACCACGATCGAAGGCGCGTTCGGCTCGGGCCTGTCGGTGGACGGGGTGATGCTCAACAACGAGCTCACCGATTTCGACATCGTGCCGGAGAAGGACGGCTATCTGGTCGCCAATCGCGTCGAGGGCGGCAAGCGGCCGCGCAGCTCGATGGCGCCGACGATCGTCTATGGCCCGGACGGCAAGGTCCGCATCGCGATCGGCGCGGCCGGCGGCTCGACGATCATCGCCCAGGTGGCCAAGGCGCTGATCGGCGTGATCGACTGGAAGCTTTCGGCCCAGGACGCGATCGGCCTCGGCCTGCTCTATGCGCCCGGCAAGATGGCGGTCGCCGAGAAGGGCACCCAGCTCGATGCGATGGTCCCGGCGCTCCAGGCGCTGGGCGAGAAGGTCCAGTCCGCCCCGCTCGGGCTCAAGATGAACGCGGTCGAGCGGGTCGGGGCCCGCTGGACCGGCGGTGCCGATCCGCGCAGCGAAGGCGTCGTGATGGACCAACAGGGCCACATGACCGTTATCCATCGCGTGGGCGCGCAGCCGAACCGGCCGTCGGAATAGAAACGTCGGGGGAAGGCGGGACGTCCCGGAAAAGGGGGCGCCCGCAATGGGGAGAGGGAATGCGTAGGCTCGAACGGTTCGACAACCTGGTCCAGATGTTCTTCGCGCGGGCGAAGGAAAAGGGCGATGCGCCCTTCCTCTGGCACAAGGACGAAGGCAAGTGGCGGCCGACCAGCTGGGCCGAAGCGGCCCGCCAGGTGGCGAGCCTGGCCGCGGCGCTGACCGCGCTCGGCCTGAAGCGCGGCGACCGAGTGATGCTCGTCTCGGAGAACCGCCCGGAATTCTGCATCAGCGACCTGGCGATCATGGCCGCGGGCTGTGTGACCGTGCCCACCTACACCACCAACACCGAGCGCGATCACCAGCACATCATCGAGAATTCGGGCGCCTGCGCGATCATCGTCTCGAACACCAAGCTGGCAAAGGCGCTGCTTCCCGCCGCGATCCGCGCTTCCTCGGCCCGGATGGTGATCGGCATGGAGGAGTTGCGCGTCGCCCAGCAGGGCAGCCTGGAGTTCCATGACTGGCGCGGGCTGATCGCCAGGCACGACACCGATCCGCGCGGCCTTTCCTGCACGTTCCGCCGCGAGGACCTGGCCTGCATCATCTACACCAGCGGCACGGGCGGAAGCCCCCGCGGCGTGATGCAGCATCACGGCGCGATCCTGCACAATGTCGAGGCGTGCTGCGCGCTGATCAGCGAGGATTTCGGCTGGGACGACGAGGTGTTCCTCTCGTTCCTGCCGCTCAGCCACGCCTATGAGCATACCGGCGGCCAGCATTTCCCGATCGGGCTCGGCGCGCAGATCTATTATTCCGAAGGGCTGGAGAAGCTCGCCTCGAACATCGAGGAAGTACGCCCGACCATCATGGTCGTCGTGCCGCGCCTGTTCGAGGTGCTGCGCACCCGCATCGTCAAGCAAGTGGAGAAGCAGGGCAATTTCGCCAATTTCCTGCTCGACAAGGCCGTCGCGATCGGCGGGCGCAAGGCGGCCGGCACCGGGCGCCTGTCCGACCTGCCGATGAACCTGTTCCTCGGCGCCACCCTGAAGCCGAAGCTCTCGAAGAAGTTCGGCGGACGGATCAAGGCGATGGTCTCGGGCGGCGCGCCGCTCAATCCCGAGGTCGGCATCTTCTTCCAGAGCCTCGGCCTCACGTTCCTCCAGGGCTATGGCCAGACCGAGGCGGCGCCGGTGATCTCGTGCAACCGCCCCAAGGCCGGGCTCAAGATGGACACGGTCGGTCCGCCGCTCGAAGGGGTGGAGGTGCGCATCGCCGACGATGGCGAGATATTGGTGCGCGGCGAGCTCGTGATGCACGGCTATTGGCGCAACGAGGAAGAGACCAAGCGCGTCCTGCGCGACGGCTGGCTCTATACCGGCGATATCGGCCATATCGACGACAAGGGCCGGATCAAGATCACCGACCGCAAGAAGGACATCATCGTCAACGACAAGGGCGACAATGTCGCGCCGCAGAAGGTGGAGGGCATGCTCACGCTGCAGCCCGAGATCGTCCAGGCGATGATCGCCGGCGACAAGAAGCCCTATATGTCCGCGGTGATCGTCCCCGATCCGGAATGGACCGCCGAATGGTGCGCCCGGACCGCCACCAAATGCGACTTCAGGGAACTGGCCCATGATCCCGACTACAAGGCGGCGCTGGGCGCCGCGGTGGAGCGCGTGAACAAGGACCTCTCGGTGATCGAGCGCGTCCGAAAATTCCTGGTCGCCGACGAGCCCTTCACGATCGAGAACGAGCAGCTGACGCCCAGCCTCAAGATCCGCCGGCACATATTGAAGGCGGTCTATGGCGAGCGGCTCGACGGGTTGTACCGGTAGGGAACCCACCGCCGAGGCTTCGCCCTCCCCCTTCCCCGTCATCCCGCAAAGGCGGGGATGGCGAAGTGTGGCGGAACGGTGCGGGCAAACAAAAAGGCCGGGGCTTCCACCCCGGCCTTTTCCATTTCCCGTGACGCGAGGGCCCAAGCCTCACTTCTTCTCCGGCACCACCTTGAGCGTCCAGTCCTTGTCCGGGCGGAGATACTTCATCGCCAGCCCCTGCACGTCCTGCGGCGTCACCCGCGAATAGTCGGCGGCCAGCGTCTCGACGGCGGCGATCCGCGCGGGATCATAGGTGCCGCCCTCGACCAGGCGCATCCAGAACATGTTGCCCGAGGACATGCGCAGAATCTGCTGCTTCAGCGGCGTGAGCGCACGGTTGAGCTCGTCCGCGTCGATCGGCTTGGCAACCAGATCGGCGGCGATCTTGCGCGACAGCTCGAAGAAGAAGTCGACCTTGTCGGGCGGCACCATGCCGAGCGCCATGATCTTGCCGCCCGCCGGCAAACCCTGCGGCCACTGGCTGGCCACCTGGGGCGAATAGCTCACGCCCGCCTGGCTGCGCAGCTGGTCGAGCAGCCGGTCGCGGAACACCGCGGCGAGCACCTCGAGCTTGCGGCTCTCGGTGATGCCGCCATTCTCGGTGCCGCCGCCGGTCGGCCAGGCGATCACCGCCGCGGCCTGGTTGGGCTGGCCCTTGTGGAACAGCGTCACCGGCGTGGCGACGTGCGCGGGGAATTCCACCGGCGCGAGCGGCGCCTTGCTCGCCACGCGCGGCTTCAACGCACCGAAGGTAGCGGCCACGGCCTTCACCGTCGCCTCGGCATCCATGTCGCCGAACACTTCGACTTCGATCGGCCCGGTCGCCAGCAGCGGCTCCCAGAACCTGCGGAAGCTCTCCGGCGTGGTCTCGCGGATCGTCGCCTCGGGCGGCACGCCCCAGCGCGGATCGCCATTGTGGAGCAGCCGCTCCAGATCGCGATTCAGAACCGCGTCGGGCGAGGCCGAGAGGCCGGCATAGCCCGACAGGATGCCCGCCTTGGCGCGCAACACCGGATTGGGATCCCAGCCCGGTGCGGCAAGCTTGGTCGCCAGCAGCTTGAGCTGGTCGGGCAGGTCGTCCTTGGTCGTCTGGCCCTTCAGGACAAAGGCATCGTCGTCGACGTCGAAATCGGCACCGATCTGGCGGCGGCCGGTCAAGGCGTCGAGCTCTTCCTGGCCATATTTGCCGATGCCGCTGGCCATAAGCGCCGGATCGCCGGCCCAGGCCGGGGTCTGGCCCTTGTTCGGCAGGCCCGAGAGCCCGCGGCCGAAGCGCACATTGACATAGACCTTGCCGGTCTCCGACGGGTCCTGGCGGATCAGCAGCGTGACGCCATTCGCGAATGCGAGCTTCTCGATGCCGGTGCCCGGCAGGATCTGCTCGCGGCTCGCCACCTTGCCGGGCACGCCGAGCTTGGGCAGCGCCGCAAAGCTGACATTGCCGACCAGCTTGCGCTTGCCGCTCGCCGCGACATTGGCCTCGAGCGCGGAGGTCACCTTGGTGGTGATCGCCGGATCGGGCGCATGCAGGTTGACGATCGCGCGGGTCGCGGTGCCTTCGAACACCTTCTTCGACGACGCCAGCACCGTGGCCGGCGTGAACATCTTGCCGTCCACCGCACCCTTGAAGATCGCGTAGGAGAATTCGGGCGTCGTCACCGTCTCGTTGATGTCGACCGCCTCGGCCAGGTCGTCGGCCAGCTTGGCCCCCGCCTCGACCGGCGCGGTGTTGATCCGCTGCTTCATCGACGATTCGATCTCGGCGACCTCGCGGTCGATCTCGGCCTGGCTCGGCGGCGCGGCCTGGGCGTCGGCGATCACCGCGCGCACGTCGCGCAGCGCCGCTTCCCAGTCGTCGCCCACCGGCAGCACCTGCACGGTGGTGATGTTCGCCGATCGGCCGATGTCGCTCAGGTCGGCCCCGGCGGCGATGAAAGTGCCGCCCGAGCGGGCCCGGGTCTCCAGCCGGCGATTGATGATGCGGATCGCGACCAGGTCGATCATCCGCTTCTGGTTGAAGATCACCGTATCGCCGTCGACCGTCCAGGGGCGCACGATCGCCATGGTGGTGAGCACCGGCAGTGCCGGCTCGACGATGCTGGCGGCAACGGGGGTGCCCTCGACCGGCTTGCCGAAATCGGGCGTCGGCACGGCCGGGCCGGTACCCTTCCAGTCCGAGAAATGCTTGACGATCATCTGCTCGAGCAGCGCCGGATCGACGTCGCCGATCGCAATGACAGTGGCGCGCTCGGGGCGATACCAGCGCTCGTGGAACGCCTGCACGCTTGCCGGCGTCGCGGCGACGAGCGTGTCTACCGTGCCGATCGGCTCGCGCTGCGACAGCGGCTGGCCGGCGAACATCAGGTCGAGCATCGCATCCTGCAGCCGCACCTGCGGCCCCGGCTGCTCGCGCTGTTCGGCGAGCACCACCGGCCGCTCCGAATCGAGGATCTGCTGCGTGATCTGCGGGCCCGACATCATGCCCGCCAGAATCTTGAAGCTCTCGTCCAGCCCCGCAGGGGACGCCATCGGCAGGTCGAGCTTGTAGGTGGTGGCGGTGAACGTGGTGCTCGCGTTCGAATCGGAGCCGAAGGTCACGCCCAGGCGCTGCCAGACGCGCTTCGATTCGCCGTCGGGCACGTGCACCGAGCCGCGGAAGGAAAGATGCTCGAGCAGGTGCGCGAAGCCCCGCTCGCTGTCGCGCTCCATCAGCGAGCCGACATCCATGCGCACGCGGACCGATACCTGGCCCGGCGGCACGCCATTCTTGCGCACGGCATAGCGTACACCGTTGGGAAGCCGCCCGAATTTCCACGCGTCGTCATGGACGAGATCGCTCTTCTCATAGAGCCAGGGATCCTTGGCGGTCTGGACCGGACGCCCCACCGTCTGCGTATCGGATACGTTCGGGGGATTGGTCGAAACCTGGGCCTGGGCCGGCAGGACCGGCGCGAGCGCGGCGAAAGCGAGGAGCGCGAGAGGCGCACGCAGGAAGAAATGCATAGACCGTCCATCTAGGGGCGAAGCGCCGGGCATGCCAGCGCGAACCTTTCCGCCAGATGTACGCGCGGGACACGAAGCGGCCCTTGTACGCCGCAGCGGGGCCATGTTTTCGACCCATCCACAGGCTAATCCAAGCGGTGCGGGCGAGTCCCGCAGTCGAAAAGGCAGCGTAACCAGCAAGGTCAGGTGCAGTGAAGGTCGAGCCGAGCGCGCGGGGCAGCGCAATGTGGCGGGACGCGGGCGAAGTCGAAGCCGCCGCAGCACGGGAAATGATTCCCGGCCTCACGGTCGTGTCGGACGCCAGCATGGCCGATGCGCCGCTACGCGCCGATAGCGATCGGCCTTTCCTGATCAAATATGGCAAGCATCTGCGCGGGGTCTTCGACCAGTTCATCGCCCGCTTTTCGCTCGTCTCGAACAGCCCGGTGCTCGACGTGCGCGACTTCGCCTGGACCGAGGCGCTGCGCGCCAACTGGCAGGCGATCCGCGCCGAGGCGATCGCCGCCGCGCTCTCGCCGAATCTCGCGCCTTCGCTCTCCGTCATCTCGCCCGATCACCGCGCCATCGCGCCGGTGAACAAGTGGCGAAGCTATTTCCTCTATGGCTATGGCTATCTCGTGCCGGAGAATCTCGATCGCTGCCCGGTGACCACCCGGCTGGTCGAGTCGATCCCCGGCCTCAACAGCGCCTTCTTCTCGATCCTCGCGCCGGGCACGCACATCCCGGCGCATCGCGGCGTCACCAAGGGGCTGATCACCTGCCATCTCGGCCTGATCGTGCCGCGCGACGGCGACGTGCGCATGCGCGTCGGCGATCGCATCCTGCGCTGGGCGGAGGGCGAGACGCTGGTGTTCGACGACACCTATGATCATGAGGTGTGGAACGACACGAGCGGCACCCGCGTGGTTCTGCTCGTCCAGTTCCGCCGGCCGCTCCGCCAGCCGGGCCGGTGGTTCGTCGACAGGTTCCTGGCCTGGATCCGCGGCTCGGCGTTCGTGCAGGAGGCGCGGGCGAACGTGAACCGCTGGAACGCGGCGATGCAGGCGCTCGACGATTGATTTGCGCGCGCCGCGGGCCCACATGGCGCACACGAAGGAGCTGCCGCCAAATGGCTACCAACCGCGCCAAGGCCTGGACCGAATTCCGCCGGATGATCACCTGGATCGCGCTGGCGGGCGTGCTGATGGTCGCGGGCGCCCTCTGGTATCTCTCGCTCTACGACGCGCTCTATCCCTCGGCCGTCCTCGCCACGATCGGCGGCGTGTTCCTTTCCACGCTGCTCGGCTGCGGCCTGTTCGCCGCCGCCTTCTTCAGCGACAAGAGCGGCCACGACCAGAGCGTGACCGAGGCAACCACGCACGACGAGCAGCAGGACTGAAGCCCGCCTCCTCCCCGGCTCCCGCCTCCGATACGAAGGCGGGATCCAGGGCCGTAGGAGCGATGACAGGCAGGAACCACGCCGGCGGAAACCTTTCGTTTCCTCCTTCCAGCTTGATCGCCGCCGCCCGAGCGCCCAAATGACGCGCATGCTGATCGAGACCGAAGCCACGCCCAATCCGGCGACGCTCAAATTCCTTCCGGGCCGCACCGTGATGGAAGCGGGCACCCGCGACTTCGCGAACCCCGAAGAGGCCGAAGCCTCGCCGCTCGCCGAGGCGCTGTTCGGCCTGGGCGACGTGACCGGGGTGTTCTTCGGCCGCGACTTCATCTCGGTGACGATCGCTCCCGGTGCCGAATGGCGCGATGCCAAGCCCGACGTGCTCGGCATCCTGCTCGATCATTTCGCGGCGAACATGCCGCTGTTCCACGCCGCCTCCGCCGGCTTCAGCGTGCCGGCCGAGAGCCAGGATTTCGGCGACAATCCCGAGGACGCGGAGATCGTCGCGCAGATCAAGGAGCTGATCGAGACGCGCGTGCGCCCCGCCGTCGCCAATGATGGCGGCGACATCGTCTATCGCGGCTTCGATGCCGGCAAGGTCTATCTCCAGATGCAGGGCGCCTGTTCGGGCTGCCCCAGCTCGACCGCCACGCTCAAGAACGGCATCGAGCAGCTGCTCAAATACTACGTCCCCGAAGTCACCGAAGTCCGGGCCGTCTGAGCCCAATCGCCCAAGAAAGGACTGGAACATGGCCCAACCGCTCGACGACGCGGCGCTGGACACGATCTTCCGTACCGCGCGCACCTATAACGGCTATACCGACGCGCCGGTCACCCAGGCCGATATCCGCGACATCTACGGCCTGCTCAAGATGGGCCCCACCTCGGCCAACAACCAGGCCGCGCGCTTCGTGTGGCTGACCACGCCCGAGGCCCGGGAAAGGCTCGCGGCACTTTCGAGCAGCACCAATGCCGACAAGATCCGCAAGGCGCCGGCCGCGGTGATCATCGGCATGGACCTGGCGTTCAACGAACAGCTGCCCTGGCTCTTCCCGCACGCGCCGACCGCGAAGGACTGGTTCCCCACCGAGGAGAGCCGCTACACCACGGCTTTCCGCAACTCGTCGCTCCAGGGCGCGTATCTGCTGATCGCCGCCCGCGCGCTCGGTTTCGACACCGGTCCGATGTCGGGTTTCGACAACGCGAAGGTTGACGAAGCCTTTTTTGCGGACCAGCCCAATGTGAAGTCCAACTTCATCTCGACACTGGGACATGGCGACCCCTCCACCATCTTCGATCGACTCCCGCGGCCTGAATTCGAGCAGTTCAATCGCGTCCTCTGACCTGACGCTCGTCATCGAGACCGCGACCGCAGCCTGTTCGGTCGCATTGCTCGACGGGGCGACCGTGATCGCCGCGGCCCATGAAGTCGTGGGCCGCGGCCATGCGGAGCGCCTGGTGCCGATGATCGCCGCGCTGCCGGGCCAGGGCCGGGCGGCGCATATTCTCGTCGATGTCGGCCCCGGCAGCTTCACCGGCGTGCGCGTCGGCCTTGCTGCGGCGCTCGGCCTGTCGATCGGCTGGAGCGCGGACGTGCACGGCTATTCGTCGCTCGCACTCGTCGCCGCGGCCGGCTTCGCCGCCGACCCGGCGATCGCCAGCCTTGCCGTGGTGCTCGAAGGCGGGCACGGTGAGGTGTTCATGCAGGCTTTCCATTCCCAGCCGCTGCGGGAAGACGGGCCGTTCCGCTCGCTCGCTCCCGCCGCCGCCCTTGCCGCGATCGAGGGGCGCCCGGCCATTGGCAGCGGCGTCCGCCACCTGGCGCCGCTGGCCGAGGGGCCCGACCTGCGCGAGGCGCTGCCCGCCGCCGCCGACGTCCGGCTGCTCGCGGGGGGCTTCACCGCCCTGCCGGCCCGCCCCGTCTATGGCCGCGCGCCCGATGCCAAGACGCTCGCCGAGCGGGGCCTGGCATGAGCGGCACGATCAACCTGATCGAGCTGCGCGAAGGCGGGGCGCACGATCTCCACAGCGTCAACCGCATCATGCAGGAAGCATTCGACCCCCGGTTTGGCGAGGCCTGGACCAGCGCGCAGTGCCTCGGCATGCTCTCGCTCCCCGGCGTCTGGCTGGTGGTGGCCAGCGTCGACGGCCAGGATGCCGGCTTCTCCCTCGCCCGCGCCATTGCCGGCGAAGCCGAGTTGCTGCTCCTCGCCACGCACCCTGCCGCGCGCCGCCGCGGCGTTGCGGGAGCACTGCTTCGTGCGGTGATCGAAGAAGCCCGTGGCCGCGGTGTCGCGCGTCTTCATCTCGAGGTGCGTTCAGGAAACGATGCCGTCTGGCTCTACCGTCGCGAAGGCTTTGAAAAGGTCGGCGAGCGCAGGGACTATTATCGAGGACGTAGCGGGCAGTTGTTCGATGCCCATACCTATGCTCGGGATCTGGACTGAGACTTACGGATATCTGCAAATATGATCTTGCGTTTGATCCAAAATGGTCCGATAGGGTGATGCCGGGCGACGAGTGATAGTCGTCTTCGCCGGGTCGAAAGGAAAAAAATGGAAACGCAAGCCGAGATTGATGAAACGCTGGTCACCCTGACGGCAGATATTGTTGCGGCGCATGTCAGCAACAACAGTGTTGCGGTATCCGACCTTCCGACTCTCATCCAGAACGTGCATGGCGCGCTCTCGGGTCTTGGCCGCGCCGCCGCCGAGCCCGAAGTGAAGCAGGAGCCGGCCGTTTCCATTCGCGCCTCGGTGAAGCCCGACTATATCGTGTGCCTCGAGGACGGCAAGAAGCTCAAGATGCTGAAGCGTCACCTGATGACGCACTATCAGATGACGCCGGAGCAGTACCGCGCCAAGTGGAACCTGCCGGCCGACTATCCGATGGTCGCCCCCAATTATGCCGAGCAGCGCCGCAGCCTGGCGAAGAAGATCGGCCTGGGCACCAAGCGCCGCAAGCGCTGAGCCCCAGCCCGCCGAACAGGAAGGGCCGGTCCGGATCGCTCCGGGCCGGCCTTTCTCGTTGACCGCGCCTTTTCTCCGCCACAGTCTTCCAACTTCGGCGCACGCACGCTACATCGCGCCCATGGGCCGTAAGATCGATCTCGAAGCGCTCTGCCACGAGAAGGGGCTGCGCATCACCGAACAGCGCAAGGTGATTGCGCGCGTCCTCTCCGATGCGGAGGATCATCCCGACGTCGAAAAGGTCTATGAGCGCGCCTCGGCGATCGATCCGGGCATCTCCATCGCCACGGTCTATCGCACCGTGCGCCTGTTCGAGGAAGCGGGCATCCTCGACCGCCACGATTTCGGCGATGGCCGCGCCCGCTACGAGCCTTCGCCCGAAGCGCATCACGACCACCTGATCAACGTCGAGACGGGCGAAGTGATCGAGTTCGTCGATCCCGAGCTCGAGCAGTTGCAGAAGCAGATCGCCGAGCGACTGGGCTTCCGCCTGGTCGATCACCGCATGGAACTCTACGGCGTCGCGCTCGACCGCAAGAGCTGAGATGCCGGGCACCGGCGAGACCCGGGCCCAGCGCGCCGCGCGCCGGCGCGAGGACGCGATCCAGGGCCACGACACCCCGCTTACCCTGGCCGAGCAGTGCCGCATGTGGCGGCGCGTGGCGATGCTGGTGCTGGCGCTGCTGCTGCTCGTCCCGCTCCACTATCTCTTCCGCTTCGCCCGCCTGCCATCGCCCTGGCCGCGCTATTTCCTCTCCATCGCCGCCAGGATTTGCGGCGCGCGGATCAACCGCATCGGCACGCACCTGAAGCGCGACGTCTTCTACATCTCCAACCATCTGAGCTGGATCGACATATTGGCGCTGGGCGGCGCCAGCGGCACCGCCTTCATCGCCAAGGCGGAGATCCGGAGCTCGCCCATCGTCGGCTGGCTCGCCGGGCTCAACCGCACCGTCTATGTGAAGCGCGAGAACCGCCTGGGCGTCGCCGAGCAGATCAACGAGTTGCGCGACGCGCTGGCGGAGACCTGGGCGATCACGGTCTTCCCCGAGGGCACCACCACCGACGGCAAGTCGCTCCTTCCCTTCAAGACGCCGATGCTGCGCGTGCTCGAGCCGCCGCCCCCCGGGGTTATGGTGCAGCCGGTGATGCTCCATTATGGCGCGGCGGCGGACGACATCTGCTGGATCGGCCAGGAACGCGGGCTCAACAATGCGCGGCGCGTGCTCGGCCGCAAGGGCAGCTTCCGGCTCGACGTGCATTTCCTCGAGCCCTTCCATCCGCGCGACTTTCCCGGCCGCAAGGTGATCGCCGCGGAGAGCCGGCGGCGGATCGAGGAGGCGCTGGTCGCAGTGCTGGGCCAGCCGCTCCGCACCTTCCGCTTCGCCGAGGACCCGATCGGGTATCGGCCGAAGCCGGGGGGCTGAGGCACCCCTCCCTTTCGGCGAGGGACGTAAGTCGGTATAGCCCCGCCCGATGAACGCCCCCAAGAATCCCAGGACCTTCCAGGTCAAATCGTTCGGCTGCCAGATGAACGTCTATGACGGCGAACGCATGGCCGAGCTGATGGCCGCGCAGGGCATGACCGCCGCCGCCGAGGGCGAGGCCGCCGATCTCGTCGTGCTCAACACCTGCCACATCCGCGAAAAGGCGACCGAGAAAGTCTATTCGGACATCGGCCGCCTGCGGAAGGGCGCGCGCGCGGACGGGCGCGCGGAGCCGATGATCGCCATCGCCGGCTGCGTCGCCCAGGCCGAGGGCGAGGAGATCGTCCGCCGCGCCAAGGTCGATGTCGTCGTGGGCCCGCAGGCCTATCACAACCTGCCCGAGCTGGTGGCGAAGGCCGCCAGCGGCCAGTCGACCCTCGATACCGACATGCCGGCGCTCAGCAAGTTCGGCGCGCTGCCCCGGCGTCGCAAGGTCGGCCCCACGGCCTTCCTCACCGTGCAGGAAGGCTGCGACAAATTCTGCACCTATTGCGTCGTGCCCTATACGCGCGGCGCCGAGATCAGCCGGTCCTTCGCCGAACTGGTCGACGAGGCCAAGGCGCTCGTCGATGCCGGCGCGCGCGAGATCACGCTGCTCGGCCAGAACGTCAATGCCTGGGACGACGATGCCGGCACCGGGCTGCACGGCCTGATCCGCGCGCTCGATCGGATCGAGGGCCTGGAGCGCATCCGCTACACCACCAGCCACCCCAACGACATGCGCGAGGGCCTGATCCGTGCCCATGCCGAAGTGGCCAAGCTGATGCCGTTCCTCCATTTGCCGGTGCAGGCGGGAAGCGACCGCATCCTCAAGGCAATGAACCGCAGCCACACGCGCGATTCCTATCTGGAGATTCTCGAGCGCGTCCGCGTCGCGCGGCCCGACATCGCACTGTCGGGCGATTTCATCGTCGGCTTCCCGGGCGAGACCGACGCCGAGTTCGAGGAAACGCTGCGCCTGGTCGACGCAGTGGGCTATGCCCAATGCTTCAGCTTCAAGTACAGCCCGCGCCCGGGCACGCCCGCCGCAGAGATGACCGATCGGTTCGTTCCCGCCGAAGTGATGGACGAGCGCCTGCAGCGCCTCCAGGCCGCGCTCAACCGCGACCAGCTCGCCTTCAACCGCGCGACCGCCGGCAAGCGCTGCCCGGTGCTGATCGAGCGCCAGGGCAAGCTCCCCGGCCAGATGCTCGGCAAGTCGCCCTGGCTCCAGTCGGTCTATCTCGATACCGATGCCGGGATCGGCGACATGGTCGATGTCGAGATCGTCGCGGGCTTCGCCAATTCGCTGCAAGGAACCGAAATGGTCCGCGCGGCGGCCTAGGCCGCGTTCGGCGGCCATCGCTCCGCTGCCGGTGCCGCGATCTCGCGCGGCGAGAAGCCGAGATTCCGCGCCATCCCGATGCTCCGCGCAGCGTCCAGATCCTCCTCGGTGAAGATCCGACAGGGGCGGTTTCGGACCCTGGCCATGTGGCACGCATCGCACAGTCCATCGCTTCGTTGCTGCAACCGCCGCATTCCCCCTGTCCAAGTTGGAAATCCTCTGCCACTCTCCCCATATCGCATGCGCCAGGGAACCGCCCGCATCGTCTTCGCTTTGACACGCAGCGTCTCTACGCGCGTCGGGCAAGGGACGTCCGCGCGCATGCGTGGCACCGTCAACAGAGTCCATATCTCGCAGCCGCAAGGAGCCGCATGAGCCGCAAGCCTGTCCCCGCCCAGTCCGGTGAACGCAGCCGCGCCGAGGTGAATTTCGACAAGCCCCAACTCCTGCCGCAGCTCTTCGGCGAATTCGACAGCAACATCCTCGCCCTGGAAGAGCGGCTCGGCGTGTACATCCATGCTCGCGGCCAGCGCGTGCAGATCGAAGGATCTGCCGAGGCCGTCGCCCATGCCCGCGAAGTGCTGCAGGAACTGCACGCCCGCGTCATCCGCGGCGAGGAAGTCGATACCGGGCTGATCGACGCCGTGATCGCGATGTCGAGCGAGCCGACGCTCACCGGCATCATCAAGGCGGACAATGGCAACGCCCCGCCCCAGATCATGATCCGCACGCGCAAGAAGACGATCGTGCCCCGCTCGGTCGCGCAGACCCAGTATATGCGCGCGCTCGTCTCGAACGACATGATCTTCGCATTGGGCCCGGCGGGCACGGGCAAGACCTATCTCGCCGTGGCGCAGGCAGTCGCGCAACTGATCACCGGCAGCGTCCAGCGGCTGATCCTTTCCCGTCCCGCGGTGGAGGCCGGCGAGCGGCTGGGCTTCCTGCCCGGCGACATGAAGGAGAAGGTCGATCCCTATCTCCGCCCGATCTACGATGCGCTCTACGATTGCCTGCCCGCCGAGCAGGTGGAGCGGCGCATCGCCAGCGGCGAGATCGAGATCGCCCCGATCGCCTTCATGCGCGGCCGCACGCTGGCGGATGCGTTCGTCATCCTCGACGAGGCGCAGAACACCACGCCGGCGCAGATGAAGATGTTCCTCACCCGCTTCGGCCAGAACAGCCGGATGGTGATCTGCGGCGATCCCAACCAGGTCGACCTGCCCGGCGGCCCGCCCGCCTCGGGCCTGAACGACGCGACGCGACGGCTCGAGGGCGTGGAGGGCATCGCCTTCTCGCGCTTCTCGACGGCGGACGTGGTCCGCCACCCGATCGTCGGCCGCATCGTCGAGGCATATGAGGGACCGAATGCCTGATACTTTCCTGATCCTCCCCGTTCTGGGGGGGATCTAGATGCTTGACGTTGCCGCCCTGGTCGAATCGCCCTGGCCCGACGCGGACTGGGAAACGCTCGCCCTCCGCGCCGCCGAGACCGCGCTTCGCCAGACCCCCTTCCTCGAGTGGCTGGATCATGCCGCGACGATCGAAGTCGCGGTGCGCTTCACTTCGGACGAGGAAGTCCATGTCCTCAACCGCCAGTATCGGGGCAAGGACAAGCCGACCAACGTGCTCTCCTTCCCGATGGTCCAGCCGGACCTGATGGAAGCGGTCACCGAGAACAGCGACGATGGCGAGGTGCTGCTGGGCGATATCGTCCTGGCGCACGGCGTCTGCGCCGCCGAGGCGATGGAGCGCCGGGTTTCGGTCGAGGACCATGCAACGCACCTGATTGTCCACGGCCTGCTGCATTTGCTAGGCTATGACCATATGGACGATGCCGAAGCCGAGGCGATGGAGGAAATGGAGCGCGCCGCGCTTCGCGACCTCGGCCTGCACGACCCCTATCTGATACGCGAGGATTGAACACCGAACATGCCCGAGGGCCCTAGTAGCAACGGCAATGGAGACGGCCACGAAGGTGGCGGAATATGGCGCGGCATCCGCACCCTCCTGTTCGGTGACGACCAAGAAGAAACGCTGCGCGACCGCATCGAGGACGCAATCGACGAGCATGACGAGGGCGGCCGCGCCCCGGCGGGCGACCTGGCGCCGATCGAGCGCCAGATGCTGCGCAACCTGCTCCATTTCGGCGAGCGCGATGCCGGCGATGTCGGCGTGCCGCGCGCAGACATCATCGCGGTCGAGGAACGGACCAGCTTCGCCGATCTGGTGAAGCTGTTCGAGGAAGCCGGCCACAGCCGCCTTCCCGTCTATCGCGAAGAGCTCGATACCATCATCGGCATGGTCCATATCAAGGACGTGTTCAACATCCTGGCGAGCGGTGCGCCGCACCCCGCCAGCATTGCCGGCCTGATCCGCCAGCCGCTCTACGTGCCCCAGTCGATGGGCGCGCTCGACCTGCTCGCCCAGATGCGCGGGCGACGCACCCATCTCGCCATCGTGCTCGACGAATATTCGGGCACCGAGGGGCTGATCACGATCGAGGACCTGATCGAGGAGATCGTCGGCGAGATCGAGGACGAGCATGACGAGGCGCCCACCGCGCTGCTCGTGCCGATCGAAGGCGGCGGCTGGGACGCCGATGCCCGTGCCGAGCTCGAGGACGTCGCCGAGACGGTCGATCCGCGCCTGGGCGAAGTCGATGGCGATGTCGACACGCTGGGCGGCCTAGCCTTCGTGCTCGCCGGGCATGTGCCCGAGGCGGGCGAGTGCCTGGAGCATGACAGCGGCTGGAAGCTCGAGATCGTCGAGGCCGATCCCAAGCGCGTCACGCGGCTGAGGCTGCATCCGCCGGCGGAAAAGGCGCTGGCGGAGGAGTAGGCGGCCGCAACCGGGCGGAAAGCTCCCCTCCCTTTCAGGGAGGGGAACGGAGATGACGTCGCACCCGGGAACAGCATGCCGGGCCTTCCGCGCTTCCCCGCGCATGACAACAACATGTCGCAAAAATCACCCGGTCGATCACTGACGGCGATCTAATCCATTTCTGCGATCACTGCGCCCCGGCTAGCCTCTACGAGACTCAGGGAAGCGCTTGCTTCCCGAGCGACCAAGCAATCGAGAGGAATCGATCCCATGGACGCACCAACCACCGGCAGCCCGCTGAGCGACCCGTCGAAGGAGCCCCAGGCGCTGCGCACGTTGCTGGGCCGCACCAACCGCGATTGGTGGCCGGAGCAGCTGAGCCTGGAAATCCTCTCCCAGGGCGGCGTCTCGCCCAATCCCTATGGCGAGAGCTTCGACTATCGCGCCGCTTTCGACAGCCTCGACTATTTCGCGCTCAAGGCGGATCTCACTGCGCTGATGACGGACAGCCAGCCCTGGTGGCCGGCCGATTACGGGCATTACGGCCCCTTCTTCATCCGCATGGCCTGGCACTCGGCCGGCACCTATCGCACGGGGGACGGCCGCGGCGGCTCGTCCTCGGGCTCGCAGCGCTTCGCGCCGCTCAACAGCTGGCCGGACAATGGCAATCTCGACAAGGCCCGCCGGCTCCTGTGGCCGATCAAGCGGAAATATGGCGCGAAGATCAGCTGGGCGGATCTGTTCATCCTGGCCGGCAACGTCGCGATCGAATCGATGGGTGGCCCGACCTTCGGCTTCTCCGGCGGCCGGGAGGACATTTTCGAGCCCGAGCGCGACATCTATTGGGGCACCGAGGAGCAATGGGTCGGCCACCCCGAGAACAAGACCCGCATCGATGACGAGGCGGGCATGGCGCTCGAAGAGCCGCTCGCCGCGATCCAGATGGGCCTGATCTACGTCAACCCCGAGGGCCCGGGCGGCAAGCCCGACACCAAGGGTTCGGCGCGCGACCTGCGCCGCACCTTCGCCAACATGGCGATGAACGACGAGGAGACCGCGGCGCTCACCGCCGGCGGCCATACGTTCGGCAAGGCGCATGGCGCGGGCGATGCGAAGCATGTCGGCCGCGAGCCCGAGGCCGCGGGCATGGCCTCGATGGGCCTGGGCTGGATCTCGACGCACGAGACCGGGATGGGCGACCACACCATCACTTCGGGCATCGAAGGCGCCTGGACCCCGACGCCGACGAAATGGGACATGACCTATTTCGACATGCTGCTCGACCATGAATATGAGCTGGTGAAGAGCCCGGCGGGCGCCCAGCAGTGGCAGCCGGTCGGCAATCCCGAGGAGACCCTCGCGCCGGCGGCGCATACGCCGGGCAGGAAGGTCCCGACGATGATGACCACCGCCGACAAGGCGTTCAAGGACGATGGCGACTATCGCAAGATCCTGGAGAAGTTCCGCAGCGACCCGGCCTATTTCGCCGATGCCTTCGCCCGCGCCTGGTTCAAGCTGACGCACCGCGACATGGGCCCGAAGACCCGGTATCTCGGGCCGGAAGTGCCGCAGGAGGACCTGATCTGGCAGGATCCGATCCCGGCCGGCACCAAGCTCGGCGACGGCGATATCGCGACGCTCAAGGGCAAGATCGCCGCTTCGGGCCTCACCGTGCAGCAGCTGGTCAAGACTGCCTGGGCCTCGGCCTCGACCTATCGCGGGTCGGACCGGCGCGGCGGCGCCAATGGCGCACGCATCCGGCTGGCGCCGCAGAAGGACTGGGAAGCCAATGAGCCGGCCGAGCTCGCCAGGGTACTGAAGGTCTATGAGGGCATCCAGGCCGATTTCGGCGGCAAGGTGAGCATCGCCGACCTGATCGTGCTGGGCGGCAATCTCGGCGTCGAGCAGGCCGCGAAGGCGGCGGGCCATGACGTGACCGTGCCCTTCACCTCGGGCCGCGGCGACGCCACCGACGCGCAGACCGATGCCGAGAGCTTCGACGTGCTCCAGCCGCGCGCCGATGGCTTCCGCAACTATCTGGCGGTCCGCTTCAGCGTGCCCACCGAGGAGTTGCTGGTCGATCGCGCCCAGCTGCTCGGCCTGTCGGCGCCCGAGATGACCGTCCTGGTCGGCGGGCTGCGCGTGCTCGGCGCCAACCATGCCAAGGCGGGCAAGCACGGCCAGTTCACCGATCGCCTCGGCCAGCTCACCAACGACTTCTTCGTCAACATCCTCGACATGGGGACGGTGTGGAAGGAGATCGACGAGAGTGCCGACGAGGAATTCACCGGCACCGACCGCGCCACCGGCGCACGGAAATGGACGGCCTCGCGCACCGACCTGGTGTTCGGCTCCAACTCGCAGCTGCGCGCGATTTCGGAAGTCTATGCCGAGGCCGGCGGTGGCGACCGGTTCGTGCAGGACTTCGTCGCCGCCTGGGCCAAGGTGATGAACGCCGATCGCTTCGACCTGAAATGACCGACCAATTCCTCCCCGAGCCTCGCTCGGGGAGGATTTTAATTGGATTGGCTTCCCCCTTTCCCGCCCCTATCGTTCCGCCATGCTCAAGCGGATCCTCATCGTCCTGGCCATCCTCGCGGTGGCGCTCATCGGCCTCTTCATCTGGGCCACCCGGCCGGATGTCGCCAAGCTGCCCGAACAGGCCGTGACCGGCGTGATCCCGCAACTGGGCGAGGCCCGCTACCAGGACATCCCGACGATCCGCATCGCCAAGCCGGTGGGCTGGGCGAACGGCGCGAAGCCGGTGGCGCCCGCCGGGATCGAAGTCGCACCCTTCGCCGACAAGCTCGATCACCCGCGCTGGCTGTATCGCCTGCCCAATGGCGACGTGCTGGTCGCCGAAACCAACTCGCCCCCGCGCGAGGGCGGCGGCATCACCGGCTGGATCATGGGCATCCTGATGAACCGCGCCGGTGCCGGCGTGCCCTCGGCCAACCGCATCACGCTGCTGCGCGACACCAATGGCGACGGCGTTGCCGACCAGCGCTCGACCCTGCTCGAAGGCCTCAACTCGCCCAGCGGCATGGCCCTGGTCGGCGACTGGCTCTACGTCGCCAATACCGATGCGCTCGTCCGCTTCCCCTACAAGACGGGCGAGACCAGGATCACCGCCAAGCCGGAGAAGATCGTCGACCTGGCCGGCGGCGGCAATCACTGGGCGCGCAACATCCTCGCCTCGCCCGACGGCAAGCGCATCTATGTCGCGGTCGGATCTTCCTCGAACATCGCCGAGAACGGGCTCGACAAGGAAGGCGACATCTATGCCGCGGACACCCCCTTCCAGGTCGCGAAGCAGCTCGACGCGGCCCGGCGCACCCGCGCCGCGATCCTCGAAGTGGTGCCCGAGACCAAGTCGTCGCGCGTCTATGCCTGGGGCCTGCGCAATCCGAACGGCATGGCCTTCGAGCCGCATACCGGCAATCTGTGGACCGTGGTCAACGAGCGCGACATGCTCGGCTCGGACATGCCGCCCGACTATCTCACCCAGGTCGATTTCGGCGCCTTCTATGGCTGGCCGTGGAATTACTGGGGCGGCTATGTCGACAAGCGCGTGACGCCCGAGCGGCCGGACCTGCGCGAATATACCAAGCGCCCGGATTTCGCGCTGGGCGCGCATACCGCGCCGCTCGGTCTCGCCTTCGCCGCCGACGCCAAGCTCGGCGGCCCGTTCGTCAACGGCGCCTTCGTCGCGCTGCACGGCTCGTGGAACCGCGAGCCGCCCTCGGGCTACAAGCTCGTCTTCGTGCCGTTCGGCGACAATGGCTATCCGCGCAAGGACGCCAAGCCGGTCGACCTGCTCACCGGCTTCCTCGCCAAGGACGGCAAGACGGTGAACGGCCGCCCCGTGGGCGTGATCACCGATGCCGGCGGCGCGCTGCTGGTAGCGGACGATGTCGGCAACATGATCTGGCGCGTGAGCAGCAAGGCCGGCGCGCCGATCGCGGGCGCACCCGCACCCGCCTCGCCCAAATAGCGCGATCCGGTCTCCCCGGCCTTGTGCCGGGGTCCGCCGGAAGGCGGGGTGCCAGATCCGGAGGCTTGAGCGCAAGCAGCGCGGCATGGCGGCCCCCGGCACAAGGCCGGGAGGACGCCCCTCCTATGCTACGGCATCCCTCAAGCCGTCGGGATTTGCTGGCTGATGCAGTGGAAGCTGCCGCCGCCGGTCAGGATATGATCGGCGCGCTGGCCGATGATCGCCCGTCCGGGAAAGAGCCTGGCCAGCATGTCGACCGCCGCCTGGTCGTTCTCCTGCCCGTAGAGCGGGACCACCACCGCGGCATTGCCGATATAGAAGTTCATATAGCTCGCCGGAATGATCTCCTCATCCTCGTTGAGCACCCGGCCCGGCGAGGGGAAGCGCACCACTTCGACGCCGGCACGCTCGGCGCGCGCGGCGGCATCCTGGTAGATGCGCCAATTGGGGTCGTTCTCGGCGCCCTCGGGAACCAGCAGCCGGTTAGGGCCGATGAAGCGGGCGAGATTGTCGACATGGCCGTCGGTATGGTCGTTGAGCAGCCCGTCGCCCAGCCACAGCACCTGGGTATAGCCCAGGTCCTTGCGCAGCATTTCCTCGACATCGGCCTTGCTCAGCTGCGGGTTGCGATTGCGGTTGAGCAGGCATTGCTCGGTGGTGACGACGAGGCCGGTGCCGTCGCCGTCGATCGCGCCGCCCTCGAGGATCCAGCCATGGTCCTCGACGTGCATCCGGGCCCGCTCGGCCAGGCGATGGCCGATATCGTCATCGCCTTCGAGATCATATTTGCCGCCCCAGCCGTTGAACCGGAAGTCGTGCGCGGTGCCGTCGCCGCCGATGATCGCGGCGGTGTCGCGCAGCCAGATGTCGCCGAACGGCTCCACCACCACCTTGGCGGAATTCCCCGCCAAGGTACGGGCGGCCTTGGCGGATTCTTCGTTCGCGGCGACCAGGATCACCTGTTCGCCCTTGCCCTCGGCATGCACCGCCTTGGCAAAGGCGGCGACTTCCAGCCGGGCGGAGGCCAGGTCTTCGAGCCAGAGTTCGGGATGGCTGGGAAAGCCGATCCACACGGCGTGATGATGCGCCCATTCGGGCTTGGGGGGAGGCGGAATCGTCATCCCGCCCCCATAATCCCGTTCATTGCCCGGCGCGAGACTTGTCGCGGATCGCGCGGAATTCGGCGGTCGGATACCAGTTGGGCCAGGCGCTGCCGTCGGCGAGCTGGCGGCCGAGCCCGTAATAGACGTTGAGGTCGGAGACCGCGCCGCTCCAGTCCCAGTTGGGATCATATTCGTCCTGGGGCTTGTGATAGCGGTTCTGGGTATAGTCCTTGGCGGCCTTCTCGCCGGCTTCCTTGCCGCCGTTCACCAGATCGTCGCCGCTCTCGCCATAGAGCATCGGTACGCCCAGCTTGGCGAAGCTGAAATGGTCCGAGCGGTAATAGCCGCCGGCCTCGGGCCGTTCCTCGGGGACGATCACCCGGCCTTCGGCGGCGACGATGGGCTTCACCAGGTCCTCGAGCTCGGACTTGCCGGCGCCGACCAGCACGAAATCCCTAGTCTTCCCGATGACGTTGAGCGAATCCATATTCACTCCGCCCACCGTGCTGGCGAGCGGATAGACCGGGTTCTCGGCGTAGAACTTGCTGCCCAGCAGGCCCGATTCCTCGGCGGTGACGGCCAGGAAGACGATGCTGCGCCGGGCCGGGCCCGCCTTCGCATGAGCCTCCGCCAGCGCGACCAGCCCGCCGATGCCGGAGGCATTGTCGACAGCGCCGTTGCAGATGTCGTCCCCCTTCACCGCGTCGCAGCGGCCGAGATGGTCCCAATGGGCCGAGTAGAGCACCACGTCGCCGGGCTTGCCGGCGCCGGGCAGGATGCCGACCACATTCTTCGAAGCCTGGCGCCGGATCGAATTGTCCCAGCTGACGGAAGCCTTCACGCCGAGCGGCACGGCCTTGAAGCCCTGCTTCGTCGCAGCGGCGGCGAGGGCATCGAAATCCTTGCCCGCCGCGGCGAACAGCGCCTTGGCCTTGTCGAGCTGCATCCAGCCGATCGCCTGGCTCTGGTCCATGTGATCGCCGGGAGTGTCCTGCTCGAGCTGGGGGCCGGTCCAGGAGGACTGGACGACGCCCCAGGGATAGGAGGCCGGGAAGCTGTCATGGACGATGATCGCGGCGGTCGCGCCCTGGCGGGCGGCTTCCTCGAACTTGTAGGTCCATCGGCCATAATAGGTCATCGCCCGGCCCTCGAACAAACCCTTGGTATCGGGGGCCCGATAGTCGGGATCGTTGACCAGGATGACGACCGTCTTCCCCTTCACGTCCAGGCCGGCATAGTCGTTCCAGCCGCGCTCGGGAGCGTTGATGCCATAGCCGACGAACACCACGTCGCTGTCCTTGATCGCGACCTTGGGGACCACCCGGTACGTGGCGATCACCATGTCCTTGCGATAGTCGAGGCTGACCGGGGTCTTGCCGCCGGTGAAGACCAGCGGCTGGACGTTGCCGGCGGTGAGCTCGACCAGCGGCACGTCCTGGGTCCACTTGCCCTTGTTGCCCGGCTTCAATCCGGCCCTTTCGAAACGCTGGACGATATAGGCGATCGTCTTGTCCTCCGCCGGGGTGGTCGGCGCGCGCCCCTCATAGGCATCGGAGGACAATTCCTTCGTCACCTCCTTCATCGTCTCGACCGGGATGGTCTGGGCATTGGCCGCGGTGCCCGCGAGCAGCAGGGCGGCGGTGAGCAGGTGACGCATGGGATCCCCTTTGCGGAATGGTATCGCGCGAATGTTGGCAAGGGTTGCGCGGGATCGCAATGCGCAGCGCCATGGTGGCGATACCATGAAACATCGTCACGGCAGGGAATCGCGGTGACGAAGGAAAGCGGGGCGCCCTAGCGGCACACCACATAGATCGGGTTGCCGACCAGCAGGAGCTTGCCGCCCTCCGTCGTCACATTGACTGCGACCCAGCCACAGGCGGCCTTGCGATCGAGCCGGAAGGCAACCGCCGGCCCGACCGGCAGCGACTGCACTTCGGCGCCATTGGCGACCAGCACCGCCTTGCCCGCCGCGACGCCGGCGATCGTCGCGGTGACATCGATCCTCGCGCCGGCGGCGATCGTCTCGCCCATCGCCGCGCGGCTGCGGCCCGAAACGGCCGTCACGTCGAGCATCCGGTCGCGCGTACCCTCGACGTCGATGAAGACGCGGCCGGCACGGATGCCCGCCAGGATCGCCGGCGTGGAGAGTTCGGCGGCATGGACCACGGTGGTCGGGCGGCCGATCGGGGCACGGCCGGCCTGCGCATCGGGATCGTGATTGTCGCTGCCGCCGATGCCGGTGAGGCGATTGCCCGCATTCAACCGCTTGTACCAGAAGCCGATGCCCGAGAGCGGCGTGTCGACCGTATTGGCGTTGATCGCCTCGACCGCGGCGATGCCGGCCCAGTCGGTATCCGGCCAGATCCAGCCGCAGCCCATACAGGCCTCGCCCGAGGGCAGCGCCGGATGGTTGATCGAAAGGATCGCCCCGGCCTCCTCCACTGCCTTCTCCATCGCGGCGACATTGAGGGCGCCCGGCGTGCCGATGCGGAAATCGACCCAGCGATCGAGGCCGATCGCATTGGCATGGCCGCCAAAGGTGGTGATCTCGGTCCCGGGGATCAGCAGGATGTCGTCATAATAGGGCTGGAGCTCGCGCAGCCCTGCGAAATGCGCGACGGTGTTGTGATCGGTGACCGCGACGAAATCGAGGCCGGCACGCGCGGCGGCGTCGACGGTGCGGAAGAGCGGGCACGGCACCTTCCTGCCCGCCTTGCTGGTGCAGCTGCCGTCCGAATGGGCATCGTGCATGTGGAGATCGCCGCGGAACCAGCCGGGCCCGGTCCGGACCGGGCCGTCGGCAATCGCGGCGCTGGCGTTGCGGACGGCACCGCGATCGAGGAAGACCTCGACCCGATAGGGGCTGCGCGCATCCTTGCGGGCATTGGGCACGCCGAGCTGGACGTGCCAGCGGCCCGCGGGCAGCGCGCCGGGGAGATAGCCGGGCGAGGCGTCGCTGGCCGCGATGGTGAAACGGTTGCGCGTGCCGCCGCTCCAGCCGCGGAAGCGCTCGGGATCGAACAGGCCGAGATCGACGACCGTCCGGTTCGCCTTGTCATAGCTGAGGCGCACGGTGATGCGCCGGGCCCCGTCGGGCACGTCGAAGGGGATCTGCTTGTAGGTCTCGTGATCCGCGCCGGTGATCTCGCCGGTCATCACCTGGTCCGCCTGCTGCGCATATGCGGGCGCGTGGACGAGGAGGAGGCAGAGCGCGATCAGCAAGCGGAGCATGGGGCAATCCCTTGGAGGAGGACCGTCAGGGGGATCAGGAACGGAGAGATTGGGCGGGAAATGGGGGAAGAGGAAGATACGCCTCCCCTTCCCCCGGCACTCAGAACGAGAAGTCGACCGCGAAGCGGATGTTGCGGCCCACGATCGGGCGGCCGATGAACAGCAGGTCGTTGGCCTGGCCGCTGGTCAGCTCGCCCGCGCGCGGATTGCCTTCGGTAAGGCCGATCGTGTTGGTGAGGTTGTCGCCATAGGCCCAGAGGCGGATGTTCTTGGTCAGGCCCAGGCTGACGCTGGCATTGATCACCGTATAGGCCGGCAGCTTCGAGGTGTTCGCCGCATCGGCATAGCGGTCGCCATAATGCTCGACGTCCATCTGCGCACGCAGGCGCCCGTCGAACAGCGTCACCGCCGGCGTGGCCCGCAGCGAGAGCTTGGGCACGCGCAGCAGCTGGTTGCCCGAATAGTCGCGCGCGACCAGGCCGCCCGACGTGTTCTCGTTGTAGCGCAGGTTGCGGAAGGTCGGCTCCTGGATGGTCGCCTGGACGGTGAAGTCGAACCACTTGACCGGGCGCAGCGTCGCCTCGAGCTCGACGCCATAGGCACGCGTGTCGGTATAGACCGTCTGCTGGATGACGCCGGTGGCCGGCGGCGGCGCGAAGACGAAATTGCCGATCGAATAGGAGTCGTAGTCGGTCAGGAAGCCGGTGGCATAGATGCTGATCAGCGGAGTGGAGAGCTTGAGCCCGCCTTCCCACATGTTGATGCCCTGGATCACCGGCGTCGCGGTGGCGCTGGTGATGAAGCTGCCGACGCTCGGCATGCGGAAGGCGTGCGTGTAGCGCGCGAACACGCCGCCGACCCTGGCGAACTGCCAGTCGATGCCGGCGGTGTAGCCGATATCGTCGAACTTGCGATCGAAGTTGGTGAACACGCCGTTGCCGGTCAGCACCGTGTCGTCCGCCAGCGTGGTGGGATCGCCCAGATTGACCGTCTTCTGGCCTTCCTGCGCGCCGTTGGCCTTCATCTGCTCCCAGCGGATACCGCCGTCGAAGCGCAGCGTCGGCGTGATCTGCCACTCGTCCGACGCGTAGAGCGCGATCGTCGTCTGGCTGCCGGTGCCGTTGGCGAATTCCGAGCCGTAGCGGGCGACGCCATTCCTGGTCAGCGCGCCGACGACCGTGCCCGCGGCGTTGACCGCGACCACGTCGAGCAGGCGCGAATTGTTCGACACGTCCTGCACGGTCGAGGCCGAGTAGCGGCTGAAGGTCTCGTCGATGTTCGCATAATAGAAACCGAACGCGAAATCATGCGTGCCCGCGGCTTCGAACTTGTGGGCGATGCGGAAGTCGTTGAGGAACTCGCGCTCCCAGACGGTCACCGGACGGGCGGCGTTGATGAAGATGTCGCCATTGCCGTTCTGGTTGGCGACGTTGAACGCCTGGCCGTTGTCGGCATAGCGGATCTGCACGTCGGTCGCGCCCGGGAAGGCGCCGAGCAGCGCCGCGCGGTTCGCCGCGAGGAAGGCCGCCGCGGTGTTGACCGAAGTCGGGTAGACCCCGTTGCGGACCGTGTAGCTGTCGCGATAGCGCATGCCGTTGGTGAGCTTCCAGCCCGGCGCGAACTCGTAATCGGTGAGGATCGAGCCCTGGTCGAGGCGGATGTCGGTGCCCTTGGTGTTGTCGAAATTGACGATGCCGGTGGCGCTGCGCAGCGAGAGCTTGGCCGAGGCGGGGCTGGCGGTGGTGCCGTAATGCGGATCGAAGCCCGGCAGGCCGACGATCTTGCCCTTGCCGTCCTTGGTCAGCGGGATGCCGGTGTAGAAGATCGCGTTGTCGTCGAGATGCTTGTAGCTGAAGGTCAGCGAGCCGCCGTCGAATTCCTTGACGAGGTCGGCGCGGACCTGGCCGCCCTTGTTGCCGGTGAAGCCGGGATCGCGGACGCCCTGCTCGCTGCGATAGAAGCCGCCGACGCCGAGCTTGAGGCCGTCGGCCAGCGGCGCGCCGATCCAGCCGTCGAAACGGTAGAGCTCGGCAGTGGGGCCATAGAGGACGCGGGCGTTGCCGGTGATCGAATCGCCGGCGCGGCGGGTGATGTAGTTGACCACGCCGCCCGGGGCGTTCGAATAGAAGACCGACGACGGGCCGCCGCGGACGACTTCGATCCGGTCGATCGATTCGTCGAGACGGAAGGCCTGGTCGGCGTTCAGATAGCCGAGCGCGGGATCGTGCTGCACGGGCAGGCCGTCCTCGAGCAGGTTGATCGAACCGAAGCCGTCGACCGGAATGCCGCGCGCGCGGACATTGCCCGAGCCTTCGCCGCCCGAGGCCTCGACCCAGAAACCGGGGACCGACTTCAACGTCTCGGTCACGCTCGACGGCGCGCGCGAGCGGATCATGTCGTTCGACAGGGTGGTGACGGCGTAGCTGGTGTCGAGCTTGGTGCGCTCGCCGGCGCCGGCGCGGCCGGTGACGACGATCTCCTCGTCGGGCGTGGCGGCGCCGGTGGCCGGGCTGGCGGCTTCCTGTGCCTGGGCGAGCGCCGGAACGCTCGCCGTCAACAGGAGGGCGGTGAAGCTGGTGCGCGTCAGCATATGGCTGATCTGCATTGGTAATCCCCTTTCGCATGGACAGCGCAGGCTGCTGCCGGGGCGCGCTAGGCGCCTGCTGTTGCGATTGGACGGCTTGGAGAAGACACCGAAATGAAGCTATTTGTTCGGAAAAATGACAGCGATTTCCGATGTGCATGGGGCCAGTCGCGAGAGGCATGGGGCAGAGCCCATGCCGCGGACTATGCAGCACCAGGGATCGGGTGGATTGCCAAAGTGCGCGCGCCGGCTAGGCTGCCGTCCGAAAAAGGGGGGGATTCATGAAATATTTCGTTCGCGCGGCGCTGCTCGCCGCCTCGGCCGTGCCCGCGCTCGCTTCGGCGCAGAGCGAGGATGCGCGCAATTTCGGCGCGCGCGAGTTCGTGCAGCAGATCAGCCTGTCGCCCGACGGCACCCAGGTGGCGATGATCCAGCCGATGCCCGGGCACGGCGCGGGGCTGGTGGTCGCCAATGTGCAGACCGGCGCGAGCAAGGTGGTGCTTACCGCGAGCGGCGAGCCCGATCAGCTCACCAGCTGCCGCTGGGCCAGTTCGACGCGGATCGTGTGCAACATCTACATCATCGAGCAGCTCGACCAGAAGCTCGCCTTCACCCGGATGGTCTCGCTCAACGCCGATGGATCGGACCTCAAGCTGCTGAGCAAGCGGGGCAGCGCGACCGCGCTCGACATCGTCCAGTCGGGTGGGGACATCATCGACTGGGGCCCGGACGGATCGAACGGATCGGTGCTGATGACGAGCATGTCCGTCCCCGAATATTCCACCGGCACCCACCTCGCCAACACGCGCGAGGGGATGGGGGTGGAGCTGGTCGACGCGACGACGCTCAAGCGCAGGAGCGTCGAGCTGCCGCGGGGCGGCGCCAGCGAGTATATCAGCGACGGGCACGGCAATGTCCGCGTCCTGGGCGTGGCGGAGACTCGCGGCACGGGGATGAGCACCGGCCGCTACACCTATAGCTATCGCACGTCCGACAGCCGCGAATGGAAGAAGCTGGGCGAACTCGTCGCCGACGGTGTCGGCGGCTATGCCGGCTTCAACCCCTATGCCGTCGATCGCGACGCCAACATCGTCTACGGCTTCGACGGCAAGGACGGGCGGATGGCGCTCTACAGCATCGCGCTGGACGGCAACCTCACCCGCAAGCTGGTGTTCGCGCATCCCCAGGTCGATGTCGACGGGCTGATCCGCATCGGCCGGCAGCGGCGCGTGGTCGGCGTGAGCTACGCCACCGACAAGCGCAACACCGAATTCTTCGACCCCGAGCTGCAGAAGCTGCGCACCGCGCTCGGCAAGGCGCTGCCCGGCAAGCCGTTGGTGACGTTCGTCGACGCGACCGCGGACGAGAAGAAGCTGCTGCTGTTCGCCGGCGGCGACACCGATCCGGGCACCTATTATCTCTACGACAAGACCAGCCGGCAGCTCGCCGAAGTGATGCCGTTGCGGCCGGGGCTGGCCAAGACCAGCCTGTCGCCGATGCGGGCGGTGACCTTCCCGGCGGCGGACGGCACCGCGATCCCGGGCTATCTCACCCTGCCGCCGGGCAGCGACGGCAAGAACCTGCCCGCGATCGTGATGCCGCATGGCGGGCCGGGCTCGCGCGACGAATGGGGCTTCGACTGGCTGGCGCAATTCTACGCGGCGCGCGGCTTTGCGGTGCTCCAGCCCAATTTCCGCGGATCGACCGGCTATGGCGACGCCTGGTTCCAGAAGAACGGTTTCCAGTCGTGGCGCACCGCGATCGGCGACGTCAACGATGGCGGACGCTGGCTGGTCGCCCAGGGCATCGCCGCGCCGGACAAGCTCGCGATCGTCGGCTGGTCCTATGGCGGCTATGCCGCACTGCAGAGCCCGGCCCTCGACCCCGACCTGTTCAAGGCGATCGTGGCGATCGCGCCGGTGACGGACCTGGAGGCGCTGCGAAAGGAAGCCCTGGGCTTCACCAACTACGACATGGTCAGCAAGTTCATCGGCTCGGGGCCGCATGTGAAGGAAGGCTCGCCGGCCCAGAACCCCCAGAAGATCAAGGCCCCGGTGCTGATGTTCCATGGCGACCAGGACCTGAATGTCGGGATCGGCGAATCGCGACTGATGGCATCGAAGCTGCGCGGCGCAGGCAAGTCGGTCGAGCTGGTCGAGTTCAAGGGCCTCGACCATCAGCTCGACGACGATCGCGCCCGCACCCAGATGCTCGACAAGAGCGACGGGTTCCTGCGCACGGCGCTGAAGCTTCCCGCCAGGCCCTGAGGCCGGGAAGCCCTACGCGCCGAACCGGCCCGCCGGCGCACGCCAGGCGGGGCTGGCGACCTGGACGTCGCCGTCGAAGCGCATGCCCCCATGCGGCGCGAGTTCCCGTTCCGCGAGCGCGATGACGGCATCGGCCGTGCCCGACGCGAACAGGGCACGAAAGGCGTGGTCGAACCGCCCTGCAAGCGCGCCGTCGATCCGGGCGAGCGCGCGCGGCACCCATTTGCCCGTCGCGTTCCACTGGCCGCGCCCGCGCAGGGCCAGCTCGGCCAGCAGGGGATAGAGCAGGACGCCGATCGCCAGAGGCTCCGCCTCGCCACGGGCGCCCCGCAAGTCCTGCACGGCGTCGGTGATCGCATAGCGCAGCGCATCAAGCTGCGCGGGCGGCATGGGCGGCGGCCCCTTGGCGAGGATCCCCGCCACCGCCTCCTTCAGCCGCGCCGCCCGCTGCGGCGCGCGGCCGATCGCCGTCGCTTCGGCGATCAGGGCGAGAAGGCTGGGCCGGCCGCGCGTCGCGGCGACGTCGATCGCCCAGGCCAGCGTCTCGTCGTCATGGACGAACGCCTCCACCGGCACGCCCCCGGCGACGAAGGATTCGCGCCGCGAGGCTTCGACCCGGTCGTGGAGCACGATCAGATCCAGATCGGAATGCGCCGTGCCCTCCCCGCGCATCAGCGACCCCGCGACGAGCGCGAAGACGGCATCCGGATAGCGCGACGCCACTATGGCGCGCGCGGCCGCCAGCACCTCGGCTGGCGTGGACAGGGTCGGATCGATCATGCGGCATCTGTGCCGGAACCATGACGGCCGGACCAGACCGGACATCCGCCATAGCGGTTCGATCCCCGCAACGAAAAAGGGCGGCCCCGCAGGACCGCCCTCCTTTCTCTCCGGATCGGCACCGCGGCAAAGCCGCGTCGTCGGTCGGCGCTCTTGGCGCCGCCGGCCGAGCCGCTGAGCATGGCCGGCTCCGGCTTGCGCCGGAGCATGGCATCAGCGGCTGTAGAACTCGACGACCAGGTTCGGTTCCATCTTCACCGGGTACGGCACCTCGTCGAGGGTCGGCACGCGGGTGAAGGTGATCTTCGAGGCGCCGTCCGGCGACACATAGTCGGGGATGTCGCGCTCGGCGAGGCTCTGCGCCTCCATCACCAGCGCCATTTCCTGCGCCTTGGCGCGCAGCGACACGGTCTGACCCGGCTTGATGCGGCGCGAACCGATGTTGCACTTCTCGCCATCGACCAGGACGTGGCCGTGATTGACCAGCTGGCGCGCCGCAAAGATCGTCGGCGCGAACTTGGCGCGATAGACGATCATGTCGAGACGCTGCTCGAGCAGGCCGATGAGGTTCTGCGACGTATCGCCCTTCATCTTCGACGCGTCCTCATAGGCGCGCTTGAACTGCTTCTCGGTGACGTCGCCGTAATAGCCCTTGAGCTTCTGCTTGGCGCGCAGCTGGATGCCGAAGTCCGACATCTTGCCCTTGCGGCGCTGGCCGTGCTGGCCCGGGCCGTATTCGCGCTTGTTCACCGGGGACTTGGGACGGCCCCAGATGTTCTCGCCCATGCGGCGGTCGAGCTTGTACTTTGCGCTGGAACGCTTCGACATTCGTAAATCCTTGCAATCGCTAACAACGGTTTTCCCGGTATCCGCCTGCCGATCTCCCGAAGGAGGACAGGGCCACCGCTTCACCGGGGTGCGGGGCCATTGCGAAGGCGCGCGGTTAGCGGCGCGGCGCGGCCGAGTCAAGCTGGACAGCGGCGCGCCACCCGGCCAAGGAGCCGCCATGCAAGACACGATCGATCCCGAAGCCTGCACGACCATGATCGAGGTGCGTGCCGGCGTCGACGCGGTGGACGCGGCGCTGGTCCAGCTCCTCAAGCGCCGTTTCGGCTATATGGACGCCGCCGCGCGCATCAAGCCCGAGCGCAGCCATGTCCGCGACGAGGCGCGCAAGGCGCAGGTGATCGCCAATGCCCGCGCGCATGCCCGCGCCGCCGGCATTCCTGACGCGCCGATCGGCGAGATCTGGGACAGGCTGGTCGAAGCCTCGATCGCCCATGAGCTCGAGGCGTTCGACCGGCGCTGACGTGAAATGTGAGTGCGGGCATCCGCGCGGCGGCCGACGCCACCGGCGCGCGGAAATCCGCTCAGTCGTTGCTGCGCGTGGCGCCGATGCCGCCGGTGCGCCCGCCCATGTCGCGGTCCAGCTTCTCGCGGGCGTTGGTCGAACGGTCGCTCATCGCGTCCCATTCGGCCTTGGTGCGGCATTCGCGCTTGCCCATGATCGAGCCGGTCGAGATGAGCGCCCGGCAGATCTTCTTCTCGGCCTTGGGCTTCTTGTCGGCTCCGCCATCGGCATCCTGATGGGCAAGTGCCGGGGTAGCGAGAGCGAGCAACGCAAGCACGGGTACGAAACGCATCAAAAATCCCTCCCCACTCGAAAGATTCGTGCAATCTAGCGGGATTTCACAGCTGCGAAAAGCGGAAGTGTATTGCAGAGCTGTATCAGCTGCCGCGATGCCGCTTCTTCCCTTCGAGCGCCGAGAGCACGCCGCGAAGCGTGCGCAGTTCCTGGCTCGACCAGGCCGGTTTGGTGAGCAGGGTGCGCAAGGTCCGCTTGGTCGACGGCACGCGATCGGGCGGGAAATAATAGCCCGATTCCTCGAGCATCGCATCGAGCTGGCCGATCATGCCGTCGAGCTCGTCCTGCGGCGCGGGGGGATCGAGCACCTCCTGGGTCGGCTGGGCGAGGCGCACGCCCTTCGACCATTCATAGGCGACCAGGATCACCGCCTGGGCAAGGTTGAGCGAGCCGAATTCCGGATTGATCGGCACGGTGACGATGGTGCGGGCGACGGCCACGTCGTCCGTCTCCAGGCCCGAGCGCTCGGGGCCGAACAGGATCGCCGAACGCCCTTCCTCGCGGTGGATCTCGCCGGCAGCTTCCTCGGGAGTGACGACCGGCTTGGAGACTCCGCGCTTGCGCACCGTGGTGGCATAGACGTGCGCGCAATCCGCCACCGCGTCGGCGACGGTCTCGAACACCTCGGCCCGTTCCAGGACGATGTCCGCGCCGCTGGCGGCGGGGCCGGCGCTCGGATTGGGCCAGCCGTCGCGCGGAGCGACGAGGCGCAGGTCGACCAGCCCGAAATTGAGCATCGCGCGCGCTGCCTTGCCGATATTCTCGCCCAGCTGCGGGCGGACGAGGACGATGACGGGGGGCTGGCTCAACTCTTCCCCACCTCGCTCACATTGCCGGCGAATTCCTCGAAGTCCTTCGCCTCGCGGAAGTCCTTATAGACGCTGGCGAAGCGGATATAGGCCACCGAATCCAGGCCCTTGAGACCTTCCATCACCAGCTCGCCGATCTTCTGCGAGGGGATTTCGGTGTCGCCGGCCGTCTCGAGCTGGCGCTGGATGCCGGAGACCAGCTTCTCGATCTGCATTGCGTTGACCGGCCGCTTGCGGGTGGCGACCGAGATCGAGCGGACCAGCTTGTCGCGGTCGAACGGCTCGCGCTTGTCCTCGCTCTTGAGCACGGTCAGCTCGCGCAGCTGGATGCGTTCGAACGTGGTGAAGCGCGCGGCACAGGCCTCGCACTGGCGCCGGCGGCGGATCGCCGCCCCGTCTTCGGTGGGGCGGCTGTCCTTTACCTGGCTGTCTTCATGTCCGCAGAAGGGGCAGCGCATCTATTGCTCCTGACGGAGAAGCGGAGCCAGCCCGCTCCCCCACCCGGCCACCCATAGAATACCCTGCCGGTGGGTGGCCGGGTGGGGGAGCGGGCTGGCGCCGAACGCGCGGAAGCGCATCAAATCAAAGCTCCGGATAGATGGGGAAGCGCTCGCACAGCGCGCGGACGCGCTCGCGGACATTGTGCTCGACCTGGGCGTCGCCCTGCTCGCCATTCTTCTTCAGCCCGTCGAGCACGTCGGCGACCATGTTGCCGATCTCGCGGAACTCGGCGGGTCCGAAGCCGCGGGTGGTGCCCGCCGGCGAGCCGACGCGGATGCCGCTGGTCTTGACCGGGGGCAGCGGATCGTTGGGGATGCCGTTCTTGTTGCAGGTGATCGCCGCGCGCTCCAGCGCCTCGTCGGCGTCCTTGCCGGTGACGCCCAGCGGGGTGAGGTCGATCAGCGCCAGATGCGTGTCGGTACCGCCCGAGACCACCGCCGCGCCGCGCTCCTTGAGCGTCGCCGCCAGGATCTTGGCGTTCTCGACGATCGCCGCCGCATAGCTCTTGAACTCGGGCTGGAGCGCCTCGCCGAACGCGACTGCCTTGGCGGCGATGACGTGCATCAGCGGGCCGCCCTGCAGGCCCGGGAACACCGCCGAGTTGATCTTCTTGGCGATCGCCTCGTCATTGGTGAACACGGCGCCGCCGCGCGGGCCGCGCAGCGTCTTGTGGGTGGTGGTGGTGACGACATGGGCGTGGCCGAAGGGCGTCGGGTGCACGCCGCCGGCGACCAGGCCGGCGAAGTGCGCCATGTCGACCATGAAGATCGCGTCCACTTCATCGGCGATCGCGCGGAAACGCGCGAAGTCGATATGGCGCGGATAGGCCGAGCCGCCGGTGATGATCAGCTTGGGGCGCGTCTCGCGAGCGATCCGGGCAACCTCGTCATAGTCGATCAGGTGCGTGTCCGGGGTGACGCCGTACTGGACCGCGTTGAACCACTTGCCCGACATCGCCGCGCGGGCGCCATGCGTCAGATGGCCGCCCGAATCGAGGCTGAGGCCCATGATCGTGTCGCCAGGCTTGACCATGGCGAGCATGACCGCGCCATTGGCCTGCGCGCCCGAGTGCGGCTGGACATTGGCATATTCGCAGCCGAACAGCTGCTTGGCGCGATCGATCGCCAGCTGCTCGACTTCGTCCGACGGGTGGCAGCCCTGATAATAGCGCTTGCCGGGATAGCCCTCGGCATATTTGTTGGTGAAGACCGAGCCCTGCGCTTCCAGCACCGCCTTGGAGACGATGTTCTCCGACGCGATCAGCTCGATCTGATATTGCTCGCGCTTCAGCTCATGCTGCACGCCGGCGAAGACCGCGGGATCCGCCTCGGCGAGCGAGCGGGTGAAATAGCCATCGGGCTGGGCGCCCAGGTTCACGGGGTTGGTGCTCATGCAGGGGTCCCTTCAGGATGGCTGAGCTTGTCGACCCGACGCTGGTGGCGTTCGCCGAGAAACTCGGTTGCGAGGAAAGTGGTGATGCACGCCTTGGCCATCTCGATCCCGACGAGACGGGCACCCAGCGCGACGACGTTCGCATCGTTGTGCTGGCGGGCGAGGCTGGCCGAGAGCGGCTCGGAGACGAGCGCGCAACGGGCGGCGGGATTGCGATTCACCGCGATCGAGATGCCGATGCCCGAGCCGCACAGCGCGACGCCGCGTGCCGCGCGGCCGTCCTCGATCGCCTTGGCCAGGCGATAGCCATAGTCGGGATAGTCGACGCTCTCCGGTCCGCTGGTGCCGAGATCGAGCACTTCATGCCCTTCGTTACGCAACCATTCGACGAGTTCTGCCTTCATGGCGTAGGCGGCATGATCCGAGGCGATAGCGATGCTGTGCGACATGCGCGCTCCCCTACGCCGCAAGGAACCTGCTGGCTAGACCGACTATTCGGAGAGAGACATGCGCAAGACGATTTTCACCCTGCTTCCGGTGCTGGCCCTGGGCCTCGCAGCCTGTTCGCCCGGTGCCGAGAGCAATTTGTCCAACTCGCTCGACCGCACCGGCGACTCGCTGGCGAACAGCATGAACGACATGGGCAACACGCTGGGCAACGCCGCCGACGATGCCGGCGCCGCGATCGGCAACACGGCCGACGATATCGGCAACCGTGCCGAGCATGTCGGCAACGCGATCGACGAGGCGACGCGCTGATGCGGCCGCTCCTGATCCTCGCGCCCGCGCTGGCGCTCGCCGCGTGCAACGCCGCCGACAAGGCCGGCGATGCCACCGCCAATGCCACCGAGACCGCCGGCAATGCCGCGGTGGCGGTGGGCGGCTCCATAGCCAATGCCGTCGCCGAGGGCGCCGCCGATCTGAAGAGGGAAGTCTCCGGCAAGCCGGTGGCGCATGACGGCTGGGTCGGCCGCTGGAAGGGCGTCGAGGGCACCTATCTGGTCGTCGCCAAGGGCAAGGACGCCGGCACCTACAAGCTCGAGATGCAATATACGCTCGACGACAAGGGGAGCTTCGAGGGCAGGGGCACGCGCGACGGCATTGCCTTCGAGCGGCCGGACGGAAAGCAGGTGCTGCGCGCCAGCGACGGCGATGCGACCGGCCTGAAGTATCTGACGGGCAAGAAGGACTGCCTGACCGTGAAGTCCGGCGAAGGCTATTGCCGGGATTAGGCCTTTCCCCGACCGTCGCCCCGGCACGAGGCCGGGGTGACGGTCAGCGCGTCGCCCGCAACCATCCCCGCGCCCGCGCCGCCGCCGCATAGGTGGCGCTGACCGGCACGCTGCCGCCGCCGGCGAGGAGCAGGCGCCATTTGCGGCCGTCGCGTTCCGCGCCTTCCACCGCATCCGCCGCCGCCCACGCGCCGCGATGGACCTGGAGACCGTCGAGGCCGGCGACTTCTTCCAGCGCGTCGCCGAAACGATAATGGATCAGCGCGCTCCCGCCGTCGCGGCGGTGGATGCGGCAATAATGATCCTCGGCCTCGATCGCCGCGAGGTCGCCGGCGGGGACCCGGGCGCGGGCGAGCAGGCCGGTATCGGCGCGTACCGGGCGCATCCGGCGCAGCATCAGCCAGGCGACAGCCCAGCAGACCGCGAAGATCCCCGTGCTGATCGCCGCCGCGCCCAGCCATACCTCCACCGGCACGGCCTGCATCTCGACGCCGACGGCACGGCCGCACAGCCAGATCTCGAACGGCAGGGGCAGGTTGAGCGGGATCGTGCCGAAGAGCGAGACGCGCGGCCAGTCGCCCGGCTTGCGCACGCCCCAGGCAAACAGCGCCTGCCATTTGAGCGCGTTCCACCCCATCAGCAGCAGCCAGAAGGCGATGCGCGTGCCGAGCGGCAATGCGCCGGTGCCGAACCCGCCGGTGACCACCATCAGCGCGGCCGCGGCCAGGCAGGCGATCCACAGCAAGGGAAAACCGGGCACCGGCGCCCGGGGCAGCGCGCGTTTCGCGAAGCCGGGCGCGCGCTTCGCGAAGCCGCGCTTGCCGGCGAGGCGGGCGACGGGGCCAGTGCGGAGCGATCGGGCGGCGGGCATGGCGGAGAGGCTGCCATGCGCGGCCCGGGATCACAACGGGAGACCCCATGCTTCGCCCCATGTTCCCCCTCGCCTTCACGCTCGCCGCGCTCGCCCTGCCCGCCGCGGCGCACGCCCAGGCCGCCGACACCGCCGCAATGGCCGCGCAGGCCGAAGCGATGCACAAGCTCGACTGGATGCACGGCAAATGGCGCGGCGAGGCGCGGATGCAGATGCCGGGCGGCAAGGAACTGGTGGTGACGCATACCGAGCGCGTCGGCACGCTGCTCGGCGGCACGATCACGCTGATCGAAGGCAAGTCGTTCGGCGCGGACGGCAAGGTGCCGTTCAATGCCTTCGCCGTCGTCTCCTACGATCCCGCCGCGAAGGCCTTCACCATGGCGAGCCACACGGGCGGCCGATCGGGCAGCTTCCCGCTGATCGCGGCCGAGCGGGGCTATGCCTGGGAAGTGCCGGCCGGGCCCGCCGCCCGCGTGCGGTACAAGGCCAGCTTCGACGGCACCACCTGGACCGAGACCGGCGACTTCGTCGCCGACGGCCAGCCGCCCCGCCCCTTCTTCAGGATGACCCTGAAACGCGTCGGCGATACCGACTGGCCGATGGCCGGGAGCATGACACGGGATTGATTTTACAGCACTCCTGACCCAAGGGTGACGCCGGTTCGTCACAAAGGGGTAATAGGGCGTGGCGGAACGCCGCCGCCCGCCGGGCGCCCAGGAGTCACTGATGGGTTCGATTACCAAGACGCCGAAGAATGTCGCCGTCCGCGGTGCCGTGCATCGCCACGAGCATCTCACCAAGGAAGGCCTGCTCGAGCGGGCCTTCACCTTCGCGTTCCGGGGCCTGGTCTATCCGCAGATCTGGGAGGATCCGGTGATCGACATGGAGGCGCTGCAGCTCCAGCCGGATCACCACATGGTGACGATCGCCTCGGGCGGGTGCAACGTCTTCTCCTATCTGACGGCGAACCCGGCCAGGATCACCGCGGTGGACCTGAACCCGGCGCACATCGCGCTCAACAACCTCAAGAAGCAGGCGGTGCTGAACCTGCCCGACTATGCTTCGTTCCACCGCTTCTTCGGCCAGGCGAACAAGGCGGAGAATGTCGAGGCCTATCGCCAGCATATCGCGCCGCACCTCGACGCGCCCTATCGCGACTATTGGGAGCGCCGCGGCCTGAACGGCACCCGCCGGATCGACGCGTTCCGGCACGGCTTCTACAAATATGGCCTGCTCGGCCGGCTGATCGGCTTCGTCCACTGGCTCGCGCACCGCTATGGCATCGATCCGCGCGAGATCCTGGCGGCGAAGACCATCGAGGAGCAGCGCCAGATCTTCGAGACGCGCTTCGCCCCCTTCTTCGAGAAGAAGTTCCTGCGCTGGCTGGTCGACCAGCCCGCCGCGCTGTTCGGCTTCGGCATTCCGCCGGCGCAGTACGACCTGCTCAAGGTCGACGACCAGGCGGGGATCACCGGCGCGCTCAGGAGCCGCCTGCGCAAGCTCGCCTGCGACTTCGACCTGAAGGACAATTTCTACGCCTGGCAGGCATTCGGCCGCGGCTATGGCGAGGGGCCGGACGCGCCGCTGCCGCCCTATCTCGAGGCGAAGAACTGGGACGTGGTGCGCGCGTGTGCCGACCGCGTCGAGATCCGCCACACCAATTATGCCGACTATCTCGAATCGATGCCCGCCCAGTCGCTCGATCGCTTCATCCTGCTCGATGCGCAGGACTGGATGACCGACGAGCAGCTCACCCGCATCTGGAACGAGATCACCCGCACCGCCAAGCCGGGCGCCCGCGTGCTCTATCGCACCGCGGCGATCCCCGACGTGGTGAGGGGCCATATCCCCGACGCGATCATGGATCAGTGGGAATATGAGGACCAGGCCAAGCTCGACGACTGGACCCGCCGCGACCGCTCCTCGGTCTATGGCGCGACGCACGTCTGGACGCTGAAGCCGCACGCATGAGTGCCGCGACCGGGGGGGCCGACCAGAAGGGGCTGATGGACGCGACCTATGCGCTCCATCGCCACTTCTATGACTTCACGCGCAAATTCTACCTGCTGGGGCGCGATGCGCTGATCCGCGGGCTGAACCCGCCCGAGGGCGGGACGGTGCTGGAAGTGGGCTGCGGCACCGCGCGCAACCTGATCGTCGCGGCGAAGCGCTTCCCGCGGGCGCGCTTCTTCGGCTTCGACATCAGCGAAGCGATGCTGGAAACCGCGCGCGCCTCGGTCGAGAAGAACGGCCTGGGGAGCAGGATCACGCTGGCGCAGGGCGATGCGGGCGCATTCGACGTGACCAGCCTGTTCGGGCTGGAGAAGCTCGACCGGGTGTTCATGAGCTACACGCTCTCGATGATCCCGCCCTGGGTGGAGGCGATCGAGCTGGGGGCCAGGGCGCTGGCGCCGGGCGGCAGCCTGCACATCGTCGATTTCGGCCAGTATGAACGGCTGCCGGGGTTCGCCAAGCGGCTCCATTTCAAGTCGCTCAACGACTTCCACGTGTTCCCACGCGCCGAACTGCCCGCGGTGCTGAAGCGCGTCGCCGAGGAACAGGGCCTGCGCCTCGACTTCCGCTCCTCCCTGCGCGGCTATGTGTGGAGCGCGACGCTGACGCGGGACTGAAGACATGATGTGGAGGCGCATCGTCCTGTACGGCGCGCTCCTGGCCGCCGGCACGCTGCTGCTCGAATGGCTCGACTATCAGCGGCTGGTGCGCTCGCATGCCGGCGACGTCTATGTCTTCCTGATCGCCTGCGGCTTCCTTGCGCTGGGCGTGTTCCTGGGCATGAAGGGGATGGCGCGGCCGGCCGCGCGCGGCTTCGACGGCAATCCGCGCGCGGTGGCGACGCTGGGACTTTCGCCACGCGAACTGGAAGTGCTGGACGAACTGCGCGCCGGCCGATCGAACCAGGAGATCGCCGAGCGGCTGGGCGTTTCGCCGAACACAGTGAAGACGCATGTCGCCCGGCTGCTGGACAAGCTTGGTGCCAAGCGTCGCGGAGACGCGGTGGCGCGGGCGCGGGAACTGGGGATCGTTCGCTGAGCCGGATCCGTGGCCGGGGCCTGGTGCTGCGCCTGCCTCGCGCCCTTGCCTGAGATCCCGACCCTCGCCGGGATGGCAAGGGAGGAGGGAGGGCCAGCCGCCGTCCTGCGCATTTCACGCAAATCATCCCTTCGGGCGATTGCCGGGCGGGCTTGCCCGATGCTTCCTTCGGGCGCAACCTGAACCCAAGGAGGACATCGACATGCTCCGCACCGCTTTGGCTTATGGCGCGATCGGCGGACTGATCGCCGGCGGCCTGCTCTCCATCGTCGTCCTCAACTTCGAAGGCGCCGTCGACCAATACGGCATGGCGATCGGCTACCTGATCATGCTGATCGGCCTGAGCACCATCTTCATCGCGATCAAGCGCCAGCGCGACGTGACGCAGGGCGGCGTGATCCGCTTCCTGCCCGCATTCGGGCTGGGGCTGGGCATCAGCCTGGTCGCGGGCATCGTCTATACGCTCTGCTGGGACGCGGCGCTCCACATGATCGGGATCGACGCGTTCGTCGACAAGTTCGCCGGGGGCGCGCTCCAGGGCAAGACCGGCGCGGAACTGGCCAGCGCCAAGGCCGAGCTGGAGAGTTTCCGCGCCACCTATCACAACCCGTTCCTCCGGCTGCCGATCACCTTTTCGGAGATCTTCCCGGTGGGCGCGATCGTGTCGCTGGTCTCGGCCGGGCTGCTCCGCAACAGCCGCTTCCTGCCGGCGCGCGCAGCGGAAGCCTAAGCCTTGGGGAGCGGCTCGGTCCGCTCCCAATACCAGGCCCAGAAGACGCCGAACGCGGTCAGCGCGAACCAGAAGATCGGCGCGGCGGGATTCGGCGCAACGAGGCGCAGCAGGATCGCGAGGCCGGCCGATACGAGCAGGGCGATGAGATAGCTGCGCAGCGGTCGTGCGACGCGATGGCCGATATAGGTGCCGGCGGTGGCGAAGAGGATCGATAGCGTGAACAGCCCGAGCCAATAGGCGCCGAACCCGCCCCGAACCAGCATGAAGGCCATCCAGGCGACACCGGGCAGCGCACCGAGCAAGGCGTCGCGCTTCCAACGGGTGTCGGGCGCGCGCTTCACTTCAAGCCGCCAGCCGCAGCTCCAGCCGGCCCCAGATCTCGACCAGTGCGTCGACCAGCTCGCGCATCATGGCCTCGTCATGCGCGGGGCCGGGCGTGAAGCGCAGCCGCTCGCTGCCGCGCGGCACGGTGGGATAATTGATCGGCTGGACGTAGACGCCATATTCGGCGAGCAGGACATCGCTGATCTTCTTGGCCTTGACCGGATCGCCGACCATCAGCGGCACGATATGCGTGGTCGACGGCATCACCGGCAGGCCCGCATCGGCCATCATCGCCTTGAGCGTCGCCGCGGCCGCCTGCTGGCCCTCGCGCTCCTCGGTGGAGCCCTTCAGGTGCTTCACGCTGGCCAGCGCGCCGGCGACGAGCACGGGCGAGAGCGAGGTGGTGAAGATGAAGCCCGGCGCATAGCTGCGGATCACGTCGATGATCATCTGGTCGGCCGCGATATAGCCGCCCATCACGCCGAACGCCTTGCCGAGCGTGCCCTCGATGATCGTCAGCCGGTCCGCAACGCCGTCGCGCTCCGAAATGCCGCCGCCGCGCGGGCCGTACATGCCGACGGCATGGACCTCGTCGAGATAGGTCAGCGCGTTGTACTTGTCGGCCAGGTCGCAGATCGCGGCGATCGGGGCGATGTCGGCATCCATCGAATAGACGCTCTCGAACGCGATCAGCTTGGGCACCGCGGGGTCGTCCGCCGCGAGCAACGCCTCGAGATGGGCCAGGTCGTTGTGGCGGAAGACGCGCTTCTCGCAGCCCGAATTGCGGATGCCGGCGATCATCGAGGCATGGTTGAGCTCGTCCGAATAGACGATGCAGCCGGGCAGGATCTTGGCGAGCGTGGAGAGCGTCGCTTCGTTGGAGACATAGCCGGACGTGAAGAGCAGCGCGCCCTGCTTGCCGTGGAGGTCGGCAAGCTCATGCTCCAGCTCGATATGATAATGGGTGTTGCCGCCGATGTTGCGCGTGCCGCCCGAGCCGGCGCCGACGTCGTGCAGGGCCTCCTCCATCGCCGCGATCACCTTGGGATGCTGGCCCATCGCCAGATAGTCGTTCGAGCACCAGACGGTGATCGGCTTCGGGCCGTTATGGCCGGCGAAGCAGCGCGCATTGGGGAACATGCCCTTGTTGCGCAGGATATCGATGAAGACGCGGTAGCGGCCCTCGGCGTGCAGCCGGTCGATCGCGGACGAGAAAACCCGGGAATAGTCGACGGGCGCGGGGCTGTCTGCGCTGTGCATGCAGCGTTCCTATCGCCAAAATCGGGCGATTTCCAGTTGGACATAATGCCTAATCGGAGCGCCCCGTCCCTCCTTTGATCGAAAACAAAATGCCATTGGTCCGGAATCGATAGGGATTGCTGCAGGAACGGCGCGACTTGTGGTAAGCAGGAGGCATCGCGGGCGACTCGGCTACCGAGCGGGCCCACGGCCAAGAGACCTAGCGCGCCTCCGCCTGAACAGGAGCATCGGGCCATGACGGTCAGGGACATGGAATATTTCGCCAGACGCGAGCGCCAGGAGCGCGAGCATGCCGCGCGCAGCGACGACATGATCGCGCGGCGCGTCCATCTGGAAATGGCCGATCGCTATTCGGCGCGGCTGCGCGACATCGCCGTCGTCGCCGTGCCCTGCGTCCAGGCCTGAGGGCCGGGCTGGGGATTCAGGTTCCCCCACCCGTCTTCCCCGCGCAGGCGAGGATTCAGGGCTGCACGGGGATGACGTGGGAGAGGATGTGAATCCCGCAGCCTAGAGCGATTCGATTTCGACCAGGCCGTAGCGCGCCAGGGCCGGCGCCAGCATCTCGGTCCGTGCGCTGCGCGCCGTGAACACCGCCTTCCCCGGCACCGGCGCCGAGGGCCAGCCCTGTCCCTGGGTCAGATGGGCGACGCGCCGGGCGATGCCCGGGCCGCCATCGACGAAGCGCACGGGATGCGGCGCGGCGGCGGCGAGTTCGGCCTCGACCAGCGGAAAATGCGTGCAGGCATTGACGATCACGTCGATCCGTTCGCCGCCCGGCTGGCCGAACAGCCCGGCGAGCACGGCGCGCATCCGCGCCGGGATCGGGGGCACCCCTTCCAGCGCGGCCTCCGCAATCTCCACCAGTTCGGCCGAACCGTGGCGCAGGACCGTGCAATCGCCGGCAAAGCGTGCCGCGAGATCGTCGACATAGGGCTGGCGCACGGTCGCCTCGGTGCCCAGCACGCCGATCACCCGCGTCTCGCTGATCGCCGCGGCCGGCTTGATCGCAGGCACGGTGCCGACGATCGGCACGTCGAGCGCGGCACGGACATGCTGGAGCGCGATCGTGGACGCGGTGTTGCAGGCAATGACGATCAGGCGCGGATCGTAGCGCTCGGCAAGGCGGCCGAGCAGGGCGGGCACGCGCGCGGCGATCTCGCCCTCGCTGCGAGTGCCATAGGGAAAGCCCGCCGAATCGGCGACATAGACGAGCGGCGCGTGCGGCAGCAGCGCCGCGCAGGGCGCAAGCACCGAAAGCCCGCCAACGCCGGAATCGAAGAACAGGACGGGCCGATCGTCGGACATCGCCGCGCGGCATGGGCCGGGCGCGAGGCAGCGTCAACCTCGCCCCGACGCAACCGGCCGATACATCCGATTGCGCGTCATCCGCGTCATTGCGCCTCTGCCGCCAGCCACTATGTTGGCAGGCGCAGGGGGATGAATGACGACCGACATTCCATGGCTCGCACCCGCAGGGGTCTTGCTGCTCGGCTATCTGCTGGGCTCGATTCCGTTCGGGCTGCTGCTCACGCGCTTCTTCGGCGCCGGCGACCTGCGCCAGATCGGCTCGGGCAATATCGGCGCGACCAACGTGCTGCGCACCGGGCGCAAGGGGCTGGCCGCGGCGACGCTGCTGCTCGATCTCGCCAAGGGTGCCGCCGCGGTGTGGATCGCCGGCGCGCTCGTGCCGGGCGGCGGCATATTGGGCGGGCTCGCCGCGTTCATCGGCCATTGCTACCCGGTGTGGCTGCGCTTCAACGGCGGCAAGGGCGTGGCGACGATGATGGGCGTGGTGCTCGCGCTCCACTGGCCCTCGGCGATCGTGTTCGCGGTGGTCTGGCTCGGGTTGCTGGCGATACTGCGCATCTCCTCGCTCGCCGGGATGAGCGCGGCGATCAGCGCGCCGGTGAGCGCCGCCTTTTTCGGGCGGATCGAGCTGGTGCTGATGCTGCTCGCGCTGGCGATGATCGTGCTGTGGAAGCACCGCGCCAACATCGACCGCCTGCTGAACGGCACCGAGCCCCGCATCGGGAAGAAAAGTGGCTGACACGCGGGAGGCACGGCTAAGGCTGTTGCGCTCCGCCAACATCGGCCCCGTCACCTATGCCCAGTTGATCGCCCGCTTCGGCAACGCCGAGGCGGCGCTCGACGCACTGCCGATGCTGGCCGCGCGTGGCGGCGGGCGGGCGCCGGCGATCGCGGATCCGGGCGCGGTGCGGCGCGAGATCGCGGCCGTCGAGCGGCTGGGCGCACGCTATCTGTTCCTGGGGGATGCAGACTATCCTCCGCTCCTCGCCGAGCTGGAGAATGCGCCGCCCGCGCTGATCCTGCGGGGCCGGCCGGCGCTTCTCGCCCGGCCCACCGTCGCCATCGTCGGCGCGCGCAATGCCTCGGCCGCCGCCTGTCGCTTCGCCCGCCAGCTCGCGCTCGGGCTGGGCGAGGCCGGGGTGACGCTGGTCTCGGGGCTGGCGCGGGGGATCGACACCGCCGCGCATATCGGCTCGCTCGCCAGCGGCACGGTGGGCGTGATCGCAAGCGGGATCGACATCGCCTTTCCGCCCGAGAATCGCGAGCTGCAGGAGCGCGTGGCGCGCGAGGGGCTGTTGCTGGCGGAACAGCCGCCAGGCACCGAGCCGCTCGCCCGCTTCTTCCCGGCGCGCAACCGGATCATCGCCGGGCTCGCGCTCGGCACGGTGGTGGTGGAAGCGGCGCCGCGCTCCGGCTCGCTGATCACCGCGCGGATCGCCGCCGAGGCGGGACGCGAGGTGATGGCGGTGCCCGGCTCGCCGCTCGACCCGCGGGCGCAGGGCTGCAACCTGCTGATCCGCGAGGGCGCGACTCTGGTGCAGGGCGTGGACGACATCCTCGAGATGGTCCGTCCGATCGATCCGCGGGCAGTGCGCGTGCCGGGCACCGGCTGGCGCGGCCCGCCGCCCGAGGATGCGGGCGATGCGGATCGCCGCGCGGTGACCGGGCTGCTCGGGCCGGTACCGGTGGCGGCGGACGAGCTGATCCGGCAATCGGGGCTGGCGCCGGCGGTGGTGCAGACCGTGCTGCTCGAGCTGGAGCTGGCCGGGCGGCTGGAGCGGCATGCGGGCGGGCGGGTAAGTCTGGCGGTCGGGTGAGGGGGACGGAATGGAAGATTTCGACACGAGCATGATCCTGCGGCGGACCGGCGAGATGGTCCGGCTCGCGCCCGGCGCCGCGCTGATCTTCTGGCTGGCGCTGGCGCTCCCCACCACGGCGCTGAGCGTGCTGCCCGGCGGCGGCAGCGACGCCCGCTTCGCCTTTGTCGGCGGGATCATCGGCATCTTCGGCCAGTTCATCGTGAGCGGCCGGGTGGCGCGCCGCGCGGGATTGATGCAGGCGGACAATGTGCCCGGCCGCGCCGGCAGCTATGCGCTGCTGAGCATCGTCTCGGGCCTCGCAATCCTGCTCGGCATCTTCCTCCTCGTGCTGCCCGGGCTCTACCTGCTCGCGCGCTGGTCGATCGGCGTGCCGATCGTGGTCGCGGAGGGCAAGGGAATGGGAGCGGCACTGGGCGGCAGCTGGACCCGCACGCGCGGCAAGGCCGTGCCGATCTGCCTCGCATTTCTGGTGGTCGGCACCGGCCTGGTCGCGTCGGTCGTCCTCGATCTCTTCCTCATACCGGAATATGGCCCCGCGCCGCCGGTGCCGATGCTCGCCAGCAACCTGCTCGCCTATGGCTCGACGGTGCTCAGCTGGTTCCTGGCGATGGCGATCTATTCCTTCTCGGCCAGGGAAGCGTCGCCGCAACTCGAGCAGATCTTCGCCTGACCGGGGCTGGCAAGTCCCCGGACCGTTCCTACATCGCCGGGGCAATCCTCCCCACAAGGAACCCCGACATGGCCGACGCCCAAGACCCCGCGAACAACCTGCCCGCCGGCTATGTCCCGCCCCGGGTGTGGACCTGGGAGCAGCCCAGCGGCGGCCAGTTCGCGAACATCAACCGGCCGGTCTCGGGCGCGACGCACGAAAAGGCGCTGCCGGTCGGCGCGCATCCGATCCAGCTCTATTCGCTCGGCACGCCGAACGGGCAGAAGGTGACGATCCTGCTCGAGGAGCTGCTCGCCGCCGGCCATGGCGGTGCCGAATATGACGCGTGGAAGATCAACATCGGCGAGGGCGACCAGTTCGGCAGCGGCTTCGTCGAGGTCAACCCGAACTCGAAGATTCCCGCGATGGTCGACCATTCGGTGGATCCCGCCATCCGCGTGTTCGAGAGCGGCGCGATCCTGGTCTATCTCGCCGAGAAGTTCGGCGCCTTCCTGCCGGGCGATCCGGCAAAGCGCGCGGCGACGATGAGCTGGCTGATGTGGCAGATGGGATCGGCGCCGTTCCTGGGCGGCGGCTTCGGCCATTTCTTCGTCTATGCGCCCTACAAGATCGAATATGCGATCAACCGCTATGCGATGGAAGTGAAGCGCCAGCTCCACGTGCTCGACACGCATCTGGCAGAGAATCGCTACATGGCGGGCGACGACTATACGATCGCCGACATCGCGATCTGGCCCTGGTATGGCGGCGTCGCCCGCGGCGATGCCTATCCCGGCGCGGCCGAGTTCCTGAACACCGCCGAATATGCGCATTTCAACCGCTGGGTCGCGGAAGTCGGCGCGCGCGAGGCCGTCCAGCGCGGTCGGCTGGTCAATCGCGGCACCGGACCGGAGGACCAGCGCGTGCCGGAGCGGCATTCGGCGGCGGATATCGACGCGGTGCGGGCGCGGATGCGCGCGTAAGGCGCTCCCCTCCCTTCCAGGGGAGGGGACGGCTAGCGGCCGGTATATTCCACCCGCGCCGTGCCCGACGCCCAGACGGGCAGGTACAGTCCCTGCCCCGCCGCCTTGAGCTCGCCGGTACGCACATCGGCGATATCGGCGCGGATCACGAAGTCGCCGGCGCGCTTCTGGACGATGGCGCGCCGGACCTTGCCGAGCAGCTTGTCGAAATCATGCGTGAAGTTCTGGGTGAGCGATTCGGCCAGCGTCTCGGCCACGCCGGGGCTCTGGACGAGGCGGACGAGCAGGTCCCCTTCGATCCGGTCGGTCTCGCCCGAAACGGCCAGCTGCTCGAAATGGACGCGCTGCGAGCCGGGAGCGTTGACCGGCCTGGCGGTGAGCCAGACCAGGCCATGCGTCTCGGCCGCGCTGTCCTGCCGGCGGGCGGTGATCGCCAGGCCCACCGCGATGCGGCCGCCCGTGGTGCCATAGCCGGTCACCTTGTCGAACCGCGCGACCACCGGGCCGATGCCCGGCAACGCGAAGGGCCGCATCGAGCGCTTGGCGAGCGCTTTCTGCAGCACCGGCTCCAGCTGGGCATAGTCGGCGATCACCGGAATGAAGAAGGCAAGCTTCGCGCCATGCGCATCGCGACCGAGCGGCGGCAGCGGCGTGGGCGCGGGATCCTCGGGACGCGGGCCGACGAACGTCTCGGTGAGCGCGGACAGGCCAAGGCGCAGGCGCAGCCGGTTCCCGGCCAGGCCATAGCCGCCATAGTTGAGCTTCTGCGGCGTGATCCGCATCCAGACCGGCGGGTTCTCGGCATTGAGCTGCAACGACGTGAAGCTCTGCCGCCAGGCATCGGCAACGCGGGCGCGGACATTGAGCTTGGCGATCTCGCGCGGCAGCGTGCGCTCCAGATCGCGCACCACCGGGCGGAGCTTCTCGTCGGCCTTGTCGGTGAAGGTGATGCGGCGGCCAAGGAAGTCGATGCCGGGCGGCGCCGTCCAGTCATAGGCCAGGCGGACGGTCGCCTGGGGCTGCCAGTTGGCGGTCATCGACAGGCGGACCCGGGCACGGACCATCGCCGATCCCGTCGCGGTCTTGCCCTTGAGGAAGCCGCCGACATGGCGCGCGGCGATATTGGCGCGGATCGGCACGTCGGCGATGATCTCGTCGCCCGCGCCGCGCAGGCGGATCGCCGAGCGGGTGACCGTGCCGACCACGGTGCAGCCGAGATCGGGGGTGACCTTGAGCTTCTTGCTGAACAGCTTCACCCGCTGCGCCGGCACGCAATTGTCGATCCGCTGGTCGATCGACCAGAGCGTGCGCGGCACCGCCCGTTCGAGCGCGCGGCTGAGGACGGAGACATGCACGTCGAGCGGCACGTCGATCGCGGAAACCTGTCTGGGCACTTCGATCGCGTCGCTGGCGCGCGGCGGCGCCTCGGCCTTCACGTCGAGCGCGGCGCGGAGCCAGAGAAAGGCGGCGCCGCCCGCCGCCGCGAGCAGGGCCAGGATAGTTCCGAAGATCCACAGGCGCCGATGCGAGCGGCGCGGCTGCGGCGGTACTGTCTCTTCGGGCAATATCCTGCTCCCCCTCGGCCTCGACGAGTGATACCCGCAAAACCGCTTCAGGTTCCAGATCAACCGGGTTGACGGCTCCCGTCTCCCCTCCCCACCTTACACGCGTACACGTGAGGAACGCTTACCCCCCATGCAGCTCGTCATCGTAGAATCGCCGGCCAAGGCGAAGACCATCGAGAAATATCTCGGCAAGGACTATCGGGTCCTCGCCTCCTACGGCCATGTCCGCGACTTGCCTGCGCGCGACGGCTCCGTCGACCCGGACGAAGGGTTCGCGATGGAATGGGAGACCTATGCCGACAAGTCGAAGCAGCTGAAGGCGATCGCCGACGAAGCGAAGAAGGCCGACCGGCTGATCCTCGCGACCGACCCCGATCGCGAGGGCGAGGCGATCAGCTGGCACGTGCAGGAAGTGCTCCGGAACAAGAAGGCGCTGCCCAGGGAAGTCGAGCGCGTCACCTTCAACGCGATCACCAAGCCGGCGATCCTGACCGCGATGGCGCAGCCGCGCGAGCTGGATACCGACCTGATCGATGCCTATCGCGCGCGCCGCGCGCTCGACTATCTGGTGGGCTTCACCTTGTCGCCGGTGCTGTGGCGCAAGCTGCCCGGCGCCAAGTCGGCCGGCCGCGTCCAGTCGGTGGCGCTGCGCCTGATCGTCGAGCGCGAGCGCGAGATCGAGGGGTTCAAGGCCCAGGAATATTGGTCGGTCACCGCCGACATGGAGCAGGACGGCACGCCGTTCACCAGCCGCCTGGTCAAGTGGAAGGGCGACAAGCTCGACCGGCTGTCGATCGGCGACGGCAAGACTGCCGAGGCAGCGAAGAAGTCGGTCGAGGAAGGCCGCTTCACCGTCGTCTCGGTCGAGACCAAGCCGGCGATGCGCAACCCGCCGCCGCCCTTCACCACCTCGACGCTGCAGCAGGAAGCCGCGCGCAAGCTGGGCTTCTCGGCCAGCCACACGATGCGGATCGCCCAAGGTTTGTACGAAGATGGCGCGATCACCTATATGCGTACCGACGGCGTCCAGATGGACCCCGGCGCCATCCAGGAGGCCCGCAAGGCAGTCGCCACCCGCTATGACGGCAGCTATGTGCCGGACAAGCCGCGCGTCTACACCACCAAGGCCAAGAACGCCCAGGAAGCGCACGAAGCGATCCGCCCCACCGATTTCAGCAAGGATCGCGCAGGCTCGGGCGATCACGCCAGGCTCTACGAACTGATCTGGAAGCGTGCGCTGGCCAGCCAGATGGCCTCGGCCCGGATGGAGCGCACCACGATCGACCTGGAGGACGCGACCGGCCAGCACGGGCTGCGCGCCACTGGCCAGGTGGTGCTCTTCCCCGGCTATCTCGCGCTCTACGAGGAAGGCCGCGACGATGAAGGCGACGAGGATTCGCGCCGCCTGCCGCGGATGAGCGAGGGCGCGACTCCGGCCAAGAAGGCCGTCCATGCCGAGCAGCATTTCACCCAGCCGCCGCCCCGCTTCTCCGAAGCCTCGCTGGTCAAGCGGCTGGAAGAGCTGGGGATCGGCCGCCCGTCGACCTATGCCTCGATCATCCAGGTGCTCAAGGATCGTGCCTATGTGCGCGTCGAGAAGAACCGCTTCTTCGCCGAGGAGAGCGGGCGGCTGCTGACGGCGTTCCTCGAGCGCTTCTTCCAGAAATACGTCAACTACGACTTCACCGCCGAGCTGGAGGAGGAGCTCGACGACGTCTCGGGCGGCCGCGCCCAGTGGCAGGCGGTGCTCGAAGCCTTCTGGAAGGACTTCAAGCCGCGCACGGCCGATGTGATGGAGCAGAAGCCGTCGGACATCACGGCGGCGCTGGACGAGTTCCTGGCGCCCTATCTGTTCCCGGAAAGGGCGGACGGCAGCGATCCGCGGCTGTGCCCGAACTGCGGCAACGGCCGGCTGGCGCTGCGCGGCGGCAAGTTCGGCGCGTTCATCGCCTGCTCCAACTATCCCGAATGCAAATATACCCGCCGCTTCGCGCAGCCCGGCGGGGAAGCGGGCGAGGACAGCGGGCCGGAAGTGCTCGGCCAGGATCCGGAAACGGGCCTCAACGTCGAGCGCAAGTCGGGCCGGTTCGGGCCGTACATACAGCTTGGCGAGGGCAAGGAAGCGGCACGCGCCTCGATCCCCAAGGACGTCGAGCTCGACCTGGAGCTGGCGCTGAAGCTGCTCAAGCTGCCGCGCGTGATCGGCGACCATCCGGAGACCGGCAACCCGATCACCGCCTCGATCGGCCGCTACGGGCCGTATCTGGCGCATGACGGCAAATATGCGCGGCTCGGCTCGACCATGGAAGTGTTCGAGACCGGCATGAACGCCGCGGTGGTCAAGCTGGCCGAAGCGGCGGCGAATTCGGGCCGCCCGGCCCGGGGCGCCGCGCGCGAGCCCCTGAAGGTACTCGGCAAGCATCCGCGCACCGAGGCCGAGATCAAGCTGATGGACGGCCGCTACGGCGCCTATGTCACCGACGGCGAGACCAACGCCACGCTGCCCAAGTCGATCGACAAGGACCAGCTGACGCTCGAGGAAGCCGCCCAGCTGATCGACGCCCGCGCGGCGGCGGGCCCCGCCAAGGGCAAGGGCAAGAAGAAGGCCCCGGCCAAGAAGGCGCCCGCCAAGAAGGCGGCGCCCAAAAAGGCCGCGGCGAAGGCGGGATGAGGCACGGCATCCGCGCGTTCGGGGAGGCGGATCTGCCCGCCTGCCTGGCGTTGTTCGATGCCAATTGCCCGCGCTTCTTCGCTCCGAACGAGCGCGCCGAGTTCGTCGATTATCTGCGCGCGCATGCCGGCGAGTACCGGCTATGCGAGCGCGATGGCCGGGTGGTCGCGGCATTCGGAGTCGCGCTGCACGGCGCGCGGGCGCGGCTGAACTGGATCATGGTCGACCCCGCGGTGCAGGGATCGGGAGCCGGCGGCGCGATGATCGCCGCGACGATGGCGTCGGCCAGGGCCGGCGGCGCCCATAGGATCGATATCGCGGCCAGCCATCTCTCGGAGCCCTTCTTCGCGCGCTACGGCGCACGGTCGCGCGGCCGGATCGCCGATGGCTGGGGCCCCGGAATGCACCGGGTCGACATGGAACTCAGCCTCGATTGAGGCGAGGCCGGCGGATCAGGCCGCCCGCACCTCGAAACCGCGGAGCCAGGCCCGCGCGGCCTTCTGTGCCTCGATGATCTCGCGCGCGGTCATGTCCTCGGCGATCTCGGCGCGGCATTCCTGCGCGCGCGTGTCGCCGGTGACCGCGGCGATGTTGAACCATTTGTGCGCCTCGATCAGATCGACGCCGATGCCATCCGCGCCGCTCGAATAGACCATCCCCAGATCGTAGCACGCATTGGCATCGCCGCGGGCCGCATCGCGCAGCCGGCTCTCGATAAGGAAACGCGCACTCTTCAGGCTGCTGCCCATGTCGCTTACCCCTTTCCACCCTTTCGTGGTGGATGGGGTTTGGCACTCGAATCCAAAACAAATGGTTAACGGCGTTAACCGTAATTGTTCAGGGTATCGCGATGTTGTCGATCAGCCGGGTGGCCCCGATCCTGGCGGCGGCGAGCAGGCGCAGCGGCCGGTCGGCGGAATAGGCGGTCACCGGCGCCAGCGTGGCGGCATCGGCGAGCGCGACATAGTCGATCTCGAAGCCCGCCGCGGCCAGCGTCTCGCGCGCCTGGGCAAGCGCCGCCTCGACATCGCCGCCCTCCACGATCGCCTTGCCCGCCGCGCCGAGCGCGCGGGGCAGCGCCACGGCCTTGGCACGCTCCTCGGGCATCAGATAGGCGTTGCGCGACGACAGGGCCAGGCCGTCATCGTCGCGCTGGGTCAGCACCGACTGGATCTCGACCGGCAAGTCGAGGTCCATGGTCATGCGACGGATCACGGCGAGCTGCTGCCAGTCCTTCTCGCCGAAGAACGCGATGTCGGGCTGGACCTGGCCGAACAGCTTGGCGACCACCGTCGCCACGCCGTCGAAATGGCCCGGCCGGTGCGCGCCCTCGAGCACTTCGCTCACGCCCGAAACCGAGACGTTGGTCGCGAAGCCTTCGGGATAGACCAGCTCCACCGGCGGCATCCACAGCAGGTCCACGCCCGCGCCCGAGAGCATGCGCGAATCCGCGGCTTCCTTGCGGGGATATTTGGCGAGATCCTCATTGGGGCCGAACTGCTTCGGGTTCACGAAGATCGAGACGACGACGCGGTTCGCGGCGCGCCGGGCGGCATCGACCAGCGCCATGTGCCCGTCATGCAGCGCCCCCATGGTGGGAACAAGGGCGATGCGCTCGCCCGCCTGGCGCCAGGCGGCGGCCGCCTCGCGAAGGGCTTCGAGCTGACGGACTGTTTGCACGCGTTAACACTTTCGATAAGACGGAGGCGCGGCCTTCTATGGGGGGCGGGCCGATCGATCAATAAAGGATGTTGAGACGTTGAGCGAAGGATCGAAGCGGCTGCACGTTCTCGTATTCGCGAACGAGAAGGGCGGCACCGGAAAATCCACCACGGCGGTCCACACCGCCATCGCGCTCGCGTCGAAGGGCGCGCGCGTCGCCTGTTTCGATCTCGACCATCGGCAGCGCACCATGGGCCGCTATCTCGACAATCGCGGCGCGACGATGAAGCGCATGGGCCGCGAGCTGCCGATGCCGGTCTACGACACGCATGACGGCGAGAGCATGGCCTATTTCTCCGAGGCGCTCGACCGGCTGGGCACCGGCGCGGACTTCCTGGTGATCGACACGCCCGGCCGCGACGACAAGTTCGCCCGCATCGCCGTCACCAATGCCGACACGCTGGTCACTCCGATGAACGACAGCTTCGTCGATTTCGACCTGATCGGCCAGGTCGATCCCGATACCTTCAAGGTCGTCCGCCCCAGCTTCTATTCGGAGCTGATCTGGGAATCGCGCAAGCGCCGCGCCAAGGCGGACGGCGAGACGATCGACTGGGTCGTGCTGCGCAACCGCATGCAGCATATCGAGGCGCGCAACATGAAGCGCGTGTCGGAGGCGATCGACCAGCTCTCCAAGCGCGTCGGCTTCCGCGTGATCTCCGGGCTTTCCGAACGCGTGATCTATCGCGAGCTGTTCCCCCAGGGGCTGACCATGCTCGACAGCCGCGAGTTCGGCGAGATGGGCCTGGCGCACGTCGCCGCGCGGCAGGAACTGCGCGAGATGATGGCCGGGCTGGCGCTCCCCGAAGTCACCATGCCGCTGTTCGCCTGATGGCGAAGCTGATCATCGCGGCGCTGGTCCTCTACGCGCTGTACCTGCTCGTGCTGAAGCCGCGTTCAAAGGGCCCGCGCATGCCCGAGGAAGAGGCGCGCGCGATCCTGGGCGTGGCGGCCGATGCCGATGACGAGGCGATCCGCTCGGCGCATCGCCGGCTCGTCTCGGCGGTGCATCCGGACAAGGGCGGCTCGGCCGAGCTGACCCGACGGATCAATTCGGCGCGCGACACGCTGCTGCGGCACGGCCGCTGAGCCCTTGCCCGCGCTTGCGATGCCGGATTGAACTTTCCCCGATATTCGCGAATTAGGCCGCCAGAGATTCCCCCGGGAGGCATCATGACGCATCGCTTCGACCCCACTTCGCTGCGCGAGTACGACATTCGCGGGATCGTGGGGCAGACCCTCGGCCCGGACGATGCGCGCGCGATCGGCCGCGGCTTCGCCACTCTGCTGCGCCGCGCCGGCGGCACGCGCGTGGCGGTGGGGCGCGACGGCCGCCTCTCCTCGCCCGCACTCGAGGAAGCGCTGATCGACGGGCTCACCAAGTCGGGCTGCTCGGTGGTGCGCACCGGCATGGGCCCGACGCCGATGCTATATTATGCCGAGGCAACGCTGGAAGTGGATGGCGGCATCCAGATAACCGGCAGCCACAATCCCGGCCATTACAACGGCTTCAAGATGGTGTTTCAGCACGCCAGCTTCTTCGGCGAGCAGATTCAGCTGCTCGGCCGGATGGCGGCGGAAGGCGATTGGGACGAAGGCGACGGCAGCGAGACCGTGACCGACGCCGATGTCGAGGACCTGTATGTCGGCCGGCTGATCGCGGGCTATGCCGGCGGCGCCTATCGCGTCGGATGGGATACGGGCAACGGCGCCGCCGGCCCGGTGGTCGAGAAGCTGGTGAAGCTGCTGCCCGGTGAGCATCACACGCTGTTCACCGATGTGGACGGCAATTTCCCCAATCATCATCCCGACCCCACCGACGAGAAGAACCTCGCCGATCTGAAGAGGCTCGTCGCGGAGAAGCAGCTCGATTTCGGACTTGCCTTTGACGGCGACGGCGACCGGCTGGGCGCGATCGACGGGCAAGGCCGTGTGATCTGGGGCGATCAGCTTCTGTCCATTCTGGCCGAACCCGTCCTCCGCGTGGAGCCGGGCGCGACGATCATCGCCGATGTGAAGGCGTCGCAGATGCTGTTCGACCGAGTCGCGGAACTGGGCGGCAAGCCGCTGATGTGGAAGACCGGGCACAGCCTGGTGAAGACCAAGATGAAGGAAACCCATGCGCCGCTCGCCGGCGAGATGAGCGGCCACATCTTCTTCGCCCAGGATTATTACGGCTTCGACGACGCGCAATATGCCGCGATCCGGCTGATCCAGGCGATCCATGTGATCGGCAAGTCGCTGACCGAGCTCAGGGACGCGATGCCCAGGCTGGTCAACACGCCCGAGATGCGCTTCCAGGTGGACGAGAGCCGCAAGTTCGCGGTGGTCGACGAAGTGCTCGACCGGCTGGAAGCCGAAGGCGCCGATGTCGACCGCACCGACGGCGCACGCGTGAACACCGCCGACGGCTGGTGGCTGCTGCGCGCGTCGAACACGCAGGACGTGCTCGTCGCCCGTGCCGAGGCCGGGGACCAGGCCGGGCTCGACCGGCTGCTCGCCCAGATCGACGATCAGCTCGCCAAGAGCGGCCTGATGCGCGGAGAGACGGTGGCGCATTGATGGCGGCCGGATCGATCCCCGCATTCCTCGACGCGCTCGACTCCGGCCACCGCGCCGCCGTCGATGCGCTGCGAGGGCTGGTGGCCGAGGCCGCGCCGGGGCTGGTCGAGGAGTTGAAGTGGAACGCGCCGAGCTTCCGCGACGCGCAGGATCACAAGGTGACGCTCGGCATCGACCGCAAGGGCGGCGTCCGGATCGTCCTGCATCGCGGCGCCACGGCGAAGACGGCGACCGGCTTCCGGTTCGAGGATCCCGCGGGCCTCGCGGCCTGGCCGGCGCCCGATCGCGGCGTGATCCAGCTGCGCGACGCGGACGACGTCGCCGCCCATGCCGATGCGCTGCGCGACCTCGTCCGCCGCTGGATCGCCGCCACCGCCTGATGCCCCGTCGGGCGATTTGACTCGCAATTCCGCGTCCCTCCCCCCATTTGGGGGTCATGGCGTCATCCCACCCGCCCATCATCCGCGTCATCGATCTCGAAACCACCGGCGACAAGCCGCCGGCCCATGCCGTGTGCGAGATCGGCTGGCAGGACGTCGCGATGGGCAAGGACGGGCGCTGGGAGCTCCATGGCGAAGGCGGCAACCGGTTGGTGAACCCCGGCCGGCCGATCCCTCCGCTCACCATGGCGATCCACCATATCCGCGACGAGGACGTCGCCGACGCGCCCTGGTGGCACGACGTCGCGCGGCCGATCCTCGATCCCTGGCCGCGCCGGGTGGCGCTGGCGGCGCACCGGGCAAGCTTCGAGGAGCAATATTGCACCCCGGCCCTCACTCGCGGCGCCGACTGGATCTGCACCTGGAAATGCGCGCTGCGGCTGTGGCCCGACAGCGGCGGCTTCTCGAACCAGTTCCTGCGCTACTGGCGCCATCCCGAGGGGCTGGAGCACGAGCGCGGCCTGCCCGCGCACCGCGCCTTTCCCGACGCCTATGTCACTGCGCATCATCTGCGCGACATGCTGAACGAGGTCGGCGTCGCGCAACTGGTCGAATGGTCCAGATCGCCGGGGCTGCTGCCGCGCGTCCGCTTCGGGCCCGATCGCGGCAAGGAATGGGGCGAGATCGACGATGATTCGCTCGCCGTCTTCCTGAACGATCGCGACGAGGACGTGCGCTTCACGGCCCAGACCGAGCTGGCGCGCCGGCGCGGCGGGGCGCCGGCGGGGCACAACGCTCCGGCCCAGCGGCTGCTGTTCTGATCTAGCGCCGCCCGGCGATCAGCCAGCGCACCCCTTCGAGGACGATGCCGTAGACCAGGTGCGAGGCCGCGCCATAGGCATGCTGGGCAAGCGGCGTGTCTTCCGGCCCCGGCGCCAGGCCGGCGGCTTCGTCGAGCAGCGCGCTTGTGGCAATGCCATAGGCTCCGCCGAAACCGGCACTCGCCTCGGGCTTGTATTCGGTGATGACGCCATAGATGCCGCCGAGCACCGCGCCGGCGATATAGGGGACGGCCATCCCGGCCTGTTCGCGCCGGGGCTCGGGCAGCGGCGTGTCGATCAGCGCCTCGCTCGCCTTGTCGGCGGCCTTCTCCGTCGCCGGCTCCGCGTCCTTGCCATCCTCGGGCAGCAGCTTCGCCGCCTGGTGCTGAAAGGCGGCCATCGCCGCGGAAGCGACCAGCCCCGCGGCGACACCGGCGAGAAGACCGAGAAACGGGCGGGGCTTTGCCATCGGGAACTCCGGGACAGGGATGGGCTCGATGCGCCCCTCCCTGCCCGGCTCCCGGCGTCACATCAATATCGGGGCAATCAATATTGGATGCGCTCGGCCTTGAGATTGTGCTTGGCGAGATAGGCCTGGACGCTGTCGCCGCCGGCCAGGTGGCCCGCGCCGACCGCGATGAACACAGTGCCCGGCTTGGCCATGCGCGCGTCGATCCAATCGGCCCAGCGGGCGTTGCGGTCGGCAAGCAGCACCTTGGCCAGCTCGGGCGTCCTGCGCATTTCCTCGTTCAGCGTCGCGCCGAGCGCATCGGGATCGCCCGCGCTCCACTGCTCGACCATCTTGTCGAGCTGCGGGCCGATCTTGTCGAACTCCTTCACCGTATGCGCCAGGAACTTGACCTGCAGGCCTTCCGGCAGCGTGTCGAAGAACCCGATCTGCTGCTCGAAGGTCTCGAGCCCTTCCAGCCGCTTGTTGGCCGACTTGGCGGCGGCGGTGATGGTCACCTCCACGCCGCTGGAAGGATCATAGCCCAGCTTGGCCAGCGGCAGCATGCTGAGCATCATCGCCGCATACCATGGCTCGAAGCGGTCCAGCGCGGTGGCCGGCATGCCGAGGCTGGCCAGCGCGCCCGCAAGCGCCGGCCGGGCATCTTCGGGCAGCTTGGCGGTGAGCGCGGGGTCGGCCTGCGGCGCCGTCGCGGCCTTCGTGATCACCCCCTGCATCACCGCGGGCTCGGGCATCACCATCTCGAGCACCACCGTGTCGCTCTTGTCGAACGCGGCCTTCACCGCCTTGTCGAACCAGCTGAGGCCCGGCTTCAGGACATGGACGGTGCCGAAGAGATAGACGGTGGTATCGGCATCCTTGACCACCCAGAGCGCGGGATCGGCTTCCCTGGCGGCCGGCGCCGCGGCGGTGGCCGGCGCGACCTGGGCATGGGCAATGGCCGGCAGGGTGGCGAGAGCAGTGAAGCCCGCCAGAACGGTGAGCAACTTCTTCTTCAACATCGCGGGATCACTCCAGTTGCGCGGCCCTCAAGGCCGAAGTTTCTTCCAGAAATAGACGGCGCTCATGACAATCACGGTCGCCACGAAGAGGGTTTCATGATCGGGCTCGCGAACCAGGCCGCCCTTCCACAGGAAGAACCAGGCGGGATAGACGAGCGCGTAGAAATTGATCGCGATCGTGCCCGCGATCAGATTGTCCTGCCGCTCCACCTCGTCGATATCGCGGTAGAAATACCAGGTGCCGCCGCCCAGCACGGCGACGAAGATCACGGTGATCGCGATCGCCCAGATCGCGGGCAGGCTGCCCGACGGGCTCTTCTCGATCGCGACGAGCGTGCCGCCGATCACGGCGCCGAGCAGCATGAAGCCCGACATCATCAGCCAGAAACGATTGCGGCGCGCCACCTCGGCACGTTCGCCGGGCCCCGCATGCTCAGTCATCCCCGCCTCCCGACTCGCCATCGAAAAATATCTCCTCGATGGGCATGGCGAACAGGCGCGCGATCTTGAACGCGAGCGGCAGCGACGGATCGTGCTTGCCCGTCTCAATCGCGTTCACCGCCTGGCGCGACACGCCGAGCCGGCCGCCAAGCTCCGCCTGGCTCCAGTCACGCTCGGCGCGCAGCACTTTCAGCCGGTTTCGCATCCGTTGTTCGGCATGTCCCCATGACCTGACACCTTGTCAGGTACACCTTACATAGCGAGTCGCGTGCGATTGTCAACAAGACCTGACATAATGTCAGGCTCGGCTAGCTCGCGATTTCCTTGATCGGAACGGATGCGTCGACGATCGCCGCCGGATCCACGGCAAGCCCCTCCACCACCAGCCTGCGGCCCTGGACATAGTCCTTGACCGCGTTGACGCAGTCGAGGGCGATCACCCGGCCCCGGCGATAATAGACCAGCGAGAAACTGCGCGCGGCGGGATCGCCGCGGACCACCGCGGCATCATGCCCGGCCGAGATGCCGACGGTCTGGAGCTTGAGGTCATATTGGTTGGACCAGAACCAGGGCACGGCGTCGTAGCTCGCCTCGACGCCGCAGATCGTCTTCGCCGCGACATTGGCCTGGTCGTTCGCGTTCTGGACCGATTCGAGGCGGACCGCGGTATCGGCGGCATAGCGGTTCACATGCAGCGCACAGTCGCCGATCGCGAAGACGTCCGCCAGGCTGGTACGGCACTGCGCATCGACGAGCACGCCGTTTCCGCCGACCGCGCCGGCCGCGAGCAGCGGCTCGACGGCGGGCAGGATGCCGATGCCGACAATGGCCATGTCGGCGGGGATCACTTCGCCATTCGCCAGGCGCACGCCGGCGACCCGAACCTCGCCCTCGATCGCCTCGACCTGCGCGCCGAGCCGGATCTCGACGCCGTGCGCGCGATGCTCGGCCTCGAAGAAGCGCGACAGCGGCGCGCCGGCGACTCGGGCGAGAACGCGGTCCAGCGCCTCGATCACGGTGACCTGCTTGCCGAGCTTGGCGAGGACGGCCGCCGCCTCCAGCCCGATATAGCCGCCGCCGACCACCGCGACCCGGGCGACGCCGTCCAGCTCGGCCATCATCCGGTCGACATCGGCGCGGGTGCGCACGGTGTGGATGCCGGCAAGGTCATGGCCGTCACAGGCCAGGCGACGCGGCTTGCCGCCGGTCGCCCAGATCAGCCGGCCATATCCGATCGGCTCGCCATCGACGGTGACTTCATGCGCGACGGGATCGACCGCGGTGACGGTGCGGCCGGGGAGCAGCGTCACCCGGCGCTCCTCCCAAAAGGCCGCGTTGCGGATCAGCAGCCGCTCGAAGGCCTTCTCGCCCGAGAGATATTCCTTGGAGAGCGGCGGGCGTTCATAGGGCAGTTCGGGCTCGTCGCCGAGCAGCCCGATGCTGCCTTCGAACTTGTTCTGGCGAAGCGCGATCGCGGCCTGGGCGCCGCCATGGCCGGCGCCGACGATGAGGACGTCGTACTTCATGCCTTCAGCCGCTCCGCATGCCAGGCGACATGGTCGCCGAGGAAGGTGGAGACGAAATAATAGCTGTGGTCATAGCCCGGCTGGAGCCGCTGGGTCAGCGCGATGCCCGCCCGGCTACAGGCAGCCTCCAGCAGTTCGGGCTTGAGCTGAGTGTCGAGGAACGGATCGCCGGCGCCGGTATCGACCAGCAGTTCGGGCAGGCGCGCGCCGTCCTCGATCAGGGCAACGGCGTCATATGCGCGCCACGCCCCCCGATCCGCGCCGAGATACCCGCCCAGCGCCTTCTCGCCCCAGGGCACGCGGCTCGGCGCCGCGATCGGCGAAAAGGCGGAGACCGAGCGGAAGCGCTCCGGATGGCGCAGGCCGATGGTGAGCGCGCCATGCCCCCCCATCGAATGGCCGGTAATGCCCTGGCGGCCCATGTCCGCGGGAAATTCCGCGCCGACCAGTGCCGGCAGCTCCTGCTCGACATAGCTGCGCATCCGGAACCGCGCCGCCCAGGGCGCTTCGGTCGCATCGAGATAGAAGCCGGCGCCCTGGCCGAAATCATAGGCCTCGTCGTCGGGCACGTCCGGCCCGCGCGGCGACGTGTCCGGCGCGACCAGGATCACGCCGTGCCGCGCGCAGGCCGCCCGATACTCGCCCTTCTCGGTGACGTTGGCATGGGTGCAGGTGAGGCCCGAGAGGAACCACAGCACCGGCAGCTTCGCGCCCGGCGCATGCTCGGGCACGAAGGCGGAGAAGGTCATGTCGGTGCCGGTGACTTCGGAAGCATGGCGATAGACGCCCTGCACGCCGCCCTGGGACTTGTTCGAGGAAAGCAGTTCCATGGGCGGCCCTTCAGCGGAAGACGATGGTACGATTGCCGTTGCGGAAGACGCGGCGTGCACCGATCCACTGCACCGCGCGGGCGAGCACCTGCGCCTCGATGTCGCGGCCGATGCGGATCATGTCGTCGACCGAGGCGCGGTGGTCGACTCGCTCGACCGCCTGCTCGATGATCGGCCCTTCGTCGAGGTCGCCGGTGACGAAATGCGCGGTGGCGCCGATCAGCTTCACTCCGCGCGCATGCGCCCGATGATAGGGCCTGGCGCCCTTGAACCCCGGCAGGAAGCTGTGATGGATGTTGATGCAGCGCCCCGCCAGCCGATCGGCGAGCGCGGGCGACAGGATCTGCATGTAGCGCGCGAGGATCAGATAGTCCGCATCGGCGCGGTCGAACTCGGCGAGCAGCGCCGCCTCCTGCGATGCCTTGTCCTCGGGCAGCAGGACGAAGGGCAGGCCGTGCCATTCGGTGAGGTCGCGCAGCGTGTCATGGTTCGAGACCACGCCCGCGATCTCGACCCCCAGGCCGCCGGTCTTCCAGCGGTGGAGCAAGTCGTTGAGGCAGTGCGAACCCCGCGACACCGCGATCAGGATGCGCGGGAACCTGTCGCTCTCCGCCATCGCCCAGTCGAAGCCGAAGCGCTCCGCCACGGGTGCGAAATCCCCGCGCAGCACCGCGGTCTCGAATGGCTCCCCCACCGTCTTGAACTCGACGCGCATGAAGAAGCGGCCCGAATCGAGATCGGCATATTGCTGGCTGTCGAGGATGAAGCCGTCGCGCGCCGCAAGGAATCCGCTCACTGCCGCGACGATGCCCGGCCGGTCCTCGCAATCGAGAGTCAGGATCCAGGCCGGCGCGGTCATGCGCGGCGGGCCGGGCACCGCGACATCACAGCGCCTCCACCTGCGTCGCCGTGGCCGCGTCGCCGGTATTGGGGGTGCCGGTCGGCTCGATGACGATCAGCTTCACTTCGCCCTGGCGCGCGACCGGCCGGTGCTCGACGCCGCGCGGCACCACGAAGATCTCGCCCGGGCGGAGGGTCACGATGCGGTCGCGCAGCTCGATGTCGAGCACGCCTTCGAGCACCAGGAAGAAATCGTCGGTCTCGGGATGGCTGTGCCAGACGAACTCGCCCTCCACCTTCACGATGCGGATGTCATTGTCGTTGTAGCGCGCGACGATGCGCGGCGCCCAATGTTCCGAGAAGCCGGCGAACTTCTCCGCCAGGTTGACGACTTCGCTCATGCCGGCACGCGCCACAGCCCGCACAGCTTGTTGCCGTCGGGGTCGCGGAGATAGGCGAGGTGCATCTTGCCGAAGGGCAGGTCGCGCAGGCCGGGCGGATCCTCGATCGACTTGCCGCCCGCCGCGACGCCGGCATCGTGCCAGGCCACGACCTGCTCGGGGCTGTCCATCGCGAAACCGATCGTGCCGCCATTGGCATGGCAGGCAGGATCGCCGTCGAGCGGCATGGAGACCATGAAGATCCCGCCATTGTGCAGGTAGATCAGCCGGCCCTTGTCGTCGGTCATCGCCGGCCTGCCGCCGACCGCGCCGAACAGTGCGTCGTAGAAGGCCCGCGAGCGGGCAAGATCGTTGCTGCCGAGCATGACGTGGCTGAACATGGCGCTCTCCTCAATAGACGACGACGCTGCGGATGCTCTCGCCCGCATGCATCAGGTCGAAGCCCTTGTTGATCTCCTCCAGCGCGAGGACATGGGTAATCATCGGATCGATCGCGATCTTGCCGTTCATGTACCAGTCGACGATCTTCGGCACATCGGTCCGGCCCTTGGCGCCGCCGAACGCGGTGCCCTTCCAGACGCGGCCGGTGACCAGCTGGAACGGGCGCGTCGCGATCTCCCTGCCCGCCTCCGCCACGCCGATGATGATCGATTCGCCCCAGCCGCGATGGCAGCATTCGAGCGCGGTGCGCATCACTTCGGTATTGCCGGTGGCATCGAAGGAATAATCGGCGCCGCCGTCGGTGAGCGCAAGCACCTCGGCGATCACCGCCTCGCGCGACTTGCCCTTGCCGTCGACGAAGTGCGTCATGCCGAACTGGCGGCCCCATGCCTCGCGGTCCGGATTGATGTCGACGCCGACGATCACGTCCGCGCCGACCATCCGGGCGCCCTGGATCACGTTGAGGCCGATCCCGCCCAGGCCGAACACCACCACCTTCTCGCCGACCTGGACCTTGGCGGTGTTGACCACCGCGCCGACGCCGGTGGTGACGCCGCAGCCGATATAGCAGCTGGTCTGGAACGGCGCGTCCTCGCGGATCTTCGCCACCGCGATCTCGGGCAGCACAGTGAAGTTCGAGAAGGTCGAGCAGCCCATATAATGGTAGATCGGCTGGCCCTTGTACGAGAACCGGGTCGTGCCGTCGGGCATCAGGCCCTTGCCCTGGGTGGCGCGGATCGCGGTGCACAGGTTGGTCTTGCCCGACAGGCACGACTTACACTGGCGGCATTCGGGCGTGTAGAGCGGGATCACATGGTCGCCCGGCTTCACGCTAGCGACGCCCGCACCCACTTCGCGCACGATGCCCGCGCCCTCATGGCCGAGCACGCTGGGGAAGATGCCCTCGGAATCGAATCCGTCGAGCGTATAGGCGTCGGTATGGCAGATCCCCGTCGCCATGATCTCGACCAGCACTTCGCCGGCCTTGGGTCCTTCGAGGTCGAGCTCGACGATCTCGAGCGGCTTCTTCGCTTCGAAGGCGACGGCGGCGCGGGTCTTCATGGGTCTTGCTCCTTGCTCGCAGGCCTGATCGGGGAAACCCGGCCCGGTTGCAATGGGAGTCAGCGCGGGATGCGGTCTTCCGGCTTGCGCAGGGTCAGGAAGATGCCGCCCCACCAGGCGATCCCGGCGAACGCGGCGACGTCCAGCAGGGCCCGCGCGAAGCCGGAGGCAAGGACGAGACCGGCAAAGGCGAGGCCGGCGAGCAGCACCCAGCCGGGAAGGCTGCGCGCGACACCCGCCTCGCGCACGCTCAGCACCGCCCAGAGCGCGATGCCGGCATGGCCGAGCGCCGTGAGCGTCGCGACGAGATCGCCCCGCGGCGAGATCCGGCCGACACCGAGCAGCGCCGCCGCCTCGATGCTGAAATGCGCAGCGACGGCCAGGCACAATATTCCCCCGGCGCCGACGAACAGCGCCGCGTCGCGCGCCGGCGTGCGCGGCCCGATCGGCCCGGCCAGCGTCAGCATCGCGAGCAGGATCGCACCCGCGAACACGCAGCGGACGATCTCGCCGGCGAGCAGCAGGCCCCAATGGGCGCGGGCGGCATCGAAGCTGCCCCGGGCGATCGCCGCGAACGGCTCCGAGGCGCCGGCCAGGTCGTGCGAAACGTCGCCGAGCACGATCAGCGCGATGGTGAGCAACAGGCAGAGCAGCGCCGCCACCGTGCCGAAGGGCCTGCCATGATCGCCGACAAAGGATCGCTGCATCCCGCATCTCCCATATGTGTATTATTTAAATAATACACCACTGCCCCGGGCGAGGCAAGCCGTCGGCCGCACAGGGCCGATATCGCCGAAACGGCGGCAATCCGCGGCGACGCCGCGAGAGGCCCGTGCTATTTTTCCGGCCGCGCGGGATGGCGGGAGAGAAGGATGGTAGAGGCTCCGAACGCAGCGGCGGGCAACGTCTATGTGATGAACCTGACCAGCCAGGATCTCAACCTGAGCATCAACGGCCTGGGAACCTCGGGCGGCACGATTCCGGGCTGGGGCCAATCGGGCAGCAACCGATATCAGCCCGGCATGCAGGCAGTGCCGCGGACGCTCAACGCGAGCGACGGCCCGGGCAAGTTCTTCAACGGCAACAACAGCCTCGCTCTCTTCTGGATCGACGGGCTGTTCTTCGCGGCCGTCCGGATCGACGGCAGCCAGATTCCGCTCAACCAGGACCTGGTCCTGGTGGTCGAGCGCAACAAGTGGCAGCTCGTCAATCAATATGCGGTGCTGGTCGCCAGCGGCGACGTGAGTCCGATGTCCATGCTGCGCGACGCGCTGGAAATGACGGAGCCGCGGGGCGGCTGAGCCCGGGCGCGCGGGCTTCCGCGCTTGGCCGATCGCGCCCACTGCGCCTATGGGCGCGGGGATGCCCCATTTCGAAGCGCAGCGCCGTGACCTTGCCGACCTCGCCGAACGCAGCCGTGCGCGACGGCTGGCCCAGCGGGCGGGACGGGATTTCTCCTCCAACGACTATCTGGCCCTGGCCGGCGATCCTGCGCTGGCGGCGGCGGTGCGCGCGGCGATCGATGCGGGCATCCCGATCGGGTCCGGCGGATCGCGGCTGCTGCGGGGCAACCACGAAGCGCATGAGGCGCTGGAAGCGGAAGCCGCACGGTTCTTCGGCGCCGGGAGCGCCCTCTATTTCTCGACCGGCTATGCCGCCAATGCGGCGCTGCTCGCCACGCTGCCGCAGCGCGGCGACCTGATCGTCCACGACACGCTGATCCATGCCAGCGCGCACGAAGGCATGCGGCTGAGCCGGGCGGAAGCGCGCGAGGCCGCGCACAACGATGTCGGCGCGTTCGAGCACGCCATCGCGGCGTGGCGGCACGCGGGCGGCACCGGGCGCATCTGGATCGCCGTGGAAAGCCTCTATTCCATGGACGGCGACCAGGCGCCGCTCGACCAACTCGCCGCGCTGGCGGACCGGCACGAAGCAGTGCTGCTGGTCGACGAAGCGCACGCCACCGGCGTGTTCGGGCCGCAGGGGCGCGGGCTGGCGGCAGGGCTGGCGGGGCGCGAGAACCTGATCACGCTGCATACCTGCGGCAAGGCGCTGGGCTGCGAAGGCGCGCTGCTGTGCGGGCCGCGGGTGGTGCGCGACTTCCTGGTCAATCGCGGCCGGGCCTTCATCTTCTCGACCGCGCCTTCGCCGCTGATGGCGGAGGCGGTGCGCGCGGCGCTGGCGCTGATCGCCGAGCCGGCACGGCGCGCGCGGCTGCACGGGCTGATCCGGCAGGCGGAGGCGCTGCTGGCCCCGGTGGGCGTGCGGGCAACGGGCTCGCAGATATTGCCGCTGGTGATCGGGGAGGATGCGCGGACCATGGCGATGGCGGCGGAGTTGCAGCGGCTCGGCTTCGACGTGCGCGGCATCCGCCCGCCGACCGTGCCGGCAGGGACTTCGCGGCTGCGCATCTCGCTGACTCTCAACGCCGGCGAGGACGACGTCGCCGCCCTCGCCGATGCGCTGCGGGGCCTGGCATGAGGATCGTGGTCACCGGCACCGATACCGATATCGGCAAGACCGTGTTCGCGGCCGGCCTGGCCGGAGCCCTGGGCGCGGCCTATTGGAAGCCGGTGCAGAGCGGGCTGGAGGGCGCCAGCGATGCCGAGCGGGTCGCCGCCGTGTCGGGAGCGGCGACATTGCCCGAGGCCTATCGGCTGAACACTCCGTGCTCGCCGCATCTGGCCGCCGAGATCGACGGCGTGGCGATCGATCCGGCGCGGCTCGATCCGCCCGCGATCGACCCGCTGGTGATCGAGGGCGCCGGCGGCGTGCTGGTGCCGGTGACGCGCGAGCTACTCTATGCCGACCTGTTCGCGCGCTGGCGATTGCCGGTGGTCCTGGTCGCCCGCACTGCGCTGGGCACCATCAACCACAGCCTGCTCTCGATCGAGGCGCTCCGCGCGCGCGGCGTGCCGATCCTCGGCGTGGCGTTCGTCGGGGAAGCGAACGAGGACAGCGAAGCCACCATCGCCGCGATCGGCGGAGTCCGCCGGCTTGGGCGCCTGCCGATCCTCGACCCGCTCGACCGCCCCGCCCTTGCCGCCGCCTTCGCGCGGGCCTTCACCCTCACGGACTTCACCGCATGACTTCCCCCGTCTGGCATCCGTTCACCCAGCACGGTCTCGGCGAGCCGATCCCCGAAGTGGTGCGCACCGAAGGCGCGGCGCTGCACACGCGGGACGGGCGGCGCTTCGTCGATGCGATCTCCTCCTGGTGGGTCACGACGCACGGCCATTGCCATCCGCGGATCATGGCCGCGATCGCCGAAACGGCGAGCCGGATGGACCAGATCATCTTCGCCGGCTGGACCCATGAACCGGCCGAGGCACTCGCCCGCGAACTGGCGCGGATCATGCCCGACCCGCTCCGGCACGTCTTCTTCTCCGACAGCGGCTCGACCAGCGTCGAAGTGGCGCTGAAGATGGCGCTCGGCTTCTGGGACAATCGCGGCGAGCCCCGCCACCGCATCGTCGTGATGGAGCATGGCTATCATGGCGACACGATCGGCGGCATGTCGGTCGGCGCGCGCGGCGTGTTCAACCGGCCCTATCAGCCCCTGCTGTTCGACGTGGCGACCATCCCCTTCCCCGAGCCTGGCCAGAGCAAGGCGACGCTCGACGCGCTGGAGGCACAGTGCCGCGACAAGCCCGCCGCGCTGCTGGTCGAGCCGCTGGTGCTCGGCGCGGGCGGCATGAAATTCTACCCCGCCAGCCTGCTCGCCGAGATGCGCAGGATCTGCGCGGCGCACGAGGTACTGTTCATCGCCGACGAAGTGATGACGGGATGGGGCCGCACCGGAACCTTGCTCGCCTGCGAGCAGGCGGGCGTGGTGCCCGACATCCTCTGCCTGTCCAAGGGGCTGACCGGCGGGGCGATCCCGCTGGCCGTCACGATGGCGACCGCGGCGATCTTCGAGGCGCACCTGTCGACCGATCGCGCCCGCATGTTCTTCCACTCGTCGAGCTACACCGCCAATCCGATCGCCTGCGCGGCGGCCAACGCCAATCTGGCGATCTGGCGCGACGAGCCGGTGCGCGAACGCATCGCCGACCTGGGCGACCGCCAGCAGGACCATCTCGACGCGCTGGCCCGGCATCCGCTGGTCCGCAATCCGCGCCGGCTGGGCACGATCGTCGCCGCCGAGATCGGCACGGGCGAATCGGCCTATCTCGATTCGGTGGGCCCGCGCCTCAGGTCCTTCGCGCTGGAGCGCGGCGTGCTGATCCGGCCGCTGGGCAACACGGTGTATGTGATGCCGCCCTATTGCATCGACGATGCCGATCTCGACGCGACCTATGGCGCGGTGACGGCGTTTCTGGAGCGGGAGCCCCGCATGGGGGATCTGTTCGCCTTCTAGGGGCGAGTGGTGCTGCCGGTGAGGATTGAACTCACGACCTCAGCCTTACCAAGACGCTTTTTTACTTGCGCTATACTATCCAAAGCTACGATTTCAGCCATTTTGTCTTGACTCGCCTAGCCGATAACGCGACACTTCAACCCACGATATTCTGCCTCTTGCTTCCAATCTGCTTCCAAATTTCGGATGCTTTCGGAAGGCTGAGGTCGGGTTGGAGTAGTATAGCATGTCCGCCGAACGCGTTCGAATCACGAAGCGCCTCGTCGACGGCCTCTCGGCCGACGGGACTGACCGCTTTCTGTGGGATAGCGATGTCATTGGTTTCGGGTTGAGAATTTCGCCTGCGGGCAAGCTCGTCTATGTCCTGCAGTACCGCGTCGAGGGCAGGCAGCGGCGCTTCAAGATCGGGGCCCACGGCTCGCCTTGGACGCCTGAAACGGCACGCTCGGAGGCGCAGAGCCTTTTGGGGAAGATCGTAGATGGCATCGATCCACAGCAAGAAAAGATAGCAGAGCGCAAAGAACTCACGCTTGATGATTTAAGCGAGATCTATCTGAACGAGACTCTGTTCACCGCCAAGGAGAGCTCGGTCCGGCAGGCGCGCAACAATATCGAGAACCATATCCTGCCACTGCTCGGCAAGCGGCGGGTGTCCAAGATCGAACGCAGCGACATCGAGCAGATGCTGCGCGACATCGCAGTCGGAAAGACCGCGCGCACGCTCAAGAAGGGGCATCGCAGACTCTCGCGCGTCCGCGGCGGCAAGGGGGCGGCGAACCAGTGCGTGACGACGATCAGCGCAATGCTGGGCGTGGCGGTCGAGCGCAAGCTGCGGATCGACAATCCAGCGATCGGCGTCCGGAAGTTTCCCGGCAAGAAAATGGAGCGGTTTCTCTCGCCGGCGGAACTGGCCCGGCTGGGCGAGGCGCTGGCCGCCGCCGCGTCGCTCGGCGTGGAAAGCCTATATGCCATCGCGGCGCTGCGCCTGCTGGTCCTGACCGGCTGCCGCAAGAACGAGATCCTCAAGCTGAAGCACAGCTATATCGATCGCTATCATCGCTGCCTGCGCCTGCCGGACTCCAAGACGGGCGCCAAGGTCGTCCATCTGGGTGGCCCGGCGATGCGGATCATCGCCATGGTGCCGACGGTGGAGGGCAACCCCTATCTGCTGCCGGGCAAGAAAGACGGCACGCATGTCACGGACCTCCAGGCGGTCTGGGTCCGGATTCGAAAGACCGCCGGGCTGGAGGACGTGCGCATTCACGACCTGCGACACAGCTTCGCTTCGATCGGGGCGGCCACCGGGGACAGCATGCTGATCATCGGCGCGCTGCTCGGTCATCGCAGCGCCAAGACCACCGAGCGTTACACGCACCTCTCCGACCATCCGCTCAAGAGCGCGGCAGAGCGGATTTCGGACGAGATCGCGCGGTGTCTCGGCGAGGGCCTGGAGGTGCTTGCCGCCAACGACGTCGCGGAAGGCGATCCGTTCGAGACGTTCTGGGCCAAGGAGCCTGAGAGCGAAGCGCTCCCGTCCGATCCTGTCCTTGGGGCAGTCATCCGCACGCAATGGCTGGACACGCGCGCTGCGGCGGCGATGCTGGGCTTCACGGTGGGGACGATGCAGACCTACCGCTGGATGGGTACCGGCCCCGCCTTTCGCAAGATTGGGCGGCGTGTCGTCTATGCCGCGGACGCGCTGGCCGCCTGGAAGAAGGCTCAAGCGCAATCAGACATTTCGGCCGCAGCTTGACGCAACCCGCTTTGGGGTAAGGCAAGGCCGTCTGTCGCTCGCCTGCGAGCAGACGAAGCGTTCAGTCCGGCCGATCTCGCAGGAAGCGATTGAAAGTGTAAGGCTGGAAGCCCTTTCCGTCCGGATCGAGCTCGAACCGTTCCTCGAACGCGTCGTCGCCGATCAGGTCATAGGTGTACCGTGCCTTCCATCCGGCGGGCACATTCTCGAGCTGCACCGACACCAGGACGATATGCCCAGGTCGGCTGGCCGCCAGGTCCTGGGCATAGGTCGAGACGAAGCCGAGATTGTCGAACTGGCGCAGGATGAGACGCTGCTGCGCCTTGTCGTAGCTCCACCAGTCGGTCTGTGTATGCATCTCGCCCTTCTTGTTCTTGTCCTGCCTCGGATAGACTGACCGCCCCTCGATACGAAGGTAATGCCCTTCATGCGCCCGCGCGGCATGTCGGAAGGCCGCCGACGTGCCGGGATCGCCCTCGCCGGTGCCGGTCCAGTCGCCCGCCAACATCGCCACAGGCGCGAGCGGGTCGCTGCCGTTCTGAGCCGGCGCCGCCATCGGCAGCAGCGCCAGTAATGCAGCAGCAAAGATCGTGATCGCGTGCTTCATACCGCCTCCCTTTGCGTCCGAACCTAATCCGATCCCGTCGCGCGCGTCTTGCAGAAAGCGGTCAGGGCAGCGCGCAATAGACGAGCGGCTCGGCGCGCAGCGCAGCAGGCGTCATCCCGACATAATGACGAAAGGCGTTGGCGAAGGCTGGCTGGTCATTGAAGCCCAACCGGTCGGCGATGTCGGCAATAGGCAAGTCCGGACGGTCGCGCAGCAGGACGCACCCGCGCAGCATCCGCCCCGACATGACGAGTTGCTTGGGCGACAATCCGGCCGAGCGTTCGCAGTCGCGGCGCAGCGTCCGGGGCGAGATGCCGAGTTCGTCAGTGAGTACCGAGAGCCGCTGTCCGGCAAAGCGCGACAGGAGCACATCTTGAAGTGCGCATTGCCGCGCGTCCTCGGCGCTCCAGTCGGTCAGTCGCGAGAGCAACCAGGTTTCGATCACGTTTCCGATGGCGTCGCGCGGTGCGCTAGCGAGCCGGTCGAGCAGGCGGTCCGCTTCCGACCCGATCAGCTCCGAAAGCGCGATTGGCCGGTCCCAGCAATCAGCCAGGGGCGCGCGTACGATTGCGGCCGCAACCGCCGGGGCGACGCGGAACGACACCATCCTGTTCGCGCCGTTCGGCACCATCTGCAGCGTACCATGCCGAAGCCCATAGAGCATCGCGCGCGGCGTGATTTGCCCCGACGCGCCATCCGAAAGGCGGCAAGGGTCGCCCAATTGGAAGACGAACTCGACCTGGCAATCCGGTGCGATCAGGCCTTCGAGGCGCTGGGCGCCGCCGCCATAGTCGAGACTCCATGCCGAGCGTACCAAGCGGCCAAGCTCGGCGTGCGCTGGGCCGTGGTCGCGAAAGTCAAGCTGCATCGCGCAACTATTCCATGGGGCCGGCTCTTGCGGCAAGCCCGCTGGGCCAGAGAGTTCGACGGCGCCTCCAGCGCCACTGGAATTGTCAGAACCGGCCTGCGGGTGTCGCCTGCCTTGTCAGCGCGGCGCATCCGAGGCGATTTCTCGCGCGTCCCGCCACGCTGGAATCGCCTCGGCAAGGACGCGCCATGCCGAGCGCAGGAACAGAAGCGCGATGAGCGCGCCGACCGCGATGTCCGGCCAGGCGGTTCCCGTTGCAGCGACGAGCCCAGCCGCGGCCAGGACTCCGACGTTGGACGCGACATCGTTGCGCGAGCATTCGAAGGTGCTGCGCATGTTCACATTGGCGCCGCGGAAGCGCCACAGCATGGCGAGGCAGGTGAGGTTCGCCACCAGCGCGGCGCTGCCAAAGGCGAGCATAAGTCCGCTCGATGGTGGAACGCCATTGGCGAGCTTGTCGGCGATCTCGACGATCACCGCCACGCCGAAGGCAAGGATCAACCCGCCCTTGACGATCGCCGCGCCAGCCTCCCACCTGGCACCGCGGTGGAGCGCATAGAGGCTCAGCGCATAGACGAACGCATCGCCGAGCATGTCGACCGAATCCGCCATCAGCGCGGAAGATCGCGCCGCCAGTCCGCCGCCGAACTCGATGACGAACATCGCGAAGTTGATGATCATGACGATCACCAGCACCCGGCGCTGTCCTGCCTTTTCGGCGAGCGCGGCGATCGCGTCGCTTTTCCTGGAGCAGCAATCATCTGCCATCGAATCTGTCCTGCAGCCTGAGCGGACTTCCCCATGCACCCTCAAGTAACTAGAGGGTCAAGCATGAAAATAGGCTATCTCGCGCAAGCGACCGGCACCAAGCCGGAGACCATTCGGTTCTACGAGGCTCAGGGCCTGATTCCGCCGCCCTCGCGCAGCAGCGGCAATTACCGCATCTACGAGCAGGCGCATCTCGACCGCCTCTCTTTCATTCGCCGCTCGCGCGATCTGGGCTTCACGCTCGATCAGGTCCGTACCCTGCTCCGCCTCGCCGATGACCCGGCCGCTCCCTGTGGCGAAGTCGATGCGATCACGACTGCGCACGTCGTCGAGATCGACCGCAAGCTTGCCGATTTGCAGGCACTGCGCGGCGAGCTGGTCCGGCGGCTCGACAGCTGCCTTGGCTCGACGATCGCGGACTGTCGCATCATCGAGGCCCTGTCGCCTCCTCGCTGATCCGAGCTGAGCCGGCTCCCCGATTGAAAGCGATCCTAGGAGGTGCGTGGGGCGAACAGGATGATGCCGGCACCGACCAGACAGATCGCAGCGCCGGTCACATCCCAGCGGTCGGGCCGCAAGCCTTCGATTGCCCAGAGCCAGAACAGCGAGGCGCAGATATAGACACCGCCATAGGCCGCATAGGTCCGGCCCGCAGCTTCGCTGTCGACCAGCGTCAACAGCCAAGCAAACAGGATGAGTGACGCGATCCCAGGGGCAATCCACCATGGCGACTTGCCCAACCGCAACCATGCCCAGAAGGCGAAGCAGCCGCCGATCTCGGCGAGGGCCGCGCCAGCATAAGCAAGGATTGTCGGCATCAGACCGTCCCGCAGCAGGAGGATGCGATCGGGCGCTTGCCAGACAGGTCGTCGAGGATGACACAATCCGGTCCCGGTCCCCCGACGCACTCGGCGTCGCAGACTTCCACGAATTGTGCGATACTCTTCTCCAATGCCCTAAGCTCACGCAGCTTGGTGCGCACCGCGTTGAGGTGCGCTTGGGCAAGATCCCTAGCCTCGATGCAGGATCGCGATTGATCCTCCACGAGCGATGTCAGTGTGCGCACCTGCTCGATCGAGAATCCGAAATCCCGGCAGCGGCGAATGAGGGTCAGCCGGCGGACGTCGTCGTCGCCATAGCGGCGCTGGTTTCCCTCCTGGCGATCGGGGCGCGGAAGGAGCCCGATGCCCTCATAATAGCGGATCGTCGCCGCGTTGGTGCCCGTGCGCTCGGCGAGCGCGCCGATCCTATGCGATGCCATAAATCCCTCGAAATTAGCGCTTGAACCTCAAGTTACTTCAACTTGTATAGTCTTGGCCAGCAAGGATTGCGGCCATTCGGCCGCGCTTTCGACAGGAGCAACCATGGATGGACTGACAGACTTGGCGCCGATCGCGTGCACGCTGGATGGGGGCAGCTTCAAAGCCAGGATGGCGTGGATCGCCGACCTCAATTCACGCGCGCTCAAGGCGGTGCGGCGTGATGATCTCCGTCTCGAGCTCGACTATGCGCTGCCAGCGCTTGCCGATGTCCAGCAACTGATCGCGCAGGAGCAGGCATGCTGCGCGTTCCTGCTCTTCGACCTGACGGAGGGGGAAGAGGTGGTGACGCTGGCGATCACCGCGCCCGAGATCGCGCGCGACGCCGCGGAGTCGCTCTTCGGTCTGTTCCAGGAAACGGTTTTGCAGACCGCTGCCTGCGGTTGCACCGGAGGGTGCGGCGCATGAACGCGGAGCCTCAAAGGCGGGGAAACCGGGCAGTCGGCACCGTAGCCGCCACAGCGTCGGTCGCCGCTCTCGCCTGCGGCGTCTGCTGCGTCCTTCCCCTTGCGATTCCGGCCGCGATGCTGGGGATGTTCGGTGGCACTATCGCCTGGTTCGCACAGGCTTATAGCTGGCTGACACCGATCGCCGTCGCGGCGGTCGTCGCGGGCTGGCTATGGGTCGCCTATCAGTCGAAGCGCTCCGGCAAGCGCCCGGCGCGGGCCACGCTGGTCATCATGGGGTTTGCGACGGCAATAATGGTTCTCGCCTATCTGTGGCCGATGCTTGAACGGCCGATTGGCGCGGTGTTGCGCGGTTAGCCGAGGCCGGGCGAAAGCACGCAGGCGTCCTCATTCTTCGATGAGAGTCGAATATCGCTCGACTACCACGGGATGATCTCCGTGTGTCGAATTCTCGAAGGCGCGTTTCGCCCTGGTCCCGCGGAAGCGGGCGCAGGTGGACCGTCCAGCGCATCTCGGTTAATTCGTACCCATGTCGAACGCCGCCGCCCTGGAACTTCTGGTGCGCGGTGCCGCGGTGGGCGGCTTCCTTGCCCTCGCCATCGCCATAGGGCGTGGGGGATCGGCGCGAGCCCGGGTTACCGGCATCCTGTTCTGCCTTGCGGCAGCCGCGCACACGCTGACGCAGTTGCCGGAAATCAGGCCTGCGTTGGCGCCGGCCTGGGAATTTATCTGGGCGTTATCGGTCTCGGCCGCCGGTTTGTTCTGGGCGTTTGCGATCGAGCTGTTCGAGGATCGGCGGCGGTTCGAACCTCAGCGTGCCGTGCCAGCCGTTGCGCTGCTCCTGCTTGGCCTGAGCCAGACCATCGCGACGGACGCTATCGCCAAGGGACTCTGGCTCGCCCACAATATCATCGGCGCCCTGTTGATGGCACACGTCCTGTTCGTCATCGCACGAGGCTGGAAGAGCGACCTGGTCGAGTCGCGGCGGCGCCTGCGCGGGCCGGTGCTCGCCGCCGGTGCAGTCTATGCGCTGGCGATTACGATCGTCGAATCCGGCGAAGCTCTGGGCCGATCGGCGCAGGCGCTCTAGCCGCTGGCTGCCGCGCTGCTCTTCGCGATGAGCATGGCTGGGGTATTGGCATTCCTGCGCGCCGATGCAGCGCTGTTCGGGCCCGGCAAGGAAGCACCGGCGCAAGATACTTCGACACCACCCGCCGAACTGGAGGAAGAAGATGCGCGCGCGGCGGCGATCCTGGAGCGACTGATGCGCGAGGAGCGCCTGTCGAGGGAGCCGGGGCTGACGGTGGCGGCGCTCGCTGCGAGATTGCGGATGCCCGAATATCGCCTGCGTCGCCTGATCAACCAGCGGCTCGGTCATCGAAATTTCAACGCCTTTCTCAACCAATGGAGGCTTGGCGAGGTGAAGGATGCACTCGCCGACCGCGCGCAGCGCGAAGTGCCGATCTCGACGATCGCGCTCGACGCCGGGTTCGCGTCGCTCGGCCCCTTCAACCGCGCTTTTCGGGCGGAAACCGGGCTGACCCCCAGCGCGTTCCGCGCGCGTTCGCTGGGCGCAAGCGCCGCCCCCTGAGCACCTGATCCGGCACGCGCCCTTCGGATTCGGCGAGCAGCGCTTCGATTTCGGCTAGCCTGATTTCGACTGCGGCGAGCCAAGCGCGCCGCCATCTGCAAAGCGGCTCCCGTCGCGCCATCCCGGCGCAGGGAGCATCGCTTGACTCGCATAGAAACCATCATCGCCCGCGCCTTCATTCCAGCAGAGCGCTGAAGATGCGCAGACCGCGTTTCATCGCCGAGCAGGCACGCAATGCGAAAGGACTGCTGGGCCGGCTCATCGCCTCGATCATGGCGCGCGAGACTTGGGCCGTGAACCGGTGCGCGATCGAAGCCCTGGAGGTCGAGCCGCGCAGCCATGTCCTCGACATCGGATGCGGCCATGGGCGTGGCCTGGCCGCGCTCGCCGCGCTTGCTCCGGAAGGCCGTGTCACGGGCGCTGACCCTTCGGCGCTCATGGTGGAGATCGCTGTGCGGCGGAACCGCCGGCTGGTCCGTGCCGGGCGCATCGGCGTCGTGATCGCGAGTGCCGAGGCGCTGCCGTTTCCAGACGCCACGTTCGACAAGGCGATGTGCGTGCACGTCGTTTATTTCTGGGCCGATCTTGGCGCAGCGCTGCGGGAGATCGCGCGTGTCCTGAAGCCTGGCGGGCGCTTCGTCCTGGTGCTGCGTACCAATGCCAATGCTGCCGCGGTGAAGGCGTTCCCCGTCGACGTCTACCACTTCCCCACCCTTGAGGAGATCGTCGCCGCGCTCGAGCTAGCGGGCTTCACGGTCGGCCTCCCGGACGACGTTTCCACCGCAGAGCATACCGGACCAATTCTCATCGTCGCCACGAAGCATGGCGTGCCGGGTAATCCCGGCGGGGGCGCATAGGATATGGCGCACCTCGACTTCGCGGCCCCACCACTCGAACTCGAAAACGCGGGAGCAGGCGCATGATTTCGCTCGACACCGTACTGCACGGGCTCGTCGCTATATTTCCCCACGTCCTGATGCTCGAAGGCGGCCGGTACATCGTCACCGCCGGACTGGTGAGCCTCGTGACCTGGACCTTCTGGCGGAGCTGGTTCCGCCACCGAAAGATCCAGAGCCGGTTCGCGACCGCGAGCGACTATCGCCGCGAGGTGCTGGCCTCGGTCCGGACCGTGCTCATCTTCGCGCTGACCGGCTTCGGCATGTATCTCGCCGCCCGCGCAGGCTGGCTCACGGTCTACAGTGGTTTCTCGGTCCAGGGTCCGGCCTATTTAGCCGCGACGCTCGTGCTGATGATCGTCGCGCACGACGCCTATTTCTACTGGACCCACCGGGCGATGCATCACCCGCGGCTGTTCCGTGCCTTTCACTGGACGCACCACAAGTCGCGCACGCCGACACCCTGGACCGCCTATGCGTTCGATGCGCCCGAGGCGATCGTCATGGTCGCGTTCGTTCCCATCTGGGCCGCGATCGTGCCGATGCACGATACCGCGCTCTACATCTTCATGACCTGGCAGATAGCGCGCAACGTGATCGGCCATGCCGGCGTCGAGTTCTCGCCGGTGTCCGGGCGCCGCTCGCGGCTTAGGGGCTGGCTCAACACCACCACGCATCACGACCTGCACCACCAGAGCGGGCGCACCAATTACGGGCTCTATTTCAGCTGGTGGGACCGCTGGATGGGCACCGAGCACCCAGAATATCAGGCACGGGTCGCCGCGATTGCCGACCGCTCGCGCGCGGCACGCAAGCCGGCGATCGCCACGCCCACGCTCGTCGCGATCGGGTTGCTGGTGCTGGCTGGGTCCGTCGCATGGCCGGGCCGCGCCAGCGCGCAGGCACCATCGGGCATCGCTGGCAGCTGCCCAAACAGGCCTGCCGCGATCAAGGGATTGTGGGGGTCTGGTTGCGCGGCGCTGGAGCAATCCCCAGAATACAAGGTAGCGAGGTGGACATGACGGAAACGGTCGAGGACGAGCGGCGAGCGCACTGGCAGGGCGTCTATGCCGCCAAGACTCCGGACGAAGTCAGCTGGTTTCAGGAACGGCCGGATGTCTCGCTCGAACTGATCGAGGCGACCGGCCTGGCCGACACCGCTTCGATGCTCGACGTCGGGGCAGGCGCATCGACGCTGGCCGATCATCTCCTCTCCTCGGGCCATTCTTCGCTCGCCGTGCTCGATATTTCCGAAGAGGCGCTTCGGCACGCGCAGGCGCGCCTTGACAGCGAGGCCGATCGCGTGCGCTGGATCGCGGCGGACATCACGCGCTGGCGTCCCGAGGAACCCTTCGATCTCTGGCACGACCGCGCCGTGCTCCACTTCTTGACGGCGAGGGAAGATCAGCAAGCCTATGCGGACACCCTGCGCGCCTCGCTCAAGCCGTGCGGCTGGGCGATCATCGCCGGCTTCGCGCCCGGTGGCCCGCTGAAATGCAGCGGACTCGAGATCGTCCAGCATGACGCGCAAAGTCTGGCCGAGCTGCTCGGCTATGAATTCGAGCTGATCGACACCCGCGACGAAACGCACCGCACGCCCTGGGGCGCCGAGCAGGCGTTCCGCTACCATTTATTCTGGCGCGGCTGACGTCGATTCCAGAGCGAAAAGGCAATTGAAGATGCGGCTTGCGGTGGATCGGCTGCGCGCTCGGGGCTGCCCCTTACCACCGTGCGACGCCAGACGCCTCTGCAGCACCTCAGCAGGTGGCGGGCTCGACCAGCTTGCCGGAGGGATCTTCGGCGAAGCCTTGCTGACATTCAGCCAGGCGAACCGAGAATACCTGCTGCCAGCGCAGCGCCAATCATCAGCATCAGCGTCGCGACGCCGACTCGAATCGACCCGATCGTTAATTTCTCGAGCCGGCGCGTGGCGACATAGGCACCCAGAAACGCCGACAGGGTACCAACCGTCACGAGCAGGGTCTCGCGTCCAGAGAGATCGAAGCCTGCGGTCGAGAGGGATGCCGCGTACGTGGTCAGGCGCGAGACATCGACCAGGATCGCAATCATCACGCCGGTAGCGATGAACCCGTCAGCAGGGAGTCCGGCACGCAGCAGGAACACCGAGCGGAACGCGCCCTGCTGCCCGGTCAGCCCGCCGAAGAATCCGGTGACGAGGCCGCCGAACGGCATCAGCCGTACCGGTGCGCTCAGCTTCTGGAACCATGGCTGGAATTCGAGCAGCGCGAAGACGATCATCAACAGTCCGATCGCCAGGCCGGCGCCGGTAGGACCGAAGCGCATGCCGAATACCTCCCACGCGAACAGGCGTGGCGTGTCCCCAAGCAGCGCAAGCAGCCAGGCGCCCAGCACCGCAGCCGGGATTGCGGGAAGACCGAAACGCAGCACGGTCTTCCAGTCGGTCCGCCGCCAGAGCAGCGTACCTTTGAAGAGATTGTTCAGCAGATGGACGATCCCGGTCGCTGCGACCGCGACCGGAACCGGAAAGAAGAGCGCGAAGGCGGGCAGCAGGATGGTGCCAAGCCCGAACCCCGAAAAGAGCGTCAGCGCCGAGGCAAGCGCGGCCACCGTGGCAATTACTACCAGGTCCATGGTTGTCCTCTCCGAGCGTGGGTCCAGCGTGTCCGAGCATCCGGCTTACGGCGCGGATCGCGCCATCGCCCGGGCCCATGCACTCTAGCGGCGCGCCGCCGACGTTTCTATCAAGCGACCGTTCTTGGCCGCGATGTGCCCCGGAATCACCAAGCACCGGGCCCGCGAACTGTTCTGCGAGCTCGTCGAAGGCCATGGACGCGAGCATATGCCGCATCGCAACCGTCCCTGAGTCTCCCTCCCGCAGTTCCGGCCGCCAGGACGCCGAAGCGATCCTGGCGGCCGGCTGTCATTCACTGCTTGGTGATGGACGTCACTTCACCCGACCCGTCTTTGAGCGCCAGCTCGAACGCGACCTTGTCCCCGACCTTGACGCTGTCGAGCAAAGCGGGCGCGGCCTTGAATGCCATCGTCATCGCCGGCCAGCCGGCTTCCGGAATAGCGCCGTGATCGAGTGTGATGGTGCCCGCTGCCTTGTCGATCGCCGTGACGGTCCCGCTGCCTTTGGCAGTCTTCGCGTCGGGCATCGCCATGTTGCCCATATCGCCGGACATATTGTCCGTACCCGCCATCGTCGCAGGGGTTTCGGTGGACGTGTTGGCGGCGGTCGCATTGGTCGCGGCCTTCTCGCCGCACGCTGCGAGCAACATTGCCGGGGTGATCATGGCAAGCAGATAGAGGGGCTTCATCGTCGTCTCCTTCAGGGTTGAACTTGGGGTTGCGGGTGAGGTGCTGCTCGCCGCCGCCGCATCAGCAGATAGGCGGCGGGGATCACGAACATCGAGAGCAGGGGGGCGGTGAGCATCCCGCCGATCATCGGGGCGGCGATGCGGCTCATCACCTCCGAACCGGCGCCAGTGCCGATCAGGATCGGCAGGAGCCCGGCGATGATCACCGCGACCGTCATTGCCTTGGGGCGGACGCGGAGCAATGCACCTTCGCGAACCGCGGATGCGACCTCATAGTCCGAAGCGTCAGGGTCCCGCTCGTCAAGCGCGTGCCGCAAGTAGATCAGCATCACCACGCCGAACTCGGCGGCGACACCGGCAAGGGCGATGAACCCCACACCGGTCGCGACCGACTGGTGATAGCCGAGAAAATAGAGGATCCAGAACCCGCCGGTCAGCGCGAACGGCAGCGTGCCCATGATCAGCGCCGCTTCACCGAGGCGCCGGAAGATCAGGAACAGCAACAGGAAGATGATCGCGAGCGTCGCGGGCACCACCAGCGTCAGCCGATCGACCGCGCGCTGGAGATATTCGAACTGTCCTGAATAGGCGATCGACACCCCGGGCGAGAGCTTCACCTGCCGGCTCACCGCCGCCTGCAAATCCCCGACGACGGACGCGAGATCGCGACCGCGCACGTCGATATAGACCCAGGTCGATGGCCGTCCATTCTCGGTCTTGAGCATCGGGGGGCCGTCGGCGACTTCGATGCGCGCGACGGTTCCGAGCGTGATCTGCTGCCCCGACGGCGTCAGAACGGGGAGCGTCCGCAACCCTTCGATGCTGTCGCGCAGCTCGCGGGGGTAGCGGATATTGATCGGATAGCGCGCAAGGCCTTCGACGGTCTGACCGACATTTTCGCCGCCGATCGCGCCCGAGACGATCCCCTGCACATCTGCGATGTTGAGTCCGTAGCGCGCCGCGGCGGCGCGATCGATGTCGACATCGAGATAGCGCCCGCCGGTCAGCCGCTCGGCGAGCGCCGAACTCACCCCGGGCACGGTCTTCGCCACGCCTTCGATATCGTGTGCGATCCGGTCAAGCTGGCCGAGATCGGCGCCCGAGACCTTGATTCCGATCGGGCTCTTGATACCGGTCGCGAGCATGTCGATCCGGTTGCGGATCGGCGGCACCCAGATATTGGCGAGGCCCGGCACCTTCACCGCCCGGTCGAGTTCCTCGACCAATTTCTCGGGGGTCATGCCGGGGCGCCATTGGTTGCGGGGCTTGAAGCGGATCGTCGTCTCGAACATCTCGAGCGGCGCCGGGTCGGTCGCGCTCTCGGCGCGGCCCGCCTTGCCGAATACGCTCTGGACCTCGGGCACGGTCTTAATCATCCGGTCGGTCTGCTGGAGCAGCTCCGACGCTTTCGCCGCAGACAATCCCGGCAGCGCCGAGGGCATGTAGAGCAGGTCGCCTTCGTTCATCGCGGGCAGGAATTCGCCGCCGAGCCGCGATGCGGGCCAGGCGGTGGTCGCGAACACCAGCGCCGCGATCAGCAACGTCGTCTTGGGCTTTTTGAGCACCCAGTCGATCGCCGGACGATAGATTGCGGTCAGCGCGCGGTTGATCGGGTTGGCCTGCTCCGACGGAATCCGGCCGCGGATCAGCCAGCCCATCAGCACCGGTACCAACGTCACCGAGAGGATCGCGGCGGCCGCCATCGTATAGGTCTTGGTGAAGGCGAGCGGCGCGAACAGCCGGCCTTCCTGGGCCTGGAGCGTGAACACCGGCACGAACGACAAGGTGATGATCAGCAGGCTGAAAAACAGCGCCGGACCGACCTCGATCGCCGCTTCGGTGATGACGGTCCAGCGCGTGGCGCCTTCGAGCTTGTCGGCGGGATGATCGTGCTCCCAGCGCTCGATCGCCTTATGGGCATTCTCGACCATCACGATTGCGGCGTCGACCATCGCGCCGATCGCGATCGCGATGCCCCCCAGCGACATGATGTTGGCGTTGACGCCCTGGAGGTGCATCACGACGAACGCCGCGAGAACTCCCAGCGGCAGCGTCACGATCGCGACCAGCGCCGAGCGGACATGCCAGAGGAACAGGGCGCAGACGATCGCGACGACGATGAACTCCTCGAGCAGCTTGTGGCTGAGATTGTCGATCGCCTGGTCGATCAGCTGCGAGCGGTCATAGGTCGGGACGATCGCGACACCCGCTGGAAGGCTCTTGCGGAGTTCGGTCAGCTTGGCCTGGACCGCGGCGATCGTGGTGCGCGCGTCGGCGCCCGAGCGCAGGATGATCACACCGCCGGCGACCTCGCCGTCGCCGTCGAGTTCGGCGATGCCGCGCCGCATCTCGGGCCCGATCTGGATCGTGGCGACATCGCCCAGCGTCACCGGCACGCCGCCTGCCGCCGTGCGCAGCGGGATCGCACGAAAGTCATCGAGCGATTTGAGATAGCCCGAGGCGCGGACCATATATTCGGCCTCGCCCATTTCGAGCACCGAGCCACCGGCTTCCTGGTTGGCGCGCCGGATCGCCTCGACCGCCTGGGCGTGGGTGACGCCGAAGCCGGCAAGCTTCGCCGGATCGAGCACGATCTGGTATTGCTTGACCATCCCGCCGATGCTCGCGACCTCGGCGACGCCGGGCAGGCCTTTCAGCTCGTAGCGCAGGAACCAATCCTGTATCCCGCGCAGCTGCGCCAGGTCATGACCCCCCGTGCGGTCAACCAGCGCATATTCGTAAACCCAGCCCACGCCGGTCGCGTCGGGTCCGAGCGCGCTCTTCGCGGCCTCGGGCAGCCGGCTTTGCACCTGATTGAGATATTCGAGCACGCGGCTGCGCGCCCAATAGAGATCGGTGCCGTCCTCGAAGATCACATAGACGAAGCTGTCGCCGAAGAAGGAATAGGCCCTGACCGTCTTGGCGCCCGGCACCGACAGCATCGTGGTGGCAAGCGGATAGGTCACCTGATTCTCGACGATCTGCGGTGCCTGGCCGGGCAGGGACGTGCGGATGATGACCTGCGTGTCGGAAAGGTCCGGCAGCGCGTCGATCGGGGTCGCGCGCACCGCCAGCAGCGCTGCGGCGACCAGCGCAAGCGCGCCGAGCACGACGAAGAAGCGGTTGGCCACCGACCAGCGGATGAGCGACCCAATCATCGGCCGGCTTCCCGTGCCAGGCGCCGCAGTGTCGGGCCCTCGGGCGGCTGGTCGAAGGCGAAGCGGACGCGGTCGCCGACCTTATACCCTCGGGCCAGCGCGGGTGAGCCGAGTCGGAAATGCATCGTCATAGCCGGCCAGCGAATCGCGGGTACGGGTCCGTGGGCAAGCGTGATGCCGGTCGCGTCGATCTTCTCGATCCTGCCAACGGCTTCATAGAGCGTGGGTGACGCGCCCGGCGCCGCGAGAGACCCAGCGATCGGCCGCGCCTGGATACCCGACAGGCTCGCCTCGGAATCGAGCAGGAACTGTCCAGACGCCGCGACCTTCTCGCCTTCCGACAGTCCGGCAAGGATCTCGATCTGCCCGCCAGCTTCGGCGCCAGTCTGGACCTCGGCCGGCTGATAGCGGCCGCCCGGCAACACGAGCATTACCAGGCTTCGCTTGCCCGTGCGGATCACTGCCTCCGAGGGCACGAGCAACGCCGATCGGTTGGTTCCGCCGAAATCGACGCTCGCGAACATGCCCGGCCGCAACCGCCCGCCGCGATTCGGGAGCTCGATCCGGACCGTCAGCGTGCGGCTCTCGGCCTGCACGTCAGGGAGGATCGCCGCGACCCGCCCGGTGAAGCGCTCGCCGGGGAAAGCCGAAAGCGTGGCCGTCGCGCTCTGGCCGGGCTTGAGCTGCCCCGCCATCGCTTCGGGCACCGCGGCGTTCAGCCAGACGGTGCCAAGCCCGTTGATCTCGGCGAGCGTCTGGCCTGCCGACACCGTCATCCCGGCGCGGACGCCGAGCGTCTTGATCGTTCCGCCGGTGGGCGTCGAGATCGTGACCACGTTGTTCGGCCGGCCGCTGCGCTCGACCGCGCTGATCGTCCCCGGCGCCATGCCGAGCAATGTCAGCCGCTGCCGTGCGGCGCGCGTCAGCGCAGCATCGCCGGTTCGCCTGACCGCGAGATACTCGGCTTGCGCCCCGGCCCATTCCGGGATGAGCAGATCGGCCAAAGGTGCGCCGGCGCCGACCACATCGCCCGGCGCACGGCCATAGACGCGCTGGACGAAGCCCGACGCGCGTGCCTGGACGATTGCCACGTCGCGCTGGTTGAAATCGATCGTGCCGGTGGCGCTGAGACCGCCCGCAAGCGTCCCGCGCTCAGCCGTGACGCTCCGGACACCCAGGCTCTGCGTTCGCGCGGGGTCGATCTGGACGCCCGCGCCAGAGGCCCCCTCATCGGCGTATCTGGGGACCAGCTGCATATCCATGAACGGCGACTTGCCCGGCTTGTCGAAATGCTGGCTCGGCACCATCGGGTCGTACCAGTAGAGGATCTTGCGGCCGTCCGCGGCGGCGGACTGCGGCTGGCCGCCCTGTCCGCCGAGCTGCGCGATGCCGTAGCCGGCGGCACCGGCGACGAGCGCGATTCCCGCTGCGGCGAGCGCCAACCGGGCGCGGCGCGAAAGTTGGGCGGTCATTGATCACTCCCGTAGGTCAGGACCAGGCGTGCACCGTCGCGCGCCACCAGTGCCTCGCGATCGAGCGCCAACAGCGCCGCGTCGGAATATTGAGACTGCGCGGCGATCACATCGAGCAGCGTCGCGCGGCCCGCGGAATAGCTCGCAAGCTCCAGCTCGGCGCGCTGGCGCGCGAGCGGCAGCAGCTCGTCGCGTGCGCGCATCCATTGCTCATGATGCATGGCGTGATCCGCCAGCCCCGCCTCGAGATCGGCGGCAAGGGCCCTGCGCAGATCCTCCTGGTCGGCGCGGGCGGCGCCCGCAGCCGAGGTGCTCGCGGCGATCAGAGGATCCTGGCGCCGGCGCGAAAACAGCGGCAGATCGACCGTGACCCCCACGGAAACCATGTCGCCATAGCGCGGATAGCGTCGCTGGTAGCTGAGATCGAAGCTCCAGTCGGGGCGCTTGCCGGCGCGCGCGACGTCGATGCCCGCTTCGCTTTGGCGCGTTCGTGCCGCCGCGATCGCCAGGTCCGGGTGCCGGTCGATCCCCGCGCGAAGCGCCGCAGGATCGATGACGAACTCCGGAAGGGCACCTTCGATCTGGGGATTGGGATCACCTGTCCAGCGCGCGAGGGTGGCACGCGCCCGCGCAACTTCGGCGGCGAGTTCGCTGCGCTTATCTTCGAGGCCCGCGATCGCCTGTCGCACCTCCAGCGCCTGTGCCGGGCGCGCCGTGCCCGACGCAACCGCCGAGGTCGCTGCCGAAACCAGTTCGCGAAGCTCGACAAGGATGGAATCGAGGGTAGCGAGCCTGCGCTCGGCATAGGCCAGGTCGATCCAGGCGAGCGCCGTCGCGACGCGCACCCGCCGCGCTTCCGCCATCTGCACCGCCTCGGCGACCCCGAGGTCGGCGGTGGCGAGGCCGGTCCGTGCCCGGCGTTTCGCCAGATTGGGCAGATCCTGGCTGACCCCGACCCGCGCCATCGTCATCTCGTCGCCGCCGAAGGTGAAGGCGGGTGGGCCCGAGACCGGGAAATTGTCGAACCCGAAGGTAAGCTTCGGGTCGGGCAGTTGGCCGGCCGGGATCACGCCCGAGCGCCGCGCATCGACATCGAGCGACCGTGCGCGCAGCGAGGGTGCCTGCCTGACCGCCAGCGCCAGGGCTTCGTCGAAGGTCAGCGGATCGGCCGAGGCCGGCAACACTGCGCCAATCGCCAGCGCCGCGGCCCCGATCGCCAGAAGCAGGCGGCGCCGAACGCGCCTTGGCATGATGGTCATCAAGATATTCCCCTTTGGTAAGGGGGCGGCGCGTCTGCGGAGGCGCGCCGCCCCCGGAACGGGCCAGCCGGACCGCAGCCCGGCCGACCCGCTCCGGCGAGTCGCCGACGACGGGGTCAGCCGTTATTCGGCTTGACCGCTCCTTTCATGCAGTCGGCAGGGCTCGCCTGCATCATCGCGCAGTCGCAACTGGCCATTTCCCGGGCCTCCGGCACCCACACGCGGACCCGCGTGGGCCCGGTCGGGTGGGGCCCGTATTGCGGCACCGAGCGCCATTCATAATGGCCGCGGGTATTTGTTACCGGCGCATCCTGCGCGAAGGCGGGCGCTGCGATTGCGAAGGTGGAAAGCGCGACCGCGATCACCGCGGCCGACATATTGATCGTCTTCATGATACTGTCCTTGGTCTGAAAGTCGTCCTGTCGCGGGCCGTTCGGCACTCCGCAAGCCGTTCACAGCTTCAGGAAGCGCGCACCCGCGTGCGAAGGTCAGCCAAGGAAGGTGGGCGGTTCCAGTTCGGGGCCGGTGTCATGCCCCGCAAGTATTGCCGATGTCGGCCAGAAGGTCGCGATCGGCGCCGGTCGCGCCGTGGAGGGTGCGTGCGGCTCCTTCACGCCGAGCACCGCACTGCAACCGGCCATCAGCATGCAACCGGAGGATTTGGGCAATTTGGAGCCCTCGTCGCTCTTCGCCGGCTTGGCGGCGCAGTCGGTGCAGTCCGTGGCCACCTTGCAGTCGGGCATCGCCGAACTCGCGGCGGCCTGGTCCTGCGTCATCAGCAGGCACGGGGCAGCAACCGCCACCCCGTTTCCGGCAAGGCCGAACAGGATTCCAATGCACAACAGATGGCGCAGCAGTCTCAGCACCGTTTGAAAATGCTCCTTTGCAATATGGAAGTCAATTCGTGACCGCGGACAAGAAGGTTACCGCGACCCCGACATTGTTGTCCTGATGAGCCGATCGAAGTTATCCTGATGAGGCGATCGACCGTTGGCGCATTGCCTGTTTTTGGCGCCAGCCATGCCGGGTCAGCCCGCGCGGTTTGTACATCCCCAGCGCGGCGGCCCAGAGCAACACCAGCAGACCGCCGGCGGCATGGGCCACAACCGAAACTCTCAACCCCCTGAGACCGGCGGGGGCCAGGGCGGTTTCCGAAGCGGCGGTCGCCAGATAGTCGATTTGCCCCGTCTTCATCAGCAGCAAGAAAGTTGCGGCGAGGACGATCAGGAGCTTGATGAGCACCCAGAAATTCCGGAACAATCCCCATTCGGTGGCGAGGGATTGGACAATGCCCGTCAGGAGCGCAGCGAGCGATAGTGGGACGATGACGTACGCGGTGATTATCGCGTTCGCGCCATAGGCGATGCGGACGATATCGGCATCCTGACTGGTCAAACCCGTGATCGCCAGCGCGAGAAAGGCCGCAAGCGCACCGATCCAGCCGATCGAGCAGATGACGTGCACGGTGAGCGCGAACCTGCGGAGGCGGGGTGGCATGATCATCAATGGCCACCGTGGCGCGTTGCGTGATCGCCCGCGGCACCATGACCGGTCAGCCCCGCAGCCATCCCCAGCGTCAGCAGGAGCAGAACCGCCACCAGGATCCCCTGCAGCTTCGCCCAGCGCGGCATGCCGGGATATGCGGACGGGTCAGCCATTGTCCCTCCTTCGCTCAGCCTCGAAGTCGATAGGCCATTCTGCAGATTTATCGAGACAATATGTCTCTGTCGAGTCGTATTGTCTTGGAAAACCGCGAGCCTATAGTGCGGCGGTGCCAAAGCTCTGGAATCAAACGATCGAAGCCCATCGCGCCGCGGTGCGCGACGCGATCCTGGACAGCGCCTGGGGGCTGGTAACGAAACAGGGGCTGGCATCCGTGACGATGTCACGGATCGCGCAGGAGGCCGGAATCGGCCGGGCGACGCTCTACAAATATTTTCCGGAGGTCGAAGCGATCCTGGCCGCCTGGCATCAGCGCCATGTAGCTGCCCATCTTCGTCATCTGGCCGAACTTCGCAAGCGGCCCGGCGACCCCTGCGAACGGCTCGGAGCCGTGCTCGGGGCATTTGCCCTGATCGCCCATCACCGGGGCCAGCACGACACCGAACTGGTAGCGCTGCTGCATCGGGGCGAACATGTCGATCAGTCGCACCAGCAGCTCGCCGAACTGATCCGGGAATTGCTGGTGGAGGTCGCCGGGACCGGGAACCTTCGGGACGATATCGCGCCCGACGAACTTGCCGACTATTGCCTCTATGCGCTTACCGCCGCGAGCAGGCTAAAGTCGGAGGATGCCGTTCAACGGCTCGTCGCAGTCACGCTGTCCGGGCTTCGGCCTCCGCGCTGAGTGACTCAGCCGCCGTGACGCGCGAACATGCGGCGCCCGGCGGGCCCGAATGCGATCACCTCATAGGCTTGCCCGCGCACGCCCGGCACCTCCATCCCCGGCGACCCGAGCGGCATCCCGGCAACGGCGAGGCCGCTGACGCCCCTGGGGCGTTGCGCGAGTACGCGCTTCATGTCGGCGATCGGAACATGTCCTTCGAACGCCATGCCGTCGATGATGGCGGTATGGCACGAGGCCAGATCTGCGGGAACGCCAAGCCGCTTCTGCAGCGCCGCCCGCTGCCGGTCATCGACAAGCTGGACCTGCCGCCCGAATTGGGCTCTCACCTGCGCCGCCCATTTCTCGCAGCACCCGCAGCCGGGATCGCGGTAGACCGCGATCTGCTGGGTCGCCATCGCGGCCGCGGGCACCCCCAGCGCGAGCGCGGCAAACAATATCCGGATTCGATTCATCATCGTTCTTCCCGTCTCTCTCCGCCAACAGGGCGGATCCTCTTCACCGCTTGCCGCCGGCCGAAGCCGATGCGGCGAACCAGCCATCTTCAGGCCGGTTTCCGCTTGCGCCGCGGCCAGCGCAAATAAAGGAGTATGGTGCCCGCGATCGCCAGGGCGAGCCCGCCGGTCGCAAAGGCCCACATCCAGGGCGTGTTGAAGTGCTCATGCTCGGTCCAGTCCATGATGTGCAGACCCCAGAAGAAGTCATAGAGGCGCCATGTGCCGGTCCGCACCGCAACGATCTTTCCGGTGTCGTCGACATAGACCCGCGTCGCGTCGGGGTCCGGGAATACCGCGCGCCATGCAGGGACCTTGCCCTTATACTCCGTGCTCGTCGCGGAGACTCGCTCGACTTGCGGGGCAATTTTCGAGCCGCCGCGATACGCGGCCAAAGCGATCGTCGCCACGTCCCGGGATCCGACTGGCGGAAGGACGGCGCCGGTTCTGGCGTCGTGGAGCCGAACTGCACCCGAAGCGGTCTGCACTTCCACCACCGGGCGGCCGAGCAGCATCCGCACCTGGAACTGCCGGATGGGTTCCTTGCCGGCAGCCAATATCGCGTGCGTGGGCGCATAGCCCGTATCGCCCGGAAGCATGGCCGCCGCTTCCCGATCCACCAGATGTTCCCCGCGAACGCGGTCGATCGGAAGCAGGCTCATCACCAGCCCGCTGGTGAACCACAGCAGGAGCTGGACGCCGAGCAGCAGCCCAAGCCAGCGGTGCAACCGGCTCGCGCCGATGTGCAGCCGGAGCTTTCGGCTCCTCACGACCAGGCTCGTACGTTGGTCATGCGCACGCTGCCGGCGCAGCCGCCGCTTCTCTCAACATTAAACACATTTCCCCCCAGAATCGGTCTAGGCCATGAGTGCCCGTGCCTACCGTCTCTCTTGATGGCAGGCGCCTGGCAACCGCCAGATCTACTTTCGTGCCAGGATGGCTTTCATCTGGTCGATCTCCTGTCGCTGCGACCGGATGATCTCGCGGCACAGCGCAACGATCTCGGGATCGCGCAGCGACGCTTCCTTGCACATCAGAATCGCACCCGAATGATGCGGGATCATCGAGCGGAGGAACTCGCGGTCGCCAATCGTGGTCTGGGTGCGGATGAGCGCGAAGGAGCCGAGGAAAAGGACAGCCGAGCCGGCCAGGAGCGCGATGTTGAGCGCCCGCGACGGAAACATGTGCGGCATGGCGAGGATCATCAGCACGATCATCGGCGTGGCCATCATCAGCGTCATGTAGAGCATGTTGAGATTGTTGTAGAAGCTGCCGAGCCCGTCGATCATCACGAACATCACCAGATACATGACGATGCCGCCGAGGACCGTCTGCAGCGCGAGACTCGCATAAGGGTTCTTCGTCACTCGCCTTCCTCCTGTTGCCGCCCGGGCGTCAGCATCGGCCCTCTTGCCTGGTCGCACATTTCGCGCGCCTTCTGGATTCTCGCACCGAAATGGCAGTCGCGACGCGCGCGTCCGCCTCTCCTAGAACCATGTCCTAAGCCCCAGAACGAAACTGAAGCCGCCGGTATCCTCGCCGCGCAGCCGTGCATAATCGGCGGTGTTTCCAAACTTGCGTTCCCATGAGACGCCCACATAGGGGGCGAATTCACGCGTGATTTCGTAGCGCACCCTGAGGCCCAGCTCGGCATTCACCAATCCTGACCCTATCCTGTTCCGAGGCATGTCCTGGGCAGAGAAGTTCAATTCGACGCGTGGCTGAAGGATCACGCGCTGGGTGATGCGCTGGTCATAATAGGCGCTGGTTCGAGCCAGCAAATCTCCCTTGTCGGAAAGGAAGACTGCCCCCTCGATATCGAACCAGTACGGCGCGATACCTTCAATGCCGACGGTCGCGTAGGTCCGTCCCGGCCCAGGCTGGAAATCCTGGCGGACGCCGGCCTGCAAGTTCCAATAAGGGTCAAGCGCCCGGCTATAGAGCACCTGGACGTCGGCGCTATCGACGCCGCTGCCGAAACTACCTTCACCCTCCGACTTGAGCGTCAGCCGGTTGATGTCGCCCCCGAACCACGCTTCGCCATCCCAGCGAAAGCCGTCGCGACCGCGGCGCAGCTGGTATTCGGCGAGGTTGGCCATCACCTTATAGGTCGAGGTGCCTCCGTGCTCGCGGGTCAGCCTCGCCCGCGCGCGCGCCATCTCATCAGATGGAAATATCCGGTCGGCATAATGGTCGGCAGGCGGCGCCGGAGCCGGTGCGTCTCCGGCTGGCAGAGCGGTACCGCCCGTCCCGTGCTGGGGCGCTGCGTCACCTTCGGGCACGCCAGGCATCCCGGGCATGTCGTGCCCAGTTTGCGGAGCCGGTGCACCGGGCGCCGGCGGCGTCTGCTTGTCGGGCATGTCGGCAGCCTGCGTTGCCGGCATGACGTGGCCGGCATGCGGATCGGCCCCGGGTACCGGAGCGGCCCGAGGTGGTGCGGGTGTTCTCCGCACAGGCTTCGCCCGTGCCGTGGGCCTGGGTTTGGCGCGCGGTTTGGGTTTAGGCTTGGCCGCCGGGGCCGCTGGCGCCGGCATCTGCATGCCAGGCATGTTCGAATGATCGGTCTGTTGGGCCACGGCCGGGGCAGCGAACAGCAAGGGGGCGACGCCCGCCAGAAGCAGAACACCTCTCATGCTGCTTCTCCGCGCGGACGGACCGACACGACCCGCATCATCCCGGCGTGCATGTGGTAAAGCATATGGCAGTGGAACGCCCAGTCGCCGACGGCATCGGTGGTTACATCGAACGTCACCTTCCCTCCCGGCAGCACGTTCACCGTATGCTTGCGCGGCGCATATTCCGCGTGGCCGGTCACCAGCTCGAAAAAGTGACCGTGCAGGTGGATCGGATGCGACATCATCGAGTCGTTGACCAGGGTGACGCGAACCCGCTCGTCCTTGAGGAACGGGATCGGCGCTTTGACCTCGCTCAGCTTTTCTCCGTCGAACGACCACATGAACCGCTCCATATTACCGGTCAGGTGAATTTCCATCGCGCGGTCGGGTGCGCGTACATCCGGGTTGCGCGTCACCGCCATAAGGTCGCGATAGACGAGCACTTTGTGACCGGCATTTTCCAGGCCGGTACCGGGCTCGCCGGTGCGATCCATCGGCATCGGCGCGATCGTCTGCACGCCGGGCCCGAGCTTGACCTGCGGCGCGTTCTTGGGGTCGCGCATATTCATGCTCATACCGCCCATCGCGCCATGGTCCATGCCGGCCATCGCGGGGCCTGATTGCGCGGGAGCAGCCGCGCCCGCCATCGCGCCATGATCCATTCCCGGCATGGCGGGCTCCGGCGCGCTGAGATCGAGCGTGCCGCCGCTGTCACCGCTCATATCCATGCCGCCCATGTCCATACCGGACATGTCCATCCCCATGTCCTTCATCGTCGCCAGCGGCCGCTCGCGCAGCGCGGGGACTTCGGCGGCCATGCCCTCGTGCGGTGCAAGCGTCGCCCGGGCAAGGCCCGAGCGATCGACCGCCTCGCCGACAAATGTGTAGGCACGCTCGTCAGAGGGCGTGACGATGACATCATAGGTTTCAGCGATCGCGATCTGGAACTCGTCTACGCTCACCGGCTGGACATTCTGGCCATCGGCCTGAACCACCGTCATCGGCAGGCCGGGAATGCGGACGTTGAAATTGGTCATCGCTGATGCGTTGATGATCCGCAGGCGTACCCGCTCGCCCGGCCGGAACAACGCCGTCCAATTGTCCTTGGGGCCGTGGCCGTTGACGAGATAGGTATAGGCCGCCCCGGTCACGTCGGAGACATCGGTAGGATCCATCCGCATCCTGCCCCAATCAAGCCGGTCCTTGAGCGGCTGATCCTTGCCGGCGAGCAAGCTTCCGAGCGTCTGCTTCTGATGGTTGAAATAGCCGGCCTGCTGCTTGAGCTTTCTGAAGATAAAGTGCGGATGCATCTGGCTATGATCCGACAGCACGATGACATGCTCGCGATCCGACGCGATCGGATCCTCGCCCTCGGGATCGATCACGATCGGGCCGTAATGCCCCAGCTGCTCCTGGAGGCCTGAGTGGCTGTGATACCAATAGGTGCCCGACTGAATGATCGGGAACTCGTAGACGAAGGTCGACTTGGGCTTGATGCCCGGAAAGCTGATGCCGGGAACGCCGTCGAACTGGAAGGGCACGAGCAGCCCGTGCCAGTGGATCGAGCTGTCCTCGTCATGGAGATCGTTGGTGACCGACAGCCGGACCGTCTGGCCTTGCCGCAGCCTGATGAGCGGCGCCGGGATCGTACCATTGATGCCGATCGCGTGACTCTCCCGACCGTCGATCATCATCATCTGATGGGCAATGCGCAAAGAAATGTCGGTGCCGCTGACCGTCGGAAGCGGCCGCGTAATACCGGCCGATCCCGACTGGGCCCATGCCGGAAACCAGCTCGCAAGCGAAAGCCCTCCGCCTGCGACAGCAGCCCCGCGCAACAGCGCCCGGCGATCGAGATTTAATGAATGCATCACCCTTGAGTCCCTGAATTCGCGGCCTTAACGAAGATACGCGCAGAAAAGATCAATCCCTCAGCACTTCCGTCAATTTTAGTCGAGCGCGATAGAGACGGGTCTCGATCGCCTTCTCGCTCACGCCCAGCACCGCCGCCGCTTCGGGCTGGGTGAAGCCGTCAACCGTGCGCAGAATAAGGACCTCCTTAAGCGAGGTCGGAAGGGCGGCAATCGCCGCCATGGCGCGATCGAGCTCCTGGCGGTCCGCCAAAAGCGTTTCGGGTGTCGGCGCCTCGTCGGCGACGTGTTCTGCCGTTTCCACGGGAAGCGCGAATGAGAAAATGCGGCGCACCGCACGGCGCCGCGCCCAGTCATGGCACTTGTTCAGAGCGATGCGCGCGATCCAGGTCCGGAATGGCCGTGCGCCATCGTATCGGGCGAGTGCGGAGAAGGCGGCGAGGAAACTCTGCTGCGTGACGTCGAGCGCGGCATCTGCATCGCCGGTGTGGCCCCGGACCAGGCGATATACGCCGTCGCGATGGCGGCGCATGAGTTCGGTATAGGCAGCTTGCCTCCCCGCGACGGCCAATGCGGCAAGCTCGCCGTCCGAGCAGCCCCCAAGATCGAGCGTCACTGCTCCTTGGCCGTGAGCGCTCTCACCACCGCGGCATCGAATTTGGCGGCCTGATCCGGACGGAGCACGCCCCGCATCGCGAAAATGTGCTCGAGCGTCTCTTTCTGCAGCTGGCCCATCACTTGATGCGAGCGATCAACTGCCGCGCCTACGCGTGGCCCATATCCGTGCTCGGCCTCGATAGCTTCCGCCAGCCGGGCATTGTCCGCGCGGAGTTCGAGCTCGAGTGCCTGCCTGCGAACCGCGAAGCGCTTCTCGATCGCGTCGAGCTGCACCTTCTGGTTGTCGTCGAGGCTCAGATCATGGTGGAGCAGCGCATGCAGTTCGGTTTCGACGGGCAGCTGCCGCGCGACATAGGCGCGCCCGATGAACACGCCGGCGAGCGCTGCCGCGAAAGCGATGAGCGCGATCAGGAGCAGGCGGCGCCGGTCGTTCATTCGGCGCTGCTCAACAGGGTGGAAGGTGCCAGTGCAGGCGAAGTTCCGAAGGGAGCGAGCTGGGCGGCACGCGCCGGGGTGCCCGGAACCGCCGCGCTGGCGATACCGAACGTAAGCGCAGAGAGCGCGGCCAGTCCGAAGACCATGCCGGGAACCGGTCGCGATACGGACCTGGTCGCCATATGGTCGAGCACAGTCGCGTCGATTGCCGCCAGTCGCGGGTGGAGGGGCATCTCGCGCAGCCGTGCGAGTGCTGCATCAATGTCGGTCATGCGTGTTTCTCCGCGCTCTTCCTTGATATTACGCACCTATCGTCGCAACCCCTCATAGCACGGCCCCGCACTTTCCGATGAGGGTTCGGCCGCGGGCGCGCGTATTGAGCAGTGAATCGAACAAGGAGTCCCAATATGAAATTCTCTCGCATCATGGGCGCGGCCGTTTCGGTCGCCATCATCGCGACCGCAAGCCCGGCGATGGCCCATCCCAAGCTCGTTTCGTCGACGCCCGCCGCGCAGTCCGTCGTCAGCAACGTGAAGCAGATTACGCTGACCTTCAGCGAGCGGCTCATGCCCCAGCTGTCGGGCATCGATCTGTCGATGACCGGCATGCCCGGAATGGCGAACCACAAGCCGATGAAAGTGACCGGGTTCAAGATCTCGGTCGGCCCCGACGGCAAGACGCTGGTCGCAACGCTTCCCAAGGCGCTGCCTGCGGGAACCTATCAGATCGATTGGCATGCAGTGTCGGCCGACACCCATCGAATCACCGGCAAGCTGACATTCACCGTAAAGTAAGTGGAGACCGACTGGCCCATCGTCGCAACGAGGCTCGCGCTTTACGCCGACCTCGGGCTTCTGTTCGGGGTGCCATTGTTCGCGCTCTACGCCTTGAGAGGCGAGGAGCGGGGACAATTGCTCCCGTTCAGACTGATTGTTGGGACCCTTGCGGCGGTGGGCGCAATCTTGAGCCTGCTCGGCTTCGCGTCGATGGCCGCTTCGATGACTGGTACCGGCCTCGCCGGCCTCGATCGCGGCATCATGATGATGCTGATTTCGGAGACAGCGGTCGGATGGGCTTTTGTTGCCCGGGAAGCCGCGTTGATCCTTGCGCTGGCATTTTGCCTACGGATCCCCCGCAAGCCAGTCCCGTTCCTGGTCCTGGCATCGGCCACGGGCGCGGTCGCGGTCGGAACGCTGGCCTGGTCCGGCCACGCCGCCGCGAGCGAGGGGACAGCCGCTATCGTCCATCTGGCGGGTGACATCGTTCACCTCCTCGCGGCATCGGCATGGCTCGGCGCGCTCGCCGTGCTGACGGGATTGATGATGATGCGCCGGGAGCCGACCGCCGAGCGCGTACGGATAACCCATCGCGCATTGGCGGGCTTCGCGACGGTCGGTTCGATCCTCGTTGCACTGATCATCGTCACTGGAGTCTTGAACGGCTTGGTCTTGGTCGGTTTCGACGCTTTTTGGTTGCTCGGGACGACGCTCTACGGCCAGCTTCTGATAACGAAAATCGCTCTGTTCGCCGCCATGCTCTGGCTGGCGGCGAGCCATCGGTTTCGCCTTACGCCGGCCCTTGGCGCGGCGCTCGAACAGGACGATGCTGCAAGCGCCGCATCCACGCTGCGCCGGAGCCTTGTCGTCGAGACGGTGTTGGCGTTTGCGATCCTGGCGCTCGTCGCCTGGCTCGGAACGCTCGCGCCCCCTATCTCGGGCTAGCGTCGATGCCGGGGCGGAATAGCCCCGGCATGGGAGACGTAAGAAAGGGTCAGGCAGGCCTGGGACGTCTTGCCGAATTGTGCATGACGACGATCTTCCAGCTGTCGCCGACCTTCCTCAGCACGCTCGTCGTCACGCCCACCCGCTCCGCGGCTTCCCCGGACTTGGGCTCAATGCGGAATCGGTAGGTTTCGGTTGCGAGCGCGACTGGCCCCTCGAACCTGACGCTCACCTTGTAATCCGAGAACTTGAACGATTTGAACTCGGCCAGCTCCGGACCGAGATGATGGGCGAGATAGTTGGCGTAGGTGCCTTCCGAGCCTCCGGTCTCGAATATTTGCGAGTCCGGGACGAACAGAATCTCGGTGCCGCTTGCATCCAGCTTCTCGATCGCAGCCATGTACCGCGCCAGCACACCTTGCACGGCCTGAACGTCGGTGGGGCGGCCGACAGGTTGCTCGGCTGCGGAAGCAAGCGGCATCGCCAGGGACGTGGCCGCTATCATCATGAGTCCCGCACGCATTTCTTTCTCCTTATCGATTCGGGTCGTCCGTCGGTATCTTGTCTAGAAGGCGAGATGACGCAGGCCGCCGTGCATGAACGTCGCGCCCAAAAAGCCCTGGATCGCGATCGCGGCCACCATGATTCCCAACAGCGAAAAGAACAAGGTCCGCGAGCGCTCGGGCGACTTGCGAGAGGCGGTAGCGAGATAGACGAGGATGAATCCGAAGATCGCAATGCCTGTCCCCAGCCACCGGTGTGTCATCAGAACCGGGTTGCGGTCGGTCAGATAGAAGCCGCCTGCGAACCATCCGAGAAATGCGGCGGCGATCGCGCCTGCCGAGCCCACGATGAGCATGATGTAGGCGGCATGCTGATAATCGCGCTTCCCGCGCCAAAGTCCGAACACCTCCACGGCAAAGGCTCCGATGAACATGGCGATGGGGAAGTGGATCACCATGGTGTGGAGTCGCCCGAGCCAACTCACCAGCCGCTCGCCAAATGTCTTGTTCGCACTGCCTGCTTCATCATGCCCGTGGTCCATGTCCGTGTCGGAGGGCGCATTCATGCTGCCCATCTCCATGTGACCGTTCGAGGCATCCGCATTCTGTGGAGCAGGCGCGACCGCATTCGCGGGCCCCGGCCCGGCTCCAAGCGCTTCATGATCGTTATGGCCCAGTGCCGGCGATCCCATCGCGAGACCGGCCAGCGCGACCGCGAGGACAAAAATGCGCCTGGTATTGCTCATCGGAATCTACCCCTTCCCAACCCATGCCCTCAATACGCAGGGCGGTCGCGCAGCCCTCATTTCCTGTTGGGCGTGCGGCAAGGACAATGCCGCCTCTCGCTCAGCGCCCGGCAAGAATCCCGCGGGCGGCCCGTCGTACCGTGTTGGTCCTGCTCTCGGTTGCCCGCGAGAATAGCCAGGCGGCGCCAACTGTCGTGAGGAGCACCAATGCCGCGAGCCCGATCGAGGAAGAATTCGGTGCGAAACGCTGCGCGCCGACGAATAGTCCGGCCGCAAAGGCCATGATCGGAAAATGGATCGCGTAGAGCGAGAAGCTCGCCCCGGCGCCATAGGCCGCCAGGGCGGCAATGCCCCGGAAGGGCGCAGGATTGGCGAGGAGCAACGCCAGCAGGAAGGCGCTGAAGCCTGCCGCGAGCATCGGATCTTCGTAGCTGAAGTCCCCGGTGCGTCCCCAGACCAGGATGATGGAGAACAGCATCGCTGCCGGCAGCAGAAGCCGCCTTGCCAGCGAAGTGACGCGCGCGCCCTTTTGCCGGAGCCTTGCCTCCAGAAAGAAAAGCAAGGAGCCGCAGCTCCAGGAGATGAACCCGAACATCAACTCGGGCGCCAGCAGGGCAAGCACCAATGCAATCAACGCGGCGGACAGTCTGCGCCGCCGGTACGTCAGAAAGATCGCCGGAAACCAGATATAGTACCAAAATTCGTACGCGAGGCTCCAAAGCGGCCCGTTCGACCCGAAGGGGCGCGCCAGAATGCCCTGGAGAAACAGCAGATTCCCGAGAAGCACATCGGGAGCGAGGTTGGCAGCGACGTCCGTCTTGAGCACATAGGTATCCGTTTCGCCGAGATGCGTCGGTGAGTGCATCAGATAGAGTGCGGCGGCATCCAGTGCGCCACCTATCGCCAGCGCGGGGATGAGAACGACGAGGAGCCTGCTGAGCCGGTCGATCAGATAGCCGCTCCACCTCCACCCTGCCTCAGCGCGACCGATCACGCTCTTCGATATCCAATAGCCGCTGAGCACGAAGAACATCACGACGCCGGGATGCGCGAAGCCCGCAGCGAAATAGAGGATATTGACCCCTGTATCCGCCGTCGGCTGATAATCCCGGATGAACAATGCCCAGACATGGCCAAATGCGACCGCGAGCGCGAGCATGAAGCGAAAGGCGTCCATGTAGGCGTAAGCGGCAACCGGAGCGCCGGTATCGGCCGATTTCGCCGGGCTTGTTTGCCGCTCGTCCGGCGTCATGCCCGAACTGCGCGACGAAACGCTTCGGCCATGTCCGGGGTGCCGCGCGCCGACGTGCGCAGACACCAGGCCCACCGCAGAGTCCGCGAATGAGTCGCTGCCGGAATGAAGCCATGTCGCGCCATTACGAACAATACGCAGGCGACGCATGCACCCCTCACTGCTCCTCGAATTTCCAGCTCGAGGTCAAGGGGCGGGTGGGCTCACGTCATCTTCGCCGTATCGGCTGCAACTGTCCCGCGGCCGGCACGGCCCCTCCGGCGCCGCCAGCGAGTTGTGCTTCCCGAGCGTGGGCCGGACGAAGGCGGTGGGGGAAATGCCTTGCCGATGCGTATTATGGGACAAGGGCGGAAGTGGAGCGGATATATGAAGGTTGCGAGCCCGGCGGGCTTGCTCAGAGCACCCTTCTCTCGATCGCGGCGCGCCGGTTCGGGAGGGACTGCACTAAGGCGGTTCGCCGCGACCAAGGCCAATCGGTAAGATCTGATACTCGTTGTCGGTGGGTTGGGGCATGGATCGGGCACCCTCTCCGTTGATGTCCGGAAAACAAGGCCTACCCCTTGACCCTGACACGATGTCAAACCCTAGATCGAGTCGAGGAGGAGAAGAGCCGTGACTGATTCGAAACATGGGACGCATTCGGGTGGGCATGGCGGCAGCGCTGGTCATGCCGGCCATGGTCCAGCCGGTCCGCTAGCGACCGAGGCAAAGGATCCGGTTTGTGGGATGACCGTCGATCCTGAGCGGACGGCGCACCATGCTTCCCATGCGGGACACGACTTTCATTTTTGCAGCGCAGGCTGCCGGGTGAAGTTCCTCGCCGACCCCGAACGCTATCTGGGCGATCGCCAGGAGCCGGCTGCGGAAACTGCGCCAGGCACGATCTGGACCTGCCCGATGCACCCCGAGATCCGCCAGGACCATCCCGGCGCCTGCCCGATCTGCGGCATGGCGCTCGAACCGGAGATCGCGACCGCCGACGCTGGCCCGAGCGCCGAGCTCGTCGATATGACGCGCCGCTTCTGGATCGGGGTCGCGCTCACCATCCCCGTGTTCGTCCTCGAGATGGGCGGCCATCTCTTTCCTGCCCTCCATCATCTCGTCTCCGAACGCGCGTCGACCTGGCTTCAGTTCCTGCTGGCGACGCCGGTGGTGCTGTGGGGCGGCTGGCCGTTCTTCGAGCGCGGCTGGGCATCGCTCCGGACGCGCAACCTCAACATGTTCACACTGATCGCAATGGGGACGGGCGTCGCCTGGACGTACAGCGTGGTCGCCACCGTCGCCCCCGGGATATTCCCCGCGGCGTTCCGCGGCGAAGGCGGCACCGTCGCGGTCTATTTCGAGGCGGCGGCGGTGATCACCGTGCTCGTGCTGCTGGGCCAGGTCCTCGAGTTGCGCGCGCGCGAACGCACTTCCGGCGCGATCAAGGCGTTGCTCAACCTCGCGCCCAAGACCGCGCGGCGGATCGCCGCGGACGGGCGCGACGAGGAAGTGTCGCTCGAGCTGATCGCGGTCGGCGACCGGCTGCGCGTCCGGCCCGGCGAGAAGGTGCCGATCGACGGCGTCATCGAGGAAGGCCGTTCCGCAATCGACGAATCGATGGTGACTGGCGAGTCGATGCCCGTTGCCAAGGAAGCCGGCGGCATGGTGATCGGCGGCACGCTCAACCAGAGCGGCGCGCTGGTGATCCGCGCCGAGAAGATCGGCCGCGACACGATGCTCGCGCGGATCGTCCAGATGGTCGCCGAGGCGCAGCGCTCGCGCGCGCCGATCCAGCGGCTCGCCGACCAGGTGGCTGGGTGGTTCGTCCCCGCGGTGCTGCTCGTGGCGGTGGCAGCGTTCGTCGCCTGGGGTATCTGGGGCCCCGAGCCGCGGCTCGCGCACGGCCTGATCGCGGCGGTCGCCGTGCTCATCATCGCCTGCCCCTGCGCGCTCGGCCTCGCGACGCCGATGTCGATCATGGTGGGCGTCGGACGCGGCGCGGGCCTGGGCGTGCTGATCAAGAATGCCGAGGCGCTCGAACGGCTGGAGAAGGTCGACACGCTGATCGTCGACAAGACGGGGACGCTTACCGAAGGCAAGCCCTCGGTAACCCGCATCGTGACCGCCGAGGGCGCGGACGAGGCCGAGGTGCTGCGGCTCGCCGCCGCGGTCGAGCGCGCCTCCGAGCATCCGCTCGCGCTTGCGGTAGTCGCGGCCGCCGAGGAGCGTGGCATCGCGATTCCCGCGGTCGCGGATTTCGAAGCCCCGACCGGCAAGGGCGCGGTCGGGACCGTAGAAGGCAGGCGAGTCACGCTCGGCAATGCCCGCATCATGCGCGAGAGCGGCATCGAGCTGGGCGCGATGGAGGAAGCCGCCGACGAACTGCGCCGCGACGGCGCGACCGCGATCTATATCGGCCTCGACGACCGCGTCGCCGGCGTGCTCGCGATCGCCGATCCGATCAAGGCGACCACCGCCGACGCGCTCGCGTCGCTTCGTGCCGCGGGAATCAAGGTCGTCATGCTCACCGGCGACAACCGGACGACCGCCGAGGCGGTCGCGCGCGAGCTCGGGATCGACTCGGTCGAGGCCGAGGTTCTGCCCGATCAGAAGAGCGCGGTGGTCGAGCGGCTCAAGCGTGACGGGCATGTCGTGGCGATGGCCGGCGACGGCGTGAACGACGCGCCCGCGCTTGCCGCCGCCGATGTCGGCATCGCCATGGGCTCGGGAACCGACGTGGCGATCGAGAGCGCCGGCGTGACCTTGCTCAAGGGCGACCTTGGCGGGATCGTCCGCGCGCGGCGGCTGAGCCGGGCGACCATGTCCAACATCCGCCAGAACCTGTTCTTCGCCTTCGTCTACAACGCGGCGGGCGTGCCGATCGCCGCCGGCCTGCTCTATCCCTTCTTCGGCATCCTCCTGTCGCCGATCATCGCGGCGGCGGCGATGGCGCTGTCGTCGGTGAGCGTGGTCGGCAATGCGCTCCGCCTCAATCGGGTAGAGCTGTGAACATCGGCCAGGCATCGACTGCGAGCGGCGTCTCGCAGCGGATGATCCGCCACTATGAGAAGATCGGTCTGATCCCGACCCCGCCGCGGCGCGACAGCGGCTACCGGGACTATTCCGACGCCGACGTCCATCGCCTTCGCTTCATCGCCAACGCGCGCGATCTCGGATTTCCGATTGAGGAGATCCAGATGCTGCTTGCACTATGGAGCGATCGCGGCCGATCGAGCGCGGAGGTCAAGGCGTTGGCCACCGCGCGCGCGGCGGAGCTCGAACGCAAGGCGGCGCTGCTCGAGGCAATGCGCCGGACACTCGTTGACCTGGCCGAACGCTGCCATGGCGACGCGCGCCCGGATTGCCCTATCCTCGAAAGCCTGGCCCGCCGCTAGCCGCAGCCTTGTGGGTGTCGCTTGTGCGCGCCGGCGGCGCCGGCGCGAAGCCGTCTCGTCTCCTTGCGGGCTACAAGCAGGAAGAGCCGCCGACGCCGCTCAAAGCGGGCATCGAGGATTACTGTCGATCCGCGTGGAAAGCCGGGGTGACCTTGAATAGCTTGATCGTTCCGGTCGGAGTGCCGAAGGCGCAGCTCGCGTTGACCGCAGCGCCTGCGACTTCCGCCAAGATGCTCTCGAGCATGCCGTCGGCATTGGGCTGGGTATCCGCGATGCCATCGAGCAGTTGGACCGTGCAGCGAAAGGCCAGCCGCGCGAGGCCGGTCTGGCGTGCATAATCGGCAATGTGCAGTTCGCCGCCGGATCGCAACGCGGCGGCCATCGCGGCGATGCCGGCGCGCTTGCCCGCGGGCGGCACCTGATGGAACACCAGGCTCGAAACTGCCTTGTCGACCGTTTGCGGTTGGGCAGAGAGCGCGCTCGCCATGCCTTGTCGCCAGTCGATGCTGACGCCGGCACGATCCGCTTTTTCGGCGGCGAGCTTCAGCGCGCGGGGGTCGGGGTCGATTCCGATGATATGGGCTTCCGGCGCGCGCCGCTTGAGCGCGATCGCCAATGTGCCGGTTCCGCAACCGACATCGACAATCGTCTCCCCTGGCTGGGCTGCGACCTGTTCAAGCAGCGCGGCGCGCCACCGATGCTCGCGCGTCAGCAAGGCGAGCGCGGAATCATAAAGTCCGGTCAGCGCATGCCAGCCAAGCGCCGGCGTATATTTGTCAGCTTCCATGCACCTGCTCCGCGAGAGAATGTCCCTTAATCTGCCGCAATACCGAGTCCTTCCGCCCATGGCGAACACGCGCCGTCCCCGTACGCGCGTAACGCCCTATCTAACCTTCTCTTTGTCAGGATGCCGGCGGGCTGCGCCCCCGTCATTAATGAAGCATTGATGTACGGTGGATGCAAAGTCTGCGCATTCCGCGAACCTATGGGCGTGGCCGGTCAGCTATGACGCGAGCCTCGAGGTTCCCCGCATGCGCCGCCTGGCTGGTACCTCGATGAAGCGGAAGGTGAGGCCCGCCGCTGCGACCAGCAACATTAGCAGCAGCGCCATCCATGCCAGCCGCGCAGGGATCAACCAGCCGGCAGGCAGCAGCGGTTCGAGTTTCGGCCAGAAAAGGCCTGCCGAGAGGAGAATGGGGAAGTTGAGCAGATAGATCGAATAGGAGATGTCGCCCAGCCACTGGGCCAGCCGCCCCCGGGTCGCGCGCCCGACGAGTCCGCCGTCGGAAGCCGTCGATACGACGAGGAGGACGAAGGCGGGAATGAGGAACACGTCGTGCAAGCCCGATACCAGAACGGCGCCTATGGCAAGGAGAGCTGCCGACTGCGCGGCGATCAGCCAAGCGGGGGCTATCGGGTAAGTGCGGTGGATGTTCTGCAAGACGGTCCCGAGCGCGAAGCCGGCCAGGCAGCGCAGCAGCGCCACGGGCGTGAGTATGTCGAGATTTGCGTAATTCAAGAGAATGAAGAGATAGATCGCCACGGATATCACCGCGAGGCACAGCATCGTCGCCCGTGGTCGCCGCGCGAGCATCCCGGCAATCGGGACGAACAGGATATAAATGTGCATCTCCGCGCTAACCGACCAGCTGGGGATATTCCAGCTCATCGTCGCGTCGCGACTCCATATCTGAACAAGCGCCGCCTGGAGTCCGAGATCACCGATGTCCCGCCAGGTCACCGGACTCCAGTGGGGCGACCAGCCGAGCAGCCGGTAGAGTCCTTCCATGCCAAGCACCAGCGCTCCCAGGTACAGGAGCGCAAACAGGTGAAGGGGAAGGATGCGCGCAACGCGCGCCAACAGGAATTTCCGAATTGGAGACCAGGACAAGCCCGCGAGCCGCGTCTGGTAGGTAAGGCTTATGACAAAACCGCTCAGTATGAAAAACAGATCGACCCAGACGTAGCCCCGCTTGACCAAGCCCTCAGCCAAACCGAGCGGGACCCCGTACGCATTCTCCAATTGAAGGTGATAGGCAAAGACGCCGATCGCGGCGAATCCCCGGATCGCATTGTGCGACTGAATATAGCTTCTCGACGCGGTGCCGAGATGCCCCGGTGCCATGAGCGCCATCACCGCCTTGCTCCCGCCGGCCCGGCCGCTGCCGAATTGCGCCGCAGCGGGATTGCGTGAAGTCGACTGGCGTCCATCGTCGCCCCCCAAATGTCGGCGCCGCTCGGACCGCACCGACTGCTTCTGGGTGTTAGTACGCACCGGGAGGCTCCATCCCTCGCGTGCGGCTCGGTCCGCAGCAAGACGGCGCCGGCCGGCCGGACGAGCCGGGCGCGACGCCCCTCGCCTCGGGCGCCATCACCGGTCGGAAGCTGTGGGCTGTGCAGCCCCAAGCCAAGACATTACCTGGATGCAGGATGATATGCTGCAATCGGAGTACCGGCACGCTACGATGCAGAACCATCGCGCGTGCCAGAAACGGAATCGGGTTCGATGCCACAAATTGACGTCTCTTCGATCGATCTAACGCGGGAACTGATCCGCCGCTGGCGCGACGATCCCGGCGCGACATATCGAAGCTGGTTTCTTTGGGACGAGCGCCTGAAGAATTTCAGGTCGATCCGGCGAGGTCTCGCGCAGGTGGTTGCGGAGATCCACGCCGGCAGCTTCGGCGTCGCCTATCGCGGATCGTCGCTTGAGACCGTCGTTCATTCGGTCGCCGAGCAACGGCAGATCTTCAAAGGGGCCGACCACGCCTTCTTGTGGAAGCCCAAGCTCCGCATTCCCGACATCTACGAGAATCCCGTCAACCAGCGCGCATTCGGTCAGCTGCTCGAAAATTGCTCATGCTGCGATAGCGCCGACGAGGTCATCGCGCATATTCGAGCGATCGATCGTCTCAAGATCAAAGGTCTGGGGCCGGCCGTCGCCAACCTGTTGTATTTTCTGCACCCCACACTGATACCGCCATTCAATACCGCGATCGTCAACGGCTACAACGCGCTGACCGGCGCCAGAGTGAAGCTCGGGTCCTGGGATCATTTCCTGGCGATGCGCGCCGGCATTCTCGATTTGAACGACCGCCATCGCGACCTACTCTCCAACGATCTCGGCGCAATCGGCGGGTTGCTCTTCGACATCGGATCAGGCCGGTATCCCGCGCCTCCGCCGGACGACGGCGCCGCCGGCATGGATTGGCTGTCGCGCCTGGAGGAGGCACGGGACGAGGCGCGCAAGCTCGACAAGGTCGCGTCCGCGCAAAACGAGACCGATCGTACGCACGCCGAGATCCAAGCCTGGCTGCGCGATCTCGGGCTGTCGCTCGGCTATGATGTCTGGATCGCGGCAAACGATCGCGGAAGGCTTCACGAGGGCGTACCGCTCGGGCGAGGCTGCCTCGAGCATCTTCCGGATACCATTGCGACCGCGACGGGGGCCGACTCGATCCGGTTGATCGACGTCTTGTGGCTGGATCGAACGCACGCAGGCGTGGCGGCCGCATTTGAAGTGGAACATTCGACATCGATCTATTCGGGCATCGTGCGGATGCTCGACCTCGCGCTTTCCGGCAGCGATCTTCATGCGGCGGCCGGCCTATTTCTGGTCGCGCCCGACGCACGCGAAGCAGATGTGCGCGCGCAGTTGCGCAGGCCAGCATTCAGCCGCGTGGCAGATCTGGACTTTTCCTATTTGCCCTATAGCGAACTGGAGAAGAACAAGGACGCGATTGCGCGCTTCGGATCGGGCTTGAAAGCGATCAAGGCGATCTCCAACCGACTAGCGTAAGGTGCGGTTTCCTTGTGCGCGGAAGCAGTGAGAGTTCCGCGACGCTTCGGTCCGTGAGGGATCGCGCGCGTGCGTGCGTATTAAGCGGTTGAGAAGCCGACGCGCTCGCGCGCAACGCCGCCTACGCCTGGCCACACGCCCGAGCACATCTGCCTGCTGGTAAGCGACCGCACACGCGCTGACGAACCCTGGTTCGTGCTGACCGGTCATACGCTGATGGTCGGCGATCTCGGCCGGACGGAACTCGCGATCAGCGCCGAACAAGGCGCAATGGATCTGTTTCAGAGCACCCGTCGGCTCAGGGCCCTGCCGGACCATGTCGAGGTGCTCCCCGGTGCTTATGCCGGCTCCGTCTGTGGCCGGCGTCTGAGCGGCAAGCCCTGGTCCACCATCGGGTTCGAGAAGCGTCACAATGAGGCTTTCCGGATCGAGGATGAGGTCGAGTTCATCCGCTTCATGCTCGCCGAGATTCCGCCGGCTCCGCCCGAGGCCGCTGCGTTTCGGGCGGCCAATTCCGCCTTGGCTGCGGCGGCGGCTTGATCCATGGACAAAGCGGCATCGGTTCCAGGCAGGGCGGGTCTACCCGTCAGGCTCGGCCTCAGGGAGAACTGGCCACAATTCGCGCTGCTCGTGGTGATCAACGCCTTTGTCGGCGGCATGATCGGAATCGAACGAACGGTCGTGCCGCTCATCGGCTCCGAGGAGTTCGGCATCGTCTCGACGACCCTGGTCGTCTCCTTCATCGTCAGCTTCGGCGTCGTCAAGGCGTTCGCCAATCTCGTCTCCGGCCAGCTCGCCGATGCCTGGGGGCGCAAGCGCGTTCTCGTGCTGGGCTGGCTGTTCGGTCTGCCGGTGCCGTTCATGATCATCTGGGCGCCGAGCTGGGAATGGGTCATTGCCGCCAACGCGCTTCTCGGCATTAATCAGGGGCTCGCCTGGTCGATGACGGTGATCATGAAGGTTGATCTCGTCGGACCAAAGTCGCGCGGCCTCGCGGTCGGCCTCAACGAGTTCGCCGGCTATCTCGCTGTCGGCGTGACCGCATTCCTCACCGGCTATCTGGCCGCGCAATACGGGCTGAGGCCGGTGCCGATCTATCTCGGCATCGGCTATGCGGTCCTCGGCGCTGTACTGTCGATCCTGCTCGTGCGCGACACGCGGGACCACGTCCGGCTGGAGGCTTCATCCCACCCACAGGCTCCTCCAATCAGCTTCCGCGAGATCTTTGCGCTTACCTCGTTCCGCGACCGCAATCTGTTTGCTGCCTCGCAGGCCGGGCTCGTAAACAATCTCAACGACGGCATGAGCTGGGGCATCTTCCCGCTATTCTTCGCTTCTTTCGGTCTCGGCATCGAGCGCATCGGCATCCTCAAGGCGGTCTATCCGGCGACCTGGGGCATCCTGCAGATCGCCACTGGTCCCTTGAGTGACAGATGGGGCCGCAAGGGATTGATCGTCGCCGGCATGTGGGTCCAGGCCGCCGGCCTGTTCCTGACCGCGGCGACGCACCGGTTCGAGTGGTGGCTCGTCGGCAGCCTCCTGCTCGGCATCGGCACGGCCATGGTCTACCCGAGCCTGATCGCTGCCGTCTCCGACGCCTCGCACCCGACCTGGCGCGCCCGTTCGCTCAGCGTCTACCGGTTCTGGCGGGATCTCGGCTACGCCATCGGCGCGCTCGCCGCGGGTCTCATCGCCGATCGCTTTGGGCTGTCGTGGGCGATCGCTTCGATAGCTGCCCTGACATTTCTGTCAGGCGCCGTGGTCGCCATCGTAATGCAGGAAATAGGGAAGCCCCCGAGTCAACCGATCGCACCCGAGGTCGCCCAGCGGGAACGACAGGAGGTCTCAGATGGGATCGATCTATCTCGACTATAACGCAAGCACGCCGATTGATCCGGCAGTAGTGGCAGCCATGCGGCCGCTTCTGGAAGAATCCTTTGGCAATCCATCCAGCGGACATTGGGCGAGTACGCCGGCAAAGGCCGCCCTGGAGAACGCCCGGGGCCAGGTAGCGACATTGCTCGGCTGTGCATCCAATGAAATCGTGTTCACGAGCGGCGGTAGCGAGGCCAATAACCTCGCGATCAAAGGCATGTTCTTCGCGCTCGGCCACAAGGGCGAGCACATCATCACCACCGCGGTCGAGCACCCGGCCATACTCGCGCCCTGCCGGTTTCTCGAACGGCTCGGCGCGAAAGTGACCTATCTGCCCGTCGACTCGACGGGCCGCGTCGATCCCGAGGCCGTGCGCCGTGCCATCACCCCGCGCACCATCCTGATCAGCGTCATGCACGCCAACAACGAGGTCGGCACGATCCAGCCGATTGCACAGATAGGCGCTATTGCGAGAGAGCACGGCATCCGCTTTCACACCGACGCCGCACAATCGGTCGGCAAGGTTCCGGCCAGGGTCGATGCGCTTGGCGTCGATCTACTGACGATCGCTGGCCATAAGCTCTACGCACCCAAGGGTGTCGGCGCGCTTTATATCCGCCGTGATGTCGCGCTTGAGCCTCTGATCCATGGCGCAGGGCACGAGCAAGGGAGGCGTGCTGGAACGGAGAGTGCCTTGCTTGCCGTCGGTCTCGGTGCGGCCTGCGAGCTGGCCATGGACATGGAGCCGATGATCCGCGTCGGCGTGTTGCGCGATCGCTTTTGGAACGAACTGAGGGAGGGTCGTGGCGATCGCGTCATACTGAACGGCCAAGGCCCGCCACCGGCTCATCCTGCGGCAGTTCGACAATCTCGGCTTCGTGTCGACTTATGTCGAGGATCCCGCCGCGAGCCGTCCGGGCCATCTGGTCCTGACGTCCGAAAGTCTCGAGAATGTGCCCGCCGGCTGGAAGGCGCGCTACACCTATGATTTCCTTGGGCCCGACGAATATCAGGAGCGCTTCGAGCTCGATCCCGACGGCAAGGGATTCCAGCCTTACACGTTCAACCGCTTCCTGCGCGGCCAGGCGAAGTAAGGTCTCGAGCCGTTGGGTGGAGTGATCGACTCAGAGTGGACCCAGGCTCCCGTCAAGCCGTAGCGCTGCTGCCGCCAAACCGAATGCGCGTGAAGGTGCGGCTGAAATGGGCAGAGTCGGCAAATCCCGCGTGATGCGCGATTCCGTCCAGGCTTCGGCCTCCTAGGTGGCCTGAGGTTACGATCACCGGAACCGATGGAAATCTCGCCCGAACGGCCTGGGCCAGAGCAATGCCGTCGATCGACAGCACCGACTGGACGCGCCACAAGAAAGCGGCGCCGTTCAAGCGCAACGATGCGATCCTGTCGGTGCTGCCAATCGGCGCCATCATTTTTTCGGGTACGGGAATCCAGGAGAATTTTGCCGACGGCGCGGATAATGGGCATCCGCCCGATGGACTTTCGAGGCTGGCATGGAAGCTAGTATCGTCGGACATTCCTGCAGCGCCGCCGTTCGCGCCCATGTGTTGGTCAGCACCCCGGTCGCGCGGCACGACCGAATGTCGCCCGTCCAGGCGATCAATCTGGCGCATGCCCCGCCTGACCACCGGCCTCGTTCAGCAGCGTCGAAATCGCCGTGACGATCTGCGCCGCGGCGAACGGCTTTTGTATGAACATGCTACCCGGCACGCCCTGTGATAGCCATTCATCGCCGCTGTCGGCGCTCACATAGACGACGCATATCTCGGGGTGCAGTTCACGCGCATGGCGGGCAATGTCCCATCCTGTCAGATCGCCGCCAAGTCTGACATCGGTGACGATTTCAGCAAATTCCTGCGCGGGATTTTCGAGGAATTCGATCGCCTCCAGGCCGGTCGTGGCCGACGCTATCTTGTAACCCCCATCACTGAGCACCTCTTCCACCAGCAGCCGAATGATCGTCTCATCCTCAACGACCAGCAACTGGTTCCCCGGCATCAGATTATCCCCGTTTCCGCAATAACCTTGGGCAAGGCACTCAGTTCCGGTGCGACGTGTCGGGTCGCATCCCCACCACATTGTGCGACCTGTCCCTGGGGGTCGCCGAGCGTCGCCGTTCCGCTTTCCGGGAGAATTGGCGGTTATTGGGCACGCGCGGCGCCCACCCAGACGCCTCCCCTAACGTCCGCAACCCCGGGCAGCTGCCCTCACCGGAATGCGGAGATAGGAGACACCGTTGCTGTCGGCCTTGGGAAATGTTCCCGCGCGGATGTTAACCTGAATCGAGGGCAGCAGCAATTTCGGCACGGACAGCGTGGCATCACGCGCCTCGCGCATCGCAACGAATGCGTCTTCGCTAACCCCGTCATGGACGTGGACGCTACTGCGGCGCTGCTCGCCGACTGTCGTCTCCCAGCGATAGTCGTCGCGGCCCGGCGCCTTATAGTCGTGGCACAGGAACAACCGCGTCTCTTCCGGCAGCGCGAGCACCCGCCGGATCGAACGGAATAGCTGGCGCGCGTCCCCACCGGGAAAGTCCGCACGCGCAGTACCATAATCGGGCATGAATAGCGTATCGCCGACGAACGCGGCATCGCCGATCCTGTAGGCAATGTCGGCCGGGGTGTGACCCGGCACGTGCAATACCTCGACCTCCATCTCCCCGATCAGAAACCGCTCGCCGTCGCTAAACAGCTGGTCGAAATCGGATCCATCGGTGCGCAGGTCCTCCAGCGCGAAGACCGGGCGGAATATCTTCTGAACATCGCGGATATGTTCGCCGATGCCGATCACGGCACCTGTCCTGGCCTTGATATAGGGCGCGGCGGAAAGATGGTCGGCATGGGCGTGCGTCTCCAGCACCATGACGATCCGCCATTCATGCGCGGCGGCGAACGCCAGGATGCGTTCCGCCGAGCGCGTATCCGCCTCGCCGCTCGCCAGGTCGAAATCGAGGACTGGGTCGATGACAGCAGCGTCGCGGGTTGCGGGATCGGCGACGAGATAGCTGATGGTGTTGGTTGGCTCGTCGAAGAACGCCTCGATCATGGGCTGGGCGGGCATTGGAAATCTCCTGTGTCGCTTGACAATATATTAGAGGTCATTAAATTAGCAATACCTAATATAAGGAAGCGGCGATGCTCAAACCTCCGATGGATCTTGGCACCTTCGAGGCGAAGGCGGGCGAGGTATCGAACCTGCTCAAGGCGATGGGGAATGGCCGTCGCCTGATGGTCCTGTGCAAGCTCGTCGAGCATGGCGAGATGACGGTCGGCGACCTGGCGCGTGAAATTGCATTGTCGCAATCGGCGCTGTCGCAACATCTCGCGAAGATGCGCGACGAAGGCCTCGTCGCCTTCCGTCGCGAAAGCCAGACGCTCTGGTACCGGATCGCCGATCCCCGCACCGAGGCGCTGCTCTCCACCCTCTACCATCTCTATTGCAAGGAAGCCTGATCCATGACGCCTGTCTCGCTCAACCCCGCCGACGCGCAGCGGCTTGTCGCCGCCGGCGCCACGCTCGTCGATATCCGCGATGCCGACGAACATGCGCGCGAGCATATCCCGGGCGCGCTCAACGTACCGCTGGTCGCGATCGCGGATATGCGCCCCCCGTCCGGCCCGGTCATATTTCACTGCCGTTCGGGCATGCGCACGGCGGCCAACGCCGGCCAATTGGCCGATGCCGCGGGCGCTCCCTGCTACATTCTGGCGGGCGGAATCGACGCCTGGCGCGCGGGCGGCCTGCCCACCGCGCTCGATCGACGCCGGCCGCTCGAAATCATGCGGCAGGTCCAGCTTGTCGCCGGCGGGCTGGTGTTGCTCGGCGTCATCCTCGGGTTCCTCGTCGCGCCGGCCTTTTTCGGGTTATCGGCTTTTGTCGGCGCGGGCCTGACTCTAGCGGGCGCTACCGGCTGGTGCGGGATGGCGACACTGCTGCGCCGGCTGCCGTGGAACCGCTCGGCTCCGGCCGTTTGAGCCGGCCATGACACTCGCCCAAGTCCTGCTCGCGCTCGCGTCCGGCGGCATCATTGGCGTCGTACTCGGGCTGGTGGGCGGCGGCGGTTCGATCCTCGCGGTCCCGCTTCTCGTCTATCTCGTCGGGCTAGGATCTCCCCATGCTGCGATCGGAACCGCCGCGGTGGCGGTCACCGCCAACGCGTTCGCGAGCCTCATCGGCCATGCGCGCGCTGGCAAGGTGAAGTGGCGCTGCGCCGCCGTTTTCGCGGCGGCTGGGGTTGTCGGCGCGACGATCGGTGCCGAGCTCGGCAAGGCATTCGACGGGCAGCGGCTGCTGATGCTGTTCGGCCTGTTGATGATCGGCGTCGGCCTCTCGATGCTGCGAAAGCGCGGCAAGGGCGAGGCGCCGGATGTTCGCCTCACCCGCGAAACCGCATCGGTGCTGCTGTCGCGCCTGGTGCCGATTGGCCTCGGCGTCGGGCTTGCCGCGGGCTTCTTCGGGATCGGAGGCGGATTCCTCATCGTTCCCGGCCTCATCGCCGCGACGGCGATGCCGCTGAGCTTCGCCGTCGGCACCTCGCTGGTGGTCGTCACGGCGCTTGGGCTCACGACCGCGACTTCCTATGCGCTTTCGGGCTATGTCGACTGGCCGCTCGCGGCGCTTCTCGTTTTCGGCGGGATCGCGGGCGCCTTTGCCGGAATCTGGCTGGGCGCCAGGCTCGCCACGCGCAAAGGCCTGCTCGAGCGCGTTTTCGCGCTCATCGTGGTGGTAGTGGGTGGCTATGTGGCGCTGAAGGGTATCTGACGCATCCTACTTGTGATGCTGGCGATATGCCAATGGCGTGACGCCATGGCATTTGGCCATTGCCCTGCGAAGTCGCGTTGCCGTCCCAAGACCAGACCGGAGCGCGACTTCTTCAAGCGGCAGCGCCGTTGACGCCAGAAGGTCCGACGCGAGTTTCGTGCGCTGCGCGGTCAGGAATGCGTAGGGACTTGTGCCTGTCGTAGCGGCGAACGCGCGCGCGAAGTGGAACCTGCTCAGCCCTACCGCATGTGCCAGGTCTCCCAGGGAAATGTCGCCGGTCATGTTCGCGGCGATATAGTCTGTCGCGAGATTGAGTTGCGCCGCGGACAGGCGGGTCGGACGGTCGGCGACCGCCTGGGGGCGCAAGAAGCTCTGCACCTCGCATGCCGCGACGATTGCGAGCTGTTCGAGAGGCATGCGTCCCTCATGCCCCTCGCGTAGCAGCTTCGTCATTTTCCGCATCGTCAGGGATACTGCCCGGTCCCGGCCATAAAGGACGGGTTGGAGCCGCGTCGTCTCGAATTGCCGTCCCAGTTCGGGCGCCAACAACTCCGGTGAAAAATAGAGTGCGATGAACGAGTGCCGCCCCGTCAGCGGCTTTGACCAGCCCTCGATTCTGGCCGAGGGCGGCAGCAGCGTCAGCGTGTCGCGCAAGTCGAGACGCTCGCTTCGCTGTCCGTCGCTAATCCGAGCCTCGGCCGCTTCAAGCTGGATGTCATGCAGCGCGAGATACCAGCTATCGCCTTCACGCGCGTAATCGAACGGCGCGCTCTCCTGAAATTCGAAATGCTCGACGGCGAAGCCGTCGAACGCTCGTGAGATGGATGGAGTCGCTTGAGCGGTCGTGAACTCGAGGTCAGTCTTGAGCGGCATATCTTCATCCGATTTTTGCTGCGACCTTACAAATATTGCTGTACGGGCGCGACCAAGAAATATCGGGACGCCCGGGGGATCGTGTGACAGGCTGGAATTCCATCGCATCGAGGTACGATGTGCAAACTGCCCCCTTACCCGTGGAAGCGGTACAGCGAGCACGAGAGCTTATCCTGTCCTACGGGCGAAGGGCGCCGCAACATATGGTCGATCAAATCCAGTCCGCGGTGCGAAGAGGAGACGACAAGGCGGCGATCGAAGCAGATGCGGTGCTGCGGGCCATCGATGGGGAAATCTGGCGATTTGGCAACGAACATGCCGACGCCATTCAGTCCGGCGCGAGCAAATTCCTTGAACCCGAGGCCGGCGCCGCAAGCGGGTAAGGCAAACCTAGCGAAGCGATCGGGGAGCAGCGGACTCCTGCCCGCCGCCTGGATAAGGAATCGACGTGACCTGTACCGTCATCTGGTTAAGCGGAAACACTGTCGTGGAAACGAGTTTCCACGACGAATTCCTCACCGCTGTCCGGCACGCCAAGGAGCAATTTCCGATCAAGATGAGTCGGCTGGGCGTGACTGCCGCGGAAGTCAGGGACGAGAACGACAAGTGTCTGTTGCGCCACGCGATGCCGGCGGAACCGGATGGCCCGGAGCCGCCAAAGCGCCGCCGGCTGAGCCTGAGACGGTAACCATCTCCGCGCGGGCGCGGAGCGGAGCCTTCTCGCTCGTCGTGTTCGCGGCCGGACATGGTTAATTCGCTCTCAACCAATCATCCGTAGAGCGGGCGGGCAACGGAGAAAATCATGCTTCACTATATCGTTTCGGCCCTGCGCAACACACGCGGCGCGACCGCCATCGAATACGGCTTGATCGCAGCCCTGATCGCGGTGGCTGCGATCGCGGCGATGCAGGGGCTTGGGAATCAGCTCAAGAAAACCTTCGGCAATGTTTCTTCGAACATGAAGGCAAGTTAACCGAATTCATCCGGGGGGGCGTTTGCGGCCATAGCGTGACCGCTCGGACAAAAGCACGAGCGCTATGGCCGCGGGTGTCACCAACCGAAAATTCTTAACGAGGCAATGCGGTGGGGAATACGATCTTACTGCTGCTCGTCGAGGATAACCCTCTCATCGCGGAATTGATGAAGGCTGCCTTGGCCGATCGCGGATATGACGTGATCTGGTCGGGGGGCGGTATGGAGGCTCTTGGGATGCTCGATGACCGAGTTGCCGAAATCGCTGGACTCATAACCGACATCCGTTTGGGCGAAGGCCCAAGCGGCTGGAAGGTCGCCCACCATGGAAGAGAGCTTAGGCCCGAGCTACCGGTCGTGTACATGACTGGCGATAGTGCTGGAGACTGGACCGCCAGGGGCGTTCCGAACAGCGTCCTGTTGCAGAAGCCTTTCGCGCCGGCGCAACTGGTCACCGCGATCTCGACCTTGCTCATCAACGTCGATAGCCGTCCGGGCAGTACGGCCTGACCGATTGACCGCCTCCGTGATGCGCGACTCAGGAAGCAATTCGCGCATCACGATTTGGGCCAGTGCCGGTGGAGGCCGTCGATCACGAAATCATGCCCACCGTCCGCGCCATGAGCCTCTCTCAGATGCGGATGCCCGGCGGGCAGGTCCGCATGCAGGTGTGGCACGGCATCGGGATCTCGCTTTGGCCAGAGCAACAGCGCCGCCCCTACGCCGATCGCCGCGAGCAGCGCGGTGCCGCCAAAGGCGGCGGTCATGCCGACCTTCGCGCCGAGCTGACCCGCCAACGGATAGGCGATCAGCCAGCAGACATGGCTCAGCGCGAACTGTGCGGCGAACAGCGCCGGGCGATCGTCGGCGCTGGCCGAGCGGCGCAGCAGCCTGCCGCCGGGTGTCACGCTCATCGAATAGGCGATGCCGAGCACGACCCAGCCGGCGAGCACCAGGTGCCAATAGGCGGGGCCGGTCACTGCGGTCGAAAAGGCGGTCAGTGCGCCGAGCCCGAGGACCAGCACCGCCGAGGCGCAGACCATCACCAGACGGTCCGGGATCCGGTCGAGGATGCGCGGCAGCGTGAACGCCGCGAGCATCGAGCCGCCGCCGAACGCCGCCAGCGTCAGCGCCACCTCGCGCTGGCCCAGGCCCAGCCCGCGGACGATGACGACGGTGTTGACGATGACCATCGCGCTTGCCGCCGCCGCTGCGAGCGTGACTGCGAGCAGGCCGCGCATCCGCGGGGTCTTGAGGTAGATGCGGATGCCGCGCGTGGTCTTCTCGTAGATGCCCCCTTCGCGCGGCTTCGCCATTGCCCTGGGCAGACCCGATGTCACGACCAGCGCGGCGGATGCGAGGAAGCCGATGGCGGTCCCCGAGAACAGCCAGTGGAAATTGATCAGCGTCAGCAGCGCCGCCGCGAGAATCGGGCTGGTCAGGCTCTCCATGTCATAGGCCAGTCGCGACAGCGACAGCGCCCGGGTATAGTCCGCTTCGTCCGGCAGCACGTCCGGGATCGTCGCCTGAAAGGTCGGCGTGAACGCGGCCGACGCAGACTGCAGCACGAAGATCAGGACATAGACCTGCCAAATCTCGGTCACGAAGGGCAGGAACAGCGCGACGCCTGCGCGAACCAGGTCGAGCGCGACCAGCAATGCCTTGCGCGGCACCCGGTCGGCAAAGGCGCCGGCGATTGGCGCGACGCCGATATAGGCGATCATCTTGATCGCCAGCGCGGTCCCCAGCACCGCGCCCGCATCACCGCCTGCGATGTCGTAGGCGAGCAGTCCCAGCGCCACGGTCGCGAGCCCCGTACCGATCAGCGCGATCACCTGCGCGAGGAACAGGTGCCGATAGGTTCGATTGGCGAGGACGCGGAGCATGGCCCGCGCATATCCCCCAGGGGGGATATGTCAATGCCTCGACAAAAGCCGCTTTCGGCGCGAAGAACGCGAGATGAGCGAGCACAAGCATTCGAGCCATCCGGCGATCGTCAAGCGGCTCAACCGTGCCGCGGGACATCTGCGCAGCGTCGTTACGATGATCGAGGACGGGCGGGCCTGTATCGACCTTGCCCAACAGCTCGACGCGGTGGAAAAGGCCGTGGCCAGCGCCAAGCGTGCGTTGATCAACGATCACATCGATCATTGCCTCAGCCACGCCGCCGATGAAGGGGGTGCGGCCAGGGCGATCGAGGAGTTCCGGGCAATCTCGAGATATCTCTAGGGTCGCCGCCGTGTCAGCGGCACAGAATGGAATCGTGGCGAGCATAAGCGCTCGACCGGGCGTGAACGCGGAATCGGAGAATGCTGGTGAGGGACGGATCGCTCGACGATGTGGTGGCGGTCTGGATGGACCGGATCGTCGAGGAGCATTGGAGCCGCAATCCCGGCGACAACGAGGCCGCGGTTTATTTCGCGATGCTCAAGCACAGCGTGAACGGACTGCTTTCGACCCATGACCGGTTCAAGCCTAATACCGATTACCGGAAAGCGGTGGGAGAAGTTCTGCGCATCGTGCGGGATCGTCTCGGGCCGCCTGACGGCGAGGCGGAAGCTGAGCCCGATTGGCCCGAGCCCGAGATCGCGGAGCTCCAGGCCCCCGCCGAAGGCGCGGCGCAACCGCCGGCGGGCAAGCATGCCCGCTATTGGGAAAGCGACTCCTGGCGCAAGGATTTCTATACCAGCTTCAGCCGCTGGTTCTGGGACATGAAGGATTACGCGATTCCCGCCGGACGGCGAAAGATGGACTTCCTTTGGGACGTCGGCGAGGTCTGGATCGCGGCGGGTGCAGCGGCCCTGGTCTATTATGCCAAGGACGACCGTCCCCGCTGGAAAGCGGTGGCGGAGATGATGCGCGAATGCGCCGACATGGTCGAGAAGGACGGGCTGCGCTCGCTCCCCTGGGGCAGGTGGGGCCGCCATGCTCCAGCCAATCACGAGCCCAAGGCCTGACGCTCAGCGCCGCTTTGGCATCAGGCTCAGAATGAAGGCCAGGTCCTGGGAGCTGTGACAGCGGTCGATCGGCCGGCTGCCCTGAAGTTTCGGATGCGCCGAATTGAGGAAGAGCTCCGCCAGCTGCTCGGTGGGAAAGGCCCGCTTTGCCGCCTCCGACAGCTGGCCACGAAGCCGGCTGGCCTCGCGCTCGGCCGCGATCCGCTTGCGGCGCGCGTCGCTGTCCCTGGCCAATTGCCGCTCCAGCCGAAGCAGTGCGTCATCGCTTTCGCGAGCGAACGCCGCAAAGCTGGTGTCGGTGCCTGCAACCTTTTGAGCCAGCCAGGCCGTCGCCTCGCCTTCCAGCATCTGTCCGGCCTGCAGGCGAATGGATCGCTGTCGCTCCGATGCCGCCGCTTCCAGCTTGGCCGCCTTGTCGGCCTCGGCCGCAGCAATGGCCTCCTGGTTGCACAGGCGGATCGCCGCGAGGGGCAAACCGCATAGATCGTCCACCACCTTTGGCGCGTAGCCGGACACCATCGTCTCGAGCCGCGCGATCCGGGCGAGCAAATCGCCATACGCATCGCCGCCCGCTTCGATCAGCTGGGACGGCGACATGCCGCTGCTGCGATAGGTCGCCGCCCAATGCAAGTAGGCTGTCTCAACGTCCTCGACGTCTGTTGCCCTGAGCAGCTTCTTCACGCGCCGTTGCAACTCGGACCGGCGATGCAGCAGGCCTTGAAGCTCGGGCTCGACATAGAAACACTGGTCCTCGCGGCTCCAGAATACTGCCTCGCCCTTTGCCGTCAGCTCCGCGAGATAGTGCCAGACCGCGGCATCCGGGCTGCCATAGCTCTCCTTGCTGAACCCGGCCTCGGCCAGGCGCTTCACCGGATACGCGGCGAGGTCCGTTCGGATCATCCAGTCCGGCAGCATCGACGACAGATCGCGCTCGTTCGGAAAATCGCCTTTGACCTTGAGCGTCGCGCCTGGCGAATATTGCTCGCTCGGCTTGATCACCACGGCGAACAGCGCCTCGGCCTGCCAATCCTTGGCCGGAACGGTGAACCAGTGACCGCCCTCCACCTCGATCCCGATCAAGGCCTCGAGGCCGGTTCGCCGAACAGCCGCCATTGCCTCGGCTTTCCAGCCGTCGGGCACGCTGGCCCGGCGCCGGCGAAGAATATGCCCCTTGAGCCGCCCGCCGCGTTCGGCCTTCTCCTTCGCGACGGCGGCGTCGAGCCTGCGCCTGGCGGCTGCGGCCTTGCGGTGATGGATCCATGTGCGGGGCGCCGTGTGCAGGATCGCGGCGTCGAGCGCATCGCCGTCCATCTGCCCGGCCTTCAGCCCGGACAAGTCGATCTCGACCATCGAAATATCGTGATCGCGCACCTTGGCGCGCTTCTCGCGATCGACCGCATGGTTGACCAGAAATTCGACCGCCAGCTCGAACTCCTGATAGCGCACCAGCGCGTCGGGCTGGAACGTGCCGATCCTGTGCTCAGGCGACACGGCGTCGAAGGCATAGGTCCCGGCCTCGAACACCAATTGGCGGACCCGTTCCTCTTCAAGGACCAGCGCGGGAAGCGTCAGCGTCCTCGCTGCCGTCAGCAGTTCCTTCGCGTAGCGATGAAGCGCGGTCTCGCCGGTGCACAGCGAGTCCGGCCGGTGCGCGAAATGCCGGCGCTTGTCGACCGGCTGGCGAAGGTTCAGCAGCTCGCCGCAGTCCAGGCAATGGAAGGGCCCCTGTCTCGCGCCGGCGACTGCGGAGACGTGGCGCGCCACCCCGTCGCCGCACCGCGCGAACGGCACCTTGAGCAGGCCCTGGCCGATGGGCTGCGCGATCCGTCCGGCGGCGCACGGCCGGCGGGGCCGCGGGGCCAGCAACATGGAGTCAAAGCGATCCAGGTCGGACAAAGTGTGCGCCTCGCGCCGGTACCGCGCGAGGGTGCGCTGTGCCGGGACCGAACTGTGCCCTTGGTCGACCTGCCCTTCAAGTCTGCCGGATGGGGTTGTGCGCACGCCCTCGCGTGCCCCTTGTTCGAATACGGCCCGTGGCGGCAGGGTGGTCACTGGACACTGGCGATCGGACGCTCGAAACGGGGGCGAAAGGAATCGGCGTTGGCGTTTATCGACGAGCTTGTTGAGGGTGGCGGGAATTTCGTGTTCACGCGGACCGAAGGTGGTGCGTCACTGGCTCCTGCCAGCGATCGCGAGACTGACCTGGCCTCGTTCCAGAACTTGGTTCGCCGGGTGCGCGCCAATGAAGGTGACGGCTATGCGATCCATCTCGAACATGTTTCGTCGGACCGTCCGGGCAAGCTCGTCGATCTGATGATCCTGACGATCGAGGACGCCGACTAGCCGGGGGCAAAGGCAGTGACAAACTATCGGCGACAGATCGACGACGCCTGGGAGTGCCTCGGCATGGGCGAGACCGAGCACGCCGTCGTGCTGGCCCGCGCCATCCTGAATCATCGCCCCGAAGTGATCGATGCCTATGTCGTGCTGGCGGCGGCTACGGAGGTCCCGGCGGAAGCGATCGCGCTATTGAAGGAAGCTGTCTGCGTCGCTGCGGCGTTCGAGAAAGGTGAGTGCAGTCAAGCTGTCGCCTACGACCTGCACGCGCATGTGCGTGCGCTCGGCAATCTGGCCCGACTGCTCTGGGAGGCGGCGCGGCCAGGCAACCGCGAGGAAGCGCTGCGCCATGCAAGGCGCGCCCTGCGGCTCGATCCAAACGACCGCGCCGGAACGCGATTGCTGTTGATGGGGTGGGAAGCCTCGGCCGGCAATTGGCCGGCCGCGCGCCGGATCGCGCGCCGGTATCGCGATGAGTATCGGACCGAGGTTCGATACTGGCTGGCGCTCCATGCGTTCCGCGACGGCGCGCCCGAAGCCGACGCATTGCTCGACAAGGCGATCGCCGGCAATCCGCACGTCGTCGCCGCGCTGAACCGGCGCCTGGTGTCGATCCGCCTCCCGACCGCATCCTATTCCTTCGGGTCGCCCGATGAAGCGGCGATCTACGCAGCCAATGCGCAGGATGGCTGGACTGCTACCCCGGGCGCGCTGAAATGGCTGGCCTCGCGCGGAGGCTAGCGGTTCGCCGACGCGATTCAAATCATGCCCGTCGGCCGAACGCCGCCGCTTCGGCGATATAGCCGCGATAGGCATAGTTGATCAGGTCGCGCACCAGCTCGAGCAGCCCGCCGGTCGGGAACCCATCGAATGGGTCGCCATGCGCGAGCAGGTTGCGCCGCTCGGCCAGGGTCGGGTGAGTCTCGCCGGTGAGCTGGCCGAGCGCGCTGCCGCCGCAGCGAACCGACATCGGGATCTGGGCGTCGGTCAGGCCGTCGGCCTGAACCATGTGCAGGAGCAAGGTCGAGAAGCTGCGCTTTCGCTTGGAGATCGCCCCGCCGTACCGATCCATCAGCGCAAGCTCGAGGGCGATGAGCGCGGCTAGTTCGCCCGCCTTGATCAGGTTGAAGTCGATCCAGCCGAGCAGATAGAGCCGCTGCGCGCGATCGAACTTGGCCTGCACGATGTCGGGGATGTGAGGGTCGATGCCGAGCCCGGCGATGAAGTCGCGCCACTGGGCGCCCGTCTCGAACGACAGAAAGCCGCCCGGATTACCGTCGGCCGGCCAGGGAAGCAGCAGCGGCTCTCGCTGAAATTGCGCGACGATGTCGGCCGGGTCGGTCATCAGGGATAACCGGCCGAACCGGCGGCGCGCCTCGCGGTCAGCAGGGGTTTCAGGAAATCGTGCATCCAGGCCGGCAGCGTCGATAGCCCGTCGCGCAGGTCGTTGCGAACCTTGGTGGCGTTGGGGCCGCTGTGCAGCAGGTCGTCGAGCCGCTGCCTGAGATCGTCCAGGCCGTCGGGATCGCCGAGCGTATCGCGCAGCCAGTGCAGCGCCTGCACGATCCGCATGGCGGGCCTGCCCGCCCAGTAGAGCTTGCTCGCCGCGGTCGGCTTGAACGTGATGATCATGTTGCCGAGATGGATCGAGCGCAGCCGGGCGTCGGTATGCACCACGATCTTCGAGGGCACCGCATTGGTGAGGCCCAGATCGTTCGCGGCAGTCATCCCGTCGACCAGCACCCGGATTTGGTCGCGGCGCGCGATCGCGTCGATCACCTCGCGCGGATCGGGCGCGGTGGGCTGGCGCGTCAGGCTGTTGATGCCGGGCTTGTCGTACAGGCCCCGGTCGATGCGGCGCAGGTCGCCGGCGTTGACCAGGCGCTGCAGGACCTTGTCGACCGCGTCCCTTGTGCCGAGATCGAGAAAATCGATGGGTGTCCACACCGCACGCGGCTTCGCCTTGGCGATGTGCCGCACGATTTGCGTCTTGAGGTCGGGCGTGTCCATGTCCGAAATTTGCCTACATATTTCGGACACGCTTATAGTCGATTGTCCGAAAAACAACAACAAATTTCGGACAGACTCACCTTGGCTCCTCCGGCCATGGCGGTGCTGGCACAACCGATGCCTTGTACGGCCTGCTGCTCGCCCCGTGGGAGGACTGTCATGGTGTTAGCTTCGTGGAGGCGTCGACAACACGCTTCCACCTCTATCGGCATAGGTCAGCCAATCGGGAATGGATGCAACGGCCGGAAAGACGATCCTCGGCCGTTCAGCTATGCCTTCAGCCGCAGCAGCCGCTGCCCTTGCCCTCGACTTGGATCGGTGGGCACGGCACGGTGCCATAGGAGCAGAACACGCAGCAGTCTCCCGGCTTGGGCTTCAGCAGCGTGCCGCAGCCCGTGCAGTCGTAGAAGAACTGGCAGGCGTTGGTCGGCATCGTCTCGGTCGCCTGATGGCCGCAGTGCGGACAGGTGAGTGTGGAACGCAATTCAATGGCGGCATCAGACATAGCGATAGCCGAGATAGAGCAACACCGCGCCGATGAGCAGCCCGATGAGCGTGACGATCCTTATCGCTGGCGGCGTGCAGACCCCGTCCGGCCCGCAACGGGAGGCCGCGATCTGTTGGCGGAGGAGCAGCAGCGCGCCCGTCAGCAGGCACAGCGCGCCGATGGCGAGAAGCGGGGTGCGATAGGGCGCTGCCGCCATGCCAATACCGCCCAGCCACGCGGCTCCAATGCCTGCTGAGGCGAGCAGAAACGGCAACGCGCAGCAGGCGGCGACCCCGAACGCCGCTGCGATCCCGCCCAGCGCAAGCGAAGCGGCGGCGATGCCAGTGGGTCGACGAGTTGATGGTCGGGGCATGACGACTCCTTGCGGCGGATATGGACTCGCCCTAGCGTCTGTAGCCGCTACAGACTCAAGCGGAATCTTCATGACGACATCCGGGACGATCCCGATCGGCGAGCTCTCGCGCCAGACCGGCTGCAATATCGAAACCATCCGCTATTATGAGCGCATCGGCTTGCTGCCGTTGGCGGCCCGCCGAGGCCGCTACCGCAGTTATGGAGGGGGCGACGTGCGCCGGCTTGCGTTCGTCCGCCGCGCCCGCGAGCTTGGCTTCCCGATCGAGGCGATCCGGGCGTTGCTGACGCTTGCTGAGGGTGGCGCACAATCGTGCCAGCAGGCGCACGACCTCGCGCAAGGGCATCTGACGGAGGTGCGCGCGAAGCTAGCCGATCTCGAACGCATGGCGGGAGTTCTGGCCGAGGCCGTGCTGGCGTGCGAACGCGGCGACAATAGCGGCTGCCCGCTGCTCGAAGCGCTGACGGACGGCACTCCGGCTCACTGACCGACGAGAGACTGCACGCCTCACCTTTGCTTGAGCTTCGTGCGTTTGGCGCGTTGCACAATCATATGCCGCGCGCATCTCCGGGTTGGAGGCGGGGCGGGTGGCCCAGGTCCAACCGCTGGTCTTCGCTGGGCGAGTTTGCGTACAGCCTGCTCCGCAACGCCCCTTTGTCCGGAAAGAGGGACGGCCTCGGCCGGCTACTCCGCCAGTCTTGCCAACGAGGCGCTGAAGCCACACATCCCGGCATCGGATATTCCAGCGGCCCTTCTTCGAACGACCATGGATAGCCAGTTAGAAGCTCGTCAATCGGAGCAATCCGCGACCTTGTATCAACCTCAGGGTCGTTAAATATGAGGCAGGGCGTAAAAACCTTGCAGGTCCGCGCTAGCACCTTTCCCGAGGTCAAGCCCATAAGGGGAGAGTTTCGGGAAGACCATGAAGCGGATGGTCGGAATTCGAAAGGGAGGCCCCACGGCCTCCCTTTTTTTGATTTTCCCCCAGGATACAATCGCCGGGCAGGATGCTGCTCGGTTCCGGAGGTCGATCCGGGAGGGGGAAGGCCTTCCCCTGACGGCCAGCCGCGTCTGGCCGTACCCCTTCTGCGGGCGCTCCGCCCCGCAACGCCCCGGAGAGGAATAGGGCGGCCAGTTCGGCGGTTGAATCCAAAACGTCATATATGACGTGTTATTCACGATAAGAAATCAAATATGAATGTTAAAAGTTCAACGCCAGCTTTGCTTCGTCATGCTCGAAGGCTGTTTCGAAGCTGCGGGCCTGGGCGCCAGTTACCCCTACCTCGCGAAAGGCGTCTCGCCAGCTTCCGGCGATGCGTGCGGCCATCTCCCGTATCATCGTGCGCGCATCGCCTTCCTCGATCTCGAAGAACTCGCAAGCCGAGAGCGCAAGCGCGATGGAGCGGTCATGCGCGCCACCTTCCAGGATGGCGGTCTCGAGATGCGGGTTACGATCCGGCGCCGGGTTGACGTCGAACATTGGCGACAAGCGCCATTGGCCTTTGCCGACATAGAGAAAGCCGTGATTCTTGAGATGATCGTCCTTGTTGGAGACGAGGATGGTGAAGATCAGCCGCTGGAACAGCTCGCGGAAATCGCGCGACGGGTCGGCCGCATGCCCGCGCATGAAATCGACGATCTCGGTGTAGGACCCGAGTTCCGTGCCGCGCTTGGCAAGCGCGGTGCGCGCGGAAATATAGGGAATCCGGGCATTGCCCTGCCGGTCGAACCGGCGCAGCAACGCCACCGGCCAAGGGGTATCGGCAAGGACGAGACGCACCTCCGGAACCGCGATGCCGCACAGTTTGGCAAGGCGAAGCGTCGCCACTTCGACGCGCTCGACCGGCTGCTGATCTAGCACCGAGGTGAACTTGGCCAGCCAGAGATGCTCGCCTTCGCGGACATTGGCCTTGGGGCGCGCGCCGCCCGAGCCGCCGGCGCCGGCCAGCGCCTGCAAATCCTCGGCAGAGATTTCATTACCCTGCTCTTAAGCGCGCGCGATCGCCGTAATCGCGGCAAGGTCGATGAGGCGGGGCACCGCGTCGGCGGCGCCGCCGGTGATCACCGCGCCGGCATCGTCGAGAAAGCGCAATGCCCCCTGGCGGCAGGCATCGTCGGACAGGGTCAGATATTCGAACTCGCTCAGGCCATTGCCATAAGCGCGCTCGAGCAGTCGCCGGCCCCAACTGTCTGGTGCTGCGTCGGCGAATGCGCCCCCAAGCGCGTCGCGCGCTTCGCCTTGCTGGCCCGAATGATGATAGGGGCCGCTGTCGAGCGGCATGTCGGGCGAGAGCGCGAACCGGCGCGGATCCTCGATCCAGCCAGCATCATAAGCGAAGCTCGAATATTGCCGCGGCCCATCACGCGTGAAGCGCAACTGCCCGACCGGCACCAGCGCCTCGCCTAGCGCCACCTTTGCGCGGTAGTCGGTCATCAGAAGGCGAGGCCGTCAGCGTTGCTGTCGCCACCCTCCGGCGAAGCCGAATCCTTGTCGCCTTGCTGGCGAGGAATCTTCGTAGAGCGGCGGCGGCCACGTTGCGGAAGCCGTTCATTGCTCAGGGCCAGGCCAAGATCGTCGTGCCGGACATCGAGCAGGTCGGCGAAACGTTCATTGAGACCGAACACGACCATGACGTCGGCGAGCGTGCCGATCCCGACTCCCGGTTCCCCTTTTTCCATCCGGATAATCGTGCTGGTCGAAGCGCCGGCGCGCACGGCAAGGTCGCCGATCGCCATGCCGCGGCGAAGGCGCGCGGCCCGCAGATCCTTGCCGAGCCGAATCAAGACCGACCGGGTTTTTGCCGAAGACATGATAACAATCCAGATATGACGTGTTGTATCCTATAAACTGCCACATATGATATGTTACCAGATACGTAAAGATCGATTTTCCGGTCGCGTGTCGTCCTGATTGCGGAAGTGCCAACGCACTTTTCGGCACGCAAACGCGCGCGGCCATGGTCTGGAGCCGCAGATCATAGCCGCCGATTTTCGCCACAACGATCCGAAAGGGGAAGGCCTTCCCGTGACGGCCAGCCGCGTCTGGCCATACCCCTTCCGCGGACGCTCCGCCCCGCATCGCTCCGGTGAGAGGAAGAGGGCGGCCGTTCGGCCGTGACGGGTCAGGGCCGGGAGAGAGTCTCCCGGCGCCCGTCGCGGAGAATTTCCATGGCCACTGTCCTCAACCATTCCCCCGCGCCGCCGCCGCGTACTGCGCCCTACAAGGTCGATATCTCGAGGGGCCGGCGCATCGGGCGCGTCTCGTCCGAATGGTTCTCGCGCCCCGATGACGAGCGATATCTCTCGTTGCGCGAGCTGCACGCCGCAACCCTGGCGCGGGCGAAGCGCGCCACCACCCGGACGATCGAGACGCGCGAGGTGCGGGTCGAGGCGAGCCGCGACAATGCCGAGCGCCTGGCGCTGATCGTGCCCGGCCGTGACGAACCGGTCGCGCCGACCCATTGGTCGTTCGGGCAGCTCGCCAGCCTCGTCGGCGCGCCATCGGGCTATCTGCGCCAGCTCCCCGCGCCGCTTGCCGGCATCAATCTCCAGCACGGGCTGCTCACGCATCGCGGCGAGCTGATGAAGACGCTGGAGACCGAGGACGGGCGGACCGAGCTGCGTGCGGTGACCGGCCCCGACTATGGCCGGATCTGGGACCATGAGCTGGTCGAGGCCGTCATGCGGATCGCCGGCAACGGCACCGGCGACACGCGCTGGAAGGTGCCGGGGCTGCTCGACTGGTCGACCATGACCCATAACCCGCATGTCGAGGTGACCAAGGACACCACCACGCTCTATGCTAGCGACCGCGACGTGTTCCTGTTCCTGGTCGATGATGCCCATCCGATCGAGGCGGGCAGGTTGCCCAATGGCGACCCTGACCTGTTCTTCCGCGGCTTCTACTGCTGGAACAGCGAGGTCGGCGCAAAGACACTCGGCATGGCCTCCTTCTATCTCCGCGCGGTCTGCATGAACCGCAACATCTGGGGTGCCGAGGGCTTCGAGGAGATCAGCATCCGGCACAGCAAGTTTGCCGCCAACCGCTTCGCGCACGAGGCGGCTCCGGCGCTGGAGCATTTCGCGACCTCCTCACCGCAGCCCTTCATGTCGGGCATCCTTGCGGCGCGGCAGCGCATCGTCGCCCGCACCGACGAGGACCGGCAGGACTTCCTGCGCAAGCGCGGCTTCTCCAAGGCCGAGACCGGCAGGATCACTGCGACCGTGCTCGACGAGGAGGGGCATCCGCCCGCCTCGATCTTTGATTTCGTCCAGGGGATCACTGCGCTCGCGCGGGACAAGCCCCATCAGGATGCGCGGCTCGATCTCGAGGGCAAGGCCTCGAAGCTCCTGTCCGCCGTCCACTGACCGCCGACGCCGGGGCGCGACGCGCCCCGGCGTCTCCCACATCTGCTTTCACAGGAGGCCATCATGGCCGATCGCGTTTCCGTCGCCCTCACGCTGGGCGGCGCCATTACCGATGACCAGTATCAAGAAGTCACCGCCCTCATCCAGCTTGAGGGGCTGTCGATCGAGTGGGGCGGCGCGCCGTTCGAGCCCGGCCATCGTACTCGCGGGGAGCCGCTAAAGCTCTTTGCGCACGAGGTCGCCTGGGGTCGGGTCGAGCCGGTCGAGGACTGGTGCGTCGCCAACCGCGTTCCCTTCGCGCGCTGGTCAGGCGGCTATGCCGGATCCTGGGGATCCGAGCGCGTCGTCTATGCCGGCGCGGGCGAGCCCGCGTCGTTCGTCGCCGACGAGGAGGACCGCATTCTGGTGGACCGCGAAACGGCGCTGCAGCTCGGCTCCATCGAAGCCGTGATCGGCCATTTCGACGCAGCCGATTTCCCAATCCCGCCGCTCGTCGTGGACGGCGACCCATGACCCTTCCGCGTCGCTCGTGCATGGCGCAGCTCTCCTGCCTCAAGAGGTAGAGGGCTGCGCCGCTCCCATGGCGGAGTGAAGGCCGGGAGAGAGTCTTCCGGCGCTCCGCCATGGAGAACTGACATGGCGAAAGCCCTACCCAAGCTCGTCCTTGCGCCCGCGCAGGGGATTCCCTTCAACCAGCTGGTCCTGTCCCAGGCCAATGTCCGCCGGGTCAAGAACGGCGTCACCATCGAGCAATTGGCGGCGGACATCGAACGCCGCGGCCTGCTCCAGGGTCTCAGCGTCCGGCCGCTGCTGGACGCCGAGGGCCAGGACACCGGGACCTTCCATGTGCCGGCCGGCGGCCGGCGCTTCCGCGCCCTTGAGATCCTCGTCAAGCGCAAGCGCCTCGCCCCCGACGCGATCGTCCCCTGCGTCGTCAAGCCTGCCGACGCGGCTGTTTCCGCCGAGGAGGACAGCTATGCGGAGAACACGCACCGCGAAGCGCTCCATCCGCTCGACGAATTCCGCGGAATGAAGAGCCTTGTCGACCAGGGCGGCGAGATCGAGGATGTCGCCGCGCGCTTCCACGTCACGCCTGCGGTCGTGCGCCAGCGCCTCAAGCTCGCCTGCGTGTCGCCGGCGCTGCACGAGGTCTATGCCGCCGGCGGCATGAGCCTCGAGCAGTTGATGGCCTTCACCGTCTCGGACGACCATGCCCGCCAGGAGCAGGTCTGGGAGCTGGTGCAGAGCCATCACAACCAGTCCGCGCATTTCATCCGCGCGCGCCTCAACGAGACCACCGTGCCGGCGCGCGATCCGCGCGCGCTGTTCGTCGGCATCGACGTCTATGTCGCGGGCGGCGGCTGCGTGCTGCGCGACCTGTTCGAGGAGGATCGCGGCGGCTGGCTGCAGGATGCGGCCTTGCTCGACCGGCTCGTGCTCGAGCAACTCGGCGCCGAAGCCGAGCGCATCCGCGGCGAAGGCTGGAAATGGGTCGAGGCTATGATCGACCTGCCCTATGGATTCCAGCACGGGATGCGGCCGATCGAGCCGATCCACACGCCGCCGACCGAGGCCGATCTCGCCGAGGTGGCGACGCTCCAGGCCGAGGCCGACGCGCTCGAGACCGAATGGGGCAATGCCGACGAGATCCCGGACGCGGTCGACGCGAGGATCACCGCGATCGACGAGCGGATCGCCGAGCTGGCCGGCGGCAGCTGGAACTACGATCCCGCCGACATGACGATCGCTGGCGTGTTCGTGACGATCGACCGCACGGGCGCGCTCGAGATCGAAGCCGGCTGGGTCCGTGCCGAGGATGAGCCGGTGGTCGAGCCCGAGCCCGGAGAGGTCGGTGACGACGCCGAGGTCGGCCAGGGCGACGGCGAGCATCGCGGCGAGGGTGAAGGTGGGACGGCCATCCAGCCTGAATCGGCGGAAGAGGAGGATGAAGGGCTGAAGCCGCTGCCCGACCGCCTCATCTCCGAGCTGACTGCCGAGCGCACGCTCGCGCTTCAGGAGGCGATCGCCGGCAATCCCAAGGTCGCCTTCGCTGCGGTGCTGCACAATTTCGTGCTGGCGACCTTCTACTATGGCCGGACCGAAAGCTGCCTGACCGTCAGCCTGTCCAAGGTCGGCTTCGGCTTCCAGCCCACGGGCATGAAGCACAGCCCGGCCGCGCTCGCGATCGACGCCCGGCATGCGATGTGGAAAGAGCGGCTTCCGCAGTCGGACCGCGACCTCTGGGACGCGCTGCTCCAGCTCGATGCTGATGCCCAGGCCGAGCTGTTCGCGCATTGCGCGGCCTATGCGGTCAATGCGCTCTATGAGGTCGCGCCCAAGTACGACAATGGCCGCATCTCGGCGCACATGGTCGATCGCCGCCTGGCGCACAGCCACATCCTCGCCCGTGCGGTCGGTCTCGACCTGGTCGCTGGCGGCTGGAAGCCCACCGCCGACAATTTCTTCGGCAAGGTGACCAAGGCGCGGATCCTCGAAGCGGTGACCGAGGGCAAGGGCGCCGATACCGCATCGCTGATCGACCATCTGAAGAAGCCGGATATGGCGCGCGAAGCCGAACGGCTGATGGAGGATGCCCGCTGGCTGCCCGAGCCGCTGCGCACGCCCGAGCTGCCGGCCCAGGCCGAGCTACTGGGCGGTGCCGTGGCCGAGCTTCCGGCGTTCCTCGCCGAGCCCGGCGAGGGTGAGGGCGAAGCGCCACTGGCGATCGCCGCCGAGTGACTTCTGGGAGCGGGGCGCGTTCGCGTCCCGCTCCCCCTTCCAGCCTCAGGAGCCTGTCATGGCAATTCCCGACGCGCATCGCGCCAATTTCGACACGCTGCTGCGCGCGGCTGCCGACGGCAATCTCGCTTTGCTCGAATGCACCGACGCAGTCTCGGGCGAGCCGCGCTGCGTGCTGTGCGCGGTCGGTTTCGACGACGGCGCCTATTGCATGACGCCGTTCGGCCATCTCGCCGATGGCAACCCCTTCGATCTCTATCGGCCGCCCGCCGATCCGGCCCATCCCGCCGGCTGACCCCAATCTTCGCGCGGGCGCGCCGATGCGCCCAGCCCCCAAATCCTGGAGACCGACCATGAACCTGCCGATTCTCGGCGGGACGCCCCTCGGCGCGCCCGCTCGTTCCTGTCCCGACACCGCCGCAGCCGATGCGTGCCACCGCGCCGCGCTTATCTTGCTGCCCAACCTCGAACGCGGCGCACCGATCGACGCCCGACTGCTTCGCCGTGCCATGGAGGAGGCCTTTGGCGCGAGCGATGCCGAAGGCGCCTGGGACTGGAAACAGGCCTACGACAGCTGCGAAGCTGCCGAGATCCTGTTCCTGCGGCGCCATGGCCCGGCGATCCTCGATCCCGCGCGCGATCCGCAGGGGTGGCTGCGCCTCGTCGAACGGGTCGCGGCCCTTGCGCCGACGCACACGCGCCGTTCGCAGGCCGGGCAGGCGATGCAGCAATTCTCGACTCCGCCGGGGCTTGCCCTTGTCGCGGCCATTGCAGCAAGGATCGGCGCGGGCGAGCAACTGCTTGAGCCCTCGGCAGGGACCGGCATGCTGGCGATCTTCGCGCAGCTGTTCGGTGCGCGTCTCGCCCTGAATGAGCTGGCCCAGGCGCGAGCCGCGCTGCTCGATCGTCTGTTTCCGGATACGCTCGTGACGCGTCACGATGCCGCACAGATCGACGATCGCCTCGATCCCGGCCTGATACCGGACGTCGTGCTGATGAACCCGCCTTTCTCCGCGATGGCGGGGGTCGAGCGCCGCATGCCCGGAACGGCGCTCCGGCATATCGCATCCGCGCTTGCCCGGCTTCGTCCCGGAGGACGATTGGTCGCGATCACCGGCGCGGGCTGCGCGCCGGACTCACCGGCGTGGCGCGACGCGTTCGTCGCGCTCCAGGAGCGGGGCCGCATCGTCTTCACCGCGTCGATCGCCGGGTGCGTCTATGCGCGCCATGGCACCACCACCGAGACCCGGCTGACGGTGATCGATCGGTTGCCCGCCGACGTGCCGAGCGACTTCGCCCCCGATCACGGCAAGGCACCGGACCTCGCGACCCTGCTCAACTGGGTGCTGGCGTCGGTGCCGCCGCGCCCGGCAACGGCCGTGGCGCCGGAGCCCCGCCCGTCCGCGATCAATGCGCGCGCGACATCGGGACGGTCGCCGCGCCTCGACCTCGTTGGCGCCAAGCCGGATGATGCCGACGCCGAACCGCTCGACTATGCCACGCTGGACTGGCGGCCCGACACGGTGCGGCTGTCGAGCGGCATCTACGAACCGTTCGAGTTGCAGTCGATCCGAATCCCGGGGGCTCGGCCGCATCCGACAGCTTTGGTCCAGTCCGCCGCGATGGCGTCAGTCGCTCCGCCGAAGCCGTCCTACCGGCCCGTGCTGCCCCGGCGCCTGGTCGCGGACGGCGTGCTGTCCGATGCCCAGCTGGAGTCGGTCATCTACGCCGGTGAGGCGCACACAGGCTTCCTCGCCGGAGCCTGGAGCGTCGATGCGACGTTCGACACGATGACCGCCGTTGCGGAGGATAACGACGCCGCCATCCGCTTTCGCCGCGGCTGGTTCTGCGGCGACGGCACGGGCGCGGGCAAGGGCCGTGAAGTCGCCGGCATCATCCTCGACAACTGGCTGCAGGGTCGGCGGCGGGCCCTCTGGGTATCGCTTTCCGACAAGCTGCTCGAGGACGCGCAGCGCGACTGGCGCGCGCTTGGGCAGGAGCCGCTTCGCGTGACGCCCTTGTCGCGCTTTCGCCAGGGCGCGCCGATCCGTCTCGGCGAGGGCATATTGTTCACGACCTATGCGACGCTCAGGAGCGAGGAGCGGGGCGGCAAGGCCAGCCGCGTGCAGCAGATCGTCGACTTTCTCGGTCCCGACTTCGACGGCGTGATCGTGTTCGACGAGGCACACGCCATGGCGAATGCCGCAGGCGGCAAGACCGAGCGCGGCGACCAGGCCGCTTCGCAGCAGGGACGCGCCGGCCTCCGCCTGCAACGGGCACTTCCCAAAGCACGCGTGATCTACGTCTCGGCGACCGGTGCGACCACGGTCCAGAACCTCGCTTATGCCGAACGGCTGGGCCTCTGGCTCGGCGAGGATTTCCCCTTCGCGACCCGCACCGATTTCGTCTCGGCGATCGAGGCGGGCGGCGTGGCGGCGATGGAAGTGGTCGCGCGCGACCTGAAGGCGCTCGGCCTCTACTCGGCACGCTCGCTTTCGTTCGAAGGCGTCGAATATGAGCTGCTCGAGCATCCGCTGTCGGGCGAACAGCAGCGCATCTACGATGCCTATGCCGACGCCTTCCAGGTCATCCACAACAATCTCGATGCGGCGCTCCGGGCCGCGAACGTCACCGGCGCCGAAGGCACGCTCAACCGCCAGGCCAGGTCGGCGGCGCGCTCCGCGTTCGAGAGCGCCAAGCAGCGCTTCTTCAATCATCTGATCACGGCGATGCAGACGCCAAGCGTCATCGCCAGTATCGAGGCCGATCTCGATGCCGGGGCGAGCCCGGTCCTCCAGATCGTCTCGACCGGCGAGGCGTTGATGGAACGCAGGCTCGCCGACATCCCGACCGGGGAGTGGGGCGATGTCGAGATCGACATCACGCCGCGCGAATACGTCTAATGTTGAGCTCAACATTACACGGCTTCTTTGCAGTCGCAGTTTATGTCGAGCGTGGCGGCGGTAGGCGCAGGTTTCCTTCGGTTTTCCATGATTTCACTCCAGATAATATGAGTGCCAGGGGGTTGTCCGGAGACGGGCTAGGCCCGCCTT
>Ga0209933_1000118_pt1 | contig 224137 bp, 182 predicted proteins | sample ThiBiot_300_biof_FD_183944 | JGI IMG/M metagenome (GOLD analysis project Ga0209933, IMG submission 183944) | Wastewater bioreactor microbial communities from Cape Town, South Africa - Thiocy_cont_300_biof (SPAdes) | ecosystem: Engineered > Bioremediation > Thiocyanate > Unclassified | place... | reverse complement strand
CCGAAGCGAAGGAGCACCGGGTGAGCGCATTGCGCCTCGCCCCGTTAACTTCTGCATCCACCCCGCGGGTCGTCCCATAAACACCTCCATGAATGAAGTGTTGCGACGACCGGTTGAATACGCCTTGGTTCCTTCGGCTTCGCGGCGCGCTTCTGCCAGTGTTGTATCCAGCCGTCCATCGTAGTACTCGTGGTTGCCAAGCAGGTAGACCACGGGCTTGCCGCGAAAGCGATCCGCCGCCCACTGGACGGCGCGCTTAGCCGGCGAATGAATGTCGCCGGCGAGGATGACGACATCGAATTCAAGATCGGGCACCGGCTCGAACGGAGCGAACTCGAGGTGGAGGTCGGAAAGAATCAGCACTTTCATCGGGACACCCCTTCAAAGCGGGTGCGAAGCTCGGCACTGGCCTTGTCGTCGAAGCCGGTGAACGAGCCGCACACCACCAGATGGTCCTTGAAGTGGTCGAACTGCCAGTAGGCGTCATCGAGCGCAACCCAGGGCTCGTCGACCGCATCGTGAAGCTGGAGCCAATCGAGGATTTCTTTTTCACGATTCCTGTACGGCGGCTGAAGGCCAAAGCCCGAAGGAGGGATGGCTCCAACGATGCAGGTCCGGATGTCGCTGGAGAACGGCTTCAGCAGCGTCTTGTTGAGCAGGTGCTCACGCCAGGATGAACTGATCACGATCTTCACGAGCGGGAACTCGCGCAGCAACGCCTCCAGGCGCGGCAGGAAGCAGAACTTGGCACCACCGTTGAGGATGTAGTCTTCCCCCTCCGGATGCAGCACGCCGTCGAAGTCGATGAACAGGATCACTCCGGGCCTCCGAATCCATTCCCATCCAGCGGCCGCGCCAGGTGCGAGCCCATGCCAACGCCGAATGCGCGGAACGGCGCCGCCGCGGTCCTCATACGACACCGCCGTGTTGAATCGCGTTGAGCATCGATCGCACCTTTTCTGAGCCGCCCCCGGCGGCGAACGCTGCTGGCGTTCGGCCATCAAGCAATTCATGTGGTTTGTTCAGCCAGGCCTGGGCTGCTGAGCCGAACACCTGGGCAGCAAGAGCCTGCAATTCTTGTGAAAGGCGGGCCGTCTCCGGCCGCACCAAGGTCATGATCTCGATAACCAATCCAGGGTCGAAGCTCTTGTTCTCGAATTCCCTCCGCCGGTTCAAGTGGTAGCCGCGCGGATTGCAGACCACGCGGCACTTACCAACTTGATAGTCGAAGCTCTCGTGGATATGGCCATGCACCCAGAGCGTGGGCACATCGAAGAATGAGGATGGCAGTTCGCTCACAAAAGCACCGGACAACCAGTTGGCCTGGTAGTGCGGCGCGAGCGACCCTCGGTGTGGTGCGTGATGGGTCACCACCACCGTCGGTCCACCGAAGGGCTCAGCCAGCCTGTCCGCTAGCCAAGCGCGGTCGCGTTGGTGTAGCGCTAACGTGTCTTTGGGCGTTAGCCGGCGCTTACTCGGCTTGACGTGCTGCGTGGTCTGATTGTCCGCCTCTGGTGTCTCAGCCCACCGGATCGATGAGTAGTCGTTGAGTTGGAGCTTGGCCACCTTCATGGCGCGCTCGATGTCAACGACGGGGCCGGGCTTGGCCTGGATGGGCAGTTCAAAATCGGTCCACAACGTGCACCCCAGAAACCGGACGCCGTCGATCGCGGTTTCGCCGGGAGCCAGAAGGTGAATGTTGCACGCGTTCGCGGTTAGCGCCATTTCCTTCTGCGTGGTTTGAAGCACTCCCCCGAAAAATTCGTGATTTCCCGGCACGAAGACGATCGGAACAGTCTCCCCGAAGTTGTCTGGTCGTCGAGCCCAACGCATGGCCTTGGAAGCAGGCACGGAGATGTCGCCGGCAAGGATGACGACGTCATAGTCGACCTTCGGAACGTTGAAAGTGCCGAACTCGATGTGCAGATCGGAATAGACAAGCAGCTTCATGATGGATCCCTGACAAGAACAAAGGCGAAGGAGTCGCCCGGGTCGTCATTTCGTGGCGGAGACTTCCCTGCGGACGGCATGACCGTCGGCAAGGCTTCGTCCAGATCGGCGTCCTCGATGTGCCAGCGTCCGGCCAGGGCGGCGGCGCCGAGGACGCGTTCAGCCGTCATGCGGATCTGGCGCGGCGTGAGCCAGGCCAGCCGACAGACCTGCAGGTTCGTCAGCGGCCGGAAGCGTGATCGGATGCCTTTGGCGGGAACCATGCGCTTCAACGTCGCTGCGTAGATACTTTGGGCCAGAACCAAACGGCCGTCGATGTCTGGTGGCACGATGGTGAATTCGACAAAACGCGAACGAACCGGCGCGGGAATGCGTCGTGGGTCGTTCGCCGTGGCGATGTACCAGACATAGGAGGCATCGAACTCGAACTGGACGCTCAGATCCTTGATCCGTGATGCAGTGACGGGCTCGAGCAACGTGAGCAACGAATCGATTGGCTGGTAACCGCTCCCGCCCCTCTTTCCCTTGTCGAGTTCGTCAAGCAGGATGATCGGATTGGCGTGTTCACCCAGGACGATCAGTTCGAACAGGGCGCCGACGGACGTGTTGGCCCAGTGCCGGTCAGAGCCACGCAGGCCCGAGCTCGTCTCGGCGTTGTCAAAGGCCTCGCGTTGGACCACCGTGCCAAGGCTTTCGGACAGGCGCAGGGCAAAGTGCGACTTCCCGACACCAGGGTCACCGAGCAGCAGGATGGGTGGAGGATGCAACGGTGCACCGGCGAGTTCGGCCAGTGCCAGGCGTTGGGCGATGAACTGGGCCACAGGCGCAAAGTTGGGCATCTCCTGAATGAGTGCAGTCAGTTCGTCGCGCCAGCCGTGAGGTGATTTGATGCGGCGCCAGGAACCTCTTTCCATCGCTTTAGCCAGGAGCGCCCGATCGCGCTTGACGAGCTGTCTGTCGGGCGAACTCGGCGTGGACTCCAGGTTCCTGAAATGCGCAAGTGCAGCCTTCCAGTCGAAGACGGGAACGGTGTGCTTGCGTTTCGGCGGCTGTTTGGTCGGCACCGAGGCGTCGAGTTCGGCGGACTTGCTTACATGCCGGACGATAGGCGGCGGAGTGGGTGCCTTGGCGCTGGCTGTCATGGACTCGAGAGCGCGCTGAGCCTGGAGATCGCGGATACGTTGCTCCCGCTCTTGCCCCTCCCGGATTCGGCGCTCCAATTCCTCCCGCTCGATGGCGTGCAGGACGGCTTCTGGCACCGCCAGTTTGAAGTTGCGCGGATCGGCAGCGGACTGATGATGCTGCCGGGTATAGAAACGATAACCGGCAGGCAGAGAGGTCGGCGGCGGATTAGCGGGATGCTCTTCGTGGGGCGTTGCACTGGACATGATGGGCTCCAAACTGGTGGTGGAGCCTGCGGCGTTGCGCCGCGATTCAATGCAGGCGCTTCAGAGGCCGAGAGGCTCTAGGATCACGACGTTTGTCGGGGTGAGCGAACGCGAGTGGCGAGCTATTCGCGTGGTGCGATCGGCCGCCGATATGCATACGGCTATCCCACCGCGCGACGAGGAGGCGCGGCAAATCGCAAGGCGATTTCGGGTGGGGTTGCGATGGCCAAACATGATGGAGTTCTGAAAGATGCCATCACAGTACTTATCGAATGCATCTAAGTCAACCGATGTTGACGCGATTAGATGCCAACGGTCGTTGTAGCACTGCAAAACGCGCTATTTCGTTTATGCCAACTTATGGTGACGATTTTGGTGATCGTGCCAACTTATGAGTTGCGAACGTCTTGGCAGCCTCGGAAGGGATGTGAAAACCCTGTTCGGAGCCGCGTTTGGACGATCAAATTACGCCAACTTATGCCGACGCAGCGAGCATATTTATGGGTTAGACGGCAACGCGGCACCGGCCGCCCATGCCAATTGCACGCTGCCCCATAGCCAAAGTGCATGCCCCGGAGGACGGTGCGCCAGCCCATAACCTTTGGGCATGGCCCGGGTTCCAATTGGAATTATTCCGCGTGGCCAGTCCTTCCTACACTGACCTTCTGTTCAATCCAACCGAACGAAGGCTCGAATGAAATCCTCTGTACTGATGGCTTCCATGGCTGCTGCGGTGCTGCTCGCCGCCACCGGCGCGCAAGCGGCCGACACGCTCGCCAAGATCGCCGAGTCCGGCAAGATCACGCTCGCCTACCGCGAGTCGTCGGTGCCTTTCAGCTACCTCGAGGGCCCCGGCAAGCCGATCGGTTTTTCGGTGGAGCTTTCGAATGCTGTCGTCGAGGCGGTGAAGAAGAAACTGAACAAGCCCAACCTGCAGGTCGCGCTGATGCCCGTCACCTCGCAGAACCGAATTCCGCTGATCACCAACGGCACCATCGACCTGGAGTGCGGCTCCACCACCAACAACACCGCGCGCGGCAAGGACGTGGCGTTTGCCATCAACCACTTCTACACAGGCACGCGCCTGCTGGTGAAGAAGTCCTCGAAGATCAAGGACTACGCCGACCTTGCAAAGAAGACCGTGGCCAGCACCACCGGCACCACCAACGTGCTGGTCATGCGCAAGTACAACATCGAGAAGAACCTCGGCATGAACATCGTGCTGGGCAAGGACCACGCCGATTCGTTCCTGCTGCTGGAGAGCGATCGCGCCGCGGCCTTCGCGATGGACGACATCCTGCTGTTCGGCCTGATCGCCAATGCAAAGACGCCTTCCGACTTCGAGGTTGTCGGCGAGTCGCTGCAGGTCGAGCCCTATGCCTGCATGCTGCCCAAGGACGACCCGGCCTTCAAGAAAGTGGTCGACGACACCTTCGCCGCCATGATGAAGAGCGGCGAGTTCGAGAAGCTCTACGACAAGTGGTTCATGCAGCCGATTCCGCCGCGGGGCGTGCCGCTGAACCTGCCGATGAGCCCGCAATTGAAAGAAAACCTCAAGGTCTTGAGCGACAAGCCCGCGACCTGATTGATGAAAAGGATATGGCAGTGACGCAGGTGGTCGGGATTCTTGGGGGCATGGGCCCCGCGGCGGGCGCCGATTTCGTCCGGCTCTTCGTGCAGGCCTGCGCGCAGCAGATGCGCGCGCGCGGCGAGCCGGTGCGCGACCAGTCCTTTCCCGAACACTGGCTCGCGCAAGTGCCGGTGCCCGACCGCACCGACGCGCTGGCCTCCACCGAGGAGGGCGCGCACCAGCCGCTGGAGCCGATGCTGCAGGCGCTGGGCCGGCTGGCCGCGCTCGGCAGCCGGGCAGTGGCCATCGCCTGCAACACCGCGCATGCCTGGCATGCCAGCCTGCAGGAACGCTTTCCGCAAATCGAGCTGCTGCACATGGCGCGCGAGACCGCGCGGCAGCTGTCGGCGCAGGGTGCCACCGGCGTGGCGCTGATGGCGACCGAGGGCACGTACCGCGTGCGCCTTTACGAGCAGGCGCTGGCAGAGGTAGGGCTGGACTGCCACATCCCGCTGGCGGAAGAGCGCCAGACCATCACGCGCGGCATCTTCGACGGCGTGAAGGCCGGCAACATGGCGCTGGCCGAGCAGTGCTTTTCCGAAGTGGCGCTGCGCCTGGCGGAGCGCCACGGGCCGGTGACCATCGTCATGGGCTGCACCGAAGTGCCGCTGGGCCTGCAGGGCTCGGCCGCCGTGGCCGGGCTGGACCTGATCGATCCGGCGCAGGTGTTGGCCGCCGCGCTGGCGCGCCGCGCCTACGGCATGGACCAACCCCACTGAAATTCCGGTCATAGGGGCGGCCGGTCGAATTCGCCTACAACATGCGGCGGTGCGTTTTCGCGCGCCCCCTTTTTGTCCGACGATTCAACTGGAGCCTTTTTCATGTCCCTCGACGACAGCCGTTCCGACTTCGACTCGCTTCGCCCCGGCGACAGCACCGCGCAGGGCGCCACGCGCCGCACCGCGCTCAAGGCCGCCATCGGCGTGGGCTATGCCGCCGCGGTGCTGCCGGTGGCCGCGCAGACCGCCGTCGCCACCTCGTCCGAAGGCCTGAAGGCCGGCCCCGTCAAGTACACCGTCAACGGCTTCGAGGTGCCCGCCTACGTGGCCGCGCCCGAGGGCAAGACCGGGCTGCCGGTGATCCTGGTCATCCAGGAAATCTTCGGCGTGCACGAATACATCGCCGACACCTGCCGCCGCTTCGCCAAGCTGGGCTACCTGGCCATCGCGCCCGAGCTTTACGCGCGCCAGGGCGACCCGCGCGGCTACACCGACATCCCCAAGCTGCAGGCCGAGATCGTCACCAAGGTGCCCGACGCGCAGGTCATGGCCGACCTCGACGGCGCGCTGGCCTATGCCAAGGCCAACGGCGGCGACACCAGCAAGGCCGGCATCACCGGCTTCTGCTGGGGCGGGCGAATCACCTGGCTTTATGCCGCCACCGGCAAGGTCAAGGCGGGCGTGGCCTGGTATGGCCGGCTGGTCGGCCAGGCCGGCGAACTGACCCCGAAACACCCCGTCGACATTGCCGCCAGCCTGCAGGCGCCGGTGCTTGGCCTGTACGGCGGAAAAGATCAGGGGATCCCCCTTGACACGGTTGATAAGATGAAAGCTGCTCTGGCCAATGGGACTCCGGCGGCCAAGGCTTCGAGCTTCGTCGTGTACCCCGAAGCAGGCCACGCATTCCATGCCGACTACCGCCCCAGCTACCTCAAGAGCGCGGCGGACGACGGCTGGCAACGCGCCACGGCCTGGTTCAAAGCCAATGGCGTCGCCTGAACACGGCGCCCTGTAGCCACCCCCGCCGAAGGCCGTCCGATGTGACGGCCTTTTTCTTTTCTATGATCGGGCAACGGCCCCGGGACTGTTCCGGTGGCCGCCCCTCTTGCGCAAGCAGCTATGAATTTGATAGTCATCATCGTGGCAACCCTGGTTGCCGGTATCGGGAGCGTCTGGCTCGCGGCCCTGTTGCTGAAAGTGGGCGTGCGCAGCGACTCGGGCGGCGTCAACCCGCAGCACCTGCTGAGCCTGGCGGCGGGCGCGCTGCTCGCCACCGCCTTCATGCACCTGTTGCCCGAGGCCTTCGAAAGCCGCATCGAACCCGCGCTGCTGTTCGCGGTGCTGCTGTTCGGGCTGGTTTTCTTCTTCCTGCTCGACAAGGCCGAGCTGTGGCATCACGGCCATGAGCATCACCACGGCGGCGAGCCCGATGCACATGCCGGGCACGGCCATGGCCACGATCACGGGCATGGCCACAGCCACGACAACACCCCGCGCACGGGCGGCTGGGCCGTGCTGACCGGCGACAGCGTGCACTGCTTCGGCGACGGCATCCTGATCGCCTCGGCCTTCACCGCCGACATCCGCCTGGGCCTGGTCGCCGCCATCGCGGTGCTGGCGCACGAGATTCCCCACCACATCGGCGACCTCGTGGTGCTGCGCCAGAGCTCGGCCAACCAGCGCGCGGCGCTGGTGAAGGTGTCGCTCGCCGGTACCATGACCACGCTCGGCGGCATCGCCGGCTGGTGGCTGGTCGACCAGCTGCACAGCTGGCTGCCGTATTTCCTGGTGCTGGCCGGCAGCAGCTTCGTGTACGTGGCGCTGGCCGACCTGATTCCGCAGTTGCAGAAACGCCTGCCGGCCCGCCAGACGGCCGCGCAGATCCTGTGGCTGGCCGCGGGCATCGTGCTCGTCACCGGCGTGAGCCGCCTGGCCCACGGCGAGCATGGCCACGATCACGGCCACGACGACCCCGGGCACGGCGAACACGGCCACGTGCACAAGGACTGACACCCCGGGCGGGAAACTTTCCGACACCGACGCTGCGCGCCGGATGAACCGGAACGGCTGAAACAGGCGCACCATAGGGGGCCTGTCAGCAATCAGCCGAGGAACCCGATCATGACCAACGTCGACGCCACCGCGCGCTCCGCTTCGCCCTCCGACGACGATGAGGACAACACGCCAGCCGACGATTTCGAGGAAGTCGAGAACGATGCCTCCGACGACCTGTCGGACGAAACCGGCATCGATCTCACCGACGCGAGCGAGCTCGATGCCGACAACGTGCCGGCCGACGAAGAATTCGACCGCGTGATGAACGCACCCGATTGACCCCGAACGCCATGCCCCGAGCGGCTACGCTCAGGGCATGCGCCTGTTTCACTTCAGCGACGACGCCGGCATCGATCGCTTCGACCCTCGCCCTGTCCGCACGCCGGCCCAACGGCCGCCGGGCATGGACTGGCTCAACGGCCCGCTGGTCTGGGCCATTGCCGAGGACCACCAGCAGCTGTATCTTTTTCCCAGGGAGTGCCCGCGCATCGTGATGTGGGCGCATGCCGGCACCAGCGCGAGCGACCGGCAGGCATGGCTCGGCGATGCGCCGCGCGGCATCGCGGCCCTTGCGTACATCGAAGCGTGCTGGCTGGAACGGCTCGAACGCGCGTCACTGACGCGCTACGAACTGCCGCGCGAGCACTTCGTGGACATCGACGACGTCGGCATGTGGGTGTCGCGCGACGCGGTGGTGCCGCGCGAGGTCACCCATCTGTCCGATCTACAGGCCGAGCTGGCCGCATGTCGCACCGAACTCAGGGTGGTCGATTCGCTTCTCCCCCTCAAGCCCGTGTGGCAATCGTCGATGCATGCCAGCGGCATCCGGCTGCGGAACGCCGCTGGCTGGGCATAAGCGGTCTTCTGTTCCTGCCGCTCAGGCTGCGGCGGTGTCGCGGCGCGTGATCACCTGCCCGTTGCGCGCGCCGCTGTGCACGCCGTCGCGCCAGGTCACCGCCCCGTTCACGATCACCGCGTCGATGCCTTCGGCCGGCTGCATCGGCGTTTCGTAGTTCGCGGTGTCGCGCACCGTCGCGGCGTTGAAGATCACCACGTCGGCATGGTGGCCCGGCTTCAGCGTGCCGCGTTCGTGCAGGCCGAAGTTGCGGGCGGTGAGGCCGGTCATCTTCCACACGGCGGTTTCGAGCGGGAAGAGGCCGATGTCGCGGCTGTAGTGGCCCAGCACCCGCGGGAAGGTGCCCCACAGGCGCGGATGCGGTTTGTCGCCCAGCGGAATGCCGTCGGAGCCGATCATGGTGTCGTCGAACGCGAGGATGCGCTGCACGTCGTCTTCGTCCATCATGAAATAGATGGCGCTGCCGGGTTGCAGCCGCTTGGCGGCCTCTTCGCCCGACACGCCCCATTCGGCGGCGATGTCCTTCAGGTCCCGGCCGGCGCACTCGGGGTGCGGCACGCTCGAGGCTATGAGCACGCGGCCTTCCATCATCCCGCGGTCGGTGCGGATCATGGTGGAGCCGGCGGTGTAGGGATAGCAGTCGAGCCCGATGCACTGGTGCTGCATGGCCTCCTTGATGAAGGGCAGCGTGACCTTGGTCTTGCCGAAGTTCTGCGTGTTCTGCACCTTGTGATGCGACACGACCACCGGGATGTCGAGCGCGCGGCCGATCTGGAAGGTTTCGTCCAGCGACTCCATCACGCGGTCGCTTTCGTCGCGCATGTGGGTCACGTACAGGGCCTTGCGCGCGGTGAGGGGGCGGCCGACTTCGATGATTTCCTCGGTCGTGGCTTTCACCGCGGGCGGATAGAAGGTGCCGGTCGACATGCCGATGGCGCCGGCCTGCATGGCTTCTTCGACGAGGGCCTGCATGGCGGCGATTTCGCTGTCGTTGGCGGGGCGGTCGAGATCGGCCATGACGACGGCGCGCAGGGTGGAGTGGCCGACCATCGCGGCGACGTTGACGGAAGAGGGCGTGGCGCGCAGGGCGTCCAGGTAGGCGGCGAAGCTGGTGAAGCGGCCTTCGGCGGGCGACTCGAGCAGGCTCAGCGGCATCGGCAAATCCATGTCGATGCGCAGCGGCGCGGCGCTGATGCCGCAGTTGCCGGCGACCACCGTGGTCACGCCTTGCGAAACCTTGAACGGCATCTGTGCCTGGGAGAGCACGGCCTGGTCGTCATGCGTATGCGAGTCGATGAAGCCGGGCGCGACGATGCGGCCGGTGGCGTCGATCGTCTGTTCCGCGGTGTGGCCCGCGAGCTTGCCGATGGCGGCAATGCGCCCTGCCGTGATGCCTACGTCGGCGTTGAAACGCGGCGCCTTGGTGCCGTCGATGACGGTGCCGCCGCGGATCAGCAGGTCGTAATGGGGGATGGGTTCGGTCATGTCGATCCTTTCGTGTTTTTAGGCTGATTTTTCAGGGCGAGTGCATAGGCCGCCGGGTACTCCCCTCCGCGAATGTCCCCTGTCGGCGTGATCGCGCCCCGAATAACCGACCCGAGGAACAAGAGGAGTCATCTCAGCGGAAGTGGCACGCGACCCAATGACCGCCATTGGAAGACGAGGGCCGTTCGCTCAGCTCGGGCACCTTCTCCTTGCACACCGCCTGCGCCATCGGGCATCGTGTGTGAAAGCGGCATCCCGAGGGCGGGTTGGCGGGGCTCGGTGGGTCGCCCTGCAACAACATGCGCCGCGCGGGCGTGCGCGGGTTGGGTACGGGCACGGCCGACAGCAGGATTTCCGTGTACGGGTGCAGGGGCGCCGAGAACAGCGTGTCGCGGTCCGCGATTTCCACGATGTGGCCCAGGTACATCACCGCCACGCGATGGCTGATGTGCCGCACCACCGCGAGGTCGTGCGCCACGAACAGATAGGCGATGCCGAATTCCGCCTGCAGGTCCATCAGCAGGTTCACCACCTGCGCCTGCACCGACACGTCCAGCGCCGAGACCGGCTCGTCGCACACGATCAGCTTCGGGTTCAACGCCAGCGCGCGTGCAATGCCCAGCCGCTGCCGCTGGCCGCCCGAGAACTCGTGCGGATATTTCTTCGCCGCCTCCGGCCGCAAGCCCACGCGCGAGAACAGCCACTGCACGCGTTCGCGTCGCTCGGCCGCGCCGCCCGTGCCGAGGCTGCTGAAATTGCGCATCGGCTCGGCCACGATGTCGCCGGCCGTCAGGCGCGGGTTCAGCGAGGCATACGGGTCCTGGAAAATGATCTGCAGGTCGCGCCGGCGCATGCGCATTTCTTCGGGCGAGAGCGTCAGCAGTTCTTCGCCCTCGAGCTGCACCGAACCCGCGCTGGGCTCCACCAGCCGCAATACAGACTTGGCCGTGGTCGTCTTGCCGCAGCCCGACTCGCCGACCAGCGACAGCGTCTCGCCGCGCGCCACCGAAAAAGATACGCCGTCGACCGCCTGGATCGGCGGCTTGCGCGGGCTGAGCCAGCGCTTGGGCGCCGTGTAGTGCTTGCGCAGCTCGCGCACACGCAGCAGCGGTGCCGTGGTCGTTGTCGTCATGCCGTCACCTCTTCCACGCCGGCCCATTGTTCTTCGACGGCGAAGCAGGCCACCACATGGTCGCCGCCTTGCCGGGTGAGTTGCGGCGCCTCGGCGCGGCAGCGTGCGCGCGCATGGCTGCAGCGCGCCGCAAAGGCGCAGCCGCGCCCCAGTTCGTGCGCGGCCGGCACCAGGCCCGGTATCTCGGTGAGCCGGGTGCTCGCGGTGTTCATCGCGGGCATGGAGGCCATCAGCGCGCGGGTGTAGGGGTGCAGCGGCCGGTCGAAGAGGTCGATCACGTCGGCTTCCTCGACCTTCCTGCCGGCATACATCACCACGACGCGGTCGCAGCTCTCGGCCACCACGCCCAGGTCGTGCGTGATCATCACCACGCCCATGCCCAGTTCCTTCTGCAGCCGCTTGATGAGGTCGAGGATCTGCGCCTGGATGGTCACGTCCAGCGCGGTGGTCGGCTCGTCGGCGATCAGCACCTCGGGGTTGCAGGCCAGGGCCAGCGCGATCATCACGCGCTGACGCATGCCGCCGGAGAGCTGGTGCGGGTATTCGTTCACGCGGCGCTCGGGCTCGGGGATCTGCACCACGCGCAGCATCTCGACCGCGCGCTTGAGGGCATCGGCGCGGCTGGCCTTCTGGTGCAGCTGTACTGTCTCGGCGATCTGGCGGCCCACGGTGAGCACCGGGTTCAGCGATGTCATCGGCTCCTGGAAGATCATCGAGATGCGGTTGCCGCGGATCTGCCGCATCTCGCGTTCGCTGAGCTGCATCAGGTCGGTGCCGCGCAGCCGTACGGCGCCCATGTGGCGGCCCGGGGGCGTGGGCACCAGCCGCAGGATCGACAGCGCCGTCACGCTCTTGCCGCAGCCGGATTCGCCGACCACGCCCAGCGTGCGGCCGGCGCGCACGGTGTACGAGACGCCATCGACCGAGCGCACCACGCCCGCCAGCGTGTGGAAGTGGGTGCGCAGGTTGTCGACTTCCAGCAGCGGCTCGCCCGGCGCGAGCGCGGTGTGGGACATGTGGATCGTCATGGCATGTCCTTCACAGTTGCCGCGCCAGGCGCGGGTCGAGCGCGTCGCGCAGGCCGTCGCCGAGCAGGTTGATGGCCAGCACCGTGGCCGCCAGCAGCAGCCCCGGATACAGGATGATGTGGAAGGCCACGGTCACGAAGTTGCGGCCCTCGGCCATCATGTTTCCCCAGCTCGGCGTCTGCGAAGGCACGCCCACGCCAAGGAACGACAACGCCGCCTCCGTCAGCACCGCGGCCGCCGCCACGAAGGTGGCCTGCACCACCAGGGGCGCCACGATGTTCGGCAGCACGTGGCGCACCAGGATGGTCGGCAGCCGCGTGCCCACGGCGTGCGCGGCCTCCACGAAAAGCTGCTCGCGCAGCGTGAGCGCCAGCGAGCGCACCAGCCGCACCACGCGCGGAATCTCCGGCACGGTGATGGCGATGATCACCGTCGTCAGGCTGGCGCGCGTCACCGCCATCAGCGCGATGGCCAGCAGGATGCCGGGGATGGCCATGAGCCCGTCCATCACCCGCATCACAGGGCCGTCGGCCCAGCGCACGAAGCCCGCCACCAGCCCCAGCGCGATGCCGAAGAAAGTGGCCAGCACCGCGACCGTGGCGCCCACGATCATCGACACCTGCCCGCCCCACACGGCGCGGCTGAACACGTCGCGGCCCAGCGCGTCGGTGCCGAACCAGTGCTCGGCCGAAGGCGGCTGCATGCGCGCGAGCGGGTCGATGTCCTGCGGGTCGTGCGTGGCGATCCACGGCGCGGCAATGGAAAGGGCTGCAATGGCAATCAGCAGCAGCGCGCCGATGATCAGCGTCGGGTGCTTGCGCACCCAGCGAAAGCGCGGCGGCACGAAGGGCGCTTCGTCATCGGCCGGGGCGGCAGGGGCTTGTGCGGTGTTCAAGGGAAGGACCGTGGACATTGCGTGGGGTTCTTCTTCGTCAGTACTGGATGCGCGGATCGAACAGGCGGTAGCTCAGGTCGATCAGCAGGTTGATCAGCACGTACACGCCCGCCGACAGCAGCAGCACGCTCTGGATCACTGGGTAGTCGTGCCGCTGCACCGAGTCGATCACCAGCCGGCCGACGCCGGGAATGGCGAACACCGTCTCCGTGACCACCACGCCGCCGATCAGCAGCGCGATGCCCGCGCCGATGGTGGTGGCGATGGGAATGGCCGCGTTGCGCAGCGCATGGCCCAGCACCGGTAGCACGCCCAGGCCCTTGGCGCGGGCGGTGCGGATGTAGTCCTCATGCAGCACCTCTAGCACGGTGGCGCGCGTCATGCGCGTCACCAGCGCGATGTACACCAGCGCCAGGTTCACGCAGGGCAGCACCAGCGAGCGCAGCCATTCGCCGGCGCCGTCCGCCAGGCGCACATAGCCCTGCACCGGGAACCACGGCAGCTGGATGGCGAAGCTGTAGACCAGCAGATAGCCCACCAGGAACACCGGCACCGAAAAAGCCAGCACCGCGAACAGCATCACCAGCCGGTCGATCCAGCTGCCCGCGCGGTAGGCCGCGAGCGTGCCCAGGGGCACCGACACCACCAGCGTGATGAGCATGGTCAGCGCGGCGATCGACACCGTGGGCTCCAGCCGCTGCCCCAGCAGTTGCGCCACCGGCACCTGCGTGAAGATCGAGGTGCCGAGGTCGCCGGTGAACAGCTTGCCCAGCCACAGCGTGAACTGCTGCCACAGCGGCAGGTTCAGCCCGAGCGTGGCGCGCAGCTTCTCGATGTCTTCGGTGGTGGCGAGGTCGCCCGCGATGAGTGCCGCCGGGTCGCCAGGCGACAGGTGGATCAGCAGGAACACCACCACGGCCACCACCGCCATGACCGGAAGCGTGGAGAGAAAGCGTCGAACGATGTAGCCCATGGAATGACCTGCGTGCGCCGTTGGCCCGGCTTATTTGTCGAGCGCCCAGAACACCGGCATGCCGGCCCAGAGCTTGTCCAGGCCCTTGAGGCTGGAGCGCGCGGCATACGCGGCCGAGTACTGGCCGGCGTTGATGTACGGCACGGCCTCGTAGGCGCGGGCCTGGAAGGCGTCGAGCAGTTCCTTGCGCTTGGCCGGCACGGTTTCTTTCAGCCAGGCGGTGCGCAGTTCGTCGAGCGGCTTGTCGCAGGGCCAGCCGGGCAGGGTGTTGCCGCAGGCCGCGCCCAGGTAGGCGTTGGCGATGGGCGAGTTGGCGTCGAACTCGCCGGCCACCGTGACGTACATGTTCCAGCCGCCGGCGTCGCCGGCGTCTCGCTTGGCACGGCGCGCGCCGATGGAAGCCCAGTCCATGGTCTGGGCATCGACGTTCAGGCCGATGCTCTTCATGGTCTGCGCGGCCATCAGGGCCTCCGCGTTGAGGTAGGGCACGTCGCTGGGCACCATCAGCACCACCTTCTCGCCCTTGTAGCCGGCGTCGGCGAGCATCTTCTTGGCCTTGGCCACGTCGGCCTTGCGGTAGGGCTCGGCGCCGGCCGAGGTGTCGTTGGGGCTGCCGCAGATGAAGTAGGTGGCGCAGTAGGCCATGCGCATGTCCAGCGGGAAGCCCATGCCGGCCATGAAGCGCTCCTGGTTCACTGCCTGCAGCAGCGCCTGGCGCACCTTCGGGTTGTCAAAGGGCGGGTGCAGCTGGTTCATCACCAGGAAGGCCTGGTAGGCGCCGCCGGAGCCGATCTTGACGTTCGAATCGGTGCGCAGCGGCGCGATGTAGTCGGGCGGCAGCTGCTCGATGAAATCGACCTCGCCGCGCTTGAGCGCCGACACGGCGCTGTTGGCGTCGGGCAGGTAGAGCCACTCCACGCGCTCGAAGTTGCTCTTCTTGCTGCCCGCCAGGCCGTTCGACGGCTCGCTGCGCGGCACATAGTTGGGGTTGCGCACGAACACCGTCTTGTTGCCCGGCACCCATTCGTCGCGCTTGAAGATGAAGGGTCCGGAGCCCAGCACTTCGGGCAGCGGCGCGGAAGCGGGCATCTTGGCCAGCCGCTCGGGCAGGATCACCGGCGGAAAGCCCGATGGCTTGGCCAGCGCGTCGAGCACCATGCCGAAGGGCTCGTTCAGCGTGAGCGTGAGGGTGCGCGCGTCGGTGGCCTTCCATTCGGCGCCCACCGCCGTCATGGCGCGGCCCAGGCTGTCGCGCGCGGCCCAGCGCTGCAGCGAGGCCACGGCGTCGGCCGCGGTCACGGCGCTGCCGTCGGAGAACTTCAGGTTCGGGCGCAGCGTGAAGGTCCACTGCTTGCCGTCCTTCGAGGTGGTGTACTTCTCGACCATCTGCGGCTGCGGCTTGCCGCTTGAGTCCTGCGCGAACAGGGTGTCGTAGACCATGTAGCCGAAGTTGCGCGAGATGTAGGCCGTGGTGAAGGTCGGGTCGAGGATCTTCAGGTCGGCGTGCGCCACCACCTTCAGCGTCTTGGGCGGCGTCTGGGCGAGTGCGGGAAGGCTCGCGGCGAAGGCGCCGGAAAGCGCCAGGGCGGCGAAGGCGGCAAGCGTGCGTCGTTGCATCATCGGATCTCCGATCGTGGGCGAAAGAAACAGGAAAGTCGGGAAAAGGGAACTCAGGCGGCCACTGCCTCGAGCGGCCACTTCGGCCGGCGCACCTTGCGATAGGGCAGGGTGTTGAGGTCCAGCGTCACGGCGCCCGGCGCGCCGGCGTAGATCACGTGCTTCGCAACCTTGGAATACGAGGCGTAGAAGTGCTGCGAAGACTTGACGACCACGATCTTCTTGCTGGCCAGGTCACAGCCCAGCTGCGTGAACAGGTCGGTGCCCATGGCCTGGTTGCGCCGGGTGATGAGCACGATGTCGATGCCACCGGCCTCGACGAGCGCGCAGTCGCCCATGGGCGTGGGCGTGTCCGACAGGCCGGTCATCACCAGGTCGTGCTTCAGCGCCTTCACGGTGCATTCGAGGTCGAGCGGGTCGCCCGACAGCGGGCTGATCTTGCCGCCGATGCGCATCCGCAGCTTGGCGCCCACGCCCGCGTCGAAGGCGATGCGCACCGCGATCGGGTCCCACATCGGGCCCAGCGCCGCGTTGCCGATGCCGCGCTCGAGCATGCGGGCCAGGATGAAGGTGGAGTCGCTCGCCGCGCCGCCGCCGGGGTTGTCGGCGCCATCGGCCAGCACCACCGGGCCGCCGCCGAAGGCCAGCGCTTCGTCGAGCGAGGCATCGATGCTCGGGTAGTTCACGGTGAGGCCGTCGCGCATGGCGATGACTTCGTCGGCCAGCTGGCGCGCCAGCGCGTCGGCCTTGGCCTGGTCGCCGTCGGTGTAGACCAGCACCTTGGTGCCCATTTCGGGCACGTCGCCCCAGGAGAAGCCGTGCGTGAGCGAGACCGACAGCACGCCGTCCTTGCCCTCGAGCGACTGCATGCGCTCGACGAAGCCGCGCGCCGGCTCGCGCGAGGTGTGCACGGTGACGATGATGTCGCAGTCGACCATCGCGTGCACCGGCTTGACCTTGCCCTCGACCGCCGCCGCGCAGATGTCGACCAGCTCCAGCCCGCGCTCGAGGATGTCGGTGTGCGGGTATTCCTTGAACGAGACCATCACGTCGGCGTTGGCGACCATCGCGGGCGTGAGGTGGTTGTGCGGGTCGAGCTCCGCGCCGATCACGACGTCGGGGCCGACGATCTGCCGCACGCGCTCCAGCATGTCGCCTTCGCAGTCGTCGTAGCCGTCGGCCACCATCGCGCCGTGCAGGCCGAGCAGCACCATGTCGACCGGCAGCGCGGCGCGCAGGTCGTTCAGCATTTCGTCGCGCAGCGTTTCGTAGGCATGGCGCGTGGTGATGCCGCTGGGCTGCGCGCCCGCCACCATGCCTTCGAGCAGCGTCCAGCCCTTTTCCTTGCCGCGGATGCGCGCCGCCCACAGCGGGCCCGAGTAGATGGTCAGCGCATCGGGATGCTGGCCGGCGGGGAAGTAGCCGCGGTCCTTGAAGGACGCAAGGCCGGTCGGCATCGGGGCGAAGGTGTTGGTTTCGGTGGCGAGGGAAGCACTGAAGACACGCATGGATGGTCTCTCGTGGTTGTGGGTTGTTATTGAGTCGTTCTTGTCAGGCGGCGGTGCGCAGCCGCTGCGGGCCGAGCATTTCGGCCGTCAGCCCGAAGTCCGCGATGCGCTGCGGCAGCGGCAGGCCGCGTGCCAGCGCGGCGCAGGCCTCGCCCATGGCGGCCGAGGTCTGGATGCCGTAGCCACCCTGCGCCGCCACCCAGAAGAAGCCGGGCGCGGCGGGCTCGAAGCCGCCGACCAGGTCGCCGTCGGCCACGAAGGAGCGCAGGCCCGCCCAGGTGCGCGTGGGCCGGCGGATGCTGAGGGTGGTGGCTTCCTCGATGTGGTGGATGGCGTAGGCGATGTCCAGCTCTTCGGGCTGAACGTCCTGCGGCTCCACCGGATCGGCATTGGCCGGAGAGCCCAGCAGCATGCCGGCGTCGGGCTTGATGTACCAGCTCTCGTCGGCGCCGAACACCATCGGCCAGTGAGCCACGTTCTCGCCTTCCGGCGGCGCGAAGATGAAGGCCGAGCGCCGGCGCGGCTCGATGCCCAGCGGCGGCACGCCGGCCAGGCGCGCGATGGTGTCGACCCATGCGCCGGCGGCGTTGAGCACCACGGGTGCTTCGTACACGGCGCCGCCGGCCGTGACGCGCCAGACGTCGCCGGTGCGCTCGATGGCCGTCACGCCCGCATCGCACACCAGCTTGCCGCCGGCCTGCCGCATGCCGCGCAGGTAGCCCTGGTGGATGGCGTGCACGTCCATGTCGGCCGCGTCGGGTTCGTACACCGCGCCCTGCACCTGCTCGGGCCGCAGCGCGGGCACCAGTTCGCGGGCCTGCTCGCCGCTCAGGCGCGAGGCGCCGGTGTCCATGGCGCGCAGCACGTCCCAGTGAGCTTCGAGCTCGGCCATGTGCTCGGCGCCCGCCACCATCATCGCGCCGCGCGGCGTGAGCAGCGGGTGTTCGGAGAAGCCTTCGGGCGGATGCTCGAGGAAGGCGCGGCTGGCCATGGTGAGGGCGCGCACCTGCGCCGTTCCGTAGCTCTCCATGAAGAGGGCGGCCGAGCGGCCGGTGGAGTGATAGCCCGGCTGGGACTCGCGTTCGAGAAGGATCACGCGGGCGTGCGGCGCGAGCCAATGGGCCACCGAAGCCCCGGCAATGCCGCCGCCAATCACGAGGTAGTCGGCCACGACGGGCGCTGGTGTGTTGGAAGTCATCGGCGAAAAGTGTAGGAATAAATTTGCGGATACGCAAATTAAAAACAGCCAACCAAGGGGAAACCATGGTGCACCGTTGAGGTGAAATTTGCGTTCACGCAATTTGCGGATACGCAACTTCCGGGCCTGGCGAGCGTTGCTCCGCATGGATGGCGCGGCAGCGGGCTGGCAGAATCTCCCTGCATCACAAGAGAAAGCCAAGCGTGAATCCACACACAGGGACCAAGCCGGCGACCAGGCCGAAGGACGAGCCGCCCACGCTGGACCGCACCACTTTCGGTCATCGCCTGCGCAGCGCGCGCAAGCGGTTCGGCTGGACGCTGGCGCAACTGGCCGAACGCTCGGGCGTGTCGATCACCACCATCTCGCGCGCGGAGCGCGGCCAGCTCGCGCTGGGCTACGAGAACTTCACCGCGCTGGGCCGCGCGCTCGAGATGGACATGAACGCGATGTTCGCGGGCGCCGGCGTCAAACCCGCGCAGCTCGACGGGCCGGTGGTCACGCGCGCGGGCAAGGGCGTGGTGTACCGGGGGCTGTCCATTGCGTACGAGTTCCTGGGCACCACGGCGGCCGGCAAGCAGATGAGCCCGATCGTCGGCACCGTGCATGCGCGCCGCATCCACGGACCGGAGGACTTCGTGCGGCATGCGGGCGAGGAGTTCGCCTATGTGCTGTCGGGCGAGATCGACGTGCACTTCGACAACGGCGAGGTGCTGCGTCTGTCGCGCGGGGACTCGCTGTACTTCGACAGCCGCCTGGGCCATGCCTACGTGAGCGTGAGCCGCCAGCTCGCGCGCATCGTCGGCATGACGATCGGCGAGAGCGGGCACATGAAGTCGGCGCGAGAGGCGCCCGCGCTGAAGCCGCCGCGCATCGTCAAGGCGAAGCCCGAGCAATCCGCGAAAAAGCGCGCGGCGCGCGGCAAGGGCTGAGAGCCGCGACGTGGCGGCGGGTGTCGCCGATTTGCTGGCCGCCGGCGACGCGGCCGATATGCTGTGCGCCGCCCCTCAACCAGAGTCGACAACACACATGACCAAGCACTCTTCTTTCTTTGCCCTCCGCTCCATCGCCGCGGCCTGCGGCCTTGCATTCGGCGCCATGGTTGCCGCGCACGCCGCTCCGGACGCCAGGCTGCTTGCCGCCGCCGAGAAGGCGCAGCCGGCCGTGATCGACAACCTCAAGGAAATGGTGCTGATCGAATCGGGCAGCCTCAACGTCGACGGCCTGCTCAAGATGGCCGACGTGGTGGAAGGGCGCCTGAAGGCAGCCGGCTTCAAGACCGAGCGCCGCAAGGCCACGGCCGGCGCGGGCGCCGACATCGTGATCGCCACGCTCAAGGGCACCGGCAAGCGCAAGATCATGCTGCAGGGCCACATGGACACGGTGTACCCGGCCGGCATCCTGAACGGCCAGCCGTACAAGGTCGACGGCAATCGCATCTACGGCCCCGGCATCGCCGACGACAAGGGCGGCCTGGCCGTCATCATGGCCTCCCTGAAGATCCTGGCCGACGCCGGCTGGCGCGACTACGACACGCTCACCGTGGTGATGAACCCCGACGAGGAAGTGGGCTCGGTGGGCTCCGGCGAACTGATCGCGACCCTGGCCGACCAGCACGACACCGTGCTGTCGTTCGAGCCGACGGCGGCCAAGTCGGTGGCCAAGGGCGAATCGCTGCTGCTGGGCGCTGCCGGCATCGCCACCGCCACGCTCGAGGTGAAGGGCCGCGCCGCCCATGCCGGCGCCGCGCCGGAGCTGGGCCGCAATGCGCTGTACGAACTGTCGTACCAGATGCTGCAGACGAAGGACGTCGCCAAGGACATTCCGGGCGTGACGCTCAACTGGACCGTGGCGCGCGCCACCGGCCCGCTCAACCAGATCACCGAGAAGGCACAGGCTCAGGGCGACATCCGCATCACGCAACCGGGCGCCGAGAAGAAGCTCAACGAAGCGCTGCAGGCGAAGATCGCGACCGGTAAGCTGATTCCCGACACCGAGACCACGGTGAAGGTCGAAGTGGGCCGCCCGGCCTTCATCGCGGGCGAGAAGGGCCGCGCACTGGCCGAGAAGGCGCAGGCGATCTACAAGGAACTCGACCGCGACCTGGCGCTCACGCCCATGACCGGCGGCGGCACCGACGCGGGCTATGCGGGCCGCTCGGGCAAGGCCGCGGTGGTCGAGAGCTTCGGCCTCGCGGGCTTCGGCTACCACGCACGCGACGAGTACATCGAAGTCGATTCGATCGTGCCGCGCATCTACCTCGTCACGCGGCTGCTGACCGAGATCGGCAAGAACTGACCGACCGCCGCTGAAAAAAAGAGCCGGTTTGCGCTAGCAGCCGGCTCTTCGTTCGTCAGGGATGTTGTGGCGGTTGCCCCGGTTCGCCGGGGCGGGGCGGGCGATGTGCCGCCGCCGCTGCCGCCGCGGCCACGCGCTGTTGCTGCTGCTGGGCCTGTTGCTGGGCACGCTGCTGAGCCTGCTCTTGCTGCATGCGCTGCTGTTGCTGCTGCGCCTGCTGTTGTTGGCGTTGCTGCTGCATCTGCATCGCCTGTTGCTGTTGTTGCTGGCGAGCCTGGTTCTGCGCCTGTTGCTGTTGCATTTGCTGTTCGCGCTGGTGCTGCATTTGTTGCTGCTGCTGTTGCACCTGGGCCTGCTGCTGCGCACGCGCTTGCTGCTGAGCCTGCTGTTGCTGCTCCATCTGCTGGCGCCTTGACTGTTCCTGCTGCGCCTGTTGTTGCTGGCGAGCCTGGTTCTGCGCCTGTTGCTGCTGCAGCTGTTGTTCGCGCTGGTGCTGCATTTGTTGCTGCTGCTGTTGCGCCTGGGCCTGCTGCTGTGCACGCGCTTGCTGCTGAGCCTGCTGTTGATGCTCCATCTGCTGGCGTCTTGACTGTTCCTGCTGCGCCTGTTGTTGCTGGCGCTGCTGCTCCTGCTGAGCGCCCGGCGCCTGGCCCGCGAGGCGTGCCGGCTGGTGTTGTTGCTGAGCCTGCTGCTGCGCTTGTTGTTGCCGGCGCAACTGCTCCTGCTGTTGCTGCTGCTGGAGTTGTGCCTGCTGCACCTGCTGCCGTTGTTGTTGCTGCAGTTGTTGAGCGTGCAGCTGCTGTGCCTGTTGCACCTGCTGTTGCTGGGCCTGCGCTTGCTGTTGCGCACGCTGCTGTCCCTGTTGCTGCATCTGCTGCTGGCGCAACAGGGCTTCCTGTTGGCGGGCCTGCTGTTGTTGCTGCTGCTGGGCCAGCGCGGCTTGCTGCTGCATCTGCTGTTGCTGCTGCGGTGCAAAGCCCGGGGCGGCAGCGAAGTTGGGTGCGGCGGCGCCCGCCGGCAGCCCGCGCGGTGCGCCGTTATTGTTGTTGTAGACGTTGCGCACGTTGTTCACGTTGTTGACCACCGTGGTCGAGCGCGAGATGTAGGTGTTGTTGTTGTAGACCACGGCAGGGCGATAGGCCGGTGGCGGCGGTGCCCCGTTGTCGCGGCCGCGCCAGCCCGGTGCGCCCCAATTCATGTTCCATGAATGCCAGCCCCAGTCGTGACGCTCCAGGGCTGCGCCCACCACGATGCCGGCACCGAATGCGAGCGCGCCGGCCGCGATCACCTGGCCCTGGCTGTAGCCCGGCGCCACCTCGACCGCCGGTGCGTAGGCATAGCCTGGGTACACCGGCTGGGGCGTGCCGTAGATCACCTGCGGGTCATACGCGGGCACGTACACCACGTCGGGCTGCACGGGCTCGATGGTGATGTACTGCGGCGGCGCCTCGATCACCGGTGTACCGCTGTAGTACACCGCCTGCGAATCCGGCGCGGGTGCGTAGTTCTGCGGCGGCGTTGTCGCGGCGGTGGCCACGCGCAGCTTGTCGTTGTTCTTGAGGCGGCCGGCCTTGGCCGCGCGCTGCCGCATGACCTGGATGGCGTTCATCACGTCGGTCGGGTCGTTGTAGTAGGCCTTGCCCAGCGATTCGGTCCACGGAATGTTCGCGGCCATCTGGTCGACCACGCTGCGGAAGGCGGTGAGCGATTTCACGCTCGGGTCCCAGGGCTGCTGGTTGGCCGCATCGGCCAGCGGGCCGGCCTTGAGTGAACGGTTCTGCGCAAGCCAGTCGTGCGCGGCGGTGATCTGCTCGGGGTAGGTGGCGCCGGCCAGGACCTGCGCCACCAGCTTGTCCGGATAGAGCGCGATGGGCGCGACCATTTCATAGAGCTGGTCGGCCGAGGGTGGCGTGTAGGCCACCGGCACCGTGGTGGGTGCGTTGTTCTGCGGAACCGAGGGAGCGGGAATCGACGAGGCGGCCGGGTCGACCGCGGCGGCTGGCGTGCCGGGCGTCTTGTTGTCGCAGCCGGCCAGGGCGATGGCCCCGATGCACAGCGAAATCGTCAGGAGCCGCGGGACCGTTGGGCGATGGTTTCTTGTCATCTGGAGTTCCTTGTAGCGCCGGCGTCGTGCCCGGAACTCTTTCAACGGCGCGCGGCAACAGGCGATGACAAAGCCTGCGCCTCGGATGCAACGGTCTGTGTCGGCGGCGCGCCGTCAACCCTGTCGGCGCGGGACCACAGGCCGCCGCTGTCGGCCCAAAGGCCTACTTACTTGGCGCCGCCGGTGTACTTGGTCACGCTGGTCGCGCTGACGTGGTAGCCGCTCACGCCCATCATGGAATCGTTGCGAAGCGTCTGCAGCTTGCCGGAGACCCACACGGTGTCCATGGCGCGGAACTTGGCGCCCTTTTGCGGCACCACGTGCAGGATCTGGTTGGCCGGCGGCGGCGGCGTATGGATGCAGGCGCCGAAGTAGGGCACCAGCAGGAACTCGGTGACCTCGCCCTTGGCTTCCTCGAGCGGCACGATGAAGCCGGGGATCTTCACTTCCACGCCGTTCATCGCGGGGTTGGTCGGCGCGTTGTTCGACACTTCCTGCATCTTCATGAGCAGCTCGTTGGCGCGCGGGTCGCCGTCGTCGAGCGCGCTCAGGTCCATGCCCTTGAACTCCTTGGCCGGGTCCCAGTCTTTCGGCACGAGTTCTTCCCAGGTGATCTGGCGCGGCTGGCCCGGCGCGGCCTTGGCGGCCGCGGAGCTTGCCGCCGCCTTGCCGCCCAGCGGGTTGCTGGCCGTGGTGTCCTTGGGCGCGGGGTCGGCGGCCCAGGCGGCGGCCACGAGGCCGGCGCCGGCGAGCAGCACTGAAAGCTGCATGAAAGGTCGGGCCATGGTTGTCTTCTTTGCGATGCGCATGTTCATATCCTTGGGGAAAGGCCGTCGGCCAGCGAGAGGCGGTAGGCGCGGATGCCAGGCAAGAGGCTTGCCAGCCAGCCCGCGACCAGCAGGCTCGCCATCAGCAGCCATTCGTTCAGTGTAGGTTCGGAAAGGCTCAGTGTCAGCCCGAACTGCGCCTGCAGCCATGGGGAGAGCAGGGCGATGCCCAGCACCGCCATCACCACGCCGAAGGCCACGCCCAGCACGGTGACCATCGCGCCTTCGAGTGCGAGCAATGCCAGCACATGGCGCAGGCCCGCGCCAACGGCACGCAGCACGGCGAGTTCGCGCCGGCGTTCGTTGAGCCCCGCCATCACCACCGACACCAGCCCCGCGAGGCTCACCAGCGCGACCAGCGCCGACATCAGCAGCAGCGCGTTCTCGCCGATGCCGATCACGCTCCACAGTTCGTCGAGCGCCACGCCGGGCAGGATGGCCATCAGCGGCTCGCCGGTGTAGGTGGAGATCCAGCGCTGCACGCCGAACACGGCCGCGCGGTTCTTCAGGCCCACCAGCGCGGCCGTCACGTTCTTGGGCGTGAGGTCGAACTTGCGCACCTGCTCGGCCGGAATGTGCACGCCGGGCATCGGCGCGCCGCCCACCCATTCGAGGTGGATGGCTTCCATGGCCGGCAGGCCGATGTGCACCGTGCGGTCGACCGGCGTGCCGGTGCGCGCGAGCACGCCCACCACCGTGAAGGGCTTGTCGGCATGCTCGGCCACGTTGAGCTCGCCGCTGCCGTGCGCGAGCGTGATCTTCTGGCCCACGTGGTAGCCGAGCTTGTCGGCCACTTCGGCGCCCACCACCGCGTCGAAGAGTTCGCTGAAGGGCTTGCCTTCGCGCATCTTCAGCAGTTGCCGGTCGCCGTAGCGAAAGCGCGTGAAGTATTCGGGGGAAGTGGCCAGCACCGCGAAGCCGCGGTGCGAGTCGCCCAGCGACAGCGGCACCACCCAGTCGACACCGGGGTGTGCTTCGAGCGCTTGCACGCTCTTCCACGAGATGTTGTTGGTGGCCGCGCCGATGCGGAACACCGAATACAGCAGCAGCTGCGTGGAGCCGGTGCGCGCGCCCACGATCAGGTCGGTGCCCGAGACGGACGATGCGAAGTTCTCGCGCAGCTCGGTGCGGATGCGCTCCACGCCCAGCAGCAGGAAGGTCGACAGCGCGATAGAGAACACCGTGAGCGCGAGCGTGAAGCGGCGGTTCCAGGCACTGCGCCATGCAATCGAGAAAAGAGCCTTCATGCATCCACCGCCATCGCGCTCGTGGCCGCGCGGTTGATCTCGGGCAGCAGCACATGCCGCACGAAACGCTGCGCGATGCGCTGGTCGTGGCTCACGAACACCAGCGCGCTGTGGTTCTGCGCGCAGGCTGTCAGCAGCACGTCGAGGAAGGCTTCGCGCCGGTCTTCGTCGAGCGCCGAAGTGGGCTCGTCGGCGATCACCACCTCTGGCTGGCCGATGAGCGCGCGCGCCGCGGCCACCCGCTGCTGCTGGCCCACGGACAGCTGCAGCGCCTGGCGCTTCCACAGGTTGCGGTCCAGGCCCATCTGCGCGAGCAGGTGCTCGGCTTCCTGGCGGGCGCTGCCGTTGCGCGCGGCCTGCGACTCGCGCCGCGCCGAGAAGCGGCACGGCAGCAGCACGTTGTCGATCACGCTCAGGTAGGGCAGCAGGTTGAACTGCTGGAAGATGTAGCCCACGTGCGCCACGCGGCTGCGATCGCGCTGGGCGCCCGAGAGCTTCGACCAGTCGTGGCCCAGCAGCGTGACGCGGCCTTCGTCGGCCACCAGCACGCCGGCCAGCAGCGACAGCAGCGTGCTCTTGCCGCAGCCGCTGGGGCCGTGCAGGAACACCGATTCGCCGGCGGTGATGCGAAAGGCCTCGATGTCGATGCAAGGCGTCTTCACGCCGGGCCATGAGAAGCGCAGCGCTTCTGCGGCGAGGACGACGCGCAGCGCCGACGTCTCGCCCTGCGGGGAATTGCTCACAGTGTCACTTGCCCCAGCCCAGCCGCACCGGCTGCGATGCCTGCGCGCCCGCGGGGCGCTTGAGCTGGCGCTTGAACTGGCCTTGCGCGGTGGCGATCTGCGAATCGATCTGGCGCAGCCCCTTGAACGCGCCGAACAGGTTCACGTCGATGAACTTCGCTGCGGCCGCGTTGGTGCAATTGAAGGAGAAGGTGGCGTCGAGGTCGGCATGGCCGACGGGCTCGGCCGGGTCGGGGTTGCCCAGGCCCAGCGCGCCGGAGCGCAGGTCGACCGGGCCCAGCTTGCAGTTGGCGGCCGGATCGACGACGAAGAGCTTGTCGGCCGCGCGCAGCTGCGCGACGGCGTCTTCGACGGTCTTCTTCTCGGCGTCGGTCTTGGGCGCGCGCTCGAAGCCGACGATGTTGTCCAGCGGCGACTCCATGTCGATCACCACCGTGGGGCCGTCGACGGCCACGTCGAGCTTGAGCTGGCCGTGCACATGCGCATGCTGCTGCTGTGCCTGCGCGGAAAGAAAGGGGGCGGCCGCGAACAGCGCGGCTGCGATTGCGAGACCGGTGGTGCGTCGGAGACGGGTGTGCTTCATGGTTCAGCGCCTTGCCGGGTCGGCAGCCCCGGCGTGTTGCTCCATTCGCTCCAGCTGCCGGCATAGAGCGCGGTCGTCCCGAACCCCGCGATCTGCATCGCGAGCAGGTTGGGCACGGCGCTCACGCCACTGCCGCATTGGTGGACGACGGTCGCCGCATCGCGTCCCGCGAGCAGCGCTTCGAACTCGGCACGCAATTGCGATGCCGGCTTGAACTTGCCGTCCGGACCGATGTTCTCGGCGAAGGGCCGGTTCAGAGCCCCGGGGATGTGACCGGCGATCGGGTCCAGAGGTTCCACCTCGCCGCGGTAACGTGCGCCGGCGCGTGCGTCGATCAGGTTCTGGTCAGGCTGGCCGAGCCGGCGCACCACGGTGTCGGTGGTCACGAGCTTCGCGATCGGCTCGCCCGTGACGAAGTTCGACTGGAAGCGCGCGGGCTCCTCGCGGTCGGTCACCTCGCCGCCCGCGGCCTGCCAGGCCTGCAGCCCGCCGTCGAGCACGGCCACCGCGTCGTGGCCCATCCACTTGAGCATCCACCACAGGCGGCCGCAGTAGTTGGCGCCGTTGCGGTCGTACACCACGGCCTGCATGTCGTTGGCGAAGCCGATGCTCGAGAGCCATGCCGCGAACTTCTCGCGGCTCGGCAGCGGGTGGCGGCCGCCCGAGGCGGGTACGCCGTCTTCCTGCGCGGTCACGACTTCGCCGTGGGCGCCGGGCGCGCCGTGCTTCGCGCTGAGGTCGGTGTCGAGGTTGGCGTACAGCGCGCCGGGGATGTGCGCGGCGGCGTATTGCTGCGCGCCGGCTTCGGGCTTCATGAGTTCGAAGCTGCAGTCGAACAGCATGAAAGGCTTGTCGCCGGCCTGCAGTTGCCGCAGTTGCTCGACGCTGACGAGGGTGGTGTACATGGCGTTGTGTCCTTCGTTGCCGGGGCCTGCACAGGCCCGCTTGATCCGATTCAGTTCAATGTTCTTCGGCCGGTGCCTTGGGCACCGCCCGCTGCCGCAACACAGTTGCGGCAATGCCGCTCGCGATGATAAGAGCCATGCCGCCCCAGCCGGCGGCGTCGATGCGGTCGTTGAACAGCACCACGCCGTAGAAGGCCGCGAAGACGATGCCCGAATACTGCAGGTTGGCCACCACCAGCGTACCGGCCTGGGTCTTGGCGGTGGCGTAGGCGCGGGTCATGCACAGCTGTCCGAGGGCGGCGAGCAGGCCGATCGGCAGCAGCCACAGCGCATGCTGCCACGTCCATGAGGCACCGCCCGAAAACCCCGTGGCCGCCGTGGCGAAGGCACCGGCCACGGCCGAGCCGACCGCGAAATAGAACACCGTGCGCAACTCGGGCTCGCCGATGCGCGACAGCGCCACCACCTGCATGTAGGCAAAGGCGGCTGTCAGGCCCGACAGCAGCCCCAGCATGCCCCCGAAGCCTTCGTTGCCGCTGACCGTGGGCTTGAGCATGAGCACGACGCCCGCGAAGCCCGCCAGCACCGTCATGGCCAGCGTGCCCTGCAGCGGCGGGCGCTCGACCCGGCCGTCGCGGCCCGGCACCGGCACCCAGGCCAGCAGCGCGCCGCCGACCAGGAAGGCCGCGACCCACACGCTGCTCATGTAGTTGAGCGTGACGGCGGTGGCCAGCGGCAGGTGGGCAATCGCATAGAACCACGCGCCCAGCGAGATCACGCCGATGGTGCTGCGCCAGGCGTGCATGCCCGGATACCGCGTGGCGAGCGAGACGCCGCGGTTGCGCGCCAGCAGCCACAGGAACACGATGCCGATGAGGCCGCGGCCCAGCACCATCTCGCCGCTGTTGAACCACTCCGAGGCGATCTTCACGACCACGCTCATCGTGGCGAACAGAAAGGCCCCCAGCACCATCCACAGCGCTTGCATCGTTTTGAATCCGGATCAGGAAAAAAGAAAGCCCCGGCTGATGCGGGGCGGGTCGGGGCTCAGGCCGGTTGTTGCATGGCAGCTCTGTACCACTCGTGGAACTGCTGCATGCCGTCTTCCATGGGGCTCTGGTAGGGGCCGGTCTCGTTGTCGCCGCGCAGCATGAGCGCGCGGCGGCCGGCGTCCATGCGCTCGGCGATCTCGTCGTCTTCCACGCAGGTTTCCATGTAGGCGGCCTGCTGGGCCTCGACGAACTCGCGCTCGAAGGCGACGATTTCCTCGGGGTAGAAGAACTCGACCATGTTCAGCGTCTTCGTCGGGCTCACCGGGTGCAGGGTCGACACGGTGAGCACGTGCGGATACCACTCGACCATCACGTGCGGGTAGTAAGTGAGCCAGATGGCGCCGTACTTCGGCGGCTTGCCGTCGCGGTACTTGAGCAACTGCTCCTGCCATTTCTGGTAGACCGGGCTGCCCGCGCGGCCCAGACGGTTGGCCACGCCCACCGTCTGCACCGAATAGCGGGGCTTGAACTCCCAGCGCAGGTCGTCGCAGGTGACGAAGCTGCCCAGGCCCGGATGGAACGGGCCGACGTGGTAGTCCTCGAGGTAGACCTCGATGAAGGTCTTCCAGTTGTAGTTGCACTCGTGCAGCTCGACGCGGTCGAGCGCGTAGCCCGAGAAGTCGAGATCGGCCTGCGGGCCGAGGCCGGCCATGTCGGCCGCCACGTCGGGGCCCGAGCCGTCGGCGTTCTTCTCGAACAGAAGGCCGTTCCATTCGGTCAGCGGGTAGTTGTGCAGGTTCAGGCAGGGGTCCTGCTCGAAGTGCGGCGCGCCGATCAGGGTGCCGGTGGTGCGCGAGTCGCTCGCGGCGTAGGTCCAGCGGTGCAGCGGGCACACGATGTTGCCGCCGGTCTGGCTGTCGAGCTGGCCCCGGCCCTTCAGGATCAGGGCCTGGCGGTGGCGGCAGACGTTGGAGATCAGCTCCACGCCCTTGGGCGTGTGGACCAGCGCGCGGCCCTGGTGCTCCTGCGGCAGGGTGTGGAAGTTGCCCTGTTCGGGCACGGCCAGGCGATGGCCGACGTAGCGGGGCCCTCGCGCGAAAAGGTTTTGCATTTCGCGGGCATAGAGCGCCTCGTCGAAATACGCGGAAACTGGAAGTTGGCTCGCGGCCTGCTGCAGTTGAAGACTTAAATCAGACATGGAGGACCTGACCAAGCTCCCCACAGGGAGAAAAGGAAAAAGAACGGAAAAGCGCCGCCTGGATGGCTCGGCGGCCCGAAGAATGTGCTGGCGTTGCCAACGAGAGAAGTTCGCATTGTACCCGGGGGGCATCTTTTGGCGCGGCTTGCGGCGGGGTGGTCCGCAGGCGGTGGCCGTTTGTTCCCGTCCCCGTCCTAAAATGCCCGGTTTCACCCACGTTTCGCTTGCATGCCCAAGGTGCCCACCCCTTCCTCGTCCAGCCCGGCGGCAACGCCTGATACGGGCCCGCTGCCCGCCAGTTACGAAGCCGGGCTCCAGGAGCTGGAACAACTGGTTGCGGAACTCGAATCAGGCCAGCTCCCCCTCGACCAGCTGCTCGTCAGCTACCAGCGCGGTGCCGTGCTGCTCGCCTTCTGCCGCGACAAGCTGCAGGCGGTCGAAGACCAGATCAAGGTGCTCGATGCGGGCAGCCTGAAGGTCTGGACTTCCGAATGAGCACGGCCACGACGGCGGCTCCCCCCCGGTGGGACGCAAAGACCCTGGCCGCCTGGTGTGATCCGCATCTGGCGAACGTCGAGTCGGCGCTGTCGCGCTGGGTCGGCGTCGACGCCCCCGTGCTGCTGGGCGACGCCATGCGCTATGCCGTGCTCGACGGCGGCAAGCGCCTGCGGCCCCTGCTGGTGCTGGCCGCGAGCGAAGCCGTTGGCGGCAATAAGGCCGCCGCGCTGCGCGCCGCCTGCGCCACCGAGCTGATCCACGCCTATTCCCTCGTGCACGACGACCTGCCGTGCATGGACAACGACGTGCTGCGCCGCGGCAAGCCCACGGTCCACGTCAAGTTCGGCGAAGCCGACGCCCTGCTGGCCGGCGACGCGCTGCAGGCCCTGGCCTTCGAGCTGCTCACACCCGAAGACGACGAGATTCCCGCCGCCACCCAGGCCCTGCTGTGCCGCCTGCTCGCGCGTGCCGCGGGCAGCCAGGGCATGGCCGGCGGCCAGGCCATCGACCTGGCCAGCGTGGGCATTGCGCTCGACGAGACGCGTCTGCGCGAAATGCACCGCCTGAAGACCGGCGCGCTGCTGCAGGGCAGCGTCGAGATGGGCGCCGCCTGCGGCAGCGTGACGCCGGACGCCCTGGCCGCGCTGCGCGACTACGGCGCCGCCATCGGCCTGGCGTTCCAGGTGGTCGACGACATCCTCGACGTCACGGCCGACTCGCAAACCCTGGGCAAGACCGCCGGCAAGGACGCCGCGGCCGACAAGCCCACCTACGTATCGCTGCTCGGCCTCGACGGCGCACGCGCCCAGGCCCGGCAACTGCTGGCCGATGCGCTCGCCGCGCTGGAAAAGAGCGGCCTGGCCGACACCTCGGCCCTGCGCGCGCTCGCCCACATGGTGGTCGACCGCGACCGCTGAGAGAAAAAGAAAACACCTCCCCATGGCTGCTCCGCTGCTTCCCACACTCCATGACCCCGCGCCGATCCGCAAATACGACCGGACCCAGCTGCGCCAGCTGTCCGACGAGGTGCGCGCCTGCGTGCTCGACAACGTGTCGCGCACCGGCGGCCACCTGAGTTCGAACCTCGGCACGGTCGAGCTGACGGTCGCGCTGCATCACGTGTTCAACACGCCGCACGACCGGCTGGTGTGGGACGTGGGCCACCAGACCTATCCGCACAAGATCCTCACCGGCCGGCGCGAGCGCATGCCCACGCTTCGGCAGATCGGCGGCATCTCGGGCTTTCCGCAGCGCAGCGAGAGCGAGTACGACACCTTCGGCACCGCCCATTCGTCGACCAGCATCTCGGCGGCGCTGGGCATGGCCATGGCCGCCAAGCAGAAGGGCGAGGACCGCCACACGGTGGCCATCATCGGCGACGGCGCGCTCACGGCCGGCATGGCCTTCGAGGCGCTGAACAACGCGGGCGTGTGCGACTGCAAGCTGCTCGTGATCCTGAACGACAACGACATGTCGATCAGCCCGCCGGTGGGCGCGCTCAACCGCTACCTCGCGCAGTTGATGAGCGGCAACTTCTACGCCGCCGCCAAGAGCGTGGGCAAGAGCGTGCTGCGCAATGCACCGCCGCTGTTCGAGCTGGCCAAGCGGCTGGAGCAGCATGCCAAGGGCATGGTCGTGCCGGCCACGCTGTTCGAGCAGTTCGGCTTCAACTACGTGGGCCCGATCGACGGCCACGACCTCGATTCGCTGGTGCCCACGCTGGAGAACCTCAAGCACCTGGAAGGCCCGCAGTTCCTGCACGTGGTCACCAGGAAGGGGCAGGGCTACAAGCTGGCCGAGGCCGACCCCGTGGCCTACCACGGCCCCGGCAAGTTCGACCCGCAGGTGGGGCTGGTCAAGTCCACCGCCCCCGCCAAGCAGACCTTCACGCAGGTGTTCGGCCAGTGGCTGTGCGACACGGCGGCCGCCGACGGCCGGCTGGTGGGCATCACGCCAGCGATGCGCGAAGGCTCGGGGCTCGTGGAGTTCGAAAAGCGCTTCCCCGCCCGTTACTACGACGTCGGCATCGCCGAGCAGCACGCCGTGACCTTCGCCGCCGGCCTGGCCTGCGAAGGCCTGAAGCCGGTGGTCGCGATCTACTCGACCTTCCTGCAGCGCGCCTACGACCAACTGATCCACGACGTGGCGATCCAGAACCTGCCGGTGGTGTTCGCGCTCGACCGCGCGGGCCTGGTCGGTGCCGACGGCGCGACGCACGCGGGTGCCTACGACATCCCGTTCCTGCGCTGTATTCCGAACATGAGCATCGCGTGCCCGGCCGACGAGCGCGAGTGCCGCCAACTGCTGACCAGCGCCTACGAGCAGAGCCACCCGGTGGCGGTGCGCTATCCGCGTGGCGCGGGTGCCGGCGTCGCGCCGCATCTCACGCTGGACGCGCTGCCCCTGGGCAAGGGCGAGATCCGCCGCGAAGGCAAGCGCATCGCGATCCTCGCCTTCGGCACGCTGCTGTATCCGGCGCTCGCGGCCGCCGAGTCGCTCGACGCGACGGTGGTCAACATGCGCTGGGCCAAGCCGCTGGACGTCGAACTGCTGCTGCAGGTCGCGCGCTCGCACGATGCCATCGTGACGCTGGAAGAGGGTGCCATCATGGGCGGCGCCGGCAGCGCGGTGCTCGAGGCGCTGCAGGCTGCGAACGTGCTGAAGCCGGTGCTGCAGCTGGGCCTGCCCGACCAGTTCATCGAGCATGGCGATCCGGCGAAGCTGCTGGCCGGCATCGGGCTCGATGCGGCGGGTATCGAGGCCTCGATCGTCGAGCGCTTCGGCAAGGCCTGAGTCTTCGGTCTTGCTCCTTCCCCCGCTGGGGGAAGGCTGGGATGGGGGCAAGCGGCTTTAAAAATGCCGCCGCGGTTCAAAGGCCGCCGTGCCCCCACCCCGACCCTCCCCCAGCGGGGGAGGGAGGAATACCAAAGAGCGTCAGCTCCCCAGGTACGCGTCCTGCACCTTCGGATTGCCCAGCAATTCTCGCCCGGTGCCAGACAGCACGATGCTGCCCGTCTCGATCACATAGGCCCGGTCGGCGATCTTCAGCGCCTGGCGCACGTTCTGCTCCACCAGGAAGATCGTCAGCCCCTGCTTGTTGATCTCGCGCAGCGTGCGGAAGATGTCCTGCACGATGATCGGCGCCAGGCCCATCGAGGGCTCGTCCAGCAGCAGCACGCGCGGCTTGGCCATCAGGGCCCGGCCGATGGCCAGCATCTGCTGCTCGCCGCCCGAGAGGTTGCCGGCCAGGCCGTCGGCCCGGTCCTTCAGCACCGGGAAGAGGGTGTAGATGCGTTCCAGGTCGGCAGCGCGCGCGGCCGCGCCGTCGCGGCGCGTGTAGGCGCCCAGCTCCAGGTTGTCGCGCACCGTGAGCGTGGTCAGCGTGGCGCGGCCTTCGGCCACCTGCACCACGCCGCCGGCCACGATCTTGTGGGGCGACAGCGCGGTGATGTCCTGGCCCGCGAAAGTCACGCGCCCGGAGGCCTTCTTCACCAGCCCCGACAGCGCCAGCAGCGTGGTCGACTTGCCCGCGCCGTTGGCGCCGACCAGCGTGGTGATCTGCCCTTCGTGCAGCTCGAAGTCGATGCCCTTGACCGCCTGCACATGGCCGAAGTTCACCTTCAGGTCCTGCACCTGCAGCAATGGGGTCGTCGTGCCGGCGCTCATGCCGCGGTCTCCTGGTCGTTCGTGGCTTCGTCGTCTTCGCGGCCGAGGTAGGCCTCGATCACCTGCGGGTCGTTGCGGATCTGCTCGGGGCCGCCGCGCGCGATGATGCGGCCGAAGTTCAGCACCGCGATCTGCTGGCACAGGCCCATCACGAAGCGCATGTCGTGCTCGATCATGAAGACCGTGAAGCCGCGCGCCGCGATGTTCTCGATCTCGACCATCAGCTCGCTCTTCTCGGTGCTGTTCATGCCGGCCACCGGCTCGTCCAGCAGCAGCAGCGTCGGCTCGGTGGCCAGCGCGCGTGCGAGCTCCAGCTTGCGCTGGTCGCCGTACGAGAGGTTGTCGGCCACGTCGTTCGCCTTGTGGTCCAGCTTGACCCAGCTCAGCAGTTCGCGCGCACGGTCGCGGGCGCGCTTTTCCTCGCTGCGGAACATGCCCGTGCTCGCGAGCAGGCCCAGCGGGCCGTAGCGCAGCTTGGCGTCCATGCCGACAGTCACGTTCTCCAGCAGCGACATCTCCTTGAAGATGCGGATGTTCTGGAAGGTGCGCGCGATGCCGCCACGGGTGATCTGGAAGGGCTTGCGGCCCGCCAGATCCTGGCCCTGGAAGTGGATGGTGCCGCTGGTGGTGGGCAGCAGGCCGGTGATCAGGTTGAACACCGTCGTCTTGCCCGCGCCGTTCGGGCCGATGAGCCCGAAGATGCCGCCCTTCGGAATGTCCAGGTTCACGTCCTGCAGGACCTTGAGTCCGCCGAAATGGCGCGACACGTTCTTCAACGTGAGAAGGGTGTTGTCGCTCATGCCGCGCTCCCCTTGCGGCCGAACCACTGGCGGATGCGCGCCGGGTCCCAGATGCCCTTGGGCAGGAACAGCACGATCAGCACCAGGATGAAGCCGTTGACCACGAGACGGAACGCGCCCAGGCCGCGCAGCGTTTCCGGCAGCAGCGTGAGGATGGTGCCGCCCAGCACCGGACCGGTGAGGCTGCCGATGCCGCCGAGGATCGCCATCGTCAGGATGTCGACCGCGCGGTTGAAGCCGTATTCGGCCGGGCCGATGAAGAAGGTCAGGTGCGCGTTCAGCGTGCCCGCCAGGCCGGCGATGGCGCCGCCCAGCACGAAGGCCAGCATCTTGTGGCCCGCCACGTCGATGCCCATCAGGCCGGCGGCGGTTTCGTCTTCCTTGATGGCCTCGAAGGCGCGGCCGACCTTGGAGCGGCGGATGCGCCACAGCACCACCAGCGTGAGCACCAGCGCCAGCGCCACGTGCCACCACTCGGTGGATTGCGGAATGCCGTTCAGGCCCAGCGCGCCGCCCGTGAGCGATTCGGCGTTCAGGATGGCGATGCGCACCACCTCGCCGAAGGCCAGCGTGGCCATGGCCAGGTACACGCCCGACAGCCGCAGCGTGGGCTTGCCGATGATGAAGGCGACCAGCGCCGGCGCGGCCATGCCGGCGGCAATGGCCACCGGGAACGGCGCGCCGTAGTTCAGCGTGAGGATCGACGCGGTGTACGCGCCGATGCCCATGAAGGCTGCATTGGCCAGCGCCAGCATGCCGCAGGCCAGGGTGAGCCAGATCGAGAGTGCCAGCAGCCCGTTGATGCCCAGCGAGAGCACCAGGTTGCTGTAGACCGACCAGAAGTTGTCGAAGGCTTCCATGCTAGACCTTGCGCTCCTTGAGCGAGCCGAACAGGCCCTTGGGACGCACCAGCAGCACGAGGAACAGCAGGCCGAAGGCCACCGCGTCGCGCATGTTGGAACCCACGTAGGCCACCGACAGCACTTCGGCAAAACCGAGGAACAGGCCGCCGAGCAGCGCGCCGCGGATGTCGCCCATGCCGCCCAGGATGATCACCGCGATGCCCTTTTCGAGCATCGGCTGGCCCATCAGCGGGAAGAGCGCATTCGAATACAGGCCGATCAGCACGCCCGCCACGCCGCCCAGGCCGGCGGCCACGAACGAGGTCAGGTAGAACAGGCCCTCGACGTTCACGCCCACCAGGTACGCCGCCTTGGGCGACTCGGCAATGGCGCGCAGCGCGCGGCCCAGTTGGGTGCGCTGCAGCGACAGCATCAGCACGCCCATCAGCACGAACGATGCGAGCACGATGCCCAGTTCGAGCACGGTGACGTGGATGCCGGCGAACACCAGCGCGTCGTCGGGAATGGTGCCGGGCGGAAAGCGCAGGTTCTCCGCGCCGAAGATGCCCTGGATGCCGTTGTTCAGGATGATGGCCACGCCGATGGTGGCGATCATCGGAATCAGGTGGGGTGCGTTGCGCTTGCGCAGCGGTTTGAGCACCAGCACGTCGACAAGGAACCCCAGCACGCCGCAGAAGGCGAAGGCGAAAGGCAGGCCGACCCACAGCGGCATGCCCGAGACGCGCATGAATTCGGCCGCGGCATACGCGCCGACCATGAACACCGCGCCGTGCGAGAGGTTGATGACGCCGAGCACGCCGAATATGAGTGTGAAGCCGAGCGCGAAGAGTGCGTAGACGCACCCGAGCGACAAGGCGTTGACAAGCTGCTGATCGAGCACGATGGGCTTCCGTCAGGCCGCGACACGGGGCGTGTTGCGGCAAATCAAAAAAGAAAACGGCGCAGTAGCTGTCCTGCGCCATATCCGGGATGCATGGCGGGCCGCGCGGCCCGCCACCGAGACTGCTTGCTTACTGGCTTACTTCTCGATCACGAAGGCGGTGCCCTTCGTGACACTCACGATGGCCGTCTGCTGCGCGTCGTAGCCGGCGGGCTTGCCGGCCTTGTCCTTGGCGCGCGCGAAGGCGAAGGCGCCGGTGGCACCGGTCCACTTCACGTTCGGCAGCGCGTCGCGCAGGGCGGTGCGGTCGGCCGCCAGGTTGCCCGACAGCTTCACGCCCTTGAGCGCCTGGGCCACCACGTACAGGCCGTCGTAGGCCTGCGCGGCGAACTGGTCGGGCGCCATCTTGAACTTGTCGTTGTAGGCCTTCTGGAACTTGGTGTTCTCCGGCGTGGCGTTGCTGGCCGACCAGGGGCTGCCGACGTACAGGTTGTCCGAGCTGCCCTTGGCCAGGTCGAAGATCTTGGTCGAGTTCATGCCGTTGCCGCCGATGACCGGCACGTTCAGGCCGAGCTGGCGGGCCTGCACCATGATCGGCGCGCCTTCGGCCAGCAGGGCCGACAGCACGATGGCGTCGGGGTTGGTGGCCTTGATCTTGGTGAGCTGGGCCTTGAAGTCGACGTCGCCCTTGGCGAAGGTCTCGGTCGTGGTCACGGGCAGCTTCAGGTCTTCCAGGGCCTTCTTGAAGTTGTCGTAGCCGCTCTTGGTGAACACGTCGTCGTTGCCGTACAGCACCGCGACCTTCTTCACGTTGGCGTGCTTGATGGCCACGCGCAGGGTCTCGGGCAGCACGTCGGCTTCGGTCACCGAGTTGCGGAACACGTAGTCGCCGATCGAGGTGATGCCGTCGGCCGTGTTCGAGGTGCCGAAGGCCACCGTCTTGGCGGCCTGGGCGATCGGGTCGGCCGCCTGGGCCGAGTTCGACAGCGTGGGGCCGAAGGTCATCAGGACCTTGTCCTGGAAGATCAGCTTCTTGAAGACGTTGATCGCGTCTTCCTTCTTGCCCTGCTCGTCTTCGACGGCCAGCACGATCTTGTCGCCGTTGATGCCGCCGGCGGCGTTGATTTCGTCCGCGGCCAGCTGGAAGCCGTTGCGGATGGCGCTGCCGTACTGCGCGGCACCGCCGGACAGGGCGGCTGCAACGCCGATCTTGATGTCGGCGGCTTGCGCGCCGAAAGCGGTGGCCGCGGCGAACGCGAGCAATGCGGGTTTGAAGGAGTTAGGGAGTCTCATGTCTTGATGCCGTTTGCGGGTGTGTATGTAAGGCGATTTAACATTTTATGCCTCGTCTACACCAGGCCGCGCCGCCGCGCGATAGGGGAAGGCGCGTGCGCAGGGTAAACCCCGGCCGGAGGCTGTAAGCGCGTTTTTACAATCCCCCGGGCTTATACGAAAGTCCCCAACGCGGTCACAAGCCGCGTTTCGTTTTTTCAAAGAACTCGGAGAGCTATCAATGGATCGTCGTTCCCTTATCAAAAACGCCGGCATCGCCGGCGTTTTGGCTGCCGGCATCGCGCCTGCCGTTCATGCGCAGACCGCGGTGCGCTGGCGCCTGGCCTCGAGCTTCCCGCGCTCGCTCGACACGATTTTCGGCAGCGCCGAAATGCTGTCGAAGACTGTCAAGGCACTGTCTGGCGGCAAGTTCGAAATCTCGGTCCACCCCGCCGGCGAACTGATGCCCGCGTTCGGCGTGGTCGATGCATTGCAGGGCGACACGCTCGAAATGGCGCAGACCGCGGCCTATTACTTCACCGGCAAGGATCCGATCTTCGCGTTCAGCTGCGCGGTGCCCTTCGGGCTGACCGCACGCCAGACCGACTCCTGGAAAGAGTACGGCAACGGCCGCAAGCTGCTCGACGCCTTCTTCGCGCAATACAACTTCCGCACCGCCAGCGCAGGCAACACCGGCACGCAGATGGGCGGCTGGTACCGCAAGGAAATCAAGACGGTCGCCGACCTCAAGGGCCTGAAGATGCGCATGGGCGGCGGCGTGTTCGGCGAGGCCATGGCCAAGCTGGGCGTGGTGTCGCAGAACATGCCCGCCGGCGACGTGTACCAGGCGCTCGAAAAGGGCACGCTGGACGCGGCCGAGTTCGTCGGCCCCTACGACGACGAGAAGCTGGGCTTCAACAAGGTGGCTCCTTACTACTACTACCCCGGCTGGTGGGAAGGCGGCGCCGACCTCGAGTTCTTCATCAACAACAAGGCCTTCGCCAAGCTGTCGGACGAGAACAAGGCGATCCTCGACGCGGCGACCAAGGTCGCGGCGCGCGACATGATCGCCAAGTACGACGCCTACAACCCGGTGGCGCTCAAGCGCCTGGTGGCCGCCAAGACCGAGCTCAAGCCGTTCCCCAAGGCCGTGATGGACGCGGGCTTCAAGGCCTCGATGGAAGTCTTCGCCGAGCACGAAGCCAAGTCGCCCGAGTTCAAGAAGATCCACCAGGACATGCGCGCCTTCCAGCGCGACCAGATCCTGTGGAACCGCTTCTCGGAGTACCCGTTCAACCAGTACATGAACTCGGTCAAGATCTGATCCCGGCGCCAGGCGCATAAAAAAAGGCCGCCCCGTTCACACGGGGCGGCCTTTTCATTCGTGGGCTCGCTCAGGGCTTGTTTTGCTGCTTGAGCGCGTCCTGCATGGCCTTCATGGGGTCGCTCTCGCCGCTTTCGGCCGGCGCTGGCTCGGGCGCCGGTGTCGGCGCGGCGCCTTCGGCGCCCGGCTGCGGCTCGGCGCCAGGCGGCGCGGCGTCCTCGGGGCCGCCGTAGGGGTCGGCCCCCGGCGCGCCATCTTCCTGCTTCAGGCTGTCGCGCATCTGCGCCCCGATGTCGTCGAGGTTGACCTTGACCTCCTTGTCGAGGGCGCCCGTCACGATCTGAGGGAACGCGATCAGCACGCCCACCATGGTGAGCTGGATCAGCACGAACGGGACCGCGCCCCTGTAGATCTGCATCGTCGTGACCGGCTCCATGACCTTCTGGGTCACGCGGTCCACGTACTGCTTGTCCGGTGCGACGGAGCGCAGGAAGAACAGCGCGAAGCCGAAGGGCGGATGCATGAACGAGGTCTGCATGTTCACTGCCAGCAGCACGCCGAACCAGATCAGGTCGATGCCCAGCTTGTGGGCCACCGGCGCCAGCAACGGCACCACGATGAACGACAGCTCGAAGTAGTCCAGGAAGAACGCGAGGAAGAACACCAGCACGTTCACCGCGATCAGGAAGCCCACCGGGCCGCCGGGCAGGGACGACAGCAGGTGCTCGACCCAGATCGGGCCGTCGGCGGCCTGGAACACCAGGCTGAACACCGTCGCGCCGATCAGGATGAACATCACGAAGCTGGACAGCTTGGTGGTGGAGGCCAGCGCCTGCTTCAGCAGGGCGAGGCTCATGCGCCGGCGCACCCAGGCCATGATCAGGGCGCCCAAGGCACCCATCGCGCCGCCTTCGGTGGGCGTGGCCACGCCCAGGAAGATGGTGCCCAGCACGAGGAAGATCAGCAGCAGCGGCGGAATGAGCACGAAGGTCACGCGCTCGGCCAGCCGCGACAGCAGGTTGAGCTTCAGGCCCTTGTTGATCAGCGCGATGACCAGCGCGACGAACACGCCGCCGCACATGGCGACGACGACTTTCTCGTCGGTGGCCACCGAGGTCACCTCCTGGCCCTGGAACCAGGTGTGGACGGCGGCCATGTTGCGAGCCAGCCAGACCGCCACCACGGCCGACAGCGCTGCAAGCGCCACCAGCGACGTATAGCCGCCGCTGCCGTTGGGTTCGCGGAAGGTGCGCGCCTCGGGCGGCAGCGCGGGCACCTGCGCGGGCCTGAAGATCGCGAGGAACACGACATAGACCACGTACAGGCCCATCAGCATGAAGCCGGGCAGGAAGGCGCCCTTGTACATGTCGCCGACGCTCTTGCCGAGCTGGTCGGCCATGATGATCAGCACCAGCGAGGGCGGGATGATCTGCGCCAGCGTGCCCGAGGCGGCAATGACGCCGCTGGAAAGCCGCCGGTCGTAGCCGTAGCGCAGCATGATCGGCAGCGAGATCAGGCCCATCGAGATGACCGAGGCCGCCACCACCCCGGTGGTGGCCGCCAGCAGCGCGCCGACGAAGATCACCGCCAGCGCCAGGCCGCCGCGCATCGGACCGAAGACCTGGCCGACCGTGTCGAGCAGGTCCTCGGCCATGCCGCTGCGCTCCAATATGAGCCCCATGAGCGTGAAGAAGGGCACCGCCAGCAGTGTGTCGTTGGCCATGATGCCGATCAGCCGCTGGGGCAGCCACGCCATCACCGACGACTGGAACACGCCGAGCTCGATGCCGACGAGACCGAAGAACAGGCCGCAGGCCCCGAGGCTGAAGGCGACCGGGTAGCCCAGCAGGAGGAAGCAGATCAGTCCCGCGAACATGATCGGGGCGAAGTTGGCAACAATGAATTCCATGGTGTCCGTGCTCGGCCGTTTCAGTGTTGCGGGCCCGGGGCCGGCGTACCGGCCTTGGCTGCGTCTTTCTCGGCCTGCAGGCGCAGGGCTTCGATCAGTTCGGCCTCGGCCGTCTTGTCGGTCAGCCGGCCCATCGGGTCCGGACCCTGGCCGCGCAGGAATGCGATGCGCTTGATCAGTTCGGACCAGCCCTGCAGCATCAGCAGCACGAAGCCGACCGGCAGCGCCGCCCACACGGGCCAGCGGATCAGCCCGCCCGAGTTGCCGGACATTTCACCCGAACGGAACATCTGCATCACCACCGGCATCGACAGGTAGAGCACCGTGAGGCACAGCGGCGTCAGGAAGAACGCGAAGCCGATGATGTCGATCCATACCTGCTTGCGCTTGGACAGGCGGCTGTTGATCACGTCGATGCGCACATGCTCGCGGTGCAGCAGCGTGAAGCCGGCGGCGATCAGGAACGACCAGGCGAACAGATACCACTGCACTTCGAGAAACGCGTTCGAGCTGGTGTTGAATATCTTGCGCACGACCGCGTTGAGCGCGCTGATCACCGTGGCGGCCAGGATCAGCCAGATCGCGTATCTGCCCACCTGGGCATTGAGCCAGTCGATGGCCCGGGAAAGCTTGAGCAAGCCTTGCATTTCATCTCCATTTTTGTATTGGAAGCCCCACATACGACCGCACCCGACGCACTGGCCTTGTGTGCCAGCGGGTCGGGTGCGTGAGGCGGAGCGGATTCTATCGATGTAATCGAACGTGTCTTTTGGGGGCTACCCGGAGGCGCGGGTAGCCATAATGTTTCATGGCTCAGACACCGCGACCCCCTCCGGCCCCGGCCGTGGCGACGTCCCAATCGATCGATTCGCCCGAGATGAGCCGCGCGGGCCGGGACCTGCTTTCCCTGGCGCTGATCGACGCGCGCAACCACACCTTGCACCTGCTGTCGCTCTTCGAGCAGGCGCTCGGCGAAGGCCTGTCGACGCCGCGTGTACCGGACGTCGTGCCGCCCTTGTGGCTGGCCGGCCATATCGGCTGGTTCGCCGAATGGTGGATCGGGCGCAACACGCAGCGAGCCTTCGGCGCCGAATGCCCGGTGCGGCCCACGCGGCTGGCGGCCATCGAGCCCGGTGCCGACGGCTGGTGGAACCCGGCGCAAAGCGCGCCCGGCGAGCGCTGGTCGCCGGAGCTGCCCGACCTCGCCCAGACCAAGGCCTACCTGCTCGAAACGCTGGAGAGCACGCTCGAACTGCTGGAGCATGCGGCCGAGACGGACGCCGGCCTGTACTTCTACCGGCTCGCGCTGTTCCATGAAGACCTGCGCGGCGAACAGTTCGTCGTGATGGCGCAGACGCTCGGACTGCCTCTGGGCGTCGAGCAGGCGCCGATAGCCGTCACGCGCGAGCCGCTGCTGCTGCCGGCCACCCGCTGGGAACTGGGCGTGCCCGAGAGCGGCTTTGCCTTCGCGCAGGAGCGTGCGGCGCACCGCGTCGACGTGCCCGAGTTCGAGATCGACGCCCAGCCCGTCACCTGGAACCAGTACGTCGAGTTCGTCGACGATGGCGGTTACGACCGCGAAGAGCTGTGGCGCGGCGAAGGCTGGCGCTGGCTCTCGGCGCAGATCGAAGGGCGGCGCGGGCCGCGTCATGTGGAGCAGATCGGTGCCGCGCGGCATGGCTCTGGCGGCTCGGTGCTGCAGCATCGCTTTGGCGCGACGGTGCGTGCCGCCGGCCACCACAGCGCGGTGCACTTGAGCTGGTGGGAAGCCGACGCCTGGGCGCGCTGGGCCGGACGCCGCATCGCGACCGAGGTCGAATGGGAGATCGCCGCGCACACCGCCGCGCGGCGCGGCTTTCGCTGGGCCGACGTGCACGAGTGGACCGCCGGCACGCTGAGCCCCTGGCCCGGCTACCGGGCCGACCCCTGGAGCGCGGGCGGCGAATTCGACCCCGCCGCGGCATTCGGGCGTGCGCGCGTGCTGCGGGGCGCCTCGTTCGCGACGCGTGCGCGTCTTCGCTCGCCCAAGCGGCGCGGCTTTGCTTTGCCGGAGCGCGACGACGGATTCTTCGGCTTCCGCACCTGCGCGCTGTAGTGCGCCTTCAGCGTTCGCCGTCGCCCTCGGCCGCCAGCGGCGGCGCCACTTCTTCCAGCGGCTTTCGTTCCGCGTCGGCCGCATAGCGCAGGGCCAGCAGACCCGCCACGATGACCAGCACCGCGCCGATGCCGTAGCCCACCATCACCGCGCCCCGGCTGCCGGTCTCGATCAGCAGGCCGAACAGCAGCGGCGCGGCGAAGCCGCCCGCGCCCATGCCGACGGCATAGAAGATCGCGATGGCCATCGCGCGCATCTCCAGCGGGAACACTTCGCTCACCGTGAGATAGGCAGAGCTTGCCGCTGCCGAAGCCAAAAAGAACACCGCCGACCAGCACAGCGCCTGGCTGCGCGCGTCGAGCCAGCCCATCATGAAGGCCCAGCCGGTGAGCGCCAGGCCCACGCCCGCGAGCACATAGGTCAGCGCGATCATCTTGCGTCGGCCCAGGCTGTCGAACAGCGGGCCCAGCAGCAGAGGCCCCAGCACGTTGCCGAGCGCGAACGGAAAGATGTAGAGCGCCACGCTGGCTTCAGGCACGCCATAGAAGCGCGTGAGAACCAGCGCGTAGGTGAAGAAGATCGCGTTGTAGAAGAAGGCCTGCGACACCATCAGCGCAAGCGCCACCACGCTGCGCTGCCGGTAGCGCTTGAACAGCACGCGCGCCACTTCGCGCATCGACGGGCTGGTCTGGCGCGCGTCGGTGTAGTTCACGACATGGCCCTGCGGCGCGGGCAGCGGGCCGTGCTGCGCGGAGACCTCCGCCTCGATCTGCTCGACGATGCGCCTGGCTTCGTCCGCGCGACCGTGTGCAATGAGCCAGCGCGGGCTCTCGGGCACGTCGCGCCGCACCAGCAGGATGGCCACCGCCAGCACAGCGCCCAGCGCGAAGCCCGCGCGCCAGCCCCACACCGGGCCGATCACATGCGGGTCCAGCAGCACCAGGCTCAGCCCCGCGCCGAGGCCGGCGCCGATCCAAAAGCTGCCGTTGATCGCGAGGTTGACGCGCCCGCGCACGCGCGCCGGAATCAGCTCGTCGATGGCCGAGTTGATGGCCGCGTACTCGCCGCCGATGCCCAGCCCGGTGACGAAGCGGCACAGCGCGAAGAACGCGAAGTCAGGGGAAAACGCCGTGGCCAGCGTGCCCACCGTGTAGACCACCAGCGTGACGAGAAAGAGCTTCTTGCGCCCGAGCCGGTCGGTGAGCCGGCCGAAGAGCAGGGCGCCGATCACCGCGCCCGCCACGTACACCGAGCCCGACAGCCCGATCTCGCCGGCCGTGAGGCCCAGCGTGTCGGACCGTTCGAGCACCGCGCCGATGGAGCCCACCAGCGTGACCTCCAGGCCGTCGAGCACCCAGGCCACGCCCAGCGCGATCACCACGCGCCAGTGCCAGCGCGACCACGGCAGGCGGTCCAGGCGGGCGGGGATGTCGCTGCGCAGTACCGTCATGCGCAAAATTATGAGAAGCGCGCCGCCTCCACGGTTGTAGGACCGGCGCTGCAATGCACCGGCCGGATGGCGCTTGCGTTCAGGCCGCGACGGGCACCGACACCTGCCGGATGCCCATTGCCTCGAGCGTCTCGGCAATGGCCGCCACCGCGCCCGGAATGCCCGCCTCGCCGAAGTGCCCCATGCAGCCGACGCGGAAGGTCTCCACCTGCGTCAGCTTGCCGGGGTAGAGGATGTAGCCGCGCTTCTTGACCTCCTGGTAGAAGGTCTTGAAGTCGTAGTTGGCGTCGTCGGGCGCGTGGAAGGTGATGATGATCGGCGCCTGGATGGCCGGGTCGAGAAAGCTGCGAAAGCCCAGCGCGGCCAGCCCGTCGATGAGCCCCTTGCAGTTGCGCGCATAGCGTGCGCCGCGCGCCTTCAGGCCGCCTTCCTCGATGTACTGCGCAATGGCGGTGTCGAGCGCCGCGACCACGTGCGTGGGCGGCGTGAAGCGCCATTGCGTGGTCTTTTCCATGTACACCCACTGGTCGTACAGGTCCATGCTCAGCGAGTGGCAGTTGCCTTCGCATTTTTCGAGCGTGCTGCGCTTGATGACCACGAAGCCCATGCCCGGCACGCCTTCGAGGCACTTGCCCGAAGCGGCGACGACTGCGTCGAAGGGCGTCTTGCGCGCGTCGATCTCGATGGCGCCGAAGGAGCTCATGGCGTCGATGATCAGCCCGCGCCCGTGCCTGGCGACGACCAGCGCGATCTCGTGCAGCGGGTTGAGCACGCCGGCGCCGGTCTCGCAATGCACCACCGCAACATGGGTGATGCTCGGGTCGGCCGCGAGCGCGCGGTCGACGTCGGCCGGCGAAACCTGCTTTTCTTCCGTGTAGTCGATGGTGCTCAGCTTGCGCCCGAGCACCTTGCAGATTTTTGCCAGGCGCTGGCAGTAGGCGCCGTTGCTCGGCACCAGCACGTGGCCGTTGCGCGGAACCACGGTGCCGATGGCCGCTTCCACCGAGAAGGTGCCGCTGCCCTGCAGCGGAACGCATTCATGCGTGCCCGTGCCGTGCACGATGTTCAACACTTCCTTGCGGATGCGCGCGGTGATCTGGTTGAAGTCCGCGTCCCACGATCCCCAGTCTCGCAGCATCGCGTTGCGCGTGCGGTCCGAAGTGGTCAGGGGGCCGGGGGTGAGCAGGATGGGGTAGTCGGCTTGACTCATGATGTCTCCAGGCAAGGAAGGGAATGAGGGCGGAAACAGGCTCAGCTGCGGCTCAGGTTGCGCCAGGCCTGCGTGCGCGACAGCAGCACGCGCGTGAGCAGCGAATAGGCAATGCACACGACGGTCGAGGTGACGACGATCAGGCTGGCCAGCGCCGCCGCCGGGCCGATGTCGCCGGCGTCGTCCAGATGCATGATCGCGACCGAGGCCAGGATGGTCTCCGGCGTGTAGAGAAAGATGGCGCACGACAGGCTGGCCATCGACACCACGAAGAAGTAGCGACCGATGTCCAGGATGGCCGGCAGGCACACCGGCACCGTCACCCGCAGGAAGGTCTTGAAGAACGGCACTTTGAGCGAGGCGGACACGGCCTCGAACTCGTTGTCGATCTGCTTGAGCGCGGTGACGGCCGTGAGATGGCTCGACGTGTAGTAGTGCACCACCATCGAGATGATCAGGATCGCCATCGTCTGGTAGAGAAAGTTCAGCGGGTTGGCCGGATGGTTGAAGAACATCACGTAGCCCAGCCCGAGCACCAGGCCCGGCACCGCCATCGACAGCACCGCCATCAGGTGCATGCCCTTGCGCATCAGGCCCAGGTTGCGCGTCTTCTCGATCAGGTAGGCGCCCACGAACACGATGAGCGAGCCGGCCACGGCGGTGGCGATGGCGACGATCAGGCTGTTGGTGTAGGCATCGGCCATGTCGCTTTCGACCAGCACGAAGTGGTAGTGCTTGAGCGTGAGCGACAGGTCATAGGGCCAGAGCGAGATCAGCGAGGTGTAGATCGCCATGCCGATGGTGGCCAGCAGCAGGCCGCACACGACAGTGCAGAACAGCATCAGCAGCGGATCGGCCAGCTTGCGGCGCTTGGGGCTGTAGGGCACCGAGCGGGCCGTGAGCTGCGCCTTCAGCTTGCGCCGCACCACGTAGTCGATGACGAAAGAGATGATCGACGGAACCAGCAGCAGCATGCCCACCACCGCGCCGATCGAGAAGTTGTGCTGTCCCACCACCTGCTTGAAGACGTCGACCGACAGCACGTTGAAGTTGCCGCCGATCACCTTGGGCGCGCCGAAGTCGCTCACCACGTAGGTGAAGACCACGGTCGCCGCGCTGATCAGGCCGTACTTGCACGACGGCAGCGTGATGGTCATGAACTGGCGAAACGGCCGCGTGCGCAGCGCGGTGGCCGCCTCGTAGAGCCGGCCGTCGGCCAGCGAGAGCGCGGTGACCAGGATCATCAGCGCGTGCGGAAAGGTGTTGTAGACCTCCGCCATGATGATCCCCGGCGCGCCATAGATCGACACGCCGCCCAGCAGGAACTTGAGCGCCCCCTGGTTGCCGAACCACTGCACGAAAGAAATGGCGGACAGCAGCGAGGGCGCCAGCAGCGGAATCAGCGCAATGAGGCGGAACACCGCCTTGAGCGGCATCGGCATGCGGCTGCGCGTGAGCGCGTACGCGAAGACGAAGGCCGTGGGCACCGAGATCATCACCACGGCCGCCGACACCCATATCGAATTCCATGCCGCGCGCAGCAGGCTGGGCGTCTGGAAGTAGGTGATGAAGTGGGTGAGGCCGACGAAGCGGCCCTCCCTGTCCTGCACCGCATGCGCCAGGATGGTCAGCAGCGGCGCGATCAGGAACACGAACAGCATCACCATCACCACGAGCAGGATCGCGCGGGCAATGGTTTCGTCGCGGCTCCAGCGCATGACGGGGCGCGCGTTGAACGCAGCGCGTGCGGGCAGAGGGCGGGCCAGCGTGTTCATGGCTTCGGCGTGCGTGCGGAGAAGGCGCGGATGCGGTTCGCGCGCAGCGCGATGTCGATGGTGTTGCCTTCGCGAATGTCCAGGTCGTGCAACTGGTTGAGCGAGAAGTGCAGGCCGAGCGCCTGTCCGTGCAGCGCGTCGGCGGTGACCTCGGCGATGCAGAGGCCGCCCAGGAACTCGACCTTGGTGACCAGCGCCTGCAGGCGGTTGGCCGTGTCGTGGCTCAGGTGCTCGACCGCGCGGTCTTCGGGGCGCAGGTAGAGGTTGACGGCTTCGCCGGGCTCGAAGGCGCCGTCGCAGGCATCGCACTGCAGTTCCATGTCGCCGACCCGAAAGCGATGGTTGCCCAGCGCCACCGCGCGCAGCACATTGACCTTGCCGACGAAATCGGCCACGAAGGGAGTGGCCGGCTGTTCATAGACTTCCATCGGCGTGCCGACCTGCTCGATCACGCCGTGGTTCATGACCACGATGCGGTCCGCCATCGACAGCGCTTCTTCCTGGTCGTGCGTGACCATGATGGTCGTGATGCCGACCTGCTTCTGCAGCCGGCGGATTTCGCCGCGCAGCCGGATGCGTTCCAGCGCATCGAGCGCCGACAGCGGCTCGTCGAGCAGCAGCAGGCCGGGCCGCGTGGCAAGGGCGCGCGCCAGCGCCACGCGCTGCTGCTGCCCGCCGGAGAGCTGGCTGGGGTACTTGCCGCCCGAGGTCGGCAGGCCGACCAGCTTCAGCAGTTCTTCGACGCGAGTCTTGATCTCGCCGCGCCGGGCACGGCTGTTGACCAGCCCATAACCGATGTTCTCGGCGATCGACAGGTTGGGGAAGAGGGCGTACGACTGGAACACGATGCCGTAGTCGCGCCGGTCGGGCGGCAGCCAGGAGACGTCCTTGCCGTTCTGCAGGATCTGCCCGGAGGTCTGCGTTTCCAGCCCCGCGATGATGCGCAGCAGCGTGGTCTTGCCGCAGCCCGAGGGGCCGAGAAAGCACAGCATCTCGCCCGGGTTCACGCGCAGGTGCACGTCGCGCAGCGCACTGAAGGATTCGAAGTCCTTGCGCACGCCGACGATCTCGAGCGCGGCGGGAGCGCTCGCAGGCACCGGGCTGGCAATGAACTTGGTGTCGGTCATATCCATTTTTCGCACTCGTCGTTGGCGCACGCCTCGGGAATGGGCGTCGCGGGTTTGAGAGGGACTGCAGGCCTGTCGAACCGATTCGTGGGACACCGCGGAACCGGCTTTGCCGGGCCGCAGGTGTCGCCCCCGGTAGGGGGTTGGCGAAGCGACACGAAGTGCGCGCAGCCTGGGGGCGAGCCTATTTCGGTTCGGCCTTGCCTTCGTAGCGCTTGCTCCACTCCGCCAGGATGCGTTCGCGGTTCTTTGCCGCCCAGTTGATGTCGTTCTTGGCCAGCAGCTTTTCGTAGTTGTCCGGAATGCCTTCCAGCTTCGATGCCACGCCGGGGTAGGCCACCACGGCCCACCAGGTGGAAGTGATCTGGTTGGCCTCCTTGCTGGCCATCCAGTCGGCGAAGCGCTTGGCCTGGTCCGGCTTCTTGCTCGTCTTCATGACGCTGGTGGCCTCGATGTCCCAGCCCAGGCCCTCCTTCGGGAAGATCAGGTCGACCGGCGCGCCCGACTTCTTGACCTGGTGCGCGCGGAACTCGAACGAGATGCCGATGGGAAATTCGCCCGCGCCGGCCTGCTTGCAGGGCTTGGAGCCCGAGTGCACGTACTGCGCAATGTTCTGGTGCAGCGCGTCCATGTACTTCCAGCCCTCGGCGTCGCCCATGTTCTGCAGCCATGACGACACGTCGAGGTAGCCCGTGCCGCTGGAGGCCGGGTGGGGCATGGTGATCGTGCCCTTGTAGACGGGCTTGGCCAGGTCCTGCCAGGTTTCCGGCTTGGGCAGGTTCAGCTTCTTCGCCTCGACGCGGTTGAAGCAGATGGTGGCGGCCCACACGTCCATGCCCACCCAGGCCGGCGGGCGCGCGGCGTCGGAGTAGGCGGGGTTCAGCTCCTTGAAGCCCTTGGGCTCGTAGGGCAGGAGCATGCCTTCCTGCTGCAGCAGCGCGAGGCTGCTGGCGGCCAGGCCGGCCACCACGTCGGCCTGCGGGTTGGCTTTTTCGGCCAGCAGCTTGGCGGTGACGATGCCGGTGGAGTCGCGCACCCACTTCACCTCGATGTCCGGGTTGGCCTTTTCGAAGGCGTCCTTGTAGAGCTTCATGGCGTCTGTTTCGAGCGCCGTGTAGACCAGGAGCGAGGTCTTTTGCGCCCATGCGGCGCCGCTGGCCGCGAGGCCCAGCGCCGCCGCACACAGAACCGCCGTGAGACGGCGCGTGCTTTGTTTCATCGTCATCTTTTTCTCCTGAAGTGGCTTGCTGTCACGGGTGAGTGAATGGCGTGCTCCGGCAGTGGCGTGCCAAGGTCCGGTGAGGGCAATGTAGATTGACGACTGAAGACTGTCAATAAAAAATTGTTGACAGTTTTCAATTCCTCGGGAAAATACGCCCCATGGTCACCAGCAATCACTCCGCCGCCCTCGCGTTCCTTCAATCCAGCTCTTTGCCGATGCTGATGCAGGAAGAAATCGAGCGTTTGATCATGACGGGCGAGCTTCCCGTCGGCAGCCGCATCAACGAGAGCGAACTCTCGCAGCGCTTCAACACCAGCCGCGGCCCCATCCGGGAAGCGCTGCGGGCGCTGGAAGAGGCCGGCCTCGTGCGCAACGAAAAGAACCGCGGCGTCTTCGTGCGCGAGATCGCATTCGAGGAAGCCGACGAAATCTACGAACTGCGCGAGGCGCTGGAAGAAATCATCGGCCGGCGCGTGGCGCTCGCCATCAAGCCCGACGCCATCGAGCGCCTGCGGGCCATGCTCGATGCCATGCGCTCGGCAGCCCAGGCGCAGGACGTGGAGCAATACGCGCAGCTCAACCTGCAGTTCCACGAGATCCTGCTCGACACCGCGGGCAGCAAAAAGCTGACCGAAACCTACAAGCGCCTGGTCAAGGAACTGCACCTTTTCAGAATGCGCGCGCTCGACAGCGGCGGCGGCCTGCGGGTCTCGGCCGACGAGCACCGCGTCATCGTCGACGCGATTGCCAGCGGCAATCCCGACATCGCGGGCCAGGCGCTGCGCAAGCATGTCGCCGACAGCCGCGCACGCATGCACAAGGCCTTCGGCCGCACCGATCCCGCTCCCATTGCAGCCCCGAACAACCCACCCCAAAAGGAAGTCTGAAATGACACAGGAGACACTCGAAGTCAACGCCCGGAGCTACCGCTGGATGTCGCGCCCGGTCGTCGTGGTGTGCGTGGACGGCTGCGAGCCGGCCTACCTGGATGCGGCCATCCAGGCGGGCGTTGCGCCGTACTTCGACCGCATGAGGAAGACCGGCGCGGATCTGCTGGCCGACTGCGTGGTGCCGTCGTTCACCAATCCGAACAACCTGTCGATCGTGACCGGCGCGCCGCCCGCGGTGCACGGCATCTGCGGCAACTACTTCTTCGACCGCGAGCTCGGCCAGGAAGTCATGATGAACGACCCCAAGTACCTGCGCGCCGGCACCGTGCTGGCCGCGTTTGCCGACGCGGGCGCCAAGGTGGCGGTGGTCACCGCCAAGGACAAGCTTCGCAAGCTGCTGGGCCACCGCATGAAGGGCATCTGCTTTTCCTCCGAGAAGTCCGACCAGGTGACGATGGAAGAAAACGGCATCGACAACGTGCTCGACATGGTCGGCATGCCCGTGCCCTCGGTCTACAGCGCGGAACTGTCGGAGTTCGTGTTCGCGGCCGGCGTCAAGCTGATGGAGTCGCGCCGCCCCGACCTGATGTACCTGTCGACCACCGACTACGTGCAGCACAAGGCCGCGCCCGGCAGCCCCGCGGCCAATGCTTTCTACGCCATGATGGACCGCTACCTCGCGCAGCTCGATGCGTTGGGCGCCACCATCGTCGTCACCGCCGACCACGGCATGAACGACAAGCACGGCGCCGACGGCTCGCCCAACGTCATCTACCTGCAGGACGTGCTGGACGGCTGGTATGGCGCCGGAACCGCGCGGGTCATCCTGCCGATCACCGACCCCTACGTGGTTCACCACGGCGCCCTCGGCTCCTTCGCCACCGTCTACGCACCCGACGAAGCCAGCGTCCCCAGCTGGATCGAGCGCATCCGGCAGGTGCCCGGCATGGAGTCGGTGCTCTCGCGCAAGGACGCGGCCGCGCGCTTCGAACTGCCGCCCGACCGCATCGGCGACATCGTGGTGGTCAGCGAGCAGAGCACCGTCATCGGCACCTCGGCCAGCCGGCATGACCTGTCGGCGCTGGAAGTGCCGCTGCGCTCGCACGGCGGCGTCTCGGAACAGCGCGTGCCGCTCATGTGCAACCGGCCCGTCAAGGGCATCGCCGCCGGGCGCCGGCTGCGCAACTTCGATGCGCTCGACATTGCACTGAACCACGCCCAGTAATCAACCGTCGCCCGGAGCACCCCATGAGCCAAGCCACTCTGAAGCCAGGCATCGTTCACCGCGAGGCTTTGCGCATCGCCGGAGAAAAGGTCCACCGCGACCGCACCATCGAGGTCACCTACCCCTACACCGGCGAAGTCATCGCCACCGTGCCCAAGGCCACGCTGGACGACGTACGCCATGCCCTGCGCGTCGCGCGCGACTACAAGCCCACCCTCACGCGCTACGAGCGCTACAAGATCCTGATGCGTGCGGGCGAGATCATTGCCTCGCGCCTCGACGAAATCTCGCGCACCATCACGATGGAGTCGGGCCTGTGCCGCAAGGACTCTCTGTACGAAGTGGGCCGCGCCTCCGACGTGCTGCTGTTCGCCGCCAACCAGGCGCTGGTGGACGACGGGCAGGTGTTCTCCTGCGACCTCACGCACCACGGCAAGAGCCGCAAGGTCTATACGCTGCGCGAGCCGCTGCAGGGTGCGATCACCGCGATCACGCCGTTCAACCATCCGCTGAACCAGGTGATCCACAAGGTGGCGCCATCCATTGCGACCAACAACCGGATGGTGCTCAAGCCCAGCGAGAAGACGCCGCTCACCGCTTTCATCCTTGCCGATATCCTGTACGAGGCGGGCCTGCCGCCGCAGATGCTGTCGGTGATCACCGGCGACCCGCGCGAGATCGCCGACGAGATGCTCACCAGCGCCGACGTGGACCTGGTCACCTTCACGGGTGGCGTGGCCATCGGCAAGTACATCGCGGGCAAGGCGGTCTACAAGCGCCAGATCCTGGAGCTGGGGGGCAACGACCCGATCATCGTGATGGAAGACGCGGACATCGAAGAGGCCGCGACGCTGGCGGCCAGCGGCTCCTACAAGAACTCCGGCCAGCGCTGCACCGCCATCAAGCGCATGCTGGTACACGAGTCGGTGGCGGACCGGTTCGTCGAGCTGCTGGTGGCCAAGACGAAGGCCCTGAAGTACGGCGACCCGATGGACCCGGCCACCGACATGGGCACGGTGATCGACGAGGCCGCCGCGATCCAGTTCGAGTCGGTGGTCAACGAGGCCATCAAGTCCGGCGCAAGGCTGCTGTACGGCAACGAGCGCCGCGGCGCACTGTATTCGCCCACGGTGCTCGACCATGTGGACCCGCAGATGACCGTGGCCAGGCACGAGACCTTCGGGCCGGTGTCGCCGGTGATCCGCTTCAAGAACATCGAGGAGGCGATCCGCATCTCCAACGGCACGGCCTACGGCCTGTCGTCGGCGGTGTGTACCAATCGGATGGACTACATCACGCGCTTCATTCGCGAGCTGAACGTGGGCAGCGTCAACGTGCGCGAGGTGCCGGGCTACAGGCTGGAGCTCACGCCCTTCGGCGGCATCAAGGACTCGGGCCTGGGCTACAAGGAAGGCGTGCTCGAGGCCATGAAGAGCTTCACCAACTGCAAGACCTATTCGCTGCCCTGGTAGACGACGATGAGCCTGAGCATTCCCGACATCGTCGGCCTCTTCGAAACCAAGGGCGGTGCGCAGTACGACGGCGAGCCGGTCACCCAACTGGAGCATGCGCTGCAGTCGGCGCACCTGGCGGAGCAGGAGGGCGCCAGCAGCGAGCTGATCGCCGCCTCGCTGCTGCACGACCTGGGCCATCTGCTGCACGACTTCGGCGGCACGCCGACGCAGCAGGGCCTGGACGACCTGCACCAGTACCGCTGCCTGCCGTTTCTTCGCGCGCTGTTCGGCCCGGCCACGCTGGAGCCGATCCGCCTGCATGTGGATGCCAAGCGTTTCCTCTGTGCCAGGGAGCCCGGTTATCTCGAAGCGCTGTCGCCCGATTCGAAACGCAGCCTGCACCTGCAGGGCGGCGTGTTCGACTCGGCGCAGGCCAGCGCGTTCGAGGCCTTGCCCTATGCGATGGATGCGGTGCGCCTTCGGCGCTGGGACGACACGGCCAAGTGCGCCGATGCGAAGACGCCCGACCTGGCGTACTACGCGCGCCACCTAGCGATCGCGTCGAAGACGGCTGCCGCGGCACCGGCATGAGCGCCGCGCCACGGCAGCAAACAACCTGAGAGCCCGACATGCGCCCCTTCTGGATCGAACAGGCTCTCTTCAACGACGGCGGCCTCGCGCCCGCGCTGCAAGGCGAGCAGAGCGCCGATGTGTGCATCGTCGGCGGCGGCTTCACCGGCCTGTGGACGGCGATACAGGCCAAGCTGCAGTCGCCCGCGCTCGATGTCGTCATCCTCGAAAGCGATCTTTGCGGCGCCGGCGCGAGCGGACGCAACGGCGGCTGCCTGCTCACCTGGTCGGCCAAGTTCCTCACGCTGCGCCGGCTGTTCGGCGAAGACGAGGCGGTGCGCCTCGTCAAGGCGTCCGAGGCCGCGGTGCAGCACATCGCCGACTTCTGCGCCGCGCACGGCATCGACGCCGAACTGCGGCAGGACGGCACGCTCTACACCGCGACCTCGCAGGCGCAGATCGGCACGCTCGATCCGATGATGCAGGCGCTGGAGGCGCGCGGCATCCATTCCTATCGCACGCTGCCGCCGGAAGAGGTGGCGCGGCGCTCGGGCTCCGCGCGCAACCTGGCCGGCGTGTATTCGCCGATTGCCGCGACGGTGCATCCCGGCAAGCTGGTGCGCGGGCTGCGGCGCGTGGCGCTGGCCATGGGAATCCGCATCCACGAGCGCACGCCGATGCTGGACTTCAGCACCGACCATCCCGTCGTGGTGCGCACGCCCACCGGCAGCGTACGAGCGAAGAAACTGGTGCTCGCGATGAACGCGTGGATGGCCAGCACCTTCCCGCAGTTCGAGCGGACCATCGCCATCGTGTCCAGCGACATGGTCATCACCGAGCGGTGCCCCGAGCTGCTGCGGGAGATCGGCCTGACCGACGGCGTGTCGGTGCTCGACTCGCGCACCTTCGTCTACTACTACCGCAGCACGGTCGACGGCCGCATCATGCTGGGCAAGGGCGGCAACACCTTCGCCTGGGGCGGCCGCATGGCCAAGGTGTTCGACGAGCGCTCACCCTATGAAGCCGAATTGACGCAGGCCCTGCGTTCCTTCTTTCCGGCATTGAGCGACACGCCGATCACGGCAAGCTGGAACGGCCCGTCCGACCGGTCGGTGACGGGCTTTCCGTTCTTCGGCAGGCTCGACGGCGCGCCGCACATCTATTACGGCTTCGGCTACTCGGGCAATGGTGTCGGGCCGACCTACATGGGCGGCCAGATCCTGTCGTCGCTGGTGCTCGACCAGGACAACGCATGGACGCGCAGCCCGATCACGCAGGGGCCGCTGGGGTACTTTCCGCCGGAGCCTGTGCGCTACGTGGGCTCGATCGTGGTGCGCAACGCGATCCGCCGCAAGGAGCTGGCCGAGGACCAGAACCGCCAGCCGTGGCTGGTGGACCGAATGCTCAGCAAGCTGGCCAACGCCGCGGGCAAGGCCGACAAGGCCTGACCCGCGGGGCGCGGTTCTTCTTCAGTTGGTTTCGGCGAGGGCGTCGGCCAGCGCGTTGACCATGCGGTCGATCTCTGCCTTCTCCGCGATGAAGGGCGGTGCCAGCTGGATGGTGTCGCCGCCGTAGCGCACGTAGAAGCCCTTCTTCCAGCAGTTCATGGCGATCTCGTAAGGACGGCGCGCGGGCTCGCCCGGCACCGCGGCGATGGTCAGGCCGGCGGCCAGGCCGAAATTGCGGATGTCGTTCACGTGCTTGCTGCCCTTCAGGCTGTGCACCGCGTTCTCGAAGTGCGGCGCCAACGTCTGCACGCGGCCGATCATGTCTTCCTTCTGCAGCACGTCGAGCGCGGCCACGCCGGCGGCGCAGGCCACGGGGTGCGCGCCGTAGGTGTAGCCGTGCGGGAACTCGAGCATGTAGTCGGGGCCGCCAGCGGCCATGAAGGTGTCGTAGATCTCCTTGCTCGCGACCACGGCGCCCAGCGGCTGCGCGCCGTTGGTCACCTGCTTGGCGATGTTCATGATGTCCGGCGTCACGCCGAAGGCTTCGGCGCCCGTGAGCGCGCCGCAGCGGCCGAAACCGGTGATCACTTCGTCAAAAATCAGCAGGATGTTGTTGGCGGTGCAGATGTCGCGCAGGCGCTTCAGGTAACCCTTGGGCGGAATCACCACGCCGGCCGAGCCCGCGAAAGGCTCCACGATCACCGCGGCGATGTTCGATGCGTCGTGCAGCGCGATCAGGTCGAGCAGGCGGTCGGCCAGTTCGGCGCCGTTCTCGGCCATGCCGCGCGTGAAGGCGTTGGAAGCCAGTTGCGTGTGCGGCAGGTGGTCGGCCTCGACGCCCTGGCCGAAGAGCTTGCGGTTGGCCGCGATGCCGCCGACCGAGATGCCGCCGTAGTTGACGCCGTGATAGCCCTTCTCGCGGCCGATCAGGCGGGTCTTGCTGGCCTGGCCCTTGGTGCGCCAGTAGGCGCGCGCCATTTTCAGCGAGGTGTCCGCGGCTTCGGAGCCCGAGCCGGTGAAGAACACATAGTCCAGGCCCGCGGGCGTCAGTTCCTTGATCTTGTTGGCCAGCTCGAACGACAGCGGGTGGCCGAACTGGAAGGCGGGCGAGTAGTCGAGCTTGGCGATCTGGCGGCTCACCGCCTCGGTGATCTCGGGGCGGCCGTGGCCCAGGCCCGAGCACCACAGGCCGGAGAGGCCGTCGAAGATCTTGCGGCCGTCGGCATCGGTGAAGTAGGCGCCCTTGGCCTCCACGATGATCCGCGGATCGGCCTTGAAGTTGCGGTTGCCGGTGTAGGGCATCCAGTGCGCGTCGAGCCAGGCGGCGTCGGTGCGCAGTGCGGGCGTGGGTTCGATGGCGGGGGCTGCAAGGGTCATGGCGTTCCGCGCGGGCGGGCTCCGGAAAGGGTTGTGAATGCGCCGATTGTTGGCAGACCCTTCAGTGTGGAGAATGGCGCAATATCAATGTTCACTTGACACTTCATGCAAGTAAAAGCCAAGGCCCGGAGCGGTGCCCAAAACAGTGCTCGCAACCGCGCCGTCCTGGGGCAGCTCAGCGACATGGACCTGCGCCTGCTCAAGGTGTTCAAGAGCGTGGTCGACTGCGGCGGCATGGCAGCCGCCGAGCTGGAGCTGAACATCGGCACCTCCACCGTGAGCCGGCACGTGAAGGACCTGGAAACCCGGCTGGGCCTGGTGCTGTGCCGGCGCGGCCGGGCCGGCTTCGCGCTCACGGCCGAAGGCCAGCGGGTGTACGACGAGACCCTACGGCTGCTGGCGTCGGTCGACGCCTTTCGCGGCAGCATCGACGACATCCACAACCGCATGGGAGGGCAGCTGGAGGTGGCGGTGTTCGACAAGACCGCGACCAACCCGAAGGCGCGCATCGGCGAGGCCATCGCGCGCTTCACCGAGATCGCGCCGGAGGTGAGCCTGGCGCTGCACGTGGGCTCCATCAACGCCATCGAGCAGGGGGTGCTGGAGGGCAATTTCCAGATCGGCATCATCCCGGCGCACCGGGCTTCGCAGAGCCTGGTGTATGCGGACCTGTTCGACGAGACCATGCTTCTCTATTGCGGTAGAGGGCATCCGCTGTTCGACAGCAGCCACGCGAAGCTCACCTGGGCGAAGCTGGGGGAGCATCACTTCGCGGGGCTGGGCTACCACTCGCCGAACATGGAGCTGAGCCATCGCGCGCGGCTGTCGCGCAAGGCGACGGGCTTCGACCAGGAGGCGATTGCCACGCTGATTCTCTCGGGGCGCTTCCTGGGTTTCCTGCCGGACCATTACGCGCAGGTGTTCGAACAGCGCGGGCTCATGAAGCCGGTGCTGCCGGCGCGCTTCAACTATGCGTGCCGGTTCGTCAGCCTGCTGCGCCGCTCGCCCGAGCCTTCGCGCGCGGTGCTGGCGTTCCAGCAGTGCCTGGAGCAGGCCCACCGGCCATGACCTCCCAGGTCATCGACGCTGTGCGCGTGCGGCGCGACCATTCATTCACCCCGCGATGTTGCGGGTCGAAACTCCCGAAAGGAATGGTCATCATGAACACCGCCGCAAACGACGCCGCCACGATCGCCCAACGCTACATCGCCGTCTGGAACGAAACCGACGCCGCCCGCCGCGCCGCGCTGATCGAAGCCGGCTGGACCGCCGATGCCCGCTACATCGACCCGATGGCGCAAGCCAGCGGCCGCGAGCAGATCAGCGCGCTGGTCGGCGCGGTGCACCAGCGTTTTCCGGGCTTCCGCTTCAACCTTCTGGGCAAGGCCGACGCGCACGGCGACCACCTGCGCTTTTCGTGGACGCTGGGCCCGAGCGGCGCGGAAGACCTGATTCAGGGCACAGACTTCGCGCAACTGGAAGCGGGCAAGCTCAGCGCGGTGACCGGCTTCCTCGACAAGGTGCCGGTCGGCGCCTGAGCCTAGGCATCAATCCGGCGCGCCGGCCGGCCGGCCGCGCCACAGCTTGCGATACACGGTCGCCCGGCTGATGCCCAGCGCCCGCGCGGCCTCCGCGACATTGCCGCGGGCGTCGGCCACGGCCTTGCGGATCAGCGCGGTTTCCACGTCGCGCAGCCGGGGCCGGACGTCCGCCGCCGGCAGCCCTGGCGTGCCGCGCCCGCCGCGCTGGGGCTGCACCTGCACCCGCAGGCCGGACCACAGCGGCACCTCGAGCATGGCGTCGCCGCGCCGGGCGGCGTCGAACATCATGTGCAGGGGCAGGGCGAACAGGTCGTTGAAATGCAGCGCGTGCTCGTTGCGCGCCAGCGGCTGGTGCAGCATCTGCCGGGCCGCCGCGTTGGCGCCGGTGACATAGCCTTCGCCGTCGATGCACAGCAGCCCCTCGGTGGCTTCGCTCGCGGTGCTGCCGGGCCAGGCCAGGCGCAGCAGCAGTTCGCAGGGCTCGCGCAGCACCAGCATGTTCTCGATGCTGCGCGCCGACAGGGTGGCCAGGTGCCGCAGCTCCGGCCGCTCCACCACCTGCACGCCGGTCAGGTCGAGCATGCCGATGCAGTCGCCTCGGGGACCGAACAGCGGCGCGCCGGCGCAGCTGTAGACGCTGGTGTCGTCGAAGAAATGCTCGCCGCGGTGCAGCCATACCGATTCATGCTCGGCCAGCGCGGTGCCGATGGCGCTGGTGCCGATGGCCGACTCCGACAGGTCGACCCCGACGCGCCCGATGTCGCGCGCATAGCGGCTGGCGGCGTCGGTGCCGTCGGGCAGGTTGCCGACGTCGACCACGATGCCGTCGGCGTCGGTCAGGATCGCGAAATAGCGGGTGTCGGCAATCGCGCGCGAGAGCCGCTCGATCACCGGCCGCGCGGCCTCGACCAGCACCCGGTTGCGCTCCGCGACATCCAGGCCCGCCGACTGGCTCACCGGGTCGAAACTCACTCTCTGCTGCGGGCGCCGGCCGGCCTCGATGCAGCGCTGCCAGGAGCGGCTGATCCATGAGTCGATGCAGGCCGTCGTGCGCGTTCGCGGGGATTCGCCGTGGATCAGTTCGCGGCGGGCCTGGGCGATGGCCAGGGAGCGCTCGGGCGCTGGCGAAGCGGTTGAGGCGACAGGCATCGTGGGTGTTCGCGCGGTGTGTGGGGGGCTTTTCCCGGCTCACCGAATGGCAAGCTGTTTCATTTTGAGAATTTCGCGCCGTCTGTGCAAGTGTCAAGGGTTTTGCCTAGGATAGTGCGAGGGGTCGGCATCCAAGATGCTTTTTGCTGAATCAGCCATCTCACCATTCACGGAGACAGCCAAATGCAGGTCGATTTCAAGATCAACGGCCGTCAGGCCACGGTCGACGCTCCTCCCAACACCTTCCTTGTCCACGCCATCCGGGAGCACCTCCATCTCACCGGTACCCACGTCGGCTGCGACACCGCACAGTGCGGCGCCTGCACCGTCCACGTGAACGGCCGTGCCGTCAAGTCATGCAACATGCTGGTCGCCCAGGCGGCCGGCGCCGACATCACCACCATCGAGGGCATTGCCGAGGCCGACGGCGCCATGCACCCGATGCAGGCGGCCTTCAAGGAGTGCCACGGCCTGCAGTGCGGTTTCTGCACCCCGGGCATGGTCATGAGCGCCATCGACCTGTGCACCCACCACCCCAAGTCGAGCGAGTCCGAGATCCGCGAGCTGCTCGACGGCAACCTGTGCCGCTGCACGGGTTACCAGAACATCGTGAAGGCGGTGAAGATGGGCGGCGAGGCCATGGCCTCGGGCAACACCGCCAAGGCAACGGCCTCGGCCTGAGGAGAGCGACATGGGCGCATCCGACTTCTCCAACCTGCCGCACATCGGCGAGGCGCTGCGGCGCAAGGAAGACTACCGGTTCCTGACCGGCGCCGGCAACTACACCGACGACATCACGCTGGCCAACCAGAGCCATGCGGTCTTCGTGCGCTCGCCGCACGCCCACGCCACCGTCAAGTCGGTCGACATCGCCGAGGCGATGAAGATGCCCGGCGTGGTCGGCATCTTCAGCGGCAAGGACATCGAGGGAAAAATGGGCGGGCTGCCCTGCGGCTGGCTCATCAACAACCCCGACGGCACCCCCATGAAGGAGCCGATGCACCCGATCCTGGCGATCAACAAGGTGCGCTACGTGGGCGACCACGTGGCCATGGTGGTGGCCGAGACGGTCGAGCAGGCCCGCAACGCCGCCGAGGCGGTGGTGGTCGACTACGACGTGCTCCCCGCGCTCGTGAGCGTGGCCGACGCGGCGAAGAAGGCCGGCGGCGTCACCCTGCACGACGAGGCGCCCGATAACCAGTGCTACAAGTGGGCGCTGGGCGACAAGGCGGCGGTCGACGCGGCCTTCGCGAATGCCGCGCACGTGACCAAGCTGGACCTCGTCAACAACCGGCTGGTGCCCAACCCCATCGAGCCGCGGGTGGCCATCGGCAGCTACAGCCGTGGCACGGACGACTACACGCTCTATGTGTCGAACCAGAACCCGCACGTCGAGCGGCTCTTGATGACCGCCTTCGTGCTCGGCCTGCCCGAGCACAAGGTGCGCGTGATCGCGCCCGACGTGGGCGGCGGCTTCGGTTCCAAGATCTTCCTGTATGCCGAAGACGTGTGCCTCACCTGGGCGGCCAAGCAGCTCAACCGCAACATCAAGTGGACCGCCGAGCGCTCGGAGTGCTTCCTGTCGGACGCCCACGGCCGCGACCATGTGAGCCACGCCGAAATGGCGATGGACAAGGACGGCAAGTTCCTGGCCATGCGGGTGCACACCGACGCCAATCTCGGCGCCTACCTCTCGACCTTCGCGACGGCGGTGCCGACCATCCTCTACGCCACCCTGCTCGCGGGGCAGTACACCACGCCGCAGATCTACGTCGAGGTCGATGCCTGGTTCACCAACACCGCGCCGGTCGACGCCTACCGCGGCGCGGGCCGGCCCGAGGCCACCTACCTGCTGGAGCGGCTGGTGTCGCGCTGCGCCTGGGAAATGAACCTGGGGCAGGACGAGATCCGCAAGCGCAACTTCATCAGCACCTTCCCGTACCAGACGCCGGTGGCGCTGCAGTACGACACCGGCGACTTCCACGCATGCATGGACAAGGCGCGGGTGCTGGCCGAGGTCGACGGCTACGCGGCGCGCAAGGCGGCCAGCGAGGCCGGCGGCAAGCTGCGCGGCATGGGCTACTCGAGCTACATCGAGGCCTGCGGCATCGCGCCGTCGAACATCGCCGGCGCGCTGGGCGCGCGGGCCGGCCTGTTCGAGTGCGGCGAGATCCGCGTGCACCCGACCGGCAGCGTGACGGTGTTCACCGGCTCGCACAGCCACGGGCAAGGCCATGAAACCACCTTCGCGCAGGTGGTGGCGGCGCGGCTGGGCATTCCGGTGGAGAACGTCGACGTGGTGCACGGCGACACCGGCCGCGTGCCCTTCGGCATGGGCACCTACGGCTCGCGCTCCATCTCGGTGGGCGGCGCGGCCATCATGAAGGCGCTCGACAAGATCGAGACCAAGGCCAAGAAGATCGCCGCGCACCTGATGGAGGCGAGCGACGCCGACATCGAGTTCGCCAACGGCGAGTTCACCGTCAAGGGCACCGACAAGAAGATTCCGTTCGGCCAGGTGGCGCTCACGGCCTACGTGCCGCACAACTATCCGCTCGACAAGCTGGAGCCGGGCCTGAACGAAACCGCCTTCTACGACCCGACCAACTTCACCTTCCCGGGCGGCACCTACATCTGCGAGGTCGAGATCGACCGCCAGACCGGCGAGGTGCGCGTCGACCGCTTCACCGCGGTGGACGACTTCGGCACCATCATCAACCCGATGATCGTCGAGGGCCAGGTGCACGGCGGGCTGGTGCAGGGCATTGGTCAGGCGCTGCTCGAGAACTGCGTGTACGACAGGGAAACCGGCCAACTGCTCACCGGCAGCTTCATGGACTACGCCATGCCGCGCGCGGCCGAGTTCCCGCAGTTCAAGCTGGACACCGTGTGCACGCCGTGCACCCACAATCCGCTGGGCACCAAGGGCTGCGGCGAAGCGGGCGCCATCGGCTCGCCGCCGGCGGTGATCAACGCCGTGCTCGACGCACTGGCGCCGCTGGGCGTCAAGGACTTCGACATGCCCGCCTCGTCCAGCCGCGTCTGGGAAGCGATGCAGGCGGCATCCGGTGCCAACCATTGATCGACAGATCGAACACGAACAACAAAGAAGGAATCACACCATGTATGCCTTCACACTCGAACGGCCGGCCACTCTGGCCGACGCGGCCCGACTCGTCGCAGCCGGCGCCAAGCCGCTGGCGGGCGGCCAGACCCTGCTGGCTTCCATGAAGCTGCGGCTCTCCGCCCCCGAACAGCTGGTGGACCTGAGCGGCATCAAGGAGCTCACGGGCATCCGCAAGGACGGCAACACGCTCACCGTCGGCGCCATGTCGCGCCACCTCGACGTGGCCAACAACGCCGACGTGAAAGCCGCCTTCCCGGCGCTGGCCGACCTGGCCTCGCGCATCGGCGACCGGCAGGTGCGCGCGATGGGCACCATCGGCGGCTCGGTGGCCAACAACGACCCGGCGGCGTGCTACCCGAGCGCGGTGCTGGGCTCGGGCGCCACCGTCATTACCTCGAAGCGCGAAATTGCCGCCGACGATTTCTTCGTGGGCTTGTTCACCACCGCGCTGGAAGAAGACGAGCTGATCACCGCGATCCGCTTTCCGATTCCCAAGCGCGCCGTGTACGAGAAGCTGCGCCAGAAGGCCTCGCACTTTCCGCTCGTCGGCATCTTCCTTTCGCAGTCCGACAGCGGTGCGGTGCGCGTGGCCGTCACCGGCGCGGGCAACGGCGTGTTCCGCCACGCCGGGCTGGAAGACGCGCTGAACCAGAGCTTCACCGCCGCGGCTGCCTCCGCCGTGAAGATCGATGCGAGCGACCTGAACAGCGACCTGCATGCTTCGGCCGCCTACCGCGCGAACCTGATCAGCGTGTTGACCCAGCGCGCGGTGACCAAGGCGCTGAACTAGGCTCACCCCCAGGCTTCGCGCACTGCGTGTCGCTTCGCCAACCCCCTTGCAGGGGGCAACACCTGCGGCCCGGCAAAGCCGGTTCCGCGGTGTTCGCGAAAAGGCGCACAGCGCATGCCGGCTTGCTTTGAGCTTCCGCTACGCTTCGCCATGATCTTTCCGACCATCGATTCCCTCAGCGACGGTTTGATGCAGGCCGGCTATTTCGCCGACCGGCGCCTGGCGACGGCCGTGTTCCTTGCGCTCAAGCTGCAGCGACCGCTGCTGCTTGAAGGCGAGCCCGGCGTGGGCAAGACCGAGCTGGCCAAGGCCCTGTCGAAAGCGCTGAGTCGCGAGCTGCTGCGGCTGCAGTGCTACGACGGGCTTGAGCAGCGCGAGGCGCTCTACGAATGGAACTACGCGGCACAACTGCTGCACATGCGCGCGGCCGAAGCCACGGGCGCCGCGCGTGACGTGGAAGCCGAGGTCTACCAGCCGCACTACCTGATCCGCCGCCCGCTGCTGCAGGCGCTGCAGACGCCACTGCCGGGCGCGGTGCTGCTGATCGACGAAGTGGACCGCGCCGACGAGCCCTTCGAAGCCTTCCTGCTCGAATACCTGGGCGAGTACCAGGTGAGCATTCCGGAGCTGGGCACGGTGCGTGCCGTCGTGCCGCCCGTGACCATTCTCACGAGCAACCGCACGCGCGAGCTCAACGACGCAGTCAAGCGGCGTTGCCTCTATCACTGGCTCGACTATCCCGAGCGCGAACGCGAGCTGGCCATCGTGCGGGCGCAGGTGCCGCAGGCGGGCGAGAAGCTGTCGGCGCAGGTGTCGGCCTTCGTCGCGCGGCTGCGCCAGGCGCCGTTCGCCGATGCCTTCCAGCGTGCCCCCGGCATTGCCGAAAGCGTGGAGTGGGCGCGCGCGCTGATCGCGCTCGACACCGTCGAGCTCGACCCCGAGGTGGTGGTCGACACCGCCGGCATCCTGTTCAAGCAGCGCGACGACGTGGCCGCGCTCACACAGGAGCTGGCGTCCGACCTGCTGCGTCCCGAGGAGCCGGCCGCGCGCTGAGCACCCGGAAAAACGCATGGCCGGCATCCAGCAACTCGGCGACGTCCGCAGCGGCAAGCTCGCGGGCAACATCAGTGCCTTCGGCCGCGCGCTGCGCCGTGCCGGCGTGCGCACCGACGCTGCCCGCATCGCGCTGGCGGCCGAGGCAGCCACGCTGGTGGGCGTGGAAGACAAGCTCGACCTGGGCGCCGCGATGGAAGCCGTGATGGTCAGCCGCGAACAAGACCGCATGGTGTTCCGCGAGCTGTTCGACGCCTGGTTCCGCGACCCGGAACTGGCCAACAAGCTGCTCGCGCAGATGCTGCCCAGCGCCGAAGGCAAGGCCGAGCCGTCGAAGCGCCGGCCGCGCGTGCGGGAGGCGCTCAGCGCGCCGCGCCATGCCGCCAGGCCGGCCGAGCTGGCCAAGCCCGACCGCGAGATCGAGTTCGACGCCGCCATGACCGCGAGCGACCGCCAGCGCTTGCAGCATGCCGACTTCAACGCGCTTGGCGCTTCCGAGTACCAGCTGGTCGAACGGCTGGCGCGAGACATCGCGTTGCCGGTTCCGTCGCTGCCGTCGCGGCGTCTTCGCGCGGCGGGCGATGCCGGCCAGCAGCATGCGCGCATGCACTGGCCCGGCGTGCTGCACGAAGCGGCGCGCACCGGCGGCGAGATACTGCGACTGCCCCGGCTGGCGCGCCGCGAGCAACCCTTGCCGCTGCTGGTGCTGGTCGATGTCTCGGGCTCGATGGAGCGCTACGCGCGCCTCCTGCTGGCCTTTCTGCATGCTTCGACCCGGCGTGCCGGCCGGCGCGACGTGTTCGCCTTCGGCACCGGCCTGACCGACCTGACGCCGGCCTTCCGGCTGGCCGACACCGACGCCATGCTGGGCGCCGCCGGCGCTGCCATCGACGATTTCGCGGGCGGCACGCGGCTCGGCGCCTCGCTGGCCGAACTGCGCCGCGCCCATGCCCGCCGGCTGACCGGCCGCCGCACGCTGGTGCTGGTGATCAGCGACGGCCTGGACACCGGCGAGCCCGCCGTGCTGGAACAGGAACTGCTTTGGCTCAAGCGCCATTCGCGCCGGCTGCTGTGGCTCAACCCGCTGCTGCGCTTTGCCGGCTACGCCCCTCTGGCCCGTGGGGCCAGCGTGCTGCACCGCCATGCGGACGCGATGCTGGCGGTTCACAATCTCAACGCGCTCGAGCAGCTGGCCGCCAGCCTCGCCGCCCTGATGCGAGCCGGGCGTTGAAGCGCCCGGCATCGCCGAAAAAAGGAAGCCCACCATGGAAATGCTCGGAAACCGCCACCTCGGCATCACCCAACAACAGGCCTGGGAAGCGCTCAACGACCCCGAGACGCTGAAGAAGTGCATTCCCGGCTGCGACAAGTTCGAGCTGACGGGCGACAACACCTACAGCGTCGCGCTCGCGGTGAAGATCGGCCCCGTCTCGGCCAAGTTCAACGGCAAGGTGGTGCTGTCGGACATCGTGGCGCCCGACGGCTACAAGCTGAGCTTCGAGGGGCAGGGCGGCGTGGCGGGTTTTGCCAAGGGCTCGTCGAGCGTCACGCTCAAGCCGGTGGCGGGCGATGCCGCAGCTACCGTCGCTCCGGTTGAAGAGCCTGTCGCGCCAGGCCCCGGCTGCGAGCTCGACTACACCGTGCAGGCCCAGGTCGGCGGCAAGATCGCCCAGCTCGGCCAGCGGCTGATCGACGGCGCGGCCAAGTCGACCGCCGACGATTTCTTCAAGCGCTTCGAGGCCGAGATGCAGAGCCGCTACGGCCCGCCGCCGGCCGCCGTCGCCGCGGAGACCGCCGAGGCGCCCGCCGAAAAGGCCGGCGTGATGTCCGGCCTCATGAAGAAGATCGGCCTGGGCAAGAAGGACGACGCCGTCCCGCCCGGCGACGCCGCCTGAGGAGCCGACGGAGCGCGCCATGGAAAACCTCGACGTCATGGTGCTGCGCACGCTGCGCGACTGGCGGCGTGCCGGCAAGCGCGCGCTGCTCGCCACCGTGGTGCGCACCTGGGGCTCGTCGCCGCGGCCGGTGGGCTCGATCATGGCCCTGGCCGAAGACGGCGCGGTGGTCGGTTCGGTCTCGGGCGGCTGCATCGAGGACGACCTGATCGCGCGCTACAGCCATGCCCACGGCAAGGGCGAAGACGTGCCGCTGGGCGCGCCGCCCGCGCTCGTCAAGTACGGCATCACCGCCGACGAGGCGCACCGCTTCGGCCTGCCCTGCGGCGGCACGCTGGAGCTGCTGCTCGAATACGCGCCCGATGCCGATTCGCTCGACCTGCTGGTCGCGCAGCTGGAGCAGGGCCGGCTCATGCGCCGCACCGTCGTGCTGGCCACCGGCGCGGTGCGGCTGGCGGAAGCCAGGGCGCCCGACGAACTCACGGTGAACGACACCGAGCTGACCAACACCTTCGGCCCCGAGTACCGCATGCTGCTGATCGGTGCCGGCCAGCTCGCCGAGTACCTGGCGACCATGGCCAAGTTCAGCGGCTTCGCGGTCACGCTGTGCGACCCGCGCGCCGAGTACCGCACCGCCTGGTCGCTGCCCGGCGTGCACATCACGACAGAGATGCCCGACGACGCGGTGCTGGCCTTCAGGCCCGACCGCCGCAGCTGCGTGGTGGCGCTCACGCACGACCCCAAGCTCGACGACCTGGCGCTGCTCGAGGCGCTGCAGAGCGAGGCCTTCTACGTCGGCGCCATCGGCTCGCGCCGCAATGCCGACGCGCGGCGCGACCGCATGATCGAGCACTTCGACCAGACCGACGAGTCGCTCGCGCGGCTGCGGGGGCCGATCGGCATCTACATCGGCAGCAAGACGCCGCCGGAGATCGCGGTGAGCGTGATGGCCGAGATCCTCGCGGTGAAGAACGCGGTGACGCTGCCGCGCGAGGTGGAGGTGGCGCGCGCCAAGGAGATGCAGCAGTTGCAGCCGAGCTGAGGTGGCAGCCGTTCCCGGTTCAGTCGACGCCGAGCAGGTCGTAGATCCGGCGCACGTAGGCGCCGAACTCCGGGCTGGTCTTCACGTGCAGCTTGCGCGGTTCCGGCAGGTCGATGCGGAAGAAGTCGGCCATGCGCGCGGGGCCCGCCGTCAGCACCGCGCAATGCGAGCCCAGGAACACCGCTTCCTGGATGCTGTGCGTCACCACGATGAAGGTCTTGCGGCTCTGCTCCCAGATGCGCAGCATCTCCAGGTTCATCTTCTCGCGGGTCAGGGCGTCGAGCGCGCCGAAGGGCTCGTCCATCAGCACCAGCTTCGGGTCGTGGATCAGCGCGCGGGCGATGGCGGCGCGCTGCTGCATGCCGCCCGACAGCTCGTAGGGCAGCTTGTCGGCGAAGCCGGCGAGGCCGACCATTTCAAGCAGCTCGTGCGCGCGCTGCGTGGCGGCGCGGCGCTCCAGCCCGAGGATGTCGGCGGGCAGCAGCACGTTGTCGAGGATGGTGCGCCACTTCAGCAGCAGCGGCTGCTGAAACACCATCCCCACGTCGCGCCCGGCGTTGAAGCCGTGGCCGTCGGGACCGCCGATTTCCAGCGTGCCGCCGTCGTGGCCGTGCAGGCCCGAAAGGATCTTCAGCAGCGTCGACTTGCCGCAGCCCGAAGGTCCGACCAGCGAAATCATGTCGCCCGCGTCGACGTCCATCGTCACGTCGGAGACCGCCAGGAATTCCTCGTTGCGCTTGCGGTAGACCTTGCGCAGTTGCCGCATGCGGATCAGCGGCACCTGCTGCTGCGCATCCATGCGGGGTTGCAGCACCGCGCTCATGCCAGCCACCGCGCCAGGTTGTCGCGCACGAAGGCGTCGTCGGCCAGGTCGCCGTGCTGGCGGTATACGCGGTCGATCTCGGCCGATTGACCCTTGCCCAGGCCTTCTTCAGGGTCCAGGCACCAGATGCCTTCGAGCAGGCCCTGGCGCCGCAGCACCTCGTGGCAGCCCGCGATGCAGCCGTGGAAGTTGTTGGCCACGTCGAAGAAGGCGGCGTTGCAGTCGGTCACGCGCGAGTCGAGCGCGAGCAGGGCGGGGCTCAGCGTGCCGCCGTTCTCGGCGAGCTCGGCCTTGATCTGCCGCAACTGCTTCACCGCGCTCGAGGTCCACACCGACCAGTGGCCGAGCAGCCCGCCGCGAAAGCGTACCTGCACCGGCGCGCCGTCGCGCATGGCGGCAAAGGGCAGCGCGAGGTCGAGCACGATGTGGTCGTCGTTGCCGGTGTAGAGGAACACGCGCTCCTCGGCACGCGCATCGACCAGTCCGCGCACCACGTCGATGGTGCGGTAGCGGTTGAAGGGCGCGACCTTGATGGCCAGCGCGTTGGGAATGAGCGCGAAGCGGCGCCAGAAGTCGCTCGACAGGATCGGCCCGCCCACCACGGTCTGCAGGTAGAAGCCGATCAGCGGAATCTCCTGTGCCACGGCCTCGCAATGGGCGATGAGTTCGTCTTCCGACGAGCCCGCGAGCGCCGCGAGGCTCAGCAGGCCCGCGTGGTAGCCGAGCGAAACGGCCGTGCGGGCTTCGGCCTGCGCCTGGGCGGTGGGGCCGCAGAGGCCGGCGATCATCGCCATCGGCCGGTCGCTCCAGGCCAGGCGGTCCTGCATCGCGGCCTCGAGCACGGTGGCGTACAGGCCGCGTTCGCGGATGGCGAACTGCGTGGTGTGCACGCCCACCGCCAGGCCGCCCGCGCCGGCATCGACGTAGTAGCGGGTCAGTGCGCGCTGGCGCCGGCGGTCGAGCTGGCGCGACGCGTCGAGCGCGAGCGGATGCGCGGGAATCACCGTGCCTTGCGACAGCAGCGCAAGAACGTCGGCGGGGAGGTTGGAGCGGTTCAGTGGCATGTGCGGATTCCTCAGCCGAACTCGGGGCCGGCGATGGCGTGGATGAAGGCGGGTTGTCCGGTGGGTGCGGCGGTGCCGGGGCGCGTGGCGCGGGCCATGCGCGCGAAGCCGCGCTGCGGCGTGAAGCCCGCGTCGCGCAGCGCCTGCGTCATGGCTTTGCGGTGGTCGGGCACGTCGATGAAGATGCGACCGGCAATGCCGCGCACCGCGGCCTGCAGCAAGGTGGCGGCCGTGCGCTCGCTGGCGGCCAGCAGAGGGCCGATCTGGTGGGCGGTGCGGCCCGCGCGCACCAGGCCGAAGCCCAGGCCGTTGCGCACGCAGCGGCTGTCCTCGCGGTCGAGCAGGTCGGTCAGCACGGCGGGGCGGGCGATGCCCAGCGCTTGCGCGTCGAGCGCGCAGAGGGCGGCCAGGCCGTCGATCGAGGGCTTGGCGGTCGGCGGCGGCGGGGCGGCATGGCCCGTGTCGGTGGTCTCGCGCTGCCAGCGCGTGAGCCGCCACAGCGGCGTGAAGCCGGCGCTGGTGTAGATGGGCTCGCCTTGCGGCGTGGCGTCGAGCATCGCGACGAGGCCGTTCTCCTTCACCTGCTCGAGGCAGCGCGCGAACACCGCCTGGCCCAGGCCTTGCCCGCGCGCTTCGGGCGTCACCAGGATCATGCTGATCCAGGCCGCGCCCTCCATCGGCAGCACCGCGCCGCTGGCGACGATGCTGCCCTTGCCGTCGCGCACCATGTGCACCGTGCCCAGCCGTGCGAACAGCCGCCAGTCGCGCGCGGTCTGGTTCCAGCCGCTGGCCGCGACCAGCGCGTCGAGCATCGGCGCGATGTCCGGCGTGATGGAGGCGAGCGTTTCGACGGCGGGGGTTGTCACGGCGTCAGTACTTTCCGTCGCGCGATTCGAACTTGGTCGGCTTGCCGTACTGGCGCTGCTCGCGCGAGATCCAGTCGGCGACCCAGCGGATCTGCTGCGCCAGCGGCACGCGCGGATAGCCGAAGAGGCGCTCGGCCTCGCCGGTGTTCATGAGCCAGGCGGTGGAGGCTTCTTGCCCGCTGATGGTCACGGGCTTGCCGAAGTAGTGGCCGAAAGCCTCGGCCAGCCAGCGGATCGAAGTGGTCTCCGGGCCGCTCACGTTGAGCGGCGAGGTCGGCACGGTGGCGGCGGCCAGGCAGCGCAGCGCCTGCGCGTTCGCGTCGCCCTGCCAGATCACGTTGACGTGCCCCATGGTCACGTCGACCGGCTCGCCGCGCCACACCTTCAGCGCCACGTCGGCCAGCACGCCGTAGCGCAGGTCGATGGCGTAGCTCAGGCGGAACAGGCGCCCGGGCGTGCCGTGCTGCTGCGAGAAGTACTCGAACATGCGCTCGCGGCCCACGCAGGAGTTGGCGTATTCGCCGGGCGGGTTGGGCGCGTCGCTCTCGCTGGCGCCCTGGCTGGTCACCGGCACGAAGGGGTACACGCAGGCGGTCGAGAAGGCCACGATGCGCGACGCCCGAAAGTGCTCCGCCACCAGCGCCGGCACGTGCGCGTTCATGGCCCAGGTCAGCGGGTTGTTCGCGTCCGCGCCGAACTTGCGCCCAGCCATGAACACCACGTTGGCGCACTGCGGCAGCTGCGCGATGGCGGCGCGGTCGAGCAGGTCGCAGGCGATGGTCTCGATGCCGTGCGCTTCCAGCGATTCGCGCACGCCGGCCTCGCTGAAGCGGGCCACCGCGATCACGCGGCGGCCGGGCATCGCGTTCTTCGCGAGGCGGGCGAGCGTCGGGCCCATCTTGCCGCCCACGCCGAGGATCATCAGGTCGCCGTCGATGCGCGCCATGTCGCGCACCAGGTCGCGCGAGGGGGTGGCCAGGTAGTCTTCGAGCGCGGCTTCGGTCTCGAAGCGCTCGGGAAAGGGAAGGTCGTCGAGGACAGGAGTGGTGTTCATTGGATTCTTGCGTCCTGGGTGATGAAAAGGCGCTCCAGCAGGAGCACCAGCAGGTAGAGCAGAACGCCCAGGCCCGTGATGAGCAGCACGGCCATGAAGACCGCGGGCGTGTCGAGGGAGGCCTGCACCTGGATCATCAGATAGCCCAGGCCCCGTTCCGAGGCGATGAACTCGCCGACCACCGCGCCCGCCACGGCGAGGATGGTCGCGACCTTCATGCCCGAGAACACGTAGGGCAGCGAGCCCGGCAGCTGGATGTAGCGGAACAGCTGCCAGCGCGAGCCCTTGAGCGCGCGCACCAGGTCGAGCAGCTCGGGCTCGGTCTCGTTCAGGCCGCGGATGGTGGTCAGCAGGATCGGGAAGAAGCAGAGACTGAAGGTGATGAGGATGTTCGGCCCGATGCCGTAGCTGAACCACACGATCACCAGCGGGCCCATCGCCACCTTCGGAATCATGTTGAGCGTGACCAGCAGCGGGAACGCCAGCAGCATCAGCCGGCGGCTGGTGATGAAGAGCAGGGCGCAAAGAATGCCCAGCACCAGGCCCAGCGCGTAGCCGCCGAACACCTCGACGGCGGTGACGCCGGTGTTCTTCAGCCAGCTGTAGTTGGGGTTGAAGAGCGTGGCCAGCACCTTCGACGGCGCCGGCAGGATGAAGGGCTGGATCGCGAAGACCCGCACCACCAGTTCCCACAGTGCGATGCCCGCGATGTGCACCGCGACCACGATGGCCCAGCGGTGCCATTCGGGGCGTTCGCCGCTGGCCGTCGTCTTGCCTGGCGTCGCGATTGCAGGGGGCGCCAGCGCGCCTTCAGGTGCCGTCATTTCAATTCCCGGGTCGTAGGAAGCAATGCGGCGGATCATAGGAGCCGAGTCGGCTCGAGTCAACCAACTGGTTGATATTTTTCTGGAGTCAGGGTCGCAGGGCGTTCAGCGCGAATTCGATGACGTGCCGCCGGCGCTTGAGCAGCGCGCCGCGCGAGTCCAGCGCCTTGCCGAAGATGGCCGACAGCGTGTGGTTGTTGGAGAAGAAGAAGTACGAGATGCCGGCGATCGAGATGTAGAGGTTGATCGCGTCGAAGTCGGGCCGGAACACGCCGGCGGCCACGCCGCGCTCCAGCGTGGCCTCGAGCATCTCGATGAAGGGCGAGTGCATCTTCTGCAGCCGCTCCGACTCGCGCAGGTGCGAGCCGTGGTTGCGGTTCTCGTCGGCCAGCAGCGCGATGAATTCGGGGTGCTCGGCCAGGTAGTCGAAGGAGAAAGCGACCAGCTGCGACATCGCCTCCAGCGGCTCCAGCGCGCCGAGCGTGAGCTTCTGTTCCTTCTCGCGGATCTCGGCGTAGACCGATTCGAGCGCCACCAGGTACAGGCCCTGCTTGCTGTCGAAGTAGTGATAGACGAGCTGCTTGTTGACGCCCGCCTCGGAGGCGATCACGTCGACCCGCGCGCCCGCGAATCCCTTGCTGGCGAACTCCGCCACGGCGGCGGCGATGAGGGCCTGCTTGGCGGCGGCGGGGTCGCGCTCGCGCTTCGTGGCCGGGGCTGCGGTGGTGCTGGAAGAGGTTTCGGGCATGGTGAATGGATTCTGGCTTGTTGCAGGGACAGCATCGATTGCCTGTCAACCAAACAGTTGGTAATATGATTTTCAGCCTCTGTTTTTACCCTCTTTTGGAGTGATCCGCATGAAAAAGCTGTTGTCGGCCGCCGGCGCCACCGCATTGCTGATGGCCTCGGCCACCGGCGTTTCCACCGCGTTCGCGGCCGACGCCATGAGCCTGATGCTCAACTGGACGCCCACGGCCGACCATGCGCCGCTCTACTACGCCAAGGCCAAGGGCTGGTACAGCGAAGCGGGCATCGACCTGAGCATCGAGGCCGGCAAGGGCTCGGCGGTGTCGGCGCAGCGCGTGGGCACCGGCGGCAGCACCCTGGGCATTTCCGATCTGCCGACCACCATCCAGGCCAAGGGCAAGGGCGCCGACGTGAAGGCGGTGATGGTCATCTACGCGAACAGCCCGCAGGGCTTCTACTGGCTGAAGTCGTCGGGCATCAACGGGCCGAAGGACTTCGCGGGCCGCAAGATCGGCAACCCGCCCGGCGATGCCGCGCGCCTCATGTGGCCGGCCTTCGCCAAGAAAGCGGGGCTCGACCCGGCCAGCGTCACCTTCGTGAACGTGAGCCCGCAGGCCAAGGTGGCGGCGCTGAAGAGCAAGTCGGTCGACATCATCAGCGACTTCTACAACGAGCACGACCTGAAGGCGCGCGAGTTCGGTGCCGACCTGGGCTTCCAGGCGTGGCGCGACGCGGGCGTGAACGTGTACGGCAATTCGCTGATCGTGAACGGCCCCTACCTGGCGAAGAACCCGGCGCAGGTGAAGAAGTTCGTGGCGGTGACGCAGCGCGCCTACGAGGCTTGCGTGAAAGACTTCGAGCCCTGCCTGCAGGCGCTCACGGCCAGCGTGAGCGGCCTTTCCCCCGACAACCAGCGCGACCAGTGGAACCGCATCAAGCAGCTGATGCGCGACGACACCACCACCAAGGTGGCGCTCGGCGCCTTCGATGGCCAGCGCGTGAAGACCGACTACGAGCTGGTGTCTTCGCTGATCGGCATCGACAAGCCCTACGACCCCGCGACGCTCTTCACCAACGAGTTCCTCGACAAGGGCGTGCGCATGACGCCCAACTAAGGATGGCGCCGGACCGGCCCCGTCAGCCCTCGTAGGGCGGGATCGGTCCCTGGTCGGAAGGCGAGGGCGGCGGCACGTCGCCGTTCTTTTGCCGCTCGCGGAACAGCGCGGCGCGCATCAGGAAGATGGTGGTGACTGGCGTGGTGAGCGCCACGAACAGCACGATCAGCACGCCGTGCAGCGAGAAGCCGTGGTCCTGCGCCGAGAAATACACGATGGTGGCGACCGTCATCGACCACACGCCGCCGGTGGCACCCAGCGTGGGCGCGTGGATGCGGCGAAAGAAGCTCGGCAGCCGCACCAGGCCGAAGGAGCCGATGGCCGCGAAAGCCGCGCCAAGCACCACGAAGACGGCGGTGACGATCTCGGCCCACAGCGGCAGCGAGTCGTTCATTCGATCACCTCCCCGCGCAGCAGGAACTTGGCCATCGCCGTCGAGCTGACGAAGCCGAAGAGCGCGATCAGCATCGCGGCCGCGAAGTACACGTCGCTCGAGTAGACGATGCCCAGCACCAGCATCATCAGCATGCCGTTGATGTAGAGGCAGTCCAGCGCCATCACGCGGTCTTGTGCGGAAGGGCCGATGAGCAGGCGCGCGACGGCGCAGAGCATGGCCACCGCCAGCAGGAACAGCGCGAACTTGAGCGACCAGAAAAGGATGGGCGTCATGATTCGAAGATCTCCATCAGCGGACGTTCGTAGCGGCTCTTGATCTGAGCGATGAAGGCCGCCTCGTCCTCGAGGTCGAACACGTGGATCAGCAGGGTGCTGCGGTCGAAGGCCACCTCGCCCCAGGCGGTTCCGGGCGTGAGGCACATGATCATCGCGAGCACCGCGAGGCCGTTGGGGTCGCGCATGTCCAGCGGTATGCGCAGGAAGCTCGCCTGGATGTGTTCGCTGCGGCGCGTGAGCAGCGCGCGCGCCACCGCGAAGACCGACACCGACATGTCGTAGAGCACGATGGCCGACAGCCGAAGCGCCACGCCGGGCCGGCGCATGCGCACCGTGGCGGGCCGCAGGCCCTGGGTCAGCAGCGGCACGGCGATGGCGAGCAGCACGCCCGACAGCAGCGTGCTTGCCTCGAGCGACTGGTTCAGCAGCAGCCAGATGACGAACAGCGCCAGGGACAGCGGCGGGGAGGGAATCAGGCGTCTCATGGCGTGGCGCCCTTTGCTTCCGCTTTGGCGGCCGGTACTGGATTGGGCACCTGCCGCGCCTGCATCACCGCCGCGCGATAGGCCGTGGGCGTGCGCAGGCCCTCGGCGGTGGCCATCGCGTGGCGCAGCACCGGTTCGGCCCAGACCGTGAGCGCGATGCAGGTCGCGATCAGCCCGGCCACGGGCAGCACCTCGAGCGCCGGCAGCGAGGGCAGGTTGCCGTGCGGCTGGGTCCAGAAATGCCGGATGCCGGTGCGGGTCAGCGCGATCAACGCCAGGAAGCCGGAGGCGATCAGTAGCACCAGGAAAGTCCAGCCGGCGGCGCCGATCGCGCCGTTGACGCCCATCAGCCCCGTGAGCATCGCGAACTTGCCGACGAAGCCCGACAGCGGCGGCAGGCCGGTCAGCAGCAGCGTGCAGATCAGGAAGCTCAGGCCCAGGAAGGCGACACCGGCCGGAATCGCGCGGCCGTAGAGCGCCTGCGCGTCGTCGTCCAGGTTCACGTCGCTCAGCGCGCTCAGGTCTTCGGCCAGGAAAGGGGCGGTGCCCGCGGCCTCGTGCGGCGCGACGCTCATGCCGGCATTGCGCCAGCGCTCGATCATGTCGATCAGCAGGAAGAAGGCGCTCACCGCGAGGGTGGAGCTCAGCATGTAGAAGAGCGCCCCGGCCCACACGGCCGGCTGCCCCAGTCCCACCGCGGCGAGCAGCGTGCCCGCCGAGATCAGCACGCTGAAGCCCGCGAGGTTCGACAGCCGCTGCGTGCCGACGATGCCGAAGGCCGCCACGAACAGCGTCGCGATGCCCGCGCCCACCAGCACCGGCTGGCCGAAGGCGGCCGATGCGCCGGTGTCGGGCGCGAACAGCACCGTCCACAGCCGCAGCACGGTGTAGACGCCCAGCTTGGTGAGCAGCGCGAACACCGCGCCCACCGGCGACACCGCCGAGCTGTAGGCCGGCACCAGCCAGAAGTTGAGCGGCCACGCCCCTGCCTTGGCGAAGAAGGCGGTGAAGAGAATGGCCGTGGCCGCGTGCACCAGGCCGCGGTCGCCCGGCGCGAGTTCGGCGATGCGCATGCCCAGGTCGGCCATGTTCAGCGTACCGGTCACGCCGTAGAGGATGGCGGCGCCGATCAGGAACAGCGAGGACGCCGCGAGGTTGATCGCGATGTAGTGCAGCCCCGCCTGCACGCGCAGCCGGCCGGAGCCGTGCAGCAGCAGGCCGTAGGAGGCCGCCAGCATCACCTCGAAGAACACGAACAGGTTGAACAGGTCGCCCGTGAGGAAGGCGCCGTTCAGGCCCATGAGCTGCAGCTGCAGCAGCGGATGGAAGTGCACGCCCGCGCGGTCCCAGCGCGAGGTGGAATAGATCGACGCCGCGAAGGCCACCACGCCGGTGAGCGCCACCATCATGGTCGAGAGCCGGTCGGCCACCAGCACGATGCCGAAGGGCGCGCGCCAGTTGCCCGGCAGGTACACGCCAATGGAGCCGGGTCCGCCGCCGGTTTCGGGCGCGTTCACCCAGCGCAGCAGCGCCAGCGCCGCCAGCAGGCCGACGAGGCCCGAGACCACGCTCAGGAAAGACTTGGTGCGCCGGCGGTTCTCGCCCAGCAGCAGCATGAGCGCGGCCGTGAGCATTGGCACGAGGATCGGCACCGCCACCAGGTGCGGCATGCTGAACTCGAGCAGCTGGTCGAGAAGGTGGAAGATTTCTGTCATTGGCTAGCCCCCAGGCTTGCCACTGCGTGTGCTGCGCCAACCCCCTCACGGGGGCCCGCGCCTTCGGGCGGCCGTGCGGCGCTCATTCCGCCTCCTGCCGTTCTTCACCGTCCACGTGGTCGGTGCCGGTGAGGCCGCGCGAGGTGAGCATCACGACCAGGAAGAGCGCCGTCATCGCGAAGCCGATCACGATGGCGGTGAGCACCAGCGCCTGCGGCATCGGGTCGGCCGTGTTGGCCAGCGTGGCCTGGAAGCCCTTGATGAGCACCGGCTCGCTGTCGACCTTGAGCCGGCCCATGCTGAAGATGAACAGGTTGACCGCGTACGAGATCAGCGTCAGGCCCATGATGACCTGGAAGGTGCGCGGGCGCAGCAGCATGTAGACGCCCGAGCCGGTGAGCACGCCGATGGCGAGTGCGAGCACGATTTCCATCAGCCGGCTCCTCCCTCGGCCGCGGCGACGGCGGACGCCTCGGATTCTTTTTCTTTTTGCTCGTCGGCCCAGCGGTGGCTACGGATCGACTGGTGGGCCAGCGCGGTCAGGATCAGCATGGTGGCGCCGAGCACCAGCGCGAACACGCCGATGTCGAAGAAGAGGGCGCTGGGCACGTGCACTTCGCCCAGCACCGGCAGGTGCAGGTGCGCGGTGTGCGTGGTCAGGAAGGGGTAGCCGAAGAACACCGCGCCGCCGCCGGTGGCCAGCGCCAGCAGCAGGCCGATGGCGATCCAGCGGCGCGGGTAGATGCGCAGGTGCTCTTCCACCCATTCGGTGCCCGACACGATGAACTGCAGCACCAGCGCGACCGACATCACCAGCCCGGCGACGAAGCCGCCACCCGGCGCGTTGTGGCCGCGCATGAAGAAGTAGACCGACACCAGCACCGAGATGGGCAGCAGCAGTCGCACCAGCACGGCCGGCACCATCAGGTAGCCGACGGCGGTGTCCTTGGCGCGGCGCGGGTTCAGCAGGTCGCTGCTGCCGTCGTCGGCCTGCAGCCGCTGCTGGATCGGCAGCGCCATCGACTCGATGGCGGGGCGGAAGCGCCGCAGCAGCGCATACACCGTGAGCGCCACGATGCCCAGCACGGTGATCTCGCCGAAGGTGTCGAAGCCGCGGAAGTCGACCAGCATCACGTTGACCACGTTCGTGCCACCGCCCTCGGTGAGCGCGCGTTCGAGGAAGAAGGGCGAAATGCTCTGCGGGAATTCGCGCGTCATCATGGCCCAGGCCAGCGCGGCCATGCCGCTGCCCGCGATGGCGGCGATCAGCAAGTCGCGGCCGCGGCGGCCCCAGGGCCTGAGCCGCGCCCGCGCGGGCTGCACGACGTCCTTGCTGCGCATCGGCAGCCAGCGCAGGCCCAGCAGGATCAGCACCGTGGTGACGGCCTCGACCACCAGCTGGGTCAGCGCGAGGTCGGGGGCCGAGAACCAGATGTAGGTAACGCACGAGACCAGGCCCGCTCCTGCTGCCAGCATCAGTGCCGCCAGCCGGTGGAACTTGGCCTGCCACGCGGCGGCCACCGCGCAGGTGCCGCCGATGAGCCAGGTCATGGCGAACATCGGCGAGAAGGGCAGCAGCTCGCGCGTGCCGGGCGCGGCGGGCGTGAGCGAGAGCGCGGCGGTCGCGCCCGCGACGGCCACCACCACCAGCAGCAGCAACTGCCACTGCATGCGCTTCGTGCCGAACAGGCGGCGGCTGCGCCGGCCGGCTTCGCTCAGCAGCGCGATCAGGTGCTCGAAGATGACCTGGCCGTCGAAGCGGTGCAGCAGCGGCGTGTTCTCGAGGCCGCCTCTCGCGCGCCGGCGGCGCTGCAGCAGGTAGAGCGCGGCGCCGCCCGCCAGCGCCACGAAGCTCATCAGCAGCGGCAGGTTGAAGCCGTGCCAGACGGCCAGGCTGTATTCGGGCAGCGTGCCGCCGACCACGGGCGTGGCGGCGGCGGCGAGCATCGGCCCGACGGACCATGCCGGCGCCACGCCCACCACCAGGCACAGCAGCACCAGCAACTCGACCGGCACGCGCATCCAGTGCGGCGGCTCGTGCGGATGCTTGGGCACCTCGTCGCCGCAGGGCGGCCCGAAGAACACGTCGAACACGAAGCGCGCCGAATACGCCACGCTGAAGATGCCGGCGATGGTCGCGATGACCGGCAGGCTGAAGTCGACCCACGGCGTGGCCTGGATGAACACCGTCTCGGCGAAGAACATTTCCTTCGAGAGGAAGCCGTTGAGCAGCGGCACGCCGGCCATCGAGGCGCTGGCGATGATGGCCAGCGTGCCCGTGATGGGCATGAGCCGCATCAGGCCGCTGAGCTTGCGGATGTCGCGCGTGCCGGTCTCGTGGTCGATGATGCCGGCCGCCATGAACAGCGACGCCTTGAAGGTCGCGTGGTTCATCACGTGGAAGACGGCGGCCACGGCGGCGAGCGGGCTGTTCAGGCCCAGCAGCAGCGTGATGAGCCCGAGGTGCGAGATGGTCGAGTAGGCGAGCAGCGCTTTCAGGTCGCGCTGGAACATGGCGATGAAGCCGCCCAGCAGCAGCGTGATGGCGCCCGCGCCGCCCACCAGCCAGAACCATTGCTCGGTGCCCGAGAGCACCGGCCACAGCCGCGCCATGAGGAACACGCCCAGCTTCACCATGGTGGCCGAGTGCAGGTAGGCCGACACCGGCGTGGGCGCGGCCATCGCGCGCGGCAGCCAGAAGTGGAACGGGAACTGCGCGCTCTTGGTGAAGGCGCCGAGCAATATCAGCACCAGCGCGACCGGGTAGAGCGCATGCGCGCGGATCAAATCGCCCGAGGCCAGCACCACGTCGAGTTCGTAGCTGCCGACGATGCGGCCCAGCACCAGCACGCCCGCCAGCAGGCACAGCCCGCCCGCGCCGGTGACGGTGAGCGCCATGCGCGCGCCGCGCCGCGCGTCACGGCGGTGGTGCCAGTAGCCGATCAGCAGGAAGGAGAAAAGGCTGGTGAGCTCCCAGAAGAGCACCATCTGGATGAGATTGCCCGAGAGCACCACACCCATCATCGCGCCCATGAACGCGAGGAAGAACGAGAAGAAGCGCGGCACCGGGTCGGAGGCCGACATGTAGTAGCGCGCATACAGCACCACCAGCGCGCCGATGCCCAGCACCAGCATGCAGAACAGCCATGCGAAGCCGTCCATGCGGAACACCAGGTTCAGGCCGAGGGCCGGCAGCCACTGGATTTCTTGCCGCAGCACGTTGCCGTGCGCGATCTGCGGAAAGAGCCACGCGGTCTGGATGGCGCAGCCCAGCGCCACGAGCCCCGCGAGCGTCGACTCCCTGTTGCGCGCGTTGGAAGGCATCAACGCGGCCAGCACGCTGGCAATGAATGGGAGGGCGACGAGAAAGACCAGGGGCATTGTGGTTGATTCTATCGGCGGCCCCTATCAAAGGCCTTATCTATAACCGCAAGACATAAGGCAGTTTTCGGGACATTCAGGCCGAGAAAGCCTGCACGGTTCGAAAGCCGAGCCAGGTGAGGCACAACGAGCCGCCCAGGTGCAGCATGAGCGTGGCCAGCGCGAGGCCGAGCCGGCCATTCATCAGCATGCCGACGATCTCTGCCGAGAAACTGGAGAAGGTGGTGAGCGTGCCGAGGAAGCCTGTGATGACCATCAGGCGCCAGGCCGGGTCGATGTCCGGCAGGCCGTTGAACACGCCGATGGCGATGCCGATGAGATAGCCGCCGATCAGGTTGACCGCCAGCGTGCCCCAGGGAAGCACGCCTCCGGGGTTGAGCCAGGTGGCAAAGCCCCAGCGCATGAGGGCGCCGACGCAGGCGGCAAGACAGATGACAAGGGCGTTCAGCAGCATGCGGGGGATTATCCGCAAGCCGCCGCCGATGAGTCGGCAATGAAAAAGCCGCCCGGAGGCGGCTTCGTGGTGTGCCGGAGAGGCTCAGGACTTGGAGGCCTTGGCCGCCTTGCCTTCCTTGGGCGCGGCGGCCCCTTCGGAGAAGGCCTGGCCGTTGACCGTGAGGCCCTCGGCCGACAGCTTGGCGGCCTTCTTTTCCTTCACGCCCTTCACGCGCTGCATGAAGTCGGGCCAGTCCTTGAATTCCTTTTCCTTGCGCGCGTCGATGATGCGCTTGGACATGGCGGGCCCGACACCCTTGAGGCCGTCGAGTTCGGCAGCCGTGCCCTTGTTGGCGTCGACGGCGGCGAACGAGGCGACGGCGAACAGCATGGCCGTGGTGGCCAACAGCTTCTTGAACATATTGAAAACTCCCTGTGATTTGTTGATGTGACTGACAGCCGACAAGAACGTCGGCCCGGGCACAACGGGATCAGGGAGCGGGGCGTTGACGCCCTCGGGCCGCAACAGCCTCCGGGTGACTATTGTTCTGAATTGTGGTCAGAGTTCTTCCACGCGGCGGGGCGGATAGCTGTCCCAAGCCTGGCAGCCGGGGCAGTGCCAGAAGTACTGGTGCGCCTCGAAACCGCAGGCCGCGCAGCGATAGCGCATCAGCGGCCGCGTGGCCTGGTCGAGCGCGCGCTGCACCTGCGGATGGAACTGCTCGTGCTCGAAGCGCTCGCCCGCGAGCCAGCGCGACGCGGCCACCAGCGATGGCTGCTGCGCGAGGTGGGCGATGTAGCCGTCGCGCGGCGTGGGTTGCGGCTCTTCCGCGGTGGCGCTGGGCGTGCCGCCGAGGGCGATGAGTGCCTCGAGCACGTCGATCGACGGCGACTCCACATAGCGCCGCTGCAGCAGCGCCAGCGCTTCGCCTTCGCGATGCGCGCCGACGGCCGCCTGCTGCAGCGTGGCGGCATAGAGCGGCAGCGCGAGCGGTGCGGTTTCGCTGAGTGCCACGAGGGTGTCGAAGGCGGCGGCCGGCTCGCTCTTGCGCAGCTGGAGGTTGGCGGTATCGATGGCCGGGCGCGGCGCCTGCGGAGCCAGCTCGACCGCCTGCGCCAGCAGCTTGGTGGCGCCGGGCAGGTCGCTGGCGGCCACGCGTTCGGTGGCCTGCTCGCACAGGTGATGCGCGCGGCGCGTGGCGTAGCTCGCCTGGTCGGACTCGTCGAGCTTCTGGGCCACATCGGCGGCCTGGGCCCATTCGCGCGAGCGTTCGTAGATGGCCAGCAGCGAGAGCCGCGCCTCGTTCTCGTAGCGCGTGCCTTCGAGCTTCTGCAGCGCGGCTTCGGCGCGGTCGAGCAGGCCGGCGCGCAGGAAGTCCTGCGCCAGGGCGTGCTGGGCGCGTTCACGGTCGGTGCGACTCAGGTCGCCGCGACCCAGCAGGTGCTCGTGCACGCGCACGGCGCGCTGGTATTCGCCGCGGCGGCGAAACAGGTTGCCGAGGGCGAAATGCAGCTCCTGCGTGTCGGGGTCGTTCTGCACGGCCTCGATGAAGGCGTCGATGGCCTGGTCCTGCTGCTCGTTGAGCAGGAAGTTCAGGCCGCGGAAGTAGGCCTTGGGGGCTTGCCTGTTCTCGAGCTTGAGCTGGCGGATGTCGAAGCGCGATGCGAGCCAGCCCAGCACGAAGGCGATGGGCAGGCCGATCAGCAGCCAGCTGGGATCAAAGTCCATGTTGACGTACGGCGGGAAGGTCGGTGGCGGAAATGGGCGGGGCCGCGACGGGGGCGGCCGTGGCCGCCGGTGCCACGGGGAGGGGGGCTTCGGAAGGAACTGCTGGCAACTGCGCCGCCGCGGTACGGTGTTTCCACCAGCCCGGCAGCATGCCGAGCGCACCCACCACGAGCCCGCCGGCGAAGGCCGCGAGCACGACGAGCACCAGCGGTGCGCGCCAGTAGGTGCCGAAGAAGAAATAGACGGTCGCGTCGTGCTGGTTGTTCAGCGCGAAGGCGAAGAGCGTAAAAAAAATGGCTGCCTTGAGCAGCCACAGGAGGTATTTCATGCACGTTCCCGTTGGCGGGACGATTCTACGTTTGCAGCCATCGGGGCCGCCTGTCCGTCAGGCCTTGCGGGCCTTGGCTTCCTTGCCGGCGTCGAGCTCTGCCGTCTTGGCATCCACCGCTTCGCGCAGCGCCTTGCCGGGCTTGAAGTGCGGCACCCGTTTTTCGGGGATCTGCACGCTCTCGCCCGAACGCGGGTTGCGGCCGATGCGCGGCGGACGGCGGTTGACCGAGAAGCTGCCGAAGCCACGGATCTCGATGCGGTGTCCGCGCACCAGCGCGTCGCTCATCGCGTCGAGGATGGTCTTGACTGCGTATTCGGCGTCGCGGTGCGTCAGTTGCGCAAAGCGGGCTGCGAGTTCTTCGACGAGGTCTGAGCGGGTCATAGGCCAAACAAAAACGTGGACGAAAAAAAAGACAGAGCGGCCCCAGGGCCTGCTCTGTCTCCGGACTCAGCTTACTTGTTGTCGCTGTTGTCGAGCTTGGCGCGCAGCAGTGCGCCCAGGCTGGTCGTGCCCGCGTTTTCGCGTGCCGACTGCTGGCTCAGGCTGGCCATGGCGCCTTGTTCGTCGACCATGTCCTTCTGCTTGATCGACAGCTGGATGTTGCGGGTCTTGCGATCCACGTTCACGACGATGGCGGTGACTTCGTCGCCTTCCTTCAGCACGTTGCGGGCATCTTCGACGCGGTCGCGCGAGATTTCCGAAGCACGCAGGTAGCCGATGATGTCTTCGCCGAGGTCGATTTCAGCGCCGCGGGCGTCCACGGTCTTGACCTTGCCGGTCACGATCTGGCCCTTGTCGTTCACGGTGGTGAACGTGGTGAACGGGTCGCTGTCGAGCTGCTTGATGCCCAGCGAGATGCGCTCGCGGTCGACGTCGACTGCCAGCACGATCGCTTCGACTTCCTGGCCCTTCTTGTAGTTGCGAACGGCGGTTTCGCCGGCTTCGTTCCACGAGAGGTCCGACAGGTGCACCAGGCCGTCGATGCCGGCAGCCAGGCCCACGAACACGCCGAAGTCGGTGATCGACTTGATCGGGCCCTTGACGCGGTCGCCACGCTTCGTGTTCTGAGCGAACTCTTGCCACGGGTTGGCCTTGCACTGCTTCATGCCCAGGCTGATGCGGCGCTTGTCTTCGTCGATTTCCAGGACCATGACTTCGACTTCGTCGCCCAGCGAGACGATCTTGTTCGGAGCGATGTTCTTGTTGGTCCAGTCCATTTCGGAGACGTGCACCAGGCCTTCGATGCCGGGTTCGAGTTCGACGAACGCGCCGTAGTCGGCAATGTTCGTGACCTTGCCGAACAGGCGGGTCGATTGCGGGTAGCGGCGCGAAACGCCCATCCACGGGTCATCACCCATTTGCTTGAGACCCAGCGAGACACGGTTCTTTTCGGTGTCGAACTTGAGGATCTTGGCGGTGATTTCCTGGCCGGCCTGAACGACTTCGCTCGGGTGGCGGACACGGCGCCATGCCATGTCGGTGATGTGCAGCAGGCCGTCGATGCCGCCGAGGTCCACGAACGCACCGTATTCGGTGATGTTCTTGACCACGCCGCGCACGACTGCGCCTTCCTTCAGCGTTTCCATCAGCTTGGCGCGTTCTTCGCCCATGCTGGCTTCGACCACGGCACGGCGCGACAGCACGACGTTGTTGCGCTTGCGGTCGAGCTTGATGACCTTGAATTCGAGGGTCTTGTTCTCGTACGGGGTCAGGTCCTTGATCGGACGCGTGTCGATCAGCGAGCCCGGCAGGAATGCGCGGATGCCGTTGACCAGGACCGTGAGGCCGCCCTTGACCTTGCCGCTGGTGGTGCCGGTGACGAAGTCGCCCGATTCCAGCGCCTTCTCGAGCGCGAGCCACGAAGCCAGACGCTTGGCGGTGTCGCGCGAGAGGATGGTGTCGCCGTAGCCGTTTTCGACGCTGCCGATGGCAACGGAAACGAAGTCACCGGCCTGAACTTCGAGTTCGCCCTTGTCGTTCTTGAACTCTTCGATCGGCACATACGCTTCGGACTTCAGACCGGCGTTGACGACGACGTGGTTGTGTTCGACACGCACGACTTCGGCCGTGATGACCTCGCCGGTGCGCATTTCGGAACGCTTCAGGGACTCTTCGAATAGGTCGGCAAAAGATTCAGACATTTATGGTTCCTTCCGTCAGGCAGGGTTGGCAGGCGCTCTTGCGAAATTGCGTGCGGCTGCTGTGGGTCTGGAGACGGCGGTTTTGTGGGCTGGTGCCCGGTTGGTTAAACAACCAGCAGGCCGGTGCGCTGTCGCGCGAAGAGAGCCTGCTGGAGCGGTATGCGCCTTCGGATATTCCGTCTGGCGCCAGCTTTTCAAGCGGACTTGAAAGGCTGTACTTGCTGCCACCAGTCCAACACCTGATCGATCGATTGCTCGATGGACAGCTGGGAGTTGTCGAGATGGCGTGCGTCCTGCGCCGGCTTGAGAGGGGCGACGCTGCGGGATGAATCCCTGGCGTCGCGTGCTTCCAAGTCGGAGCGAAGACTGTCGAGTGTAGTCGAAATACCCTTTGAAATCAACTGCTTATGGCGCCGTTCGGCGCGCTCGGCGGCGCTGGCCGTGAGGAAGACCTTGAGCGTTGCGTCGGGGAAGATCACGGTGCCCATGTCGCGGCCGTCGGCCACCAGGCCGGGCAGCTGGCGGAAGCGCTGCTGCAGCGCCAGCAGCGCCTCGCGCACCGCGGGCAGCGTGGAGACGCGGGAGGCGTCCATGCCGGCGGCCTCGGTGCGGATCTCGTCGCTGACGTCTTCGCCGGCCAACAGCACCTTGCCCTCGGTGAATTGAAGAGGCAGGGCGGCGGCCAGGGCGGCGATCTGGGCTTCGTGCTGGGCGTCGGCGCTCAGGCCGGCGCGGCGCATGGCCAGGCCGGTCACCCGGTAGAGCGAGCCCGAATCGAGGTAGTGGTAGCCCAGCAGCCGCGCCACCTCGGCGGCCAGCGTGCCCTTGCCGGAGGCGGTCGGGCCGTCGATGCAGATCACCGGCACTTCGGTGGCTTCGGCCACCGAGAACAGGGTCTCGAAGTAGTCGGGGAAGGTCTTGGCGACGCAGTGCGGATCGAGGATGCGCACCGGCACGCCGGCCGGGTTGAACGCCGCCAGCGAGAAGCACATGGCCACGCGGTGGTCGTCGTAGGTGTGGATGCTCGCCGGGCGCCAGCCGGCCTGCGCCAGCGGTTGCACGCGGATGAAGTCCGGCCCGGCCTCGACCGAGGCGCCGAGCTTCTTCAGCTCGTTGGCCATCGCGTCGATGCGGTCGGTTTCCTTCACGCGCCAGCTTGCGATATTGCGCAGCGTGGTCGGGCCGTCGGCATACAGCGCCATGACGGCCAGCGTCATCGCGGCGTCGGGGATGTGGTTGGCGTCCAGGTCGATGGCCTTGAGCGGCCAGGCGCCACGGCGCACTTCGAGCCAGTTGGGGCCGCTGTCGACCTGTGCGCCCATCTGGCGGGCGGCGTCGATGAAGCGGATGTCGCCCTGGATCGAATCGGCGCCCACGCCCTCGATGCGGATGCCGTCCTTGCCGGAAACGCCAGTGGCAATGGCACCCAGTGCTATGAAATAGCTAGCAGACGATGCGTCGGCCTCGACATGGATGTCGCCCGGCGAGCTGTATTGGCTGCCGGCCGGAATGGTGAAGCGTTCCCAGCCGTCGCGCCGCACCTGGATGCCGAAGCGCGCCAGCAGGTTCAGCGTGATCTCGATGTAGGGCTTGGAGATCAGCTCGCCGACCACCTCGATCACGATGTCGCCGGCGGCCGCCAGCGGCAGCGCCAGCAGCAGCGCGGTCAGGAACTGGCTCGATACGTCGCCGCGCACGCGGATCGGGGTGTCGAGCGCCAGTTCGCCGTGCGGCACCGGATGGATGCGCAGCGGTGGATAGCCGGGGTTGCCGAGGTAGTCGATGCGGCAGCCGAGCTGGGTCAGCGCGTCGACCAGGTCGCCGATGGGGCGCTCGTGCATGCGCGGCACGCCGCTCAGCTCGAATTCGCCGCCCAGCAGCGACAGGGCGGCCGTGAGCGGGCGCATCGCGGTGCCGGCGTTGCCAAGGAACAGCGGCAGCAGCGTCTCGCTGGGCTTCAGCTTGCCGCCGAGGCCGGTGATGCGCAGCGTGTTGCCGTCCGGATCGATGCCGCAGCCGAGCGCGCGCAGCGCGGTGAGCATCACGCGGGTGTCGTCGGAATCGAGCAGGTCGTGGATGGTGGTGGTGCCGCTTGCGAGCGCCGCCAGCAGCAGCACGCGGTTGGAGATGCTCTTGGAGCCCGGCAGCCGGACCGTGCCGTCCGCGCCAGCAAGGGCCGGGAGGTCGAGGAAGGTCGTCGAGAACATCTCAGTTGTCCTGCTGCAGCGACGAGGTGTCGGTCGCCGGCTTCCAGGCAGCGCGGGTCTTGCTGGCGGCGGCAATGGCTTGCTCCAGCCCCTGCAGGTCGCCCGCGGTCATCAGCGTTTCGAGGTCTTCGAGCGCCTTGCGGAAGGCCTGCGACTGCTCCAGCACCTGTTGGCGGTTGGCCAGCAGCACGTCGCGCCACATGACCGGGTCGCTGGCCGCGATGCGGGAGAAATCGCGGAAACCCGGGCCCGCGAGGCTCAGGAAGCGGTCGCCCTGCGGCTGGCTGGCGATGGCGTTGGTGTACGCGAAGGCCAGCAGGTGCGGCAGGTGGCTCACGGCGGCGAAGGCGGCGTCGTGCTCTTCGTGCGTCATGGTGACCACGTGCGCGCCGATGCCGCTCCACACCTGCGAGGCCCGCTGCACGTTGGAGCGCAGCGTGGTCTTCACCGGCGTCAGCACGACCTGGCGGCCATTGAAGAGCGAGGCCTCGGCGTGCTCGATGCCCGACAGCTCCTTGCCTGCGATCGGATGCGCCGGCACGAAGTTGGCGAACTGGCGCTGCAGCCCGTTGCGGGCGGCCTCGATCACGTCGCCCTTGGTCGAGCCGACGTCCATCACCAGCGTTTCGCTCGCGATGCCGTGGCGGATGGCCTTGAAGGTGGCTTCCGATGCAGCCACCGGCACCGCCAGCAGCACGATGTCGGCGCCCGACACCGCCAGCAGCGCCGAGGGCGCCGCCACGTCGATCACGCCTAGCTGGCGTGCCCGCTCGGTGGTGGAGGGCGACTTGCTGTAGCCCACCACGCGTTTCACCAGCTTCGCGCGCTTGAGCGCGAGCGCGAAGGAGCCGCCCATCAGGCCGCAGCCGATCAGTCCCAGTTGTTCGAACATCTGTGTGTCTGCCCGCCGCTCAGGACTTGACGGGATAGGCGCCCAGCACCTTGTAGAAGGCGCAGAGTCCGCGCAGTTCGGCCAGCGCCGCGGCCACGTTGGGCTGCGAGGGGTGGCCGTCGAGGTCGATGTAGAAGTAGTACTCCCACTGGCCGGTGCGCGCGGGGCGCGACTCGAAGCGGGTCATCGACACGTTGTTCGCCTTCAGCGGCACCAGCAGGTCATGCACCGCGCCGGGCCGGTTGGGCACCGAGACGATCAGGCTGGTGCAGTCGCGGCCCGAGGCCGGCGGCATGGCCAGCGTCTGCGGCAGGCAGATGACGGAGAAGCGGGTGCGGTTGTACGAGTCGTCCTGGATGGCGTGCGCTACGATGTGCAGGCCGAAGCGGGTGGCGGCGCGTTCGCCGGCCAGCGCGGCCCAGGCCGGGTTGGTGGAGGCGAGGCGGGCGCCTTCGGCGTTGCTCGACACGGCGCGCCGTTCGGCGTTCGGCAGGTGCTTGGACAGCCAGGTCTGGCACTGGGCCAGCGCCTGCGGATGGGCCAGCACGGCTTCCACGCCTTCGAGCGAGTTGCTGCTGCGCAGGAGGTGGTGGCGCACCAGCAGGCTGACTTCGCCTACGACATGGGTGGGCGAGTGCAGGAAAAGGTCGAGCGAACGCGTGACCACGCCTTCGGTCGAGTTCTCGACGCCGACCACCCCGTACTGGGCGCTGCCGGCGGCCGTGGCGTGGAACACCTCGTCGAAGCTGGCGCAGTAGATCAGGTCGGCGGCGCCGCCGAAGTAATCGATGGCGGCCTGTTCGCAGAAAGTGCCTTCGGGGCCGAGAACGGCCACGCGCTGGGGCGATTCGAGCGCCAGGCAGGCCGACATGATCTCGCGCCAGATGGCCGCCACATGGAGGTCCTTGAGCGGACCTCCGTTGCTCTTCTGCATCTTGTCGATGACCTGCGCCACGCGATCGGGGCGGAAGAACGGCGTGCCCTCGCGCTTCTTGACCTCGCCGACCAGCTCGGCCACATGGGCCCGCTCATTGAGCAGGCTGAGCAGTCGCTGGTCGAGCGAGTCGATCTGCACGCGCAGATCGGCCAGGCTTTCGGAGTTATCGGAAGGAGAGGAGGGTGGTGTGGGGGCGGAGGCGGTCATCGGTGCGAGCAACTGAGCGGAGCATGCGCCTAGGCATGCGATCGCTCGAATTCTCGCATGTAGCCCACGAGTGCCTGCACCCCTTCCAGCGGCATGGCGTTGTAAATGCTGGCGCGCATGCCGCCGACCGACTTATGGCCCTTGAGCTGCAGCAGCCCGGCTTCGCGCGCGCCGGCCAGGAAGGCCTCGTTGCGGCCTTCGTCAGCCAGGAAGAACGGCACGTTCATGCGTGAGCGGCAGCCGGGGTCGATGCGGTTGGCGTAGAAGTCGGAGCCGTCGATGAAGTCGTACAGCAGCTTCGCCTTCGCGATGTTGCGCTGCTCCATGGCCGCGACGCCGGTGAACTCGCCTTCCTTCTGTTGCAGCAGCCACTGGAACGTGAGCCCCGCCATGTAGATGCCCCAGGTCGGTGGGGTGTTGTACATGGAGTTGTTGTCGGCCACGGTCTTGTAGTTGAACGCGCTGGGGCAGATCTCGAGGGCGTGGCCGAGGAGGTCGTCACGCACGACGACGATCGTCAGGCCGGCCGGGCCGAGGTTCTTCTGCGCGCCGCCGAAGGCCAGGCCCACGCGGCTCCAGTCGACGCTGCGCGAGGCGACGTGCGACGAGAAATCGATGACCAGCGGGGCATTGCTGCCGAGCGCCGCCAGGTCGGGCAGCTGCTGGAATTCGATGCCGTTGATGGTCTCGTTGGAGCACACATGCACGTACGAGGCGTCCTTGGACAGCTGCCAGGTCGCGGGATCGGGCAATCGGGTGTGCTGGTCGTCGGCGTTGCTAGCAATCACGCGCGCGGTGCAGTAGCGCTGCGCTTCCTTGTGCGACTTGGCGCTCCAGCTGCCGGTGATGACGAAGTCGGCGGTCTTGCCGCGCGACAGGTTCAGCGGAACGATGGCGTTCTCGCCGAGGCCGCCGCCCTGCATGAACAGGACGTGGAAATTGGAGGGCACGGCCAGCAGCGTGCGGATGTCGGCTTCGGCCTGCGTGCAGATCGAGCCGAATTCCTTGCCGCGATGGCTCATTTCCATCACGCTCATGCCGCTGCCGTGCCAGTCGAGCATTTCGGAGGCAGCGCGTTGCAGCACCGCCTCCGGCATGGCAGCCGGACCGGCCGAAAAGTTGTAGGGGCGCTTGCCGGCCGGCGTCTGCTGCTGGGTCACGTTGCTTTACTTCTTGGCTGGTGCCTTGGCCGGAGCCTTGGCGGCGGGAGCCTCGGTCGGAGCGCCGAGGGCCTTGGCGACGTTTTCGTCGAGTGCGCGCATCTTGGGTTCGATGGTGGCGCGCGTGTCGGCCACCAGCTTTTCCGTGAGAGCGGTCTGCATCTTCGGGTTCAGGTCCTGGTACTTCTTGCTCAGGGGCGAGTTGATCCAGGCCAGCAGTTGCTTGAGCTCGTCTTCGCTGAAGTTCTGCTCGAGCAGGGGGGTCAGGGCGCCAGGAGCCAGTTGCACGGCCTTGTCGCGCACGATCGGGTAGGCGTCGTCGAAGTACTTCTTCAGCTCTGCGTCGGCGGCCTTGGCGGCTGCTTCACGCTTGGCTTCCGGCACCTGCGTCTGCAGGTACTGCGAACCCGCCTGTGCGATCGGAGCGCTCGATTGCTCGACCAGGCCGCGCGCCAGCGATTCGATGCCGGGGCGCTGGATGTCGATGAACTGCTTGATGAGCGTGGCCTTGTCCTGGGCCATGACGGCCATCGAACTGCTAGCCAGGGCGACCGTCAGAAGTGCGAGTTTGATTTTTTTCACTGAGGATTCTCCGTTGAAGATGAGGAAGTATCGTCCGCGTCAGGCTCGGTTTCGCCATTTGCGTCGTTTTCGACGATACGTTGCAGCCCGCTGAGTTTGGCGCCTTCGTCGAGCCCGATCAGCGTGACGCCTTGCGTCGCACGACCCAGTTCGCGAATTTCGGCAACCCGCGTGCGTACAAGCACGCCCTTGTCGGTAATGAGCATGATCTCATCATCCGAATGCACGAGTGTGGCGGCAACGACCTTGCCGTTGCGCTCACTCTGTTGAATCGCGATCATGCCTTTGGTTCCACGGCCGTGGCGCGTGTATTCCGTAATGCTTGTGCGTTTTCCGTAACCGTTTTCGGTCGCGGTGAGCACGCTCTGCTGCTCGTCCTCGGCCACCAGCATGGCGATCACGCCCTGGCCCGCCTCGAGCGACATGCCGCGCACGCCGCGGGCATTGCGGCCCAGCGGGCGGACGTCTTCCTCGTCGAAGCGCACGGCCTTGCCGCCGTCGCTGAAGAGCATCACGTCGTGCTTGCCGTCGGTGAGGGCGGCGCCGATCAGGTAGTCGCCTTCATCGAGGTTCACGGCAATGATGCCGCCCTTGCGCGGGTTGTTGAACTCGTCGAGCGCGGTCTTCTTGACGGTGCCCATCGAGGTCGCCATGAACACGTACTGGTCGGCCGGGAAGTTGCGCTTTTCACCGGTGAGGGCAAGCGCGACGTTGATCTTCTCGCCTTCCTGCAGCGGGAACATGTTGACGATGGGCCGGCCGCGCGAGCCGCGTGAACCTGCCGGCACTTCCCACACCTTGAGCCAGTACAGCCGGCCGCGGTTCGAGAAGCACAGGATGTAGTCGTGCGTGTTGGCGATGAAGAGCTGGTCGATCCAGTCGTCGTCCTTGGTGGCGGTGGCCTGCTTGCCGCGGCCGCCGCGCTTCTGGGCACGGTACTCTCCCAGCGGCTGGCTCTTGATGTAGCCGCTGTGCGAGAGCGTCACCACCATGTCGGTCGGGGTGATCAGGTCTTCGGTCGAGAGGTCGTAGGCGCTGTGCTCCACCAGGCTGCGGCGCGCGCCGATCTTCGACTGGCCGAACTCCTGCTTGATGGTGCCCAGCTCTTCGCCAATGATGGTCGAGACGCGCTCGGGCTTGGCCAGGATGTCGAGCAGGTCGTCGATCTCGGCCATGACGTCCTTGTACTCGGCCACGATCTTGTCCTGCTCGAGGCCGGTCAGGCGCTGCAGGCGCATCTGCAGGATTTCCTGGGCTTGCGTGTCCGACAGGCGGTAGAGGCCGTCGCCCCCCATGCCGTACTCGCGCTCGAGGCCCTCGGGGCGGTAGTCGTCGGCGTTGATCACGCCGCCGTCGGCGCGCGAGCGCGTGAGCATTTCGCGCACCAGCTTGCTGTCCCAGCTGCGGGTCATGAGCTCGGCCTTGGCGACCGGCGGCGTGGGCGACTCGCGGATGATGCGGATGAACTCGTCGATGTTCGCCAGCGCCACCGCCAGGCCTTCGAGCACGTGGCCGCGTTCGCGTGCCTTGCGCAGGTTGAAGACGGTGCGGCGCGTGACCACTTCGCGGCGGTGCTGCAGGAAGACCTGGATCAGGTCCTTCAGGTTGCACAGCTTGGGCTGGCCGTCGACCAGCGCCACCATGTTGATGCCGAAGGTGTCCTGCAGCTGCGTCTGCTTGTAGAGGTTGTTGAGCACGACTTCGGGCACTTCGCCGCGCTTGAGTTCGATCACCAGTCGCATGCCCGACTTGTCGGACTCGTCCTGGATGTGGCTGATGCCTTCGATCTTCTTTTCGTGCACCAGCTCTGCCATGCGCTCCTGCAGCGTCTTCTTGTTGACCTGGTAGGGGAGCTCGTCGACGATGATCGCCTGGCGCTGGCCGCGGTCGATGTCCTCGAAGTGGCACTTGGCGCGCATCACGACCTTGCCGCGGCCGGTGCGGTAGCCGTCCTTCACGCCGTTGATACCGTAGATGATGCCGGCGGTGGGGAAGTCGGGCGCCGGCACGATTTCCATCAATTCGTCGATGGAGGCCTCGGGGTTGCGAAGCAGGTACAGGCAGGCGTCGACGACCTCGTTCAGGTTGTGCGGCGGAATATTGGTGGCCATGCCGACCGCAATACCGCCGGAGCCATTGACCAGCAAATTGGGCAACTGGCTCGGCAGCACTTTCGGCTCTTTTTCGGAGCCGTCGTAATTGTCCTGAAAGTCGACAGTTTCCTTGTCGATATCGGCCAGCATTTCGTGCGCAATTTTGGCCAGCCGGATTTCCGTATAACGCATTGCGGCCGCGTTGTCTCCATCGACCGACCCGAAGTTGCCCTGGCCGTCGACCAGCATGTGGCGCATGGAGAAGTCCTGGGCCAGCCGCACGATGGTGTCGTAGACCGACTGGTCGCCGTGCGGGTGGTACTTACCGATCACGTCGCCGACGATACGGGCCGACTTCTTGTACGGCCGGTTCCAGTCGTTGTTGAGTTCGTGCATCGCGAAGAGCACGCGGCGGTGTACCGGCTTGAGGCCGTCACGGGCGTCGGGAAGCGCTCGGCCGACGATCACGCTCATGGCGTAATCGAGATAGCTGCTACGCATTTCCTCTTCAAGACTGATGGGCAGGGTTTCTTTTGCGAAGGAGGTCATGAGCGAGGTGCTGGCGGCAGGAAGGCGAAATTTTACGCTGTGAGGGGTGTCGCACCGCCGCAACACAAGGCGTCTATTCCGCCTCCGTCCTACGCTTCGGGGGCGTCCAGCGGCCTGTTTGCCAAAGACCCTATGGCACAATCGCCTCAACGTTTTGGGTGGTGGTCACTTAAAGCGTCCTTGATTCGCAGCGCGGCTGCGGCTTTTTCCCCAAGAGGAGAACCATGAAGAAACTGAATAAAGTGGCGATGATGTTTGCAGTCGCTGCGCTCGCCACTGCCGCCGGCGCGCAGACCCGTGTCACCGCTGCGGACGGCGGTCCTACGATCGACAACTGGCAAAACGGCACCGGCGAACTGGTTTGGAAGAACGGCACGAACGAACTGTGCTGGCGCGATGCCAACTGGACGCCCGCAACGGCTGCCGCTGGTTGCGACGGTGCTCTGGTTCCTGCCGCTCCGGTCGCTGTGGCTCCGACGCCTGTCGCTCCGGTTCCCCCGACGCCTCAGCAAGTCGCCGCTTCGAAGGTGACCTTCGCTGCTGACGCCTTCTTCGACTTCGACAAGTCGGTTCTGAAGCCCGAAGGTCGCGCGAAGCTGACCGATCTGGTCGAGAAGATCCGTGGCGTCAACCTCGAAGTGATCATCGCTGTGGGCCACACCGACTCGATCGGTACGGTTCCCTACAACCAGCGTCTGTCGGTCCGTCGCGCCGAAGCTGTCAAGGCCTTCCTGGTCTCGAAGGGCATCGAACGCAACCGCGTCTACACCGAAGGCAAGGGCAAGTCGCAGCCTGTGGCTGACAACAAGACCAAGGAAGGTCGCGCCAAGAACCGTCGCGTGGAAATCGAAGTGGTCGGCACCCGCGCCAACTAATCAATCGATTTCATCGATCATGAAAACCCCGCTACGGCGGGGTTTTTTTATGCCTGTTGAATTAGTGCCTGCTCATTCGACAAAGCCTGCCCGGTGTTTACCGGGCATTGCTCGTTTCATAATCGCTGTATGACAGAAAACGTGAATGCCGATCCGGCCGAACTGGCCAAGTTTTCAGAACTGGCCCATCGCTGGTGGGATTTGGAAAGCGAATTCCGCCCGCTGCACGAAATCAATCCATTGCGTCTGGAATGGATTGACGGTATTGCGCCTATATCGCAGCGCCGAGTGCTCGATATCGGCTGCGGCGGTGGCATCCTGGCCGATTCGATGGCTCGCAAGGGCGCGGAAGTGCTGGGTATCGACCTGGCCGGCAAGGCGCTCAAAGTGGCGCAGCTTCATGCACTCGAAGCAGGCACGCGCAGCGTGAAGTACCGCGAGATCAGTGCCGAGGCACTGGCCGCTCAACAGCCGGGCAGCTTCGATGTCGTCACCTGCATGGAAATGCTCGAGCATGTGCCACAACCGGCTTCGGTGATCCAGGCCTGCGCCGCGCTGGTCAAGCCGGGCGGCTGGGTGTTTTTCTCGACCATCAACCGTAACCTGAAGTCCTTCATGCTGGCTATCGTGGGCGCCGAATACGTGCTCGGCATGCTCCCACGCGGGACGCATGAATATGCGAAGCTGATCCGCCCCAGCGAACTGGCGGCCTATTGCCGCGCCGCCGGGCTCGACCTGCGGCACACCCGTGGCATGGAGCACAACCCGTTGACGCGCCGCTACTGGCTCAGCGGCGACACCAGCGTCAACTACATGTTCGCCACCCAGAAGCCGGGTGCTCCAGCATGAGCGGCGTCTCGAAGACTCAGGCCGTGCTGTTCGACCTCGACGGCACGTTGATCGACAGCGCACCCGATCTGGGAGCCGCAGCCGACAAGATGCGCACCGATCGCGGCCTGGCGTCCTATCCGCTCGAAAGATACCGACCGATGGCGGGTGCCGGCGCACGGGGCATGCTCGGCGTGGCCTTCGGCATCACCCCTGAGTCGCCCGAGTTCGACGAACTGCGCGAAGAGTTCTTCGTGACTTATGAGCGTCGCATGCTGCTCAACACGCAGGTGTTCGACGGCGTCCAGGCGTTGATAGAGGCGCTGCGCGAGCAGGGCTTGCTGTGGGGCGTTGTCACCAACAAATCGATGCGATTCACCGATCCGCTGACGCGCGCCATCCCGCTCTTCGAGACCGCAGGCGCGGTGATCAGCGGCGACACCACGCCGTTCGCCAAGCCGCATCCCGAGCCGCTGCATGAGGCCGCACGCAGGCTCGGCGTGCCGTCAGAAGCCTGCATGTACGTGGGTGACGACGAGCGCGACATCATCGCGGGCCGCGCAGCGGGCATGCGTACGGTTGCCGCGACCTACGGCTACATGGGTTCGCAGGCAGATTCGGCCCTCTGGAAGGCCGACGCATCAATATCTTCGCCCATGGAGCTCTTGAAGTTACTCAATAGCGCCTAAAATGGTTCTCTTGGGGCTGCACTGGTTTCGACGTGGGTTCGGAGTCGCAGCGGGGCATGTCGAGCTGAATGCGCTCGTAAAACAGATTCAAACAAACTAACTGCAAACGACGAACGTTTCGCACTCGCTGCTTAATTGCCAGTGAGCCTTGCAACAGTTGGCCGATGGGCTGGGCAAGGGGGTCTGGAGCAATCCTGACCTCCCGGCTGCAAGGATAATTACATGGGCTGGCTTCGATCCGGGTACCTTGGGTCGAGGCGAGAAAATAGGGTGCTGGCGTCCGGTTTAGCGTGTGACTGCGCGGTTCCGGAAGCGAGACTTAAATCAGATCACTAAACATGTAGAACTGCGCGATGAAGGCTTGCGGACGGGGGTTCAAATCCCCCCAGCTCCACCACATTCTTCACGCAACCCAAGTCCGGCAAGATCACGGACTTGGGCAATCTGGCAATCAGCGCAACGCTTCGACCAGATCCAGCACCATCCGGTCCGGACCGAACTTCTCCACGCCTTGCGTCAGCAGCGCATCCACGGCCTGCGCGATGCCATGTCCGGCTGACGCCTGTTCCGCCATGTCGTTGTAGTAGCCCAGGTCCTTCTTGGCGTTGGCCATCGAGAACTTCAGCGAGTCGGTGCCGCCCGTCAGCAGCTTGGGCTTGACGCGTTCCAGCGCCACGCCGTTGCCGCCGCCCTTGGCCAGCACGTCGACGAACACATCGGGCTTCACACCAGCGCGCTCCGCGCAGGCCGCCGCTTCGCACAGCAGTGCCACGGTGCCCAGCGACACGAAGTTGTGCAGCAGCTTCATCGCATGACCGGCGCCGATGCCACCCACGTGCGTGATGTTCTCGGCAAAGCAGCGCAGCAGCGGCAGGCACGAGGCCAGCACCTCGGCATCGCCACCCACCAGCAGGTTCAGGCGGCCTTCGGCGGCTTCCTTGGCGGTGCGGGTCATGGGCGCGTCGATGAACTTGCCGCCCTTGGCACTCACAGCCTCGGCCACCTTGGCGGTGGAGGCGGGCACGGCCGTCGAACAGTCGATCACCACCGTGCCGGGCCGCAGGGCGGTGAGCGCGCCCTTGTCGCCGAGCATCACAGCTTCCACCTGCGGCGTGCCGGTGACGCACAGGATCAGCACGTCGACCTGTGCCGCGAGCGCGGCCACGTCCTTCACCGACGTGGCGCCTGCCTTCAGCAGGCCGTCGATGGGCTGGTTGCCCGCATGTTCAAGCACCGTCAGCTGGTGGCCGTGCTTGACGATGTTGCTGGCGATGCCGTGGCCCATCAGGCCGACGCCGACGAGGCCGACCTTGCGCGGCGTTTGCTGTTCAGTGGTTGTCATGTGTTGTCTTCATCCGTGCTTGATTGCGATGGTCTTGAGGGTCGTGAATCCGAGCAGGGCCTCGAAGCCCTTCTCGCGGCCGAAGCCGCTGGATTTCACGCCGCCGAAGGGCAGTTCTACACCACCCGCCGCACCGTAATTGTTGACGAAGACCTGGCCGCAGTGCAGCTTGTGCGCCATGCGCAACTGGCGCGCGCCGTCGCGGGTCCATACGCCGGCCACCAGGCCGAAGTCCGTGCCGTTGGCCAGGCGCACCGCCTCTGCTTCATCGGCAAAGGGCATCACGACCAGCACGGGGCCGAAGATCTCGCGCTGCGCGAGGTCGCTGTCGTGCGGCACGTCGCGGAACAGCACGGCTTCCTGGTAGTAGCCGGCGGAAGACGCATTGGGCGACACCGTACCGCGTGCCGCCACCTTCAGGCCCGCGGCCTCGGCCGTCGCGACCATGTCGCGCACCTGGCGGAACTGCTTTTCGTTGATGAGCGGGCCCATGTCCAGGTCCTCGGAGGGCGCCCCTGCGCGCACGGCCGCGAAACGCTTGGCCAGCCGCGCGACGACCTCTTCGTAGACCGACTGCTCCACCAGCACGCGGCTGCCCGCGGAGCAGGTCTGGCCCGCGTTCTGGATGATGGCGTTGAGCAGCACCGGCTCTGCCGCGTCGAGGTCGGCGTCGGCGAACACGATCTGCGGCGACTTGCCGCCCAGCTCCAGCGTCACCGGGCAGTGGCGCTCGGCGGCGGCCAGGCCCACGCTGCGGCCGGTCATGGTCGAGCCGGTGAACGAGATGTGATCGATGCCCGGGTGCGCGCACAGTGCCGCGCCGGCTTCCTTGCCGTAGCCCGTCACCACGTTGAGCGCGCCGGCCGGGAAGCCGACTTCGGTCGCGAGTTCGGCGAGCCGCAGCAGCGACAGGCTGGCATCCTCGGCCGGCTTCACCACGCAGGCGTTGCCCGCTGCGAGCGATGCGCCCACGCTGCGGCCCGCGATCTGCATCGGGTAGTTCCAGGGAATGATGTGGCCCGTCACGCCGTGCGGAATGCGCACTGTCAGCACTGTGTAGCCGCGCTCATAGGGCAGGGTGTCGCCGTGCAGCTTGTCGCATGCGCCGGCGTAGTACTCCATGTAGCGGGCCAGCGCGGTGGCGTCGTTGCGTGCCACGCGCAGTGCCTTGCCGGTGTCGCGCGCCTCGAGCTGGGCCAGCTCTTCGTGGTGCTCCATCACGGCGGCGCCGAGCTTGGCGAGCAGCCGGCCGCGCTGCAGCGCGGTCATCTCGCCCCAGGGGCCGTCGAAGTTGTCGCCCATGGCCTGGCGCGCGGCGCGCACGGCGGTGTCGATGTCGGCGGTGGTGCCGCGTGCGATCTCGCCGAATTTCTGGCCGTCGCTCGGATCGATCACGTCGATGGTGGCGTTGCCTTCGGACGCCACGCGGCGGCCGTCGATGAAGTGGGTGGCGGTCATGGTGTCATGTCTCCTTGTGGCGGATCACTTGGGTTCCGGCCAGGGTTTCTGTGCTTCGCGGATCTGCTCGAAGGCGCGGCTGAACTGCAGCACGCCCAGGTCGTCGAAACGGCGCCCCGCGATCTGCAGGCCGATGGGCAAGCCTTCGGCCGAGTAGCCGCAGTTGATCGAGGCGGCCGGCTGCTCCGACATGTTGTAGGGCACCGTGAAGCCGATGTGCTCCAGCGGCCGCATCGGGTCGTTGGTCGGCGAGGCGTGGTCGGCGGGCGCCGGCAGGTTAGGCGACACCGGCGAGATCACGAAATCGTAGGCCTTGGTGGCCGAGATGGTGGCCGCGCGCGTGGCGACGAACTGGCTGTAGGCGTCGAAGATGTGCGCGCCCGAAAAGCCGGCGGCGCTCTCGGCCCAGTCGCGGATGTACGGCAGGATCTTCGCGCGCTGCTCGGCCGTCATGGCCTGCATGTCGAGGCACGAGCGCATGCGCCAGAAGTGGTCCATGCCCTGCAGCATCTTCGGCGTCATGAACGCCGGGATTTCCTCGACGTGCGCGCCGGCGGCCTCGATGCGTTTCGCCGCGCGGCGCACCGCTTCGGCGATCTGCGGATCCAGCGGCAGGCCACAGCCTGCGTCCATGTGCAGCGCCACGAGCTTGCCCTTGATGAACGACGGGTCGACCTCGAAGGCGTTCCAGTCGATGACCGGCGGCGGCAGTTCCGAATAGTCGCGGTCGTCGGGCTGTGCCATCGACGCCATCATCAGCGCCGAATCGGCCACGGTGCGCGTCATCGGCCCGGCGCAGCGGCCCATGTAGGGCGAGCTCAGGGGGATGCGGCCGAAGCTGGGCTTGAGCGTGTAGATGCCGCACCAGCTGGCGGGCAGGCGCAGCGAGCCGCCGATGTCGGTACCCACGTGCAGCGGGCCATAACCGGCGGCAGCCGCCGCGCCTGCGCCGGAGCTGGAACCGCCCGGCGTGCGCGAAAGATCCCACGGGTTGCGCGAAAGCTCATGAAAGCTCGACAGCCCCGACGACAGCATGCCCAGGTCGGGCATCGTGGTCTTGGCCACCAGCACCGTGCCGTCTTCCTTCAGGCGGGCGGCGGGCGGCGAGTCGTAGCTCATCGGCACGAGCTCGTAGGCGGCGGTGCCCAGCGGCATCGGATCGCCCTCGGTCGCGAGGTTGTCCTTGATGGTCACTGGCACGCCATCGAGCGTGCCGCGCGGCTTGCCGGCCAGCCAGCGGGCCTCGGAGGCGCGCGCCTGCTCCAGCGCGAGTTCGGGCCGGAACAGCCAGGTCGCGCGAAGCTCGGGTTCGTACGCGGCGATGCGTTCGTTCACCGAGCGCGCCACTTCCACCGGCGACAGCTCCTTGGCGGCGTAAGCCGCGTGCAGCTCCTGCACGCTCAGCGAATAGAGGGGCTTCGTCGTCATCGCATCAACCCCACGAGATCGCGGCCAGGTCGTTCACCACGATCGGCATGTTTGGCCACAGGCCCTTGACCTCCTTGCGCGCGATGGTCGGGAACACCGCCTGGTAGAGGAAGCCGTTCACCGCGTCGGTGGCCAGCATGCGCTGCGCATCGGCCAGCAGGTCGGCGCGGCGCTTCTTGTTCTCTTCGTTCTGGATGGTGACGAACAGGTCGCGGAACTTCTTGGAGTCGTAGCCCCAGTAGTAGTCGGCCTCGGTGTACTTCACCAGGTCGAAGGGCTCCACGTGCGCCACCATCGTCAGGTCGAAGTCGTGCGCGCCGCCGAAAGTGCCGCTGAGCCACTGGGCCCACTCGACGTTCTGGATCTTCACGTTGATGCCGATCTGCGCCAGCTGCGCAGCGATCATCTCGCCGCCCTGACGTGCATACGAGGGCGGCGGCAGCTGCAGGCGCAGTTCCAGCGGCGTCTTCACGCCGGCTTCGGCCAGCAGCTTCTTCGCCTTCTCGATGTCGAAGGGGTTCATCGCCGTGGTGTCGACGAAGCCCGGCGCGCCCATCGCGTAATGGCTGCCGATTGGCTTGCCGAAGCCGTCCGCCGCGCCCTGGATGATGGCGTTGCGGTCGATGGCCGCCAGGATCGCGCGGCGCACGCGCACGTCGTCCAGCGGTTTCTTGCGGTTGTTGATGGTCAGGATCACCTTGCCGCGCGTGCCCACTTCGATCACCTGGAAGCGCGGGTTGCCCTTGAACTGCGCCACCGAGCGCGTGCCCGCGCGCGGGAAGATGTCGATGTCGTTTGCCATCAGCGCGGCGGTCTGCGCCGCGGTGTCCGACATGAAGCGGAACACGAACTTCGGAACCTTCGCCAGGTTCTGGTCGCGGTAGCTCGGCGACTTGACCAGCGTGCACGAGGCGCCGCGCTGCCATGCACTCAGCTTGTAGGGGCCGGTGCCTACCGGCGCGGTGGCGTTGGTGTCGGCGCTCTTGGGCTCGACGATGCAGGCGGTCGACTGCCCCAGCATGAAGGGCAGATCGGGGTTGGGCAGTGTGCTGTTGACGCCCACCGTGTACTCGTCGAGCACCACGGTGCCGATCTCGCTGAAGAAGCGCTTGTCCTTGTTGGTGCTCTTGGCGCCGCCCGCGCGGTCGAACGAGAACTTCACCGTGTGCGCGTTGAAGGGCTGGTCGTTCTCGAAGCGCACGCCCTTGCGTAGCTTGAAGACGAAGGTCTTCATGTCGGGCGACGACGACCAGCTTTCGGCCAGCATCGGCGTGACCGAGCCGTCGGCGTTCACCTTGGTGAGCGTCTCGAAGATGTTGTACTGCGTGATTTCCGCGATGGCCGATGCCGCGCCGGTGGTCGGGTCCAGGCCCGGCGGTTCGAGCGGCATGCCGATCGTCAGCGTGTTCTTGCCGGCCTGCGCGCGCGCCTGGGGCAGGAAGACACCCGGGATTGCCGCGGCCATGGCGGAAGTCATGAGTGTGCGTCGCTTCAACATTCGATAGTTCCTGGAGGTGAGGGAGAAATTGGGAGGTCCGGCCCGGCTAGCGAGACGGCGTGTGCAGCACCGCCGACAGCAGCGTGCGCGTGTACTCGTGCTGCGCATGCGCGAAGAGATCGGCCGGACGGCCTCGCTCCACGATGCGGCCCTTGAAGACCACGCACACTTCGTCGCACAGGTGGTTGACCACCGCGAGGTCGTGGCTGATGAGCAGGTAGCTGATGCCGAACTGCTGCTGCAGGTCCTGCATGAGGTTGAGCACCTGGGCCTGCACCGACACGTCGAGCGCGCTCACCGGCTCGTCGGCCACGATGAGCTTGGGACGCGTGATGAGCGCTCGCGCGATGGCGATGCGCTGGCGCTGTCCGCCCGAGAACTCGTGCGGGTACTTGTCCATGTCGGTGGTGCGCAGGCCGACGGCGGAGAGTGCTTCCGATGCGCGCTCGCGCTGCTCGGCGCGGCTGGTTTCGGCCAGCGCCTCCAGCGGCTCGGCCACGATGCGCGCCACGGTCTGGCGCGGATCGAGCGAACCATACGGGTCCTGGAACACCATCTGGAAGTCGCGCCGCGCCACGCGCAACGCTTCCTTCGACAGCGAATGCAGATCGCGGCCTTCGAGCGAGACGGTGCCAGACGTGGGCGTGTCCAGCGCCATCACCAGGCGCGCGATGGTCGATTTGCCCGAGCCCGATTCGCCGACGATGCCCATGCTCTTGCCGGCCTGCACATCGAAGCTCACGCCGTTGAGCGCCTTCACCGTGGGCGGCGGCCCGAACAGCTTCTCGCGCGGCAGCGCGTAGTGGCGATAGAGGTTCTTCACGGCCAGCAAGGGCTGGCCGGCGGTGGTGGGCTGGCTCATGCGAGGAGGGCGGAGGCGGCGGCCTTGGCGTTCAGCGCGGCGATCTCGCCGAGCCGCAGGCAGCGCACCGTGTGGTCGTTCGGCAGCAGCGTGGCCTGGGGCCGCGTGCTCTGGCACAGGTCGATGGTGTGGGCGCAGCGGCCCGCGAAGGCGCAGCCGCGCGGCATGTCGACCAGCTCGGGCACGCTGCCGCGGATGGTCGGCAGCCGGCCGGCACGCACCGCGCCGATGGCGGGGCGCGCCGCGAACAGGCCGCGCGTGTAGGGGTGCGCGCGGCCGGCGAAGACCGTGTCGGTCGGGCCGCTTTCCACCGCGCTGCCGCCGTACATCACCAGCATGCGCTTCACGCTGTTGGCAATCACGCCGAGGTCGTGCGAGATCAGGATCATCGCCATGCCCATTTCCTTGACCAGGCTCTGGATCAGGTCGAGCACCTGCTTCTGGATGGTCACGTCGAGTGCCGTCGTCGGCTCGTCGGCGATCAGCAGGTCGGGTCCACAGGCCAGCGCCATCGCGATGCCGATGCGCTGGCGTTGCCCGCCCGAGAACTGGTGCGGGTAGGCATCGAGGCGCGAAGCCGCGTCGGGAATGCCCACGCGGTCGAGCAGGCTCAGCGCCTCCTTGCGGGCCTGCGCCTTGGTCAGTCCGCGGTGCAGCTGCAGCGGCTCGCCGACCTGGCGCGCGATGGTGTGCACCGGGTTCAGCGCCGTCATCGGCTCCTGGAAGATCATGCCGATGCGGTTGCCGCGGATCTGGCACATCTGCTTTTCGGGCAGGCCGACGAGCTCCTGCCCGTCGAGCTTGATGCTGCCCGTGACCTGCGCGCTGGAGGGCAGGAGGCCCATGAGCGACATCACGGTGATCGACTTGCCGCAGCCCGATTCGCCGACGATGCCGAGCGTTTCGCCGCGCTCCAGCGAGAACGAGATGCCGCGCACGGCCTGCGCTGGACCGCGCTGGGTCTGCAGGCCGATCTGGAGGTTGTTGACTTCGAGGAGGGGCATCGTGGTTTCAGCGTGCGCGGGCAAGGCGCGGATCGAGCAGGTCGCGCAGGCCGTCGCCCAGCAGGTTCAGGCCGAGCACCGCCAGCGCGATCGCCATGCCGGGGAAAACCGCCAGCAGTGGCTGCTGGAACATCAGGGTCTGCGCTTCGCTGAGCATGCGGCCCCATGAGGGCTGCGGCGGCTGCGTGCCCAGGCCGAGGTAGGAGAGCGCCGCCTCCGCGAGGATGGCGATGGCGAAGCGGATGGTGATCTGCACGATCAGCACGGCCGAAATGTTCGGCAGCACGTGCTGCATGGTGATCGCGAACGAGCCCTTGCCGCAGGCGCGCGCGGCGGCCACGTACTCGCGCGACCAGATGGCATTGGCCGACGCGCGCGTGATGCGCGCGAAGGTCGGGATGTTGTAGATGCCGATGGCCACGATGGCATTCACGATGCCGGCGCCGAACACGGCGGTCATCATGATGGCCGAGAGAATCGCGGGAAAGGCCAGCGTGAAGTCCGACAGCCGCATGACCGCTTCCTCGACCCAGCCGCGCTTGGCGGCAGCGAGCAGGCCCAGCGCGGTGCCGACCACCAGGCCGATGCCCACGGCAATGATGCCTACCAGGATGGACGCCCGCGCGCCCACCAGCAGCAGCGAGGCCACGTCGCGCCCGAAGGCATCGGTGCCCAGCCAGTGCGAGCCCGTGGGCGCCTGCATCTTGTTGGCCATGTCCATCGCATACGGCGACCACGGCGTCCAGACAAAAGACACGAGTGCCGCGATGAGCAGCAGCGCGGCCAGCACGCCGCCGATGACGAAGCTGCGGTGCTTCACCGCGCGTTGCCAGAAACCGGGGAGCTTGAGCGCCGCGGCGCTGGGGGCCGGGGCCGTGATGGCGTTCATATGTCGCTGGCCTTGATGCGCGGGTCGATGACGGCGTAGAGCACGTCGACCACGAAATTCACGATGACGACCATGGCCGCCAGCAGCATCACGCAGTTGCGCACCACGATCAGGTCGCGGTTGCTGATGGCCTGGAAGATCAGCCGGCCGAGGCCGGGAAGATAGAACACGTTCTCCACCACGATTGTGCCGGCCAGCAGCTCGGAGAACTGCATGCCCATGACGGTGATGACGGGGATCATGGCGTTGCGCAGCACATGGGTCCACAGCACCATGCGCTGCGACACGCCCTTGGCGCGCGCGGTGCGCACGAAGTCTTCGCGCATCACTTCCAGCACGGCCGAGCGCGTGATGCGCGCGAGGATCGCGGCCTGTACCACCGCCAGTGAAAGCGCGGGCAGCAACAGCGACTTGACGCCCGAGAAGAAGCCGTCGCCCCAGCCCTCGAAGCCGCCGGCGGAGAACCACTGCAGCTTCACCGAGAACACGAGGATCAGAAGAATCGCGAACCAGAAATTGGGAATGGCGATGCCGACCTGGGCCATGCCCATCAGGCCGACGTCGCCCAGCTTGTTGTGGCGCGCGGCGGCGGTCACGCCCACCAGCAGCGCGATCACCGTGGTGAAGAACATCGCCAGCAGTGCGAGCGGCATGGTGAGTGCCAGGCGCTCCAGGATCAGGTCGAGCACCGGCGAGCTGTAGGCGTAGCTGTCGCCCAGGTTGCCGGTCAGCAGGCCGCCGATCCAGTGCCAGTAGCGCGTCCATGCCGGCAGGTCGAGGCCGAGCTTGGTCGCCAGCGCCGCGACTGCTTCAGGCGACGCATCCGGCCCCATCAGCATCTGTGCCGCGTTGCCCGGAAGAATCTCCAGCACCAGAAACACGATGATCGACGCGCCGACCAGCGTGCCGATCAGCGTCAGCGTGCGCTTCAGCAGGAACAGGCCCATCTCAGTCTCCCCGGCCGCAAAGGAATGAGGGGCTCGCCGTCATGCAGAGATGCAGTCGGCGATCGCGCGGCCCACGTCCACGGTGTTCGCCGTGCCGCCCATGTCGCGCGTGCGCGGGCCTTCGCTCAGCACCGTCTCGATGGCCGAGACCACGGCGGCCGAAGCCTGCGCGTACACCGGGTCGTCGTTGCCCAGGTGGTCGAGCATCAGCGCAGCCGACCAGATCTGACCGATCGGGTTGGCGATGCCCTTGCCCGCGATGTCGGGTGCCGAGCCGTGCACGGGCTCGAACAGCGACGGGAACTTGCGCTCCGGGTTGAGGTTGGCGCTGGGCGCGATGCCGATGGTGCCGGTGCAGGCCGGGCCCAGGTCGGACAGGATGTCGCCGAACAGGTTGGAGGCCACCACCACGTCGAACCAGTCGGGGTGCTGCACGAAGTGCGCGCACAGGATGTCGATGTGGAACTTGTTCGTCGCCACGTCGGGGTAGCGCTTGGCGATCTCGGCCAGGCGTTCGTCCCAGTAGGGCATGGTGATCGAGATGCCGTTCGACTTGGTGGCCGCCGTCAGGCTCTTGCGCTTGCGGCGGTTGGCGAGCGTGAAGGCGTAGTCGATGATGCGGTCCACGCCGGTGCGGGTGAACACCGCTTCCTGGATCGCCATCTCGCGCGGCGTGCCTTCGAACAGGCGCCCGCCCACCGAGGTGTATTCGCCCTCGGTGTTCTCGCGCACCACCAGGAAGTCGATGTCGCCGGGCTTGCGGTGCGCCAGCGGGCCGGGCACGCCGGGCATCAGGCGCACGGGGCGCAGGTTCACGTACTGGTCGAAGTCGCGGCGGATCTTGATCAGCAGGCCCCACACGGCAATGTGGTCGGGCACCTTGTCGGGCGCGCCCACGGCGCCGAAGTAGATGGCGTCATGGCCCTGGATCTTGTCGGCCCAGTCGGCCGGCATCATCAGGCCGGTGCGCACGTAGTGGTCGGAGCCCCAGTCGAAGTGGTCGTAAGAGAAGTCGATGCCGAAACGGCGCCCGACCGCGTCGAGCACGCGCAAACCTTCGGGCATGACCTCGACGCCGATACCGTCTCCGGGAATGACGGCAATCCTGTGCTTTTTCTGCATTGACTCAACCTGTTCCAAATTCGTTGCGAGGGGGCGCGCGCGCTCGTGACGCAAGGCCGCTGAAAAATTCTAGAAGCGGGGGCTGCCTGGAGGGTCGGGGTTGGCACCCACTCAGTGTTGACAAAATCAGAAGGCGAAGAGTCGCTGTTTATGGGGTGAAGTAAGGATTTCTATGTCATGAAAATGACTTTGACTTCGAAAAATTAGAAGGTTCGATGGGGCAAGCTCGGCCTTCCGGTTGCCCGCGAGCGGGTTCATGAAGGCTTGCTGAATTCCTCCGCGCAGGCCCGGCACATACTTCGGCCGCTCGCGGCGCCCTTGACCCCAGGGGGGCGGCCGCCAGGAGACCCATGAATCCTTTGCCAGTCGAGAACAACGCCGGCCCCGGCGCGAGCCCCGGCACGCGCCTGGGATGGGGAGGCGCGCTCAGGCGGCGGTGCCGGCGCTGGATGCAGCCTTCGCTCCTCAGGCGCCTGTTGCTGGTGCAGATCTCGGTGGTCGGGTTGCTGTGGACCTGCACCCTCGGCCTCTTCCTGTACGACTCCAATCGCTTTCCCGAGCTCGTGCGCTACGACAAGATCTTTGCCTGCGTCATCAGCGCCGCGCAGAACCTCGCGGCGTCGCCCGACCGCCAGCAGGCCACGCTGCGTGCCTTCGACATGGCGCTGCTCGAGACCTCGGGCGACTTTTCTTCCGAGGTGGACAAGGCGCCCGTCATGCAGGTGTGGCAGCGCGGCAAGCTCATCTACAACTCCTCCGCGTCGGTGCCGCCGATCATCAACCAGACCATCGGCAAGGTCGAGAGCATCAGGCTCGGCGACCGGTCGCTGCGCGCGCGGACCATGATTTCGCCGGTGCTCGACACCCGCGTGATGCTGGCAGAGCCCAAGTTCCTGCGGCTGTATTTCAACGTCGACCACCGCAGCTACTACTTCCTGCCGCTGCTCATCAGCCTGCCGTTCCTGGTGTTTCCCGCGTGGCTGGCCGTGCTGCTCGCGCTGCGGCCGTGGCGGCAGGTGACACGAGAGACCGCCGAGCGCGGCCCGGCCGACCTCACCCCGCTGTCGTTCGAGCCGCCGCACAAGGAACTGCGGCCGATGGTGCGCAGCATCAACGGCCTGCTGCGCAGCGTGCGCGACCGCGGCGCACGGGAGCGCGGGCTGATCGCCGACGCCGCCAACGAACTGCACACGCCGCTCGAGGCGATGCGCGTGAACGTCGAGGCGCTGAAGGCGCAGACCAACGACCGGGGCCAGCGTGAGCTCATGGCCAACCTGCTGCGCAGCAACGACCGCGCGACGCGGCTGGTGGGGCAGTTGCAGCAGCTGATGCGCAGCGACGAAATGCCGCAGGACGCGGTGCCCGAGCCGCTCGCGCTCGACGCGCTGGCACGCGAGCGCATCGCGCTGGTCGGGCCGCTGGCGCATGCACGCGGCGTGCGGTTCGACTTTGCCGTGGAAGACGGCCCGGTGCCGGTGTTCGGCGAGCGCGAGAGCCTGATCTCGATGCTGAGCAACCTGATCGAGAACGCCGTCAAGTACAGCCCCGACGGCGGCACGGTCAGGGTGCACGTCCGCCGCGAAGGCACGCGCGCGGTGCTGCGCGTGGCCGACGAGGGCCCGGGCATTCCGCCCGCGCTGCGCGAGCGGGTGTTCGACCGCTTCTTCCGCAATCCCGACCAGACGCAATCGGGCAGCGGCTTGGGGCTGGCCATCGTGAAGTCGGTGCTGGACAAGCACCATGGCCGGGTCGTGCTGGGCGAGGGCGAAGACGGCCGCGGCCTGCTGGCGACCGTGTGGCTGCCGTTGCCGGCGGGCTGACAGGGATATCGGCCGCGCCTACCATGTGCCGATGCGAACACTTTCACTCCCCACCGGCGGCGAGATGCCGGTACTCGGCCTGGGCACTTGGCGCATGGGCGAGGACGCGAGCCGCCGCGCGGCCGAAATCGCCGCCGTGCGCGAGGCCATCGTCCTGGGCTACCGGCTCATCGACACCGCCGAGATGTACGGCGAAGGCGGCGCGGAAACCGTCGTGGGCCAGGCCGTCGCCGAGGCGCTGCGCGCGGGGGACGTACGGCGCGAGGCGCTGTTCATCGTCAGCAAGGTCTATCCGCACAACGCGAGCCGGCGCGGAACGCGCGAGGCCTGCGAACGCAGCCTGAAGCGGCTCGGGCTCGACGCCATCGACCTCTACCTGCTGCACTGGCGCGGCAACCACCCGCTGCGCGACACCGTGGACGCGATGCAGTCGCTGGTGGCCGACGGGCGCATCGCCCACTGGGGAGTGAGCAACTTCGATACCGACGACATGGAAGAGCTGGAGCCGCTCGCCGGCAGCGGGCCGGTTTGCGCGGCCAATCAGGTGTATCTGTCGCTGGGCGAGCGCGGGCCCGAATTCAGCCTGCTGCCCTGGCAGCACGAGCGCGGCATGCCGCTGATGGCCTACAGCCCGATCGATCAGGGCGCGCTGGCGGGGGACAAGGCATTGGGGGAACTGGCTGTGCGGCTCGGCGTGACGGCCGCGCAACTGGCGCTGGCCGCGGTGATCGCGCGGCCCGGTGTGGCGGCGATCCCGAAGGCGGTGCGTGCCGCGCACCTGAAGGAGAACCTGGCCGCCGCGGAGTTGAAGCTCGACGCGGCGACGCTGGAAGAACTCGACCGGTTGCATCCGCCACCGCGGCGCAAGGCGCCGCTGGCGATGATCTGAAAAAACCCGGTCAGTGCGCCTCGGCCTGCTTGGCCGCGGCAATCACGGCCTGCTCGTCGTGCTTCGCGCCGTTCAGGAACAGGTTCAGCAGCACGGCGGCAATCGACGCCAGCAGGATGCCCGATTCGATCAGCGAATGAATCGCGTGCGGCATCCATTGCTTGAAGTTGGGCGCGATCAGCGGAATCATGCCGATGCCGATCGACACCGCGACGATCATCGCGTTGTGGCGGTTGTTCTTGAAGTCCACGCCCGACAGGATGCGGATGCCGGTGGCGGCCACCATGCCGAACATCACGAGGCCCGCGCCGCCGAGCACCACGGTAGGCAGCGACTCCACCAGCGCGGCCATCTTCGGCAGCAGGCCCAGCACGATCAGGATCACGCCGCCCGCCACGCAAACGTAGCGGCTGCGGATGCCGGTGACGGCCACCAGGCCCACGTTCTGCGAGAAGCTGGTGTACGGGAAGGTGTTGAAGACGCCGCCGATCAGCGTGCCCAGGCCGTCGGTGCGCAGGCCGCGCGCCAGGTCTTTCTGGTCGATCTTGCGGCCGGTCATTTCGCCGAGCGCGAGGAACATGCCGGTCGACTCGATCATCACCACGATCATGATGAGCGTCATGGTGAGGATCAGGATCGGGTCGAACTGCGGCATGCCGAAGTGAAAGGGCAGCACGATGTCGACCCATGCGGCCTTGCCCACCTTCTCGTAGGTCATGAGCCCGGTGATGGATGCCACGACGGCGCCGATCACGATGCCCAGCAGCACCGAGATGTTGGCGACGAAGCCCTTGGCGTACTTGACGATCAGCAGGATCGACACCAGCACCAGCGTCGCCACGCCGAAGCCGGAGAGATCGGCGTACTTGGGGTTGGGCACCGTGGGCATGATTGCGAAGCCCTTGGGCACGGCCGGGATCGAGCTGCCGGGCGAAGTCACCTCGGCGAGCCACTTGGCGTACACCGGATCGACCAGCGCGGGCGCCGTCGGGCCCACGGGGTTGCCGAAGATCCAGTTGATGCCCACGCGCATCAGGCTGATGCCGATGACAGCGATGATCGTGCCCGTGACCACCGGCGGAAAGAAGCGCAGCATGCGGCTGACCAGCGGCGCGATCAGTATCGACACCACGCCCGCGCCGATGATCGAGCCGAACAGCAACTGCGCCCCGTTCTGCCCGGGGTTGGCGTTGGCGATGGCCACCATCGGCGCGACCGAGGCGAAGGTCACGCCCATCATCACCGGCAGCTTGATGCCGAACCATTGCGTGGCGCCGAGCGCCTGGATCAGGGTGGCGATGCCGCAGCAGAACAGGTCGGCCGAGATCAGCAGCGCGACCTCGTCGGGCGTGAGCTTGAGCGCGCGCCCGACGATCAGCGGCACCGCGACGGCCCCCGCATACATCACCAGCACATGCTGCAATCCGAGGGCTGCGAGCTTGCCCGAAGGCAACCGCTGGTCCACGGGATGGACTTGGGAAAGTGTGGCGTCGGCCGTCATCGTTGTCTCCTGCTTCGCAAGGGAAGAGGCGCGGCGGCGTGGCTTGCCACGTCGCACGCCTCAATGTGTACGCGAAACTGTATACAACTTATGCGACAATTTTGACCCGGAAAAACCCGAAGCGGGCCGGGTTCATTCCGCCGGGAGTCGCTCAGGCGACGGGGTACGGCCCTTCGCCGAAGACCTCGCCGTGGTAGCCCTTGCTGCCCACCTCGCGCGCCAGTTGGCTGCGGAAGTCGCGGCCTTCGCGCAGGCAACGCAGCACATGCGCGAAGTCATGCCGCGGCTGCCATCCGAGCTCGCGCCGCGCGAGCGCATTCACATAGACGCGATCGAGCTGCGCAGGCAGTTTCCATCCTTGCTTGGCATAGAGCGCTTCGCACTCGGGAAACAACCGCTGCAGCACGCGCGGTGCGCTTTCACGCAGCATCGGCGGGTCGTCTTGCGTGAAGGGCGTGGTGGCCGAGACGATGTAGCGGCCGAAGCCGATGGCCGGCGCGCGCTGCGCCGCCAGCAGGTGCGCGTCGACCACGTCCTCGATGTCGACGCGTCGATGCAGCAGCTCGTTGGCCTGCGCGTTGTGCAGCGAATAGAGGCTGCGTGCGGTGGCGTCGTCGTCATCCTCGGGAAAGAAGCGCGACGTCTTCAGCACGATCACGGGCAGACGCTGCTTGCGGTGAAACAGCTCGCACAGGCTCTCGGCCGAGGTCTTGGTCACGCCGTAGATGTTCTTGGGGATCGGCGTCACGTCTTCGGTGATCCATGCGGCCGGCATGCCTTCGGCGGGCGTGAGCGCGGAGCCGAAGGTGCTGGTGGTGCTGGTGAACACGAAGGCTTCGACGCCGGCGGCCACCGCTTCTTCGAGGAGCACCAGCGTGCCGGTGATGTTGGTGTCGACGAAGTCCTGCAGGCTGTGCGTGCCCACATGCGGCTTGTGCAGCGTGGCCGCGTGGATGACGGTGCGCACGCCGCGCATGCAGTCGCGCACGAAGGCACGGTCGGCGATGGAGCCTGTGCGGTCGGTGAAGGGGGAGGGCGCGATGTCGATGCCGCGTGCGTCTTGCGAAGTCGCGCGCAGCGTGCGCATCAGGGCCTCGCCGAGGTGGCCGGCGCTGCCGGTGATCAGGATGGTCATGGCCGCAAGACTATCGCCCGGTGCACAAGGCGTCCACGCATAAGTTATGCGTGGATCGGATACGGATCAGGCCCGCGGCCGGGCCTCGCGCACCGTGAGCCCCGAGGCCGCGAGCTTGGCTTCGTGCTTCGCGATGGCCGCTTCGCTGGCCACGTCCTCGGCATGGCGGAACATGCCCGGCGGGATGCGCACCGCGCCAATGGAGAGCGTCGCAAACGGCGTGAACCGGATCACGCCATGCCGGTCCTCGCCGTGCACGCCGCCGGCCTGCCGCGCGGCCTCGTCGTAAAGGCCGCTCGCCTGGCGGTTGAATTCGTCGATCAGCCCGGTGCAGCGCTGGTGCCAGTCGGGGCTCTGGAACATCACCAGGAAGTCGTCGCCACCGATGTGGCCGACGAAGTCGCGGTGGGGGTTGGCGTGCTGCGTCGCAAGGCGCGCGAGCAGCAGGATCATCTCGTCGCCACGCCAGTAGCCGTAGTGGTCGTTGAACACCTTGAAGTTGTTCAGGTCGGCGTAGCAGGCCACGAAGTCGGCGCCGCTGCCGAGCAGCCGCGCGATATGGATGTTGATGGGAATGTTGCCCGGCAGGAAGGTCAGCGGGTTGGCGTGCCGCGCGGCTTCTATGCGCGCCTCGGTGACGGCGCGCACCAGCTGGTCGCCCGTGCCCAGCCCGATGTAGCGCTTCTTCTCGGTCACGATGAAGCCTTCGCTCAGGTAGCGCTGGTCTTCCGACATCAGGATGGCGAGCAGGCTCTCGACGTTGTCCTCTCGCTCCACGATGCGCGGGGCGACGCTGCCGTACGACAGGCAGGGCCGGCGGCCATGCACCTCGCGAAAATACATGCGCGCATAGTCGTTCATGAGCGACCGGCGGTTGATGAGGGCCACCGGCCATCCCTGGTCGACCACGGCCAGCGCATGCAGCTCGGGGTGCTTCTGGAAGATGGCCGACACCTCGTCGATGGGGGTCTGCGGGTTCAGCGCCGGTGCCTGGATGACCGACAGGTTGCGCAGCACGTTGGGCTGCAGGGGCTGCGATGCATGCGGCATCACGGCGATGCGGGTGTCTCGGATGGCCGCTGCCGCCGCCTCCGGCAGCAAGGGCTGCAGCGCCGGCGCGGGGTGCCCGAACAGGTAGCCCTGGCCGTGCGCGATGCCCAGGTCGCGCAGCACGCGCAGGTCCTTGGCGTCTTCCACGCCTTCGGCGACCAGCTCGGTGCCCAGTGCATGGCCGAGGCCGACGATGGTTCGCACCAGCTCCACAGTCTGCGGGCAACTCGCGATGCCCTGGGTCAGCAGCTTGTCGATCTTCACGAAGTCGGGCTGCAGGTCTTTCCAGCGCCGCAGGTTCGAATGGCCTTCGCCGAAGTCGTCGAGCGCAACGCGCGCGCCCAGCGCGTGAAGCGCCTTGACCGCATGCTGCAGCGCCTCGGGGTTGCCCGCGGCCCGCTGCTCGGTGAGTTCCACCGTCACGTTGCGCGCCGAGACGTCGTGGTGCGCGAGCATGCGTTCGAGCCAGCAGGCCGCGCCCACGCCGCCCATGGCCGCGACCAGCGCGTCGGCGCTCATGTTCACGAAGAGCCGGCCGGGCTCATTCAGCTGGCCCCAGTGGGCGAGGATGACTTCCACGCAGTGCAGTTCGAACTCGGTGAGCCGGGACTCCCTGGCCGCCAGCGCAAGCAGCTCCAGGGGGCTGTGGAGCGGGGTGCCGACGGGACCGCGGATCAGGGCTTCATGGCCGAAGATCGTGCCTTGGCGCAGATCCGCGATGGGCTGGAAGAACGGGGAAACCGGGGGATGCGAGGAAGAGGTGTCGCTGGGCCGAATGTGCCGGGGCATGCTGTAGGGAGTGGTTCGTCGGCGGCGCATCCGAGGCAAAGAAGAATGCGGAGCCCGTCCGGGGAGCAGCATGACGCTGTTGTGTGACAGTCGCGCCGGCGGCGCCGGCCTTGTGAATCGTGCCGGTCAGGCGATGGTGGTGACGATGCGGCCCGCACGCCCGTCGGCCAGGGCGATGCGCTCCCACAGCACGCGGCCCGACACGATGGGAATGACCGAATTTGCATTGGCCCCGGTCGCGATCTCCAGCGACGACAGTTCGCCTGCGTGCCAGCCCAGTCCGTCGAGCGTAGCCTCGGCCGCGAGGATTTCTTCCGAGGCGTAGCCGATCAGCGAACGCCCCATGAATTCGGCGGCATCGGCGCGCCACTCGGCCTGGCGCGACGGCGACGCGGCCAGCAGGCGGTGCGTTCGGTCGCAGATCAGGTGCACCTTGCGCGTGGACGATTCGACCAGCCGCTTCAGGGCCGCGTCCTGCGTCGTGTCTTGTGCGGCAGCGAGCAGCCGGTGCGCCGTGGCCTGCTGTGCGGTGGACAACGCGAGCTGCCCGCGTTCCCAGCGCGACACCGTCGCCTGGTTCACGCCCATCAGCTGTGCGAAATGCGTCTGCTTGATGCCGCGCAGCAGGCGCATCTGTCGCAGGGCAGTGCCCAGGTTCATCAGGTTCGCGGGGCTTTTTTGCCGCATGGCGTTGCTTCAGGCCAGCAGCGCCTTGACCAGGTCGAGCTGGCGGTCGGGCTTGTCGGTGTCCAGCGAAAGGCTGGCCTCGATACGTTCGAGGTGCTCGATCATGCTGGTCACCGCGGCCTCGGGGTCGCCCTTGCGGCACAGGCGCAGGAACTCGGCGTGCTCGTCGGACGAGCAGTGCGGGTCGTTCGAGGAGTGGTAGAGCATCGCGATCAGCGAGCTGCGCGCCACCAGCTCGCGCACCAGCTCGGCCAGCGTGCGGTTGCCCGTGGCCTCGGCCAGCGCCACGTGGAAGTCGCCCAGCAGCTTTTCGCGCACGGTGCCCGTGGTGGTGGTCTGGCGCAGCGCGGTGCGCTCGAACTTGATGTGCTGCTCAAGCACCTGGTAGTCGCGCGGCCGCGCATTGGCGATGAAAAGGCGCACCACCTCGCTCTCGAGGATGCGGCGCACCGCGAACACCTCGCGTGCCTCTTCCACGGTGGGCTGGCACACGAAGGCGCCCTTGTCGGGAATCATCTCGATGAGCTTGTCCTTCGACAGCATCAGCAGCGCGGCGCGCACCTTGGTGCGGCTCACCGAATAGACGCGGCCCAGCGCTTCTTCGCGCAGCCAGGTGCCGGGCGGCAGCCGCTTCTCGACGATCGCGGTGGCGATGTCGTTGGCGATGCTTTCGATGGAACTTTGCTTGTCCGCCGGCGCGGCGCCGTCATCGGGCGCCGCAGCTGCGGCGGGGGAGGTGTCGGAAACGGGAGGTTTGGAACTGGCGCGGGGCATGCGCGAATTGTGGCCTAGCGCGGCAGGGTGAAGCCTTCGAGCGCGCCAATGATGGGCTTCGGCAGGGGCTTTGCCAGCTCGCCGCGCTTGCTGGTGCGCAGTTTGAGTGTCACGAGCGACTCGATGAGCTTGGTGCCCGCGGCCACGCCGTCGATCACCGGCACGCCCAGCAACTGCTCGATGTGCGCGCACAGGTCGGTCATGCCGGCGCAGCCGAGCACGATGCAGTCGGAGCTGTCTTCTTCCAGCGCGCGCCGGCATTCGTCGACGATGCGCTCGCGAGCCCGCGAGCCGGGCTCCTCGAGTTCGAGCACCGGCAGTTCGCAGGCGCGCACGTTGGCGCAGAAGCGTTCCATGCCGTAGATCTCGGCCAGGTGCCAGGCCTGGCCCATGGTGCGGCCCAGCGTCGTGACCACGCTGAAGCGGCTGCCGACCATGCTGGCCAGGTGCATCGCCGCCTCGGCGATGCCGACCACGGGGCCGCGCGCCAGCTCGCGCGCGGCCTTCAGGCCCGGGTCGCCGAAGCAGGCGATCACGTAGCCGTCGATGCCGTCGCGTTCGCCTGCCGCAATCTCCTGCAGCAACCCCGGCACGGCCAGCGCTTCGTCGTAGTGGCTCTCGATGGAAACCGGGCCCATGGCCGGGCTCACCGCCACGATCTCGGTGCCGCTGTGCGCCACCGCGCGGGCGCATGCGCCGATCTTCTCGGTCATGCTCCAGGTGGTGTTGGGGTTGATGATCTTGATGCGCACGGCGCGGTCCCTTTCTTTCTCTTTCAGTGTTTCAGGTCTTGCTGCTGCGGTTCAGCAGCGCGTACAGGATGAAGCCCAGGCCCATGCCGATGAACCATGCGTAGTTGGCGGCGCCGCGCAGCGTCGGCACCATCACGCAAAGAATGGGCACGATGGCCGACGGCACCAGTGCCTGGATCGCCTTCGGGTTGTAGCCGCCGCTGTACCAGTACTCGCCCTTGGGACTCATGGTGTAGAGCGCGTCCACGTCGATGCGCTGCTTGCGCACGATGTAGTAGTCGGCAATCAGGATACCGAACAGCGGCCCGATGAACGAACCCAGCACGTCGAGCGTGTAGTGGATGACCTCGGGGCTGTTGTAGAGGTTCCACGGCGTGAGAAACACCGAACCCACCGCGGCGATCATGCCGCCCGTGCGCCAGCTGATGTGCTGCGGCGCAACGTTCGAGAAGTCGAACGCCGGCGACACGAAGTTGGCCACGATGTTGATGCCGATGGTGGCGATCATGAAGGTCAGCGCGCCCAGCACCACGGCGGTGGTGCTGTCGATCTTGCCCACGGTGTGCACCGGGTCGGTGATGAGTTCCCCGAAAACGGGCAGCGTGGCGGCCGTGGTGATGACGGTCAGCAGCGAGAAGAACACGAAGTTCACCGGCAGGCCCCAGAAGTTGCCCTTCTTCACCGCGTCGAAGCTCTTGCCGTAGCGCGAGAAGTCGCCGAAGTTGAGCATCGGGCCGCTGAAATAGCTCACCACCAGCGCGATGGCCGAGAGCATCACCGGCAGCGCGTCCCAGCCCTGGAACTTGATGCCGCCCAGGTTCAGGTCGATCTTGCTCCAGCCGGCCTTCCACACCAGCCAGCCGCACAGCACCGCCATCACCACGTAGACGGCCGGACCGGCCCAGTCGATGAACTTGCGGATGGCTTCCATGCCGTGCCAGAACACGAAGGCCTGCAGCACCCACATGACCATGAACGCGACCCAGCCCAGGGCCGACAGGCCGACGAAGCCGTGCTGCGCCACGTCCGCGTAAGGCGCCAGGCTCGGCGCCATGTGCAGCGCCAGCACCATGAACGCGGCCGACGCCAGGTAGGTCTGCACGCCGTACCAGGCCACCGCGATCAGTCCGCGGATGATGGCCGGGATGTTGGCGCCCAGCACGCCGAAAGGCGCGCGGCAGACCACGGGGTAGGGCACGCCCGTCACCTGGCTGGGCTTGGCCACCAGGTTGCAGAAGAACTGCACGATCACGATGCCCACCAGCAGCGACACCAGCACCTGCCAGCTCGACAGCCCCAACGCGAACAGGCTGCCGGCCGTGATGTAGCCGCCCACGCTGTGCACGTCGGACATCCAGAAGGCAAAGATGTTGTATTGACCCCAGGTCTGCTTTTTCAGCGGCGCGAGGTCTTCGTTGGTCAGCCGCGGGTGGTAGCCGGGCTTGATGACTGCGTTCGACTCGGCGTGCGGCGCAATGCCGGCTTCGCTTGCCCCCGCGGGGGCCTGGCTGACGACTGTGCTCATGGTCTTCTTTCCTCGTGCGGATGAGTTGGGATTGGGAGCCGTTTTTGACGCAAATTTCGCGCCGCCTTTCGGATGCGTTATTTGTATACAAAAACTGCACGCAATCAAGACCATTCAAGGAATCATATATCCGTAGATTCCCTGAGTTCCAGGCCGGGTGTTCCGTGGAAGCAGATGCCTCCGGCGCGTGCGTCAGTGCTGCACGGCGCGATTCAGGAATGCCTTGATGCGCGGGTTGCCGTGGTCGTTGCCGAAGAACTGTGCGGGTGGCGCGTCGAACGCGATCTGACCTTGGTCGAAGAACATCACGCGGTCCGCCACATCGCGGGCAAAGCCCATTTCATGGGTCACCACGATCATCGTCATGCCCGAAGCGGCGAGCTGGCGCATGACGTCGAGGACTTCCTTGACCATCTCGGGGTCAAGAGCGGAAGTAGGCTCGTCGAACAGCATCACGCGCGGCTGCATCGCCAGTGCGCGCGCGATCGCCACCCGCTGCTGTTGTCCGCCGGAAAGCGCGAAGGGATGCTTGCGAGCATGCGCCTCCAGCCCGACCCGGCGTAGCAGCTCCATCGCCCGCTCCTCCGCGTCCTTGCGCGGGATCCTGCGCATGCGCCGCGGGGCCAGCGTGATGTTGTCGAGCACCGTCAGGTGCGCGAACAGGTTGAACTGCTGAAACACCATGCCCACTTCCCGTCGCAGCGCATCGAGGCTCTTGTGGTCGTCGTTGACCTCGATGCCGTCCACGGTGATCCGCCCCTCGTCATGGGGCTCGAGCCGGTTGAGGGTGCGAAGCAGCGTGCTCTTGCCCGAGCCGGAGGCGCCGACGATCACCGTCACCTGGCCGGTCCTGAATTCGGTACTCACATCGCGCAGCACGTGATGCGCGCCGAAGCGCTTGTGGACCTTCTCGACCTTGATCAGAACTTCACTCATGAGCGACGTCCTTCCACATCCAGCCGGTTCTCGACGGCATTCGAAATCTGGGTCAAGGCGGTGGTGAGGAGCAGGTAGATCACGGCGATGGTTGCCAGCGCCGGCAACGGCTGGAACGTCGCCGCCTGCATGCGGTTGCCTACATTGGTCAACTCCACCACGCCGATGGCGTAGGCCAGAGAGGAATCTTTCAGCAGGGAAATGAAGTTGTTGACCAGCGGCGGCAGCGAAACCTTGAAGGCCTGGGGAAGCACGACGTCGAAGAAGGTGTACCCGCGTGAAAGGCCGAGCGAGCGCGAGGCTTCGGTTTGACCGCGCGGCACGGCAAGAAGCCCTGCGCGAATCGACTCCGCGTTGTAAGCGCCCGCATTGAATGCAAGCGCCACGCATGCGGAGGTGAAGTCATCGAGCTGCAGCGCCGGAATCAGCACCGGGAGCGCCAGGAAAACGAACAGGATCTGAACCAGCAGCGGCGTGCCGCGAATGACCCAGATATAGAACGAAGCGAGCCAGCGTGCCGGCTTGAATGCCGAGAGTTTGCCCAGCGCGGCCAGAACACCGAAAAGGATGCCGGCGAGGCCGGACACCAAGGTCAGTCTGACCGTGGTGCGCGTGCCGTCAGCGAACATCTCGGCATTGGAGGCGACAGGTTCCGGCGCATGAGCCAGTGGAATGGCGATCAGCCACATCAGCAGCATCAGCACGATGACGCCGGCAATGATGGCGAGCGTGCTCCGCTGCTCGCGCGACCAGCCGGCGGGCCAGTTTGCAAAAAGGAAAGTCATGATCCGGGCGAGTGGGCGATGTGGCTCACTTGCAGCTAACGTCTTCGCCAAAGTACCTGTTCGAGACGGCGGCATAGCTGCCGTCCGCCAGCGCTTCGGCCAAGGCCTTGTCGTACGCGGCGGCCAAAGCCGTGTTGCCCTTGCCGACGGCGGCGGCGATGCGTTCGACGAAGAGCGGATCGCCCAGTTTCAGGTTCGCCTGGGGATTGGATTTGACCGCCGCCAGGGCCACGAATTTGTCCGTGACCCAGGCATCTACCCGGCCGGTGGCCAATGCCGTGCGCACATCGCGATCCTGCGGGAAGTTCTTGATTTCCTTGGGCTTCGTCAGCTTGCGAACGTTCTCCAGGTAGGTTGATCCGGTCTGAACGCCAACGACCTTGCCGGTCAGATCCGCGGCCCCGCGGATTGCCGGATCACGCGAAACGATGGAACTGCCGGAGCAGTAGTGCGGGGAGGCGAAGTCGACGGCCTTGGCTCGCTCCGGCGTGATGCCGTGCGACGAGACGACGATGTCCCAGCGATCCTGTTGCAGGCCGGCAAGCAGGGAGTCGAAACCGATGGTCTTCCATTCGATGGCAAGCCCCATTTTCTTCACCACGATCTCGGCGATCTCGATCTCGAAGCCGGTCAGCTTCTTGCCTTCGAAGTAATTGAACGGAGGAAACTCGCCGCCGGTTGCCACGACCAGCTTGCCGCTCGCCTGAATGTCGGGAAAAGGCCGGGCGCTGGCGGTGAATATGACTTGGGTCAGGAGGAGGGAAGCAAGGAGAAGGCGAGCCAGTTTCATGATGCATGTCTCTTGGTGGGTTTTGTTCGGGTTCGAGCGTGCGAATTGCAGTGCTCGAACCGGTCCAAAGTTTGCCGCCGGAGGGCGCCAACAAAAAGAATGCAAACTGGCACAATTTGAATGCTGCCGAGTCAGTTCGCTTCTCGGCTGCATTCAAATTGTTCGATTTCTAAAGCTTGTGCGTGGAGAGCAGGATGCTGGTCTCCGTATTGGCAATGCCTTGAATCTTGCGGATGGCGTTCAGCACCCGGTCGAACGACTCGAGGTTGTCCGCCCTCAATTCGGCGATCAGGTCCCAACGCCCATTGGTGGTGTGCAGTGCGACCACATTCGGGTTGCCACGTAGCACCCGACCGACCTCGTCGCCGTGATGACCATCGACCTCGATGGTCATGAACGCGCGTATCCGATGCAGTTCGGCCTCGGGTTTGAGTCGCAACGTGTAGCCGACGATCATGCCGTCGGACTCCAGCCTGGAGATGCGATTCTGTACCGTGGCCCTGGCCAGTCTCAGTTTCTTGGCCAGCGTGACGACAGGCGTGCGGGCATCAGCGCGCAGCAGAGAGATGAGTTCGCGGTCGGTGTCGTCCATTTTTACGATATGCCATATTCAATGAGCAAAATGTAGTTAATGGCGGATAACTTGACAAGTTGAATGCTTCAAATTGGCACCACCAGCGCCAACAATTTCCCCATCGCGGAAAGCCGCAAGCATTCATTTCAGGAGACTCCATGACCCGCTTCGTAGACGTTCCGACCATGTCCCGCCTCGTGCAGGACATTGGCGTGACCCAGTTCATCGGCGAACTCGCCGACACCATTCAGGAAGACTTCGTTCGCTGGCACGACTTCGACAAATCCGCGCGCGTTGCAAATCACTCGGAAATCGGCGTGATCGAGCTCATGCCGGTGTCCGACGCCAAGACCTATGCATTCAAGTACGTCAACGGCCACCCCAGCAACACGCAGCGCGGCCTCTATACCGTGATGGCCTTCGGTGTTCTGGCCGAGGTCGAGACCGGCTACCCGGTGCTGCTGTCGGAACTCACTGTGGCAACCGCATTGCGCACCTGCGCCACTTCCCTGATGGCCGCGCGCGCCCTCGCACGACCCGACGCACGTCGCATGGCACTCATCGGCAACGGCGCGCAGGGCGAGTTCCAGGCCCTGGCATTTCACAGCCACCTCGGCATCGAAGAGATTGCGGTCTTCGATGTCGATCCGTGCGCTACCGACAAGCTCGTTCGCAACCTGTCGGTCTACAACTCGCTGAAGATCATTCGCGCAAGCTCGACGGCGGAGGCGGTGCGCGGTGCGGACATCGTCACCACGGTGACCGCCGACAAGGCCTACGCCACCATCCTCACGCCCGAGATGATCGAGCCGGGCATGCACATCAACGCCGTGGGTGGCGACTGCCCCGGCAAGACCGAACTGCACGCCGACGTGCTGCGCGGCGCGCGAGTGTTCGTGGAGTACGAGCCGCAAACCCGCATTGAAGGCGACATCCAGCAGTTGCCCAGGGACTTCCCGGTCGTGGACCTGTGGCGTGTATTGGCGGGCAAGGAACCCGGTCGCCAGAGTCCCGGGCAGGTCACGGTTTTCGACTCGGTGGGTTTTGCGATGGAGGACTACTCCACGCTGCGCTATGTGAACAAGCAGGCCGAGCAACGCAACCTCGGCGAAAACGTGGAACTGGTGCCATGGGCCGATGACCCGAAGGACCTGTTCCGCTACACGCGCTCGGGTGCATCGCGCGCTGTCATTCGCCGCGTGGCCTGAATCGCCGACCCAGGAGAGCTGCCGCAATGTCCAACTTCCGCTCGATCCAGGCGCCGGCTTCGGTCGTCATGGTCCGTCCTCATCAATTCACGCCGAACCCGGAAACCGCGGCGGACAACTCATTTCAAAGCGCCGCGGCCAGGCATGAGGCGCGCGCCGTCGCGGAAGCCGCGCACCATGAAGTGACAGCCGCCGTCGAGCGTTTGCGTGCCGCGGGCGTGCAGGTCCACCTCTTCGAGGACCAAGGCGAACGCAACACGCCCGATTCGGTGTTTCCCAACAACTGGTTCTCCACCCATCCCGGCGGCCACGTGGCGATCTATTCCATGTATTCGCCCAGCCGCCGCCGCGAGCGCCGGCAAGACGTGATCGAGATGCTCAAGGCCAGGTACCGCGTGCAGGACGTGATCGACTACTCGGGCCTTGAGCAGGACGAGCTGTTTCTGGAGGGCACGGGTGCCATGGTGTTCGACCATCTGGCGCGGGTTGCGTATACGGCACGTTCCAATCGCGCGGATCCCGTGTTGCTGGAGCGTTTCAGCACGCACTTCAACTTCGAACCCATCGTGTTCGACACGGCCGATGCGTGCGGGCGGCCGATCTATCACACCAATGTGCTGCTTTGCGTTGCGACCGAATTCGCGTTGCTCGGCACGAGTTCGCTCACCGATCCGCGCCGCGCCGCCGAGGTGGTGGCGCGCCTGCGGGAATCGGGACGCGAAGTCATCGACCTGAGCGCGACGCAGATCGCGGAGTTCGCGGCCAATGCGATAGAACTTTCTGGAAGGGATGGTCGCATCCTCGCGCTGTCGCAACGGGCCTGCGAGAGCCTCACGGCGCAGCAGAAGCGGCGCATCGAACGCAGCGCCCGCCTGCTGCCGCTGGCGGTGCCGACCATCGAGATGGCGGGTGGCTCCGTGCGCTGCATGATTGCCGGCATTCATCTCTCGCCACGTGAAGCGGCGGTTGACTGCTCCCCGACTTGATTGCTGGCGGGGGCGCCGCTGACCTGGCGGAATCAGCAGCCTCGAGCGGCCCTCACTCAGGCCCGAAACCGATAGCCCGTGCCTCTGACAGTGTGCAGCGGCAGTGAAATGCCCGCCGCGAGCGCCTTGCGCCGAAGCCGGCTGATCACCACGTCCACGCGCTGGAGGTCGAAATGCTCGAGGTCGCCGCCAAGCGCGACCGCGAGCTCCACACGGTCGACAGGCTTGTCCCGCCGCTTGAACAGGCACCCCACGATGGCTCGCTCGGACATGGTCAGGCGCAGCATCCGGTCGCCCGGATCGCAGAGGATCCAGTCGTCCTCCTTGAGCTCCCAGCGTCCCGTGCCCCTGGGCGCTTCAGACTGCGGCTGTGCAGGATGGGCACCGCGCTCGGAGGCCTTGATGCGCCGATGGATGGCCTGCAGCGACGCGGCAAGCTCTTCGGCGTGTACCGGCTTCACGAAGTAGGCATCCGCGCCGTCACGCAGGCCGCGCACCCGATCGCTGAGTTCGTGGCGTGCGGTTGCGAACACGATTCCCACGTTGCTGGCCGAGCGCAGGTGCTGGGCAATTGAAAAACCGTTCTCGTCCGGCAGCCCGATGTCGATGACCACGATGTCGCAGCGGCGGACCGCATAGGCCCGGTAAAACGCCGACGCCGTCGAAAACCCGTGGGCTTCGACGCCCATCTGGTTGAGGTTGTATACGAGCGCTTCCTGAAGGTCTTCTTCGTCTTCGATCAGGTAGACGACTATTTTTTCACTGCTGTCGGTTTTCGTAATGTTCATGGTGCATATTCCTGCGGCCTCGGCGCAAGCCTGGACGACGAGCCGGAAGAATCATTGGAATGAAAAAGAATCGCTGCCTGTATTTGATATTTGGACTGATCCTCTGGCTTTCATGCCAGGCCGCGGGAGCGATGGTTCTCAAGAAGGGGCAGGGGGATGACGGTCCGATTTCGTTGGCAAAGGAGGTGGAGGTGTTCCGGGATCCTTCCGGAAAGGTCACCATGAACGATATCGTCTCCAATCCGGATAAATACAGCTTCGTGCGTGAAGATATTCGTTCGTTCGAGAGATATTCCGACGATACCTTGTGGATCCGGGTTTCGCTGCAGCAGGAAATCGGCACGCCGATCGACTGGGTCATGCAGATATTTCCAGGCTGGATCGACGAAGTCGAAATGTACTGCGTCTATCCGGATGGAAAAATATCGACCAACAAGATGGGCGATCAGCATTCGTTTTCCGAGAGGGATATTCAATCCAGCATCATGGCATTTCCATTGATCGTGGATTCGGCATCGAGAATCCATTATTTTAGGGTGAAAACACACGGATTGACGATTCTCGATCTAAATCTTTGGCAAAAATCGAGATTCGAAAAAGTGGAGCTGAAGAGAAGCCTTTTCTTTTCCGCGTTTACAGGGGCAATCGCCGTCATGGTGCTTATGAACCTGATTTTCTGGAAATGGACCAAGGATGGGGATTTTTTCATATATTCCCTGTTTCTGGTGATCATGCTGGGCGCCGTATTCGCGGTGCAGGGATATTCCAGTTCCTTGTTCTTTCCGGATAACCCGGTGTATGCGGATCGCTTCGTGGACGCGACCACCTGTGCACTCATGTCAATTGCCGCGATATTCGTGTGCCGATTTTTCAATTACAGGGACTATTCGGCATGGGCCGCCAGATTCATGTATCTGGCAGCGGCAGTTTTTTTCCTGGCAGTTATTCTTTCCATGCTCGGTGTGATCGAAAATTCGATCAAATGGCTGCTTTATCTGGAAATTTTTGTAGGCATCTTCAATACCGTATTTGTTGGCTGGGTGATTTTCCGCAGGAAGGCCTTTTATCAGCTGCTTGCTGCTTTCATTTTTTTCGTGGTGAATTCCTCATGGCTTTTCTATTCCATGGTCCTGCTGGGCGTCGTGAGGCTGGAGCAGTCTTTTGTTACGGAGTCGCTGATACAGTTCACTCAATTGGCAAATTTGACAATACTCAATATTGCCGTGGTCAGCCGTTCCAGGCAGTCTGAATTGAGAGTGAGGGCCGAGAGAAAACGGGCATTCAATTCGATGAAAGTCGCGAAGATCGCATTGGAAGAGCGGGTCCGTCAGCGTGAATTTGTCGCAATACTTTCACACGAATTTCGCACCCCCCTCGCCATCATCGATGCCGTGGCGCAAGCACTCGGGTTATCGCCCTCGGGACATGACGAGCGTGTGAAACGCAGTGTCGAAAAAATCCGCAAAGCGACCCGCCGGCTGACCACCCTGGTCGAGAACATCCTGCTGGATGATGCGCTGGAGGCAGGTGCGCGTTCAACCTCCCGCAGCTTCGACCTGTGGTGCGCGATTGAAAACGTTCGCAACGTCGGGCTGCCCGACGAACATGCACGCTTGAATGTCAGCGCACCGCAGCGCCCGGTCATTTTCGAAGGCGATCAGGAGAAGATCGAAATGGCAATTCGAAATCTGCTTCTGAACGCCATCAAATATTCACCAACCGATTCGATGGTGGATGTTCAGTGTGAAGTCAGCTCGAATTTTTTCAATGTGACGGTTTCGAATAAAGGAAACCCAATTCCGGAATCCGAAAGAGGCGAGTTGTTCGAGCGTTATTTCAGAGGAGGCAACTCTTCGCTGGTGCCAGGTTCCGGACTCGGCCTTCACATTTCGCGAACGATCATGCGTCGGCACGGAGGCGACGTCGTACTGGTTTCCAGCAATGGAACCGGTACGGTGTTTCGCCTCACACTCCCGCTGCTGTCACAGTAGTGCGCACGTTAATGGTGCATTCCTTCGCGTGGCGTGCTTGCGTAAAACTATAGTGTGAAATACTTCACGAAAAATGTGAGATTTCGCGCTGCCATTCTCTGACATTAATCCCGGATCATTACTGTCAAGTGAAATTTGCTCGGGAGGGGCCTGCACAATAATGGTGCACTCCTTGCGCCGAGATTGTTATTCTCTCTCCGGCCTTCTTGTAAATAAGAATTGTGCCGAGATGACCCGGACATTTCTTAATGACATTAATTGCAATGGCATGTCATTAATCGCTGCCGTCGCAAACAGATACATTCCGCTGCCCGAACGGTCATAGTGGAGTGCAGCGACAGCCTCTCTTGACGTTCATCTTTGAACTTTGAGAGGTTGGAATGATTTCCCCAGAGTCGTGTAGCCGCTCCTTGCGCCTGGAAGCACGGAGCGACGTCCGTGACATCGTGCAGGCGCCAAGAGTGAAAGAGGGAGGCGGACGCCTCGTCGAGACCGGGGCACACCCTGCTTTGTTTCCCCCGTCCAGCGCAATCCATTCCGGTCATGCGCAACTGCCAGATACCGCAGAGATGCCCTCTTCTGGTGCGGTTGGTGGAGCGAGCACCGCTCCGAGGGGCGTGCCTGGCGCAGCGGGCCTGTTCTCGGGCGAGCTGCAATTGCCTCTCGTCGCCCTCGACGATTCGAGCGTCAGTTGCCCTGCCTTGCGAAAGAGCGTCGATCGGCTGGGTTGTGCGTCTGTCGCATTTGAAACGCTCAGCGATCTCATGAATGCACTCCAGGCGGGTGACCGCTTCGGGCTGTTGCTTCTTAATCTCCCCGCGGACGTGAATATCAATTGGGTGAAAGCCATTCGCGGCTTGACCAGTGCACCGGTATTGTTTGCGGTCAATGAAAGCAAGGCTGCCTGGCAATTGAGGGCTGGTGGGAAGCTTCACGGCGAAAGCAATTTCGACTTTGTTTTTCCTCCTTTTGACAGTGCCGAAATAAGACTGAGAGTGCGAAATCTGATGAGTCGAAGCGCCTCGATCAGATGCGCAGCTACCGGCAATGGAGTTCTGGCTTTCAAGAGCTACCGATTTCAGCTCGACGAGCGAAAGGTCTTTTACGAAGACCGGGAAGTGAGCTTGCAGCGGCGCGAATACGATCTGGCGTTGAATTTTTTCAAAAACATAGATTTCCCTTTGGCCAGGGGAAATCTGAATTTTCTTCTCCGGCGCGAATTTTCGGATTCACGTTCTCGCGTGCTGGACGTGTATGTCGCAAAAATCAGAAAAAAACTGCGAATCGAACCATCGAATGGCCTGATTCTGAAGGCGGTGTTTGGATACGGATACGAATTGCGTACCGCCTTTTCGAAAGAAATTATTGGCTGAAGGAAATTTCCATCTGCGCGCGGTTGGGCATTGATTGATCTTGGTATTTGGGGGAATGATTTTGTTGCACGTTGTAGTCAAGCGCAGTGGAGAGGGCACTCGAGTCTCTGCAAATGAGGTATCGCTGAAAGAAGCCTCGATCGTTCGGGTCGACTTGCCGAAACAACAGGTCAAGGGCATGCGCCGTGTCGGCACCGACCTGGTCATCACTGCCGTTTCCGGCGAGATCGTCACTGTCCGCGGCTTCTTCTCGCCATTCGATGGGAACAAGAGCGATCTGGTGCTGGATGAGGGGCAAGGCGGTTCGTGGTTCGCCGGGCTCAGCCAGGAGCATGGCGAATTGGCCGTCAGCTACTCGGAAATCGATTCCATCGAACCTCTGATGATGCCCAAGGCATCCGATTTCGGTGTGTGGCCCTGGCTGCTTGGCGGCGGCCTGCTTGCTGGTGCGGGCGGTGGTGGCGGCGGGGGAGGGGGCGGGGGCGGAGGATCGCCGCTGCCATTTCTTGCACCACCACAGGCCTCGCCGACGCCTATCGACCGGACGCAGCCGGCCAAGCCCTCCATCAATCCGACCAACGGTGGATTGATCTCCGGTATGGCGGAGCCCGGTACCTTGGTCACCGTTATCAGCGGCACCGGCACACCGATCGGCAGCGCGACCGCTGCACCCAGCGGCACCTACGCCATCCGCCCGACCACGCCAGTGCCAGACAGTACGGTGCTTCGTGTCGTTTCGACGAATCCAGCCGGCGGCACCAGTTCCGAGGCCGTGACCACCGTGGACAACAAGGCGCCCCTGGCGCCGAGCGTCGACCCGACCAATGGCAGCCCGATCGCCGGCACGGCGGAAGCCGGTGCACTTATCACGATCAGGGACGGCGCGGGCAATGTCATCGGCAGTGCCACCGCCGCAACCAACGGCACTTACAGCGTCACGCCGGTGAGCATTCCTGCGGATGGCACGGTGCTCCGTGTTGTCGCCACCGATGCGGCGGGCAATGTCAGCCAGGCCGCGACGACCACGGTCGACAGCAAGCCGCCTGTCGCGCCGATCGTCAATCCGACCAGTGGCAGTGCGATCTCGGGTATGGCGGAGGCCGGCGCGCTGGTCACGATCAAGGACAGCAATGGCAACATCATCGGCAGCACCACTGCTGCGAGCAATGGCTCCTATGGTGTCGTCCTGGCGACCGTTCCCGCCGACGGCCGCGAGTTGCGTGTCGTTGCCATCGACCGTGCCGGCAACGCCAGCCCCGAAACCAGAATCACGGTCGACAGCAAGCCGCCTCTTGCGCCGACGGTCGATCCGACCAACGGCAGTTCGATCACCGGCACGGCGGAAGCCGATGCGGTCGTCACGATCAAGGATGGCGCGGGCAACGTCATCGGCAGTGCCACCGCCGGGAGCAATGGCGCGTACCGCATCACTCCCGCTACCAAGCTCGTGGACGGCGCCGATCTGCGCATCGCCGCCACCGACCGCGCCGGCAATGCCAGCCCGGAGGGCAGGGTAACGGTCGACAGCAAACCGCCCATCGCACCAACGGTCGAGCCGACCAACGGCAGTTCGATCACGGGCACGGCGGAAGGCGGTGCCCTGGTCCTGGTGAAAGACAGTTCAGGCAGCGTCATCGGCAGCGCCACCGCCTTGGCGGACGGCAAGTACAGCGTCCTTCCGGCAACCCCGCCGGAAGACGGCTCCGATCTGCGCGTTTCTGCCACCGACCGTGCCGGCAACACCGGCCCGGAGGCCAAGATAAGGGTCGACAGCAAGGCGCCGACTGCACCAACGGTCCATCTGACCAACGGCAGTTCGATCACGGGGGCGGCCGAAGCCGGCACCACGGTCATGGTCAAGGACGGTTCGAACAACATCATCGGCAGCACGACCGCCACGGCCGATGGCTTGTACAGCATGAGCCCTGCCACCGTTCCGGCGGACGGCACCGAACTGCGTGTCACGGCCATCGACCGTGCCGGCAACGTCAGTCCTGAAACCAGGGGCAGGGTGGATGGGCACTTGCTCGATACGCCCACCGTCAAACCGACCAACGGCAGTTCGATCACCGGCACGGCCGGAGCGGGGGCCCTGGTCACGATCAAGGACAACGCAGGAGCCGTCATCGGCAGCGCGACCGTCGCGCCCGACGGCACGTACAGCGTCACGCCGGTGATCAGCCCGGCGCATGACACCGAACTGAGCGTCGTCGCCTCCGACCCCGCGGGCAAGACCAGCCCCGAAGCCCGAGTCAAGGTCGACAGCAAACCGCCTGTCGCACCCACGATCGTCCCGACCAACGGCAGTTCGATCACAGGCATCGCAGAGGGCGGCACCCTGGTCGCCATCAAGGATGGGCTGGGCAAGCTCATCGGCAGTACGACCGCCGCGGCGGACGGTTCCTACACCGTCACCCCGTCGACCGTTATGGCCGACGGAACGGTGCTGCATGCGGTCGCGACCGACCAGGCCGGCAACGTCGGCCTCGAGGCCACGGCAACAGTCGACAGCAAGCCACCCGCGGCGCCGACGATCAACCCGACCAACGGTCGCTCGATCGCGGGCACTGCGGAAGCCGACGCACTGGTCGTGATCAAAGACGGCTCGGGCAAGGTGGTCGGCAGCACGACGGTCGCATCCGACGGCACATACGGCATGACTCCTGCGACTGCTCTGGCAGACGGCATGGTGCTGCATGCCGTTGCGACCGATCGGGCTGGCAACGCCGGCTCTGAAGCGACTGCAATCGTAGACAGCCAAAAGCCCTTCGCGCCCACCGTCAACCCGACCAACGGAAATTCGTTCACGGGTACCGCCGAGGTCGGCTCGCTCATCACGATCAAGGATGGTGCGGGCACGATCATCGGCAGCGCGACCACTGCAGCCGATGGCTGGTACAACGTCACCCCGGTGACTCCGCCCGCGGATGGCGTCGAGTTGAGCGTCGTCGCCACCGATCGCGCCGGCAATGCCAGCCCCGAAATCAGGACCACCGTCGACAGCAAGGCGCCCGTCGCACCAACAGCCAACCCGACCAACGGAAGCTTGATCACCGGGACGGCTGAAGTAGGCACCCGGGTCACGATCAAAGATGGCACGGGCGCCGTCATCGGGAGCGAGACCGTTGCAGACGATGGCAAGTACAGCATCACGCCGGCGACAAGGCCGGCGGATGGCACAGAGCTGCGCGTGGTCGCCACCGACCGTGCCGGCAACGCCAGCCTCGAAGCCAGGGTGACGGTCGACAGCAAGTCGCCGAACGAGCCGACGGTCCATCCGACGAACGGAAAGCTGATCACCGGTACAGCCGAAGCCGGCGCCTTGGTCACGATCAAGGACGGCCCGGGCAATGTCATCGGCAGCGCGACCGCCGCGAACGACGGCGCGTACAGCATCGCTCCCGCCGCCACGCTGGCAGATGGCTTCGAACTGCGCGTGGTTGCAACCGACCGTGCGGGCAACGCCAGCCTTGAAATCAAGGCCATCGTCGATGGCAATGCGCCCTTTGCACCGTCGGTCGATCCGACCGACGGCAGTCTGATCACAGGCACGGCCGAAGCCAACGTGCTCGTCACGATCAAGGACGGCACCGGCGCTGTCATCGGCAGTGCTACCGCTGGAACCGATGGAGCCTACGGCATCACGCCAACTACCAAGCCGGCAGATGGAGCGCAGCTGCGCGTCGTTGCCTCCGACCCTGCTGGCAATGCAAGCCTCGAGACCAGGGTCACGGTCGACGGCATGGCGCCCGCCGCACCAACCGCCGACCCGACCAACGGAAGCTTGATCACCGGGACGGCTGAAGTGGGCACCCGGGTCACGATCAAAGATGGCACGGGCGCCGTCATCGGCAGCGCGACCGTGGCAGACGATGGCAAGTACAGCATCACGCCGGCGACAAGGCCGGCGGACGGCACCGAACTGCGCGTGGTCGCCACCGACCGCGCCGGCAACGCCAGCCTCGAAGTCAGGGTGAAGGTCGACAGCAAGTCGCCGAACGAGCCGACGGTCAATCCGACGAACGGCAAGCTGATCACAGGTACGGCGGAAGCCGGCACCCAGGTCGTGATCAAGGATGCCGCGGGCAACATTGTCGGCAGCGCCACGGTCAAGCCCGACGGCTCCTACAGCGTTGTCCCCGCCACGACGCCCGCGGACGGCACCGAGCTGCGTGTCGTCGTCACCGACCCCGCGGGCAATGTCAGCCTCGAGGCGAGGACCATCGTGGACGGCAAGGTCCTCGACATGCCCAAGGTCGACCCCACGAACGGTCGTGCGATCACGGGGACGACCGAAGCCGGCGCCCTTGTCACGATCAAGGACAGCACCGGCGCCGTCATCGGCAGCGCCACCGCTGCAGCCGATGGCACCTACAGCATCAAGCCAGTCACCACGCCGGCAGACGGCACGCAGCTGAGCGTCGTCGCAACCGACGCAGCCGGCAATGCCAGTCCCGAGGCCAGGATCACGGTCGACGGCACCCCGCCTTCCGCGCCGACGGTCAACCCGACCAATGGCCATTCGATCACAGGCACGGCTGAGTTCGGCGCTCTGGTCACCATCAGGGATGGCGCAAATGCCGTCATCGGCAGCGCCACTGCTGCGGCCGATGGCTCGTACAGCGTGACGCCGGCGATCAGGCCTGCAAACGGCGCCGAACTGCGCATCGTGGCGACCGACCGCGCGGGCAATGCCAGCCTCGAGGCGAGAGTCACGGTCGACAGCGACCCGCCCTCGGCACCAAAGGTCAACCCGACCAACGGCAATTCGATCGCAGGCACTGCCGAGGCCCACTCGGTCGTGACGATCAAGAACGGCGCCGGCGAAGTCGTCGGCAGCGCCACCGCGGCAGCCGATGGTTCGTACAGCATCACCCTGGTGACGGCTCCGACGAACGGCACCGAGCTGTATGTCGTTGCCACCGACCGTGTGGGTAACCCCAGCACCGAGACCCGGATCACGGTCGACGGCACCCCGCCTTCCGCGCCGACCGTCAACCCGACGAATGGCTCCTCGATCACAGGCACGGCTGAGTTCGGCGCGCTGGTCACGGTCAAGGACGGCGCGGGTGCTGTCATCGGCAGCGCCACGGCGGCGACCGATGGCACGTACAGCATCACGCCGACGACCCCGCCGGCCAACGGCACCGAACTGCTGGTTGTCGCTACCGACAGTGCCGGTAACGCCAGCACTGAAGCCAAGTTCAAGGTGGACGACAAGTCGCCCGTTGCACCGACGGTCAACCCGACGAACGGCAGCGCAATCACGGGCTTCGCCGAAGACGGCGCTCTGGTCACGATCAAGGACGGCGCAGGCGCCACTATCGGCAGCGCTACTGCTGCGCTGGATGGCACGTACAGCATCACCCCGGCGACCGCGCCGGCGGACGGCGCCGAACTGCGCGTGGTTGCAACCGACCGCGCCGGCAATGCCAGCCCCGAGGTCAAGGTCACGGTCGACAGCAAGCCGCCGGCGGCACCAGTGGTCAACCCGACCAACGGCAGCGTGATCAACGGTACGGCGGAAGTCGGTGCCCTGGTCACGATCAAGGACGGTTCCGGTGCCACCATCGGCAGCGCGATTACCGCAGCCGATGGCACTTACCGTGTCGTACCCGCGACTGCGCCCGCAGACGGCGCCCAGCTTCGCGTCATTGCCACCGACCACGCCGGCAACACCAGCCTGGAAGCCGCGGCAACCGTGGACAGCAATCCGCCCCCTACACCCACGGTCAATCTGACCAGGGGCCACTCGATCACGGGCACGGCCGAAGCCGGCACCTTGGTCACGATCAAAGACGGCCTGGGCAACGCCGTCGGCAGTGCGACCGTCGGGGTCGACGGGGCGTACACCATCACCCCGGCAGCCACGCTGACGGACGGCACGGTACTGCATGTCGTCGCCGTCGATCGCGCCGGCAACACCAGCCTCGAAGCCCGCACCACGGTCGATGGCACGCCGCCTCCTGCGCCGATGCTCGATCCGAGCAACGGCCGCTCGATCACGGGCACGGCCGAAGCCGGTGCGCTTGTCACGATCAACGATGGCGCAGGCAACGTGATTGGCAGTGCGACCGCCGCGGGCGATGGCAAGTACAGCATCACCCCCGCGGCCACGCTGGCGGACGGCACTGTGCTGCACGCCGTCGCGACCGATCGCTCCGGCAACATCGGCTCCGAAGCGACTGCAACCGTAGACGGCAAGGAGCCCCTCGCACCCACGGTCAACCCGACCAACGGCAGTCCGATCACGGGCACAGCGGAACTGGATTCCATCGTCACGATCAAGGATGGTTCAGGCGCGGTCATCGGCAGCGCGAGCGTCGCGGCCGATGGCTCGTACCGTGTCATGCCGACGACCCCGCCCGCGGACGGCGCCGAGCTGAGCATCGTCGCGACCGACCGTGCCGGCAATGCCAGTGTTGAAGTCAAAGCCATCGTCGACGGCAAGGCGCCCGTTGCACCGACGGTCAACCCGACGAACGGCAGCGCGATCACGGGCTCCGCCGAAGACGGCGCTCTGGTCACGATCAAGGACGACGCAGGCAATGTGATCGGCAGCGCCACCGCCGCAGCCGACGGCAAGTACAGCATCACTCCGGCCACAGCTCCGGCAGACGGCACGGTGCTGCACGCAGTCGCCACCGACCGTGTCGGCAATGCCAGTTCGGCCGCAACGGTCACCGTCGACCGCAAGCCGCCCGTCATCGGCATCGCCATCGTCAACGACGCCAACAACGACGGCTTCATCAACGCGAGCGAGAAGGGCGCCAAGGTGACCGTGAAGGTCACGCTCGTATCCGGTGCCGCCGAGGGCGATGTCATCAGCCTCAGCAATGGCGCCGGCACCTCCAGCATCACGCTGACCGCGACGGATGTCGCCAACGGCTTCGTCGATGCCTCGTTCGACAACCCTGCCGAAGGCGAAACCTTCAGCGTCAGCGCAACCAGCCGCGACCTCCCCGGCAATGTCTCGGCACCGGCCGCGACCGACAGCGCGGTGCTCGACACCACGCTGGCCGCACCAGGCATCGGCGTTGCAAGCATCACGTCGGACAACGTCGTCAACATGGTCGAAGCCGCAGCGACTGTGGTCGTCTCCGGCACCACCACCGGCACGCAGTCGGGCGATGTCGTCACGCTCCTGGTCAACGGCGTCACCTACAGCGGCACCGTCGACGCAAGCGGCAACTGGCGCATCGACGTGGCGGGCAGCGACCTGGCGGCCGACGCCGACCGCACCGTCGCGGCCAACGTCGTCAACCACGACACGGCCGGGAACGCCTCTAGCGCCACCAGCAATCATGGATACGGCGTGAGCAGCACGGCACCGCTCGTCACCATCGACAAGCCGGTGGCGGGCGATGACCTGGTCAATGCCAGGGAAGACGACGCAGTGGTCGTCAAGGGGGCAACCGCGAATGTCGAGAACGGGCAGACCGTCACCGTCACCTTCAGCGACGGTACGAACAGCGTGACTGCAACGGCGACTGTTTCCGGCAACAGCTGGACCGCCGACCCGGCCGACATCAGCGGCCTGGCCAACGGCACCATCACCATCACGGCCGTCGTGCAAGACCTCGCACGGAATCCGGCGACCAGTACCCATGCGGTCACGCTCGACAACGTCGTGCCGGTGCAGACGGCGGAGATAACGAGCTACACCGACGACGTCGGCGGCAGCCAGGGCAGTTTCGGCGGCGGCACCCGGACGGATGACCCCAACCCGGTGCTCAATGGCAAGCTGAGCGCCGCCATCGGAACCAACGAAGCGGTGCGCGTCTACGAAGGCGCGAAGCTGCTGGGAACGGCGACGGTCAATGGCACCGACTGGACTTACGACCTGGGCTTTCTCGCGGATGGCTCGAGCCATACCTATCGGGCTGTGGTGGCCGGCGCGGGCGGTACCGAAGGCCCCATGTCGACCGACTTCATCCTGACTGCCGACTACGCCCTCACGGTCAACAGCCAGAACACCGTCGACACCACGCCGCTCGTGACCGGCACGATGCCTTTCAAGCTGACCGATGGCCAGTACATCGAAGTCACCATCGACGGCAAGACCTACAGCTCGGCCAACGGCGTGGTGCACATCGATGCGCGGCACGCGATCTGGTACGTGCAGGTGCCGGCGGCAATGGCGAGTGGCACCTACGACGTCAAGGCCGTGGTCAAGAGCGCTTCCGGCGCGCAGGTCACGACCGACGACACGACGGGCGAGTTGATCGTTTCCCCTGAACCGAAAGTGACTGTCGGAGCCACGGCCACCAGCCCGCACGAGAAGGGCACCGCCTACACGGTCGGCGAGAACGGCATGTGGCGCATCCACAGCAACCAGAAGATGATGGATGCCGATGGCACCAACAACGCCACGCTTGGCAGCTTCAGGCTGACCGCGTTGAAGAGCAACTCCAACGAAAACGGTTCCTCTAGTGACGAATACAACCCGACATATATGGGGCATAACTATGTCCAGAACGCCACGTTCATGGATTTCAACCGTGACGGGCACATGGACCTGTTCACGGAAGACAGCACTCCCAGGGACGGCCAGCAGGCATTCATCTTCAATGGCAGCAGCTATACCGCACTGCAGGTTGGCGGGCAGGACTACAACTACAAAGACAAAACTACTGCCCCTGAAGTCGCCAATTCGAACGTAGACAGCTCGTTCAGCGGCGTGGTGGCCTTCGACAAGACAGGCACCGGCTTCGTCAGCGTGGCCTATGGCAACCAGGCGCGTGAAAACAGCAGTGTCGTCACAGGAAACAGCGACTCGCAGATCGTGCTGAACAGGGACGGCAACATCCGCCACATGGTCAAGGACGCCAGTTACACGAATGCCGTGAAACCGGATTCCAGAACCGAGCAATCGAACGTCGGCAACGCCCCTTTCGACACGGAACTGTCGGGCGTCGACTTGAACAACGACGGCACGATCGATCTCGTTTATCACGCGACGGCGTACACCACGAAGATCGGCGGCCCTTCCGCAGATCCAACTTCGGCATCCACGAAAAAATCCAAAGAGCCGCACCGTCTCGTCGTTGCAAGCAACAAGGGCGACGGAACCTGGGAGAACACGCAGATCATCGAGAGCGTGTTCCAGAACATCGCCAACAAGTATGCTTTTTATGGCAATGGCATTTCCATGACATGGGCCGACTTCAATGGTGACGGCTACATGGATCTGTTCATGGGGCGCGGCTACGGGAACACGCCCGATGCGGAACATCGGAGCCGGATCCTCTTCAACGACGGCCACGGCAAGCTGGAGATGAGCGACCCGGACGACGACAAGATCGGCGGCATGCCATCGAGCATGTATACGTTTGGCAAGACCGATGGTTCTCGCGCGCTTCAGGGCGGCCCTTCGCTCGCAGTCGACTGGAACGGCGACGGCAAGATGGATGCCATCGAACTACCGGGCTTTGGCGACCTCGACGGAGTCACGCAGGAGGGCAACACGGGCCCGATCAATCTCTATACGAACAAGAGTTCGGGAAAGACGATCAATTTCGAAAGAGCTAATCTGCTCGGCGGGTCGAACACGATCGGCCTCTGGACTCGTTCTCCGGAGACCAACGATGCCGTGACCGGTGCCATCGCCGCCGACACCGACTGGGACGGCGACCGCGACCTGCTGGCGTTCACCCAGAAAGGCAACACCCGCTTCATCACCAATACCACCACGGTGGCAGACGGCACGTCGCTGCACTTCCGCATCCTCGATGCGGAAGGCATCAACGCGCTGTATGGCAACACCGTGCAACTGTTCGACTCGTCGGGCAAGCTGGTGTCCACCCAGATCATCAATCCGCAGTCCGGCAACCAGACCAACGACAGTTCCGCGATCGTCGACTTCTACGGGCTCGATCCGAGAGAGACTTACACGCTGGCAATCCTGCGCATTGCCAACGGACAGGCAGCCGATGTGGGTGGTCTGGCCAAGCTCGGCGGCAACGCCATCGAACAGGTCAATGCCGCATGGACCGGCCTGAAGGCCGGCGAGGCGAACCACGCCTTTGTGCTGACCACCGAATCCGGGACCAACGTCGCCAATGCCAACATCGCCAACGGCATCGTCGGCACCGGCTACAACGACACCTTCTTCGCCACCCAAGGCAATGACAAGTACGAAGGTGGCGGCGGCACAGTGATGGTGTCCGGCGTCAAGGCCTGGAGCAATACCGGCGGCCTGGACATCGTCGACTACAAGCTCGCAGGCGACACGCCGCTCACTATCGACTTGAGCAAAACCGGTGCGCAGAACACCGGTTTCGGCACGGCGACCTTCAGGAACATCGAGGGCCTGGCAGGTGGCCACAGCGCCGACATCTTTGTCGACAACGCGGCGGACAACCAGTTCGAAGGGCGTGGCGGCAACGACAACTTGATCCTCACAGGCGGGGGAAGGGACACGCTGCTCTACAAGCTGCTGGCAGCCAGTGACGCCACCGGCGGCAACGGTTCGGACGACGTCTACGCGTTCGAGGTCGGCGCATTCGCGGCCTGGCCCAACGCGGACCGTATCGACGTGCGCGAACTGCTGGTCGGCTTCACGCCGGCCAACGAAGCCAGCTACCTGAAGGTCTCGGTGGTCAACGGGCGCGACACGGTGATCTCCGTCGATCGCGATGGTGCTGACGGCGGCTTCGACTTCGCCCCGTTGCTGACCTTGCGCGGCGTGCAGACGGACCTGGCCACATTGCTCGCCAACCAGCAACTGGTGATGGTCTGACGCAACCCCTGGCGGGCAAGAACGACGTTGGCTTCGGCTGTGTCGATCTTGTCCGCCGGGAAACAAAAACATGAACAAGAAACTCAATCATCGACGGCTGGCGGCCGCTTGCCTGCTCGCGGCCTGCGTTCCGGCGTTTGCGCAAAGCAGCTATGGCGACCTGAAGCTGTCACGGCGGCTCGCCCCGAGCGCACTGGCCAAGGAGCTGGGCATTCAGCCCGGTCTCGCACTGCCCGAGGCAGCCGAGACCACGACACCACTGGAACTGACCGACGCCGTGCGCCAGGCGGTGGCGCGTCATCCGTCCATCTCCGATGCCATCGCCATGCTCGCGCAGCAGTCGGGCGGCGTGGATGTGGCGCGCGCCGGCTACTACCCGCTGGTGCGCGTGGGCATGGGCGCCGGCGTCAATGGCGGCGCCTCCGCCACCCAGGGGGGCGGAAAGCGCGGCGTCGCCACGGCATCCGTGTCGCAGATGCTGTACGACTTCGGCAAGGTCTCCGGTGCGGTCGGCCAGTCGGAAGCGCAGGTGCAGCGCCAGCAGGCCACGGTCCTCAAGCAGATCGATGCCATCGCCCAGCAGGCGGCCGAAGCCGTCGTCATGACGCACCGCTACCAGTCGCTCGTCGCCATCGCACAGGAGCAAGTGCAGGCGGTCGAGAAAGTGCTGGAGACCGCGAGGCTGCGCGCCGATGCCGGTCTCAGCACCAAGGCCGACCCGATCCAGGCCGAGTCGCGCGTGGACAGTGCGCGCGCCAACCTGCTGCAGGTGAAGTCGCAGCTGGCGCAGTGGCGCGAACGCCTGGGCACGCTGCTGGGTCGCTCCGTGCCCCCGCGCATGGCGCCGCTGCCGGAGCACCTGGCGAGCGAACTGCGCATCGACCTGCAGCCCGACACCAGCCTCATGCCCGAGGTGCTGGCCGCAGAGGCCGAGCGCCGCGCGGCCACCGCCCAGCTCGAAGTCGCCAAGGCCCAGCGCTACCCCACCATCAGCCTCGATGCTTCCGTCAACCGGCCCATGGGCGGCATGAATTCCGGCGTTCCGGAGCGCAGCGGCGGCTCCCACTCGGTCATGCTGAATCTCTCCAGCGTGCTCTATCAGGGCGGTGCGCTCGAAGCCCAGGTCAATACCGCCATCGCCGCCGAGCAGGCCGCGCGCATGCGCATCGAAACCGCTCGCCTCAATGCCGGCGACCAGGTACGCAACTTCCGCGAGCAGGTCATCGGCGCGCAGGCGCGCCTGGGCGTGCTGGCCGACCGGCGCCGCAGCATCGTCGAGGCGCGCGACCTTTATCGCGAGCAGTACACGCTCGGCACCCGCTCCATCCTCGATCTGCTCAATGCCGAGCAGGAGATCCACCAGGCCGCGGCCGACGAAGAGGCCGTGCTGCACGACCTCTGGGCCAGCCGCATCGGCTACATCGGCGCCACCGGCCAGGCCCGCACGTATTACGGCCTGAACAACACCACCGTCCAAGGGATCGAGTTGCTTCCATGAAGTTGTCTTCGCAGTACACGAGCTGGCTCGACGCCATGCTCTTCGTCGCCCGCCACTACGGCATCGGCGCCTCCGAGGAGAGCGTGCGCGTCTCGCTGGCCTGGGAGCGTGGCGCGCCGCTGGACACGCTGCTCGACCATATGGCGCGGCAGCTCGGCCTGACGGTGCGGCTGGGCGAGTTCTCCGATGCGATGCTCGACCCGTGGCGCCTGCCGCTGGTGGTGGAGTTCGACAACGGCGAGGTCGGCGTCGTGCGCGCCTCCGACGGCCATGGCCAACTGGGCGTGCTGCTCGGCGGCGACCACGGGCTCGAGACGGCGCTGCCGCTCGCCGAACTGCGCCTCCATGCGAAGCGCGTGGCCGTGCTGAGGCCCAACACGGCCGTGCCCGATGCGCGCGTGGACGACTACATCAAGCCCTACAAGGCCAACTGGTTCTGGGCCATCGCGCTGCGCGACTGGCGGCGCTACGGCGACATCGTGCTGGCCTCCATGTTCGCAAACGTGCTGGCGCTCGCGTCGATGATCTTCTCGATGCAGATCTACGACCGCGTGGTGCCGGCGCAGTCCGAGCCCACGCTGTGGGTGCTGTTCGGCGGCGTGATGCTGGCGGTGGTCTTCGAGTTCATGCTGCGCGTGTCTCGCACGCATATCTCCGACGTGATCGGCAAGCGCGCCGACCTCAAGGTGTCGGATGTCGTGTTCGGCCATGCGCTGCGCCTGCGCACCGACGCGCGCTCTAAATCCACGGGCTCCTTCATCGCCCAGGTGCGCGAGGTGGAGCAGGTGCGGGAGCTGCTCACTTCCACCACCATTTCCGCGGTAGCCGACTTGCCGTTCTTCCTGTTGTTCCTGGTCGTGCTCTGGCTGGTGGCCGGACCGCTCGCATTGGTGGCGCTGGCGGCGGTGCCATTGCTGGTCATTCCGGGCCTGCTCATCCAGAAGCCGCTGGCGCGGCTGGCGAGCGAAGGCATGCGCGAATCGGCATTGCGCAATGCCTTGCTGGTCGAAGCCGTCGAAGGCATCGAGGACATCAAGCTCATGCGCGCAGAACCGCGTTTCCAGAACCAGTGGAACCACGTCAACGACGTATCCGCCGGCGTGAGCATGCGGCAGCGCTTTCTCACGAGCCTGCTCATGACATGGACGCAGGAGGTGCAGACCATCGTGTATGCCGTGGTGCTGCTCGCGGGCTGCTTCCTCGTGATGCGGGGCGACATGACGACGGGTGCGCTGGTGGGCTCTTCGATCCTGGCCTCGCGCATGATCTCGCCGCTGGCGCAGTTGTCGGGCGTGTTCGCGCGTTGGCAGCAGGCCAAGGTGGCGCGCGCGGGGCTCGACCAGCTCATGCAGCGCCCGGTCGACCAGGCCGACGGCGCGCGGCTGGTGCATGCCCCCGCGCTGCATGGAAACTACGCGCTGGCGGGTGTCGAGTTTCGCTACGGCAAGGAGGACAAGAGCCCGGCGCTCACGATTGCGCAGCTGCAGATCCAGGCCGGCGACAAGGTCGCATTGCTGGGCCGCATGGGCTCCGGCAAGTCGACGCTGCTGCAACTGCTGGCCGGCCTGCAGTCACCGCAGCAGGGCCATGTGGCGCTCGATGCGCTCGACCTCTCATTGATCGACCCGGCCGACCTGCGCCGCGACATGGGGCTGCTCACGCAGAACGCACGGCTCTTCCACGGCTCCATCCGTGAGAACGTGACCATGGGTATGCCGCTGGCCACCGACGACCAGGTGTTCGAGGCCGTCGCGATGGCGGGCGCCTTGTCTTTTCTTCAATCGCGCGCCGAGGGGCTCGACGAACTGATCCACGAAGGCGGCCTGGGCCTGTCCGGCGGGCAGCGGCAGGCGCTGCTGCTGGCGCGTACGCTGATCCGCCAGCCTTCGATCGTGCTGCTCGACGAGCCGACCGCGCATTTCGACGAAGTCACCGAGCGCCATGTGATCGACTCGATGGGCGCATGGCTGGGGCCGCGCACGCTGGTGGTGGCAACGCATCGCATGCCGGTGTTGCAGTGGGTGGACCGCATCGTCGTGATCGACGGCGGCCGCATCGTGATGGACGGTTCGAAGGACCAGGTTCTTGGAAGGCTCTCCCATGGCAACGCCTGAAAAAATACGGGTGCGGGCGCCAGCCGCGGTCGGCATGGCCGTGCCGGCCGGTCTCGCGCCGGGCGCGCAGCCCCCACGTGGGAAATCTCCCGTCCAGAAGACAGGCCGCTCGAAGACAGCGCCCGCCGCCTACTATTCGCCGCCCGAGCCGCCGCTGCCGCGCGCATCGCTGCTCGTGTGGATCATCGCGGGGCTGCTGCTCGCGCTGCTGGCGTGGGCGTGGTCGTTCAAGCTCGACGAGGTGTCGACCGGCTCGGGCAAGGTGGTCCCTTCTTCCAGGGAGCAGATGATCCAATCGCTCGAAGGCGGCATCCTGGTGGACCTGAAGGTGCGCGAAGGCGACATCGTCGATGAGGGAGAGGTGCTCGCGCAACTGGACAGGACGAAGACCGAATCGACCGTGCAGGAGAGCGCTTCGCGCGTGCGTGCCGCGCTGGCGATGTCGGCGCGCCTCACGGCCGAAGTCGGCGGCACGCCGCTGGCGTTTCCGCCCGAAGTGAGCTCCGACGCCGACCTCGTGCGCACCGAGACCGCGCTCTACCAGTCGCGCCGCGAGCAGCTCGCGAGCAGTCTTTCGGGCGTGACGCAGGCGCTGTCGCTGATGCGCCGCGAGCTCGCGTTGACCGAGCCGCTGGTGGCGCGCGGCGCAGCGAGCGACGTCGAAGTGCTGCGGCTGAAGCGCCAGATCAACGAGGCCGAGACCAAGGCGGCCGACCTCAAGAGCCAGTACTACGTGAAGGCGCGCGAAGACCTCGCCAAGGCGAATGCCGAGATCGAGGCCCAGCGCTCGGTCACGCGCGGGCGCTCCGACTCGCTGACACGGTTGACCTTTGCGTCGCCGGTGCGCGGCATCGTGAAGGACATCGCGGTGACGACGGTGGGGGGCGTACTGCCGCCGGGCGGCAAGCTCATGGTGATCGTGCCGCTGGACGAAAAGCTGCTGGTGGAAGCCCGCATTTCGCCCCGCGACGTCGCCTTCATCCATCCGGGCCAGGAGGCGGCCGTGAAGGTAACGGCCTACGACTACGCCATCTTCGGCGACCTGCCCGGCAAGGTGACGACGATCTCGCCCGACACCATCCAGGACGACGTGAAGCGCGACGTGTACTACTACCGCGTCTACATCCGTACCGATGTCGACCACCTGAAGAACAAGAATGGGCAGAGCTTTCCGATCGTGCCCGGGATGATCGCCACGGTGGACATCCGCACGGGCAGCAAGTCGGTGCTGGACTATCTGCTCAAGCCGCTGAACAAGGCCGGCGAAGCCTTGCGTGAGCGCTGAGAGGCACATGTGAACAGAGTGCCTATTCCGCGCCGCGGACCCGCCGTCACCCAGCAAGCCCTGGACATGCTGGGCCAACAATTCCGCGGCGCCTTCGAACAGGGTGACTTCATGCGGGCGCTGAAATTCGCGACCCAGGCCTGGGAGGCCACCCGCAGCCCGCAGCCGCTTGCCGACGTTGCGCTGTGCCACCTGCGCCTGGGCCGATCCATGCAGGCATACGACATCTATCGCGGCGCAGCCGAATACCTGAAGACCGCGAACGTCTACGACGGCCTGGCGGAAGCGGCGGGGCAACTGGGCAAGTGGGGCGACGTGCGGGAGTACGGCACGATGTCCCTCCAGCTGAAACTGCTGGAGGCCGAACGGGAAACGCCGGCGGCCACCGCCGATTCGCCCGTGCTGCTGCGCTTCGACGAAAGAAACCGCGCGCGCAACGTCATCGCGTTCAGCCTGTTCGGCAGCGACCCGCGTTACTGCGAGATGGCGCTGCTCAACGTGCGGGCTGCGCACGAGTTCTTCCCGGCGTGGGTATGCCGTTTTTATGTGGATGGCTCGGTGCCCGCGGCGGTGTGCGAGCGCCTGGCGGCTGCTGGTGCATCGGTCATCGATGCGCATTCGGTTGGCGGCCAAGATCTGCCGGGCACGCTGTGGCGCTTTCTTGCGCTCGATGACGCCAGTGTCGACCGCGTGCAGTTCCGCGACGCCGACTCGCTTTTGTCCACGCGCGACCAGGCGGCGGTGCGCGCATGGTGCGCGTCGGACCGCGCGTTTCATGTCATGCGCGACTACCACTCGCACACCGAACTGATCCTGGCCGGCATGTGGGGCGCGTGCCGGTGTGTCTTCACGGACATGGCGGGCGATATCCGCGCGTATCTGAAGAGCCGGCCGTTCTCGTCGCGCTACGCCGACCAGCACTTCCTGCGTCATCGCGTCTGGAAGGTCGCCGCGCGCAACATGCTCGCCCACGACGAGTGGTTCGATCTGCCCGGCAACCAGCCCTTTCCGCCGCATGTGCCGATGACGGTGGACGCGCGCTATGCCCACGTGGGCGCCAACATCGGCTCGCCTTCGATGGAAGTCGCACATGTGGCGCCCGATGGCACGCCCGTCCGCTGGACGCTCCACGACGCCGGCGGCCGCGCTGTCTGCAGCTACGACGCCGTTGTCAGGAACAACAGCTACAGCGTCAGCATTCCCGTCCCTTATGCCGCAGAAATTGCGGCCGCTCGTTGGAAGGTCGTATCGCGCGGCTTTCCGTCATCTGATCTGGAGGAAATTCGATGACTCTTGAAAACCTGAGTGGTGTAGACAGCACGTTGCACAAAGAAATTGGCGACTTCAACCTGACGTACATGCTTCTGGCGCAGAAACTGGTGAAAGAGGATGGCGCGGTGGCCATGAGCCGCCTGGGCATCAGCAAAGATCTGGCGGCGCTCCTCTCCAACATGTCGTCCGCGCAGATCGTCAAGCTCGCTGAAACGAACCTGATGCTTTGCAGCTTCAGCCTGGAGAGCGCGACGCTCGCGTCCGTGAGAGACATTCACTCAACCAGGAACTGAGCTCTTTCGCAGCTCGGACACGCGAGTTGCCACGCGCCGACGGCTCACGGCCGGGAGGCTCGCCAGTTCGAAAGCGGCCGCTTCGGGTGGCACCACGCCCAACGGCGCCGCCACGAACAGCCAGTTGATGACGTGGAAGATGCCCTGCCATCCGTGCATGGCGTAGTTCTCCACGTCGATGAGCCGAGGCGTGCGTTGCTGGAAGCACTGCTTGAGCTCGGCATAGCCGGGCGGCAAGGGCAGGGCGGCCACGTCACGCCAGAAGGCGGTGTCGCGGCGTGGGCAGTCGTAATGCATGCGCAGGAAGTCGCGGATGCCTGACCAGCAGCGCGCGTTGGCTTCGTTGAAGCCTTCGATCAGGTAGCCCGACACCACGCCGTTGCTGGCGGTGACGATGCGCTCGAAATTGCGCAGCTGCTCCAGCATCTGGCCGATGGAGGTTGCCTCGAGCGGCTCCACGAAACCCGAGGCCAGCCCAATGGCCATGATGTTGCCGACCCACACCTGCTCGAAGTGGCCGGGCTCGAAGCGCAGCGTGCGCATCGGCTCGACCTTCGGGCCGATGCGGCGATGGATTTCGTCGATGACCTGGGTTTCGTCGGTGTGCGCGCTGCTGAAGACATAGCCCGCGCCGACACGCTCGACCAGTGGGATCTGCCACATCCAGCCTGCCGGCATCGCGATCGCGCGCGTAACCAGCGAAGGATTGGGCTGCGGATGCGGCATGTGAAAGGGTACGGCGCGGTCGAGCAGCAGGTGCTCGGAGAAAGAACGCCAGCGAACACCGAGCTTCTTGCCGATGCCCAGGCGCGCCAGGCCGGAAGCGTCGATCAGCAGGTCCAGGTCGATGCTTTCGCCGTTGTCGAGCCTCAGGCTGCGTGCCAGGCGCTGCTCGTCGCACACCAGTTCCTCGACCCGGGCTTGCTGGTGCACCACGCCGCGCGAGACGGCCACGCGACGCAGATAGTCCGCCAGCTTGTGGCTGTCGAAATGAAAGGACGCCGACAGTCCCGAGACCGGCCCGTGCCGGAGCATGGCCGCCGCCTCTTGCTGGGTTGCGTTCGATGCAATCTCGGCAAAGCCGGGTATGTAGCGGTGCAGCTCGATGCCCTCGTGCACCATGCCGGAGAACAGCGGATGGAAGCCGCGCTCGACCCAATCGGTTTCCGGCAGCCCGGGCCGACCGAAGAGGTGGTAATAACGGTCGTCCTCGGCGCCGGTGCGCCAGCCTTCGTAGGAAAAGCCCAGTTTGAAGGCCGCGCCGGTCTCCCGCACGAACTCGTCGAGGTCGATGCCATTGCGGCGCAGCGCGTCGACCAGATTGAGCAGGCCGCCTTCTCCCACACCGACGATGCCGATGTCTGGCGACTCGATCACCCGGATCTCGACTTGCGACGAGAACATGCGGCGCAGGGTCAGGGCTGCGAACCAGCCTGCGGTTCCGCCGCCGATGACGACGGCGCGCGAGATTCCTCGAAGATTGAGCATAGGTATATGTCTTTTCGTCGGGACGCCCGTCAGACCAGCACGAGCTGGTGGTTGGCCAGCAGCGTGGCGAGGTCGGTGGTCACGCCATTGAGGGTGATAAGCGTCGTTGACGAATACGCACCGCCCGACCCGTCACGGTCGATGCTCAAAGTCGTGTTGCCGCCGCTGACCGTCACGCTCAGGTAGTTGCCGATGGCATCCCCCGAATCGATGACGGCAACGCCGTTGATGTAGCGCGCGGCCCCGTCGGCGTCGGCGGTGTAGCCCACCAGCAGTTCCTTCAGATCGATGCGGTCCGCATTGGGCGTGGCCTCGACGGTTCCAACCTCGAACCCATTGACCGTGTCCGCGCCATTGCCGCCGGTGGCGTCGCTGGCCGAAAGCAGCTTGTAGAGCAGCGTGTCCCTGCCGCCACCCGTGAGGTTGAAGGTGTCGTTGCCGCCACGCCCCTCGAACTGGTTGTCCGCCGCGTTGTCGGTGAAGGTGTCCGCACCGTTACTACCCGCCAGGCCTTCGATGTTCCTGAAGGTCGCCGTGCCGAAGCCGGTGTTCTGCGCGCCGGTGTTGCTCAGGTCGATGGTGAGCGACGTGTTGTCGGCCAGTTTGTAGTCGACGATGTCCAGGCCGCCGGTATTGCTCCAGGCCTTGACGCCGGACACCATCACTGTGCCGCCGCCACCTTCGTACTTGTCATTGCCTTGGGTGGCGAAGAAGGTGTCGTTGTAGCCGGTGCCGACGATGCCGTTGGCGATGTTGGCATTGGCGACGTTGGTCCCGGATTCGGTGGTCAGCACAAAGGCGTGGTTCGCCTCGCCGGCCTTCAGGCCGGTCCATGCGGCATTGACCTGTTCGATGGCGTTGCCGCCGAGCTTGGCCAGACCACCCACATCGGCTGCCTGTCCGTTGGCAATGCGCAGGATTGCCAGCGTGTAAGTCTCTCTCGGATCGAGCCCGTAGAAGTCGACGATCGCGGAACTGTCGTTGGTCTGGTTGCCGGACTGCGGATTGATGATCTGGGTGGACACCAGCTTGCCCGACGAGTCGAACAGTTGCACGGTGTTGCCATACAGCGCGTTGATGCCTTCCGCATCGAGGATGCGGAAGTGCAGCGACGTGCCGTCTGCCACCGTGGTGGTATTGGTGATGAAGCGGGTGTTGCCTTTCTGGGTGAACGCCAGCAGGTCGCGGTCGCCGTCCCAGTCGATGTCGGCGGCAACGGCGCCGGTGACGGCATCGTCGGTCTCGAGGCGATGGTTCCAGACGCCGATCTCTTCCGTCCCCCCAAGCAGATTGGTCGTGACGAAATCGATATCAGTTCCCGAACTGTTGTTCGTGTAGAGGTTGATCGGTCCTCTATTGCCGTCTTTCGTCATGCCGCCGCCGGTGCCGAAACCTGGCAGCTCGATGACGTCCATCTTGCCGTCGCCGTTCCAGTCCACCGCGAGCGAGGCACCGCCTTGCAAAAGATCGCCAAGGAGGTACATGCCCGACGGCTTCTCTCCGACCGTTTGTTTGTCCTTCAGGCGAATCATCCCAAGACGACCGTGGCCATCGTTGAACAAGATACGGCTCTGATACTGCTCGTTGGGGGTTGCCCCGTAGCCGCGGCCCATGAACAGATCCATGTAGCCGTCGCCGTTGAAATCGGACCAGGTCATGGAGACGCCGTTGCCGGAGTACGGGTCATCGTCGAGGCGCTGGAAAGTCTTTTCTATGATCTGCGTGTTCTCCCAGGTACCGTCGCCCTTGTTGGTCGCGACGACCAGCCGATACGCATCGCTGCTGTAGGGTTCGACAAAGGGTTTGTTGGCTGGACCTCCCATCTTCGTCAAACCCGCCGTCGCGTGATAGACGAGGTCGACCTTGCCGTCGTTATTCAGATCGACGCCTGACAGTTCCATGTCGAAAGTGGCATTGCCGGCGTTGGTTGGGGCCGATGCACCATAGGTCGCTGCCACGTCTTCCGTGTAGGCACCGTCCTTGACCATGCCGAGGATTTTTCCGTCCGTGTTGAGCACGATCTGGGAGTCGTATCCTCCTCCGCTTATGGCGTCGTTTGGCGTCTGGTCACCATAGGCCAGGTCGACGAGGCCGTCGCCGGTCTTGTCGAAGGCCACCACGCCACCGAACCAGCTGTACGTGTTCGCGCTATCCGCCGTGAGCTTGTCTCCGTCCTCCTTGTCAGTGCCTCTGGTCACAGTCGATCCGCCAACCTGCACAGCCTTGTATTTGCTGCCATTGAAGAGGAAGGCCTGCTGGCCATCGTCGTAGGTGCTGTCTTCCGCGAACAGATCCATGTGCCCATCGCGGTTGAAGTCCATGAATGTGGCGTTCTGGACATAGTTAGGCCCCACGTATGCCGGATTGTCGGTAGGGGAATTGCTCGTCAGCTTGGTCTGCCCGAAGCTGCCCAGCGAGGCGCTGTCGGTTCCGTTGGCATCCAGCATCGTCTGGTTGGTGTGGATGCGCCACATGCCGTTCTCACCGAGCGTGTAGGCGGTCGCCTTCTGGTTCGGATCGCTGGCGGCGGATCCGACCGTCACCGTCGGTGCCGCGGAGACGATCAGCTCGCCTGCGGTGTCGTCGGTTGACATCTGCACGCCGGCAGCATTCTTGACCACAGCCCTGACGTCGTAGGTCCCAAGGTCGACGGCTGACGGCACTTGCACATACCAGGTGCTGTGCGTCGAATCGACGACCACCGCGCCATTGGCCGAGCTGTAGGTCTTGCCGGCGATGGTGACCTCGATGTACTGGCCGTTGGCCAGCTTGAAGGGCATGGAGCCGGTGACCAGCGGCGTGGTGTCGACGGTCGTCTGGCGGTTGACCGTGAGGGCGTAGTCGACGGTCAGGCTGAAGCTGCTCGACATCGTGCCCTCGCTGCCCGCGGCACTGGCCACGGCGGCCCGATAGGTATGGGTCGAGCCGTCCGCGAGAACGCCGAGGTCGTAGGTCCAGGCAGTGCCGTTGACCGTGGCGGTGCCCAGCAGCGTCGAGCCTTCATAGATGCGCACGACCTGGCCGAGGCTGAGCGGCGCTGTCAGTGAGCCGGCGAGCACCGGATCGGCGTCGTCAGTCGTGGTGCCGTTGCCGAAGGGCCCCTTGGCCGGGCCTGCATCGTCGATGTAGCCGGTGATGGCTGCGGTCATGCTGGGCATGGCGGTGTCGACCTTGAAGGCCAGCGGGTTCGATTGCGGGCCTTCGTTGCCGGCCGCGTCGGCATTGCTCGCCGTCAGGCTGTGTGCGCCATTGGCCAGTTCCTTGCCGACCGGCGGTGTGAAGCTCCACTTGCCCGCGCTGTCGGCCGTCGCGGAGCCGATCAGCACGCCGTTGTCGTAGATCCTGACGGTGCCGTTCGGCTCCGCGCCGGAACCCGTGAAATCGGGGCGGGCATCGTTTGTCGTGCTGCCCGGCGTGATCGACCCGGTGATGGGCGCCACGTCGTCTATGGCACCATCGACCGAAGGCTGAGCGGTGGGCGCCGTCTGGTCGACAGTGAGCACCAAGGCGCCGGAAGTAGCACCCAGGTTGCCCCGCCCGTCTTCGACGCGGGCGGTATAGGCATAAGTGATACCGTCGGCCAGACTCGCGTCCTGGAAGGTCCAGGTCGAAGCCCCGGTCATGGTGGCGGTGCCGAGGCGGATGTCGTCGCGATAGACCACTACGACCTCGCCCAAGCCCAGGGAGCCAGCGAGCGTACCGTTGAGCTGCGGCGTCGAGTCGTTGGTCATGGTGCCCGAAGCGAAGGTACCTTGCTGCGGGTCCTGGTTGTCGGTGTAGTTCGCGATCACCACCGTCTGGCTGAGCGTGGGCGCGGCCCGGTTGTCGCTCGAGTTCAACACGACCTTCACACCTTGCTGCACCCAGACGTCACCCAGCGTGTTGGTCGTCGGCAGCGCGCTGTTGTGATAGACGGTGTAGTTCACTCCGCCGATGCTCGTGGCTCCCGTGCTGCTCCAGCGGCCCGCTTCCTGGTGCAACTGCACCGTGTCGCCGGCGTCGCCGGTCACGCGCAGGTGGCCTTGGCCCGTGCCGTGGCCGGCGCCTGTGCTGCTCTGCTGGTTGAGAACGTCGGAGAGTCGCAACTTCAGGACGTTGCCCGTGTTGCCGGCACCAGTGCCCAGGTCGAAGTTCTCGAAGCCCTGCACTTTAAGGCCGAGCCGCGGCAGGTCGAGCGTGATGTGCGAACCGTCGACCACCAGCGTGTCGATGCCCAGGCCACCATCCACGCGGACCACGCCCGTGATCTCGTTGATGCGGATGCTGTCGTTCCCCGCGCCGCCATACGCGCTGTCACCCGCCCGCACGCCGGTGATGGTGTCGTTGCCTGCGCCGCCGGAGAGCCTGTCCCTACCGGCCGTTGCCGCAATGACGTCGTCGCCAACGGTCAGCAGGTTGGTGAAATTGAATGCGCTGGAATAGACCACCTCCAGGTAGCCCGCGGCCGGCGCTCCCGTCGTGCCGCGATAGGAGGAACCGAGTGCCAGGTCGGCTTGGCCGTCGCCGTTCAGGTCGGACAGCGCCACGTTCACGCCGAGCATCGATCCGGAGCTCGCGCTGCCGTTCTGGCCGTATGTCAGGTTGCCGCTGTTCGCCGACTTGTCGCCCCAGTAGGTGGCCGCGACACTCATGGTGCCGGAATAGCCGCCTTGCTGGCCGTACACGATATAGACCGCGCCGTTGTTCACCATGCCTTTCACATCGGCCAGCGGTGCGCCGATGGCGATGTCGTCGATGCCGTCGCCGTTGAAGTCGCCCACCGAGGTCCCGTTGCCGAACATTGCATCGGGCGTGCTGTCCGATGCGGTGATGACGAAGCCGTCGGAAGCCGAGAGGCTGGCGAGGTTGAGGTTGGAGGTCGCGCCGCCGACCTTGCCGTAAACAACATAGACGCGGCCCGGTCCCTTCTGCTCTCCCGCGTCGGGCCCGAATTGCGGCGAACCGATGATCATGTCCGCGATGCCGTCCCCATTGACGTCACCCGAGGAGATGGGCATGCCGGTATTCGACAGATACCCGTATGGCTCCGGGTCGATGTAGGTGCCCAGGTACTGGTTTCGCTCCTCGCCATAGACGCGGAAGCCATTGGTGATGTTCACGTAGTCGGTCTGCAGGCTGTAGTCCTGCGGGAAACCTCTCGCCGTGCCGTAGATCACCTGGATGGCGCCAGCATTTTCGATGTTGCCGACGGGATTACGGGCGTTGTACATGCTGTAGGCGAAGTCGGAGTAGCCATCGCCGTTGATGTCCCCGATGTTCATCACGTTGTCGGGATAGCCGTTCGTGTTGTCGTTGTAGATGACTGTGTGTGGCCGTGAGCTTTCCACTGACGAGTTACGGCTGTCCGAGACATAGCTCGCCGGACTCGATCCGGTGAAGCCGACGTAGTAGTTGCCCCAGTCTGCCGAGCCCGCCGCTCCGGCGTGGCCGTAGAGGATGGCCGTGCCCGAGGAGCCGGTGCCCCGCTGCCAGTCCTGCATGATGATGTCGGCATACCCGTCGCCGTTCACGTCCACGAGCGCGCCGCCCGCGCCGAACCAGGTCGATCCGCCCTCGCGCTGCACGATGGCAACGCCGTCGCTGTTACCGCCGGACGAAATGATGGTGCGGACATCCACGTTCACCGGCGCAGAACCGGCACTCTCGGAAGACCTCCCGAAGATGACCCAGGCGCTGTTGAGGTTGTCGTCGTAGAGGATCACGTCCGAGTAGCCATCGCCATTGACGTCACCATAGCCCTGGACGGCGGTCAGGATGTTGGAGTCGGAGATATCCCCCGACGTGAATATCTTCAGTCCGTCGGTCCCGGGCAGGTTTGAAACATCGCTCAGGTCCGGCAACCCTTGCTTGCTGCCGTAAAGAATGTTGACGCTCCATTTGTTCGCGGCGCGAGCGGCTGCCGAGCCATGTGGTGCCACGACCGCGAAATCGTTGTAGCCGTCGCCGTTGAAGTCGCCGATGGCCTGAACGTCATAGCCGAAGTTGTCATTGCTGGCGCTGCCGGAAATCTTGCTCGTGCCGCCGCCCACGGTCACTGTTGCCGGCGCCGAGCGGTTGCCGTTGTAGTCCTGAGCCACGGCGGTAACGATCGCGCCGATATTCACCGGAGCGGCCGACGCGTCGATGCTCCATGCACCGTCGGCGGTGACCGTGGCCGTGAACGGGAGCACGTAGTCGATCACGCCGTCGGCGTTCTTGTCGACACTGAGCGTCACGGTGATCGGCTTCGTCGCGGTGGGCGAAACCATCGGCGTGTCGGCGTCCGAGGTCGTTCCCGAGAAGCGGTTGCCATCGGTCTTCTGGATGGTGACCACGGGTGGCGTCGTGTCGGCGGCTTGCGAACCCTTGCTTGACGCATTGCCGGCGAGGTCGTAGGCCACGGCGGAGACGGTCGTGTTGGCCGCAATGGGCGTTGACGGCGTCCAGGTCCAGTTGCCGTTGGCATCGGCGGTGACGCTTACCTCAATAGATCCGTCGTTGCCCACGTCGATCGCGACCAGCGCTCCGGCTTCCGCCTTGCCTGCAACCAGCGAGCCGCCGACGCGCTGCAGATCGAGCGCGGGGCTGGTCCGGTCCACGGTCACCTCGATGACGTTGGCCGCGGCCGTGCTGTTGCCGGCCGCATCGGTGAGAGTCGCGCGGAAAAGGTATTTGCCGTCGGACAGGTTGCTTTGCGCGGCCGTCGTCGTCTTCCAGCTCGTCCCGCCGTCGGTCGACACCTCATAGCTTGCGGCAGAGGCATCGGCGCCGATCAACACGAGATCGAAAGTGTTGTCGGTGCTGTTGTGGTCGGACGACTGGTTGGCCGCCAACGTGCCCGCCGCGGGGAAGCTGTCCGAGTAGTTGCCCAGGCTCAGGGTGGCCACGGGCGGCGCCACGGTGTCGACCGTGAATGTCAGCGGTGTCGACTTCGGACCTTCGTTGCCGGCGGCGTCCACACTGCTCGTGGTCAGGCTGTGCGGGCCGTTGGCCAGCTCCTTGCCGGCCGTCGGCGTGAAGCTCCACTTGCCCGTACCGTCGGCGGTCGCGGAGCCGATCAGCGTGCCGTTGTCGTAGACCCTGACCGTGCCGTTGGGCTCCGCTCCCGCACCCTTCAGCGCGGGGCGGGTTTCGTTGGTCGTGCCGCCCGCGGTGATCGGACCGGTGACCGGTGCGGTCTCGTCCATGATGCTGTCGATGGACGGTGCCGTGGAGGGAGCCACGGTGTCGACCGTGAAGCTCAGGGGCGCCGATTGCGGCCCCTCGTTGCCGGCCGCGTCGAGGCTGCTCGCCGTCAGTCTGTGCGGGCCCTCGGCCAGTTCCTTGCCGGCTGCTGGCGTGAAGTTCCATTTGCCGGTGCTGTCCGCCGTCGTGGAGCCGATCAGCATGCTGTTGTCATAGATCCTGACGGTGCCGTTCGGCTCGGCTCCCGCGCCCTTCAGTTCGGGGCGGGCGTCGTTGGTCGTGCTGCCCGAGATGATGGGGCCGGTAACCGGATCGACGTCGTCCATGGCGCCGTCGATCACCAGACCTGCCGGAGGCGAGGTCTGGTCGATGGTGAGCGTGAAGGCCGCCGAAGCGGCACCCCGGTTGCCCGCCGCATCCTCGACGCGGGCGGTGTAGCTGTAGCCGGTGCCGTTGACAAGGCCGGTGTCCTGGAAAGTCCACGTCGCGGCGCCCGTCATGGTGGCGGCGCCGAGGCGGACGCCGTCGCGGTACACCGCCACCACCTCGCCCGTGCCCAGCGTGCCGGCGAGCGTGCCGTTGAGCTGCGGCGTGGTGTCGTTGGTCGTGCTGCCGGACGTGAAGGTGCCTTGCTGCGGGTCCTGGTTGTCCAGGTAGCTCGTGATGGCCACGGTCTGCGTCGGCGCGGTCGTGTCGACCGTCAGTGTGAAGCGGGAGGAGGGCACGCCCTCGTTGCCGGCCGCGTCCGTGACCACTGCCGTGTAGGTGTGGGTGCTGCCGTCGGCCAGCGTGGGCGTGGCGAAGCTCCAGCGCGTGCCGGTCACCGTGGCGGTGCCCAGCAGCGTGGTGCCTTCGTAGATGCGCACCGTGTCGGCGGCTCCGATGGCCGCGCTCAGTTCTCCGCGAAGCACCGGCGTGGTGTCGTCCGTGCTCGTGCCGCTGGCGAAGTCGCCCTGGTTGGTGCCGACGTTGTCGGTGTATGCGGTGATGCTCGTCGTCTGTGCCGGTGCGGACGTGCTCACGGTCAGCGTGAATCCGCTCGAACTCGCACCCTGATTGCCCGCCGCATCGGCCACCACTGCGGTGTAGGTGTGGGTGCTGCCGCTGGACAGCGCCGGGGTGGCGAAGGTCCAGGTCGTGCCCGTCACCGTGGCGGTGCCGAGCAGCGTCGTGCCTTCGTAGATGCGCACCACGTCGGTCGCGCCGATGGCTTCGCTCAGCGTGCCGCGGAGCACCGGCGTCGTGTCGTCGGTGGTGGTGCCGCTGGCAAAGTCGCCCCGGTTGGTGCCGACGTCGTCGGTGTATGCGGCGATGGTCACGTTCTGCGCCGGCGGCGTGGTGTCCACGGTCAGCGTGAAGACCGGAGAGGCTGCGCCGACGTTGCCCGCCGCGTCGGCGATTGCCGCCGTGTAGCCGTGGGTGCTGCCGCTGGCCAGTGCCGGTACTGCGAAGGTCCAGCTCGTGCCGGTGACGGTAGCGGTGCCCAGCAGCGTCGTGCCTTCGTAGATACGCACCACGTCCGTCGCGCCGATGGCGGCGCTCAGCGTGCCGTTGAGTACAGGCGCCGTGTCGTCGGTGTTCGTGCCGCTGGCGAAGTCGCCCCGGTTCGTGCCGATGTCGTCGGTGTAGGAGGCGATGGTCACGGCCTGCGTCGGCGCGGTGGTGTCCACGGTCAGCGAGAAGGCCGCCGAGGCCGTGCCCTTGTTGCCCGCGGCGTCGGCGATCACCGCCGTGTAACTGTGTGCGCTGCCGTCGGTCAGTGCCGGCGTGGCGAAGGTCCAGGCCGAGCCGCTCACGGTGGCCGTGCCGAGCAACACGTTGCCTTCGTAGATCTGAACGACGTCGCCGGTCTTCAGGCCCGCGACGGTGCCCTTGAGCGTGGGCGTGGTGTCGTTCGTGCTGGTGCCGCTGCCGTATTCGCCGGTGTTGGGTGCAACGTCGTCGATGTAGGCGGTGATGGCCACGGCGTTTTCGGCGGTTGGCGCGCTGGTGTCGATGACCACGACTTGCGAACTCGACGCACCCGCGTTGCCCGCGGCGTCCACTACGCGCGTCAGGACGGTATGGCTGCCGTCGGAGAGCGAGACAGCCGTGTTGTCGAACTGGTAAGTGTTGCCGCCGACCAGCGTGGCGTTGTTCCAGGTCTTGCCGCTGTCCAGCGAGATCTGCACCGTGGCGCCCGGCTCTATGGCCGCGTCGACCGTGATCGTTGCCACGAGGGTGCGGTCGCTGGTGACGAAGTCGCTGTTGCTCGTGCCGGTGTCGGTGCCGATTGCGCTGAGCGTGGCCTTGTCGATGGGCGCCGTGGTGTCGATGTTGACGACGTAGGAGCCTGAGGGCTTGCTCTCGTTGCCCACGGGGTCGATGGCGGTGGCGGTGAGCTGGTGCGCGCCTTCCGCCAGCGGCGTGGTCGGCGTGAAGCTCCAGCTGCCGTCGGGCTGCACTGTCGTGCTGCCGATGGCACTGCCGTTGTCGTAGACCTTGATGACATCGCCGGGCGTTGCGCCGCTGCCGGAGAGGGTGGGGGTGGTGTCGTCGGTGGCGCTGCCGCTCGTGAGCGGGCCTTGCACCGAGCCGACGTCGTCCGTGGCCTTGGCGATGGTGGGCACGCTCGGCGCGGTCGTGTCGATGCTCAGGGCCAGAGTGGCTTCGCCTTTGGTGCCGGCCGCGTTCACCGCGGTGGCGGTGTACTTGTGCGCACCTTCTGCCTGCACGGGCGGCGTAAGGCTCCAGTTGCCGTTGGCGTCTGCTGTGGTCGAGCCCAGAACCGTCGAGTTCTCCGTGACGGTCACGATGGCGCCGGCCGTTGCGGTGCCCACGAGTGTGGGCGTGGTGTCGTCCGTGGCTGCCCCCGGAGCAAGGTTGCCTTGCTTGCTGCCCTGGTTGTCCACCGCGTGGCTGACGCTGACGACGACGCCGGAGGTGTCGACCGTGAAGGTCAGCGGTGCGCTGGCTGCGCTGGTGTTGCCTGCCGCGTCGGTGAGCGTGTGCGTGATGCTGTGCGCTCCCTGGACCAGAGGCTTCTCGGGCGTGAGGCTCCAGGTACCGTCGGCGTTGACCGCAGTGCTGCCGATGAGCGCGGCGCCGTCGTACAGCTTGACGACGTCTCCGGCCTTGGCGCCGCTGCCGCTGAAGGCGGGCGAGGCGTCGTCGGTGGAGCCGCCGGCCGGTATCGAGCCGGTCACAGCCCCTTGGTCGTCCGTGGCCACAACGGTGGCCGGTGTCGTCGGTGCCGTGGTGTCCAGCACGATCGGGTAGAGACCCGTGGCCGGGCTGGACTGGCCCGCGCCGTCGACTGCGATGGCCTTGAGGTTCTTGAGGCCGTCAGCGCCCAGAGGGCTGGTGGTGACGCTCCATGTGCCGTTGGCGGACACGCTGGTCGAGCCCACGGCCACGTCGTCGGCATACACGGTCACGACCGTGCCGACGGTCCCGGTGCCGCTGAGCGTGGGCGTGTTGTCGTCGGTGCTGGCGTTCTGGGCGATGCTGCCGGTCACGCTGCCCTTGTCGTCGCTCACACCAGTGATCGCCGGAGCTGCGGGCCGATCGCCTAGCAGGGTGAAAGTGGAGGCCGGCGTGATGGCGCTGACGTTGCCGGCCGCATCGACGGCCTCCGCGGTGAGGCTGTGCGGACCGGTAGCCAGCGGCAGCGCCGGCGTGAAGCGCCACGTGCCGTCGGCGGCGACCGCCGTGCTGCCGATCAGCTTGCCGTTGTCGTAGACATTGACGCTGGCCACCTGCGCGGGATCGGCCTTGCCGACGTACTCCGGCTTGCTGTCGTCGGTTTGCGCACCGGAGGCGAGCTGGCCTTGCACGGCGCCTACGTCGTCCAGCACCTGAATCTTCGACGCGTCCAGCGCCGCGGGCGCCGTGGTGTCGACGCTGATCACCAGTGCGCCTGAATGAGCGCTTTCGTTGCCGGCCGCATCGGAGAGCGTATAGCTGATGCGATGGGTGCCTTCGGTCAGGGGCGCGTTCGGCGTCAACGTGCCGTTGAGCGTGTCGTAGGTCGCGGCAACCTTGACTCCGTCCACATACAGCGTCGGTCTCGAGCCGGGCTCCACCTTGCCGATGTTGATGCCGGGCGTGGCATCGTCCGTGATGGCTGCAGTGCTCGTCGTGCTCTGGATGGTGCCGGCGTTGTCGGCATAGCTCGTCGGAGTCGACGGTGCTGCCGGAGCGGTCTGGTCGACCGTCACGGTGAGTGCCGGAGTCTGCTTGCTCTCGTTGCCCGCCGCATCGGTCAGCGTGTAGCTGATCCGGTGCTCGCCCTCAGTCAGCGCGGTGGTCGGTGTCAGCGTGCTGGTGACGGGGTCATAGGTCGCTGCGACCTTGATGTCGTCCACATAAAGAGACGGCGTCAGGCCGCTCGGCACCTTTCCGATGTTGAAGCCCGGCGTGGCATCGTCGGTGGTCGACGCGGTACTGGCCGTGCTCTGAATCGTGCCGACGTTGTCGGCATAGCCCGTTGGCGCGGCAGGAGGCGGCACGGCGATCGTGTTGACGGTGACGGAGAGCGCGGGGGCCTGCTTGCTCTCGTTGCCGGCGGCGTCGGTCAGCGTGTAGCCGATCTGGTGCGCGCCTTCGGCCAGCGGCGTGTTCGGCGTCAGCGTGCCTGCGACCGGGTCATAGGTCGCGGCGACCTTGGTGCCATCGACATACAGCGAGGGCGTCAGGCCCGCGGGCACGGTGCCGATGTTGATGCCGGGTGTGGTGTCGTCGGTGACCTTGGCGGTGCTCGTCGGGCTCTGGACGGAGCCGACGTTATCGGCATAACCGGTTGCCGCGGTGGGGGTGGCTGGAGCGGTGGTGTCGACATTCACGACGAAGACGCCAGAACGCGGGCTTTCATTGCCCACGGGGTCGATGGCGGTGGCGGTGAGCTGGTGAGCGCCTTCGGCCAGCGGCGTGGTCGGCGTGAAGCTCCAGCTGCCGTCGGGCTTGACCGTGGTGCTGCCGATGGGGCTGGTGTTGTCGTAGACCTTGATGACATCGCCGGGCGTTGCGCCCTCACCGGAGAGTGTGGGCGTGGTGTCGTCGCTGGCGCCGCCGGTGGTGAGCGGGCCTTGCACCGAGCCGACGTCGTCCGTGGCCTTGCCAATGACGGGCACGTTCGGTGCGGTCGTGTCGACGGTCAGCGAGATCGAAGCCTCGCCCTTGGTGCCTGCCGCGTTCACCGCTGTGGCGGTGTACTTGTGTGCGCCTTCGGATTGCGCCGGCAGTGTGAGACTCCAGTTGCCGTTGGCGTCTGCCGTGGTGGAGCCCAGAACCGTCGAGTTCTCCGTGACGGTCACGATGGCGCCGGTCGTGGCCTTGCCTACGAGGGTCGGCGTGGTGTCGTCGGTGACGGCGCCCGGGGCGAGATTGCCTTGCTTGCTGCCCTGGTCGTCCACCGCATGGCCGACGCTGACGACGACGCCGGAGGTGTCGACCGTGAACGCAAGAGGCGCACTGGCTGCGCTGGTATTGCCTGCGGCGTCGGTGAGCGTGTGCGTGATGCTGTGTGCGCCATCGCCCAGCGGCGTGCTGAGAGCGAGGCTCCACTTGCCATCGCTCGTTACAGCAGCGCTGCCGACGAGGGTGGCGCCGTCGTACATCTTGACGATGTCGCCCGCCTCGGCACCGCTGCCGCTGAAAGTGGGCGAGGCGTCGTCGGTGGAACCACCGGCCGGGATCGTGCCGGTAACGGCGCCCTGGTCGTCCGTGGCCACGACCGTGCCCGGCGTGGCCGGTGGCATGGTGTCGAGCACGATCGGATAGGCACCCGTGGCCGGGCTGGCCTGACCCGCGCCGTCGACTGCGATGGCGCTCAGGTTCTTGACGCCGTCGGCGCCCAGCGGGCTGGTGGTCACGCTCCATGTGCCGTTGGCGGCCACGCTGGTCGAACCGACGGCCACGCCGTCGGCGTACACGGTCACGACCGTGCCGACGGTGCCGGTACCACTGAGCGTGGGCGTGCTGTCGTCGGTGCTGGCGTTCTGGGCGATGCTGCCGGTCACGCTGCCCTTGTCATCGCTCACGCCGGTGATGGCGGGAGCCGCAGGTGCGTCACCCAGCAGGGTGAAGGTGGATGCCGGCGTGATGGCGCTGACGTTGCCGGCCGCATCGACAGCCTGCGCGGTGAGGCTGTGCGGGCCGGTGGCCAGGGGCAGCGCGGGCGTGAAGCGCCACGTGCCGTCGGCGTTGACGGCCGTGCTGCCGATCAGTTTGCCGTTGTCGTAGACGTTGATGCTCGAGACTTGCGCGGGATCGGCCTTGCCGGTGTATTCCGGCTTGCTGTCGTCGGTCTGCGCGCCGGAAGCGATGGGGCCTTGCACTGTGCCCACGTCGTCGAGTACCTGGATCTTGGATGCGTCCAGGGCCGCGGGCGCCGTGGTGTCGACGTTGACCGTGAAGGCACCGGAGGGCGGGCTCTCGTTACCGGCCGGGTCGACGGCCGTGGTGGTGAGCCGATGCGAGCCTTCGGCCAGCGGCGTGGTCGGGGTGAAGCTCCAGGTGCCGTCTGGCTGCACCGTGGTGCTGCCGATGGGGCTGGCGTTGTCGTAGACCTTGATGACGTCGCCCGGCGTTGCGCCGCTGCCGGTCAGCGTGGGCGTGGTGTCGTCGGTGACACCACCGCTCGCAAGAGGGCCCTGCACCGAGCCCATGTTGTCGGATGCGGAGCCGATGGCCGGGACGGCCGGCGCGCTCTTGTCGACAATGACGGCGAGTGCCGGAGCCTGCTTGCTCTCGTTGCCCGCCGCGTCGGTCAGCGTGTAGCTGATCCGGTGCTTGCCTTCGGGCAATGCCGTGCTCGGCGTGAGCGTGCCGGTGGCCGGGTCATAGGTCGAGGCGATCTTGGCGCCGTCGACATACAGCGAAGGCGTGAGGCCGCTCGGTACCGTGCCGATGTTGATGCCTGGTGTGGTGTCGTCGGTCGTCGAGGCGCTGCTGTTCGGGCTCTGGATGGCGCCGACGTTGTCTGCGTAGCCAGTTGCCGCAGTCGGCGTGGATGGAGCGTTCGTGTTGATGGCGACGGCGAGCGCGGGCGCCTGCTTGCTTTCGTTGCCGGCGGTGTCGGTCAGCGTGTAGCCGATCTGGTGCGCGCCTTCGGCGAGCGGAACGTTGGGCGTCAGCGTGCCGGCGACCGGGTCATAGGTCGAGGCGACCTTGTTGCCATCGACATACAGCGATGGCGTGAGGCCAGCGGGTACCGCGCCGATATTCAGTGCTGGCGTGGTGTCGTCGGTGATCTTGGCGGTGCTCGTCGGGCTCTGGACGGAGCCGACGTTGTCGGCATAGCCCGTTGCAGCTGACGGAGTGGGTGGTGGTGTCGTGTCGACGTTGACGACGAAGGAGCCCGAGGGCTTGCTCTCGTTGCCCACGGGGTCGATGGCGGTGGCGGTGAGCTGGTGCGCACCTTCGGCCAGCGGCGTGGTCGGGGTGAAGCTCCAGGTGCCGTCGGGCTTGACCGTGGTGCTGCCGATGGGGCTGGCGTTGTCGTAGATCTTGATGACATCGCCGGGCGTTGCGCCTTCGCCGGAGAGGGTGGGCGTGGTGTCGTCGCTGGCGCCGCCGGTGGTGAGCGGGCCTTGCACCGAGCCGACGTCGTCCGTGGCTTTGCCGATGGTAGGTACGTTCGGCGCGGTCGTGTCGACGATCATAGAGATCGAAGCTTCGCCCTTGGTGCCGGCCGCGTTCACCGCGGTGGCGGTGTACTTGTGCGCACCTTCCGATTGCGCCGGCAGCATGAGGCTCCAGTTGCCGTTGGCGTCCGCTGTGGTGGAGCCCAGAACAGTCGAGTTCTCCGTGATGGTCACGACAGCACCGGCCGTTGCCGTGCCTACGAGCGTGGGCGTGGTGTCGTCGGTGGCGGCGCCCGGAGCTAGGTTGCCTTGCTTGCCGCCCTGATCGTCCACCGCATGGCCGACGCTGACGACGACACCGGAGGTGTCGACCGAGAAGGCCAGCGGGGCGCTGGCTGCGCTGGTGTTGCCCGCCGCGTCGGTGAGCGTGTGCGTGATGCTGTGCGCACCCTGGGCCAGAGGCTTATTGGGCGTAAGGCTCCAGGTGCCGTCGGCGTTGACCGCGGTGCTGCCGATGAGCGCGGCGCCGTCGTACAGCTTGACGACGTCTCCGGCCTTGGCGCCGCTGCCGCTGAAGGCGGGCGAGGCGTCGTCGGTGGAGCCGCCTGGGGCGATCGGCCCGGTCACAGCCCCTTGGTCATCCGTGGCTGTCACGGTCGTGGGCGTAGCAGGTGCGGTGGTGTCCAGCACGATCGGGTAGTCACCGGTAGCGGGGCTGGCCTGGCCAGCGCCATCGACGGCAATGGCCTTGAGGTTCTTGACGCCATCACTGCCCAGCGGACTGGTGGTCACGCTCCAGGTGCCGTTGGCGGCCACGCTGGTCGAGCCCACGGCGACGCCGTCGGCGTACACGGTCACGACCGTGCCGACGGTCCCGGTGCCGCTGAGTGTGGGCGTGTTGTCGTCGGTGCTGGCGTTCTGGGCGATGCTGCCGGTCACGCTGCCCTTGTCGTCGCTCACGCCGGTGATGGCGGGGGCCGCAGGTGCGTCGCCTAGCAGTGTGAAGGTCGAGGCCGGCGTGATGGCGCTGACGTTGCCGGCCGCATCGACGGCCCGTGCGGTGAGGCTGTGCGTGCCCGTGGCCAGTGGCAGCATGGGCGTGAAGCGCCAGGTGCCGTCGGCATTGACCTCCGTGCTGCCCAGCAGCACGCCGCTGTCGTAGACATTCACACTCGCCACTTGCGCGGGGTCCGCCTTGCCTGCATAGGTCGGCTTGCTGTCGTCGGTCTGCGCGCCTGAAGCGAGAGGGCCCTGCGTCGCGCCCACGTCGTCCAGCACTTGCAGCGCGGAGGCGTCCAGCGCCGGGGGCGGCGTGGTGTCCATGTTGACTGCGAGCGCGCCCGAACGCGCGCTCTCGTTGCCGGCCGCATCGGTCAGCGTGTAGCTGAGCCGGTGCGAGCCTTCGGTCAGCGGTGCATTCGGCGTCAGCGTGCCGGCGACCGGGTCATAGGTTGCGGCGAACTTGATGCCGTCGACATACAGCGCGGGCGTCGTGCCTACGGGCACCGTGCCGATGTTGAGGCCGGGCATGGTGTCGTCGGTGGTCGGGGCGGTGCTGGCCGGGTTCCGGACGGTGCCGACGTTGTCGGCATAGCTCGTCGGTGCGGCTGGCGCGACCGGGGCAGTCTTGTCGACGGTGACGGTGAGCGCCGGCGCCGGCTTGCTCTCGTTGCCGGCCGTGTCGGTCAGCGTGTAGCTGATGCGGTGCGTGCCTTCGGCGAGCGGAGCATCGGGCGTCAGCGTGCCGAGGGCCGGGTCATAGGTCGCGGCGACTTTGACGTCGTCCACATACAGAGACGGCGTCGAGCCGGCTGGCACCGTGCCGATGTTGAGTCCGGGTGTGGTGTCGTCCGTGGTCGGCTCGGTGCTCGTCTGGCTCTGGATGGTGCCGACATTGTCGGCATAGCCCGTCGGCGCGCCCGGCGGGGGCAGAGCGACCGTGTTGACGATGACGGAGAGTGCGGGGGCCTGCTTGCTCTCGTTGCCGGCGGCGTCGGTCAGCGTGTAGCCGATCTGGTGCGAGCCTTCGGCGAGCGGAACGTTGGGCGTCAGCGTGCCTGCGACCGGGTCATAGGTCGAGGCGACCTTGGTGCCATCGACATACAGCGATGGCGTCAGGCCCGTGGGCACCGTGCCGATGTTGATGCCGGGCGTGGTGTCGTCGGTGATCTTGGCGGTACTCGTCGGGCTCTGGACGGAGCCGACGTTGTCGGCATAGCCGGTTGCCGCCGCCGGCGTGGCCGGCGCGATGGTGTCCACGTTGATCACGAAGTCGCTCGACGGCTTGCTCTCGTTGCCCACGGGATCCATGGCCGTGGCGGTGAGCCTGTGCGTGCCTTCGGCCAGCGGCGTGGTCGGCGTGAAGCTCCAGCTGCCATCGGCCTTGACCGTGGTGCTGCCGATGGCGCTGTCGTTGTCGTAGATCTTGATGACATCGCCCGCCGTCGCGCCGTTGCCGGTGAGCGTGGGTGTGGTGTCGTCGCTTGCGCCTCCGTTCACCAATTGGCCCTGCACCGCACCCACGTCGTCCGTGGCGTTGCCGATGGCAGGAATTTTGGGCGGCGTCGTGTCGATGGTCAGGCCGAGAACGGCCTGACCGGTGGTGCCGGCGGCGTTTACCGCGGTGGCTTTGTATTCGTGCGCGCCCTCGGCCTGCTCCGAAAGCGTGAGGCTCCAGTTGCCGTTCGCGTCCGCCGTGGCGGAGCCGAGAACGGCAGCACCCTCGGTGACTGTCACGACCGCGCCGGCCGTGGCCTTGCCGGCGAGTGTTGGCGTGGTGTCGTTGGTGAGCCCGGCGATCTGCCTGGCCCCGCGTGCTGGCGGTCGTTCCAGGGATTGCCGGACGCTGACGATGACGTCGGAGGTGTCGATCGTGAAGGTCAGCGGTGCGCTGGCGGCGCTGGTGTTGCCGGCGGCGTCGGTGACCGTTTGCGTGATGCTGTGCGCCCCCGCGCCCAGCGGCGCGCCGGGTGTGACGCTCCAGCCGCCGTCGGTCGCGACCGTGGCGCTGCCGATGAGGGTGGCGCCGTCGTACAACCTGACGGTGTCGCCGGCCTTGACGCCGCTGCCGCTGAAGGTGGGCGAGACATCGTCGGTGGTGTCGCCGGACACGATCGGGCCTTGCACCGCGCCGACCTTGTCCGCCGCCGCGATCATGCTCGGGGTGGAAGGTGGCGTGGTGTCGAGCACGATCGGGTAGATGCCCGTGGCGGCGCTGGTCTGGCCCGCGCCGTCGGCCGCGACGGCGCTCAGGTTCTTGACGCCGTCGGCGCCCAACGGATTGGTTGTCACGCTCCAGGTGCCGTTGGCGGCCACGCTGGCCGAGCCGACGGCCACGCCGTCGGCATACACGGTCACGACCGTGCCGACGGTGCCGGTGCCGCTGAGCGTCGGCGTGTTGTCGTCGGTGCTGGCGTCCTTGGCGATGTTGCCGGTCACGCTGCCCCTGTTGTCGCTCACGCCGGTGATGGCCGGTGCAGCGGGCGCGGTGCCCAGCAGTGTGAAGGTCGAGGCGGGCGTGGTGGCACTGACGTTGCCGGCCGAATCGACGGCCTGCGCGGTGAGGCTGTGCGGGCCGGTGTCCAGAGGCAATGTGGGCTCGAAGCGCCAGGTGCCGTCGGCGTTGACGGCCGTGCTGCCGATCAGTTTGCCGTTGTCGTAGACGTTGATGCTGGCCACCTGCGCGGGGTCGGCCTTCCCGGCGTATGTCGGCTTGCTGTCGTCGGTCTGCGCGCCGGAGGCGATGGGGCCTTGAATGGCGCCCACGTCGTCGAGCACCTGGATCAGCGAAGCGTTCAGCTGCGGGGGCGGCGTGATGTCCACGTTCACCGTGAAGTCGCCCGAACGCGGGCTTTCGTTGCCCGCCGCATCGACGGCCGACGTGCTGAGGCGATGGAGGCCTTCCGTCAGCGGTGTGGTCGGCGTGAAGCTCCAGCTGCCGTCGGGCTGCACCGTCGTGCTGCCGATCGGGCTGGCGTTGTCGTAGACCTTGATGACGTCGCCCGGCGTCGCGCCGCTGCCGGTCAGCGTGGGCGTGGTGTCGTCGGTGGCGCTGCCGCTCGTGAGCGGGCCTTGCACCGAACCGACGTCGTCAGTGGCCTTGCCGATGGCGGGAGCGTTAGGCGCCGTCGTGTCGATGGTCAACGAGAGGGAGGCTTCGCCCTTCGTGCCGGCCGCGTTGACCGCGGTGGCCGTGTACTTGTGCGCGCCTTCGGCCTGCGCTGGCAGCGTGAGGCTCCAGTTGCCGTTGGCATCCGCCGTGGTGGAGCCGACAACGGTCGAGTTTTCCGTGACGGTCACGATGGCCCCGGCCGTCGCCGTGCCCACGAGGGTCGGCGTGGTGTCGTCGGTGACTGCGCCCGAGGCGAGGTTGCCTTGCTTGCTGCCTTGGTCATCGACCGCATGGCCGACGCTGACGACGACATTCGATGTGTCGACCGTGAAGGTCAGGGGGGCGCTGGCGGCACTGGTGTTGCCCGCTGCATCGGTGAGCGTGTGCGTGATGCTGTGCGCGCCCTGGCCCAGCGGCTTCTCGGGCGAGAGGCTCCAGCTGCCGTCGGCATTGACTGCGGTGCTGCCGATGAGGGTGGCGCCGTCGTACAGCTTGACGGTGTCGCCGGCCTTGGCGCCACTGCCGCTGAAGGCGGGCGAGGCGTCGTCTGTGGAGCCTCCGGCGGCGATCGCGCCGGTGACTGCGCCCTGATCGTCCGTGGCCACGACGGTGGCCGGTTTCGTCGGCGCCGTGGTGTCCAACACGATCGGGTAGTCACCCGTGGCCGGGCTTGCCTGCCCCGCGCCGTCGACTGCGATGGCCTTGAGCTTCTTGACGCCATCGCCACTCAGCGGGCTGGTGGTCACGCTCCACGTGCCGTTGGCGGCGACGCTGGCCGAGCCGACGGCCACGTCGTCGGCGTACACCGTCACGACCGTGCCGACGGTACCGGTGCCGCTCAGCGTGGGGGTGTTGTCGTCGGTGCTGGCGTCCTTGGCGATGTTGCCGGTGATGCTGCCCTTGTTGTCGCTCACGCCGGTGATGGCCGGCGCGGCGGGGGCATCGCCCAGCAGCGTGAAGGTGGATGCGGGTGTGATCGCGCTGATGTTGCCGGCTGCATCGACGGCCTGCGCGGTGAAACTGTGCGCGCCCGTGGCCAGGGGCAGCGCGGGCGTGAAGCGCCAGCTGCCGTCGGCGTTCACTGCCGTGCTGCCGATCAGCTTGCCGTTGTCGTAGACGTTGATGCTCGACACCTGGGCGGGGTCGGTCTTGCCGATGTATTCCGGCTTGCTGTCGTCGGTTTGTGCGCCAGCGGCAATGGGGCCTCGGACAGCGCCGATGTCGTCCAGCACCTGGATGCTGGAGGCATCCAGCGCCGCAGGCGGCGTGGTGTCCACGTTGACCGTGAAGGCGGCCGAGGGCCTGCTTTCGTTGCCTGCCGGGTCGATGGCCGTGGTGGTGAGACGGTGCGCGCCCTCTGCCAGCGGCCTGGCTGGCGTGAAGCTCCAACTGCCGTCGGCCTTGACCGTCGTGCTGCCGATGGCACTGCCGTTGTCGTAGACCTTGATGACATCGCCCGCCGTCGCGCCGCTGCCGGTGAGCGTGGGCGTGGTGTCGTCGGTGACACCGCCACTGGCGAGCGGACCCTGCACTGGGCCCATGTTGTCCGAAGCTGCGCCGATGGCCGGCGCGCCCGGTGCGGTCGTGTCGAGTCGGACGCTTCCGGTTGTCACTGGCATGGAGACGTTGCCGGCCAGGTCGCGGCTCGTCGCGCTGACATTGATCGCGCCGCCTTCCACCGGATTGGGAAACGATGCGTTGACAAAACCGTTGGCGACATCCGCCGCTGTCAGCGTGATGCTGGACGAGACCGTGCCGGCAGCCAGAGTGATGACGTCGCCCACAGCCGCACCCGACACGAGCGTGATCTTCGCGGTCACATCGGCGCCTTTCTCGCTGGCGTTGATGAAGCCGTCCTTGTTGGCGTCGTTGACGATGGCGATGCCGATGACAGGCGGCTTGCCGTCGACAGCGGCTGTGGTTTCAGGGCTCGTGTTGCCGGCTGCATCGGTGGCAACGACGTGCAGCACCGTGCCGTCCTTCGGCGGAGCCGTTGGCGTGATGCTGTACGCGCCGTCGGCCGCGACAGTGGCGCTGCCGATGACGTTGCCCGAGTCGTCCTTGATCGTGACCATGGAGCCGACTTCGGCCATGCCCGTGATCAGGCTGCCGTTGGTCGGATTGACGGTGGGGGCGGCTGGAGACGTCTTGTTGCTCGGCGTCTGCGGAGGGGGCGAGGAAAAGAGGAAGGACTGCAGGTTGTCGCCGCCGCCACCGCTGAAGGCCGCGCCTGCGGCCAAACCACCGCCGACGAGAAAAGGCAGCAAGCCGAGATCGAAGTCCTGGTGCAGCAGCAAGGGCTCGATGGAGTCGATATTCGAATATTCGACGGCCAGATCGCCCTGGTTTTCACCGATTTCGGCCAGCCACAGACCCTCTTGGTTGTCGCTCAGTACAAGGTTGCTGCTGTGGCCATTGAAGGGCGTGAAGAAATCATGAACGGTGACGACCTCGCCTGAAACGGCGGTAATGATCAGGTCATTGCCGACGCGGCGCATGCCTTTGATCCGGTCATTCGACAGGCCGATGCGGATAACCGAGGCCGCCTTGAGTGAAATCTCGTTCACCAGGATTTGGCTGACTTTCCCACCACGCTTGGCAATTACTTCCAGCGAAAACATCTTTTATTCCCTGATTTTTAATTGATTGAGGCTTCGGGATTTATTGAAATCCAGAAATCAATATGGATAAATTTGTCGACTCTTGGATTTGTCGATCTGATTTTTTGAATTGATAATTTATTGGCGCTGCCAATGGCTCCAATTGCACACGCCATCCGATCCACGTCTGGCCTGAACGGAGGGGGCTCGAAGCGCTGGGCACAGGGCGTGCAATGGCCGCCGCGCAGTTCTCGAGCTCTTTCCTTGTGTCGTACTTTCGTAGCGCAATACACGGCCGCAAGAATTTGACGAAGGCACTTCAACCTCGCTGTTTCATCAATGGGATGCCAGTGGAGGTGCCGCGGCACACCCCATCAGGATCATTCGGACAGCGCAATGTAATGGTTTACATTGCGTTTGGAATATTTCATCGACCAAAGGCTGATGAAAATTTCTACTGCTCGAATTGCTCTTTCGGGTGTTTATTTTTAAATGTTCGTGAAAAAGTTCACGAAATTTGGGAGGCTGTGTGTGCGCCCCTGATTATTAATTGCATGTTTATTGCAATTGATGGCAATTATTTGAAAATGCCCTGAAAAGTTGACGCGATCAATTTCAAAGGTAGATGCGAAAAACTTCACGGCATATCAGAAGCGCCTTGAGCATTCCGGGCCGTTTTCCCGGAATGAAAGGCCGGTACCAGGAGATGGGGAGGGGGCGAAAGTCCGCGTAAGCGGTCTTTGTTTACTGTTGTTTCAGTTGCGGGCCGCATGGAGATCCAGGGGCCGAAATGAAAAGCACGGTCGAACGAAAGCCCGTTCAGGGCACGCTCTGCTTGAATCCTTGGAGATGTGCCTTCTCTGCGGATTTGGACGAGGTCAGGTGATGGGATGCGACGCGCAACAGAAGGCGCGTCGGCGAGGAGGGCGCTTGAAGGTCGCGAAAGGCAGCGCTCATGGGCGCTGCCTTACATAGGCTTAGCTCAATCGGGCTCGATCACGCCTTCGTCCAGATAGCGCTGGTACTCGGCAATCGGAATCGCCGTGGTCTGGGCGCTACCGCCGTCGCCCCAGCTCAGCACAGCGCTGTCGGGCGCCAGCAGGACCTCGATCGGCCCCTGGGGAATCAGGATCAAGGGTCCGTCGCCGGCCCTGTATTCGACATCTCCGGTGACTTTCGCGTTCGCTGGCATGTGGGCATTCCTCGGGCTAGGGTGGCGGATTTGCCAGCTTACAGCGCTTGCGTCGCGGCGGGGTCATCGCAGCGCGGCGAATCTTGTAGGCCTGACTGCCGTTTGCACAACTGGTCATATCGGCGTCATGCGCCGCATGGCACGCTCGCGCCCGTTTTCCAAATTTTCTTGTTGATAGAAGAGTCGAGAAAGTGCGATGAAGCCACTTCGTATCGTCGCAGTGCTGACCGCCGGGCTGCTGGCTGCCGCAGCGGTCGTGTTTGTCGCGTGGAACCCCGCAACCGAAAAAACTGTTGGCGCAAGCGAGGCCGCATCCGCACCGCTGCTCGAAATCCGCTGGCACGGCGGCGGCATCGTGCTGCAGGGCAAGGTGCGCGACGTGGCCACGCAGCAAGCGTTGGCGCAAGGTGCGGCCGCGCGACTGGGCGGCGAAACCGATCAGGTGACCGACTGGCTCGACATCACGCCCACCGGACTGGTCGTGGCCGACCCGGCGGCGCTCGCGCAACTCATCCGCTTAGGGCAGGAAGGCTGGCACCTGCAGCGGCGTCCTGCCGAGGCACGGCTCGCGGTGCAGTCACTCGCCGATGCGCGCAGCGCGCAGGCCCTGTCGCTGTTGCAAGCGGCCTTTGGCCCAGGCGTTCCGGCTCGCTTGATTCAGTTGCCCTGATTCATTTCGAAACCTTAACGAGACCGAAGGGATTCACGGCGCCGTCATGCGCCTTGCCCAGCATCCGCTGCATTCAAAACAGAGGAGAGGTGCCATGCAACCATCATTGAAACAGCTCGCCTTGGCGAGCGTCGTTCTTGCCACGCTGACCGCCTGCGGCGGCAGCAACAATTCGAACAGCGTCCTGCCGCTGCCCCCGCCCACGGCGTCCAACCCTCCGGCTCCCGCACCTGCCGTGCCCGGCACGGTGGACGTCAAGCTCATTGCCTTCAACGACCTGCACGGCAACCTCGAGCCGCCGAAGCTGACGATCTCAGCGCCCGCCAAGGGCGGCGGCACGGTGGCGGTGCCCGCCGGCGGCGCTGCCTACATGGCCTCGGCCATCGCCGCGCTCAAGGAGAAGAACCCGAACAACGCGGTGGTGTCGGCCGGCGACATGATCGGCGCGTCGCCGCTGGTGTCGGCGCTGTTCCTCGACGAGTCGACCATCGAAGCCGTGAACGCCATGAAGATCGACTTCAACGCGGTCGGCAACCACGAGTTCGACAAGGGCCAGACCGAGCTGCTGCGCATGAAGAACGGCGGCTGCGCGAAGAACACCGCGCTCGAGCCGTGCCGCGTCAACAAGAACTTTCCGGGCGCGAACTTCGGCTTCCTGGCGGCCAACACCGTGAAGAGCGACGGCAACACGCTGTTTCCCGCCACCGGCATGAAGACTTTCACCAAGGATGGCGCCACGGTCAAGGTGGCGTTCATCGGCATGACGCTCAAGGGCACGCCCAGCATCGTGACGCCAGCCGGCGTCGCGGGCCTGAGCTTCAAGGACGAGGCGGACACCGCCAACGCGCTGATTCCGCAGCTGAAGGCGCAGGGAGCCGATGCCATCGTGGTCGTGGTCCACGAGGGTGGCACCACCGGCGTGGGCTACAACGACAAGAGTTGCACGGGCCTGAACGGCGACATCCTGCCGATCCTCAACAAGCTCGATGCCGCGGTCGACGTAGTGATCTCGGGTCACACGCACCGTTCCTATGTGTGCGACTACAGCAAGACCAACCCAGCCAAGCCCTTCCTGCTGACCAGCGCCGGCCAGTACGGCACGCTGCTCACCGACATCAACCTGACGATCGACACCCGCACTCGCAAGGTCACGGCCAAGGCCGCCGACAACGTGATCGTGCAGGGCGAGGCGTACACCAGCGGCGCCACCACCTATGCGGTGACCGACCAGTACCCGGTGTTCGGCAAGAACCAGCAGGTGGCCGCGCTCATCAGCCAGTACCTCAGCATCGCTGCGCCGCTGGTGCAGCGCGTGGTGGGGCAACTCACGGCCACGGCCAATCGCACGCAGTCGCCATCGAAGGAAAACGTGCTGGGCAACATGATCGCCGACGCGCAACTGGCCGCGACCAAGGACGCCGGCAAGGGTGGCGCGCAGATCGCCTTCATGAATCCGGGCGGCGTGCGCGCCGACCTCGTGCCTGCCGCCGACAACAGCGTGACCTACGGCCAGATCTTCGCGGTGCAGCCCTTCGGCAACGGGCTGGTAGTGAAGACGATGACCGGCGCCCAGATTAGGGCAGTGCTGGAGCAGCAGTTCAACAGCGGTGCCAACACGACCGCCACGCCGAAGGTGCTGCTGCCGTCCGCCAGCTTCTCCTACACCTACAACCTCATCCAGCCCGCTGGATCGCGCATCACCAACATGGCACTCAACGGCACCGCGATGGCCGATGCCGCCACCTACCGTGTCACGATGAACAGCTTCCTGGCCACAGGCGGTGACAACTTCACAGCGTTCAACGAGGGCACGAATGCGCTCGGCGGCGACCAGGACGTGGACGCTCTCGAGGCCTACATCAAGGCCGGCAGCCCGTTGACGCCGCCAAGCGTTGGCCGCATTACCAACGCCACGCCTCCCTGACAGGTCCGCCCGCCGGGATAGATATCCCGTCAACGCATCGACGATCGCCGCCTCGATGGCGGCGGTCTCGATTGGCGAACGGCCTCAGGCCGTCGCGCACAGCCGCATCGGCTGCGGCTTGCCGTAGACCAGACTGCGCCACACCCACTCAGCAGGCCCGAAGCGGAAGCGGCCCAGCCACCAGCAACTGAACAGCGCCTGCAGCCCGAAGATCGCAAGACCTGCGAGCGCGACGCCCGCGAGTCCGAACTGCGGCCCCAGGCCCAGTCCGATGCCGTAGAACAGGCCAAGGCCGAGCAGCGTTTGCGCGAGGTAGTTGGTCAGTGCCATGCGTCCCATCGGTGCCAGCTTGCGCAGCCAGTGGCGCCACGCGGCCTGCTGGAAGAGCAGCACGAAGCCCGCCATGTAGAACACGCCCTGTGCCAGCGGCGCGATTTCCCGCAGCAGGCGCGTCGCGACGAGCCCCGCGCCATCTTGCAGCCATACGGCGACCACGCCCGTGCTGTTGTAGTCCCGCAGCACCAGCAGCACGCTCGCCACCACGCTCACACCGAAGCTGGCGCGCAGCAGCCGGACCCAGAACCGCCGGTGCGCCACCGATTCCTGCAGTACTCGCGTGCGGCCGATCGCCATGCCGATCAGCAGCCGGCCGAACACGAACAGCGGCAGCGACCACACGGCGATTCGCATGCGGATGTCGCGCGTCAGGTTGCCTTGCAGCATCGTTGCCCAGTCGCCGCTGACGAAGGCCGTCCACGCGGCGGCCGAAGCCTGCGGCCTGCTGAGTTGCTGCGGCAGCAGCCCCGGCAACACAGGCTGAAGCAACACGGGCAGCACCACCGCCACGCACACGCCGAGCACGGTCAGCGTGCGCGTCGACATCTTCGTGAATGCGAGCAGCAGCAGGCCGAACACCGCGTAGTAGCGCAGGATGTCGCCCCACCAGAAGAGATAGGCGTGCACGAGGCCGATCGCCAGCAGCACCAGCATGCGGCGCACGTACAGGCGCGTGCCGTCGGCCTTGTCCGCGAGCCGGCGGGTCTGCATCGCGAAGCCGACGCCGAAGAGCAGCGTGAACAGGGTGATCGACTTCGCGTCGACCAGCAGCTCCATCGCCAGTGCGATGGCGCGGTCCCATGCCGCGGTGGGTAGCGCGCCGCGTTGCGACTGGGTAATGAACTCGTACAGCGAGAAGCTGCGCAGGTTGACCAGCAGCACGCCGAAGAGCGCGAAGCCGCGCAGCGCGTCGAGCAGTTCAAGGCGCCGCGTGAGGGGCGCGGGCGCAGGTGCGTATGAGGTTCGCGCGCGCGCGGCGGCGGTGTTCGAATGGCTCAGGGAGCCGCCCGCGGCTGAATAGCGCGGCAGCCTTGCAGGATCGAATGTCATCGGAGTTCGCAGGGTCGGGTCGGGTGCCGGATGTCGGGCAGCCGCAATGAGCCGCCCGTGCCAGACCTGCGATGCTATGAATCAGCATTGCGCGAACATTGCGTGGTTCGGCGCATGCATGCGCCGCGCTCAGATGACGATGTTCTGCTCCACGTCCAGCGTCTTGCGTCGCGCCAGCGCGAGGTTCGACTTGGCCTTGTCCAGCACGAGGTAGACGAATAGCCCTTCCTTCTTCTGCATCGGCCGGATGATGTGGTACTGCCTGCCCAGCGTGATGAGGATGTCCTCGATGACGTCGTTCAAGCCCAGGTCGCGCATGGTGCGCAGCTTGGCGCGAACCACTTCGGTGTTGCCCGCCGCCGCCACTTCCAGGTCGACGCCCGAGCCGATCTGGCCCAGGATCATGCCGCTGCTGGAGTCGACCAGCGCCGCGCACAGCGCGCCGTCGCAGGTCATCAGGTCGTCCATGGATTGCTTGATATTTGCCATCGGAATCTTTCCTAGTACCTCGCCCCTGAAAGTCGGCAGCCACCCGGGCGAAGAGGTGGGCGGCTGCCGGAGTCGAACCGATGCGGCCGGACAGGGGCCCTCAGGCCTGTTGCAGCGACAGCGTTGCCTGCTTCGCGAAGTAGAGGACCTGGCCGATGATGGCGTCCTTGCCCGTGACGACGCTCACGATGAGCGCGATCTCCGGGTGGCGCGCCTGCAGCATCAGGATGTGGCCGTGCGTGGCTTCGATGGTCACGTTGTCGCAGGCGCCGAGGTTGCTTTCCTCGCCCGCAACGGCGCCCAGCGCCGCAAGCGAACTGGCAATGGCCGAGAGGCGGGCCACCTGCGCGGTGTTCTCCACGCGCGCGGCCAGCTCCATGCCGTCTTCGGTCGAGATCACCACCGCTTTCACGCCCTTGATCTCGCGCATCAGCGTGTCGATGGCGGATTCGGCGGCGAGCTTGATTCTTGGCGTTATTTGCATGAGTGCTCAGAAGTGGGAAGACAGGGGCTCAGGTCTCGAGTTGAAGCAGCAGCAGCTCCAGCAGCTCGACGACCTGTCGCGCGTCGGTGACGTTGGCGGGCAGCACCGGGCACAGCACGCCGCGGGCTTCCATGCGCTGCGCAAAGGCGTCGATGTCGGGCTTGGGATGCGCTTCCATGCGGCCCACCGCGACCACGCAGGCGGTCTTGGCGATCAGTTCGGCAAAGCCGTCGAGGTAGACGTCCAGGTCGGCCAGCGGATCGGGGCGGCTGTTGTCCACCAGGATCACCAGGCCGAGCGCGCCGCGCCCCAGGATGCGCCACATGAAGTCGAAGCGCATCTGGCCGGGCGTGCCGTACAGGCGCAGCTTCTCGCCGTTGTCCAGCGTGAGTTCGCCGTAGTCCAGCCCGACGGTGGTGGTGGCCTTGGCCACGGAGGTGTCGCTGTTGCGCACGTCGGTGCTGACGGGGGGGATCTCGCTCACGGCGCCGATGGCGGTTGTCTTGCCGGCGCCCATGGTGCCGGTGAAGAGGATCTTGTGTTCGACGGTCATTTGTGCCCGGTGGCGAGCAGGCCGAGGCGGCTGCGGATGCGTGCCAGCAGGCCGGGTTGCACGGTGTCGCGCGCCAGGGCCTGCGGGCGGCTGTCGACCGGCAGTACCGAATCGGGCGCGGACGGCGTGGACAGCATGATCGGCGCCGCGCCGACCGCGATGGCCGGGGGCGCGGGCTGGCGAGCGCTTTCGAGCAGCTCGGCACGGCGCAGGTCGGCGAGGAAGTCGAGGCAGTCCTGCGGCGCGAGGCCCGAGCGTTGCCGCAGCAGCAGCAGGGAAGTCGGCCGGCCGGTCATCAGCGTGGCCAGTCGAACGCGCGCAGGCGTCTCGAGCAGGGCGGCGGGCGGCCAGCGCAGCAGGCGGAATTCTTCGTTTTCGGCGATATGGCCGTCGGACGCCGCAAGGCCCAGGCCGCGTGCGTGGACGACCAATGCGCCGAGCCGGTTGAGCGTGTGCTCCAGCTCGTCCGCATGCAGCGGCAGCGGCAGGAAATGGCCGCCGCGCTGCGGGTCGGGCTGGCCGATGGCCAGGACCGGCACGGCCGCCGCCGGGTCATCGGTTGCGGTGGAGGCTTGCCCGCCCACCACCCGGAGGTCGGCCTGCCCGGCCTTCCAGGCCCAGTGCTGGTGGGTGCGGTGGTCCAGCAGGCGGACCAGTGACTTGAGGAGCAGCTCTTCCCGGGGCGGCAACCCCTCGACGCTGAAGCTCAGCAAGGCGCGTTGGCCTTTGGTCGCGGGGTTGGCGGCGGTCGTCATGGCTGGTGTGCGTGACGGTTGGGCGCCTCGAAGGAGGGCACCAATATGGGGCGAATATGCCGATCTGAATGCAACTTAGGCTCTTTGAAAAATTTCAATGGATGGAGCGCTGAGGGCGCCGGCCAAACTGAAGTCCAAGGTTGTATCAATCTGTGTGACGCTAAAAATATAACACCTGTTGCAAATAAAAACACAACATTACGGCCGAAGTTTTCGGCCGACCGAGCGGTCGTTCATCGACGCCGTGTCTTCGCGTAGGCCGATTCCTCAAGCCGGATTTGCCCCGGTTTTGCGGATTTAGCATGGGCGCACCTGCCGAGGGAGGCAGTGATTTCTTCGCAGATCCATGTTTTTTCCAAAGGAAGACGCCATGAACACCCTGAATCTCCGCACGCTCGCCGTCTCGTCCGCGGTTGCCTTGTGCAGCATCGCGTTTGTGGGTTGCACCACCACTAAGCCGCAGGACCAGGCCAGCAGCGCGTCCTCGCGCGCTTCGGTCGACGCACAGGTCGACGCCTCGCTGTCCAAGCTGTATGACTCCGTGAAGGGCTCGCGCGAGCTGGTCGCGCGCTCGAGCGGTGTGCTGGTGTTCCCCGCCGTGGTGGGGGCCAGCATGGGCGTGGGCGCCGAATATGGCCGTGGCGCGCTGCGCGTGAACGGGCGCACCCAGTCGTACTACAGCACGACCTCGGGCTCGCTCGGCTTCCAGGCCGGCGCGCAATCGAAGGCGGTGGTCTACGTGTTCACCACGCAGGCCGCGCTCGACAAGTTCCGCAACAGCAAGGGCTGGACGGCTGGCGCCGACGCCACCGTGGCCGCCGCGACCGTCGGTGCCAACGGCAGCATCGACACCAACACGCTGCGCCAGCCGGTGGTGGGCTTCGTGATGACCAACGTGGGGCTGGAAGCCGGCGTCTCGCTCTCGGGCGCGAAGATCACCGAGATCCAGCTGTAACCTGACCGCGCTCCGGTTACTGGCCGAGCCGCGCCTGCAGCTCGGCCACCTGCTTGCGCAGGGCGTCGTTCTCGGCGGTCAACTGCACGACGCGCTCCTTCAGCAGCTGCACCGTGTCGGCGTCGCTCGATGACTGATCGTCGCCGGCCGCGGCTTCCGCGGGCTCCTCGCGCGGTTTCTTTTTCGACTCTCGCACGCGTTTTGCCGCCTGCTTGAGTTCGTCCTTGCCGGCGTTCGCGGCGGACACCTGCTCTTCGGCCGGCAGGGTGGCCACTGCCGCGGCGGTGTTGATCGAAATCACGCCCGACTTCACCGCCGCCACCAGTTCAGGCGCCGCCTGCTTCTGGATTTTCTCGATCATCACGACCTGACTGCTGCTCAGCCGCGCGGCCCTGGCAATGGCTTCCCGGCTGTTCAGCGGGGCTGGCGGGGGCAGCGGGACGGCGCCGTCTTCGGCACTCGCGCCGGTTGGCGAGTCGACATCGAAGGGAGGATCGTCCGCCGATGTCGGCGCGGCAGAAGCCGAACGGGCGCGCTGCACGTCCACGATGTCTTTCTTGCGCAATGCGAGCACGCCGCGCAAAAAGTCCGAAATGCTGCGCCGGCCCAGGTGCTGGTCGATCATCCAGAGATGCACGTCGTCGATGGTCTTGAAGCGCGTGTTCTGCACCGTCTGGAACGGCAGGCCGTGCTTCTGGCAGATGCCGTAGCGGTTGTGGCCGTCGACCAGCACGTCACCCCACAGCACCAGCGCATCGCGGCAGCCCTCGGCCAGGATGCTTCGCTCCAGTGCTTCGTACTCCTCCGGCGTCAGTGGGTCGATATAGGCTTTGAGTTCTTCGTTGACGACGATGTTCATGGGTGCGGAGTCGGGGAGAGGGGCGGGATTTTAGATGCCCGCCGATTCGCCGCTGCGCTCCGGGTGGATTTCCAGGGGCAGCTCCCACTGCAGCGGTGCGATGTCCCGGCACACGATCCGCATGCCGGCACCGTTGCCGCCGGTGGCGGCGCAGACGGCCACGAGATGCTCGGGCGTGGGCCTCAGTTGCCAGAAATGCCGGTGCGGCGCGTCGTCGCCATGCGCGTTGCTGAAAAGCGCGAATCCGATGCGGTCGTCCGCCTCGTCCAGCGCGAAGCCGAAGCTGTCGAGCGGGATCTGCAGGCCCATGCCGCGTGCCTTGATGTAGCTCTCCTTCAAGGTCCACAACTCGAAGAAGCGGTGCGCTCGCCTTGAAGGCGGCAACGCGGCCAGCGCCTTTGCCTCGGCCGGCGAGAAGAAGTGGTCGGCAAGCTCGAGCGACGCGTTGCGGCCGAGGTGCTCCGCGTCGACACCCATTTCGAGATTTCGCGCGAGCGCCAGCACGATCAGCCCATCGGTGTGGCTCAGGTTGAAATCCAGGCCTTGGATGGCCTGCGTCATCGGGCCTCCAATGCGGGGGCGGCCGAAGGGGCCCTCCGCAAACCGCCAGTCCTGCGGCCGCACCGGCGCATAGCGCGAGAGCGCCGTGCGTACCAGCACCCGCGTCAGCAGGTGGCGATGCCGGTCGCGCGCGAAGTGGAAGCGTGCGGTCCGCGCGAGTTCATGGGGCTCCAGCAGCGCGCGGCACGCCGCTTCCAGCGCGGGATCGCCGGACTCGCCGTGACGGCAGAACCAGAGATGGATTTCGCCCGAAGGCAGGGGGAGAAGGGCGTCGGCTGCGGGCATGTGGGGGCCGATGATTGCATGAAGCGGACGAGCCCATCAGCATGGTCGCCCTGTCGGCGGGGTGGCTGCCTTCATGAAAGACTAACGTTGTTAGTTTATGATGAAGTTCAACCTACCATTGTTAGGTTGTCCGTGGCTGCACTCCAAGTTCAGAGGGTTCCTCATGTCTTCCTCCTTTGATTTCCAAGGGCCTGCCGGTGTCTCCGACACGCCGGTGGCCGACGCCGACCAGCCAGGCCTGGTCGAACGCGCTTTCACCCGCCTGTTTCTGCGCCCTGTGCGCGTCATCGCCAGCACCAGCCTTGCGACGCGCTTCCGGCTCATCGATCTTGAGTGCGTGGCGTTCGAGAGCCATCGCTGGTCGCCGGGCCAGAAGGTGCAGATCAAGATCGGCGGCGGCCTGGAGATGCGCACCTACACCCCCGTGCGCTGGGATGCCGCGCGCGGCGTCACGCGCATCGTGGCGTTCGCGCATGGCGAGGGCCCGGGCAGCGAGTGGGTGCACCGCGCGCGGCCGGGCGACGAGCGGCAGGTCTTCGGGCCGCGCCGTTCGCTGGCGATGGAGCCGCTGGCGGCATCGACGATCGTCTTCGGCGACGAGACCTCGTTCGGGCTGGCTGCATCGCTGTGCGGAAGAGACGCCAGCGCGCAGGGCGTGCGCGCCGTGTTCGAAGTGGGTGCCATCGCCGAATCGCGGCGGGTGCTGGACGCGCTCGGCATCCGGCCGTTGGCGCTGATGGAGCGCCGCACCGACGACTCGCATCTGCTGGAGCTGCTGTCCGCGATGGTGCCGCCCATGGACGGCAGCACGCACTACGTGCTGACGGGCAAGGCCTCGTCGATCAGGCAGATGAGCCGTGCGCTCAAGGCACAGGGCGTGGAGTCGAGGCGCATCAGGGCCAAGGCTTACTGGGCGCCCGGCAAGACCGGGCTGGACTGAAGAGCGGGCGCGGGCCCGGCTTTCATTTCTTCGGCTTCGCCGTCGCGGGCTCCGCCTCGATCTTCTTCGCCAGGCCGGCCACGATCACGTCGAGGCCGAGCGCGAAACGCTCTTCGAAGTCGGTGTTGAAGAGCGCCTCGGCGCAGGCGAAGACCGAAGGAAACTGCTGCTTCGTCTTCTCCAGCAGTTCGTCCTGGTTCTCCACCGCGTCGATGCCGGTGCCTGGGCCCAGTGCCTGCTCTTCCATCACGAAGCCCAGCACGTAATACATCATGCTGAATGAACCCCAGGCCGCCAGCTTGGGGCTCGCCCCCGCGCGCAGCAGCGGGCCGACCATCGCCTCGCCCACGCGCAGCGTGTTGTCGGAGGTGACGTAGGTGCCGCCGTAGACCCGCGCGCCGTCACGGTGCGAGAGCAGGCCCCGGCGCAGTTCCTGTCCCACGGTGCGCACGCACTCCTGCCAGGGCATGCCTTCGGTGGGGTTGCGCGCCACGCTTTCGACCAGCGCATCGGCCATGCCGTCGATCAGCGCCTTCTTGTTCGGGAAATGCCAGTAGAGGGAAGGGGCCTGCACCTGCAGCGCCTGGGCCAGCGCCCGCATCGTGAGGCCGTCGAGGCCGTTCTCGTCGAGCAGCACGAGGGCTGTCGCGATGATCTGGTCGCGCTGGAGTCGCATTGTTCTGATTCATCCCGGGGCTTGAGGCTAACGCTGTCAGTGTAGCCAGCCACCGGGAGCGCGCGGGCCGCTTCAGCCGCGCTTGGGAATGCCCAGTCCCTTGACGACGGCAGGCCTTGCGACGAAGGCTTCGAGCACGCGCGCGACGTTCGCGAAGTCCTTGAAGCCCACGAGCTCGCCGGCCTCGTAGAAGCCGACCAGATTGCGGATCCACGGGAAGGTGGCGATGTCTGCGATGGTGTAGCTGTCGCCCATGATCCATTCGCGGTTGGCGAGGTGCTTGTCGAGCACGCCGAGCAGGCGCTTCGATTCGCCCACGTAGCGGTCGCGCGGGCGCTTGTCTTCGTAGTCCTTGCCGGCAAACTTGTTGAAGAAGCCGAGCTGGCCGAACATCGGGCCGATGCCGCCCATCTGGAACATGACCCACTGCAGGGTCTGGTAGCGGCCGGCGGCGTCCTGCGGAATGAGCTTGCCGGTCTTCTCGGCCAGGTACACCAGGATCGCGCCCGACTCGAACAGCGCCAGCGGCTTGCCGCCAGGGCCATCGGGGTCGAGGATGGCGGGAATCTTGTTGTTCGGGTTGAGCGAGAGGAACTCCGGCGACATCTGGTCATTGGTCTCGAAGCTCACGAGGTGCGGCTCGTAGGGCAGGCCGGTTTCCTCCAGCATGATCGACACCTTCACGCCGTTGGGCGTGGGCAGCGAATACAGCTGCAGCCGCTCGGGGTGCTGCGCGGGCCATTTCTTCGTGATGGGGAAGCTGGAGAGATCGGTCATGGGTGGTGTCCTCGGGTTCGCGGAAACTGCAAGCGCCGGATTCTGCCCGGGTCAGGCCGCCGGCGTGCGCGCATGGCCTTGCAGCCGCGGCAGCACCTCGCGCCCCAGTTCGTCGACCACCTCCGCGGCGGGCCGGGGGCCGCGCACCACGTTCATCAGCACATGCGCCACACCGGCGTCTTCCATGCGGTCGAGGTAAGCCACCAGCGCATCGCGCCCGGTGCGCAGGCCGAGTTCGATGGGTTCGGCCGGCGCGGCCGGGTTCTCGAGCAGGTCGATCTGCAGCGACTGGATGAAGGGCTTGGCCTCGCTGCCCGCGCGCTCGCGCAGCGCGGTCTGCCACAGGCCGATGCGGCCCTGCTGGCGGGCCTCGTCGCGGTGGTAGGTGGCCCAGCCGTCGGCATGGGCGGCGGTCCATTGCAGCGACTGGCGCGCCGAGCCCACCACCAGCATGCCGATGCGTTCTGCGGGCGGTGCCATCAGGTCGTGGCCGCCGGTGGCCTCGCGCAGCGCGGCGCGCCCGGCCGCGTCGGGCGAGAGCGCCGAGCGCACCAGGCTCCAGCGCTCGCGAAAGGCGTCGCCGCGCAGCGCGATGTCTTGCCTGAAGATGGCGAACTCCGCCTCGCGGTCGCCCGAGCCGAGCCCGAAGATGAAGCGCTCGCCCGACAGCCGGTTCACCGACAGCGCCGACTTGGCCACGTGCAGCGGATGGCGCAGCGGCAGCACCGCCGCTGCCGTGCCCAGCGCGATGCGTCGCGTGGCGCCGGCCAGCATCGTGAGCCACGCGAAAGGCTCGTCGAGCACGGAGATCTCGTCGCCCTGCGGCACCATCACCGGCACGTCGCGCGTCCACAGCGCGGCGAAGCCGAGCCGGTCGGCGAGGGCGGCGATATCGCGCTCCGCCTCGGGGTCGGCCATCGCGCCGTTGGCACGGGCCACGGGCGTCATCAGGCCCAGGGTGAGTCGGCCGGCGAGCAGGGTCTGCCGGTAGGCGGCGTTGAAGGGAGGCATGGAGGGAAGACGCGAAGGCGCAGGTGAGGTTCTGAAAATGATCGCACGGGCAATCTCGTTCGGAGATGCGCCGATCTTTATTCCATATGAATCTTGCGCGTAAACCCGCTGCGGCGATGCTTGGGGCGCCCGCGACCATCGGCTGCAGGCAACACGAACGCAGACAGAAGCAAAGAAAGAGAGAAGCGCCCATGAGTTCCACCTCCACCGCGGCCCAGCCCTACGGCGGACACTTCGACAGCACCGCCGACGCGGTCTACGGCAAGGTCGGCTGGCGGCTGATTCCGCTGCTCTTTCTCTGCTACATCGTGGCCTACCTGGACCGCGTGAACGTCGGCTTCGCCAAGCTGCAGATGCAGGGCGACCTGCAGTTCAGCGAGGCGGTGTACGGGCTGGGCGCGGGCATCTTCTTCATCGGCTACTTCCTGTTCGAAGTGCCGAGCAACGTGGTGATGCACCGCGTGGGTGCGCGCCGCTGGATCGCCCGCATCATGATCACCTGGGGCGTACTGTCGGCCGCCACCATGTTCGTGAGCTCGCCGATGTCGTTCTACGTGATCCGCTTCCTGCTGGGCGCGGCCGAGGCGGGCTTCTTCCCCGGCATCATCATGTACCTGACCTACTGGTACCCGGCCGCGCGTCGCGGCAAGGCGACATCGCTGTTCCTGGCGGCGATTCCGTTCGCGGGCATCCTGGGCGGGCCGCTTTCGGGCTGGATCCTGCAGGGCATGAACGGCGTGCACGGCTGGGCCGGCTGGCAATGGCTGTTCCTGCTGCAGGGCCTGCCGACCGTGGCACTGGGGCTGGTCGTGTGGCGCTACCTCGACGACCGCGTGAAAGACGTGCAGTGGCTCACGCCCGCCGAGCGCGAGCTCATCGCGCGCGACATCGCCAGGGAAGACGCCGCGAAGGCGCAGCCGCGCATCCTCGGCGTGCTGGGCAACGGCCGCGTCTGGCTGCTGGCGCTGGTGTACTTCGCCTATACCTCGGGGCTGTACGGCATCTCGTTCTGGCTGCCGAGCATCATCAAGGCCATCGGCGTGACGGGCGCGCTCGACATCGGGCTGCTCAGCGCCATTCCGTGGACCTTCGGCGTGATCGCGATGTACTTCATGGCCCGCAGCGCCGACCGCCGGCTCGAATACCGCTGGCACAGCGCACTGGCGGCCGTCGTCGGCGCACTCGGCCTGGTGCTGAGCGTGATCTTCCACGGCAACACGACGCTCGCGATGGCCGGCCTCACGCTGGCCACCATGGGCATCATGTCGACCTTTCCGGTCTTCTGGGGCATGCCGACGGCGTTTCTGGGCGGTGCCGCCGCCGCGGCGGGCATCGCGCTCATCAACTCCTTCGGCAATCTCTCGGGCTTCAGCGCGCCGTTTCTCATCGGCCTGATCAAGGACGCGACGCGCAGCACCGATGCGGGGCTGTACATGCTCGCGGCGCTGCTGGTGACCGGCGCGGTGCTGGTGTTGTTCGTCAAGCCCGGCAGCGCTTCGGCGCGGCCCTGAAGGAGCCGGCATGGACACGGTCGTGAGTTCCTCCACCCGACGTTCTCCGTCGCCCGAATTGCTCGCGCTGCTGGAGCGCGAGTTCGCGGAGCGCTTTTCCATCAGCCGCGCCGTGCTGCAGCAGCACGGCACCGATGAATCGACCTACCCGCCGCAGCCGCCCGATGCGGTCGTGTTCGTCTGCAGCACCGAGGAAGCGGCCTTCGTGGTCCGGGCCTGCGCGAAGGAGCGCGTGCCGGTCATCGGCTTCGGCGTGGGCTCGTCGGTGGAGGGGCACCTGCTGGCGGTGCAGGGCGGCGTGTGCATCGACTTCTCGCGCATGAACAAAGTGCTGGCGATCCGTCCGGGCGACCTCACGGCCACGGTGGAAGCGGGTGTGACGCGCGGGCAGCTGAACGCGGCGCTGCAGGACACAGGCTTCTTCTTCTCGGTCGACCCCGGTGCCGATGCGTCCATCGGCGGCATGGTGGCCACGGCCGCGTCGGGCACCAACACCGTGCGCTACGGCACGATGCGCGACAACCTCGTGAGCCTCACGGTGATCACCGCCGACGGCAACGTGGTGCGCACCGCCTCGCGGGCGCGCAAGAGTTCGGCGGGCTACAACCTCACGCAGCTGTATTGCGGCTCCGAGGGCACGCTGGGGCTCATCACCGAGGCTACCGTTCGGCTGCATCCGCACCCCGAGGCGTATGCCGCCGCGGCGGTGAACTTTCCGTCTGTGCGCGCGGCGGTCGATTGCGTGATCGAGTCGATCCAGATGGGCGTGCCGCTCGCGCGCGCCGAGATGCTGGATGCGCTGACCATCCGCGCCGTGAATGCGCACAGCCACACCACGCTCGGCGAGAGCCCCACGCTGTTCCTGGAGTTCGGCGCGAGCCGCACGCAGATCGAGGAGCAGGCCGGCATCGTGCGCGAGATCGCGGCCGGCCACGGCGGCGGGGAGTTCCAGTGGGCCAACCGGCAGGAAGATCGCTCGCGCCTGTGGACGCCGCGCCACCACGCCTACTTCGCCTGCCTGCAGCTGAAGGCGGGCAGCCGCAGCCTGACGACCGACGCCTGCGTGCCGCTGTCGGCGCTGGCGCAGTGCATCGACGAGACGCAGGCAGACATTGCCGAGCACGGGCTGCTCGCGCCGGTGTTCGGCCATGTCGGCGACGGCAACTTTCATTGCCTGGTGCTGGTCGATCCGAACAGCGCAGAAGAAAACGAAGCCGCCGAGGCCTTCAGCCACCGGCTGGTGCAGCGCGCGCTGCGCCACGGCGGCACCTGCACCGGGGAGCACGGCGTGGGCATGCACAAGATGAAGTACCTGGCCGAGGAACATGGCGAGCACGGCGTGGCGCTGATGCGCTCGGTCAAGCAGGCGCTCGATCCGCACGACATCTTCAATCCCGGCAAGGTCGTCGGCGTTTGAGCGCGTGCGTCGCTGGGCCGGCGCATACCCCCGACCTAGAATGACCGGCCGCGCTCCGCATCTCCGCAGCGCGCGGCCGGAGATATGCGGATGGAATTGCGCCAGTTCAGGTATTTCGTTGCCATCGTGGACTGCGGCAGCCTGTCGCGCGCGGCGCAGCAACTCTTCATTGCACAGTCGGCCTTGAGCAAGCAGATGGCCGAGCTCGAATCGGAGCTGGGTACCCAGCTGCTGCTGCGCAGCCGCAACGGCGTGGCGATGACCGAGGCGGGCAAGGTGTTCTACGAATATGCGCAGGGCATCACCAAGCAGGTGAGCGACGCCAAGGCCGCGGTGCATGTCGCGTCCGATTCGGTGGTGGGCTCGGTGGTGGCGGCGCTGCCGCAGAGCGTGTCGCCCATGATCGCGCTGCCGCTCATGCGCGCGGCTGCCCGGCGCTACCCCGACGTGGTGCTGCACCTCAACGAGGAACTCACCGGCAACATGGCCGACCAGCTGCTGCGCGGGCGGGTCGACGTGGCGGTGTTCTCTCCGACCATGCCGGCGGAAGACATCGCCTTCACGCCGCTGGTGGAGGAAGACTTCGTGTTCCTCGAGTCGCCGCAGAGCCCGCACGCGCTGCCGCCCGGCGACGTGAGCATCGAGCAGGCCACGGCGCGTCCGCTGGTGTGGCCGGCCAATGCACACGGGCATTGCACGCGCTGGCTGGTGGACGGGGTGCTCGAGACGGCTGGTTATTCGCCGGCGCAGGTGGCGGCGGAGATCAATTCGGTCTACACGCTGAAGGCGGCGGTCGAGGCCGGGCTCGGGCCGACCATCATGCCGCTGGGCCTGGCGCAGCGCGAGGTGAAGGAGGGGCGGCTGGCGGCGCACCGCATCGCCTCGCCCGCGATGTTTCGCACACTGGGGCTGTGCGTGTCGGTGCACCTGCCGACGACCAACGCAAAGCGCGCGGTGTGCGCGCTGATCGCTGAGGTGATCCGCACGCTGTGCGAGAGCGGCGAGTGGCAGGGCGCGCGCTTCGTGGCGGGCGCTGCCGCCGCCGTGAAAAAGCCGAAGCCCTAAAGCGCCTTGGCGGTAGCGGCAGCGCGCTTGCGTGCCGCCGGCGCGGCCTTGGCGGGCAGCGAGAACAGCCGCACGATGGACTGCCGCACGTCGGCCTGCATCGCGGCCACGGCGCCGGCGTCGCCCGACAGGTGCTTGAGCAGCGCCTGCTGGAACAGCCCGTCGAACAGCGCATAGGTGGCCGAGGGCGTCATGCCGGGGTCTTCGCCCGACAGCTCCGCGAAGCGGCTCATGATGCGCCAGATCATGTCTTCCAGGCTCTTGTCGATCTGCACGACGTCGGAGCGGAATGCTTCCTCGAACAGCGCCTGCGAGCGCAGGTCATACCAGAGGCGGTGCACGTGCCCTTCGTCGCGCAGCGTGTCGGCCAGGCTCTGCAGGAAGCCTTCCATCAGCTCGTCGCAGGTGGTTGCGCTGTCGACCGCGTGGTCGTAGCGAGTGACGCAGCGCGCCTTGTACTGCTTGACGCTGCAGATGATCAGGTCGATCTTGTCGGTGAAGTAGTAGTGCAGCACGCCGTGCGAGAACTCGGAGTTCTGCGCGATCTCCCGCAGGCTGGTGCGCGCATAGCCCAGCGCCGCCAAGGTGGTGAGCGCGGCCTCGCCCAGTTCCGCGCGCCGCTCGGAGAACTTGTCGACCCTGGCCTTCGGCACCCGCTCCGTTTGCTTCTTTGTGCGTTGTTCTGTCGTCATTTCAAAACGGGCCGCATGCATGCCGGCCCCCTGTACCCGTGTTGATCGCAAACCATAGCACGCAAGCGGGAGAACCCGCATCCGGCGTGTCACGCATGCCATTCTATGGATTCTTGACACTCGTCAAATAAATCCTTGACATGCGTCAAGTCGATTTCTAGCATGGCCGCTCCATCTCACAAACATATCCACAGGAGACAAGTGATGGCCAAGTTCGACTTGAAAGGGCGCCGTGCGCTCGTGACGGGCGGTGCGCGCGGCATTGGCGCGAGCATTGCCGAAGCTCTGGCCGCGGCCGGGGCGTCCGTGATGATCGGCGACGTGCTCGCCGACCTGGGGCGAGAGACCGCCACCCGGCTTTCTTCCTCGGGCGCGACGGTGGGCTTCGTCCCGCTCGACGTCACGAAGGACGCCGACTGGGCCTCGGCCGCCGAGACCACGGTGAAGGAGCTGGGTGGCTTCGACATCCTCGTCAACAACGCGGGCATCGAGATCACCTCGCTGGTGGTCGACGTCGACGGCGACGACCTGCGCCGCATGCTCGACGTGAACGTGGCCGGCACGCTGCTCGGCATGAAGCACGCGTTCCGCGCGATGCGCCCCGGCGGCAGCGCGGGCGGCGGCGGGGCGGTGGTCAACATCGCTTCGGTCGCGGCGACCATCGCCTTTCCGGCCATCGCGGGCTACTCGGCCACCAAGTCGGCGGTCGACCGCGCCACCCGCGTGGCGGCCATGGAGTCCGGCAAGCTGGGCTACGGCGTGCGCGTGAACTGCATCTACCCCGGACTGGTGCCCACCGACATGGGCATGAAGCTGGCCCACGACATCGTCGCCGCCGGGCTCGCGCCCAGCGTCGAGGCGGCGGTGGGCGACGTGGTCGGCCAGACGCCGCTCGGGCGCCTGGGCGAAGTCGGCGACATGGCCGACGTGGTGGTCTTCCTCTGCTCCGACGCGGCCCGGTTCATCACCGGCGCCGGCATCGCGGTGGACGGCGGCATGGGCATGTGAACGGCACGACCTCAAGGAGACAAGACATGAGCAGCAGCAAGAAGAAACCCGTCGTCGTCTACGGCGCCTCCGGCTACACCGGCCGCCTGGTCTGCGAGTACCTGCGCGAGTACAACATCCCCTTCATCGCCGCGGGCCGCAGCGCGCAGAAGGTGGAAGAGGCGATGAAGTCCAACGTGCCCGGCATCGAGACCGCGAAGTACGAGGTGGTGGAAGTGGGGCATTCGGTGGGCGCGCTCACCGAACTCTTCACCGGTGCCTCGGTGGTGCTGAACACCGTGGGGCCGTTCGCCAAGTTCGGCCCCGAGGTCGTCCAAGCCTGCCTGGCCGCCGGATGCCACTACACCGACACAACCGGCGAACAGGACTGGCTCATCACGCTCGAGCGCGAATGGGGCGACAAGTTCGCCAAGGCCGGCCTGCTGCTCTCGCCCGGCCTCGCGCACATGTACACCACCGGCGAGATCGCGGCGCAGCTGTGCCTGGAGACCCCCGGGCTCGACACGCTGGACATCGCCGTGTTCTGGGGCGGCAGCCCGACCATCGCGTCCACCCAGACCATCCTGGTCAACGCCGCCACGTCCAAGGCCTACTACCTGGAGCAGAACGAGTACGTCGAATGGCAACCCGACGCGGGCCTGTACCACCTGTCGATTCCCGGCCAGCACGAGGCGGCGCTCGCGCTGCCCTGGGGCGGCACTTCGCACCCGGTGTGGTTCAAGCGCGACCCGCGCGTGGCCAACGTGAAAGTGCTCGGCGGTGTCTTCAACAAGGCGCTGATGCAGGGCGTGCCGCAGATCGTGGCCGCCGCGCTCAAGGCCACCGAAGGCATGAACGACGAAGACCGCTATGCCGCCCTGGCCCAGACGGCGGCGGGCGTGATGAACACCATGCCTCCGCGCGAGAACCCGCGCATCAACAAGTCCGTCGATTCGGTGCATGCCTCCGGTCCGCTGGGCCGCGTGCACTGCGTGATCTTCGGCAACTGCAACTACAAGCAGACGGGCCTGCTGCAGGCCTATGCGGCGGCATCGCTGCTGCAGCAGCCGCCGCGGCGCGCCGGCTTCGCCTCGGGCTGCCAAGCCTTCGGGCATCACGAGCTGCTGGGCGCGCTGCGCGGCTTCGGGCTGGTGCAGGAGCCCTTGATCACCCGGATGGGCTGATTCCATGCGCCTCGTCGATTACCTCGACAAGGGCGCCCAGCTGGGCGCCCATTCTCCTTGCCTGACTCTGGGCGACACCGACCTGAGTTACGCCCAGGTGCAGCGCATCAGCTGGCGCGTGGCTCGCGGCCTGCGGCGCGCCGGCGTGCGGCCGGGGGACAAGGTGGCCGTGCTTTCGAGCAACGATGCAATGGCGTTCGCCACGGTGTTCGGCATCTCGCGCGCTGGCTGCGTATGGTGCCCGATCAACCCGCGCAACGAGGCGAGCGAGAACGCCTTCGTGCTCGACGCCTTCGACTGCGCGTGTTTGCTCTTCCACGGCAACTACGCCGACATGGTCGACCAGATGCGCACGCGGCTGCCCAAGCTGCGCGCACTGGTCTGCCTCGACGCCCGGCAGCTCTTCGCGCCTTCGCTGGACGAGTGGCTGGAAGGACTGGACGATTCGCCCCTGGACATCACGCCGCCCGACGACGTGGCGATGATCGCCGGCACCGGCGGCACCACCGGCCAGCCCAAGGGCGTGATGCTCTCGGGCCGCAACCTCGAGGCGATGTCGGCGCTGACGCTCATGGGCTATCCCTTCGAGGGCCGGCCCGCGTACCTGGCACTCGCGCCGCTCACGCATGCGGCCGGCGTGCTGTGCCTGCCGGTGATGGCGCTCGGCGGGCGGGTGGTGATCATGCCCAAGCCCGACCTGGGCGAGTTCCTCGGGCTCATCGAGGCGCGCCGCATCACCCACACCTTCCTGCCGCCCACGCTCATCTACATGCTGTTGCAGCATCCGCAGCTTGCGTCGACGCAACTCGATTCGCTGCAATGCTTCTGGTATGGCGCCGCGCCCATGTCGGCCACGCGGCTGGAGGAAGCGCTGCAGAAAATCGGCCCCGTCATGGCGCAACTCTTCGGCCAGACCGAGGCGCCGATGATGATCTCGATGATGTCGCCGCGCGAGCACTTCAACGCCGACGGCACCGTTGCGCGCCATCGCCTCTCGTCCGCCGGGCGGCCGGGCCCGCTGGTGCAGGTGGGCGTGATGAACGGCGACGGCGCGCTGCTGCCCGCCGGCGAGAACGGCGAGATCGTGGTGCGCGGATCGCTCGTGATGCAGGGCTACTACAAGGACGCGCGCGCCACCGAAGAGGCGCGCCGCTTCGGCTGGCACCACACGGGCGACATCGGCTACCTGGATGCCGACGGCTACCTGTACATCGTCGACCGCGCCAAGGACATGATCATCTCGGGCGGCTTCAACGTCTACTCCGCCGAGGTCGAGCAGGCGCTGATGCAGCACCCCGACGTGCAGGACAGCGCCGTCGTCGGCCTGCCCGACGAGAAGTGGGGCGAGCGCGTGGTGGCCGTGCTGCAGCTTCAGGCGGGTCGGCAGGTCGATCCGGAGGAGATCAAGGCCTTCGTCAAGTCGCGCATCGGCAGCGTGAAGGCGCCCAAGCAGATCGAGGTGTGGCTCGACCTGCCGCGCTCCAAGGTGGGCAAGGTGCTGAAGAAGGACGTGCGCTCGACCCTGCTGCAGCGAAGCGCCGATCAGCCGCGCTGATAGTGGTCGTGGTGCGCCTTGCGCAGCTCGAACTTCTGGATCTTGCCGGTCGAGGTCATCGGCAGTGCAGGCAGGAAGATGATCTGCTTGGGCACCTCGAAGCCTCCGAGGTGCTCCTTGCAGTGCGCGGTGAGCACCGCTTCGGTGAAGTCGGCGGGCGCATCGGGCCTGCGCGTGACGAAGGCGGTGATGGCCTCGCCCCAGTGCTCGTGCGGCAGGCCCACCACGGCGGCGTTCATCACGCCCGGGTGGCGCAGCAGTACTTCCTCGACCTTGATCGACGGCACGTTCTCGCCGCCCGACTTGACCATGTCCTTCAGGCGGTCGAGGAAGATGAGCTGCCCGTCTTCGTCCATCCTGCCCAGGTCGCCTGAGTGGTGCCAGCCGAAGCGCTGCGCATGGGCGGTGGCTTCCGGGTCCTTGTAGTAGCCGAGCATCACGTTGGGTCCGCGAAAGACGATCTCGCCGACCTGGTCGGTGCCCAGCAGTTCGCCGTCGTCGCCCATCACCGCGACTTCGTTCACCAGCGTGCCCACGCCCCAGTAGGAGCCGAAGCGCCTGCGCTGCTCGTGCGCCTCGAAGATGGTGGCGCCCGGGTACATCTCGGTCTGGCCCGAGACCAGCGCGAAGTTGGGGCAGAACTCGTCGAGCAGGCGCAGCAGCAGCGTGCGCGACATCGGCGCCATCGCATACACGCACAGCCGCAGGCTCGAGAGGTCGCGCGCCGCGCGCTGCGGATGGGCCAGCAGCGCGCCGTACATCATCGGCAGGCCCACCATCACGGTGATCTTGTGGCGCTCGATGGCCGCGAGCACCGCGCCGGGGTCGAAGCCGCGCAGCACGACCAGCGCGCCGCCCACCGCCAGCGCCGACATCAGCACCGTGTGCTGGCCGCAGTGGAAGAGCGGCAGCACGCTGCTCCACACGTCGGCGCGCTCCGGGCTGCTGCCCCATTCGACCATGTTGCTCAGCAGCACAGAGTGCACCGAGGCGTGCGAATGCATCACGCCCTTCTGGCGGCCGGTGGTGCCGCTGGTGTACATGATGAGCGCGAGGTCCGCGCTGTCGATGGCCACGTCGGGCAGCGTCTCCGGGCCCTGGGCGATGGCCTGGGGCACTGTAGCAATGCCGGGCGGCGGCGCATCGCCGTCGAGCACGCACAGCAGGGGCGACACGCCAGTGGCCTGCAGCAGTTCGCGCAGCTCGGGCTTCGCATGCAGCGCGGTGTCAATCACCACGTGCCGCACTTCGGCGTGCGAGAGGATGTAGCCGATGGCCTCCACCCCCAGCGCGGTGTTGATCGGCACCCACACCAGCCCTGCCTTCTGGATGCCCAGCATGGCGACGACCATCTGGATGGAGTTGTTGCACAGCATGCCCACGCGCTCGCCTTTTTCGAGGCCCAGGTCCAGCAGGTGATGCGCGAAGCGGTTCGATGCGGCGTCGAGCGCGCGGTAGGAAAGGCGGTGCTCGCCCTCGATCAGCGCCGTGCGCTCGCCGAAGCGGCGCGCGGAGCGGTGGATCACGTCGCCCAGCGCGACGCGTGAAATGCGCTCATGAAAGCGCGGGCTCGAGGGCGCGAGGCCGGTGACGGCCGCGGTGGTGGCTGCAGGCATGCTCTTTGTCTCCGTTCTTCGGTTCGTTGGGGCGCAGCCTAAGGCTGGCCCCGACGACGCGTCTTGCGAAGACTGGCTGCGCGCAACCGTGCTCGGAAGCCTAGAAGCGGGCCTTCAGGAAGGCCGACGGGCCTTGCAGGCGCACCTTCAGCCGGGTGTCGGCAAAGTCGGCGTCGCGAGTCAGGTCGATGTTGGTCACGTTGTACGCGAGCACCACGCCGACGTTCTTCACCGGGAACCACTCCACGCCGGCGGAGGCGTTGTAGATGTTGCCGTGGAAGCGGCCGCCGTTCTTCCACACGCCCGAGGCGTCGGCGAAGAGGCGCAGGTCGGGGGTGATGGCATGGCGCACGCCGATTTCAAGCAGCGGCGCGATCGCGTTGTCGCTCGAGCTCTGGCTGTAGGTGCCGACCTGTCCGTTGACGATGGCATTGGCGCTCGCGCCCAGCGTCGCGCGGTAATAGGCCGCGCCGGCGCCCAGGCCCAGCACCGTGTTGCCCGTGCCGATCCACCACTTGTACGACAGCTTGGCGAAGTCGAGCTTGGTGCTGATGTTGGCGTTGCCAAAGGTGTTGAGCGAACCGAAGCCGCCGAAGCTGTTGTTGCTCGCGATGCCGCCCGAGTAGTCGCGCTTGTATTGGTAGTAGTCGAACGAAATGCCCTGGCTGTCGCCGATCAGCATGTCGGCGCTGATGCGCGGCATGGTCACGCGGCCGGGCTTGATGTCGCCCGATTGCAGCGAGCCGTAGAGCGTGTTGACGGAGGCGTTGAACTTGGGATCGGCGTTGTAGCCCCCCACGGAGAAACTGAAGCGGTCCAGCGCCGGCGACGGATCGGCGAGCGCGGGCGTGGCGGCAAACAGGAAGCCGGTGCCGACCAGGGCGCCGATGGCACCGAAACGAACGGTCCAGTCGAAAGGACGGGAGTGAGTCTGCAACATGAAATGGATCCTTCGGATGGAAAAGATAAGCCTCGGCCACATGCGCGTTGGCGCGTGTTTCTTCTGACGCATGTGGCTTCCTGGCACGGCTCCCTTGGGTCGACCGACAAATTAATAGCGGCGCGCCCCTGATTACATGCGTGCGGCGCGGCTGTGCGTGTAGGACTTTCTCGACGTTGGCTTAACGCGCTTTTTTTGCCGGCACGTGCCCGCGCGCGGCGCTACAGTGCCCGCATGCAAGAACACCTCTCCACCACCACCGGCCCGCAGCGGCTTCTGTACGGCGGCCTGGTGGGCGCCGCGGTCGCGATGGTGCCCTGGTCCATGAGCGGCATGGCGCGCGGGCTGGCCGGCTGGTGCGCCGGCGTGCTGGTCTACCAGGTGCTCACCTGGTGGCTGGCCGACACCTTCGACGCGCGCCGCACGCGCGAGCGCGCGCAGTCGCTGGACCAGCCTAACGTGGTGATCCTGGTGTCGATGCTGGTGGCGGTGGGCGTGAGCGTGGTGGCCATCGCCATGCTGCTGCAGCAGGTCAAGCAGCTGAACGGCTGGGAGCGCATCGCGCATGTCGCGCTCGGGCTGGTGGCGCTGGCGGGGTCGTGGCTGATGATGCATTCGATCTACGCGTTCCACTACGCGCACCGCTACTACATCGACCAGAAGGGCGGCAGGCCCGACGGCGGCCTCGACTTTCCGGGCAAGGACGACGCCCCCGACTACTTCGACTTTCTCTACTACTCCTACGTGATCGGCATGACCTCTCAGGTCTCCGACGTGCAGGCCACGTCCAAGGAGATGCGGCGCATCACGCTGATCCACAGCGTGCTGTCGTTCACCTTCAACATGATGGTGCTGGCGCTTTCGGTCAACGTGGTGGCCGGCGCCTTTTCCTGAGCGCGCTTGGCGTTCAGGCAGCGGCCTTGCGCGGCCAGCCGAACTTGACGACACCGGTGGACAGCGCCACGCCGCACACGATGACGGCCGCGCAGATCAGCATCCACTGCGTGATGTGCTCGTCGAGGAACACCGCGCCGTAGAAGAGCGCGAATACGGGCACCAGGAAGGTCACTGTCAGCGCGCGCGCGGGGCCGGCGCGCTCGATCAGCCGGAAGAACAAGATGTAGGCGATGCCCGTGCAGGCGATGCCCAGCGCCAGCAGCGCGAGCCAGGCGCGCAGGCTCGGCATCTGCGTGGGCCACAGCATGAATGCGGGAATGGCCAGGAACAGCGTGGCGCCGATCTGGCTGCCGGTGGCCGTGGTCAGGGCCGGCACGCCGCCCAGGTGGCGGCGCGTGGCGCTGGCCGAGATGCCGTAGCACAGGCATGCGCCAAGGCAGGCCAGCACGGCCCACAGCGCCGCATGACCGGTGGCGCCGGCATGCACGCCGGCGCTGCGGCTCGCGAGCATCGCGACGCCGGCAAAGCCGATCACCAGGCCCACGATGCGCGAGCCCGCCGGGCGTTCGCGGAACCAGGCCCAGGCCACCAGTGCGCCGAACATCGGCGTGGTGGCGTTGAGCACCGCGGCCAGGCCGCTGTTGATGCTCAGCAGAGCGAAGCAGAAGAGCGCGAACGGCAGGCCCGAGTTGAAGACGCCGACCGCGAAGCTGGCCTTCCAATGCTTCGCGATGGTCGGGCCCTGGCCGCGCAGCAGCGCGATGGGCAACAGGAACAGCGAGGCGATGGCCACCCGAACGGCGGCCGCAGGCAGGGCCCCGAACTCGGCCGCGCCGATGCGCATGAAGAGAAAGGACGCGCCCCAGAGCGCGCCCAGCAGCACCAGGTCGACGAGCCAGGCGGCGGAGGCCGAGGCGGGAGCGGCCGGTGCGATGGCCGTGGCCGGGATGTTGTTGTTCGTTGTGCTCATGCGTCCCTCGTTCTTCTCTGCGGTTGTTCCGCGGTTGTCTTACAGCGCGCCTTCCAGCTCCAGAAGGGCGGTCTTGCGATCCAGCCCGCCAGCGTAACCGGTCAGCGAACCGTCGGCGCCCAGCACGCGGTGGCAGGGCACGATCACGCTGATCGGGTTGCGCCCCACGGCCGCGCCCACCGCGCGCACCGCGGCCGGGTTGCCCAGGTTGGCGCTCAGCGCGCCATAGGTCAGCGTGGCGCCGGCCGGAATGGCCAGCAGCTGCTGCCACACGCTCTGCTGGAACGCGGTGCCGTGCGAGAGGTCGAGCTTCATGTCGAAGTGGTCGCGCTTGCCGGCGAAATAGTCGCGCAGCTGCGCGGCCGCCTCGACCAGCGCGGGGTGGTCGTCCTTGGCGATCCAGCCGGTGGTGTCGGGCCAGTGGCGCTGCTGGTCGAACCAGACGCCCGCCAGGCCTTGGTCGGTGGCCGCCATCGTGATGCCGCCGAGTGGCGAGTCGATGTGCGATGTGTAGATGAGCTTGCTCTTGAACTTCATGACATTTCAGGCGGTAAGGCCTGCCGTGGTGATGAGGGGAGATGCAGCCGTGGCTGCGGTAGCGGGAGCGGAAGGCGCATGCCAAGCGCGCAGCACCGCATAGCTGCGCCAGGGGCGCCAGGCCTGCGAGGCTTCGCTGGCGGCGCGCGCGGTGGTCACGCCCAGCGCCTTCTGCAACGCGACGTCTCCCGCAGGGAAGGCGTCGGGCCAGCGCAGCGCGCGCATCGCGATGTATTGCGCGGTCCAGGCGCCGATGCCGGGCAGCTCTTGCAGCGCCGCGATGGTCGAGGGCACGTCGGCCCCCGCATGCAGCGCCAGCCGGCCTTCAGCGACCTCGCGGGCGATGGCCTGCAGCGCGGCCTGTCGTTGTCGCACGATGCCGAGCTGGCCCAGCGCGTCGCCGCTCGCCTGCGCGATGGCGGCCGGCGTGGGAAACAACCGGTCCAGGCCTTCGATGGGCGTGGCGATGGTTTCGCCGAATGCCGCCACCAGCCGCGAGCCCAGCGTGCGCGCCGCGGCCACCGTGATCTGCTGGCCCAGCACCGCCCGCACCGCCAGCTCGAAACCGTCGACCGCGCCGGGCACGCGCAGACCGTCGCCGTGCGGGAAGGCGGCATGCAGCGCGGTATTGATGGCCATCGGCTCTGCGTCGAGGTCGAACAGGGCGCGGGCGCGGCTGATGACGATGGGCAGCACAGCGGCCAGCGAGTCGCTGACCGACAGCAGCACCTGTTCGCGCTCGAGGTCGAAGCGCAGCTGCAGCCAGCCGGCATGCGCCTGGTTGCCCTGCTGGATGCGCAGCGTGCGTGCCAGCTTCACATAGGCGGCCGTGCTGCCCTTGGCCGGCTCCTTGCCGTCGGCCGTGGCCACTACTTCGATGCCGCGCAGCGCGCGGCGCGCGAAGAAGCCGAGCATGGCGTTGTCGTCGTAGGGTGGCCGAAAGCCCAGCCGCACTTCGATGGCCCGGCTTTCACCGCCCTCGACGGCCTCGCCGCCGGCGCGGCGCAGCGCGCTCGGATTGAGGCCGTAGTGCTCGACGAACGCGGCGTTGAAGCGGCGCACGCTCGCAAAGCCGCTGGCCAGCGCGACCTGCGTCATGGGCAGGCGGGTGTCGGCGATCAACTGCTTGGCGGCCAGCAGGCGGCGCGTCTGCAGGTATTGCAGGGGCGACACGCCGAACTGCGCCTCGAAGATTCGGCGCAGGTGGCGGTCGCTCACGCCCAGGCGGGCCGCGATCTGCGCCGCGCCGGGGCCGTCTTCCGACCATGCGTCGGGCTCGTCGATCAGCCGCGCGGCCTGCAGCGCGAGGATGCGCGAGGCGTCTTCGGTCGACCAGCTGGCCGCGCGCGGTGCCAGCTCCGGCCGGCAGCGCAGGCAGGGGCGAAAGCCCGCGGCCTCGGCCTGTGCCGCGTGTCGGAAGAACCGGCAGTTCTCGCGCCGCGGCAGCTTGACGCGGCAGACCGGGCGGCAATAGATGCCGGTGGAAGTGACCGCGGTGAAGAACGACCCGTCGAAGCGCGCGTCGTGCGTCTTCATCGCCAGGTAGCAGGCGTCGCTCTCGAGCGCTTCGGTGGGTGTGTGGCTGGTAGGCATGGGGAAATGATACGGTTTCGACTCGTTTCAACTGGCCGTTTTCGGACATGTGGCACCCCGGGGCGTTGCCTACAATGGCCCGTTTACAAATCCAGCAGGGAAACGCCTTTCATGCAGCTCAGCGCGTCGATCTTCAAGGCCTATGACATTCGCGGCGTCGTGCCGGTCACTCTCGACGCCGAAGTGGCGGAAGCACTCGGGCGGGCCTTCGGCAGCGCCGCCCGCGCCGCGGGCGAGAAGTCGGTGGCCGTGGGACGCGATGGCCGCCTGTCCGGCCCGATGCTGGTCGAGGCGCTGATCAAGGGCCTGGTGGCCACTGGCATCGAGGTGATCGACGTGGGCGCCGTCACCACGCCCATGCTGTACTTCGCGGCCCACACGCTGGCTTCCAGCGGCATCCAGGTCACGGGCAGCCACAACCCCAAGGACTACAACGGTTTCAAGATGGTGCTGGCCGGCCGCGCCATCTACGGCGACGAGATCCAGGGCCTGCGCAAGACCATCGAAGCGGGCTCCGCGCAACTCGCCCCCGGCGGCAGCGTGCGCAAGGTCGACGTGACCGAGGCCTACGTGAAACGCATCGTCGGCGACATCAAGCTGGCGCGGCCCATGAAGATCGTGGTCGACTCCGGCAACGGCATCGCGGGCGCTTCCGCCCCCGCCATCTTCCGCGCCATCGGCTGCGAAGTGACGGAGCTGTTCAGCGCGGTGGACGGCGACTTCCCCAACCACCACCCCGACCCGAGCAAGCCCGAGAACCTCAAGGACCTGATGGCCGCACTGGCTTCGGGCGATGCCGAACTGGGCCTGGCCTTCGACGGCGATGGCGACCGCCTGGGCATCGTCACCAAGGACGGGCAGAACATCTTCCCCGACCGCCAGATGCAGCTGTTCGCGCAGGACGTGCTGTCGCGCGTGCCGGGCGGCACCATCCTCTTCGACGTGAAGTGCTCGCAGCGTTTGGCGCCGGCCATCGAGGCCGCGGGCGGCAAGCCCATGATCTACAAGACCGGCCACTCGCTCATCAAGGCGAAGATGAAGGAAATCGATTCGCCGCTGGGCGGAGAGATGAGCGGCCACATCTTCTTCAAGGAGCGCTGGTTCGGCTTCGACGACGGCACCTACGCGGGCTGCCGCCTGCTCGAAATCCTGAGCAAGAGCCCTGACGCGAGCGCGGTGCTGAACGCGCTGCCCACGAGCTTCTCGACGCCCGAGCTGAACGTGGCCTGCGCCGAGGGCGAGCCGCATGCGGTGGTCGACAAGCTCGTGAAGGGCGCGGACTTCGCGGCGCCGGCCAGGGTGTCGACCATCGACGGCCTGCGCGTCGACTGGCCCGACGGTTTCGGCCTGATCCGCGCGTCGAACACCACGCCCGTGCTGGTGCTGCGCTTCGAAGGCCAGACCGAAGACGCGCTCGAGCGCATCCAGGCCGAGATGCTGGCGCTGCTGCGCACCGCCAAGCCCGACGCCCAACTGGCCGCTGCTGCCCACTGAGCCTGTGCGTTCGCTATTGCTGCGCCTCTACGGCGTTTTCACCACCGCCGTGCAACCGCTGGTCCGCCGCAAGCTGCGGCGCCGTGCCGTGGCCGAGCCCGGCTACGGCGTGGCCGTCGAGGAGCGCTTCGGCCGCTACGACGAGTCCATCACCGGCCATGCCCAGTGCTGGGTGCACGCCGTCTCGCTCGGCGAAACGCGCGCGGCCGCCATCCTGATTGCCGAGTTGCGCCGCCAGTATCCGGGCGTGCCGATCCTGCTCACGCACGGCACCGCCACCGGCCGCGAGGAGGGCGCCAAGCTGCTCGAGCCGGGCGACACGCAGGTCTGGCAGCCGTGGGACACACCGGGTGCCGTGGCGCGCTTTCTCGACAAGTTCCAGCCGCGCATCGGCGTGCTGATGGAAACCGAGGTCTGGCCCGAGATGGCCGCCGCCTGCGCCGAGCGCCGCATTCCGCTGGTGCTGGCCAATGCGCGCCTCAACGAAAAATCGCTGGCCGCGGCCGAACGCCTTGCCTGGCTCTCGCGGCCCGCCTACTCGGCCCTCACCGCGGTGTGGGCGCAGACCGAGGCCGATTCGCACCGTCTGGTGTCGCTCGGCGCCAAGGTGGCGGGCGTGTACGGAAACCTCAAGTTCGACGCCACGCCCGACGCGCGCCAGCTCGGCACGGCGATGTCGCTGCGCGAACACCTGCCGCGGCCGATGGTCGTGCTCGCGAGCTCGCGCGACGGCGAAGAGCGGCTGCTGCTCGAAGTGCTCAAGCGCTTCGGCGCGACCTCGCCGGTGCCGCCGGAGCAGGGCGCGGTGCGCTCGATTGCCAAGCGCGTGCATGACGTGCAATGGATGATCGTGCCGCGCCATCCGCAACGCTTCGACGAAGTGGCGGCGCTGATCGAGGCCGAAGGCTTCGCGGTGGCGCGTCGCAGCGCCGCCGGGCAGCCGGCCGAATCGGAGATCTGGCTCGGTGACTCGCTGGGCGAGATGGCGCTTTACTACGGCCTGGCCGACGTGGCGCTGCTCGGCGGCAGCTTCGAGCCGCTGGGCGGGCAGAACCTCATCGAGCCGGCGGCCTGCGGCTGCCCGGTGATCATGGGACCGTCGACCTTCAACTTCGCGGAAGCGGCGCAACTGTCGCTGGCCGCGGGCGCGTCGCTGCGCGTCGAGGGCATGGAGCAGGCGGTGACGGCGGCGCTGAAGCTGGTCGAGAACCCCGAGCGCCGCGCGGCGATGGCGCAGGCCGCGCAGGCTTTTGCGTCGTCGAACCGGGGAGCGGCGGAGCGCACGGCGGCGGCGGTGCTGGCGATTGCGCAGGCGGCCGAGCCGGTGGATACGGTGAACGCGCCGCTGGAAGAAGATCAACCGCCGCGCGCGGAACCCACGCTGGACTGAAGAACCTGCATTGCTCCTTCCCCCTCTGGGGGAAGGCTGGGATGGGGGCTCGCGCCCAATGAGCGTTGCAGATGGGTGAAGGCCGTCGTGCCCCCACCCCGGCCCTCCCCCGGAAGGGGAGGGAGAAAGACGAGCGCCTCAGCGCACCGGCGGATTCAGGATCACCGGAGGCACGGGCGGCGTCGGCATCGTCGGCGCGGGCGGATTGAACGGCTGCACCGGCACCGGCGGAATCACCGGGATGCTCGGCGGCGTCACCGGCACCACGGGCGTCTGTTGCTGTTGCGGCGTGCGGTCCGGCGCGGTGGCCGCGGGCACGGCCGGCACGCTGCCGTTGCTTGCCAGCGTGGCGTTGATCGCGTGCATGTCGTCGGTGGTCAGCGTGCCGTTGGCCTGGCGCAGCTTCAGGTTGCCCAGCAGCACGTTGTAGCGCGCCTGCGCGAGGTCGCGCTTGGTCTGGAACAGCTGGCTCTGCGAGTTCAGCACGTCGATGTTGATGCGCACGCCCACCTGGTAACCGAGCCGGTTGGCATCGAGCGCGCTCTGGCTCGACGATTCGGCCGCTTCGAGCGCCTTCACCTGACCCGCACCCGAGACGAGCCCGAGGTACGCGGAGCGCGTGGCCTGCGCCACGTTGCGGCGGGTGCCTTCGAGCACGCTGCGCGACTGGTCTTCGAGCGCCAGCGTTTCCTTGATGCGGTTCTCGGTCGCGAAGCCGGCGAACAGCGGCAGGTTGAAGGTGACGCCGACCGTGGTCGCATTGGCGCGCGTGCCCACCGCGCTGGTGGTGGTGCCGGTCGGATTGCGCGTGACGTTGTAGCCAAGGTTGGCGTCCAGCGTGGGCTTGTGGCCGGCCTTGGCCTTTTCCACTTCGAGCCCGGCCACGTCGACGCCCAGGCGCGCCTGCTGGATCGCCGGATGCACCTCGTCGGCCTGCGCGACCCAGGCATTGATGTCCGCGGGCAGGGCGGTGGGCAGCACCACCGGCACCGCGAGCGGCACCGGAACGCTACCGGGGCGGCCGACCAGCTGGTCGAGCACCACCTTCTTGACCTGCAGGTCGTTCTCGGCGGCGATTTCCTGCGCGGTCACCAGGTCGTAGCGGGCCTGCGCTTCGCGCGAATCGGTGATGGTCGAGGTGCCGACCTCGAAGTTGCGCTTGGCCGACGCCAGCTGTTCGGCCACGGCCACCTTCTGCGCGCGCACCAGCGCCAGGCTGTCCTGGCTGGCGAGCACGTCGAAGTAGGCCTGGCTCACGCGCACGATCAGGTCCTGCTCCGCGATGGTGAACACCGCTCGCGCGATGTCGGCCTGGCGCTTGCCCTGTTCGTAGGTGGCCCAGTTGGCGGGCCGGTACAGCGGCTGCGTGGCGTTGATGCCGACGTTCTGCGTGTTGAAGTCGCGCGGGGTGGTGGTGCCGCGGCCGGTGCCCGTGAGGGTGTCGATCTCGATGTCGCTGCGCGTCACGCCGGCCGTGAGGCCGACCGCCGGCAGGATGCCGGCCTTGGCCTGCGCGGCGCGCGCCACGTTGGCGTCGTACTGGGCCCGCGCGCCCTGGTAGGTGGCGTCGTAGCTGCGGGCGGCGTCATACAGTTCGTTCAGTGTCTGGCCCTGGGCCGGCAATGCGAGCAGTGCTGCGAAAGTGCTTGCGAGCGCTGCGGAAAGTGGCGAAAGCCGGGGCCTGGAAGGCATTGAACGTCCTTGAAGAAAGAATCAGTAGCGCGGGATAGACGCGTCGTGCGAGGACCAGGCGTCGATGCCGCCGGCCACGTTGGCCAGGTCGGCAAAGCCGTTCTGGCTCAGGAAGGCGGCCACGCGCTGGCTGCGCGCGCCGTGGTGGCAGAGGCAGGCGATGCGCCGGCCTTCGCCCAGCTCGGCCAGGCGCCCGGGGATCTCGTTCATCGGGATCGCGACCAGGGTGAAGCCCTGGGGCACGACGCTCGCCGTCTGCAGCTCCCAGGGCTCGCGCACGTCGAGCAGCACCGGGGCCGCGTCGGCGTCCTGGGCGAACCAGGCGGCGAGGTCGGCGGGGCGGACTTGGTCGATCATGGTTGCCGTCCGCTCAGAACGAGAAGCGCGAGGGCTCGGGGAAGTTCAGCAGGCGCGGGGCCACGGTGTCCCAAGGCTGGGTGGTGTCCCACTTGCTTTCGCTGGTGCGGGTGACGAAGTGGGCGCGCATCATGGGTTCGTCGCCCACGATGGCCGACAGGCGGCCGCCGACCTTGAGCGAGCCCAGCAGGTTCTGCGGAATGCGCGCGACCGAGCCGCTGAGCACGATCACGTCGAAGCTCGGGCCGCTGGCCAGGGGCACGGAACCGTCGGCGTGGCGCACTTCGACGTTGGTCACGCCGTTCTGGCGCAGCGTCTCGGCGGCGCGGGCGGCCAGCACGGGGTTGATTTCCAGCGACAGCACCTGGGCGGCGCGGGCGCCGAGCAGGGCGGCCATGAAGCCGGAACCGGTGCCGATCTCGAGCACGGATTCGTGCTTCTGGATGTGCAGGTCCTGCAGGGTGCGGGCCTCGACCTTGGGCGACAGCATGAATTCGCCGGGCACGGAGCCGTCCAGCAGCGGCAGTTCCATGTCGAAGAACGACAGGGTGCGGTGCTCGTCGGGCACGTAGTCCTCGCGGTGGATTTCAGCCAGCAGTTCGAGGATGTCGGTCTCCAGCACATCCCAGGGGCGGATCTGCTGTTCGATCATGTTGAAGCGCAAGCGCTCGAGGGTGGGAGTGGGGTTCATGGCGTGGCTTTCCTTGTGGGCTCAGGACAAACCTTCAATTTTAGGTGGCGCCGATGACACCCGCGGCCCGGTCGGCCTTCCGCGACGCTTCATGCCTTGTCTCCGGGGCGGACTGTGAGGCCGTAAAGCACTGTTTCTGCCTGCGTCGCGAGGTATTTCTCGGGGTCGAGCGTGGATGCGCCGTCGACGCAGACCATGGCCGAATGCTTCCAGAGCATGAGGAAGACCATGGGCGCGACCACCGAGTAGATGGCGTGGTCGATGTCGACCTGGGCGAATTCGCCGCGGTCGATGCCGCGCTGCAGAATGCGCCGCAGCAGGTCGTGGCCGGGGCGCACCACCTCGCGGCGGTAGAACTCCGCGAGCTCGGGGAAGTTGGAGCCCTCGCACATCATCAACTTGGTCAGGCCCGAGGCCTTGGTCATGCCGACGCGTTCCCACCACACGTTCATGCAGTAGCGCAGCATTTCGGCCGAGGTGCCCTCGAAAGCCTCGAATTCGGCGTTCCACTCGGTAAACCGGCCGCCCAGGCTTTCCATGACCACGGCCTTGAACAGCTCTTCCTTGCTCGGGAAGTACAGGAAGAGCGTGCCCTTGGAAACGCCGGCCCGCGCCGCCACTTCTTCGGAGCGGGTGGCGGCGAAGCCTTTTTCCACGAACAGGTCGAGCGCGGCCGCCAGCAATTCGCCGGGGCGCGCCTCCTTGCGGCGCTCGCGCTTGGCGCGGACCGTGCAGATCTTGTCGACGAAGGAGCGGGGCGTGGGCATGATTTTAATGACTCGCGGGTTAGTAATGTAGTGAGCGGCATCTGTCACGTCAAGCCGCGACAATATCGGGTTCGTCTTTTTCCAACCTGCCGGAGCAGTGCCATGACCTCTTCATCGTCGCCCACAGAAACCATCGTGCTCGGTGGCGGCTGCTTCTGGTGCACCGAGGCGGTGTTCGACCGGGTGCAGGGCGTGCTCGACGTGGAGTCGGGTTATTGCAACGGCCAGACCGTCAAGCCGACCTACGAACAGGTCTGCACCGGCCGCACCGGCCACGCCGAGGTGGTGAAGCTCGAATTCGACCCGGCGCAGATCAGCCTGCGCGAAGTCCTCGAGATCTTCTTCGTGGTGCACGACCCGACCACGCTCAACCGCCAGGGCAACGATGTCGGCACGCAGTACCGCAGCGGCATCTACTACACCGACGACGCGCAGAAGCAGGTGGCTGAAGAAGTCATCCGCGACATCGAGGCCAGCAAGACCTACGGCTCGCCGGTCGTCACCGAAGTGGCCAGGCTCGCCAACTACTCGGCGGCCGAGGCCTACCACCAGGACTACTTCCTGAACAACCCGAACCAGGGCTACTGCGCATTCGTCGTGGGCCCGAAGGTCGAGAAGTTCCAGAAGACCTTCGCCTCGCGCCTGAAGGCCTGACCTCCTCTCCAGCCGTGCGCATCGCCCGCCAGTCTCCCTCCCGTTCGTCGCGCGCGCTCGTCGTCGCGCTGGCGTTCGCGTTGTGGATCGCTGGCACGCTCGGGGTCATGCACCGGTCGCTGCATGTGCCGGGGCTGGCGCAGGCCGCGGCGGCGGTGCAGCAGGCATCGCAGAGCGGCGTGCACAAGCATGCGGCGCACGGCCTGGGCAGCCTGTTCGGCGAACACACCGACGCCGAGTGCCGGCTGTACGACCAGCTGGAGCACGGCTCCACCGCGCCCAGCGTTCCGCTGGTGGTGCTGCCGATACTGCTGCCGTCGGCCACCTTCGCCTATCTGCAGGGCGAGGCCATCGCCCGCTGGATCGCGCTGTTCGACGCGCGCGGTCCGCCTTCCACTCGCTGAATCCCCCCGTGTTCCGGCCGTAGCGGCCCGCATTGCGCGGGCGGCTGCGGATCGTTCATCGATTCAACGAGTGTCCATTCATGATTCCCAATTTCCGTCGCAGTGCCGTTGGCATTGCCGTTCTTTCCCTGCTGTCCTGGTCGGCCTTCGCTCAGGACGCGGCCACCACGACCACCACCACAGTGGCGCCCAGCGCCGCCGAAGGCACGCTGTCCACCGTGGAGATCCAGTCCGAGCGCCTCAAGAAGGCGCGCATGGAGCTGTCGCCCGAGGTCGGCGCGACCGTCTACCGCATCGACCGCGCCGCCATCGACGCGCTCGGCAAGGGCGACGCCACGCCGCTGGACGACGTGCTGCTGACCTTGCCCGGCGTGGCCAAGGACTCCAAGGCCTCCGGCTCGCTGCATGTGCGCGACGACCACGGCAACGTGCAGTACCGCGTCAACGGCGTGCAGTTGCCCGAAGGCATTTCGGGCTTCGGCCAGTCGCTGGACACGCGCTACATCGACTCGGTCAACTTCCTGACCGGCGCCTTGCCCGCGCAGTACGGCCTGCGCACCGCCGGCGTGGTCGACATCCAGACCAAGCAGGGCTTCGGCAAGCCGGGCGGCTCGCTCGGCTTCACCTTCGGCAGCCACAACACGCTGGAGGAAAGCGGCTCGGTCTACGGCACCACCGGCAACCTGAGCTACTACCTGTCGGGCAGCCTGGTGTCCAACACCAACGGCATCGAGAACCCACAGCCCACGCTCAACGCGCAGAACGACCGCACGCGGCAGGGCAAGACCTTCGGCAACCTGAGCTACTACCTCGACGCCGACACCCGCCTGGGCCTGATGTTCGGCACCTACAACGGCAAGTTCCAGATCCCGACCAACCCCAACCAGACGCCGGCCTTCTCGCTGGCCGGCTACAGCGACCTGGGCACGGGCTACAACGGCCTGCCGTCGTCCGACGTGCGCGAGCGCCAGACCGAGGCCACGCGCTTCGTCGCGCTGTCCTACCAGAAGACCGTGGGCGCGCTGGACTTCCAGGTCTCGGCCTTCCACCAGTACTCGAACCTGCACTACACGCCCGACGCCGTGGGCGACCTGATCTACAACGGCGTGGCTTCCGACACCCTGCGTTCCAACTCGTCGAACGGGCTGCAGGCCGATGCCTCGTACAAGCTGAACGACGCGCACACGCTGCGCTTCGGCGGCGCCTATACGCGTCAGAGCACGCGCAGCATCAATGCGGTGAACGTGTTCCCGGTCGACGACACCGGCGCGCAGGTCGGCAACACGCCGGTGCTCATCAACGACAACTCCGGCAAGGTCGGCCAGCTCGCCAGCCTCTACGTGCAGGACGAATGGCGCATCGACCCCCGGCTGACCTTCAACTACGGCCTGCGCTACGACAGCGTCGACGCATTCACCAAGGAGCACCAGTGGAGCCCGCGGCTGAACCTGGCCTACAAGCTCTCGGACGACACGGCGCTGCACGCGGGCTATGCGCGCTACTTCACGCCGCCGCCGCAGGAGCTGGCCTCGCAGCAGAGCATCAACCTCTACACCGGCACGACCAACCAGCCTGAAATCGCCAACTCCGACCCGGTGAAGGCCGAGCGCACCCACTACTTCGACCTGGGGCTGGACCACAAGGTGAACGACAACCTGTCGCTGTCGGCCGACGTGTACTACAAGAACATCACCAACCTGCTCGACGAAGGCCAGTTCGGCCAGGCGCTGATCCTGTCGCCGTTCAACTACGCCAAGGGCTTCGCGCGCGGGCTGGAGCTGTCGGCGCGCTATAACGACGACCACTGGTCGGCCTACGCGAACTTCGCCTACCAGAAGGCGATGGGCAAGAACATCGTGTCGAGCCAGTCGCTGTTCGGCACCGACGAGCTGAACTACATCGCCAACCACTACGTGTACCTGGACCACGACCAGACCTACACGCTGTCGGGCGGCGCCAGCTACCGCTTCGGCGACAACCAGGTCAGCGGCGACCTGATCTTCGGCAGCGGCCTGCGTCGCACGCCCGACGGCGGCGCGCCCAACAGCGCGGCGCTGCCGCACTACGCGGTGGTCAACGCCGCCTACTCGCACACATGGAAGGAGTCGTCGGGCGGGGACATCGTCGGGCGCATCGCCATCCTGAACCTGTTCGACAAGAGCTACCTGCTGCGCGACGGCACGGGCGTGGGCGTCGGCGCGCCGCAGTACGGGGTGCGCCGCAGCCTGTACGTGAGCATGACCACGCACTTCTGACGCAGGCCCCACGCGCATGATGAACCCGAGGCTGTCGCGCACCGTCGCGCTCATGCTGCTCCTGGCAGTGTGGGCGGCGTCGACGCTCGGCCTCGTGCATGCCACGCTGCACGTGCCGGGCGACCGTGCGTGGGCCGTGGCCGCCGATGCGGGCGCCGCCTCCGCGATTGCGCCCTCGGCCAAGCGCGGCCCGGCGCAGCGCCATGGGTGGATCCATGCGCTCTTCGGCGACAAGACCGACGCCGAATGCCGGCTGTACGACCGCCTGTCGCACGGCTTCAGCATGCCGGGCGTGCCGCTGATGGTGCTGCCGATGGTGCTGCCCTCGGCCACCTTCGCCTACCTGCAGGGCGAAGCCATCGCCCGCTGGATCGTGCTGTTCGACGCACGCGGTCCGCCTCTCGCTCGCTGATTTCTCACGTGTTCCGACGCTGCCGCACCTGCCTTGCGCGGGTGGCGGCCGGTCGCCCCTTGATTTCAACGAGTGTTTTTCATGACCCCCCATTTCCGTCGCAACGCCATCGGCGCTGCCGTTCTTTCACTCGCCGCACTGGCGGGCGCGGCACAGGCGCAGACCGCGCCGACGCCTTCCACCGCCGACAACGCCAGCCTGCGCGAAGTCACCGTCACCGGCAACCCGCTTGGCGCCAGTGACCTGATCGCGCCGACCACCACGCTGTCGGGCGACAAGCTCCTGCTGCGCTCCGAATCGACCCTCGGCGAGACCCTGAACAACCTGCCGGGCGTGAGCAGCAGCTACTTCGGCCCCAACGCCAGCCGGCCCAGCATTCGCGGGCAGGACGGCGACCGCATCCGCATCCTGCAGAACGGCGGCGGCGCGCCCGACGCCTCGGCGCTGAGCTACGACCACGCGGTGCCGGTGGACGCGCTCGTCACCGAGCGCATCGAGGTGCTGCGCGGCCCCTCGGCGCTGCAGTACGGCGGCAGCGCCGTCGGCGGCGTGGTCAACGTGATCGACAACCGCATTCCGACCGAGCCCATCAACGGCTTCGGCGGCCGCGCCGACCTGGGCTACGCCACCGGCAACAAGGAAAAGAGCGGCGGCGTGCTGCTCGAGGGCGGCAACGAGCGCATTGCCGTGCATGTCGACGCCTTCAACCGCGACTCGAAGGACGTGTCGGTGCCCATCACCCTGGAATGCAGCAAGCCGGGCTCGCCTTGGATGGCGCGAAAGATCTGCAACTCCGCCAACCAGGCGCACGGCGGCGCGGTCGGCGGCACCGTATTCTTCGACCAGGGCTGGGTCGGTGCGTCGGTCAGCACCTACCGCAGCACCTACGGCACCGTGGCCGAGGACGACGTGACCATCGGCATGAAGTCCGACCGCCAGGCGCTCGAAGGCGAATGGCGCCCGGGCGGCTTCATCAGCAGCATCCACGCCAAGCTGAGCCACACCAACTACCGCCACACCGAGTTCGAGGGCCGCGAGCCGGGCACCACCTTCTCCAACGTGAGCAACGACCTGCGCCTGGAGGCGCGTCACCAGAAGATCGGCAACTTCGAAGGCCTGGTCGGCTTCAGCAGCGAGACCAACCGCTTCGCCGCCGACGGCGAGGAAGCCTTCGCGCCGCACAGCCGCACGCGCTCGACCGCGCTGTTCCTGCACGAGGAATACGGCACCTCGTGGGGTCGCCTGAGCTTCGGCGCGCGCACCGAGAAGGTCCGCGTGCGCTCGCTGGGCTACCCGGAAGACCTGAGCGTGACGCGCTTCGCAGTCGGCGAGCGCACCTTCAATCCGCACAGCGCGGCATTCGGCGCGCTGGTCAACCTGACGCCGCAGTGGCAGCTGACCTCGAACATCGCCTACACCGAGCGCGCACCGAAGGACTACGAACTGCTGGCCAACGGCCCGCACGTGGCAACGGCCGCGTGGGAAGTGGGCGACCCGACGCTCAAGAAGGAAAAGTCGACCGGCTTCGACCTGGGCGCGCAGTGGAAGGACGGGCCCAACACGGCGCGCGTCAATGCGTATGTCACGCGCTTTCGCAACTACATCGGCCTCACGGCCTCGGGCCGCGAGCTGGACTCCGAAGGCAACGTGGCCGAGCCCGGCACGCCCGACACGCTGGCCGAGTACCTCTACGGCGGCGTGCGCGCGCGCTTTACCGGCATCGAGGCGAACGGCAACCTGCGCCTGCTGGGCGCCGACGGCTTCGCGCGCATGGCCGACGCGGGCACGCTCGACCTCGAATGGCGCGGCGACATCGTGCGCGCGAAGAACCTCGACACCGGCGAGCCGCTGCCGCGCATCGCGCCGCTGCGCCTGGGCGCGACGCTGGCCTACGGCAACGGCCCGTGGACCGCGCGCCTGGGCTTCGACTACAACGCCGCGCAGCACCGCGTGCCGAGCGTGGGCGCGCGCGAGACCGATGCCTATACGCTGTGGAACGCGGCCATCACGTACCGCATGAAGGTGCAGCGCGCCAACCTCACCTGGTATGCGCGCATGGACAACATCACCAACAAGCTGGCCTACAGCCCGACCTCGATCCTCACGACCACGGTGTACCCGAACGCGCCGCTGCCGGGGCGGACGCTGAAGGTTGGTTTGCGCGTGACGTTCTGATCTCGTGCCTTACTCCCTCCCCCTCTGGGGGAGGGCAGGGGTGGGGGCTCGCGGCGTATCCAATGTCAGCGGCCTTTGATGCGCCGCTTGCCCCCATCCCAGCCTTCCCCCGGGAGGGGAAGGAGCAAGACAACGCAAGACCCTCGGCTATCCTCGCCGGGTGAATTCGTTCGTCATCTCCTCGCTTCTTCCCGTCGTATTGCTCATCGCCGCGGGCTACCTTGCCGGCAGGCGCCGCTGGATCGGCGGCAACGCGGTGAAGGACCTGTCGAACCTCATCTTCCTGCTGCTCGCGCCCGCGCTGCTGTTTCGCGCCATGAGCACGGTGCACGTCGAACAGCTGAGCCTCAAGCCGGTGGCGGCGTACTTCATCGCCTCGGGCCTGCTGTTCGCGGGCACGATGGCGCTGCGCGGCTTCAACCGCACGGCCGCGGTGATCGCGCTGGCCAACACCTACAGCAACACCGTGATGATCGGCATCGCGCTGATCGGCTTGGCCTATGGCGAGGACGGCATGGTGGTGCTGCTCACGCTCATCTCGCTGCATTCGCTGGTGCTGCTGACCAGCGCCACCGTGGTGCTCGAGCTGGCCGTGGCGCGCGAGCACGCAGCGGCCGGTGACGGTACCGGCAAGCACTCGATGGCGCGCACCGTGCTGCGCGCGCTGCGCAACGCCATCATCCATCCGGTGCCGCTGCCAATCATGGCCGGCCTGTTGTTCGCGCAGACCGGGCTCGTCATGCCCGAGATGATCGACAAGCCGATCCAGCTCCTCGGGCAGGCCTTCGGGCCGGTGGCGCTGGTGATGGTGGGCATCACGCTCGCGCTCACGCCCATCGGCCGGCACTGGCGCGGCGCGCTGGCGCAGGCGCTGGTGAAGAACCTGCTGCATCCGCTGCTGGTGGCGGCCATCGGCTGGGCGCTGGGTGTGCGCGGCATTCCACTCACGGTGATGGTGGTGGCCGCGGCGCTGCCGATCGGCGCCAATGTGTTCCTGTTCTCGCAGCGCTATCGCACCGCCGAAGACCTGGTGACGGCCAGCGTCGCCGTGTCGACGGTGCTGGCCCTGGGCACGCTGACGCTGGTGATGGTGTGGGTGCAGTGGCTGCCCTGAAGGCAGGCCCGACGACGTGGCTCAGGGCGCGAGCCGCTCGCGCACCCAGTCGGCGCCTTCGAGCCGGTAGCGCAGCCGGTCGTGCAGCCGGCTCTTGCGGCCCTGCCAGAACTCCCAGCGGTCGGGCACCAGCCGGTAGCCGCCCCAGTGCGGCGGGCGCGGCGGCGAGAGCAGGTGCTTGGCGGCGAAGACGGCCGCGTTCTTCACCAGCACGTCGCGTCCGCTGATCACCTCGCTCTGCGGGCTGGCCCAGGCGCCGATGCGCGAGTCGAGCGGGCGGCTGGCGAAGTAGGCGTCGCTCTCGTCGGCGCCGGCCTTCTCGACGCGACCCTCGATGCGCACCACGCGCTCCAGCTCGACCCAGTGGAACTGCAGCGACGCATACGGGTTGCCCGACAGCTCGCGGCCCTTGCGGCTTTCGTAGTTGGTGTACCAGACGATGCCGCGCGCGTCGTAGCCCTTGATGAGCACGATGCGGCTCGAAGGCCGCAGGTCGCTGCCCACGGTGCACAGAGTCATCGCATTGGGCTCGGGCACCCGCGCGTCGATGGCCTCGGTGAGCCAGCGTTCGAACTGCTTCAGCGGGTCGCCTTCGCTGTGGGCCTCGCCGAGCTCGGCGCGCTCGTAGCTCTTGCGCAGCGCGGCCAGCGCGTCATTGGAAAGAGGGGAAGTCATGACGGGATTGTTGCGCACATACTCCGCCCATGACGACCAAGAAGGCGAAATCCCCGGTGGTGATCGTGCTGGCCTCGGGCAGAGGCGAACGCTTCATCGCGGCCGGCGGCACCGGCTCCAAGCTGCAGGCGCCGCTGGCCGGCAAGCCGGTGCTGGCACGCACGCTGGACGCGGTGCGCGCGAGCGGCCTGCCGTGGCACTTGGAAGATGCCGGTCACCCCGGCATGGGCGATTCGATTGCGGCGGCGGTGCGGGCCACGCCCGATGCCGCCGGCTGGCTGATCCTGCCGGGCGACCTGCCGCTGGTGCGGCCCGGGACGCTTCAGGCGGTGGCGGCCGCGCTGGTCACCGGCGTGGGCGCGGTGCAGCCGCAGTACCAGGGTGAGCGCGGGCATCCGGTCGGCTTTGGCGCTGCCTGCCATGCGCAACTCGCCGTGCTTGAAGGGGCATTGGGCGCATCGTCCGTGCTGCGGGCGATGCGTGCGGCCGATTCAGTGGTCGACATCGTGGTGGACGACATCGGCGTGGTGACCGATATCGACACGCCGGAGGCCCTGGCGCATGCCGAGGCCCTCTGGCTCGCCGACCCCGGAAGACTCAGCGCGTGATCACGGCGCAGGCGATGCGCGGGCCCGAGTTGCCCGAAGGCTGGGTCGTGAAGTCGTCGCGGTCGCGGTGAACGATCAGCGCGCGGCCGATCACGTTGTTGACGGCGCCGTCGGTCAGCGAGATCGAGTGGTCTTCCACGCTGAAGCGTGCCACGCCGCCGGCGTCGGCCACCAGGCTCGGCAGCTCGCCGGCATGGCTGCCCGGCGCGGCGAACTTGCCGTGCGTGGCGCCGGTCGGGTTGAAGTGGCCGCCGGAGGCATCGCCGTTGTTGCCGCAGTCGCCCTTTTCGTGGATGTGGAAGCCGTGCTCGCTGCCCGGCACGAGGCCGCGCACTTCGCCCGACACGCGCACGCCGTGGTCCAGGGCGGTGAAGGTCACCGTGCCGCGGGTCGGGTTGGGCGTGATCGCGCCGGTGGGCACCAGTTCCACGACCGTGCTGGGCTTGCCGCCCATGCTGCCGCAGGCGGCGAGAACGGCGGAAGCAGCCAGCGCGGCGGCGATGGCGGAGAGACGACGATGGTTCATGTGTTTTCCTTGGACGGTCCGGAGGAGGGTTGGGAGGGTTTGTCTGGGGACTCCGGAACATATACCGGAGCCTGCGGTGCATCGCAATCGGCGGCGGGCGGCTCTTGTTGCGTGGCGGCCAGCGCCACCAGCCGGGCCAGCGCGGCGTCGTGGATGGCGTGGCGCCGCAGTTCCGCCAGCGTCTGCTGCGCGTAGTCGAGCGAGCTGCCGTAGCGCCCCACGGCGTTGGCGAAGATATAGCGGTAGCGCTCGTCGCTCAATTCGCCCGTGAAGTTGGGGCTGCGCCGCGACAGCGTGAACGCCAGCGCCCGCACCGGGCCTTCGGCCGTGCCGCACTGCAGCCACTTGGGGTCGTACACGCCGGTCGGCATTTCGCGCAGCCAGAGCCGGCGCAGGGTTTCTAGCCCCTCGGCCTTCGGCACGCGGAACACCATGCCCCGCACGCTGCCGCCCGAGAGCAGGCCGAACACCAGGCCCGGCACCTGCACGCTGCCGCGGTTGACCCGGCTCCACATCTTCAGCGCCCGGTGCCAGCCGTGCACCCAGGCGGGCCGGCGCTCGGTGAAGCCGAAGTCGGGCCGCCAGATCAGCGAGCCGTATCCGAAGAGCCACAGGTCCTCGTGCCCGCCCCAGTCGGCGATGGCGCGTTCGAGCATCGGTTGCGGATCGCGCAGGGGCTTGGGCATGGGGTCGAGTCCCGGCGGACCGGGATTTGGCGCCGGGTCCGACACGGAGGGGTCAGGGGCGGCGCCTACAATTTCGTGATCATGGTTCACCGCACCATTATTTACCGTCCCCTTTCCTACGGAGCAAGACCCGCAATGAGCGACGACGACAGCCAGCAAAATTTCATTCTCGGCTTCCTGATGGCGTTGATCGCTCTCGTGATCTTCTTCGTGATCGGCATCGTGCTCTGGCACAAGGCGCACAGCCCGGCCACGGCGCTGGCCGCCGCCAAGCCGCCGGCGGTGGTGATCTCGGCGCCCGCGCCCGGCGCGGAGCCCAAGGTGGCCGAAGTGACCGAGACGGTCACCGTCACGATTCCCGACGGCGCCAGCATCCGCGTGGTCGACGGCGTGGTGAACTTCTACTTCGCCACCGGCAGCGCCGACCTGGCGCCTGGCGCCGCCGAGGCGCTGGCCGCGGTCATCAAGGGCGTGGAAAGCGGGCGCAAGGCGGTGATCTCGGGCTTCCACGACACCACCGGCGACGCCGCCATCAATGAACAGCTCGCCAAGAAGCGGGCCGAGATGGTGCGCGACGTGCTCGTGGGCCTGGGCGTGCCGGCTTCCAAGGTCGATCTGCACAAGCCTGAAGTCACCGCCGGCACCGGCAACAACGCCGAAGCGCGGCGCGTCGAGGTCAAGCTGGTCGACTGACCGCCTTGTCTCCTCCACAAGCACGAAGAGCCCGGTCCGCCGGGCTTTTTCATTTCAGCGTGCGCCAGATGCCGACAACCTATCCGCGCCGCACCCGATCCGGCGTCGACCCGGTCCATCCCCGGAACGCCCGATGGAACGAGTTCGACTCGTCGAACCCCAGCAGGAACGATATCTCGGCGATGGGAAGCGCCGTCTTCTCGAGATAGTGGCGGGCAAGCGCCTCGCGCGTGCCGTTCAGGATCTGCTGGAAGCTCGTTCCCTCGGCATCGACACGCCGCTGCAGCGTACGCCTGCTCAATGCCAGCTTGCGGGCGATGTCCTCGATGGTGACGAGTCCGCTCGGGAGCCCCTCGAGCAGGGCCGCGCGGACGCGCTGGGTCGTGGTCGCCTGCGCGTCGAGATGGGAGAGACGCTGCCGCAGTTCCGGTTCGAACGCCGCCCACAGTGGCTCGTTCGATGTCAGGAAAGGCAGCGCGGCGTCCGCATTCGCGAAGCTGACGAGGCGCCTCGCGCCGCGCGTCAGCCGGGCGCCGAGGAACTCTTCATAGGGCGCGAGGGGCGAAGGCAGGACCTGCGCCTGGACCACGACCGGGCGGATGGGCTCGCGCGTGCCCATGCGCGCGAGCGTCACGCAGAACAGCAGCTCCATCAGCACCAGCGACGCGGGCGGCGATACCGTGTGGTCCAGCCATGAGAACTCGAGGGTCGTCAGGCCGTCCGCCTGCGTGACATCCAGCCGCATCGGCGCGATCAGCGTCTTGTAGCGCGCGATGCGTTGCGCGGCCACGAGCATGTTCGGGCTGCACAGCGCCGCGAACAGCACCGGCGAGAACGACTCGCTGCAGATGGCCTGGCAGAGCCTCAGGGGCAGCAACGGATCGCCCACCGCGGCTTCGATGCCGTCCCAGAGCCGGTAGAAATCGGCTGACGCGAGCCGGACCGAGGGCTGATGCAGCAGATCGTCGGGAAGACCTGCCAGGCGCAGAACGTCGGCGGGTACGACGCCGAGGTCCTTCAGCACCGTTCGCCAGGTCGTGTCGAGTGCGTATCCGGCAGTTTCCATTGGGGGCGATGCTCTGCTCATGCGCGGCATGGGCCATCGGCGCATGCCGACGTGCACTCACGCGCCGATGGCGAATTGTGCCTTCATGCCGCCGAAGAACGCGGCGTCGTCCGCCGCACGACGGGCCGCGAGTATCCGGACGGCGTCCTCGCCGGCCTCGAAGCGGAACTGGCCGCCGGTGTCCGTCGCCGCGGTGTAGACCACCTGGGCGATCTGCTCCGGCTGCGAACCGTTCGCCATCATCGGGCCGAACGCGCTCATCACCGCCTGCACCAGCGGTTGATAGGCGTCGAGCGCAGGGTCGTTGTTGAAGTCGAGCGAGCGGCCGCCGAAGTCCGTCAGGATGCCGCCGGGCTCGACGACCTTCACATGCACGCCCAGCGGCGCTAGTTCGTACTGCAGCGATTCGGACAGGCCTTCGACCGCGAACTTCGTCCCGTGATAGAGCGAGCCGAGCGGGAAGGCCAGGCGCCCGCCCATCGACGACACGTTGACGATCGTGCCGGCACGGTTCGCGCGGAAATGCGGCAGCACGGCCTGCGTGGTCGCCAGAAGGCCGAGCACGTTGACATCGAACTGGCGGCGGATCTTTTCCGCCGGTATCGCCTCGAGCGGACCGAAGGCGCCGTAGCCGGCGTTGTTCACGAGCGCATCGATGCTTCCGAAGCGCGCGATGCCGGCGTCGACGGCCGAGCGGATCGAGCCGGCATCCTGCACGTCGAGCCGCGCGACAAGCATGCGGTCGAACTGGCCGAACTCCGTTTCGCTCTCGGGCGTGCGCATGGTGGCGATGACGTGCCAGCCTTTTGCATGGAAGTGCTTGGCGGTCGCGCGGCCGAGGCCGCTGGAGGTTCCGGTGATGAGTACGGTGCGGGTCATGGGTGGGGGCTCCTTTGCAAGAGCCTTCAGAGTACGGTCCGTGCGGCGACGGCGCAGTGGCTATCCGCGCCAATCGGCAATCCGATTGCGCCATGCGACCGGTCTCGTGCCGGCCCATCGTGGCGGCTGCGGACATGTCGACACCAAAGACTCGGCGGCGGGTTTTTTCATGCGCCCCGCCTTATGGGGAAAGAGTAAATTCGTATCGCCCGGCGCCCTGATTTCATCAGCCTGCAGCCGCCACCTTGGTACGATGGGCCTCCAGGCCCACAGTCGCCCCGGCGACACGCAGCGAGAGCCACTATCCCCATGAGCAGCAGCACACACCCCACCGTCCGCGACGTCACCGATCGCATCCGCGAGCGCAGCCATGGGCTGCGCAGCGCCTACCTGGCCCAGGTGGCCGAAATCCGCGGCCGCGACCGCGGTTCCGACCGCATGGGCTGCGCCAACGTGGCGCATGCCGTGGCCGGCATTCCGGCCAACGACAAGTTCCGCGTGGTGGCCGAGCGGGCCCCCAACATCGGCATCGTCACCGCCTACAACGACATGCTCTCGGCCCACGCGCCGTACCAGGGCTACCCCGACATCATCAAGCAGGAGGCCCGCAGCCTCGGCGCCACCGCCCAGGTGGCCGGCGGCGTGCCGGCCATGTGCGACGGCGTCACGCAGGGCACGCCCGGCATGGAGCTGAGCCTGTTCAGCCGCGACGTCATCGCCATGAGCACCGCCGTCGCGCTCACGCACGACATGTTCGACGCCGCGCTGATGCTCGGCGTGTGCGACAAGATCGTGCCGGGCCTCCTGATCGGCGCCTTGCACTTCGGCCACCTGCCGACCGTGTTCGTGGCCGCCGGGCCGATGCCTTCGGGCCTGTCGAACGGCGCCAAGTCGAAGGTGCGCGAACAGGCGGCGCAAGGGCTGGTCGGCCGCCAGGGTTTGCTCGAGGCCGAAATGGCCGCCTATCACACGCTGGGCACCTGCACCTTCTACGGCACCGCCAACAGCAACCAGATGCTGCTCGAGGCCATGGGGCTGCACGTGCCCGGCACGGCCTTCATCCAGCCCGGCGACGCGATGCGCGAAACCCTCACGCGCGAGGCGGTGCGCACCGTGCTCGGCAAGGCGGGCGACGCTGCCTTCAACTGCCCGCCCATCGGCGAGATGGTCGACGAGCGCTGCATCGTCAACGCCATGGTCGCGCTGCTGGCCACGGGCGGCTCCACCAACCACCTGATCCACTGGGTGGCAGTGGCGCGCGCGGCCGGCATCGTGATCGACTGGGACGACTTCTCCAAGCTCTCGGACATCATCCCGCTGCTGACCCGCGTGTACCCCAACGGCAGCGCCGACGTGAACGAATTCCAGGCCGCTGGCGGCCCCGGTTTCGTGATCGGCGAACTGGTGGACGCGGGCCTGATGCACGGCGACGTGCTCACCGTGCGCGCCGGAGGCATCCGCGAATTCGCCAATGTTCCAGAACTGGCCGGCGAGCAGCGCCTGCGCTGGACCCCCGCCGCGCCGTCTAAGAACGACGCCGTCGCGCGGCCGGTGAGCAGCCCCTTCAGCGCCACCGGCGGCCTGAAGCTGCTGAGCGGCAACCTGGGCCGCAGCGTCATCAAGGTGTCTTCGGTGCCCGATGACCGCCATGTGGTGGAGGCGCCCGCGCGCGTGTTCGACTCGCAGGCGGCGCTGCACAAGGCCTTCACCGCCGGCGAACTGGAGCGCGACGTGGTCTGCGTGGTGCGCTGGCAGGGCCCGCAGGCCAACGGCATGCCCGAGCTGCACAAGCTCACGCCGCCGCTGTCGGTGCTGCAGGGCAAGGGATTCCGCGTGGCGCTGGTCACCGACGGCCGCATGAGCGGCGCGTCGGGCAAGATACCGGCCGCGATCCACGTCTCGCCAGAGGCTGCCGCCGGTGGCCCGCTCGCCAAGGTGCGCGACGGCGACCTGATCCGGCTGGACTCCGTGGCGGGTACGCTCGCCGTGTTGCTGCCCGAAGACGAATGGGCCGCGCGCGAAACCGCGACGCTGCCCGAAGCACAGCGCATCGCCGACGGACGCGGCCTCGGCCGCGAACTGTTCGCCGGCATGCGCAGAAACGCATTGACTGCTGAAGAAGGAGCCTGCTCATGGCTGTGATCAGGCTCGCCCCCAGGCTGCGCGCACTTGGTGTCGCTTCGCCTACCCCCTACCGGGGGCAACACCAGAGGCCCGGCAAAGCCGGTTCCTCGGTGTTTCTGGAGTCGAGCCCTGCACGCCTTGAAGCTGCGGGCTGTACGAAATTTATGGAGCAATGAGATGACAGACAGACTCACCCCCCTCGACGTGATGCGCGACGCACCCGTCATTCCGGTCATCGTGCTGAACGACGTGAAAGACGCGATTCCGCTCGCGCGCGCCCTGGTGGCCGGCGGCATCCGCATGCTCGAGGTCACGCTGCGCACGCCGCAGGCGCTGCAATGCATCGAGGCCATCGCCAAGGAAGTGCCCGAGGCCGTGGCCGGCGCGGGCACCATCCGCAGCGCGGCCGATGCGCAGGCCTCGGCGCTGGCCGGCGCGAAGTTCGGCGTGAGCCCGGGCTACACGCGCGCGGTCGGCAAGGCCTGCCACGACCTCGGCCTGCCGCTGCTGCCGGGCGTTGCCACCGGCAGCGAGATCATGACGGCGCAGGAAGACGGCTACACCCAGCTGAAGTTCTTCCCCGCGCTGCAGGCCGGCGGCCTGCCGATGCTCAAGGCTTGGCAAGGCCCGTTCGGCGACGTCACCTTCTGCCCCACGGGCGGCATCCACGCGGCCAACGCGGCCGAGTTCCTCGCGCTGTCGAACGTGGCCTGCGTGGGCGGTTCGTGGATCGTGCCGACCGACGCGATCCGCGACGGCGACTGGGCCCGCATCGAGCAGCTGGCACGCGCCGCGAGCCAGCTGCCGCGCTGACCATGCGCGCCGGATTCGACGCGAGCGACCTGAAGGTCATCGCGTTCGACGTCTTCGGCACGGTGGTCGACTGGCACAGCGGCATTGCCGCCGAGGCCGAACGCGCCTTGCCGGGTGTCGATGGCGCGGCCTTCGCGCTGGCCTGGCGCGCGGGCTACCAGCCCGCGATGAAGGCGGTGATGGAGCGCATCGCCGCGGGCGAGGGCGGCTTCACGCTGCTCGACGAGCTGCACCTGAGCATGCTCGAACAGGTGCTGCACGACTTCAGCCTCTCGGGCCAACTCGACAGCGCCGCCAAGCGCGACCTGAGCCGCGCCTGGCATCGCCTGCCGGCCTGGCCCGATTCGGCTTCCGGCCTCACGCGCCTGAAGAAGAAGTTCACCATCTGCACGCTGTCGAACGGCAACATCGGCCTGCTCACCGAAATGGCCAAGCGCGCCGGGCTGCCCTGGGACTGCGTGCTGTCGGCCGAGGTGTTCAAGGCCTACAAGCCCGACCCGCGCACCTACCTGGGCGTGGCGGGCGTGTTCGACGCCACGCCCGGCCAGGTGATGCTGGCCGCGGCGCACCACGACGACCTGGCCGCCGCGCGCACTTGCGGCCTGAAGACCGCGTACATCGAGCGCCCGTTCGAGTTCGGCCGCGCCCGGCCGAAGGACGTGTCGCCGCAGCAGGACAACAACCTGCATGCGCGCGACATCGATGAACTGGCCGACCTGCTGGGCTGCTGAGCGTTCTTTTGCTCAGTAGCCGTAGGCGGCGCCCGAACGGCGGTTGTCCGCGGCGCCGCTGTAGGTGGCGGTGCCGTTCGCGTTCTGCGTCACTGCAATGCCGCTGATGCCGCTCAGGAGGCCCGTGACCAGCAGGTTGCTCGTGGTGTAGCCGAAGCGCGTGCGCATGTCGCCCGCCAGCGGCGCCAGGGCCGATCCCGCTTCCAGTTCGGCATTGCCGTTCTGGCCCGTGAAGTTGGGCGCGTTCACCGCGGCCTGGATGTCCATGCCGTAGACCACGTTGCCCATGAAGGTCTTCACGATGTAGTCGGGGATCGGGCCGCCACCGGCCGAACCCCACACCAGCCGCAGCTTGCCCGCGCTGTCGAAGGCGATGGCCGGGGAGATCGACGTGCGCGGGCGCTTGGTGCCGGCGTAGCCGTTGACGTCGGAACCGCTGATCGGCGTGCCGGCCGAGAAGTTCGACATCACGTCGTTGAGCATGATGCCCGCCGCCTCGATGTGCGCGCCCCAGTGCGTGTTGATGGTGGTGGTCATCGACAGCGCATTGCCGTAGCCGTCGATGATGGCGACGTTGCTGGTGGTGTTCCAGTCTTCCTCATGCCCGCCGGTGCCGCTTCGCGGGGCTTGCGCGAGCATCGTCCTGCCGAGCGGCTTGGCGCGGGCGGACATGGTGTCGTAGCCCGCCGGGTTGCTCGCCACGAAGCTGCCGACGTTGCCCAGCGGCGCATCGGTGAAGGCGGTGCTGCCGATCTGGGCCGCGCGCCTGTCGAGTTCCGCATCGCTCAGCAGCACCGAGGCGCGCGCGTTGACGTTCGAGTACGCCGGGTCGCCGATCACCGCGCGGCGGTCGACGTTGGCCAGCCGGCTGGCCTCGGCCGCGAGGTACACGAAGCGCGGCGTGTCCAGCGTGCTCTCGGTCTGCGCCTGCTTGCGCTCGAGGATGCCCAGCGAGTAGAGCGTGACGAAGCCGCCGAAGGACGGCGCGGGCTGCGTGTAGATGGTGGTGCCGAAGCGCGAGCCGACCAGCGGCTTGCGTTCCACCGCCTTGTAGGCCGGGAAGTCGGCCGCCACCATCAGGCTGGGGATCGACGCGATGGTGCCCGCGACGCTCGGGTTGTTCACCGTTCCAGCGGACGGGAGCGTCGACTTGCAGGGCAGGCTGCCGGTGGTGGTGCGTTGCACGATGGCCTTCACCGTGTCCTGCGCCGGGTCGTAGAAGGCGGTGGCGCCGCCGTCGCGCACCAGCTTCATGGTCTGCGCGAGTTCGGCGTTCTTGATGACCGTGCCGATCGGCAGCGGCTTCTGCATGCTGGCGTCCGACGCGTCGCAGTAGCGCCTGGCGATGTCGGGGTACTTGCAGCGCGGCGCGCCCTTGGCGGTACCCGCCGAGTTCACCCAGGCCGACACGCCGGTGCCGGCCGCGACCGGGTTGCCGTCGTCGTCGAACTCGGCGCCGTCGGCGTACAGCGTGGCGTACATGTACTTGGTCATCGGGAAGCCGTTTTCGGCGAGGCCGATGGCGTCGTCCCACAGCGTGTTCCAGGCCTTCTTGCCGTAGCTGCGGTGGACCAGGTCGAGCACCGCCACGGTGCCCGGGATGCCCACGGCGCGCGCGGAGATGTTGGTGTTGCCCTGCTGCGCCGAAATGCTGGCGCCGACCGTGAGGCCCGCCTTGCAGCCGTTGGACACGTCCTGCGCCACGGCCTGGTAGACCGTGCTCGCGCCGGCGGTGTTCGACGGCGCCGCCGACAGCCCGTCGAAGGTGCGCACCTTCTTGCTGGCCGCGTCGTAGTAGGTGATGAGCGTGCCGCCGCCCAGGCCCGAGGCAAAGGGCTCTGCCGTGCCCAGCACGGCCTGCACCGCGATGGCCGCGTCGATGGCGGTGCCGCCGGTCGCGAGGATCTTGCAGCCGGCCTTCGAGGCTTCGTAGTGGGCCGAGGTCACCATCAAGTTGGTGCCGGTGATGCCGGCCGTCTGGCCGTGCGGCGTGCCTGCCTGCTGCGTGCACAGGGCGGGGTCGAAGCGCACCGCGGGCGGCGATGCGTCGGCTACCGGGGGCGTGGCCGCCGGCGGCTGCGACGTGCCTGTGGGAATGGGCGTGAAGCTGAAGGAAGAACCGGAGCCGCCACATGAGGCGAGGAGGGACGTGGCGACGGCGGCCGCCGTTGCGGCGAAGGGAAGGGAACTGAAGATACGCATCAATGAAGCTGTTATAGATTTGTATGAATTTGAATCTATCGCAACTTTTGTGCCACTTAAGTTCACGTTTTCACTGATGCTGGCGAGTGGCGCACCAGCCGGGCGGCCCCTTCAGTCCGTGAGCAGTTTTTCCACCGTGCGCAGGTTGCGCGCGGTGGTGCTCGACTTGTAGCGCGTCTTCGCGAGCAGCTTGGCGACCGGCGTGTCGGTGCTCTCGCCACGCGGGCATTGCCAGTAGAGCACCCCCTTGCCGTGCTTCAGCCGCTCGACCTTGGCATCGACGCTGCCGGCCTTCTCGATGATCTCGTCGAGCACGGCGGCGTCGGAGCCGAACACCAGATACGGGTGCCGCTCTTCGTCGATGCGCTCGAAGGGATAGGCCGCGGCCATGCCGACCACGGCCTTTTGCGTGAGCAGCACGATCCAGGCGTCGTAGCCGAATCGCTTGCGCAGGGCCTGCTCGATGCGGGTGCGCAGCGCGGCGGCATCGCTTTCGTCGGTGTCGAACAGCACGTTGCCGCTGGCGAGCACGGTGCGCACCGCGCCGAAGCCCAGCTCGACGAAGAGCGCCTTGAGTTCGGCGCTCTTGATCGTGATGCCGTTGACGTTCACGCCGCGCAGCAGCGCGACATGGCGGGTCGTGCTTGCAGGTTTCTTCGCGGGCATGGAGCGGTTCCGTATGGGGTCAGCGCAGGCCGCCGCCGGCCGCGCCTTCGTCGCGCTGGATCAGCTCGATCTTGTAGTCGATTGAGTAAATAGGCATGATTTTGTAAATCCTTATAAATCAATAACTTACGAAGTTATCGATGCCTCTGAAATGCCTCGAAATGCCTGAAAAGTGACAACAGACGCCACAAAATGGCGGCTGAAACTCAATCAGATCATGCGATGATCCGTCTTGTTCAGGTCATGGAGTCTAGGAGGATCGCATGGCAAAACCCCGACTGAAACCATCCGGGAAATGGGAAATAGGGCTGAGGCACCCGTCGCTTCCGAACGGGCGCAAATACTTCACCTTTGACACCGAGGTTGAGGCCATTGCCTACGGCCAGCAGTGGAAGCTGATGAAGCACGCGGACATCGCACCGCCCGCAGAACTGACCCAGCCGACATCCCCGGGCGAGGGCGTGCGCTTGTCGCGCATTCTTGGCGAGTGGTCGGACAGCGGTTTCGCAGCGCCTTCGCAGATTCTCACGCTCAAGACACTGACGCGCGAGGTCGGGTCGGTGCGATTCTCGGAGGCCAACTACAAGTGGCTGACCGGCTATCTCCGCTTTCTGAAGGTGGAAAAGAACCTGTCTCCCACGTCCATCAAGCACCGCATTCAGGCACTGAGCCGGGCCATTGACGAGTATCTGCGCCACAACTTGGACGTGAAGATCGGCAACCCGGTGAAGCTGCTCCCCAAGGGCTACTCGACCTACTCCGATGTCGACGCCAAGGCGGTGATGGCCAAGGGCGGCGAAGTGAAGGTGAACGTGGCACGCGACAGGCGCCTGCTGCCAGGGGAGCACGAGAAGATCGTGTCGGTGCTGTCGGGCTATGAGCGGCCGGATCGTGCGCGCGGCCTGGAACTCAAGGGCGGTGATGCGTTGCTGACCTTGTATCTGTTGATCCTGAATTCCGGTCTGCGACTCAGGGAGGCCTATACGCTTACCCGCGGCCAGATTGACATGGAGAGCAAGGTGATCCACGTCAAGGAGACAAAGCAGTGGCGCGGGAAGATTTCTTTTCGGGATGTGCCCATGCGACCCGAAGTGCATCGGGCGCTTTCCTCATACTTTGCGAGCCGGCCGCCGTTTGAACATGGCGCGCAGGTTTTCCCGTTCCTCGAAGAGGAAGGCGTGGAGGAAGGCAAAAAGGGCTTGACGCGGGCCAGTCAGCGGCTGTCGTTCCGTTTCAGGATCGCTTTCGAATACATGGGCATTGTTGACCTGCACGAACACGACCTGAGACACGAGGCGACATGCCGATGGCTGGAGCTGAAAGACGCAGGCGGACGCGATATGTTCCGTCTGGAAGAGTTGAACAAGATCATGGGGTGGAAGCCGGGTTCGGTGATGGCCCAGCGTTATGCCAGCTTCAGGGGCGTGGACCTTGCGCAAAGGCTTTGGCCGGTACAGGAAGCGGTGGAGGCGTCTGCCGCCGCGGCCTGATCGGTATGTCCAGGCGCGGAACTGACTTTCTGGCATTGAGGTCCTGGCGCCGTTCCTCTGCCTCCTTCCGGGCGCGGTCGGCAATGTAGGCCAGCAGGTCGGCCTTCACGTAAATCCAGCCGCGGCCGAATTTCATCCCCGGCAACTCGCCGCTACGAGTCAGTTCCTCTATTCGCTGCTCCGTACAGTGCAGTAGTTCGGCGCACTGTTCGGCGTTGATCGTTTCGTCGGTCATGCTGCACCGCCTCGCTGATAGCGCTCGCGGCCCCCGCGCAGATCGAACACCTTGACGCTGTGGTGGCACACGGCGTTTTCGCTATAGCAAGTGACTTCGGCGCATCGCGTGACCAGTACCCATTGACTAGCGTTGCTCATGGAGTCCTCCCGACATGCTCGCCGTGGCAGAGGTTGCCGAGTTGGCATGGGGAAATTTTCCGGAGATAGCAACGCGGATGAAACCCGCACGGGCATAGAGCGGCGTAGATGGGCGTGGCAGGTATCCATGTGGCTGCCGCTGTAGATGCAACTTCCACGCTTGAAGGGACGCACTAGCGGAGTGTGCATTGCGCTGCTGCGCGGACGACCATGCAATCGCACTGATCGGCTTTCCATGCGGGAGTATTGGCATCGGGTATAAATTGCGGATCACCTATCAATCTGAATCATCGTCATGAATCGTGCCGAACTCGTTGAAATCTTGGCTGCAAAGAACGATCTATCGAAGGCTGCTGCCAATGCCGTGCTCGACACGCTGATCGAAACTGTGCAGACCGCCGTGAAGAAGGGTGATGCGGTGCAACTGGTCGGCTTCGGCACGTTCAAGTCCGCCAAGCGCGCCGCGCGCACCGGCAAGAACCCCTCCACGGGCGCCGCCATCAAGATCCCCGCATCCACCGTGCCCAAGTTCGTGGCCGGCGCGAAGTTCAAGGCCGTGGTGGACCCCAAGGCCGCCAAGCGCAAGGCCGAGAAGGCCGGCAAGTAAGCTGCTCACCCTCGCGGCGGTTGCCCATAGGGCAACCGCCCTTCGTACCATTCATCGCATAGGGTGAACGATGACTGCCTTTTCTGATGCGTTTCGGGCCGAGGTCTTGCGCATGACGCGCAAGGAGATCAAGGCGGACGCTGGAGCCCTGCGCAAGACGGTGACTGCCCAGCGCTCCGAGATCGCGGCGCTCAGGCGAGATGTCAAGGCGCTGACCTCGCAGTTGAAGGCTGTGCTCAAGACCGTGGCCCGCCAGGATGGCGCTGGCAAAGATGCGGCACCGGAGGGCACTGATGCGCCGGTACGTCGCGGGCGCCGCTTCAAGTTCGATGCACATGCGCTGGCGGCCAAGCGTGAGCAGCTGGGCATCTCTCAGCAGGCCATGGCGGCTTTGCTGGAGGCTTCCATGCTTTCGGTGAGCCGATGGGAGAGCGGCAAAGTCACTCCGCGTGCGGCGCAGCTGGAGCGCATCCAGGCAGTGCTGAAAATCGGCAAGCGGGAGGCGAAGGCCAGGCTGCAGGGGTGACTCGATGCCGGAAATTATCTTGCGGGCGAACACGCCAACGGAGCTGAGGGGCGGGCTTGCCGAACTGGATATTGATGTTCCCGCGCGCTCAGAGGGGCGCACGAATCACCATGCAGAGCGCTACTGTATAGCGCATCTACTGGCGACGTTGCCGATCGAACGGCTTTCGTTTCCTCTGACCTTAATCCACTCCGACAAACCGGACTTCGTGCTGGCCATGGCGGGCGGTGAAGTTGGGATCGAGCACACGGAAGCGGTTCCGGAGAATGTCGCGCGCGCTGATTTTCTGCGTGCAAAGCAAGGCTTGGGGCCGGATGTCTACTTCACGCCCCGCGCTACGCCTGGAGAGCCTCGAAAAACAGCGGCACAACTCCGCGATGAAATCGAGGCCGATGCTCCCGGTTGCGGCTGGGGGGGAGATTCACCGGAGCGCGAATGGGCCGCAGCAATGGCTCACTACGTCAAGGAGAAGATTCCCAAGGCAACGGCCAATGGCTTCGTTCGCTATCGCACGAATTGGCTGATCGTCTATGACAACTGGCCGCTACCGGCCGTCAACTACACCCGGGCAGCATCGCATCTGGCGCCCATCTTGATGGATCTGGGCGCCTTCACGGTATTCGATGCGATCTTTGTTCACGGCGACTCTCAGATGTGTGAGTTCCGTGGGGCGCCGATCATCCACGCGCTGGTCAAGCCGGGCGCAGCCCCTCACTTGCCACCGGCACCAAGCGAGGGGCGACCGCTTTAGGTTTCCAGAGGGGCCTCTTCCTCATTGAAGTAGGAAGCCATTCGCTCCGGCAGCACGTTGGGCAGCAATGCCTCCACGGGCGAAAACTTGGCCTGGAAGTATCTGCTGCGCCAGTTGAAATCCGACGCCCTGATTCCTGCCCAGAAAAGCGCCAGATCCTTGTCGCCGGTGCATAGCAAGATCCGCTCATTGGGGAACAGCGCGAACAGGTGCATCAGGACTTCCAGGGAGCGCAGGTCGGCGAGAGCGTTGTAGGCCAATTCCGCCGAGTAATTGGGCTCCGTCAGTTGCGTATTTCAGCCCATCGTGGACGGCATTTCAGGCTGATCGTGGACGACGTTTCAGCGTGATCGTGGACGGCATTTCAAACTGATCGTGGACGCAGTTTCAGCGCGATCGTGGACGATCTGGGGGA